>Ga0316206_1000006_pt1 | contig 670266 bp, 630 predicted proteins | sample 6monthpyrite_MG_FD_204942 | JGI IMG/M metagenome (GOLD analysis project Ga0316206, IMG submission 204942) | Microbial mat bacterial communities from mineral coupon in-situ incubated in ocean water Damariscotta River, Maine, United States -... | ecosystem: Environmental > Aquatic > Marine >...
AACGCCGCCCGCGTATCCCTTCCCATATTCACAATGTCAAAAAACAAAAACCGCACCGGAAACATTTTGCAGTGCCTCGCTGCGGTGAAGCCGGGTTATAAGGACATACCCATGACCTGTCAAACCCTATTCGTGAAGAAAAATGATTATATTAAAAAAAACCCGATTTTGCAATGCACGAATGCCAAAAAATACTCGTTTTCTGCGGTTTTACCCACATCACATCATACAGTTGTTCACGATCTTCAGACCCACTACATAGTCTGTTTTTGTAAATTATTCAGACTATGGTAAAAAACAATTCTAAGAACTTCTTGAACAGTGCTATAGAAATCCGACAGATTATATTTCGTTGGCTTTTATATTTTTACATTTCTTTTATTCAGAGGCAGGCAAATCATGAAACGGGCATCCTGGACAAGGCCAAAAGTTATGGGCTTTTTATTTAAATTCAAAACAGCCAGTGTTCGATTTTTAACAATAGGCATTTTAATTTTAATTTCGGCTTGTGCACAAACAACGAGCATTTTGTCCACCCAACCGGTGAGCAAAGGTCAACAATCACAAAAAGCACAATCATCGTTCACTCAATTTCCAGATATTCCCGTTCCCGGCGGCGCGCAATTGGTTGTTGATAAAACGTTGGTTTTTGGCACCAAGCCATGGTTTGGGCAACTCACTATTCAATCGCCGAGCAGTCCGGCGGCTATGTTTGATTTTTACCGTAACGGATTGCCCGGATATCAATGGCAAGAAATTACATCTGTGCGCGCACCGATCAGCATTTTGACCTACATGCGAGAAGATCGCGTCATGGCTATTTCATTACGCAGCGAAACTCTTGGCGGTACTGAAATCACGTTAACCGTTTCCCCTAAAGGCAACACATCAATAATCGCCAAATAATTCTTAAATCTAATATACAATCCTTAATGAGGTTCAATATGCAAGAAGTTGTCATCCTCGACGGCGTTAGAAGTCCGATCGGTAAATTTGGCGGCGGATTATCTAAAGTACGCCCCGATGATTTGTTAGCTGAAATTTATAAAGGTTTGATCACGCGCACCGGAATTGATCCGGCAATGATCGAAGACGTTTATGCCGGGTGCGGCAATCAAGCGGGCGAAGATAACCGTGACGTGGCGCGGATGGCCGTATTGTTAGCAGGTTTCCCCAAAGAAGTACCCGGCGTCACGGTCAACCGCAACTGTGCGTCCGCTTTAGAAGCCATTAACCAAGCAGCTAAATCTATCATTGCAGAAGAAGGCGATCTGTTTATCGCAAGCGGTGTTGAATGCATGAGCCGCGCACCATGGGTTATGGGCAAACCCGATCGCACGCCACAAATGGGTCATCCTAAAATGTGGGATACCACGGTGGGATGGCGTTTTAATAATAAAAATATGGATGCACTTTACCCGATTATAAGCCTTGGTGAAACGGCGGAAAATATTGCCGAAGACATGTCTATTTCAAGATCAGAGCAAGATGCCTTTGCCGTCGAAAGTCACCAAAGAGCAGTCGATGCCATGCAATCAGGACGTTTCGATGATGAAATCATACCGATCCCGGTACAGCAACGCAAAGGTGATGCAATGATCATCGACCGGGACGAGCATCCGCGCTGTACAGTTTTAGCCGATGGTACTATTAAATTGGCCACAACGGTTGACGACATGAATGCTTTGCGGCCAGCTTTTAAAAAAGGTGGTTCTGTGACCGCTGGTAATTCCAGCGGCGTCAACGATGGTGCCGCCGCATTGTTGATGTCGACACGGAAACGTGCCGAAGCATTGGGATTAAAACCTAAACTGCGCTGGTTAGGATCAGCCACTGCGGGCGTTGACCCTGCCGTCATGGGATATGGCCCCGTTCCGGCCACACAGAAATTATTAAAACGGTTTAATTTAACGATTGACGATATTGGTTTAGTTGAACTTAACGAAGCCTTTGCAGCGCAAGCCATTGGTTGTATGAAAAAATTAAGCTTGAGCCATGACAAAACCAATGTCAACGGCGGGGCCATTGCATTAGGCCATCCGACCGGGTGTTCTGGTGCACGCATCATGGTCACATTAATGCATGAAATGGAACGCCGGGCGAAAGACATGGATAATGACCCATCAAAACCGTTTTACGGGCTCGCTACACTGTGTGTCGGCGTTGGTATGGGCGTTACAACACTGGTTGAATGGATCGGCGACGGATCATGACAGATCGCAACGACAGACCATTGTCCGGCATCCGAGTCACCGGATTAGAGCAATATATGGCAGGACCTTATTGCACTATGCTATTGGCCGATGCAGGGGCAGAGGTGATTAAAATTGAACGCCCCGGAAGCGGCGACCCTAGGCGGTCGATGCCGCCATTTGCAGAAAAAGATGGCCATAAAAAAGCCGCTGGATTTATGGGCTATAACCGCAATAAAAAAAGCTTGGCGCTTGATTTACGCAAAGCCGACGGACAAGGTATTTTCCGCAAATTATGCGCTACATCCGATGTGGTTGTTGAAAATTTACGTCCCGGATCAATGGCCCGAATGGGGCTAGGTGAACAAGAAATGCGTCATCTTAACCCTAAACTGATATGGGCTGTGATTTCAGGTTTTGGACAAATGGAAGGCTTCAAAGGGCCTTATAGTGATCGTCCGGCGTTTGATATTGTTGCCGAAGCCATGGGCGGCATCATGAATTTGGTGGGTTTTGCCGACAAACCACCGAGTTGGACGATTTATGGCATGGCCGATATTTACTCGGGGCAAGTGACGGCTTATGGCATTATGCAAGCTTTGTTCATGCGCGAAAGGACGGGTCGCGGTCAATTAATCGATTCGGCCATGTTCGACAATATGCTGGCATTAAACGAATCGATGGTGACGTTACATTCTGTAGCCGGACAAGTCCCCGAACGCGGTAAACCAAAAAATTTATGGCCACGCGGGGCCTATAAAACCAAAGACGGTTATATCGCGCTTAATATTCCAGACAATATACAATGGTCAAGACTATGCAAAGCCATGGGCGAAGAGCATTTAATTGATGATCCCAGAGCTGCGAACGGAACAGAACGCTCAAAATACAGAGATCAATTGCAACCTGTCATTGAACGTTGGCTGAGCACTTTATCCCGCGATCAAGCCGTAGAGACATTGAATAAGGCGGGCGTTCCGTGTGGTCCGGTCAATACGGTCGAAGACATCGCCCAAGATGTGCACGTCAAAGCGCGCGGCATGATCATGCCTATCAATGATCCAGAGATCGGGACTTTTGGCTTAACCCGCAGCACACCACATTTATCTGAAAACAAGCAACTTCCAACCAACCCTGCGCCCAATTTAGGCCAACACAGCCGGGAAATTTTGCAAGAAACATTGGGTTATAGCTCCGCCCAAGTTGATACTTTTATTGGCGACGAAGTTATCGAAGAAAATTAATTTATGGAGCCCTCAGCCGTTTTCAATAACGGTAGGTTCACAGTACTGGCGGCGCTTTTTCAGGTCTTTGCAATATCTTTTAGCTTCGCTAGCACTTTTAAGCGGGCCCACTTTCAGGCGGTAATAAATACCTTTTTTACGGCCTAAATTGATTTTGCTAATAAACGGTTTCAGGCCCCTTAATTGTTTTAGATTAGCATTTAGAATGCTTTTCCAACCGCTTTCCGCTTGTTTTTTCGACCGGTACGAAGCCAAATGAATGCCCGGTTTCGGGCTACCGCTTTGTTTTTCTATTTTTACCGGTTTTTCTGGCGCGGCCAATTTAGCCGGCGCGATCATCATTGCTGCGGGCTCGGCTTTGGGTTTGATCGCCAATTCAATCGCTTTGCGTTCGCGTTGATATTCAGTTTCGCTAATGAAACCATCATCACGCATTTGTTCCAAACGGCGCACTTGATCGGCGGCTTCTAACAATCCTTGAGGGGCAGGTTTGGGATTGGCGACGACAACTGGTGCCGATGGCATTAATGCATCCAAAATCATACTGCGTTCGGACGAATGCTGGGCGACTGAAATAGCCCGCATTTCAAGCGCGCGGCCAATGGCACGCAGGCGCCCGGAAATTTGTTCAGCCGACGGCACGGGGCGGTCGAGCCCGGCTGACGGTGGCGGTGACGTTAAAGGGAGCAACGCGCCAATGTTGGCTTGGCGGCGTTTCAGAAATTCATCGTTAGTGACTAACCCTTGATCACGCAATGCACGCATTGTCGCAAACCGCGAAACCATATTTTGATCGCCACCGGCAAAACGGCCGATGGGTTTTGCCGCCATGACAGGGCTTGTCATGGGTTGGGGGGTAAGCGTGCGCCCGAGTAATGGCGAACCCGTTGGCGCGCTGGCGATAGGAGACGCTAAAGCTTGGGACACCGGTGCAAAGGATGATGGCGCTGGTGCCCCTGTTCCGTTTTGTACAGAGCGAGCGACATTACCGCTGTCGAGCAAGGCCAAATTAACACTGGCGATTTCTGATGCCGGTTTGGTATCGATGGAATTCCACACGACAAAGCGTTGCGTTTCGCCGGGACGAAGAGCCAAAACAGCCTCAAACATTTGCCGGGCGCGAGTGGTTTGGCCGGTATATTGATAAAGCGTTCCAGCACCTAATAATGCATCGACGTCTTTGGGATTTGCATTTAACGCACGTTTAAAATGGCCTTCGGCGGTGACATAATTTCCAGTTGCCAAAGCCGCCAGTCCCAATTCAGCTTCGTTATTTTGCCGCAGCGGACTCGATGCCCAAAAACTATCTTGCCACAAATCACCCTGAAACAATCCGCAACCACTAACAAATGAAACCAGAACAATGGTCCAGCTGTATCGCTTGACACGCCTGAGCGCATTTTGCCCACCGAACCGAACATTTGCCATTGATACACCCCTATCGTTAACCGAAGCCCCCCGACCACAAACGCCATCACATCCTATGAAACGCCGGTTCCTTTGAAAATCTAAGATAATTCGCAAACCATCACCAACTTACGGGGCCGCAAAATAGCTAAAAATCCAAGGTATAGTAGTCGATACTGTCTGCAGATACTAATGATTGTGCGTCAAATGGCAACAACTATCGCTAAAAAATACCTAAAAACATAGTATTTTATTGTATTTTTGACCTATTCCAGCTCGTCGCAGCCGTTAACATTAGAAAATGGTAATTTAGTAATCGCTCCGCTGCCCATGCTAAGGGCGCCTTTTAAAACGATTATTCCTGTGACGTCTTTGCTGCCAAGGGCCTTGTTGACGTAACGAACTAAACGTTGGTCTTCTTTTTTCTGAGTTGCGTTGCGCCGGTACTTTACATTCGTCTGCCCTTTATTTTTACTGCGATCGAATAAATAGCTCAACAACAAAGGACGTCGATCCCACGCTCTGAGCAAGGCATCACTGATCCTAGGCCCGTAACTACAAACCGGACCAACTTTCTTTTTACTACGCACGGTCAACACCACTGTGATGGCTAAGTTGCTGGTTCTTTTACTGCCTTTTTTAGAAACAGGCGCCATCATTGGCCGCATTTGCACGTGACCAACGCCCTTGCCGCGCAAACCAAAAGAACGTTTTTTAGAGAGACCTTCATCTTTTTTTTCTTGTGCCAATACGGGGCCAGAAAACAAAATCCCACCAGAGATTACACCAGCAAACGACACTAAAACTGCGATGGCCAAGATTTTCAACATTTTAAAGCGCTCCTGATTATTTAGTATATGTATAGAAGATTTTTTCATTAAGAAACACAAAAAAAGGCGCAAAGTCACAACACGTCATATTCCATACCAATAATTTCTGAGTTTGTATCACATGCTGAATTACGCAAATCGACAAATCCCATGGATTTATATAAATATTGCGCGGCCACCAGTTTTGTTAATGTTTCCAGATAGACTTGTTCATAGCCCGCCGTTTTAGCAATAGATAAACAAATTTCTGTGAGATGACGACCTAGCCCACGCCCTTGGTATTCAGGCAAAATATAAAGCCGCTTTATTTCAACCACATTATCATTTTTAGGGCGCAAACCAACGATGCCCACTGTTTTTCCAGCATGTCTGTCTTGGGCTAACAACAAAGCTCCCGCTGGGGCAGCATATGTACCCGGCAAGTTTTTAAGTTCATCATCGAAATGATCAAAACAGGCTTCATAATCCAACCATTTGTGATAAGCACGCCAGAGTGTATTCACATCAGAAAAATCATTTTTGCTAACAGCTTGTAACACTTTGATAGATTTATCAGAAATATTATTCATCAAATAAATATTTCGCCTTTCAAATACAACACACCTTGCCCAGCGATATGCACACGGTCGTTTAAAGATAGGCAATATAGCGTGCCGCCGCGGGCTGAAATTTGGCGCGCGATCATTTTTTTCTTCTTCAATTTTTTCGACCAATAAGGAATAAGCACCGAATGGGCAGACCCTGTTACCGGGTCTTCGTCAATGCCTGCGTGGGGAGCGAAATACCGCGATACAAAATCATAGTTTTTCCCGTTTAATTGACCACGATCAGAACCACGGCCAACAGCCGAACAAATCAATCCGTCGCCTTCAAGATTTGCGATCCAATTCATATCGGGGCTTAACCGGGCTATGACATCCACGGATTCAAAAATAGCCAAGGTTTTAGAACTTTTTAAAACCTCAATTGGTTGTGCTCCGACAGCATCAACAAAACCGTCTGGTACGGGGATTGTTTGAGGCGGCCGGGCCGGAAAATCCAAATCCAACAATTCACCATCTCGGGTCACAAGCAATGGCCCACTTGCGGAATGAAATTTCAGGGTTTCTGATTGACTGCCAAGCTGATTAAATATCACAAAAGCCGTAGCCAAAGTAGCATGGCCACATAAATCAACCTCAACCGTTGGCGTGAACCAACGCAGATCATAATCGCCATCAGGCCTTAGGCAAAAGAACGCTGTTTCCGACAGATTGTTTTCAAAAGCAATTTTTTGCAGCACATCACCATCCAACCATTTATCCAGTGGGCAAACGGCTGCGGGATTACCACCAAAAACGTGATCTGTAAAAGCATCAACCTGATAAATGTCGATTTTTTGCGCCGTCACGATAATGCTGCTTCCAAAGCTTTGCCAAGTTCAACTGTTGTGGCTTTGCCGCCCATGTCCGGGGTTTTGACATCGCTGTCACGGATTAGGTTTTCAATGGCGATTTCGATATCACGGGCTGCTGTATGTTCACCTAAAAATTCCAACATCATTGCGGCCGACCAGATTTCACCAATGGGATTGGCAATGCCTTGTCCGGCGATATCCGGCGCCGATCCGTGAACCGGCTCAAACATCGATGGGTATTGACGTTCAGGATTAATATTGGCCGACGGCGCGATACCGATGGTGCCCGTCACAGCCGGCCCTAAATCTGATAAAATATCACCAAACAAGTTTGACCCCACAACCACGTCAAACCAGTCCGGATTGCGGACAAAATGCGCCGTCAGAATATCAATATGAAATTGATCTGTTGTAACCCCCGGATAGTCTTTCGACACGACATCAAACCGTTCGTCCCAATAGGGCATCGTATGAATAATGCCGTTCGATTTAGTCGCCGAAGTTAAATGCTTACGGTCACGTGTTTTCGCCAGTTCAAAAGCATAGCGCATGATGCGGTCGACGCCTCGGCGTGTAAAAACTGTTTCTTGCACGACCATTTCAGCATTGGTTCCGGTATGCAGCCGGCCACCGATTTCAGAGTATTCGCCTTCGCAATTTTCCCGCACGATCCAGAAATCAATATCACCCGCTTTGCGACCTGCCAATGGGCACGGCATACCTTCAAACAACCGAACGGGGCGTAAATTGACGTATTGTTCAAATTGACGGCGGATAGGGATTAACAACCCCCACAAGGAAATATGATCAGGCACACCGGGATAGCCGACTGCGCCTAATAAAATAGCATCACTATCGGCTATTTCATTGAGGCCGCCTTCTGGCATCATGCGCCCGGTTTTATGATAACGCTCACAGCTCCAATTTTTTTCTTCAAATTGAAAACGGATATCGTGACGGCGGCCAACGGCTTCTAAAACACGTATCGCTTCAGGCACAACTTCACACCCGATGCCGTCCCCGGCAATGACACTAATGCGGTAAGCGTTGGTTTGTTTTGTGTTCTTGGTCATTTTTTCAACCTTCTAAATGCACATTGACCCGGCGATTATGTTTGCCTTTATTCTCGATTTTACCAACACGTAAACGACCGATTTCCGATGTTTTATTAACATGAGTTCCGCCACAAGGTTGGTAATCTACATCACCAAAAGCCACCGTGCGCACACGCCCCACACCGGATGGTGGCCTAACCGACATGGTGCGCACCAAATCCGGGTTAGCCGCCAGTTCATCATCGGTGATCGACGACACCGTTAAGGCGTGATCTTCATCGACCAATTTGTTCAGGGCCTGATGGATGGCCTCTTTATCCAGAGCGGTATTTTCCAGATCAAAATCCAATCGGCTTTTATCAGCACCAATTTGTCCGCCCGTCACCCCGCCATCGATTAAAGAACACAATAAATGCAAAGCCGAATGCATGCGCATCAAACGGTAACGGCGATCCCAATCCAGCGTACAGGTCACGCGGTCACCGACAGTTGGCATGACAGCACCATCAGCCACAACATGCACAATGTGACCGTTTGCTTTGTTATTTCGCGTATCTGTAACGGTTAGGTCTGTTCTATCCGGCAATGTCAAAATGCCTTGGTCGCCCGGTTGCCCACCACCGGTTGGATAAAAAACAGTCTGGTCCAATTCTATGCCCGCTTCCGTTACCGCCGTCACTGTAGCCTCGCAGCATTTAGCATAGGCATCATCCCTGAATAATTCTTTGCTCATTGGCTTTTTATCCTTTTTATAAATACATGACCATATAGTCGGTCTATCGGGCCCGACCTGTCAAAACTTTAATGGCATGATGAATATCCTCATCTGTTGTCCGCCAATTTGACAAAGATAGCCGAAAAGCGGGCTCACCTTACCACACTGTCGGACCGAACCAGATTTTGCCAGTTGCATTCATTCGTTCTGTAAATTCAGCCGGACTTTCAGGCCCGGTCATTGTGCACAAAACTTGGTTCAGCGGCACCAAATTAATGACTTTAATGCCGTTTCATCGGTCATAATCATCAATCTTCTGCTGGTCGAGACAGAGCCTGCATATAAGTCGCCCGGTCGGAATTACCACCGGATAGAATTAGACCGACTTTACGCCCTGCCATTTTTTGTTTTTCTTGCATTAAAGCCGCCAAAGGAGCAGCGGCGGCGCCTTCTGCCAAATTATGCGTATCGGTAAAATAATAACCCATAGCTTGTAGAATTTCGTCTTCGCTTACGCTGACAATACGGTCAACACCTTTTAAAATCATACCCAACGCCTGATCATCGGGCACGCGGCAGGCCAAACCATCAGCCAGCGTATCCGCACTGTTGGTAGAAACAGCTGTGCCTTTAGCAAATGACAAAGCATAACAGGCCGCATTTTCAGCCACCACGCCAACGATTTTCACATCCAGTCCCAAGGCGTCACGTGCGGAAATCATTCCGCAAATACCCGACCCTTGACCGATCGGCACATAAACCGTATGCAATCCATCAACGCCTTGCAAAAACTCCAATGAATACGTGCCAACGCCTGCAACCAGCCACGGATGGAACGAAGGCACCATCAACAATTTTTCATCGATGGATTTTTTAATAGCGTATTCTTTGGATTCTTGGAAATCTTCGCCATGTTCAATTAAGGTTCCACCCAAAGCTTCCATAGCTGTATTTTTTTCCGCATTGTTACCAAACGGCACAACAATCGTTGCCGTCATCCCAGTTTTTGCAGCCGCCAAGGCTACACTTTGACCGTGGTTGCCGCGCGTCGCCGTGATCACACCCGAACAATCCGGCTGATCTTGCTTCAGTCGGGTCATGAAATTCAATCCGCCGCGCACTTTAAACGCCCCGACCGGTGTGTGGTTTTCATGTTTGACCCAGACTTCGGTCCCGATCCGGTTAGATAACAATGGCCAGCATATTTGCGGCGTCGCAACCATTGATGCATAAACTATATTTTGGGCCTGCTCTAAGTCCGCCAAACTTAATTTCATTTCCACTATCCTTTATTAAACAATAAAAATAATCGGTACAATATTTATAAATATCAGTACAATTTTACAAAGTTAATTAATTACACTTGCCTTGTTAGGCGTATTAATAGAGTTTCTTTATAATTACAAAAAATACAATAACTATATTGTTATGGTAACAATTTGTATCCCTTATACCCGTTTATGAGCAGACAATGACAGAACCATGGACCCCGGATTTATCACAGTCAACAATGGCCCGTTACAAAGCCATTGCCGAAGCCATTGGCAATGATATTCAAAACGATATTTTAAAACCCGGCATGCGCTTGCCCGCACAACGGCAATTGGCATACCGGTTAAATGTAACACTCGGCACTGTTACCCGCGGTTATGACGAAGCCAAACGTTTAGGTTTGATTGGTGGTGAAACCGGGCGCGGCACATACATTTTAGGCGGCAACGGCACCACCGCCCGGCACGATAGTTATATGCCTGTCGCCACGGATAAACCTGTGGATATCGATCTGGCATTAAACCGAAACGCATCCAGCTGGAACCAAGGTATTATTAATCGTACATTAAAAGAAATTTCTGAAAGCGGTGATTTAACCAAATTCATGGACTATCAAACAACACAGCCATTTACCGACCATACACTGGCTGGAACCCAATTCATTGAAAAAACAGGACTTAAAGCCCCCCACCAACAAATCGTTGTCACCAACGGTGCACAACATGGCACCATGATAGCGCTGATGGCATTGACCCGCCCCGGCGACCCCATCGCCGTCGAAGAATTATCATATCCAATGATCAAACATTTGGCTCAACATTTAGGTTTAAAACTATGGCCTGTTAAAATGGATGACCAAGGTTTATTGCCAGACGCCCTTGAGCATGTCTGCCAGACAAAAGGCCCCAAAGCACTCTATTGCATGCCGACTTTGCATAATCCGACAACCGCCATTATGGATGATCAGCGCCGCAAAGACATAGGCCACGTCTGTAGACGCCACGGGTTACACATCATCGAAGACGACATTCTAGGGTTACTACCAAAAAATGCCCCGCCGCCCTTAAGCGCCTACATTCCGGAGCTTTCCTGTTATGTCACCAGCGTTTCAAAAGTCATGGCCGCAGGCTTGCGTATTGGCTATGTGTTGGCGCCGATACATAAATTACAAGCGCTCCGTGCCGGGGTCCGTGTCACCGGATGGATGGCATCGCCGATTATGGCAGAAATTGCCAAACGTTGGATCACAGGACCCATTGGCGATACATTAATCCAACATCATCAACGCCAAGCCGCAGAACGTCACGATATATTAATGCGCATTTTAGGGGATCATACGCTACATGCCCACGCCGCCAGTTATCATGTGTGGTTAAAATTGCCAAGTCCTTGGCGCGAACAGGAATTTAAAACCGAAGCCGCACGACAAGGTGTCGCTATTATCAGTGGTGATAATTTTGCCATTGGCGCAACCCCGACCCCACAGGCCGTGCGCATTTGTTTAGGGCGGCCTGCCCATACAAAAAAACTGCAACAAGGGCTTGAAATTTTAGCGCATATTTTGGATCAGGCCCCCGGCGCTGATCCGGCTTTAATATAAGTTTTAAAAAAATCAGGCTACCGTATGGGCATGGTTCAATGGCCCGTGACCATGACCAAAACCAGGGGCCCGGCGAATGGCTTCGATAACATATTCGCGGCCCCGATTTACAGCCGATGCAACATCTAATCCTTGAGCCAAACCACAGGCAATGGCTGATGCCAATGTGCATCCAGTGCCGTGGGTATTTTGGCTATTAATGCGTGGACTTTCAAAAAATTGCATAGGGCCGGTATTTGAAAACAACCGATCTTTGACAACAGCCCCCGTTAAATGACCGCCTTTTAACAACACCGACTGCGGGCCAAGCTGCAATAAACGTGCGGCCATAGCCGTCCCATCATCCGTTTCATCCCAAATCATTTTTGCTAGGATTTCTGCTTCGGGCACATTCGGCGTGATTATAGAAGCCCCCGGAATAAGTCGTTTTTTTAACCGGTCAATGGCTTGGTCTGTTAACAATGATGCCCCGCCTTTGGCAACCATCACCGGGTCAAGTACAATAGGAATGTCGGCGGCTTTTTTCTGCAAGACATCTGCCACCACATCGACCACATCGGGTTTATGCAACATACCGATTTTGATACAGTCCGCCCCTAAATCATCAAGCACACATTCCATTTGTTGTTGGATAAAGGCAGGATCTACATCCAAAATACCTTCGACGCCTTGGGTGTTTTGCGCCGTTAACGCGGTGATGGCGGTCATGGCAAACCCGCCCAAAGCCGTGACCGTTTTAATATCGGCTTGAATACCAGCACCGCCGCCGCTATCGGATCCGGCGATAATCAGCACTCGACCCTGCATGATCATGGACCATTCCCGTTTTCAATTTCTTGCACGATATCGTCTATCAGTGCATCAATCAGATTTAAATCTTCGCCTTCGGCCATCACCCTGATCAAAGGTTCCGTGCCCGATTTTCTAACCAACAATCGCCCTGTGCCTTGTAATTTTTCATCCCCTGCCTCAATTGCTTTTTGCACCGATTTTAAACTCAAAGGATCGGATCCAGAAAACTTGACGTTTTTCAATACTTGGGGCAGTGCATCAAACAGGCGACACACATCGCTGGCTTTACGCCCGCTTTTAACCAAAACAGATAGAATTTGCAAAGCCGCGATCAGGCCGTCCCCGGTGGTCGAATAATCGCTTAAAATAATATGCCCTGATTGTTCGCCACCAATATTACAGCCACGCTCGCGCATGGCTTCGACCACATAACGGTCACCGACTTGAGTGCGTACTGTTTTTAATCCGGCATCGGTCAAGCACCGCTCAAACCCTAAATTCGACATCACCGTTGCGACAACCGCACCGCCGTTCAATCGGCCTTGTTGATGCCAATGGGTGGCGATTAAAGCCATCAATTGATCACCATCAACGGGATTAGAGTTTTCATCAACCACCAACAACCTGTCGGCATCGCCATCCAATGCCAAACCGATATCGGCTTGGTGCGCCGCCACTTGGGTTTTCAATGCATCCAAGTCTGTTGAGCCGCAGCCTTTGTTGATATTAAAACCATCCGGATGAACGCCAACCGGGATTACTTCTGCACCCAATTCCCATAGGACTTCCGGAGCAATTTTATAGGCTGCACCATTGGCACAATCGACAACAACTTTTAGTCCATCCAGACGCAAACCTCTGGGAAATGTTTGTTTGACGTATTCGGTGTAACGCCCACCGGCGTCTTCCAATCGTTTGGCTTTACCCAAAAGCTCTGGTCCGGCTAATTCGTTTTCCAAACCATTATCAATACGTTTTTCAATATCGGCTTCGTCGGCATCAGATAATTTATACCCGTCCCGGCCAAAGAGTTTAATGCCGTTGTCTTGGAATGGGTTATGGGAGGCGGAAATCATCACACCGATGTCGGCACGAAGGGAACGCGTCAACATTGCAACTGCTGGCGTCGGCATGGGGCCGACCAGAATCACATCCATACCCATGGAAACAAAACCGGCGACCAAAGCCGGTTCAATCATATAGCCTGAAAGCCGCGTATCTTTGCCAATTACCACCCGGTGACGGTGATCGCCATCCATAAAATGCGCGGCCGTCGCCATGCCAACTTTTAAAGCCATCGAAGCCGTCATCGGTTCCAGATTTGCCGTGCCGCGAATACCATCGGTGCCAAATAGTTTACGTGCCATGATTTGTTACGCCCCCGGTGAATTGGCCTGAATGATAAAACATAATTCCCATCAACAACCAGCTTTTTCGATGGCGTTAAAAACCATTAACGCTTGGCGGGTTTCATAGACATCGTGAACCCGGAAAATTTGAACCCCGCGCATGGCACCTGCAATGACAGCAGCCATTGAACCAGCCAACCGTTGATCAGGTTCTGCGGCCCCCGCAATTTTGTCAATAAAGCTTTTCCTAGACGCCCCCAAAACTACAGGGCAACCAATGCTGTGAAATTTATCCAAGGATGAAAAAATTGCTAGGTTATGGTCTAGTGTTTTGCCAAATCCAATGCCCGGATCAATGGCAATTTTTCGGATATCAATACCGGCTTTTATACAAACCGATACCCGGGATTTTAGATAACCATAAACATCGCCTACAACATTTACGTATCGCGGGTTGTTCTGCATTGTTGATGGTTTGCCTTGCATATGCATCAACACCACATCAGCACCACTTTCATACGCAACGTGCACTGAATTCAAATCGCCCGTAAGTGCAGTTACATCATTAATGATTTGAGCCCCGGCTTTGGTTGCTTCCTTCATTACAGTCGCAATATAACTATCAACGGAAACAACGGCTCCCTGTTGACTTAGGGCTTCAATCACCGGAATTATCCTTGAAATTTCTTCAGACACAGGAACTAAAGCAGCACCAGGGCGGGTGGATTGGCCGCCGACATCCAAAATATCCGCACCCGATTTCATTAAATCAAGTCCGTGTTGAATGGCCCGGTCATGATCCAGATAACATCCGCCATCGGAAAAACTATCAGGCGTCACATTAACCACGCCCATGATACGAGGCGTGTCCAGTTTCAAACCTGAAAAATTATGAGCATAGTCATTCGGTTCCACAGGATATTTCCGAAACGGCCCCCATGATCACAAATGAATTAACCTTCGGGTTGTGGTTTGGCACCAACACCCGGCGCATCCGATTTAGGTTTTGTCGCACCCGAAGACGGCACTGACGATTTACGCCCGCCTGTGGACGATGATCCATCATCATCCCCACGAACAATATCTTCGCCTTTTAATAAAGCATCCACATCAGCACCCGACAAGCTTTCATATTCTAGCAAGGCTTGGGCAATTGTTTCCAATTGATCACGTTGTTTGGTGATGATTTTTCGAGCCTTATTTTCGGCATCTTCGATCAACAAACGCACTTCGGCATCAATCATTTCAGCCGTTGCATCAGACATGTGTTTTTGCCGAGCGACAGAATGACCAAGGAAAATTTCTTCGTCATTATCCGTATAACGCAAGCGTCCTAATTTATCACTGAAACCATATTCGGTGACCATTTTTCGTGCCATACCGGTGGCTTGTTGAATATCGTTTCCAGCACCTGTGGTGATGTTTTCTTTGCCAAAAACGATTTCTTCGGCAATACGCCCACCATACATGACGGCAAGTCTGGATTTCAATTGCAGTTCAGAAAAACTAAGTTGATCCCGTTCAGGCAAGCTCATGGTCACACCCAATGCACGGCCCCGAGGAATGATTGTAACTTTGTGTAAAGGATCGGTTTTCGGCATATGTATCCCGACCAAGGCGTGGCCTGCTTCGTGGTACGCTGTTAAACTTTTTTCTTCTTCGCTCATGACCATTGAACGACGTTCGGCACCCATCATGACTTTATCTTTGGCCGCTTCAAAATCTTGCATCGTAACCATGCGTTTACCGGCACGGGCAGCAATCAAAGCCGACTCGTTACATAAATTGGCAAGATCAGCACCAGAAAACCCCGGTGTACCACGGGCAATGACGCGTGGTTCAACATCGGGTGCAATTGTGATTTTACGAATGTGCACTTTAAGAATTTTTTCACGGCCCAAAATATCCGGATTAGGTACGGTGACTTGACGGTCAAACCGGCCGGGGCGCAGCAATGCTGGGTCCAACACGTCAGGACGGTTTGTCGCCGCGATCAAAATGACGCCTTCGTTACTTTCGAATCCATCCATTTCAACCAATAACTGATTGAGCGTTTGTTCACGTTCATCATTACCACCACCAAGACCAGCACCACGGTGACGACCAACAGCATCAATTTCATCGATAAAAATAATACAAGGGGCATTTTTTTTGCCCTGTTCAAACATATCGCGTACTCGGGATGCGCCGACACCGACAAACATTTCAACAAAGTCTGATCCGGAAATGGTGAAAAACGGAACATTGGCTTCACCCGCAATGGCCCGCGCCAATAATGTTTTACCTGTACCCGGAGGCCCGACTAACAAACAGCCTTTGGGAATTTTCCCGCCTAAACGTTGGAATTTTTGCGGATCGCGAAGAAAATCAACAATTTCTTCAAGCTCTTGTTTGGCTTCGTCAATACCCGCCACATCTTCGAATGTGACACGGCCAGATTTTTCCGTCAGCATTTTAGCTTTGGATTTACCAAAGCTCATGGCTTTGCCACCACCAGATTGCATTTGTCGCATGAAAAAGACCCAGACGCCGATTAACAACAACATCGGGAACCAAGAAATTAAAATGCTGAATAATCCTGGGCCATCGTCGGCAGGCATCGCCGTAATACGCACGCCTTTTTTAGTCAGGTTAGGGATCAAAGTCGGATCATCGGGGGTATAAGTCCTAAACGTGCGACCATCCCGGAACCGGCCGCTGATATTTTGGCCTTGTATCGTAACGGCACTGACTTCGCCCGTATCAACGGATGCAATAAAGTCAGAAAAAGCCATAGATGTTTGTGTGCTCCGTGTCGACGAGCCCTGAAACAAATTGAACAATGCAAAAACAAGTAACGCAATAATTACCCATAACGCCATGTTGCGACTAAAATTCAAACTCTGTTCCTTCCTTCTATTCAAAAACGCTCATTTTTAGTAATCACGTTTTCTCAATCTATTGATGCCACTAAAAGGGTTTATTCTTTTAAAGCCGTTCCTTGTTCAACAAGATAGCCTGTTACCCCGATTTCGCAACGACATTCCCCACTTTTGACGCTTTTTTATCCAGAAATTTCCATAAAAGGCACGGGCGGCGAAAATACGCACTCTGATTTAAGTGTGAGCAGTGGCTTGAATTTTTGAGGGTTTTCGTAACCTGCGATTGATACGATCGTTTTTCCAAGCCGCACAACAGGTAACGATTTAAAATGCGCCAAGGGCACGGTGCGTTTCAAACGACCCCACAAATCATCAATAAATTCATCCTTTCCGCCATCTTTTAACGGGCCAATATGGAAATTCGTTTCTTTTACATCATTGGGATTTTGGCCTGAGTCTATAATTGACAGCAAAAATCGGTTATCCCAGCGTTTATGTTTTGAATTCAAGGCCTGAAGTTTTGGCAAGTTCCGGTTTTCCCGACCAATAAATATTGAGTTTTCAGCCCCTTCAATTTGACACCTGCCGAGGGTTTGTTTGTCATTAACACCCCCAACAAGGCCTTGCCATAATTTGTCTACTGCGTTCCTGTTCGGTGAATAATCCAGACCGCCCACACAGCGGATCAATTGTGACAACACCCGAATAGCAATCGTTTTATCAGCATCCCGCAATTTATCTCGGTCAATTTTGGCAAAGCCCAAAGGCATTATTGAGACGGCCATTGCAGCAAAAATTGCTGTGGTTTTTTCATGTTGCAAACGCGCAGTTCTAAATTTCTGACATTGATCGCCAAAGCTTTGCAATGCATCCCTATTAGGTGTTATTTTTTCTCGAACACGGACGCGCTGATACCGTTGATCGGTATTTGATGGGTCTTCGGTCCAACTTTGGTCAATGCTTTTAAGGAAAAATCGCAAACGTTTTTTATCAATGGTCAATAATGGTCGCAATATCCGGCAATCTCTAAAACTGACAATAGTGCTCATGGCAGCTAAACCATCGGGGCCGCTGGAATTCTCCTGGCGGATGGCAAATGTCTCGGCTTGGTCATTTAATGTATGCGCCAACAGCAGATGCAAAATTCCTAAATCCCGGCAACAAGACGTCAATAATTGATAACGCGCACGCCGAGCTGCATTTTGAATGCCGGTTTGGGGTTTGTCGCCTTGCCATTTTAAAATATGACAGTCGATCCCTAAAGCATGAGCCCAGATTTTAACTTGTTTGCATTCTTGGGCGGCTTCTTTGCGCAAGCCGTGATCAACGGTCATCACCACAACGCGCCCAGAGTTGGTTTTCGCCCACGCATGGCTTAAATGTAATAATGCCATGCTGTCAATGCCGCCAGACACGGCGACGGCAATGACGGGTTCAGCCTCGAACGGAGCCAGCAACTGCATCGCTGTATTAAACTCTTTTTGGCCCAGACTCATATCTTCATCCATGGCGTTGAGTGCCTAGAAATCACCCACAGGCATTTCGTTTTTGTTCGCGTGCAATTTTATTGCGCACCGTTCCGGTTGCCCCGGGAAAGTCTGTTAATACTTTACTGAATGTAACACAGGCGTCTTTTACTTTCCCCATCCCGGCTAATGACATGCCTAATTTTAAAAGCATATCCAAAGCTTTTGCGCCAGTCGGTGCGGCTTCGTAGCCTTCGTAAAACGTTTTTGCCGCCTGATCATAGGCATCACGCACATAATAGGTTTCACCCAGCCAATACCGGGCATTGCTTGCCAGCGGATTATCGCGGTTACGTTCAATAAATTCTTTCAACGCGACTTCGGCCTCGGCGTAACGGGTTTGCCGCAACAAACCTGATGCATAATTATACTGTTGGCGCGGCGTGCCTTCGGGCAACACACCCAATTTTTCTTTGGCCGTCGGAGGATTAATCGGCTGCCCATCATTCATTGTTTTTTGTTGGGCGTTGGAATTAACCGCGGCAACGGCTTTGGCAGATACCGTTCCAAGAGTTCCGGGCTCATTATTGACAGGGGGTATTTTTGTCGGATCAACAGTTTGCACCCCACCCGGTGCGGGGGCTGATGACAACGGGTTACCCGTTCCCGCACGTCCTGCTTCAAGCGCGCTTAGACGGAAATCAATATCGCTGACAAGCTTGTCTAAACGTTCACCAATTTGATTAACTTTAAATCCAAAATTTTCAATGGTTCCCGTCATGGCCCGCAAATCATTTTCAAGATCGGTCAAACGAACACCCAGCCGCGCTGTTGCCGGGTTAGCAGGCGTTGGCGTTTGCAAACCCGAAACGCTGCCTGAAACTTTTGGAACACGGGCACCTGCCGCACCGGATAATTGGATATTCAACGCCCGAATGTCCCGCTCTAGACGGTTCATGCGGTCAATTATTGGCTGCATTTCCTGAGCGCTAGCGGCTTCAAAAGTAACCCCCACTGAAAACAACGTTGCGACCAAAATGGGTACCGTTAAAAATAAGGTCACATATTGATTTTTCAGACGCTGAATTTTGGTTAATTCACAAATCACGGTCATTCACCCTATTATTAATCAGATGCACATTTATCAAAGATGGCAAATGAAATAGGCAAAAATAAGGCGCTTGTCTTGCAGTGATCAGCAAAACAAACGCCAGATTATTTAATCAAAGGCTAAAAAGATAGCCAAGTTACTTTAACTACCAGCGCCATTAACAACCGTCACACCGCGACGATTTTGAGCCCAAGCAGCATCATTCGAACCTAGCGCAACCGGACGTTCTTTGCCGTAAGAAATCGTTTTGATTCGGTTTGGGTTGACGCCCAAAGCAACCAGATAATCTTTTGCCGAATTTGCGCGGCGATCACCAAGTGCCAAGTTATAGTCACGTGTTCCGCGTTCATCAGCATGGCCTTCGATAGTAATCGAAACCGAAGGATTAGATGACAACCACGCAGCTTGTTTACCAAGCGTCGCACGAGCGGCATCGTTTAAATTAAACTGATCAAAACCGAAAAACACTCGGTCCCCAACTTTAACAACCAACTCGTCTTGCAGGCTTAATTTTTGTTCAGCAACGGCGGCCGAAGATGAGCCGGTGGTTTGTGCTGGTTGACTAGCCTGTGCTCCGGACCCTTCGGTCGAAGTCGTTTCTTCAGATGCTGTTGCACAAGCACTAAGCAAAGCGACAACCGCAAAAATCCCCAGAATATTATGACGCATTTTTTTTCCCCTTCAGCGGGATAGTGTGGGTTTTAAGTGGCTCCGCAGCATAAATTGACAAACACATCAACTTATACTCAGCCATTTCTTATACATATCAATTTTATTAACGGCTTAACGCCCTCTTTCCAAGTGTTTTTTTTACACATCGGCGTTACAAGTATATAATTATACAGTAATTTAACAATTTTTGATGTTTTTTTTGACTTCTTTTACCTGATTAAAGGAGACCATGCTGGATCGGATGCATCATATGGTGTGATAACCTCGCGTTCATTTGTCCCCGTTAAATCGATTGAATAAAGCCGGGTGCGCCCACCTGTACCATCACGGTTACTACGGGTTTGACGGAAAAACATCAATACCCGCCCATTGGGTGCCCACGTCGGGGCTTCGACTAGAAAATCTTCTGCCAATAATCTTTCGCCGGATCCGTCTGGGTACATCACGCCAATAAAAAACCGTCCGCCGGAAAGTTTTGTATAAGCCAACAAATCTCCACGCGGCGACCATACAGGTGTCGCATATCGCCCTTTGCCTTGACTAATGCGCCGCACATCCGAACCGTCAGCATTCATCACATACAGCTGTTGTGCCCCGCCACGGTCAGAATTAAAGACAATTTTCTGACCATCAGGTGAAAAAGCCGGTGATGTATCAATAGCAGAACTGGTTGTTAGCTGTTTCACCACCCGGGTGCTTAAATCCATGGTGTAAATATCAGAGTTACCATTTCTCGACATGCTCATGATGATTTTTTTGCCATCTGGCGAAAAACGCGGCGCAAATGTCATGCCAGGAAAATCGCCAAGCACTTCTTGGCGGCCGGTATCGATGTTGAAAATATAAACCCTCGGCAAATTACCAAAATAAGAAAGATAGGTGATTTCTTGTAATGTCGGTGAAAAACGCGGTGTTAAAACCAAGCTCGACCCATCACTTAAATAGCGTAAATTTTCACCGTCTTGATCCATGATGGCCAACCGTTTAACACGTTTATTTTGTGGCCCGGCTTCAGAGATAAACACAATACGGGTATCAAAATATCCACGCTCCCCGGTAATCCGTTTATAAATCGCATCGGCAATAATATGCGCCACCCGACGCCAATTATCCGGTGTTGTGAAATACGACAAGCCCACCATTTGCTGTTCGGCAAAAACATCCCATAGCCTGAACTGAACTTTAAGCCGACCATCAGGTAAAAGTTCCATTGAGCCTTGAACCATGGCCTGAGCATTAATCACCCGCCAATCGCCAAACCTTGGCGTCAATTTCATGGTTGTTACATTTTGAATAAATGCTTTGCGATTAATCGGCAAAAACAAACCAGAACGCTCAAGATCGCCGCTCACCACACGGGCAATGTCTTGGCCTAAGGCTTTGGTTTTTTTAGTGTTGCCCGTGAAATTTGTGATCGCCACCGGGATCGGTTCCACCGTGCCTTGGGTAATATCAATACTCAGTTGGGCGCGGCTTGTACCAGACGCCGTGATCAAAACAAACAAAAATAGTGTAAAGATCGTTTTATTCATTTCATTTCCCATCCCAAAATGGCTTCTTGTTGGTGTGCTGCGGCAAGCGTTTCATCGTATTCAGTATGAATTACTCTATATTTTGTAAATCTTTTAGCATTTGTTTTACATAGGTTAAACGTTAAAACATCTCACGCGGATTAAAATTCAGTGTCATGGTCTGCCACTGCTGATATTTTTCCGGTGGTAATTTAAAGGGATTACAGCGTGGGTTTAAAACAGCACGCCGTGCCGATTCGGCAGCCGCCCGGAAAAAAGCATCCTTGCCCATGCGCGCCCGGTCTTTGATCTGAGCGCGTCTGACACTGCCATCAGCGTTCATATCCACTTCGATAGATATAACCAAATCAGCGGCATCCTTGGCGCCTGCTGGCAAGCTCCAGCATTTTCTGATTTGTTGGCGCACCAGATCGATCTCGCTGATGGCTAACGATTGTTCCGCATTGAAACTTTTTGACGGCGACGCCAAGGCTTTAGCCATTTGCTCCTGAAATGACGTTTTAGGCTTAACTTTTTCTTTCGGTTTGTCTTCGATTTTTTTCTTAGATTTCGGCTGGTTTTTTAATTTTTCCAAAGTCTTTAGAACCGAAGCAAATTGATCCGGCGGTTTAGGTCGATGTTTACGTTTGGGTTTACGCCTAGGCTTAGTGTTGGCAAACTTTGATTTTTTAATCTCAACCTTTTTTGGTTCAATTTTTTTTGGCTTAGGTTTAGGTTTTGGCTTAATCTTTGGCTTGACTTCAGCTTTAACAGGTGCCGGTTCAGCTTTTTTTTCTGGCAAAGCTTCGGGTTCAGGCTGATCTGGCGCGCTCGCTTTTTTTGGCGGCGGAGGTGGCGGAGGTGGCGGTGTTTTTATTTCAGGTTCGGCCTTTTTAACTGTTTTTTGTTCAGGTTTTTTACCGTCATCGGGGACAATTTCAGGCGCATTGGTTTTTTCATCAACATTCAGTATTTCAACGGTAATGGCTTCGTCCAGCAAACGTGGCTCAGGCGCGATATAAGGCAATCCAAATATCGCCAACGCAAACACACCGCCGTGAAAAACAATAGAAAACAAAAGCGACCGCTGCATAACTATTCCTGGCCACCTTTTTTCTTATTTTTTTTATGCCCCTTACCAGATACATCTGATTTTGTTAACAAAGCCACTTTGCGGTACCCGGCACGGTTAATCTGGCTCATCACTTGCATCACCTGACCATAAGATACAGTCCGGTCTGCACGCATGAAAATGCGTACCGATGGATTGCGCCCGGTGATCGCGTCCAAGCGCGGGATTAAGCCATCCAATTCAACCATTGTATCTTGAATAAAAACTTGGCCCTGAGCGTCGATAGACACTGCCAACGGTTCGTCTTCGCCTTGTAAAACGGATGATCTGGTTTTTGGCAAATCAACTTCGACGCCAACCGTTAACAACGGTGCCGTGACCATGAAAATAATCAGCAAAACCAACATCACGTCAACAAAGGGCGTGACGTTGATTTCACTCATAGGCCTTGTTTTCCGGTGACCAAATGAACGTTTTTGATGGGGAGTGTTAAAAGCCATGATACAATCCTTTTAAGACTTCTCATCCATTTCCCGAGACAAAATGGCAGCAAATTCACCAGCGAAACTTTCCAGCCTTCCTGCATAGCGGTCAATGTCTTTGGTGAATTTATTATAAGCGACAACAGCGGGAATAGCCGCCAGAAGCCCAAGGGCAGTTGCAAATAAAGCTTCGGCAATACCCGGTGCGACCACAGCTAGGCTGGTGTTTTTTGAAATCGCTATGGATTGAAAACTGTTCATAATGCCCCAAACGGTGCCAAACAATCCAATAAACGGCGCTGTTGATCCGGTGGTTGCCAACAACGTGATATGTTTTTCCGCCCGTTCAATTTCACGCGCCAACGTGATATGCATCACCCGGTCAATGCGTTCGGCCAAACCAATACGCGCGGTTACTTCGCCACCATTAGAATTGACCGGCGCCCGGCGCCATTCACGCATGGCGGTGACAAAAATTGAAGACATGGGGTCTTTGGGTTGGGTATTAATCCGATCATACAATGTATCCAAAGATTGCCCCGACCAGAAATCTTTTTCAAACGCCGATGAATTTACATTTAAACGTTTCAGGCTAAACCATTTTTCAAAAATAATTGCCCAACACCAAATTGAGGCAATCAACAACAAAATGACCACACCTTTGACTATGATGTCAGCGCGCAAGAACATAGACCACACACCAAAGTCTGTAGTTGCAACGGACCCCGCAAGCGAGACGGCTTCGATGGCTTGATTTTCCATGGTTAATTTATTCTCCTAATGTAATAACGCCATGATCATTATGTCTTCATCAAGGCACGTATGCTTTCAAGTAAATTTTCCGGCAACCGTTTTGCCCGCCCTCGGGCTAAATCGATGCAAGCCAAACGCACATCCATGACCACCAATTCAATACCCGCGCACAGCACGCGCTGTTTTAAATCAAGCGCCGCACCTTTGCATGCAATTATTTCAGTTTCAACCACCAATACATCGTCTAAACGTGCGGATTTTAAATAATCCACGGTACATCGCCTGACGGCTAAAGCCGCGTTATAGGTCTGGATGAATCCAGAGCTTTCAAACCCCAGCTGGCGTAACATTTCCGTGCGTGCGCGTTCAGCAAAACGCAAATAATTAGCATAATAAACAATGCCGCCGACATCGGTGTCTTCAAAATAAACGCGCATTTCAAAACGGTGAATAGAGTTTTTATGGTCAGCCATGGTGACCATCATGGTTTGATAATAAATCTGCTTGCGCCGGTGTTTCTTCCGCCACTGGATCAAGACCAAGATGTCTATAAGCAAGCGGAGCCAAAACCCGGCCCCTTGGCGTGCGCATTAAAAAACCTTGTTGAATTAAATAAGGCTCAATGACTTCTTCAATCGTGTCGCGTTGTTCCGATAATGCAGCCCCCAGCGTTTCAACACCCACTGGGCCGCCGTTATAATGGGTTGCCACATAGTTGAGATAACGCCGGTCCATAGCGTCCAGTCCCATGTGGTCCACATCCAACCTATTCAGCGCCTGATCAGCGGATTTACTGTCAACCGCCCCGGTCCCGGCCACGGACGAGAAATCACGCACCCGGCGCAACAATCTGCCTGCTACACGCGGTGTACCACGTGAACGGGCGGCAATTTCAATTGCCCCGTCTTCGGTTAAATCCAATCCCAACAACCGCGCCCCACGGCTAACGATCAAAGCCAATTCTTCTGGGCTGTAGAAAACCAGCCTTAAGGGAATGCCAAAACGTTCGCGAAGAGGTGTTGTTAACAAACCCGACCGGGTCGTGGCACCGACCAAAGTAAACGGCGGCAAATCAATGCGCACGGACCGCGCCGCCGGGCCTTCGCCTATAATTAAATCCAACTGGCGGTCTTCCATAGCGGGGTAAAGAATTTCTTCAACCACCGGACTTAGGCGGTGGATTTCATCAACAAACAACACATCATTGGGCTGTAAATTCGTTAAAATCGCAGCTAAATCACCGGCTTTGGCAATCACCGGGCCTGACGTTGCCCGGAATCCCACGCCCAATTCATGGGCGACGATTTGTGCCAATGTGGTTTTACCCAACCCCGGTGGCCCGTGGAACAAGACATGGTCCATGGCTTCGTCACGGCTGCGGGCAGCTTGGATAAAAATATCCAGATTTTCACAGACCGGGCGTTGGCCGATAAAATCATCAAATTTTAAAGGCCTAATGGTTACGTCCTGATGAACCGGATCATCACCACTTTTTAATTCTTCGGGTGTTACCAAACGATCATTCATGGTTATCTATTGCCCCCGGGGGCTAATTCATTAAGTGCACCACGAATATACGTTTCAACAGTACCACCATCTGTCAATTTAGCCGCCGTCGTCGTCACAGCCGCCAACGCGTCGGCGGGTGGATAGCCTAAATTTACCAAGGCCGACGCCGCATCCGAAATCATTTGATTGTTTTTTCCAACGCCCTCTGCCTGTCCTGCCGCACCCGGTTGGGCACTGGATACAGCCCCCAGCATTAACGCCCCGGCTTTGTCTTTGAGTTCCGTTAAAATTCGCACCGCTAATTTGGGGCCAACACCATTGGCCCGGCAAATGGCTGTTTTGTCTTGGGCGGCAATAGCGTGGACCAGTTCATCACCGGTTAAAACGCTTAATAAACCCAATCCGACTTTGGCCCCCACACCTTGAACCGTGGTTAATAAATTGAACCATTTTTTTTCATCTAGATCAAAAAAACCATACAAATGGATATGGTCCTCGCGCACATGGGTTTCGATTTCCAATTGGAGGGCGTCACCCATATTTAACCGGCCCAAAGTCCGGGAAGAACAAAAAATCAAATAGCCAACGCCTGCAACATCCAAAATCAACCAGCCCTCATCCAAGCCATCAACAACACCTTTTAACCGCGCGATCATGATGCCGCACCAATGCGGGATGACGTTTTTAAATCGGGTGCTGTCGGCACGGTACGGTGATGGGCATGACAAATGGCAACGGCCAAGGCGTCGGCGGCGTCTTCGGATGTCACATCTGCCCCCGGCAATAACGTTTTTACCATCATCGCAATTTGTCCTTTTGCCGCATGTCCGGCACCGACAACCGTTTTTTTAACCAAGTTTGGTTTGTATTCAGCCACAAGCAAACCTTTTAACGCAGGCACAAGAAGTGCCACCGCACGAGCTTGGCCCAATTTCAATGTCGACGTTGGGTTAACATTAACGAACGTTTCCTCGACGGCGGCTTCAACCGGATTAAAAGAGTCCAGTACGTCATTCAATCCATCATGGATTTCCACCAAACGTTCAGCCAGACTAAGCCCGGCATCGGTTTTAACAACTCCACATCCGGCAAAACGCAGGCGATTCCCATTAACCGCAATCACACCCCAACCGGTTTTTTGCAACCCCGGATCGATGCCGATTAATTGAATATCCTGACCCTGCAAAATAACTGTTCCTTATAAAAAAAAGCGCTTTAAATTATGAACCTAAGCGTCCATTTGCGCCATAATTTCATCAGACACATCAAAATTTGATGATATCCGCTGCACATCATCGTTATCGTCCAGAATATCCAGCAACTTAAACAAACTGACGGCGGCTTTTTCATCCACCGGAATTGTATTTTGTGGTTTCCAATCCAATGCTGCGTTGGCCGATACGCCAAATTTTTCTTCCAAGGCATCACGGACGGTGGCAAAATCATCAGACGCACACGTAATAGCATGACCATCTTCGCTGCTTTCGACATCATCGGCACCGGCTTCTAATGCGGCTTCGAAAACGGCATCGGCTTCGGCAATGTCGGCGGGGTAATTGATGGCGCCAACTTGGTCAAACATAAAACTGACGCTACCTGTTTCACCTAAATTTCCACCAAGTTTTGTAAACGCAGACCGCACCTCGGATGCCGTCCGATTGCGGTTATCAGTTAATGTTTCAACGATGATGGCGACCCCACCGGGACCGTACCCTTCGTACCTGATTTCATCAAAATTAGTATCATCGCCGCCACCGGCACCTTTTTTAATGGCGCGTTCAATATTATCTTTTGGCATATTGGCTGATTTCGCAGCAGCAATGGCTGAACGCAACCGCGGGTTCATGTCCGGATCCGGCAGCCCGGTTTTCGCAGCCACCGTCAATTCGCGAATAAGCTTGCCAAAAACTTTGGCCCGTTTAGCGTCTTGGGCGCCTTTGCGGTGCATGATATTTTTGAACTTGGAATGGCCTGCCATGGATTTATATTCTCGCTGTTGGTTTTAAAATTTACAAACGCTTAAAAGCGCCTTGGTTCTGTTTGCCTTCATAACATATTTACAAAAGGCTTCAACAGTTATGCGTTATAAACTTTGGTATGGTAGCGGCGAGCTGCCCGCCCATTCGCAGCGGTTGAATACGCCGCGCTAATCCGCTGACATCATCGGTTTCGATAAAAACGCCTGAAAGCGTTGCTTCGCCGTCTGCCGGCTCTAGGCGACCGGGGGAAAGTTTCGTCACGAAACGTTGGCTTGCGACTTTTTTCTTCATACCAATGACGCTGTCATAATCCCCGGTCATGCCTAAATCGGTTTGGTAAGCCGTGCCGCCCGGCAATATCCGTCCATCAGCCGTGGGCACGTGGGTATGGGTGCCAACAACAGCCGTCACCCGACCATCCAGAATAACCCCTAATGCCTGTTTTTCACTGGATGCTTCACCGTGGAAATCGACCAGAATAGCATCAACATTACGGCCAAGGTGCACATTGAGTAACGCAGCTTCGATAGCTTGGAACGGATCATCCAGCGCATCCATAAACAACCGACACATGGCGTTAATCACGACCACGCGTTTTCCAGATTTTGTTTTATAATGCCCTATGCCTTTACCCGGTGTTCCCGGCGGATAATTGATGGGGCGCAATAGTTTTTCATCACCGCCTATGTAATTCATGATCGGTCGGCTGTCCCATACATGATTGCCCGTGGTGATGACATCGACACCCAAATCATAAAACGATGTGCATATTTTTTCGGTGATGCCAAAACCGTGGGCCGCGTTTTCACCATTAACGACCACCAAATCCAGCTCAAATTTCTGACGTAGCGTTGCCAAATGTTGTCCTAAAACTTGCCGGCCTGTTTTTCCAACAACATCACCACACATTAATATCCGCATAAAATCTCCGTTTAAATCATCCCGCATACAGCAATGCTATGTGAACCACATCATTCCGTTTTCTGTAATCACGCCGTCCAAGGCTTGATCAAATTCATCAACTGGCAACTGGTCGCATTGCTGTGCAGCATAGGCTAGGCCAACAGTAATAACCGAGCGCCCATTTTCACGGCATTGCTTTAACGTTCTATCAAAATAGCCGCCACCCCAACCTAAACGATTGCCAAAATCATCATAGGCTAACATCGGCAGCAACATAATTTCTGGATCAATTGCCGGGTTTTCCATGCCCGGATGTTTTGTCGAAAACGGCCCTTTTTCAAGAACGCATCCCGGTTGCCAGTAGCGGAATACAAGCGGGCTGTCAATTTCGGTCACTACCGGCAAACACACAGTGAAATTTTTATCATAAAGCCCATGCATCAAAACCGACGCATCAACTTCCCCGCCTATTGCTAAATAAGCAGATACCGATTTTTTCTGAGATTGTTCAATAAATTGTAAAACGTGCCTATTAATGGCGTCCGCCGCCAAATTATTCACGGCTTGGGCACGGACCTTTTTTGCTTTTTTCCGCGCCAACATTTTAAGCGCATCTATTGTCGGGGCCGTTAACTGCGAGATAATAAAACGTCCTTCGGCTAAAATATTAAAAGGCGGCGCCACAGAACCGTTGGCCTTATGATCCTCCGTGACCTGCAGTGCAGGTGGGTGCCGTTATATCAAGCCCACGGGCCTGACAGGGACAGCTCCCGGAGAGTATTTATTGGCCCCGGGGATTGAATGGCCTGACAAATTTCACAGCGACCGCCCAATAGAAGTCATAAAACATTATTCAGGAAAGCTCCAGACTTTCCGCTTCTAAACTTTCAGCCCGCAGACTTTCAGACATAGCTTCGACACGTCCAGCGAGATTTTCAATGACCAATGTTAATTTTTCTTCAGCAATCATAGCGGCGGCAACGCCATCATCGGCATTTTTAGCCACATCCAAATCCGAATAAGCATCCGATAGTTCATCGGCAAGCAACAAACTGACCATAACCAACAATCGTGTATCGCCAACTTGGCCAACGGCGGCGACCAGTTCTTTGATACGGTTATCAATATAATTGCCAAGCCGAGTTAAGTGGGCTTCTTGTCCATCATCACAGGCAATGGCATATTTTTTGTCATTAATTTCAACACTCACTTGCGCCATGTCACCACATTCCCCATCACTAATCTTTTATAATTGATTTATTATTTTAATTTTCCGCCAGCCATCAGGCTGATCATTCAGTAATCGCCAACCGCAAGCGGTCTATTGTTCTATCTAGCCGTGCAGCAATGATTCTCTTGGCTTCGTCAAATTCTGTATTTTGGCGTTTCAAATCATCAATTTGTTGCCGCAAATCCTGGTTGTCATGATCAACATCATTGTTGTTAGGCGTTTTTGTAACAAGCGACACCTCTAATATTTCAACGGCATTTTCCAAACGTTGACGTGCGCGATCAAGTTTACTCTGTTTTTGTATACGGTGTGACGTTGACACAAAGATTTCCTTATTTAATTTTATGTGCACTCAATGTATTAAAATATCAATTGACCAAATTTTTTGCGGTCAGAGTAATATAAAATATTTTTATTAAATACCTTTTAATTACATGCACTTCTAAGATTTAATTAAATTATCAGGCGAGAATACGCTCGTTTCAACAACCCCGTCAAGAAGCTAAATTTATTTTGATGTAAAAAAGTAAATAAATATTGAAAGTCATTACAAAACATCACTAAAAGCCTAGTACCATTTTATGGATAGTTATATTATATAAAAATATAAAATATAATATACACTATATTTTTTGCGTTATTCGCTGGATTTACAGGGCGTGACCCGTTAGGTTCCCAGCAGAAAACAGCCATTCTTAAGAAAGTTCGCACTTCATCACCACTCAGACCAAACGACCATCCTCGGCATCATTTATTTTTTTGCCTCATTTTTTACATCAGGCCTATAGACCTAGGCCTTCATCAGGAGCATTTGAATGACGACACGTATCGCTATTAACGGATTTGGACGCATTGGCAGACTGGTCATGCGCGCGATTATCGAAAGCGGCCGCAGCGATGTTGAGATCGTTGGCATCAATGATTTGGGTTCCGTTGAAATGAACGCCCACTTGTTAAAATACGATAGCCTTCACGGACGACTTGACGCCGACATTAACGTTGACGGCAATACCATCGATTTTGGCCGCGGCCCTATTCAAGTCACAGCCGAACGCAACCCACAAGATTTACCGTGGGGCGATTTAAACGTTGATGTGGCCATGGAATGCACTGGGTTATTTGCAAACCGCGATGCTGCGGCGAAACATTTAGATGCCGGGGCTAAAAAAGTACTGGTATCAGCCCCCGCGACAAACGCCGATCAAACCATTGTTTATGGCGTCAATCACGATGTATTAACAGCAACCGATCAAGTAGTTTCAAACGCATCCTGCACCACAAACTGTTTAGCGCCTGTCGCTCATGTATTAAACAATTCGGTTGGCATCGAAAAAGGGTTCATGACGACCATCCATTCATACACAGGCGACCAACGCCCGCTGGATACATTGCATTCTGATCCGCGACGCGCCCGGGCATGCGCCGTTTCCATGATCCCCACATCGACAGGTGCTGCCCGCGCTGTTGGTTTGGTGTTGCCGGAATTGGCTGGAAAATTGGACGGCACATCGGTCCGTGTACCAACCCCCAACGTATCCTTGATTGATTTAACTTTTACATCCAAACGTGAAACCACAGCCGATGAAATCAATGATGTCATGAAACAGGCATCTGATGGATACCTTAAAGGTGTTCTCGGTTACGTGACGGAACCGTTGGTGTCTATTGATTTCAATCACAATCCAGCAAGTTCTTCATTCGATTCGACACAAACCCAGGTTTTGGACGGTAATTTTGTTCGTGTCCTAAGCTGGTATGATAACGAGTGGGGCTTTTCAAGCCGCATGCCGGATACGGCTATTGCTATGATGGCAGCTAAGTAAGGCTTATTATTTTGACCGAGCACCAAGTCATGGAACCCCCGAATGTGGTTATTCATGACTTGGTGTCAGGACAAATAGCGTTGCATGGGGTGGCGCGGTTTGGGTTTCGCTCCATCATATTTCACAGCCCATCTTCAGCGGCCGACTACTTAGGCCCTGCCGTTTTTTTGGAAATGTCCAAAGCGCTTAAAGACCATCTCCCTTCTGTTAGCGTGACAACTGTTTTTGATTGTGGCGAAGCCATGGGGCGGGCGCTGGACGCTATTCGCCAAGGGGTCGACGGCTTATCCATTTCAGCCCCGCCCGATGTTCATGCCCGTATAGAAAGCATTGCCCGGCAATCCCACACATTGATTTACCCGCGCCCAATTCAAAAAAATCTTTTTGATTTTTCCGAGCATGATATCAATTCAGTCAGCAAAGAATTCGAACTTTGGCTCGACTGCCACTTTTCAGGGCCAACATAAAGAGCACGCCATGACAACAGATACAGCAAACCCGCCTTGTCAACTTTACCTGATCACACCACCGACTATCAAAATCTCTAATTTTTGTGATCAATTAAAAGCTGCCCTTGATGGCGGCCCCGTCGCAGCACTGCAAATTCGTCTGAAACAATCTAGCGACGATGAAATTTGTCAAACAGCCGAGGCTATTTTGGCAATCACAAAACCATTTGGCATCCCTGTAATAATGAATGACCGTCCGGATTTAGCAAAAAAATGCGGTGCTGACGGTGTGCACATAGGCCAACAAGACAGCCGTTACGACCAAGCCCGTTCTTTATTAGGGCCCGATTCCGTCATCGGCGTGACCTGTCATAATTCTAAACATCTTAGCATCACGGCAGCTGAACAAGGAGCCGATTATGTGGCCTTTGGCGCGTTTTTTCCAAGTTCGACCAAAAATGCATCAACCCGGGCTGAACTAGATTTATTAAAGTGGTGGCATGAAATCATGGTTGTGCCTAGCGTTGCCATTGGCGGCATCACCCATGATAATTGTTCAGCCCTGATCTCAGCCGGGGCAGATTTTTTAGCTGTAGTCTCGGCTGTTTGGGACTATCCGGGCGGCGCATATGAAGCGGTTAAACATTTCAACCAGATTATAACGGATATTAATCAATAAATCATAGAGGCGTTGCGTCAACTGGGACGAACTGTTAGTTTCCGCCGATAACAAGCTGTCATGGAATGCAAATGTTTCTAGACATGCTTATCCGACCATCCAACATCGATTTTTAAAACGGTTAAACTCATGAAAATTAACGGTAATGCTATCCGCCCCGGCAACGTCATAGAACACCAAGGCAAGCTTTGGCGCGCGGTCAAAATTCAACACACCCAACCCGGCAAAGGGGGAGCGTATTTACAAGTCGAACTTAAAGATTTGAAAACCGGGTCCAAACTTAACGAACGCTTCAGGTCTTCGGAAACCATCGATAAAGTACGCCTTGATCAAAAAGATTACCAGTTTCTATTTGCCGATGGCGATCTATATACGTTCATGGATACAGAAAGTTATGAACAAATCACCATCACTGCAGATCTGATCGGCGAAAATCAGGTGCCGTTTTTGCAAGATGGCATGGCCGTCATGATGGAAAGTCATGAAGGTGACGTCATTGGCATAGCATTACCCGATACGGTGATCCTTGAGATCACCGAAGCTGACGCAGTTGTCAAAGGACAAACAGCATCGTCGTCTTATAAACCTGCGATGCTGGAAAATGGCGTACGCGTGCTTGTCCCGCCACATATCGAGGCCGGAACACGTGTTGTTGTCAACACGGCCGATGCCAGCTACGTCGAACGCGCCAAAGATTAATACCCACCCCCCAAGGCATTAATGCCGTAACTAAAAACCAAGGCATTGATGCCGTTAACGAATAAAAGGAAGTATAGCATGGCGACCAGATCAGCACTGCTTAATGTCATGGTTCAGGCCGCCACCAAAGCGGCACGGGGATTAGTCCGTGACTATGGCGAAGTTGAAAACCTTCAGGTATCAAAAAAAGGCCCTGCCGATTACGTTTCCGAAGCCGACAGACGAGCCGAAGACGCTATTTTTTACGAACTTCGCAAAGCCCGTCCCAATTACGGGTTTCTAATGGAAGAAAGCGGCATAACCAAAGGCTCGGATGACAGCAACAGGTGGATCGTTGACCCATTAGACGGGACTTTAAATTTTTTACATGCGATCCCGCATTTTTCGATTTCTATTGCCCTTGAACGTGATGGCAAACTTTTCGCGGGTGTTGTTTATGAGCCGGTAACAGATCAAATGTTTTGGGCGGAACAAGGCACCGGGGCTTATTTAAACGGTCATCGGTTACGGGTGTCGGCTAGGCGCGACATGAATCAAGCGGTTTTTGCCACCGGCATTCCTTTTGCCGGACGCGAAGGCCATAAACCTTTTTTAAACCAGCTCGAAGAAGTCATGGCTGTTAGCGCCGGGGTTCGGCGATTTGGTTCAGCTGCCCTTGATTTAGCCTATGTCGCCGCCGGCCGGTTTGATGGGTTTTGGGAACAAGGCCTGAAATCTTGGGATATGGCCGCAGGTATAGTTCTGGTGCGTGAAGCGGGTGGTTATGTCACTGATTTTGATGGCAAAGATAAAATGACCGAAAATGGTGAAATTATTGCCTGTAACAATGAATTTTTATCACCTTTAAGCAAGCTTGTTAACAAGCATCGCTAAATTTTGGTTTTGTTTGGACATTATTTCAACACATAAGCTGACTAAACCAGTTGTGCAGGCAAGGCCCCTTGGGTATTGTGTGTTCTTGATTGACTGTTCATATTGTTACCAACAATAACCATTGCACAAAAAAATGATCTGCACGTGATCTGCGATACTGCGTTTTAATAGGGGGCCATCCGTCCATGCAAACCGTTTCAACCCGTGACGTTTCAACCCGTGACAAAGGGGCTGATATTCAAATCACATCATTTGGCTTGGTCCAACTAGGCGCTATTGCGGCTCTGGTTCTTGCCATAAATTCCCCGTACCAAGCTTACGCCCAATCCGCATATAATACGGACGCAGTCAGCATTGATTTAAGCGTTTTAGATGACAATGGTACGGGCATTGGCACAAATGATTTAACAATTAACCGTTCAGGCGGTATTAAAAAACCACCCTTTATTGCACCAACATCTCGTTTATTAGTGCGCCCTAAATCGCCTGTTTCAAACCTTAACCAACAAGATTTGAAAATTAAAGTGCCGCCGCTTGAGACGGGCAAAACAGCAAAACCAAAACATATTGATGCTGATATGCCGAAAGCAAAAATGGCTAAAGCACCGGCGGTCGAAAAAATGGACAATGCGGCATCTGTAGAAACCGTAATGGCGCCCGCTCCACCAAGTTTACCGAAAATGACAACCGTGCCGAATGCGCCGATTATAACAGAAAGTACGGCTAAACCCAAAGAACCGAAACCTGCGGAAACAATGCCAGCCCCGGCTGTGATGCCAAAAGTTGCTGAACAAATTGAGTCACCGACGGTTCCAGTGGTCAGCGAAGCGCCGAAAGAACTCATTGTTTCAGCGGCTCCGCCCTTACCGCCGGTGACTAAAAAAGCCCCCGAACCTGAACCCGCAGTAATAACGACGACAGCCAAAATCGAACCCAAACAATCGACCCTGCCTGAGGGACAAGTTTTAAGTGTGGTTTTCAAAGCTAAATCGGGAAGGCTTTCCAGTGCGGCCAAAAAAGACCTTATGGAGGTCGCCAAAAAATATGAAAACAACAAAACTGTACGCCTGCAATTAAAAGCCTATGCAGGCGGTAAAGATTTAAGCGTTATCAAAGCAAAACGCCTGTCTTTGACACGGGCGCTTGCGGTCAGGTCATACATGATTGGCCGCGGCATGCGCGGCGCACGTATCGATGTCCGCGCTCTTGGAAATCAAACAACCGATACGCCGTATGACAGGGTCGATGTGAATGTTATTAAAAAATAAAACCATGCTCATAACCCGCACCACAATGCCGCCAACTCGCATTGTTATTATGGAAACCAATCAATGACACGCCCTGTTCGTTACGTTATTCGCATGGCTTTATTTTTGTTTGCGGTCACAGCCATTGCCGGATTGCTGTTTGGGCCATTGCAGTCGGCTTTTTTAGCCAATCCGCCGTTAAATGGATTGATTATTGGTGTGCTTGTTTTGGGCATTGGCTATAATTTCCGTCAAGTTTTAATGCTCAACCCCGAAGTTTCATGGATTGAACATTTTCGCCAGACCTTATCAACGGAAACAGCACAACGCGTTCCGGTTTCCAACCCACCACCTCCTAAATTATTGGCCCCGATGTCAAGCATGATGAAAGCCCGTGAAAGTTTTAGCTTGTCCGCCATGGCCATGCGCACATTATTAGATGGTATTGCATCCAGATTGGATGAAACTCGAGATATTTCACGCTACACCATTGGATTGCTGATTTTTTTAGGCTTGCTTGGGACATTTTGGGGATTGCTGGAAACCGTTGGCTCCATTGGTCAAGTCATCAACGGATTAAGTTTAACCGGTGCTGATCCCGCCGGTGTATTCGACGATTTAAAACAAGGATTAGAAGCCCCGATGAATGGCATGGGAACGGCTTTTTCGTCGTCATTGTTTGGCCTTGCAGGATCTTTGGTGCTTGGTTTTTTAGATTTACAAGCCGGACAAGCGCAAAACCGCTTTTTCAACGAGCTCGAAGAATGGTTATCAACAGTTACACGTTTATCCAGCGGCGCATTGGCGGGCGACGGCGAACAATCGATCCCGGCATATGTACAAGCGTTGTTGGAACAAACCGCCGAAGGGCTTGAAAGTTTACAACGCATACTTGCCCGTAGCGAAGAAAACCGGATGGCCGCCGATGACCGGGTGGCGGCATTAAGCGAACGGTTAGCAACCATGACTGATCATATGAAAACCGAGCAATCACTGATGAAAAGCTTGGCCGAACAACAGCTTGAACTCAGGCCTATTTTAGTTCAACTGGCACAAAACAAATCATCAGGCGGAATGGACGATGCCACACGCACACATATTCGGAATCTAGATGTTTATGTGGGACGTATGACACAAGAAATGTCCAATGGACGCAATGAATTAATCCAACAAGTCCGCAGTGAAATAAAATTATTGGCGCGGACCATTGCAGGCACCAGCAATCCTTCGAGCCGCGGGTAATGAGGTAAAACGGTGGGCGTTCGCAACTCAAACCGTTTACAAAACAATGGCAATATTTGGCCGGGCTTTGTCGATGCCCTCGCCACGTTATTAATGGTGATAATTTTTCTTTTGATGATTTTTGTCTTGGCGCAATTTTTTATGGGCCAACTTTTATCCGGACGCGATGCGCAATTATCCCAACTTAATACTCAAATTGACGAGTTGGCCGATCTTTTGTCGCTGGAACGTAAAGACAATGACAATTTAAGAACTGATTTATCCCAGTTATCCAAAGAATTACAAATTTCAGTCACTGCCAAGGATGAGTTGAAATTTTCCGTTTCTCAATTGCAAAGTAATGTCACTCAATTAGAAACTGCTGCAATTTTATCCAAAGACAAAATTAAACAGCTTGGGGTTCAGATAGATACCGCTAACCAAAAAATTGATGTCGCCAACAAACAAAGTATTGTTGACCAACAAACTATTGACCAACAACGTTCTAAATTATCAAGTTTAGCCGGGGATATTGCTGCATTAACGGCCCTTAGAAATGAACTCTACAAAGAAATTAGTCAATTAGCGGCCAAGGTAAAAACTTCTGATACTGCTTTGGCTTCGGAGAAAAAACGGCTATTGGAAGAAAAGCAGCTATCCGACAGTGCGCGGGCTCAAGTTGCATTATTAAACCAGCAAATGTCAGCATTACGCACACAAATCTCCAACCTTTCCAAGGCTTTGGACTTGGCCGAAGCTCAAAGCAAAGAACAGGGGGCTGAAATTGTCAGTTTAGGCAAACGTTTGAATGCGGCCCTCGCCAGCAAAGTGCAAGAATTATCACGTTACCGTTCTGAATTTTTTGGCAGACTTAGGGATATTTTAGGCAATCAACAAGGCGTGCGCATCGTCGGTGATCGATTTGTTTTTCAATCGGAACTGTTATTTGCCAAAGGTGCCGCTGAATTAGGGGCTGAAGGGAAACAACAATTATCAACACTAGCAACTACATTATTAAAAATTTCTGGCAATATTCCGAGCGACATCGATTGGGTGTTGCGCGTTGACGGCCACACCGATACGGACCCCATTCACACCAGCAAATATCCATCAAACTGGGAACTTTCAAGCGCCCGTGCAATTTCGGTGGTTAAGCACTTAATCCAAGCCGGGCTTCCAGCCAACCGCCTTGTCGCTGCTGGATTTGGCGAGTTTTATCCACTCGATAAACGCTTTGATGAAATTGCCAAACGTCGGAACAGACGTATTGAGCTCAAACTGACTGGGCGCTAACCCGCAACCGTTTTACTGCCTTATTTTTTCTTTCACTTATTTCCAAGGAAATTATCCATAAATGCCCGCGTTGTTTCTAATCGTTGTCATTGATCTGATCGGTTTTGGCATCATCATACCCTTGCTACCATTTTATGCTGAATTTTTTCAAGCGGGCCCGGCCCTTGTTGGTCTGATTATGGCCACCTACTCGCTTGCTCAATTCATATCAGCCCCGATTCTGGGCCGGTTGAGCGACCAGTTTGGACGCCGCCCTGTGTTATTAACCAGTCTGTTTGGTGCCGCGATCAGCTATGTTTTATTAGGCTTTGCCGATAGTTTGTGGATATTATTTTTGGCCCGCGCCATGGGCGGTTTGATGGCTGGAAACATTGCGGCTGCATTTGCTTACGTGGCCGATGTCACCACATCGGAAAACCGCGCTCGTGGCATGGGATTAATCGGCGCTGCTTTTGGGTTAGGATTTATCATTGGCCCAGCCATTGGTGGGTTACTGGCTGGTTCTGATCCACTGAATGCCGATTATCAAAGCCCGGCGCTCGCAGCGGCGGCATTATCAACCATTGCCTTTTTTGTCGCATTTTTTACGTTGAAAGAATCTTTGAGCCAAGAAATACGCGACCGACTATCCAAAAAAATCAAAGAAGGCCGATTTCAGCAATTCAAACGCTACTGCACCAATAAAAATATCATTATTTTGGTTGTCATTTCTTTTTTGGCGACCGCCGCATTTGCCGGATTGGAGGCAACGTTTGCTATTTGGACAGAGCGAAAATTTTCTTTCGGGCCGGAACAAAATGGGTATTTATTTGCTTTTGTTGGCGTCTTGAGCGCACTGGTTCAAGGCGGATTAGCCGGGCGGTTAACCAAAGTATTTGGCGAAACAAGCATGCTCATCCAAGGTGGGGCGGCTTTATGCACTGGTATTTTATTGATCCCCTTCGCCATTAATTTAAGCATGCTCATTTTGGCGTTAGGGATTGCCGGTTACGGTTTTTCAATTATCTCACCCGCCCTTAACAGTTTAATTTCGCTGAACGCCGACAAAGCCGAACAAGGGGCTGTAATTGGCGTATCAAGGTCCGCCACTACCATGGCCCGGGTTGCAGGCCCGACCGTCGCGGGGGGGCTGTTTGCCCTGTTTGGCATGGATTGGCCGTATTATTTTGGCGCTCTACTCATGGCAATTGTTGTTATTCTGGCACTTAAAGCGCGCCCTCAACTTGAATATATTCAAAACAAAGATCGCTGATTAATCCCACGCTACATCTATTTAAAAATTGGCGCTTGATACTTGGCCGTTCTTCGCCTATATAAAGCGCCTTGATTTTCGGAGCAGAAACATGAAAAACGATATCCATCCAGACTACCATGAAATCACCGTTCAAATGACGGACGGCTCGTCTTATCAAACACGTTCTACGTGGGGACAACCCGGCGACGTTCTAAAATTAGACGTTGACCCAAAATCGCACCCAGCATGGACCGGTGTCCACAGGTTATTAGATACCGGCGGGCAGTTGGCTAAATTTAACAAGCGTTTCGAAGGCTTGGGCCTGAAAAATTAATTGCTTGAAACCACCCCCTAATTAAAAGGCGCTCTGATGAGCGCTTTTTTTGTCTTTTTTTATCATTTAACACGACATAAAAATAATGATATTGGCCCTCGTTAAATTATAGCTTAACATATCTTCAATAGGCATTAGCTATAGAATGGGTATATTGGCGGCAAACAAAAACGATACTTAAAGATCATCGTATGGGCTGACTTGTTTTTTCAACAATATACATTTATTGATAATGACAATTGGCACCCAAAGACATGCCAATAAAATGGTTATCTGACGTCTTTCCGAGACGGCGAACCAAGACGGGGTAAATATGTCGAACCAGACACACTATGAAATTCAGGTTCAACAAGATGGACGATGGAGCATTCACGCCCGGTACGAGGGCTGGCAAAAAGACGCCGCCATAGAAGAAGCTAGAAACCTTGACAAAATGTCAGGCATTGGATTTGTTAAAGTTGTCAAAGAAGTTTTTGATTCCGATGAAGGCACATACCTTGAATTCATTGTTTACAAAAGCGCCGGCTTGAAATCCGAATCTGGTGACAGAGGCCAGCCCAGCACCAATACGCTACCCTCATCTGATTCTGAAACCGCGTCATCAAATCAATCGGATGACGCTGATGATGACGGCTTTCACAATGATGACATGGATGATGATGTCGAAGAAGACGGGTTCGGCGGCGTCAAGAAAAAGAAAAAACCCGCCGCCCCCAAACAACCAAGAAGCCTATTAACAATCATTGTAAAAGTGGCCCTTGTGATTTTATTTAGCATCAGCATTGCCGCACTTTTCACTTATATCGCAACTCAAGTATTCAGCGGCCAAAAACTTTTTGGCGTACGCATCGAAGGTACACGCGAATCCAACATGGTGTTTTTGGTGTTCGTGACCACGTTTTTAATTAGCGCGGTCACCGCGTCTACTGCATTTTTAAAAGGCGACACTTTAAAAACCGCCAACAAACCACTTAGAGCCGCTGCACACCGCCCCCAGTCAGGCCCGGCAAGACCTAGCGCGGCTCCCCGTACGCCCAAAGCAAAGCCGAGCGCCGCAGCCGATCAAGTAAGCGCTGCGGATAGTTTGGAACGAGCTATGGCTGGCATTGAAAACTATAAACTTGAAGATCCCGGTGAAACAGGGACTGATAGCGCGCCACCAACGCAACAGCCAAATGCATCAACGGCCACCGGAGAAGTCACTAATGCGGCGACATTCGGACAAGCTGAACCTGATGTGCCCGCCCTGTCACCACATGCTGAAAAACAAAAAGCATTAATGATGACATTTTTAGGCGAATCATTAAAAAGGGTTCAACAAGACCAAGCCAAAATGGATAATTTCAACAAATTTGGTGTTAATTTATTTCTGGCAGGGGCATGTGAAACATTAACCCAAAAACGAGAACTTGATGGCCTGTCTAAAAGCCGCATTTTGGCGGACAGTGTTCGTGTCATGGGCTTCAAAAAATCACATGCTTCCAGTTTTGCCGAAAAATACGAAGAATATTTAATGGCCGATTCCCGTTACATGCAAATGTTTCAAGCCGGGCGCAATGCATTAAACACTTTTTTATCGGACGAAGACGCCTCGCCTCAGCACCTTGAAAGCGCGCTGGAAGAATGGAACAAGCCCAAGAAAAAAGAAGAACAAGTCGGCCCTATTACCGTTTTATTCACCGATATTGCCGGATCGACCGCCATGACACAGGCGTTGGGCGACGCCGGAGCACAAGAAGTCGTTCGCGCCCATAACCGGGTCGTACGCGCCGCATTAACCGATCACAACGGCAAAGAAGTCAAACATACCGGCGACGGCATTATGGCATCGTTTTCACGGACTTCTGACGGGCTTGATGCGGCCATCAACATGCAACGCGGCACGGATTTACATAATCAACAAAATCCCAAATTACCGCTGCATTTGAAAATTGGCCTGAATACGGGTGAGCCTATTCAAGAAGACAATGATTTATTTGGCGCCACCGTGCAAATGTCAGCCCGGATTGTCGATAAAGCCAAAGCCGATGAAATTTTTGTCTCTGAAATTGTTCGCGGGATTTGTTCTGGCAAAGGCTACCAGTTCAAAAATCGCGGTGGCTATCCAATGAAAGGCTTCGATGGTGATGTTCCGCTTTTTGAAGTCAATTGGCGTGAAGGCTAATTTATTTCAAGCCCTAAAGTTTTTTAAAATATTCATGCTCCCCCTTGCAGCCAAAAAAAAACCACCCTACATCCTTAGTGTTCAAAGTGCTTATAAAGGGTCAAGACCCTAAGGCTTTGAACATGAACTGGGTGTTCTTGATCCATTCTTTAGCACCTGAATTTCCGGCTTGACCCATTGGGTAGGCCTGAACAACCATCTCGCTTGAACAAGGAGATTCAACTATGAACACCATCGACTTTTCCCCTCTTTTCCGCCACTCCGTCGGCTTTGACCGCATGCAGCGTTTATTTGACAGCGCCCAGCGCCTTGACGCCAGCGCCATCAGCTATCCGCCTTATAACATCGAACAACTGGGTAGCGATCAATACCGCATTTCCATGGCCGTGGCCGGTTTCAAAGAAGGCGATCTTGATGTCACCGTCGAAGACAACACGTTGAGCATTAGTGGCCAAACAGAAGACAGTGATAGTGATGAAAAAATATATTTGCATCAAGGCATCGCCGGACGCGCTTTTGAACGCCGTTTCGAATTGGCAGAGCATATCAAAGTAGCTGGCGGCAATCTTGAAAACGGATTGCTTCATATCGAACTTGAACGTGAAGTGCCCGAAGAGAAAAAACCACGCAAGATTTCAATCTCAAAAAAATCTTTGCTTGGCCGAAAAGCGGCATAACAAAAACCGCATAACAAAAGAAACGACCTTAGAAAAGGGGTGTGCACCTTGCCACCCCTTTTTTTTAATTCATTTCAAATAACGTAAAAATCCCTGACGTGTTTTATCTGGGATTGGCACTGGACGCGATGTATTGCGGTCCACAAACACATGAACAAAATACCCAAGGGCTGCAGGGGTTTCTGATGCGCCACCAAATAATGCTAACTTATAAGTTGCACTACGATTGCCCATCGTTTCCACAGCCAACCCTGCCCGCACGGTTTCCTGATAAGCTAAAGGCCGCAAATAATAGCATTTGCTTTCGGCTGCAAATGGAACCACCTGATCTACCAGCCAATCCAACTCACCAATTTGCTCTATAAAACTAACCACAATAATTTCAAAAAACCGATAATATGACACGTTGTTCAAATGGTTCAATATATCATAATCACCCCACCGGGTTGGTACATCAATGGTATAAGGAAAATTTTCAAGGCGTTCGTTTTTTTTATTTTCTTCAGACATATTTTTAAACCTGTTTTATTTTATCACCTAGAAGGCGTTCTAATGCCGTCCTTAACATGCTCGGAATAGGTGCCGGACGACGGCGTTCCCGGTCAACAAAAACGTGGATAAAATGACCACTTGCAATGGCGGTATCAAAGTTTTTAATAAATACCGCAAGTTCATATTTTACCGACGTCCGGCCCAGTTCAGCAACACGCAGTCCCACATCCAGAACATCAGGGAAAGCGGCCGGGCCAAAAAAATTACAATGAGTTTCAACGGCTAAACCGATCACTTCTCCATTATGAATATCCAACTCACCTTGTTCAATCAGGTAGGTATTCAAGGCCGTATCAAAATAGGAATAATAGGTAATATTGTTTACATGACCATAAATATCGTTGTCCGACCACCGTGTTGGCAGTGTTAAAAACGAAAAATATGTGTCCCGAGTTTCAGGCTCTATCCGCATTTTGTTATATCCCTACAGCCCCGGCCCAGCAAATGATGTGACCTGTTCAATAAACCAGCAAGCACAAATAATCGCACTGTAATTATTAAGGGCTGCCAGATAACTGGCAGCCCTTTTTATTATTTCCTCAACCTGTCAAACTCGCCGAACAGCAAAACACGCTAAAAAAATCTTACTGTTTTAAAAAAATACCCTCATATTATTTTAAACAGCATATGCGTGCTTGGTCGCGATCAGGGACTTTACCCAAGGTCGAAACGTTTGGTCAACCTGATTCTTTTGAATATATGCAAAGGCTTCACTTGACAGCGGTAAATTGCGAACAAAATTATATTTTTATAGGGCATGTTGTTTTGTTATTTCTCCGGCTAAACTTAAGCCCAGCACACACCCGTTATGATCATTTTTAGGCTTTTATCCAATGTCTCCACTTATCGCTTGGGCCGTTGCCTTGTTTTTATATGTTTTACCGTTACTGCATGTGGTTTTTTCACCAAAAATGGGGCCTTGGCGATTACCAATCGCGTCTAAATGCCCTTTTTCTCCGCGTGCCGGTTGGTTAGTCATCATTTTATTAACCGGCATTTTTGGCTGGTTCGGGTTCATTCGTGCATTAAAACGCTTGCAATCCCAACAAAGATCTACTCAACGAAAGACTTGATCTGCTGTTTCATGGGCGGTTTGTTTCATACGAATGGTATTTTCAGCTCGTTCTATTTCTGCTTTTAATTCAAAAATATAATCTTTTAATACCTCGACCGACATGATTTCCAAATTTTTTAATGGTGTTTTCTTTTGCCGCAAAGGGCGATCATCATCCATTATTTTTTCCTTTAATTTCTTTTAATTTGGCATTTATATATTTCCAACAATGCATAAATTTAACAATCCTTTTCCGCCCAAACAATATCATAAGGATCGAGCCTATGTCATTACCCGCTAACATGAACTGTATTGAAATCACCAATTCCGGCGAGCCAAGCGTTTTACAAATGAGCAAACGCCCTATTCCAATACCAAAAAACGGTGAGGTTTTGATCAAAATTACAGCCGCTGGCGTCAATCGACCCGATTGTCTGCAACGCCAAGGCCTTTATGCGCCACCGCCCGGCGCCACCGACATCCCCGGATTAGAAGCGGCAGGGGAAATCATTGCAACAGGCGTAAACACAACGCGTTTTAAAATCGGTGATCATGTCACGGCTTTATTGACAGGCGGCGGTTATGCCGAGTACGTGACCACACCCGAAGACTTATGCCTGAAATCTTTAGCCAATTTAGATGCCACCCAAAATGCCGCACTTCCAGAAACATTTTTTACGGTTTGGGGTAATGTTTTTGATCGCGCAAAACTGCAACCCGGCGAAACTTTTTTAATCCACGGCGGCACCAGCGGCATCGGCACCACAGCCATTCAATTGGCAACTCAAATGGGCGCCCGGGTCATGACAACTGCCGGCAGCGTTGAGAAATGCCAGGCCTGTATCGATTTGGGGGCAGAAGTTGCTGTGCCCTATAAAACTCAAGACTTTGTCACGGCGGCCAAAGAGTTTGGCGGCGGCAAAGGCGTTGACGTCATTCTGGATATGGTTGGCGGCGATTATTTAGCGCGCAACATCAAATCATTAGCCCCCGATGGCCGGTTGGTAAACATCGCCTTTCTAAAAGGATCAACGGCCGAAATTAATTTTATGCCAATAATGTTAAAACGTTTAACCATAACCGGGTCAACATTGCGCCCACAAACCACCGAAGCCAAAGCGAAAATTCGGCAATCCCTTGAAAAAACCGTATGGCCGTTACTTGAAACCGGGAAAATCCACCCTGTAATTCATAAAACGTTCCCGCTGGGGGAGGCTGCCGATGCCCACCGTTTAATGGAAAGCTCAAAACACATCGGAAAAATCATGTTACAAATTTGACGTAGCGTTAATCAACCACTATAAAAACGCCAACGTATAAAAAATGCTTGGTTTACGCGACATTATTCGTTAGCAATCAAATAACATTAACAATTCAATCATATAAAACGGTTGGGCAATCACAGTCACAGTCGTTGATTTGAATTTTCTGGAATAGGAATGGTAAAAAGATGGCGCATCCCCTGATGCCAAAGGCAACCGCTGTGTGGCTCATTGAAAACACAGCTTTGACATTTACGCAAATCGCAGATTTCTGTGGTCTTCATGAACTTGAGGTTCAAGCGATCGCCGATGGTGAAGTTTCTATGGGTATGCATGGTTTAAGCCCGCTAGATAACGGTGAATTGACCAAACAAGAAATTGAACGCTGCCAAGACGATGCTACTGCCGTCTTAAAAATGTGCAAACAAACTTTGCCTTCATCTAAGAAACGACCAAAAGGTGCACGTTATACACCTGTTTCCAAACGTCAGGATCGCCCCGATGCCATTGCCTGGCTGGTCAAAAATTATCCAGAACTTAGCGACGCCCAAATATCCAAACTTGTCGGCACAACCAAGCCGACGATTACCGCCGTACGTGACCGCAAACATTGGAATTCGGCCAACATCAAACCACAAAACCCCGTTGGGCTTGGTTTATGCAAAGGGGCTGATCTTGAAAAATATGTGGCCATAGCCCGGGCCAAAGCCGGCACGGTCCACGCTGCAAACGACAGCGGCAATGCGGCAACCGCCGTAGACGGCATGCACCCGCGCCACCCCGTTATTATGCCCGGCATTGCAGCACCAGATGAAAAACCCGCCAAAGATAAAGTATTATCCGCTGAAAGCGTGTTTGGGCCTGCTCCGGCGACAGAAGACACATCCGACGCAACGGATAGCTAAATTATTCCGGCACAGGCACGGTGTAATTCAATCCCATACGGCCACCATCAACGTAAATGGTTTCGCCGGTGATATAGCTGGCATCGTCGCTGGCTAGAAATGCGGCGACAGAGGCTATTTCTGATGGTTCGCCCGGTCGACCAATAGGTGTGCGCGACATAATTTTATGACGAGCGGTTTCGTTATTCATCACTTGTTTTGCCAAATCGGTTAAAATTGTGCCCGGGCCAATGGCATTAACACGAATACTATGAGCCGCCAAAGCCAATGCCGATGCCGTTGTCAATTGCGAAACAGCCCCTTTGCACATAGCATAAGACAGCATTTCCGGGTTGGTAATCACCGCTTGTACGGACGACATATTGATGATCGCGCCACCGCCACCTTGTTTCACCATTTGCCGGGCGGCGGCTTGTCCGCTTAGGAAAAAGCCTTTTAAATTGACATTTAACACCGTATCTAAATCATCTAAACTCAGATCCAGAATATCCCCGGTTTTAAGGATCGCAGCGTTGCTGATCATCACATCCAACCTGCCAAAATGATCAACGGTATCCGCTACTAGACGCGCGACTTCATGTTGGTCGCTGACATCACAATGATTATAAATGGCCTGTCCGGGGCCACGGGCGGTTAACGTCTCAGCCACGGCTTGACCCAATTCATCTTGCACATCCGACAAGACAACATGCCCGCCATCTTTAACGAACCGTTCTGCGCACGCATAGCCAATACCTTGGGCGGCGCCTGTGATAATCGTAACTTTATTTTCATTTATCATCTGTCATTCCTCATTTAAACTTATGAACGTGCTTTGCTATAACCAATCGATTGCAAGGCCACATCAATTTCATCCAGAATAACCGGATCATCAATGGTTGCTGGCATTTTATAGTCTTGGTTATCGGCAATTTTCTGCATCGTCCCGCGGAGAATTTTCCCTGACCGGGTTTTTGGCAAGCGCTCAACAACCACAGCAATTTTAAACGCCGCCACAGGCCCAATATCTTGGCGCACCTGTTTGATGACACCTTTGATAATATCGTCATGGGGCGTCGGGCACCCCGCATTCAGCACCAAAAATCCAACCGGCAATTGACCTTTTAATGTATCCTCGACGCCAATAACCGCACATTCGGCAACGTCTGGATGGGTGGCTAAAACTTCTTCCATACCGCCCGTTGATAGGCGGTGTCCGGCCACATTGATAATATCATCGGTGCGCGCCATGATGTATAAATAACCGTCATCATCCATGTATCCGGCATCGGCCGTTTCGTAATACCCCGGAAATTCATTTAAATATGCTTTTTTAAAACGATCATCCGCTTGCCACAATGTAGGTAAACTTGACGGCGGCAATGGTAATTTAATGCAAATCGCACCAATTTCACCGGCTTTAACGGCATGACCTTCGGGATCCAGAACCTGCACATCCCATCCGGGCACGGCTTTGGTCGGCGACCCCGGTTTTACCGGGAAAACATGCAAGCCCATGGGATTGGCCGCAATTGCCCAACCCGTTTCCGTTTGCCACCAATGATCGATCACCGGTACATTTAATTTATTTTCCGCCCAGTGCAAGGTATCGGGGTCGGTGCGTTCGCCCGCTAAAAACAAAATTTTAAAATGACTAAGGTCATAATTTTTTAATAATAATCCGTCCGGGTCTTCGCGTTTGATGGCGCGGAACGCCGTCGGTGCGGTAAATAAAGCTTTCACTTTATGTTGTTCAATAACCCGCCAAAATGCGCCAGCATCAGGCGTGCCGACCGGTTTTCCCTCAAACAAAATACTGGTACATCCCGCCAATAAGGGCGCGTAAACAATATAAGAATGTCCAACCACCCAACCGACATCGGATGCCGCCCAAAACACATCGCCCGCATCCATGTCATAAATGGCTTTCATCGACCACTGCAGGGCCACCATATGACCGCCGTTATCCCGAACGACACCTTTGGGTTCACCAGTTGTGCCGGATGTATATAAAATATACAAAGGATCGGTGGCCTCTACCGGCACACAATCTGCAGGTTCCGCCGTTTTTATAGCATCCGCCCAATTGATATCCCGTCCCGCCACCAAACCGCCACCGCCTTCGGCACGTTTCAAAATGATGCAACAATCCGGTTTATGATCGGCTTGATCGACCGCATCACCCAATAACGGCATATAATCGATGACCCGGTTAACCTCTATCCCGCAGGTCGCGCTGATAATAACTTTGGGTTTGGCATCATTAATACGCACCGCCAATTCATTAGCCGCAAAGCCGCCAAAAACAACTGAATGGATCGCCCCTAAGCGTGCGCATGCCAACATCGCAATAGCGGCTTCCGGGACCATCGGCATATAAACAATAACGCGGTCGCCTTTCCTCACCCCTTGGGATTTTAGCACTCCTGCAAATGCTGCAACCTCGTCCCGTAATTGGCGATAGGTATATTTCCGCACCTGATTTTCCGTCACCGGGCTGTCATAAATCAATGCGGTCCGGTCACCCAGACCATTTTCAACATGGCGGTCCAAAGCATTATAACAGGTATTAACAACACCGCCTTTAAACCACCGGTAAAACGGTTTATCACTGGTATCAAGAATTTTTTCGGGCGGCTTTATCCAATCGATGGCTGTTGCAATTTCGCCCCAGAATGCTTCTGGGTTGTTTTTTGCTTGTGCATATGCGTTATCGTATGCGTTGGTCATAATAGCCGCCTCTATAAAATTTGTTGCTGTTTTTAAAGTTTGTGACAAAACACCGTTTTTTGTAAAGCTCGTTTATGACATTCTACTCAACTATCTGATGAGAAGCACAAGGAAACTGCTTATGCCTAAAAATATCTATGAAACCGATTTAGATCAAACAACGGCCAATCACACGGCGTTAACACCACTGCAGTTTTTAAAACGCACACAATCTGTTTATCCAGATCATATTTCGGTGATCTACGGCAACAAACGGTTTACCTGGGCTGAAACCTATCAGCGATGCTGTCAATTAGCAGGCGCCATCCATGGCCGCGGACTAGGCATTGGCGATACTGTCGCCATTATGGGTTCCAACACCCCGGAAATGTATGAAGCCGCATTTGGTGTGCCCATGTCAGGTGCGGTGTTAAATACATTAAACGTGCGCCTTGATGCCGACAGCATTGCTTTTTGCCTCAACCATGGCGAAGCCCGTATGGTCATCACGGACCGTGAATTTTCGTCAACCGTCAAAGCGGCGTTGGATAAACTTGGCCGCGATATTATCGTTATTGATATCAATGACAGTCAATATGATGGTGAAGGCGACTTATTAGGCGAAAAAGATTATGAGGCTTTCTTAAAAGAAGGTACGTCCGATTTTAACTGGCAGCCGCCCCTTGATGAATGGCAAGCGATTTCATTAAATTACACATCGGGCACCACGGGTGATCCAAAAGGCGTAGTTTATCATCACCGCGGTGCTTATTTAAACGCGCTTTCCAATACGGTGGGATGGGAAATGCCCCACCACAGCGTTTATTTATGGACATTGCCCATGTTTCATTGCAACGGCTGGTGTTTTCCGTGGACCAACGCGGCTATGGCCATCACTAATGTGTGTTTAAGAAAAGTTACTGCCGCCGGTATTTACCAAGCCATTGCTGAACATAAAGTCAGCCATTTTTGTGGCGCGCCGATTGTTTTAAACTTTGTTATTAATGCAACGATTGACGAGAAAAAATCTTTTGACCATCAAGTCCATGTGATGACTGCCGCCGCCCCGCCCCCGGCCGCCACATTGGAAAGCATGCAAAAACAAGGTTTCAACGTCACTCACGTTTATGGATTAACCGAAACTTATGGTCCGGCTGTGATGTGTGCATGGCATCCGGAATGGAATGATTTACCCATAGCCGAGCAAACGGCTAAAAAAGGCCGCCAAGGCGTTCCTTATCATGTGCTTGATGGATTAAGCGTACGCGATCCGGAAACCATGGTTGCTGTTCCAGCGGACGGCGAAACCATGGGTGAAGTAATGTTCAAAGGCAATATTGTCATGCGTGGTTATTTAAAAAACTCAACGACCACAACAGCATCCCTATCAGACGGCTGGTTTCATTCCGGCGATTTAGGCGTCATGCAACCGGATGGTTATTTGAAACTGAAAGACCGGTCAAAAGATATTATTATTTCAGGTGGCGAAAACATTTCATCCATCGAGGTTGAAGACGCACTTTATCGGCACCCAGCGGTCCTGTTCGCCGCCGTCGTCGCCCAGCCTGATGAAAAATGGGGCGAAACGGTCTGTGCTTTTATCGAAACCAAGCCCGGCCAAGACGCCATCACTGAAGCAGAAATCATCGCATTTTGCCGAGACAACATGGCCCGTTTCAAAGCCCCGAAAAAGGTCATTTTTGGACCGCTACCCAAAACATCCACAGGGAAAATTCAAAAATTCATTCTGCGAGATCAAATCCGCAACAATAACTAAGCAGCACTTATATCAAGCGCACACCAAATTAAGCGTGTATTTAAAAATCACGTGATTTAAAGGCAAGGCACTAAAGATTTTTGTTAATACTGGGCTAAACTAACAATTTTATCTTTAATCAGCAGCTTTTCTTTTTTCAGGAGAGCAACTTCGGCGTCATCCGGGTGCGGTCGACTATTTGCGGCCTCAATTGCATTTTCAAGAACATGGTGTTTTTGTTTCAGACTATCGATTCTTGCAGGTAAGTTCATCGTATTGTTCCTCCACCGTTCAAAAATAAAAATCCTGTATTCGCAATCCTTTATATATAGGTCACATCCAAAAAATCACAACGTGACCAGAAACGTTAAAATCATGTTTCACAAAATTTGCGAAGACGACAAACTATAATCCAGTTGCGCGAAAAGTTCTATAGATCTGTTATCAAAAACATCATAAAAATTTTGTTTTTTTCACAATCAGTGTTTGCTAGGCATGAACAGTAGGCTAAGTTATAAGCATACATAATTCGTCAACCTGATTTCATTTTCCTGATCTGATGCCTAACTTTGATCATAAGGAACAAATGATTGAGGAAACAAATATAGGGAACGACACGTCTTGAGCAATGCGAACAGTTACAGTTACGATGATTTATTGACCTGTGGACGGGGCGAGCTTTTTGGACCCGGTAATGCCCAGCTTCCATTGCCGCCGATGTTGATGATTAACCGCATCCCGGTCATTAACGCTGATGGGGGTGCTTTTGGCAAAGGTGAAATCCATGCCGAATTCGACATCACCCCGGATTTATGGTTTTTTGATTGCCATTTTAAAGGTGATCCCGTGATGCCCGGCTGTTTAGGTCTGGACGCCATGTGGCAATTGGCCGGATTTTATTTAGGTTGGACTGGCGCGTCCGGACGCGGCCGAGCTTTGGGCGTGGGCAATGTCAAATTCACTGAACAAGTTCAACCTACGGCTAAACTTGTCAGTTATCACATTGATGTCAAACGTGTTGTTAGCCGCCAAATCACACTTGGTTTTTTCAATGGCGTCATGAAAGTTGACGGGCAAGTGGCTTATGAAGCCGAAGGTTTACGCGTCACCTTGTTCAGCGAAGACAGTGAATAAATTAAAGTCAGAGGTTTTATAAAATGAAACGTGTTGTTGTCACTGGAATGGGAATTGTTTCAAGCATCGGAAACGATGTTGATGAAGTTCTTTCATCCTTACAAAACGGACGATCCGGTATTACGTTTAGTCCGGAACAAAGCGAAATGGGTTTTCGCAGCCATGTTTACGGCAAACCAACACTCAACATCAAAGACCACGTAGATCGGCGCTGGCTGAGATTTATGGGCGAAGGGGCTGCCTATAATTATGTGGCCCTTGAACAAGCCATCAAAGATGCCGGGTTAGAAGAAAACGAAGTATCCAATGTGCGCACGGCGTTAATCATGGGTTCAGGCGGACCATCAACCATGAACCAAGTTCAAGCCGCCGATAATGCCCGCAACCGGGGACCTAAAAAAGTTGGTCCTTTTATGGTGCCCCGAGCTATGTCATCAACCAATTCGGCGACACTGGCAACGGCATTTAAAATCAAAGGCTTAAGCTACACAATCAGTTCGGCGTGTTCGACCAGCGCACATTGTATCGGCAATGCCGCAGAATTAATCCAGTTGGATAAAGCAGATGTTGTTTTTGCCGGTGGTGGCGAAGAACTTCATTGGTCATTGTCCGTTTTATTTGACGCCATGCCCGCCCTAAGCAGTGGGTATAACGACACCCCCGAACGGGCATCCCGCGCTTATGATGCCAACCGTGATGGGTTTGTCATCGCTGGTGGTGGCGGTGCCGTTGTCTTAGAAGACTACGAACACGCGAAAGCCCGTGGCGCGACAATTTATGCTGAACTTGGCGGATACGGCGCCACATCCGATGGTTATGACATGGTTCAGCCATCGGGAGAAGGTGCTGTGCGTTGCATGCAAATGGCGACTAAAGGCTTGCCTAAAGTCGATTATATCAACACCCACGGCACCAGTACACCGATCGGTGATTTACGTGAATTAGAAGCCATTCGCACAACGTTTGAACCGCTTGGTGAAATTCCAAGGTTCAGTTCAACCAAATCATTGACTGGGCACTCTTTGGGTGCAACCGGCGTTCAAGAAGCCATTTACAGCATTTTGATGATGAAAAATCGATTTATTACAGCATCTGCCAACGTTGATACAGTCGACCCCGAAGTCGGCGATATGCCGTTGGTATTAGACCGCCAAAACGATCAAGAACTGAACTGTGTGCTCTCCAATAGTTTTGGGTTCGGTGGCACTAACGCTTCATTGGTGTTCACAACGCCTGAATAATTACATTCATTTTATCATTTTGTGCTAAACCACAGCGGATATTTTTTCTATGATCTCTGAGAACAACACGACGCCGAGCGCACTCTTAAAAGGCCGCAAAGGGTTGATTATGGGTGTGGCCAACGAACGTTCTATTGCTTGGGGCATTGCCAATATACTGGCAAAACACGGTGCAGAATTAGCATTTACCTACCAAGGGGAGGCCATCGAAAAACGTGTGCGCCCGCTGGCTGAACGCGCTGGTTCAAACATAGTGCTGCCATGTGATGTCACCGATGACGCCAGCATGGATAACGTTTTTGAAACCCTTGAAAAGCAATGGGGAAGCTTTGATTTTTTGGTTCATTCAATCGCTTATTCCAACAAAGAAGAATTAAAAGGCCAGTACGTCAGCACCACACGTGAAAATTTCTCGCAAACCATGGATATTTCCTGTTACTCGTTTACGGCTTTGGCAGAACGCGCGGAAAAACTCATGCCCGGTGGCGGATCAATGTTAACATTAACTTTTGCAGGCGCCGAATGCGTCATCCCCAATTATAATGTCATGGGCGTGGCCAAAGCCGCCCTCGAAGCCAGCGTGCGTTATCTCGCATCGGATTTAGGTCCCAAAGGAATTCGTGTCAATGCCATTTCCCCCGGCCCCATGCGGACATTAGCCGGCAGTGCCATTGGCGGTGCGCGGCATATTTTCCGCTGGACTGAAACCCACGCCCCGCTACGTAATAATGCCAGCCTAGATGATATCGGTGGCACCGCTTTATATCTGATATCAGACCTATCCAAAAGCGTCACCGGCGAAGTTCATCATGTGGACGGGGGTTATCACATCGTCGGCATTCCTAACCCCGATCAAATGCCGCAAAATGGTTGCTGATTTCGCCTAAAGGCGTGTTGACAACCAAATTGCCAATTTTGATCCATTTTTAATGGCAGCGGACAGCAATTCGTATGCGGGCGTTTTTTCTGCACCGTGGTCTATGCCTGTTTGCCGGTGCTGGCGTTCTTCTTCGCGAAAATCTTCAAATGTTTTGCGCAATTCCGGCTCGGCATTCGATTTTTCAAGTGCATCAATTTGCGCGCTGTAATGTTCATCGATGGTTTCTTCGACGGCAACAGTGCACGCCATGGCCGCTTTTTCACCCAATAAAGCAGTCCCGGCACCAAGGGCAAATCCGGCCAAATGCCAAAACGGCAACAACGCCGTTGGTCGCACTTGGCGGTCGCCAACCAGTTGATCAAATGTTTTTAAATGGCTTTTTTCCTGATCCAACATATGACGAATGATATCACCGGATTTACTATCCCCAAGGACGGCCAGCTGTCCCTGATAAATGCGAACAGCACCATATTCCCCGGCATGGTCAACACGAACCATCTGCTCGACACTTTGTTCAAGCGTCGCGTCACCCGGAAGGGTCGCCGCCGATTGAGGTTTATGATCAACTTTTTTCATAAAATAAGTTTACGGTTTTATTTGTCCGTTTTCAATTGATGGTTTAGCGTTTTTGCTGCCAACCCCATAACTCCTGAGGCAAGCAACGATAGCATCGTATTATACACCGTAATAGACAGGCCAAAAATGGTCCAATCAATATTATCACAAGCTTTGGGTTGCTGGACTTGCAAGGCTGCCAATAAGTTTTCAGAGGTCATCTCAGCACTTAAACTGCCACCACATGATGCCGCCGACGCCCACCAATGTTGTTCGACACCCGTATGATAAAAAGCCAACCCAGCGCTGAGCAAAAATACCAATGATAACAAATAATAAAATCTTACTCGCCAAACACTGTTTCGGCGAACAGCAGCGACCCCTATCACTAGGGCCAAACCATAAGGAATACGTTGTAAAACACAAAGCGCACAAGGCTCTAGGCCAAAGCCGAATTCAGCCGTGTAAACAATTGCCAACGCTGCGAGTGAAATCATTATGACAAACCACTCTATTCGGGTTGGCCAAAAATAATTGAATAAGCTGTTGACCATTTTCTTATACTATAAATTTAAGGGCGACAAAACCACCGACCAATAAAAGGCAAAATACAATGAACAATAAACCGAGCCGTTTTTCAATAAATGCTCTAATCGGCTCACCAAAATACCACAACAACCCGGCGACCAGAAAAAACCGCGTTGCCCTTGCCAAAATAGACGAGATAATAAAAATAGTTGGATCCAGCGCGCTGACACCGCTTAAAATCGTAATGACTTTATACGGGAACGGTGTCACCCCTGCAATGAACACAGCCCACGCGCCCCATTCATTGTACGTCGACTGAAACTGTTCAAATTTTGGCGAATAATTATACAGATCAAGCACCGGCTGCCCGATTTGTTCAAACAAAAACGCGCCAATGCCATAACCCAAAATTCCGCCTAATACAGACGCAACTGTGCATATCAGGGCTACCGTCCATGCTTTTTTTCGGTTCGCCAAAACCATCGGGATAATTAAAACATCGGGGGGAATAGGGAACACAGAACTTTCAACAAAAGCAACCAATGCCAAAGCCAACATCGCATAACGGGTTGTCGCTAACTGCATTGTCTGCTGATATAATGATTGAAGCAAAATAATTTCCTTTAAAAAATCCCTTGGAATACGGCCTTTTATCAGCCCTTTGGCGTTCAGGCAACGAGACTTTTTTTAAAGGCAGTTGACCAATGGGGCGGCGTGAGTATTATGGCCCCGTTTTCAGGGTGTGCCCCTGTGGCGGAACTGGTAGACGCGTTGGATTCAAAATCCAATTCTCGCAAGGGAGTGGGAGTTCGATTCTCCCCGGGGGCACCAATTTAATTTTCTCGGCTTTTTTAAATATAGCCCGCTGCATGATAGGAATTCCGGCCATGAAAAAGGTTGAGCTCACGGTCCACGAATTCATGGCCGTCATGGGGTACATCGATGAACAGTTGGGCGACAAAGAATTGCCCACTGGCGATACATCGATTTATACGGTTTGGTATACCCAGTGGAAAGCCTTGGACGAACGCCTTGAAAAACTAGCGCCCTTAGAGCGTGCGGACATGTTGTTTGATGGCAAAGTTGCCATTAATGCCATTACCGAATCGCAACTGCGAGAATTAATTGCCGTTATTGATCATCAAATCATTATGCATAAACAGTTAATCAAAGACGAAGACGAAGACGCCGATCCAGAAGATTTGGACGTTTGGGAAAAACGCATAACAGAATTAACAACACTGTTGAACTCGGCAAAGTGGACATCCTAGCTTTACACACTGCAGACGCTTAGCTCTATCCGCATTGCATTCTCAGCCGATGCCCGGCCACAGTATTCCTTGCAGAAACGACGTAATTCTGTCAGAATTATAGTCTTATATGAAAATTCTAGTACGGTTAAACCAAGACCTCGGTTGTTATAGTTAGACTGTGCGTATGGCCTGTGCGTATGGCCTGTGCGTATGGGTTTCTGCACAGGGACAAAGATTGATAATTTAATGGCATCATCACAAGACGACAAGCAGGCATGGTCTGAATTTGTTACTTGGTGTGGCAGCCGTGGTTTGGCAGCCGTCCCCGCTAACCCATGGACATTAGCCGCCTATGCCCGCGCACTGGAAACTAAATTTAAAGCCCCGCGCGTCCGCAAAACCATTGATGCGGTGGCCGCCGTGCACCAAGAAAAATCAAAACGCAGACCAGACCGCCACCCGATCGTTATCAAAACTTTGCTGTTTATTGAAACCAATGCAAAAGCTAAAGACATCGGACCGGACCAAGCACCCGTACTATTCGAAGAAGCTGATTTTTTTGACCCGGCAAATCCAAGTAAATCTGTGCCGAAGAAAAAAACTGTTCACAAAAAAACAGTATCAACAAATGGTCGCATTAAAAAATCATTATCATCGCAGCCACGGCTAGTGACAAGACGACGTTTAAAAAGCTAGACGTCATTTTATTTCAATCGATCGGCGCAACGCTTGTGTGGTGATTTCTCTCTTTGCATTGTTCCGTTTAAGGACCACCTCCCCACGATACAAGCCTTTATTCCAGAATAATTTTTTCCGTTTTTTGCCGATATAAACCATTTGCCGAGCCCGCGTTTTAACAATTATTTTTGTCTGCTCGACAACGATTTTACCATCAGGGCCAAATAAACGTAACGTGAGTTCGTCACCTGCACGCGGCCAATAAATTTCTGCCCAAAAAATTAACGCAGGCGACTTCTCCGGCAAGGATTTATCTTGATAAAACCCTTGGCGGATAGCCCTGTCTTTGGGTCGAATGGCAGAAAAACCAGCGTTAAAGGGACCGGGGCCAGCCTTTTTAAGTTGCCGGGCGGTTTCTGTATTCCATAATGGGGCATTCGGCGCTGTGCATTTTCTGCTATTAATTTCACCTTTGAACGGGTCAATAACACGGCCTAGATGACGCACGACGATATGAACATGAGGAAACTGCGCAAGCCCTGAATTACCCACCAGTCCCAAAATTTGTCCGCGCGTAACGTCATCACCTTGAACAACTTTCACGCTGCCTTTTTTCATATGGCAATATTGTGTGGTCCAACCACCCGAATGTTTAATCAGCACACCATTGCCGCATTCCCGGCCTTTGACGGCGTCACGACCAATGATGCTGACATCAATATCTTTCATGCCATCACGAACGCCAGTCACCCGTCCCGGCCATGAGCTTAAAACATTGACCCCTTTTTTCATGGCGGCCAGATCACGGATAGCCAAATCGGTTCCTTTGTGGCCATCATAACTTTGTCGGCGGCACATGTAATCCCGGATGCCCGATGTCGGATCCAGATCAACTAAATTCACTAACCAACAATCTTTGCCAGGTTGACAATCTACGGGCAAACTTAAGCCCGGCTGCGGCGGCAAGCTATCCGCCATTAATGACCAAGGCGCAAAAAACACGGCCATGACCACAACACTAAATATCCTTACAGATTTCATCATATTCCCATAACAGATTTACAGGCTTAGGGATAGCCTATGCATAAGACTTGCGATCAGGTACATGAAAATTTATATTGCAGCGCACAACTGCATTGATCACCAATGACGTCGCTCATCATATTTTAGGATAAATCATGGTTCATACTGTAAACATTCAAGAAAAACTACACGGCTATTTTTTCGAAGACTTGGAAATCGGTATGACTGATGTTTTTGCTAAAACCATCACCGAAGCCGATATTATGGCTTTTTCAGGTATTTCCGGCGATACTAACCCGGTTCATTTAAACCATGAATTTGCCAGCACAACCATGTTCAAAGAACGCATTGCCCACGGTATGTTATCGGCCAGTTTTATTTCAACCGTTGTCGGCACAAAATTACCCGGCCCCGGGTGTATTTATGTCAGCCAAAACTTACGCTTCAAAGCCCCCGTTAAATGCGGCGACACGGTCACTGCGATTTGTAAAATTACGGATAAAATTGAAACAAAACACTTTGTCACCATGGAAACGGTCTGCAAAGTCGGTGATGTCACCGTAATTGATGGCGAAGCCGTGATTATGGTGCCAGCAAAAAAATAACACCCCATCAACAGAGCGACTTAACGGCTCATCCACCTTTACTCTTGACCGCGCCCGATAGCGCTGACACCTTAACCGCCATGCATATTTACCGTCATTATGATACACTGCCCGACCAAGCACGACAGGCATCTATTGCCGTTGGTAATTTCGATGGCGTGCACAAAGGCCATCAGGCCGTCATTTTTGAAGCCGGGCGGGTCGCTCAAGCATCCAACATCCCATGGGCGGTATTAACGTTCGAGCCTCACCCAACAGGGGTTTTCAGGCCATCATCCGAACCTTTCAGATTAACCCCGTTCAGGTCAAAAGCCCGACTGTTAGAATCCATGGGCGTCGATGTCATGATCGTTCAGAGATTTAATAAAGAGTTTTCACAGCGCCCGGCTGAAAACTTTGTTCGCGATGTGCTGGTTAATGGTTTTGGCGCCCGCCATGTGGTCGCTGGCTATGACTTTGTTTTTGGTCATCAACGTAAAGGCAATTGTGAATTACTGTTATCGATGGGCGGAACAGAAGGCTTTGATTTCACAGCCGTTCATGCATTAAAAGACGAAACAGGGCAAGCCTATTCATCAACCCGCATTCGCCATGCATTAAAATCAAATGACCCTCAAACCGCGGCGCAGTTATTAGGTCGGCCATTTGCCATCGAAGGCATTGTTCAAAGCGGCGATCAACGAGGCCGCAGCATCGGTTTTCCTACAGCCAACATCCACTTCACATCGGTATTAAGACCCGCGCGTGGGGTTTATGCCGTGCGCGTGCAAAAACTGGATGCCGACCACGGAAAAAATACAAAAGGGCCAAACTTAATTGATGGTGTCGCCAACATTGGCGTGCGTCCTACATTCCGAGGAAGCGATGTCATATTAGAAACACACTTATTTGATTTTTCAGATGATCTATACGGCCAACGGCTATCCATTCAATTAATTGATTATATCCGTGAAGAAATAAAATTTGATGGCATTGGTGCCCTGAAACAACAAATTGCAAAAGACTGCATGCGTGCTAAAACCATCCTCAAACAAAATTCTATATAATTATATAAGGACGAACCATGAGCGTTGATTATAAATCGAGCGTTTTTTTACCCAAGACCAGTTTTCCAATGAAAGCCGGATTGCCGAGGCGTGAGCCTGAAACCTTGGCCCGGTGGCAACAACAAGATTTGCGGGCGCTGCTTCGGGAAGACGGCAAAGGACGCGAGCCATTTATTCTTCACGATGGACCGCCCTATGCCAATGGTCACCTGCACATTGGTCATGCATTAAATAAAATTTTAAAAGACGTCATTGTCCGCTCAAAACAAATGACCGGCTATGATGCCAATTACGTGCCCGGGTGGGATTGTCATGGTTTACCCATCGAATGGAAAATCGAAGAAAAATACCGTAAAAAGAAAAAAGACAAAGATGACGTTCCCATTGTCGAATTCCGCCATGAATGTCGGGAATTTGCGCAAAAATGGATCGACATCCAACGCGAAGAATTTAAACGTTTAGGTATCATCGGCGATTGGGACAATCCATATACAACCATGACCAATGCCGCCGAAGCCACCATCGCGGATGAACTGGGCAAGTTTTTAATGGATGGATCATTATACCGGGGCGCTAAACCCGTGATGTGGTCCCCAGTTGAAAAAACAGCCCTTGCCGAAGCCGAAGTAGAATACCAAGACCACACATCGACGACTATTTTTGTCCGCTTTCCAGTGACCCAAAGCAAACGTGATGATTTAGACAATGCGGCTATTGTCATCTGGACAACGACTCCTTGGACCATGCCCGGCAACCGCGCTGTGGCGTATGGCGAAGACATTGATTATGTGCGCGTGCGTGTTGATAGCGTCGTTGAAGGCGGCATGGGCGTTTCAGGTGAAGAAATCGTTGTCGCCGAAGCAAGACTTGCCGACGTTGCCACCGCCGGTGGGATCGAAAGTTATAAAATTCTTGCGTCTTTCAAAGGCCGCGAACTAGCGGGGACGATTTGTCACCACCCATTATACGGTCAAGGCTATGATTTTGATGTACCCGCATTAGCCGCAGATTTTGCCACAACCGGAGAAGGCACCGGCATCGTCCATATCGCCCCCGGACATGGCACCGATGACTGGGAATTAGGCCGTGACAATAACATTGAAATCCCCGATACCGTTGGCGAAGACGGCGTATTTTATGACCATGTACCGTTATTTAAAGGCATGCATGTTTACCGGTGTAACGCAACCGTTGCCGATATCATTAGCGATTCAGGCGGGTTGCTTGGCCAAGGCACACTTGTCCACCGTTATCCCCATTCATGGCGTTCAAAAAAACCATTGATTTATCGCAATACCAAACAATGGTTCATTTCAATGGAACGTAATGGCCTTCGGAAAAAAGCCCTTAAAGCCATTGACGAAACGCGTTTTATTCCGGCATCCGGTCAAAATAGATTGCGCGGCATGATCGAAGATCGCCCGGACTGGTGTGTGTCCCGCCAACGCGCTTGGGGCGTCCCAATCACTGTTTTTGTTAATAAAAAAACCGGCCAGCCGTTACGTGATCAATCGGTCATCGACCGCATTGTTGAAATTTTCAATGCAGAAGGATCGGACGCTTGGTTTGCTTCTCCTGCGCAAAGGTTTTTAGGTGATGATTACAACAGTGATGACTATGAACAAGTCACCGATATTTTGGATGTGTGGTTCGATAGTGGGTCAACCCACGCCTTTGTGTTAGAAGCACGGGATGATTTAAAATCCCCGGCATCGCTTTATTTAGAAGGTTCGGATCAACATCGGGGCTGGTTCCATTCATCATTACTGGAAAGCTGTGGCACCCGTGGGCGGGCACCTTATCAAAGCGTTTTAACCCATGGCTTTATAATGGCCGAAGACGGCCAAAAAATGTCCAAATCATTGGGCAACAGCGTCTCTCCGCAAGATGTCAATAACCAAAACGGGGCTGATATCTTAAGGCTCTGGGTGGTCAGTTCCGATTATTCAGAAGATTTACGTATCGGGCCTGAAATCATAAAACAAAATGCTGATATGTACCGCAGACTTCGAAATACTATGCGGTTTTTATTAGGCAATCTGAATGATTTTTCTGATGATGATCGCGTTAATATTAAAGATATGCCAGAATTAGAACGCTGGGTTATGCACCGGCTCCATTCTTTGGATGCATTATTACGCCAAGCATTAAATGATTATACGTTCCATACGGTTTTCACAGAATTGCATAATTTCTGTACATTGGATTTATCGGCATTTTATCTGGATATCCGCAAAGACAGTCTGTATTGCGATCCGGTCAACAATTTAAAGCGTCGTGCTTGTCGCACGGTTTTGGATCATTTGTTTACGTGTTTAACAACTTGGTTGGCGCCATTTATTTGTTTCACCGCCGAAGAAGTGTGGAAAGCACGGCACGGCGATGAAGCGCCAAGCATTCATCTACAGCAATTCCCGACAATTCCAACCCATTGGCAGGACCACGTTTTAGCCGAAAAATGGTCAAAATTACGTCAAGTTCGCCGTGTGGTCACCGGCGCATTAGAATTTGAACGCGCCGAAAAACGTATTGGTTCCAGTTTACAAGCCGCACCGACAGTTTATGTCACGCCTGAAACATTGGCTTTATTTGACGACTTGGATGGGGCTGAATTGTTTATTACTTCTAACGTTCACTTTGATACGGGCAACATACCCGAAAATGCATTCCGTCTGCCCGAGTTTGACGATATCGCTGTTGTTCCAGCTTTGGCACCAGGTGAAAAATGCATGCGCTGTTACCGTATTTTGGAAACAGTCAATGATAATCCGGACGTACCGGAAACCTGTTCCCGGTGTGCAGATGTCATTGAACAAACTGGAAATATAGCCTCATCATGACGTTTGGGCCATTTTTTAAATTTGGGTTTGTTCTTTCGGTCCTGACGATGATTGCTGATTATGCCAGCAAATGGATGATCATCAATGTCGTCATGGATCCGCCGCGAATAATCCCAATGACGCCTTTTTTTAATCTGGTACTTGGATGGAACCGCGGTGTCAGTTTTGGTTTTTTAAATATGGGAACTAATGGTCAATGGATACTGATTGCGTTAACCAGCACTATTGTCGTCTGCTTATTTATTTGGCTCAACAAAATTGACCGTAAAAACGAAGCCATTGCCATTGGATTAATCATTGGCGGGGCCACAGGCAATATCATTGACCGTATTAAATTTGGCGGCGTCACTGATTTTTTAGATTTTTATTATGGCGCCTATCATTGGCCTGCGTTTAATGGAGCCGATACATTCATTTTTTTGGGCGCGGCAATCATGATCTTAGACTCTTTGTATCACAGTCCCGAAAAGTCATAAAATAGACATATTAACAAATTAGGTGTAAACTTGTTTAAATCTTTTTGTTTTATTCTAAACCTTTAATACCAAGCATAAAAATTCATCAGGTGCATTAATGAAAACAAAGAAAATGCGTAAAATTTTGACGGCCGGTGCAATGTTAATGACATTAGGGTTGCTAAGCGCATGTGAAACGGCAAGCCGCGCATTAAGTGGGCAAAAAAAAGCGCCTGACGAATTTGCTGTATTTGCGCGTCCGCCATTAAGTTTACCGCCTGAATTTAATTTACGACCACCGACGCCAAACCAAAAAGCCAAACGCGGCAGAACTCCGGAAAGTCAGGCCCGTGAGGCTTTATTAGGCAAATCAACAAATCCCCAAGCCAATTCAAGCGATGGCGTACAATCATTATTGGAAAATACTGGGGCCAACAAAGCGTCCCCTGAAATTCGTAAAATTATTTCCGAAGAAAGCACCATCGTTGCCGAAGAAAATGATTTGTTCATCAACAAACTGATTTTCTGGGTTGATGATAAAGCATATCAGGGTCAAGTGATCGACCCGAGTAAAGAGCAAAAACGATTACAGGAAAATCAAGCTTTGGGCAAACCAGTCACAAACGGTGATGTTCCCGAAATCAAACGCAAGCCTCGGAAAAAAGGCTTGCTTGAATTCTAATAATTTTATCAATTTAGCGGCCTACTCTGGATTTACCTCATGAAAATTGCTTATGTGACAGGTGCAAATAGTGCCCTATTCGCCAATACCTGCATGTTATACGATAGCTTTGTTTTAAATACCCCCCCCCGTAGCCAAACAATCTTGTGGGTCTGCGATTTTGGTTTTGACCTCCAACACCGTAATTTTTTTGAAAAAATAGGCATTTTGCTTCCTACACCGAAACATTTAAAATCTTTTGATCACCCTTGGTACCATAAAGCATCCATATATGATTTTCTGATCAATCAAGACTATGATGCCGTGGTTTGGCTTGATGCCGATATGATCATCTTGGAGCCAATTACATCGCGCATTCAAAACTTGGCCATTGAAATGAACATGTCCGGGCAACAGGTTAGCATTTGTCCCGATGATGTCGGCCTTAACATTAAAAACTACATCAAACATGTTGGTAAACTTGATCACCCTGTTAAATCTTTCCAACAGAATTGCCGGCGTTTTAAAACGAATATCACTCGGCCGTATTTAAATACCGGATTTTTCATTGTGACATCACACGCGCTGCTTGAACAATGGCGTGATATTGTTCTTAAAGAGAAGGTTGATTTTTTGTTTGAGCAAAATTCTTTTAACGTTGTTGCCTATACGGAAACCGTTAAAATTAATCTGCTTGACCCGCATGAATGGAATGCCCACGGGCAACGTCTACAAACCGTTTTAACGCCTGCAAGCACTGGTCCGACGCGCATTATTCACACCACATCCACAGGGAATGAACATGCCGAAGGTGAATTTAATCTACCCGTTCAAAATAAAAATCTAGCCGGCCATATAAAATTGTTCAAACGCCCAGACCTACAGGGACGTCAACAATCACATTTAATGCATTTTGTTGAAAACCATTTCAATGAACTCGTTAATTGCGGTGTTTTATAGCCATTTCAACAAAGGCTAATTTTTCTTTGACGGTTAATCATTCCGATCCGCCAACGGTCCCAAGGCATCAATCAATGGGCCTAAATTGTCGCGGTACTTCCACCACCGTTTCATTGATGAGGTATAGATGGGTTCACGCACTTGGGCAGCACTGGCTGTCGTTACCCGGCGTTTACTATTATGAAAATTCAAACAATCAGGCTGCCATTCCAACCCACAAAAATTGATTATTTTTCGGGCTTGCTGTTCCGCATTTTCAACTACGTCTTCATAGCGTACCGTCAATATTCGGTCCGGAAACAGCTTTTGCCAATGTTCCATTAGGCGGTGATAGGTTTGGTAGTACGCGCCCAAGTCGCCTAAATCATAAGAAAAATTCTGGTCTTCTGGAAAATGAATAAAAAAACACGACAAGCAGGTATCCAATGGCGAACGCATGCAATGAATAAATTTTGCTTCCGGCATAGCTAATGCCGCCAGCCCTAAAAAAAAGAAGTTCCTTGGCATTTTATCGGTGAAGAGGCGCGCTTCTGGGATTCTTTTGTGAACAGCGGCACAATAATTAATACCGATGGTTTGAAACCCGGCTTGTGTTAGCGATGCAACGCCTTCGGGGAAGGCAAGTCCGTTGGGGTTAAGCCCGGCGACACCATCACCTGCGCCTTGCATACCCATCACGGCATCGCGTAATTCATCCAGTTCACCGGCTGCAGTAACAGACCGGTGGCTGCCCAAAATCTGTTCGATCAGCGTTGTACCAGAACGAGGCATGCCCAAAACAAAAACCGGTGTCGCTGTTGTTGACCCAGAACTTTGATTGTTCTGACAAAAATCTTTATCAAAGATAGTGATCAATTGATCAGACACTTGTTGTTCTTGTCCAAAGGTTTGTCCAAGGGACTGTTTTTTTATTTTATTGGCATTGATTAAATGCGGCATGGCCAAATTCGGCTTGCCCATATCATCGTATGATTTAGCCAACGCAAACTGAAAAAACATTTTTGAATTGGCATCCATATCCGTGTATTTAACACATTTTTCCATTGCCAAAATGTCATCATCAATGGTTTTGTATTTTTTTATACGTGATAAATCATGATACAGTTCACCGTTTTTCGGATCTAACGCGATGGATTTTCTTAATAATTCCTCTGCTTTGTCCCGTTCTCCCAATTGAGCGTATAAATTTGCTAAATTGCTTAATACCAAAACTGATGAGGGGCCCAATTCAAGTGCTTTTTTATAGGCAACGACGGCACGTTCATGATGCCCAAGTTCAGATAATATATTGCCGAAATTCACAAAAGCTGAAAAATCCTGATGATCCAGGGTCGTTATTTTTTCCAAAACAAAGCACAATTGATCCCTAAGCCCTGCAGCCACGCAAGCCTCTACCCATAAATACAACAAAGCTTTATCCGTTTTTAATTTGCTAAATGCGGCAGAATAATAGATGGCTGCTTGCGCGGGCTGGTCACGCTTTATTTCTAGCTGACCTAATAATTTTTGCGCTAATGCAAACCGCGAATGCCCCGATGGAATGTTCATCAGCAAGTCATGGGCAACCTGATAGCGGCCCTCAAAAAAGGCCGTTTCAGCTTTGATATAGTTTTTTGTGCCACGCCCACTACTACGGGATTTACGGTTTGCCACGAATCCAGCCTATTATTTCTATTGCCATTTATCCATAACAAAAGCCGGGGCAAAATTAAACCCCGGCTTCCATTAAATATTTTCAGTTTTGCTAAGTTTACTTAGAAACGAACGGTCGCCCCTGCGTAAACCACACTGATGTCATCAAAACTGTTTGCACCAATGGTGTCATAAGACGTTTGTTGATATGTTGCCCATAACGATGTGCCAACGCTGTCGATTTCCTGTTGAATAGCAATAGCAATGACTTCGGCTTCGTCACCGTTAACGTTATTGGTTTCTTCGACTTGTTGATAACCAACATTAAAGGCCGTTGTTCCCAAACTGTTCAGTTTGGATTTGTAACCAACGGCGACGCCCCAAGTTGTTGGGTCAATGTTGACTGTTTTCGATTCCCGTGAACCGTAAAAAGCGGAAGCATTCAAGCCACTGTCATGAATTACTGCACCAGATGTAGACCACGTATCTTCGGTTGTTGTTGATGTCGCTGATGTGTTGTTATATTGCGCAGCAGCTTTGACACTTACAGAGCCTAATTTGGCAGAATAACTACCACCGATATCGGCTGCACCACCATCAACATAAGATACACCAAGGTTAAATCCATTAAAACTTGGCAAGTCGTAACGAATACGATCATCTCGGCTAAGGCCATCAAAGTCAGTGATCAAATCACCAATAGATACACCGGCTGCCGTTTTTGTGGTCGTATTATAAAAATCAAGTCCACCGCCCGTTGACAACCCCAACAGGTAGGTATTACCCGTCCCTGAATAAGACATTTCAGACTTACCATTGGATGCCGTATTGCCTTGGCCAATAGAGAAAGCGCCCATTGTTTTATGAGCGAATTTGATGTCCAAATGTCGGATGCCCCAAGCACGATCAGAAATGCTGCGGTTCGTACCATTACCAGCGGTACCGAGGGACGCACTACCCACATCATTCGATGTAGGCGTATTCATTTCAATCAAACCTTTAACGCTAACGCTTTCGTTAACTTGGCCTGTTGCGATCCAACGCAACCGTGTCGATGTTGTCCCACCGCCTGTATTAAACAGCGCGCTATTTTCACCATCATCTGCATACATGATACCGCGGTGAATTTGCCCGGACATAACAACTTTATTTTTGTTGCCGCCGTTCCAAGCGCCAGCATCAGCCGGGCTTGATACCACAGGAGCAGCCATTGCAAACAAAGCAATCGCAGCAACCGAGGTTTGTAAAGATGTCTTAATCGTCATAAATATGCTCCTAATATGTAGAACTAAAGACTAATTGGTGCACCGAAACATGAACCCTATAGATCTTTAAATTAATCGTGAAGCCCCCAACACGTACCCTACTAAAAGCAATGAAGCGACTATATGCGTGGCCTTTACAGTTGAAAAGTCACGCTTCATCACAAACTTGTTATGACGGTATCGCTCTTGTTTTATTCACTCTGATATTGATGCATCAAAAACAGTCCCTTCATAACGGCTACCCACACCAGCTAAAATCAAGCCAAACAAAAACCGGAGCAAATGAATTGCTCCGGTTTCCGTATTTTTTCGAATTTTATACCTACTTTAATTCAAGCAGACTTTAAATTCGAACCTGAGTAACAGTTATTAGAAATTAACTGTTGCACCGGCATAAACAACGCTGATGTCATCAAAGTTCGTAGAACCTGATGTATCATAATCGAAGTTTTTGTATGCAATCCAAAGAGCCGATCCGATGGCATCAATGTTTTGTTGTGCAGCAACAGTCCAAACTGTACCATCAGTACCTTTGGTGCTGTTGGCATCTGTGTTTGATTGATAACCAGCAGATAAACCAGTTTGGCCCATGCTGTTTAATTTAGCATTGTAACCAACTGTTGCGGCCCATACGGTTGCATCAACACCAACAGCATTTGTGTCAGTTTGGCCATACAATAATGCCAAGTTCAAACCGCTATCATGTTTGATAGCTGCAGAAGCAGACCATTGACTTTGGTCGGTCGTTGTTGTTGCGGCTGTGTTGTTATACTGAGCAGCTGCTTGTACGCTAACGCTACCAAATTTAGCAGAATAACCGGCGCCCATATCAACATTGCCGCCATCGACATAACTGACAGCGAGGTTTAAGCCGCTGATGCTTGGCAAGTCATAACGGATACGGTCATTACGTGAAAGTCCGTCCATGTTGGTGAAAATATCACCAATGGAAACGCCAGATGAAGCTTTTGTGGTGGAATTAACGAAATCGAATCCATCACCAAAGTTTGTTCCGTTGATAGCAACATTGCCTGTGCCCAAGAAGTTCACTTCGGAACGACCGTTGGACGCTGTGTTACCTTGACCAATGGAGAATGCACCCATTGTTTTGTGTGAAAATTTGATATCCATGTGGCGGATACCCCAAGCAGAAGCGCCAGCGATGCTACGGTTCGTACCGGCACCAGCTGTTCCCAAGGAAGCGCCGCTTTGGTTAGCGGATTTAGGCGTATCCATTTCGATCAAGCCCTTAACGCTAACGCTTTCGTTAACTTGGCCTGTTGCGATCCAACGCAAACGAGTTGAAGTCGTGCCACCGCCTGTGTTGAACAAGCCATCAGATTGACCATCATCGGCATAAAGCAGACCACGGTGAATACGACCGGACATAACGACTTTGTTTTTGTTTCCGCCATTCCATGCGCCAGCGTCTGCTGGGCTGGAAACAACTGGAGCAGCGAGTGCAAACAATGCAGCTGCAGCAACTGAGGTTTTCAATGTTGTTTTAATATTCACTTATTTTCTCCTTCACCTAAAATATTTAGGCCGGGTTTTTACCCGATATTGAAATTAAAGCACTTAGCCCCTGAATTATTGGAACCCGTTAAATCTTTGATCATAAAATAATGAAAGACTTAATGGTTTCCATCCTCTGGCAAGATGCTTTGCGTTTAAGCAGGTGCATTGTTACGCCACTGTATTAAGAACAAAAGGATTTTATGGGGTTTTGTTTTTTTTTAAAATCGACCTGTGGCAATTATGCAACACGCCTTTTAATCGATCACCAGCAAATCAAGCCTCAGGCCAGCGCATATGTGCTAAACCTTGACGATGCGCATCAACAGCTTTCACCAGAAACATTTCTAATTCGTGGACCATATCCTTGTTTTCAAACAGCTTAGACATGTTAGCTATAATTTTTGCCGACATATCTGACTTAAACGATTTATCACGGGCAAGTTTTTGCGCCAAAGCAATGTAATCAGCTCTATTATCAACAACCAAATCCATCACACCCATTTGTTTGTAACACGCTAACGTTATCCGGCCACGTAAGTATCCGCCCGGCCACGTAACAATCGGCACACCATGAGCGAACGCTTCAATTGATGAATTGCCGCCTGAAAAAGTTGGCACATCCAGCACACAATCGGCGCACTTTAATAAACCCAAAAAAGCCGCCAATGGCATTTTTTCTAAAAAATGAATGCGGCTAACGATTTCGTCGCCCATTGATTTTTGAAACCGTTTGATCAACAAATCCCGCCAAAACCCACCAAAAGGGTCATCAATTAATAGCAACCGTGCATTTTCATCAGCTATTAACAATTCTGCCAACACGTCATCAAAATCCGGATGAAACTTAAATAACGTCTGTGGACAAACGTAAAGCGCCCCATTATCCGGCACGCCGTGATCGTTTGGCATAAACCGTTCTGGTTCAACACATGGCGCATAATAATAGGTCGCCATGTCTTTTAATTTGACCAATTGTTCGCTGAAACATGGCTCGGAAGCATCCGGTTCCATCCCTTGGCAGGATAAAAAATAATCCATATTCGGAATGCCTGTTGTATCCGGATGGCCCCAGCTGGTAATTTGTACATGGGCTAGGCGCGCATAAGCCAAATAATAGGTAAATGGGTCCATACCAATATCCGGATAAAAAAGAATATCCAGTTTTTCATCCGCAATGATGGCGCGCGCCAGATTTAAATCAAACGGCACTTGCACAACTTTATCACATGCCGCATCGATTTTTTTCGTCATTTCGTCCTCATCACCGGGCAAACGCAACAGTACCACCTCGAACCGATCACGGGATAAGTTCTGTAACGTACCTAATGTTAATTTACCCAGCGTATGATGGCGCATGTACGCAGAACACACGCCAATGGTTAAACGTTTTGGGGCAGGTTCATTTTTCGCGCCCCGGCAATGCGGTGCAACCCAACCCAATGACGGACTGATTTCCAACATTAGTCCCGCGACCTGTTCCTGTAATTCACGATCATCCAATTCGTGATAAGCCAGAAAAAAATTTGTCATCCCGATTTCTGTATAAGCGTCTTTGATTTTTCCACCTATCTGACGCAGAGATTTCACCGCTTCCAGCATATTTTTCCGGGCCGCCTTAATTTCTGCATTAGTTTGCGGCACAACGGGTAAAACCAATTCCAGTTTGATTTTCAAAGCGAGATTATCAGGATCCAGCCTTATCGCGCGCTGGTAACTGTCCCGGGCCTCATCGGCTTGCCCCATTTCACGTAACGCGCCCGCTAATGATGCGTGCCCGGCTGTAAAATCCGGATCTAACTCAACAACTTTTCGGTAGCTTTTGATGGCCTCCCGATAATTATTCAACCGTTTCCATGACCCGGCCAAGGCATAATGAGCAACGGTGAATGTTGCGTCCAAACGCACGGCTTCTTCAAAAACTTCACGTGGGCGCCCTGCATATCCGGCGCTTTCCAACGCGCAACCCATGTTATAATAGGCATAGGGATTTTCAGGATTGCAAAGGATGGCTTGACGCAAAGCGTCAATGGCATCATCCGCGCGCCCCATCCGGGTCAACGTATTACCCATTTCCATCCAAGCGTCGGCAAAGCCGGAGTTTGATTTTATCGCCTTTTCAAACGCTTTAAGCGATTTTTCGTGATCGCCCGAATTTTCATAAATCAAAGCCATTTGATAATGGGCATCGGCAAATTTTGGGTTTAATTGAACAGCATTTGCAAATGATTCCAGAGCATCATCCACTTGCCCAACTATTTTTTGTATCTCACCTAAAAAATTTTGTGCTTCGGGATAGTTTGGCGTCAATTGAACAGCCGTTTTTGCCCATTTAATTGCGCTTTTATATTCCCCGCGATTTTTTGCAATCATCGCTAATATCAACGCCCGGTCTGGGTCTTCGGGAATAACAAACTGCAATTGATTACACATTTGTTCAGCTGCAACCATGTCGCCGGATTGAAATAAGGCATAAGCGTTTGCTAACCGACTATCGGGTGCACCGGAACCAGATTTACTAGATTTGGATTTTTTTCTATTACGATCCCTACGACGGTTGTTGCGTTTCATAAAGGAACCTATATTAATTATTTCTACGGTTTATTGATAAAAGAACAGTTTTCAATATCACCCTCTGCATATCAGCGCATATAAATAATTTCAATATAGGAAAACACCCATGAACCTTAATGATCCTTCACTTTTCCGCCAACAAGGTTACATCAATGGCGCATGGACGAATGCCCTATCTGGGGAAACAATTGATGTCTTGAACCCGGCAACCAGTCAAATTATTGGCACCGCACCAAAAATGGCGGGGGCTGAAACCAAATCTGCCATTGAAGCCGCTAATATAGCGTGGCCCGCATGGCGTAAAAAAACAGCCAAGGAGCGGGCGCAAATTTTACGTAACTGGTTTAATTTAATTATGGAAAATCAGGATGATTTAGCCACCATCATGACCGCTGAACAAGGTAAACCACTGGCCGAAGCCAAAGGTGAAATTGTTTATGGTTCATCTTTTATTGAGTGGTTTGCCGAAGAAGCAAAACGTGTTTATGGTGACACGATTCCATCGTTTGCTGCCGATAAACGCATCGTCGTCATTAAACAGCCAATCGGTGTCGTCGCCACCATTACGCCATGGAATTTCCCAACGGCCATGATTACCCGGAAATGTGCGCCGGCATTGGCCGCCGGTTGCCCGGTCGTTATCAAACCCGCCGAAGCCACACCATTTTCAGCCTTTGCCTTGGCTGAACTCGCAGAACGCGCAGGTTTCCCCAAAGGCGTTTTTAATATTGTCACCGGCATCCCCCAAGACATAGGGGATGAAATGACTTCCAATCCCGTTGTGCGAAAGTTTTCGTTCACAGGATCGACACCTGTTGGTAAAATATTAATGAAAAAATGTGCCGATACGGTCAAAAAAGTTTCTATGGAGCTTGGTGGCAATGCACCATTTATTGTATTTGACGATGCGGATTTAGATGCCGCCGTTATCGGTTTGATGGCGTCCAAATTCCGCAATACTGGACAAACTTGTGTTTGTGCTAACCGGATACTGGTACAAAGTGGCGTTTATGATGACTTTAACAAACGGCTTAAAAAAGCCGTTTCTGACCTTGTGATCGGAGATGGGCTAAAAAGTGTTACACACCAAGGGCCATTGATAAACCAAGCGGCCGTTGAAAAAGTTGAACGGCTTGTTGATGGTGCCATCAACCAAGGGGCTAAAGTTATCACCGGCGGCATGCGTCATGAATTGGGCGGCACATTTTTTCAACCGACGATCTTGGCCGACGTTGACCGCTCATCTGACATCGCGACCCAAGAAATTTTTGGCCCCGTAGCTGCTATTTATAAATTTGATAAAGAACTAGATGCCATCGATTTTGCCAACGATACACCATTTGGATTAGCCGCTTATTTTTACAGTCGTGATATAGGCCGTTGTTGGCGTGTTGCAGAAGCCTTGGAATATGGCATGGTCGGTGTCAACGAAGGTATTATGTCAACAGAAGTCGCCCCCTTTGGTGGCGTCAAAGAATCCGGGATCGGCCGTGAAGGGTCTAAATACGGCATCGAAGAATTTGTCGAAACCAAATACATGTGCCTCGGTGGAATGGATGCATAAAATATGACTGCAACTGATAACGATTATGATTTTGACCTCATTACCATTGGTGCCGGATCTGGCGGCGTGCGTGCGTCCCGCATGGCGGCATCCAAAGGTGCGCGTGTTGCGGTCATTGAAAATCTGCGTACAGGCGGCACATGTGTTATGCGCGGTTGTGTTCCCAAAAAGCTTTTGGTCATCGCCAGCCATTTTGCCGATGACATGGAAGACGCCGCTGGTTACGGCTGGGCGCCCAAACAAATGGATCTCAACTGGGGGAAATTGATCGCCAACAAAGATGCCGAGCTTGAACGATTAGAAGGCATTTATCATAACTTGCTCATTAACGCCGGTGTTACTGAAATTTTTGGCACCGGCATCATCACCGACCCTCACACGGTCGAAGTTTCGGGCAAATCCTATACGGCTAAAAATATTCTAGTCACAACGGGCGGCTGGCCGACAACGATCAAGGTGCCCGGTATTGAGCACGTTATCACATCTAATGAAGCGCTTGATTTAAAATCCCGGCCCGAACGTATCGTTATTGTTGGCGGCGGCTATATCGCCGTTGAATTTGCCGGCATTTTTAATGGTTGTGGCGCGCATGTGGATATCGTCATTCGCGCGGATTCGGTGCTACGTGGCTTTGATGAAGATATGCGTTCCACCTTGCAAAAAGAAATCATTAAAAAAGGTATTAATGTGCATCATGGCGTTAATGTCACATCCATTGATAAAAAAGGCGATGCCTGCCAAGTCCATTTAGATGATGGCCGAACGTTATATGCCGATCAAGTAATGTATGCCACGGGCCGCGCCCCGAATACTAAAAATATTGGCCTTCAACAGGTCGGGGTTAAACTTGACCAAGTCGGTGCCATCATTGTTGATAATACATTCCAAACTAATATTAACAGTATTTACGCACTAGGCGACGTTACCAACCGGAACAATCTAACACCTGTTGCCCTAAGCGAGGCTATGGTTTTGGTTGATAATTTATTTGGCAATATGAGGCGCACGATGGATTATGACACCATTCCCTCGGCCGTTTTTAGCCAACCCCCCATTGCCTGCGTTGGATTAACCGAGCACGAAGCCCGGGAGTTGGGCCCGGTAACGATATACAAATCAGCATTTCGACCGATGAAATATACACTTTCAGGCCGCGACGAAAAAACCGTGATGAAACTCGTTGTCGATGCAAACACGGACCGGGTGCTGGGCTGCCATATGATCGGACTTGATGCGCCTGAAATTATTCAGGGATTGGCTGTTGCTTTGAAAGCCGGGGCGACAAAAACGATTTTTGATAGCACTATTGGCATTCATCCAACGGCTGCCGAAGAATTTGTCACCATGCGCGAACCGATTTCATAAATGCAAATGATTGGCGGGACATATCCATGGTGCGGGTTAGCGGCTTGACACAAAACACGATATAAGTGTAAATTTATTAATATTCATCTTTTAAGAGTTGCTTTATTAATCCCTTTTAACGCGCTAATACTAACGTCTTATAAACAAACGCACTAAACATTACATACAAGGAAAAACGATGACGAGCCAATGGAGCCCAAACAGCTGGCGCAGTAAACCGGCCATTCAAATGCCGATATATAAAGATGCGGACGCGCTTAAATCCGTGACGGACCGTTTACACCGGGTGCCACCGCTTGTTTTTGCAGGCGAAGCCCGCAGTTTGAAACGCCATCTAGGGGAAGTTGCTAAAGGAAAAGCCTTTTTATTACAAGGCGGTGACTGTGCGGAAAGTTTTGCAGAATTTCATCCGGATATGATCCGCGATACATTCCGGGTATTATTGCAAATGGCTGTGGTGCTCACATTTGGTGCCGGGCAACCGATTGTCAAAGTTGGCCGTATGGCCGGGCAATTTGCCAAACCACGGTCATCAGACACAGAAACCATCGGCGATCAAACTTTTGACAGCTACCGAGGCGATATGGTTAACGCCATGGACTTTGACGGCCCCAACCGTGTGCCAAATCCAGAACGTATGGAAAAAGCCTATAACCAGTCGGCATCTACGCTCAATTTATTACGGGCTTTTGCACAAGGCGGCTATGCTGATTTAAATAAAGTTCATCAATGGAATTTAGGTTTTGTCGCTGATAGTAAATTAGGCGAACGTTACCGCGATATGGCCGACCATCTGGATGAAGCTTTGGCTTTCATGTCAGCTTGTGGATTAAATAGTTTAAATACCAACCAACTGCGTGAAACTGAATTTTATACGTCTCACGAAGCCTTGTTATTAGAGTATGAAACACCGTTGACGCGTATCGATTCAACCTCGGGCGACTGGTACGATACCTCTGCTCATTTATTATGGGTGGGCGACCGCACCCGGCAACCGGATGGCGCGCACATTGAATTTGTCCGCGGCATTGCCAATCCACTGGGCATGAAAGTCGGGCCTAATATGGATGCCGATGAATTGATCCGTTTGTGCGATATCCTAAACCCGGAAAATGAACCGGGTCGGCTAACATTAATTGCTCGCATGGGTGCCGATACAGTCATGGACAAACTGCCCGCGTTATTACGCCGCGTAAAACAAGAAGGCCGTTCCGTCGTTTGGACATCCGATCCTATGCACGGTAATACCATTAAAAGCACCAGCGGCTATAAAACCAGACCTTTTGATCGCATATTGGCCGAGGTTAAAGGGTTTTTTGATGCCCACAACCAAGAAGGCACCCACGCCGGTGGCGTCCACTTTGAAATGACCGGGCAAGATGTCACTGAATGTACGGGGGGGGCCCAAGCCATTACTGACGCCAATCTCAGTGATCGTTACCATACCCATTGTGATCCAAGACTGAATGCTAAACAATCTTTGGAATTGGCATTTTTATTATCAGAAATGCTTAAATCACAACGCATTCAACGCAAACAACGAATGACCGCTTAAAAATCTGCCCCCCGATTAAGATTCTCCAATAATCTGATCGGGGGGCAGGTTAATAAAGACGTTCACACACTACATTTTCATAGGTGCCATATCGGGCTGTCCCGGCGTTGACAAGATACCCATCATGCCGAGCTGCATATGATATGGGAACATACACATATACATCCATGTCCCCGGCTTCGACACACGAATAACCATTTCCGCACTATCGCCCGGCAACAAAAATGAAACTTCTGACAAGGCTTCGTGTTCCAACAAGTTCCAATCAGCACGCAGTTGACGGTAATTAACGGCTTGCATACCAACGATATCCATAATCATAAATTCATGTGGAATTTTTCCCGCATTATTGACACGAATACGAACGATTTCACCTGCTTTGACCGTTGTTTTATTTGTACCAAAATTCCATTCGTCCATATTGATCACAGCAGCCCGATCAACTTTAATGGCTTTTTGAGCCAAGACTGCATCGATTTCTGCAGTAGTTCCCTCGGCTAACACTGTAACACCGGATGCGGCCAGTTCAGCCTCTTCCATAGCGGTCGTCGACATTGTTTGCCCCGGCATTGTCCCCGGCATTGCTGGCATTGATTGTCCCGTCATTGCCCCCGGCGTTGGTGGCATTGATTGTCCCGTCATTGCCCCCGGCGTTGCTGGCATTGATTGTCCCGGCATTGTGTCCGGCATTGTGTCCGGCGGGGCTGGCATAGTTTGCTTAGGCATTTTCATACCGGGCATTGCCATGCCGCCAGATGTTCCAGACACCATTGATTTCATTGCCTTTTCAAGCTCCACTTCGTCTTCGGGTGGAACTTCAAAAACATCATGGTCAAGGGCTTCTGAAACTGTTGTCTTGCCAATGCCCGGGACCATTCCCATGTCTCGGTATTCCTTAATAACTGTACCCGCTTTAAGAATCGGGTCGGGCGAATAAGGTATGGCCAGCAACCAAGTGCCGCCGACAAAGACCACCATTAAAATACTCCAAAGTCTCCATATCATGGGTTTTCTCCTTTATTCAGCGGGTTTAAGGGTTGCCGGATGAGCGTCTGTTGAAGTGTCCGGAAAATCCCAAGGGTCGCCTTTGAATTTTTCACCACTGCGCACACTGATCACAACATTGATCACGAATATAATAAATCCAAAACCGTTGACAAAACCGGCGATAGACAACCAGAACTGTCCTGTGACCCATTCCGGAAGCGGCAAATAATCTACGACCCAACGTGGGAAGTAATTCATACCCAACCAGAACATCAACATAACTTGGGCAAAAATACCCGGCAGCCATAACCAGAAATGCAAATTAGCCAGACCCTGATGAAAGCGCCGCCCCGTCATATAAGGGAACAAGAAATAAAAGACGGCCATCACCATCATGCCAATAAAGCCTAAGAACATGGCGTGAAAATGTGCTGGCAGCCAATAGGTATTGTGAATAAAACTCGTATCCACGGCAATGTTACCGTTGATATAACCGTTCACCCCGCCAACGATGATCATGAATATGGCACCACAAATAAATTTAAACGGGATGGATGCTTTGGCTTCGGGACTAATGGGCCCGTTCCATAAAGTAGCGATCCAATTAAAAACATGCAACGAACTAGGCACAATGATCAGCATGGTCATGAATTGGAAAAAGAAATTGACCCAATCATGAATGGTGAAATTGGTTTGAAAATGGTGAACCCAGACGCCAAAACCGACCACAAACATCAAAGTAAAAGCATAAATACCTGATTTGTGGCTCCATAAGTTGCGCCCTAATATGCGGGGCAACAAATGATAAAGCACACCAACCAATGGCACTAACGGCAAATACACAGCCGGATGTCCATAGAACCAGCTCATGAATAAAAACGTTAACGCATCCCCCCCACGGGCAGGATCGAAAAGCGCTGTGATCTCAAGAAAATCGAGCAACATATACAGCCCGACCACTGACAACATCGGTGCAGATAGAACCAAAAACAAACCGCCTGTTAATGCGCTCCACCCGGAAAGCGGCATTTTGGACCATTTCTGTCCATGTTTACGTTTCCATTCCCAAGCCGTTGCGATCAATGGAAACCCGCCAAGAAACTCGCTAATGCCGATCAGAATAATGGATATGTGAGCCATCCATATCATGTCAGTCGCCACGCGCATACTTAACGGTGCATAAAATGACCATGTAAAATCCGGACGTGAAATAAACAGCAACACGCCGCCGATGATGAGTGTCAGGAAACTGAGATGAGCCGCCCACGGCATTTCCATCTTTTTCAAACCCAAAGTTTGCGGCAAAATGAAATACAATGCCGATGTCGCAAAAGGCACAGAAAAAGCCAGCACCATAATCAAGCCATGGATAGTGACCGCATTGATATAAGGCTTAGACTCGATGAACTGAATTCCCGGCTGCATCAATTCAACGCGCATGGTCATCGCCATGGCACCACCGACGCCGAGCATGATCATGGCAAGCAGCATACCTTTGATGCCGAGCAATCGTGCATCGCTGGACGTGATTAGTTCTTTAAAAGTCACATCAGAAAGCATGTCTTCTGGCTGCCACTTTAAACTTTTATGATATTCATATTGACTAGACATATTTTATCTCACACGGCTTGTTCAGCCCTGCGCCTCTTTTTTCTGTTCACCATCAGTGTCGCCTTCGACCACCAACCAGGCTTTCATCTGGTGATGACCAATGCCGCAGTACGTCATGCACTGAATTAAATATTTTCCCGGTTTTTTAGGTGCCCGGAACCATGTCGAACGCACAGCCTTTGGGTCCACTTCGGTGGTTAAACCAACCGCTGGAATTTGAAACCCATGGATGACATCGTTGGCCAACACATGGACCAAAACCCTTTCCCCGGGTTTGACTGCCAACGCATTGCGGGTCGCGCTTCCGTCAGGGTTGATAAAAATAAAGCCCCACTGGAATAAATAGGCACTGACAACTTTATCAAATTTTTCAGCCCCTTCATCGATGGGAACTGTTCCAGAAATTTTAGTAATGTCTTCGATATTTGGCACATCCGCCCAATATTCATTGACCGTTTTTTGGCTAACCAATGCGCTACCAAATGTCAAAACAACAATAATAGCGGCAAATATAATTTCTACTGAATAGGGGACCTGCCAACGCTTGGGCGTAAACAGGGCAAAAAACAAAGCACCGATACCGACAAAACCTAATATCAGCATGATGGCGAAGAGCGCATTTTGCTCTCCCATGTAACCTAATGCATTATTCATAATTCTTCCTCGTCACCCGTATTTGTTATTGCCTTCAGGCAAATCATACGGTGTTTATCTAAATCAAAACGGACCGTCGAAACGGTTTGATATTAGCCGAGGAGGTGTTTTGGAGGGGCTGGGTCGAACCAAAGTTGGGCATCGGTCCAACCGGCGACAAAATCAGGGTCACGGGCATTGGTTTTTTGCCGGAAATCAACAGCGATGATGATTGTTTCAAGTTGCGTAAATTCAGCACATGAAATACATCCCGAGCCCGTCATGGCACAAGCCATTGATCCGTCTTTAAGTTGAGGGCATTTAAAAAACTGTACGCTGCCTTGGATCTTTTCAAGACTTGTTTGTGTCACAGGGGCAGACATAGCCGACACCGTATAACCACCAAAAACAATGGATATAGCCAACACAACAGTTAAAAATTTGAAGCCACAAATACTTTTCATAAACAAATGATAATTGAAATCAATTAAATATTCAAGGCTTCTTACATTTGGAGAAATTAATGGCTTAAAAATCCAAATCCCGGTAATGCTTTACTGGCGGTGCGCCGGAGATATGATCATCCAGTAATGACCTAAAACTGGGGCGGGATTTAATGCGTGCATACCAGTTTTTAGCTTCTGGATAATCATTCCACGGCACATCACCCAAGTAATCAACGCACGACAAATGCGACGCCGCCGTTAGATCGGCAAGACTTAGATCGTCGCCTGACAACCATTTTCGGCGCTCCATTAAAAATGAGATATATTCTAGATGAACATGAATATTGCGGTGTCCGGCGCGAACCACTTGGGAGTTTGGTTCACCCTGGCCTAAAAACCGCTTCATCAATTTTTCACCAACCAGATTTTCCGTGACTTCAAAATTAAATTTTCGATCGAACCAATCGACAAGCCGCCGAGTTTCTGAACGTTGCAAAGCCTGCCGACCAAGCAAGGGCGGCTCCGGATGTACTTCGTCCAAGAATTCAGCGATGACCGTGGCGCCGGATAATGCAGTCCCATCGGCTTCGACCAAAACCGGGACTTCGCCTTGGGGGTTAAGGGCTAAAAATTCTTCGCGGCGTTCCCACACGCTTTCCGCCTTAAGACTATAATCCAAGCGTTTTTCCGACAATGTCAGACGCACTTTGCGGCAGAACGGAGATAACCAGAGGTGAAACAACACACGCATTCGTAAAATATCTTTTCATCAAACGTCAGCTAAATTTATGCTTTATCGCTTGTTTATCTATTTTTTCAAGAAGTTAGTAGTCAATTTTGCTTTCAAACTTGGCTGATCGCAAAACTGTGATCAAAGGTTCATTCGCTATTTGCGACAAGTTCTTATATTCATACTAATATATGTAAGAGTATACTTTTTAAAATATTCTGACCGATCCTATTTCATTAACCATAACAGGTTTAAAAGATATTAAAATAAAGGCCGTCTTAGCTATATTACATTCATATTATTCACTATTTTATTCACTATTTTTTTGAACCTTAATCATATTCTACTGCAGGAAAAGCGCATGTTCATTCGTTTTACAAAAAAATCGACCCCTATAACTTCGGAAATCACTGAAAAAAAATTCTATGAAAATCGCCGACAATTTTTAAAAACAGCTGCGTTTGCATCCATCGGCACCATTGCCGCCACTGGATTAAATGCTTTTTCCAACCCTGCTTTTGCTGGACAAGACCAAATGCGCGGCGCAAAACTCGCCAATATCGTGCCCAGCAAATGGAACGATGCATTGGTTGGCGAAGAACGCACAGGCTATAATTCCGTCACGCGGTATAATAATTTTTACGAATTTGGCACGGGTAAAACAGACCCGCAACTTTACGCACGCGACTTTGAACCCAAACCGTGGAAAGTTAAAGTCGACGGTTTAACCGATAAACCGGGCGATTATGATTTAGACGACTTAATCAAACCTCACCAATTAGAAGAACGTGTCTATCGTCACCGTTGTGTCGAAGCTTGGTCCATGGTCGTGCCGTGGATTGGCGTTTCATTGGCTGCTGTCATCAAACGCCTGCAGCCCAAAAATACGGCTAAATATGTGGCTTTTGAAACTTTATATGACCCGGACCGTATGCCCGGGCAACGCCGTCGTGTTTTGCAGTGGCCCTACGTCGAAGGCTTGCGTATGGACGAAGCCATGAACGAGCTTAGCTTGCTTGCCACAGGTCTTTATGGTGAAGAAATGCCCAATCAAAATGGCGCCCCCATTCGCTTGATTACACCGTGGAAATACGGATTTAAAGGCATTAAATCCATTGTCCGCATAACGTTTACGGATAAAGAGCCGCCAACCTCTTGGAACCGATCATCACCACGGGAGTACGGATTTTATTCTAACGTCAACCCACAAGTCGACCACCCAAGATGGTCACAGGCAAAAGAACGCCGGATCGGTGATTTCCTTAAACGCAAAACTTTAATGTTCAATGGGTACGAAGAAGAAGTGGCTAGCCTTTACACGGGCATGGATCTAAGTAAGTCTTATTAGGCCTTATTTAATCATCAGGACAACCAGCGTTATGTTTAAAAATCTAAAACCCTTGATTTGGGCCATGATGCTGGCACCATTGGGATGGTTGATATGGCTTGGCTTTAATGGCGGCATGGGTGCCGAGCCCATATCGTTCATGAACCGTTATTTAGGCGATTGGGCAATCCGAATTTTAATTCTGTCTATCGCCGTCACGCCCGTCTCCCAAATTTTTAAGTTTAAATCAATATTGAAATACCGCCGTTTAATCGGCTTGTTTTGCTTTTTTTACGCTTTTCTGCATTTAACCAGTTACGTCGCCATCGACCAGTTTTTTGATTTCAAAGCCATTTGGAATGATATTATTAAACGCAACTACATCACAGTCGGCATGGTGTCATTTGTAATTTTATTGGCCTTAGCCATAACCTCACCCAAAATTATGGTCAAAAAAATGGGCGGCAAACGTTGGCGGCTATTACATAAATGCATCTATTTGGCCGCCCCACTGGTGGGTTTTCACTTTATCATGATGCGCAAAGGGTTTCAGTTGGAACCGTTGATTTATTCAGCCGTTATCGCAGGCTTGCTCGGATTTCGTTTAATCCGGTTTTTAATAAAAACACGCAATACATCAAAAGATTTTTCTTTTTCATCTTTGTTATAATGTAGATTTTTCTTTTGCCTTTAATGTAAACCAGCAAATATCCTCATCTTTTTATGATTTCATGCGTAGTTTGAATAGACGCAGCATCATGCCAGCGTATAGTAATGCCCAACATATGAATTTAGAGGAGTGAAATTATGGGAAAAGCAGTTATCGGCAAAACAATTACTTATGCTGATGGGGCATGGCAAGATGACAGCCCGAAGACTTTACGTCCCAACAACCACGCATTTTGGTTATCATCTGTGGTTTTTGATGGTGCCCGTTCGATCAAAGGCAAGACACCTGATTTAATACTGCATTCTGAACGCGTCATACGGTCAGCCAAAATTATGGGATTAGCCCCGGATATCAATGGAAATGAAATCGCGGCTATCGCATTAGAGGGCGTTAAACGTTTTCCGCCTGATGCAGAACTTTATATTTCACCGATGTTTTATGGCGAAGATGGCTTCATTTTGCCCGACCCGGCATCAACCAAATTTATCATGTCGATTTTTGAAGCCGCCATTCCAGAGCCCACCGGATTTTCTGCCTGTAAAACCAAGTTCCGGCGCCCAGCAAAAGACATGGCCCCGACCGAAGCCAAGGCATCGTGTTTATATCCAAACGTTGCCCGCGGTGTACGCGAAGTCACCGACAAAGGATTTGATGTCGGCATCGTGATGGACCCGAATGGCAATGTAGCTGAATTTTCTTATACCAATTTGTTTATGGTCAAAAACGGTGTCGTTCATACACCTGCCATCAACGGAACGTTCCTGAACGGCATTACCCGTCAACGCATTATTCAATTATTAACGGATGACGGCATAACCGTTGAACAACGACCTATTGATTTTGAAGAATTATTAACGGCCGATGAATTGTTTGCAACCGGAAATTTTGCCAAGGTGCAGCCCTGTATTCGTATTGAAAACCAAGAATTACAGCCGGGGCCAATTTTCCGCAAAGCCCACGAACTGTATTTCAATTTTGCAGCAGAGTGAAACGTCTACCCGTCGTTGGTGATTTTTTGAATAAGCGCGGACCGGACCGTTTCAGCCAACACCGTTTCGGATTGACAAGTGCCTGCGGCATCATGCCCACCGCCACCATATTGCAACATACATTCACCCACGTTGGTTTGTGATGAACGGTCGAATATGGATTTACCAACGGCAAAGACAACATTTTGTTTATCCCGTCCCCACATCACGTGCATGGAAATATTACACTGCGGGAACAACGCATAAACCATAAACCGGTTGCCGACAAAAACGTCTTCTTCGTCGCGCAAATCAAGCACCACCATATTGTCATGTACTGTCGCGCAGCGTTTAATTTGTTCAGAAAATTTGGGCGCATGATCCATATATAAATCAACCCGTTCTTTAACATCGGGTAATTGCAGAATTTCTTCGATACTATGAACGCTACAATATTCGATGAGTTCCATCATCAATTCATAGTTAGGGATACGGAAACCTTTAAACCGACCAAGACCGGTGCGCGAGTCCATAATAAAATTCAACAAGGCCCAATTTTTGGGATTAAGCACATCATCCATTGAATACTGTGCCGAATCGCCCTGATCGACGGCCGCCATCATATCTTCAAATCGATCGGGGAAACTGTCTTTACGGTAATATTCATAAACCACCCGGGCGGCGGACGGTGCCGACGGGATAATAACATGATTATCGTATTTACGACCCAACCGGACAACCTCGCTTAGATGATGATCAAACGCCAAATAACAGCCCGGCACATAAGGCAGATTGGTCGAGATATCGTTGGCTGTGATGTCAATGCGGCCTTCTTGCATATCATTGGGATGGACAAATAAAATATCATTAATCATATCCAATTCTTCGAGCAAGACAGCACAGGCTAGTCCGTCAAAATCGCTGCGTGTGACAAGCCGGTATTCGGCACCCGGTTCAGGCTCGCCATGCGGGATTTTGTCTTCTTCATCTGCGGCATTAATCTCGGCAAACAGATCATCGCTAGTAGCAGCAGGGGTTTTGTCCGCGGCCTCAACCGTTTCTGCGCCAACTAGCGGCGCGGTGGACGGCATATCAACAGGCACCATCGTTGCCATTTCAGCGCCCGATAGCCAGTTCAGAAATTGATCAACGGCTTGGTCTTTGAACACCCGTCCCGATGCCGGGACCAGCATTTCCACATCCAATTCACGGACCATTGAAACCCAAGCGTCACGGGCAGCAGGTGACGGCATGAACCGTCCGTGATAAGCTGCTAAAGCGTCAACATGGTCTTCGAAGTCTTCGACATACAAGTAATCTGGATTAGGGATATAAGTTAATACTGAGCCCACGGCACCCGTATAAAGAATGCGGGCTTTGGCATCATAGACATTCATCGCCGCCGGTGAATGCATGAAAGGTGCCGGAATGATTTTAAGCGGAGCCGCAGAAATTGAAATTTCGGTGCCATTATCCGAGATTGGCGTTAACGGTACACTGCTGTCTAAATGTTTAAACGCCGACAGCATAATTTCTGGTACATGGAACCGGGCACCATCGTTACAAACTTGCCGCCATAATGGTAACGCAGATATCGCTTCTGGTCCCGGATGGGTGAAAACAACATCATATACTTTATCAATGCTGACTTCCGCCGTTAACGCAGCCAATGTTTCCGGAAACACTTCGAATCCGCCCGGATCAACAAAAGTCACCATATCACCGACTTGAACGGCAATACGGTTTGTCGCCATTTGATCAGTACTTTGATCAGGTTCTTGGACCAACAGCAACCAACGATGGTCACCTGTTTGAAAGAGGGTCTGACAGATCACGAACACATGCTCCTTTAAATTCAACGACGATCATAACCACAAGGGGCCGAGGTTTCCACCCGTTAATGATGCACATGACGGGTGTTTTATTTCCAGATCGGTTTACCGTCACCGGGCAAGCCGTATTTGTTCCATTTTTTTGTGACTTCATCAATCACTTCATCGGACATTCGAATTTTTTCACCCCATGGCCGTTTGGTTTCTGGCGGTATTTTTGTCGTTGCATCCAACCCTAATTTACTGCCCAAACTGGGTTCAGGTGATGCAAAGTCCAAATAATCAATCGGGGTGTTTTCCACCAACATCATATCGCGCCCCGGATCGATATTGGTAGAAATCGCCCAAATCACATCATTCCAATCACGCACATTAATATCTGCATCAACAACAATCACAAATTTTGTATACATAAATTGCCGTAAATATGACCACACACCCATCATCACGCGCCGTGCATGACCGGGATATGCTTTGTTCATCGACACCACGGCCACCCGGTAAGAACAAGCTTCGGGCGGCAACCAAAAATCAACAATTTCAGGGAATTGTTGTGTTAGTAAAGGTACAAACAAATCATTCAAGGCTTCGCCCAAAACTGACGGTTCATCAGGCGGACGGCCAGTAAACGTTGATAAATATATGGGATCTTTGCGCATAGTGATGGCGCTTAATGTAAATACCGGAAATTTTTCAACAGCATTATAATAGCCCGTGTGATCACCATATGGCCCTTCATCCGTCATGTCTTGCAGCGAAATATGGCCTTCAAGAACGATTTCGGCCTCTGCCGGCACTTGCAGCGGCACCGTTTTACAATCCACCAATTCGACTTTTTTGCCGCGCAAAAGCCCTGCAAACTGGTATTCAGACAATGTGTCAGGAACGGGTGTAACAGCGGCCAAAATGGTGCCCGGATCAGCACCAATGACAACCGCCACCGGTAATGGCTCTGACGATTTTTCTTTCCAGCGGCCAAAATGCTGTGCCCCGCCCCGGTGTTTTAGCCACCGCATAATGGTTTTATCCGGCCCCAATACCTGCATCCGATAAACACCCAGATTATGACCATCTCGCTTATCCCCGTCTTTTTTGTCCGCATCAGGACCTTTGGTCACAACCAATGGCCATGTGATCAGTGGGGCTGGCTCACCCGGCCAACAAGTTTGGATCGGTAATGCCGTTAAATCCATATCATCGCCGGTTAAAACAATGTCTTGGCAGGGTGCATTTTTAACCCGTTTTGGTTTCATCGACATGACGGTTTTTAAAAGCGGAAACATACCCACAGCCTCGCGCCATCCCCCGGGGGGTTCGGGTTGGCGTAAAAATGCTAATGTTTCACCAACGTCGCGCAATTGTTCAGGGTTTCGGTTCATGCCCCAAGCCACCCGTTCAACAGTGCCAAACAAATTCACCAACACCGGATAAGGATTTTTTTGACCATTTTTATCAATAACGTTTTCAAATAAAACAGCCGGACCGCCGTCCCGCAGCAGACGCGTTTGAATTTCTGTCATTTCCAATTCAGCCGATACGGGCTCGGTCACCCGCACCAAGCGTCCTGCGGGCTCTAATCGATTAAATATAAAATCTCGTAGCGATGAAAATGCCATTTTTTCTCCGTTAGTGCAGTGTTAGAACTTAAATTTATTAGACGTTACATTATAAGATAATATAAACTATATAGTGTTTGAGTATATAAAGATAAAAAACACAACACCCTGATATTTTTTCTTGGAGTATCTTTTACGGAAATAATATTTTAAAGTCTCAAAAGCCAATAATTACAACCATGTACACGTTACTGATCCGGAAGCATGACTGAAACACCTTTAATCAATCCTTTTCAACGGCTCATCAAAATTGGTATCGCCTTGTCTTCGGAACGCGACATCAATCGATTGATGGAACGCATTCTGGTCGAAGCCAAAGAATTGTGTAATGCCGATGGCGGAACCCTTTATCTGAATACCCATGAAAATGATTTAAAGTTTGAAATTGTCCGCACCGATTCTTTGAAAATCGCCATGGGTGGCACCACAGGAAAAGACATTACTTTCCCGCCATTAAAATTAATAGATCCAGAAACAGGCCAAGAAAATCATAAAAACATCGCGGCTTGCGCTGCCAATACAGGCCGGTCTTTCAACATCCCTGATGCCTATGAAAATAACGAATTTGATTTTTCCGGGACCAAAAAGTTTGATGCAGGCACGGGATATCGGTCTAAATCGTTTTTAACGGTACCGTTAAAAAACAGCCAAGATAAAGTCATCGGTGTTTTACAGTTAATCAATGCGCAAGATGTTGATAACGGCGACATTATCCCTTTTTCAGACGAAATCCAACCCCTGATCGAAGCCTTGTCTTCACAAGCGGCGGTTGCTTTGGATAACCGCCAATTGTTAGAAGGTCAGAAACAACTCCTCAACAGCTTTATCGAGCTGATCGCATCAGCCATTGATGCCAAATCGCCCTATACTGGCGGTCATTGTCAACGGGTGCCTGAATTAAGCCGCATGTTATCCGAAGCTGCGTGCGAAGAAACCGAAGGTCCATTTGCCGACTTTGATCTCAACGATGATCAACGTTATGAGTTACACATTGCCGCATGGCTACATGATTGTGGCAAAGTCACAACCCCTGAATTTGTTGTTGATAAAGCCACCAAACTTGAAACGATTTATGACCGTATCCATGAAATTCGCACACGTTTTGAAATCATTAAACGCGACCGGGTAATTGATTACTTAAATGCTGTGATCGCAGGCAACAACGACCCGGAAGTTTTACGTGTTCAACTTGAAAAAACATTATCTGAAATCGATGATGATTTTGAATTTATTGCCAAAAGCAATGTTGGGGGCGAATTTATGGCCCCGGAACTCATTGAACGTGTTAAAAAAATAGCTGATCAGGAATGGACCCGGACGCTCGATAACCGGTTAGGTATTTCCCAAGAAGAAAGCAAACGTTTAGCCAACATCCCGGCCCAAGCCCTGCCTACTGTCGAAAAATTGTTGTCAGACAGAGAAGACCATATTATTCCGCGCGAAGGCGACGGCAAAGCCTATCAAAAAGACAACCGTTTTGGTTTCAATTTTGATATACCGGACAACAAGTTCAATTTAGGCGAAATTTATAATCTATGCATCGAACGTGGCACATTAACCGCCGAAGAACGATTTAAAATCAACGATCATATTGTACAAACTATTATCATGCTTGATCAGTTACCGTTCCCGGATAATTTAGCCAAAGTTCCCGAATACGCAGGCGGTCACCATGAAAAAATCGATGGTACGGGCTATCCTAAAAAATTAACGGGCGAACAAATGTCAATCCCTGCAAAAATCATGGCGGTTGCTGATATATTCGAAGCTTTAACCGCCGCAGACCGGCCCTATAAACCGGCTAAAAAGCTCAGCGAAAGCATCCGCATCATGTCGTTCATGAAAAAAGACAAACACATTGATGATGAAATTTTTGCGCTGTTTTTACGCTCCGGTATTTATAAAACCTATGCTGAACAGTTCTTGAAGCCTGAACAGCTTGATGATATCGATATTGAACAATACCTTAATTAAGGCTGATGATGACACCCGATTTAGAGCGCGCTCTTGGTTATCCTTATTTCATCCCAAAAAGTTCGTACATATATCATGCACCACACTATACAGTTTTGGGGGCAAATACCGAACTGCCATCTCTTAAACAGCGCACCCCCGTGTTGGCGATCGGATCAAACCAGTCGCCCGAACAATTAGCGCGTAAATTTCCTTATGACAAAAACAAAAACGCCCAACACATCATTCCTGTGACCAAAGCTTATCTTGATAATTTCGACACGGTCTATTCACCGCACATTGCCGGTTACGGTTCCGTGCCAGCAACGCTTCACCCGTCCCCTGGGACCACCGTCACATTGTTTGTCAACTGGCTCAATCAAAGCCAACTTGAAGATATGCATGAAACCGAACTGGCGGCTGCAAATTACAGTTTTGGTGAATTGAAAAATATTCACTTAGAAATTGACCGCATTGGATTAAAAAAATCTGTTTTTTATTATCACGGCACCCGCGGCGCTTTGGCGCTTGATGGCGAACCCATCGCACTTTCAACTGTAGACGCTAAAAATCGCCGCCTTAAAACCATGGACCAACATCAGATTAACGCGCTTGTACAACAACGTTTTCGCCCGCACCTAAGCCATCGAGAATTTCTAACGCAACTCATCACCGATCAAAATTATCGATCACAGGTAACTGATTTTCTTAGTCAGTTAAGCATTCCCCATAACCCCACCGCTGACTATTTTTCCAGCATATGAATAAGCGTTCCCTTTTCACCAACCTTAAGTCTATTACAATGAAAGAGGATCAGCGGATCATCTGGAAACTCTTTGGCTAATTTTTGGAAAAGCACTATGGCTTTGCCTTGTTCTTGCGTTCCGGCCTCTTCTTCGGTCAATAGATCGTAGGCCATCAAATAAGCCTTAACCATCGGCGTATCCATATCACCTAGTGTCATCGGTTGAAACGCCAAAATTCCCGCTGATTTGCCTTTTAAAACTACAGATCCAATGGGCCGACCATGAAAATCCGGGCACCGTGATGCTGTTTCAATACTGACCGCAACGCGTGTGCCTAAATATTTATTGACACCCTCCATACGTGCAGCCGTATTAATCGCGTCGCCATGGGCTGCATAATTAAAAATCACGTCACCGCCCATGTTTCCAACGATCACTGGACCTGTATGAATACCTATGCGGGTTTCGCCAAGCGGATAGCCCTGCTCGGCTTTTTCCAAAGCAAAACGGCAGGCAAACTGGTCCATTTCCAATGCCGCATTTAACGCTCGTTCTGCGTGATCAGACTGTTTAACAGGGGCATTAAAAAAAAACGTTGTCGCATCGCCAACTATTGCATCCAACGTTCCGCCATGACGAAAACCGATGGCAATCATTTCATTTAGATACGCGTTCAATATCGGGATCAATGTGCCGGGTTCTGATTTTTCCACAAGCGACGTAAATCCCGCCAAGTCGGTAAATATGAATGACAGTTCCCGGCGCTCGCCGCCGAGTTTCAAAGCTTCTGGTTGTTCAATCAATTGTTCCACCAGATTGGGTGAAACAAAACTAGAAAAAGCTAGTCTGATCCAACGGTTTTCGTGTTCTGCCTCGGCATATTTCAAAAATGCAGCCAAACCCAACACCATAAATCCGGATAAACCCGGTGAAAATGGATCTAGCAATATACCCTGACTTACAAAACCGTAACCTGTGATGACCACACTACCCGCAAACAAACCGAACGTCCCCAAAACTGCCCATTTAACACCGAGCCGCAACAACACCAGTGCCAACCCACCCAACAGTAATATCCATAGCGTTTCTAGTATTTTGCTCCAGTCGGGCCTCGTTAAAAAATTAGCTGATAAAATTTGTTCGACCATTCTGGCCTGCATTTCAACGTGTGAAAGGCGCCGTCCCAACGGCTCGATGCGACCACCGCGTTTTCCAGATGCTGTCAGGCCAATAAATACTATTCGCCCATCGTAGTCATTTTTTACACCCCGTCCGGCTAATAATTTTGCCGCCCGAGTAAGCTTAATCGAACCAGGGTCACCAAAATATAACCACATCCGTCCGGCGTAATCTGTCGGCACTTTGATGTCCCCGATTTCAATGCTTTCTACGCCACCTTGTCGCCACCAACTGGGTTTTTTGGTCTTTATAACGTATCCTGGAACATCTGCCGCCACGCGCAAGGCCTCGGCCGCCAACAGTGGAATGATTTGACCATTCTGATTAAATGCCAATGGTGCGCGGTTAACCCCGGCACCTAATATATAGGGCAAACGCAGGTTACCAACCCCTTTGGCAGCGCGCATAATAACCGGAATGGACCCAAGTCCCTTTGGCATAGCAGACAAATATGTTAGGCTCTCGCGTTGACCTGTAAACGTTGCCGGGCCACGCATTTTAAGAGGTCTCCCAAAAGCGGGCAAACGCACACCAACGACGGATTTTGTTTTAGCCAAGGCCTCGGCAAAGACTTGATCATTGTCAGGGAGCACACCTAATAAGTCGCGGGCTTTATCCGGTATTATCAGTTGATTAATAATGCGCCTTGGTGATGTTCTATCCGCTTCGCTGAAAACCAGATCAAAAACAACCGCTTTGGCACCAAATTTTATCAGTTGGTCCGTCATTTTAGCCAGCAGATTCCTAGGCCACGGCCATTGTCCCACTCGGCGGATGCTTTTACCATCAATGGTGACAATATGCACAGGAACGGGTTTGCTTGGTGCCGGACGGATTTGTTGATACATCCTGAACATTTGAACCTGAACCGTTTCAAAAATTTTAGGTTCTGTCCAACGCGTACCTGCAATGGCAAACAACACCAATACGGGCGCCCAAAGGACCGCCGTTTTTTGTACCCATTTCAAGCCCTGCCAAAAAGCCATCGCATTATCCATTATTTGCGTTGCATCAGCTTACGATCAAGTATTCAATTCAAGCAACTGTTTTCACATTTTTATAATCTCTTGCAGATGGTCACTGGAATGACAATTTGCGCATTATCACGATCAATGGTAGAGGTCGATTATGCACCGTTCCATGTCGCAATCAGACACACGATAACGAAACATACAGCATTAAAATTTCGACCATCTGAATATTTTAACAAGGACCTGATATGAGCAAAAGTGATATTGAAATTGCCCGCGCGGCAACAATGAAACCGATCACCGAGGTTGGCGAACGATTAGGCATCGCGTCTGAACATTTGTTGAACTATGGCCCCTATAAAGCCAAGATATCATTGGAATATATTAAAACATTGAAAGACAAACCGGACGGAAAATTAATTCTGGTGACCGCCATGACACCGACACCGGCTGGTGAGGGCAAAACCACGACATCTGTTGGATTAGGCGATGCCATGAACCGTATTGGCAAGAAAACCGCCATGTGTTTACGAGAACCGTCGTTGGGGCCATGTTTTGGCATGAAAGGCGGGGCCGCTGGTGGCGGATACGCACAAGTTGTGCCCATGGAAGACATCAATTTACATTTTACCGGTGATTTTCACGCCATTGGTGTTGCCCATAATTTATTATCTGCCTTGCTGGACAATCATATTTATTGGGGCAACGAATTAGAATTTGATGAACGCCGCATCGGCTGGAAACGTGTGGTTGATATGAACGATCGTTCGCTTCGCCGGATTGTCACATCGCTTGGCGGTGTTGGTAATGGTTTCCCCCGCGAAGACGGATATGACATCGTTGTCGCGTCCGAAATCATGGCCATATTCTGTTTGTCAGAAAACCTAAAAGATATGACAGAGCGGTTAGGTGAAATTGTTGTTGGTTTCACCCGCAAACGCGAAGCCATTTTAGCAAAATCATTAATGGCACCGGGACCTATGGCCGTCCTTTTAAAAGACGCCTTTGCACCTAATCTGGTACAAACGCTGGAAAACAACCCTGCCTTTATTCACGGCGGGCCTTTTGCCAATATCGCCCATGGCTGTAATTCGGTGATTGCCACAAAAACGGCCTTAAAATTGGCCGATTATGTCGTGACCGAAGCCGGGTTTGGTGCCGATTTAGGGGCCGAAAAATTCTTTGACATCAAATGCCGGAAAGCCGGACTAAAACCCAAAGCCGCCGTCATTGTCGCCACCATCCGCGCATTAAAAATGCATGGCGGCGTCGGCAAAGGGGATTTAGGCAATGAAAACATTGATGCCGTGAAAACAGGTTGTGAAAATTTGATCCGCCACATAGATAATGTGCGGTCTTTCAAAGTTCCCGTTGTTGTTGCCATTAACCAGTTTTCCGGTGACACCGACAATGAAATCGCTGTAGTTACCGAACAGGTTGCCTTGCATGGGGCCAAAGCTATTTTAGCCGCCCATTGGTCCGACGGTGGCAAAGGGGCTGAGGAGTTGGCCCAAGAAGTCGTTGCCTTGGTTGATAGCGATATTGCCGATTTCAAACCGGTATATCCCGATGACATGTCGCTGATTGAAAAAGTCCGTACGATTGCGCAAAAACTGTATGGTGCCGATGACATTGCATGCGATACAAAAATCCGCGCACAATTCGCCGATTATGACAAAAAGTACCGTCACTTTCCCGTGTGTATGGCAAAAACTCAGTACAGCTTTTCCACTGATCCCGATTTAAAAGGGGCTCCGGAAAATCACACTGTCACCATTCGTGAACTTAGATTGTCAGCGGGTGCAGAATTTCTTGTTTGCGTTACGGGCGACATCATGACCATGCCAGGATTGCCGCGTAAACCCGCAGCAAATAGCATTTTCTTAAACGACGATGGTGAAGTCGAAGGTTTATTTTAAACATCACTTGTTATCAACCAATCAAACCAATAAAAAACCCCGGAGCAAAACTCCGGGGTTTTTTTTATACTCTTCGGCTTGTATCCAACTTAGTGCAGATCTTGCCAAATTTTACGTTTAAGGGCGTATAACAACATTGTTAACACCAACAAGAACAACAGCACTTTAATGCCTAAATTTTTACGTTGCTCTAATTCAGGTTCTGCTGCCCAGTTCAAAAATGCCGTCACATCACGAGCTTCTTGTTCCAGTGTGGCTTTGGTGCCATCGGCGTATTCTACACTGTCTTCGTCCAAAGGCGGTGCCATGGCAATGGCATTGCCAGGAAAGACTTTATTGTAGCTCAAGCCTTCAAGAATAGTTTTGCCTTCGGGTGCTTCTTCTTCGAAACCTATCAACAAAGAGAACAAATAATCCGGCCCACCTTTACGGGCTTTAGCCATTAGCGACAAATCAGGTGGCAAAGCACCTCCGTTTGATGCTTTGGCCGCATTATCATTCGGGAAAGGAGCGACAAACCGGTCTGATGGTCGTGCAGGGCGCATAAACATTTCGCCTTCGTCATCGGGCCCGTCTTGAACTTCTTGTTCAGCAGCCATGGCTTTGATTTCATCAAACGACAGACCAATTTCAGCCAAATTACGATAAGACACTAAATTCAACGAATGACAAGCTGCACAGACTTCTTTGTATACTTGCAATCCACGTTGAAGCTGCCCCTTGTCATAGGTACCAAAAGGGCCGGAAAAGCTCCACTCTTGCTTTTCCAGCTTAGCATCTTCTTCAGCGTTAGCGGGCACAGCAATCATCAATGCTCCGCCAAGAACAATGACCATAACCATAGCTTTACCCGCTTTGGTGACGGCCTCATGAATGCTGGCCGGGACAGGCCTTGGCTTTTCAAGTCGGCTGACAAGAGGGACAATAATCAAAAGATGGAAGAAATAATAAGCCGTCGCGGCTTGGCCTAAGGGGATATAAATGCCGCTTGCTGGTTTGCCTCCAATATAACCCAACAACAAAGCATCGGCGATGAACAAAACAAAGAACATGGCATTCAACGGCCGATAATTAGAGCTTCTGACTTTGGACCCATCCAACCATGGTAAAAATGCCAATAACAACAACGATGCAAACATCGCCAAGACACCAGCTAATTTAGCGGTCATCAACCATGCAACAGGCCAATACAGAATGAAGTCTTTGGTGAAAGCCCGTAAAATTGCGTAATAGGGCAAGAAATACCATTCCGGCACAATTTCCGCAGGTGTCACCATTGGATTGGCTTTGATGTAGTTGTCCGGTTCACCAAAAAAATTAGGCGCGAAAAACACAAAAGCCATAAAGAATATCATAAACACACCCAGCCCAAACAGGTCTTTGATCGTGAAATAAGGATGAAATGGAATGGTGTCTTGGGCTTCGTCTTTAATATCCACTCCCACCGGATTGTTGGATTTATGAACATGCAATGCCCAAAGATGTAAAAACACTAAGGCAACAATAACAAACGGCATTAAATAGTGCAGCGCAAAAAACCGGTTCAACGTTGGATTATCAACAGAAAATCCACCCCACAATAATTGCACAATACTGTCACCGACTACAGGAATGGCAGAAAACAGACTGGTAATCACAGTGGCACCCCAGAAGCTCATTTGTCCCCACGGCAAAACATAACCCATAAAGGCCGTCGCCATCATCGCTAACAAAATAAAGATACCGATGATCCACAATAATTCACGTGGTTCTTTATAAGATCCGTAATACATGCCACGGAAAATATGGATATAGACCAGCAAAAAGAACATCGATCCGCCGTTCATATGCACATACCGAATTAACCAGCCATAATTCACATCGCGCATAATACGTTCTACGCTTTCAAAGGCCAAGTCGGTGTTTGCTGTATAGAACATTGCCAATACAATGCCCGTGGCGATCATAATCCCCAACACGATGCCGGCCAAAGAACCGAAATTCCACCAGTAATTCAGGTTTTTAGGAGTTGGATAACCACTGCCGACAGACTCGTCTATAAAACTGATGATCGGCAAGCGGTGCTCAATCCATTTAATAATTGGATTGTTATACGTTTTTTTTGGATAACTGCTGCTCATGATGGGCTCCCTAACCGATCTTAATCAAAGTATCTTCGAGGAATTGATAAGGTGGCAAAACCAAATTCAATGGTGCCGGTCCTTTGCGAATACGTCCTGCGGTATCATAATGCGACCCATGGCATGGACAGAACCAACCGTTAAAGTCACCTTTAGGATCACCATCTTTTTGACCTTTTGGGATACAGCCCAAATGTGTGCAAATACCAATTTGTATCAGCCATTCGGCTTTCTGTACCCGGTCTTCGTCTGTTGCCGGATCAATTAGGTCTTCCATTTTGACTGCCCGGGCTTCGTCAATTTCGCTTGTTGTCCGGCGGCGAATAAAAATCGGTTTGCCGCGCCAAATGGCGGTAATGCTTTGCCCGACTTCGATGGCGTCCAAACTAATTTCGGTCGTTGAAACCGCCAGCGTGTCGGCCGCCGGGTTCAAGCTGTCGATTAACGGCCATGCCGCAAATCCGGCGCCAACGGCACCAAGAGCTGTCGTCGTGATAATTAAAAAATCACGCCGCGTTTTGTCATCGTCATGCTCGTAGCTTTCTGTTGAGCTAGCCGTCTCGTTCATTGGATATCCCCTTAAAATTGCAGTCCGAAAATGATCCGATAGGAACAATTTCCTCACCAAATATTTTTCGGTAAAAAACGTTCCAGTGTTCGCCCACATCTAATAACCTGATCGGTTGGGAAAATGTATAATGGAAATCACCTTGAATTCAAGGTATATGATCACTTCTTTATTCGATAAATTACTGAGTCTGATCATGCACCTTCTGAAACTTTGTCTATATCAGCCCGACATTCCGCAAAATACCGGAACAATTATGCGTACGGCCGCCTGTTTAGGGCTAAAAATAGAACTCATCGAGCCGTTGGGTTTTGTATTAGACGGAAAACGTATGCGCCGATCAGGAATGGATTACATAGATCACGTTGAACTTGTTCGCTATGCATCATGGGACCGGTTCAACCATCACCGACAATCAGAAACAGGTTCCCGGTTAATTTTACTAACAACCAAAGCAGCGGTTCCTTATACCCAGTTTAATTTCAAACGGGGCGACCGATTGTTATTGGGCCAAGAAAGCGTTGGCGTCCCGGATTCGGTACATGATGCAGCCGATGCACGCATTATCATCCCTATGAAACCGGGCATGCGGTCATTAAACATCGCCCAATCCGCCGCAATGGTTACAGGCGAGGCTTTGCGGCAATTGAACGCGTTTCCACAACCGTAAATTAATCTCCTTTGGTTACGCCTTTTGGCATAACAAACGGATGCACGGCTTCGAAAGCGGCTGCAACCCGCATCACCAGTGGGTCGGCATAACGCGGGCCCACCAATTGCATGGCGACAGGCATTCCTGATGAAAGAAACCCACAAGGCACGGAACAGGCCGGTTGCCCGGTTAAATTAAAAGGATAAGTAAACGGCGTCCACTCGGTCCAGCGCTTACCAGCAACACCATTTGGCGTTTCAAGGCCCGCTTTAAAAGCCGGGACCGATAATGCGGGCGTAATCAAAATATCATAGGTATCGTGAAACTGGCTCATAACTTGACCTAATTGCGTGCGTTCGTCCATGGCAGTCGTATAATCATCAATTGTTATTTGTCGTCCGATTTCAGCAATTTCCAATAAACCGGGATCGATTTTTTGATGGTCTTTTTCCGGAATCGTATCCAGCAGTCTTTTTGCCCCTAAATACCAATGGGCATTAAAGCAAGGTTCTGGATTATCAAAACCGGGATCAACCTGTTCAACTTCGGCCCCTAAATCTGCCAGCACTTCAACGGCTGATTTGACGATATCGGATATTTCACCATCGACATCGGCATAACCTAAATTTGGACTGTAGGCGACACGTAGGTATTTCACACCTAAATCAAGGCCGGTTTGATAATTCCAGGGGTCATAGGGCAATGCCGTTACATCGCGGCTATCGGGGACGATAACTGTATTCATCATCAAAGCCGCGTCTTCGACGGTACGCGTCAATGGGCCAATATGTGATAAAGACCCAAATACACTCGCCGGATAAACCGGCACCCGGCCAAAGGTTGGCTTAAACCCAAAGACACCCGTGAACGCCGCCGGAATACGAACTGAGCCACCGCCATCGGTGCCGACATGCATGACACCCAAACCCAAAGATGCCGCCACCGCCGCACCACCGCTGGACCCGCCAGGCGTTTTATCGGTATTCCACGGATTTCGTGTGATCCCTGTTCTTGGACTATCGGTGACCCCTTTCCAGCCAAATTCAGGAGTTGTTGTCGCCCCGATTAAAACCGCACCATGTTCGCGCAATCTTTGAACAGCGGGGGCATCTTCGTCCAAAGCTTGATCATCCGTTATGGTGTTTGAGCCTTTGTACGTTGGCCAATCTTTGCACGGCATGATGTCTTTGACCGTCACGGGGACGCCATCAATCAGGCTTAAAGCTTCGCCATCCATCCAGCGTTTTTCAGAGGCTTTGGCCGCATCGAGTGCACGATCATCATTGATCAATGAAAAAGCGTTTACATCGCCGTTTACATCATGGGCTGATGTTAAAATTTGTTGGCAAATTTCGACCGGAGACAACGTTTTCCATTCAAACAATTGCGCCAATTCAACAGCTGTCATTTTTTTCAAATCTGTGAAACGTTCATTCATGAAGGTCTCCTTAAGCCTCAGATTTTCATTACAGCCAAAACAACGTTTATACGCAACCAAATTATTTATGGACAGGCGTATCGATCCCCATTAATGACGCGGCAAATTCGCCCGCATCAAAATCACGCAGGTCATCAATGCTTTCGCCAACACCGACATAATGAATTGGCAGTTTAAATTTTTCTGCCAAAGCCACCACAACGCCGCCTTTCGCAGAACCATCGAGTTTTGTGACCACCAGTCCTGAAACATTAACAATCTCTTTAAACGCTTCGACTTGGGAATGGGCGTTTTGGCCAATGGTTGCATCCATCACCAACAACACTGTATGCGGAGCTGTCTCATCCATTTTTTTGACGACACGAATAATTTTATCTAATTCTGCCATTAAATCTTTGCGGTTTTGTAAACGCCCGGCGGTATCGGCCAAAACCACGTCGATGCCTTGGGATTTGGCTTGCTCTAAGCTCGAATAAATCAACCCTGCCGCATCGGCCCCGGATTTGGCGGGCGTGACGATCGGGCAATCCGCCCGTTCTGCCCAAACTGCCAATTGTTCAACGGCCGCCGCGCGGAATGTATCCCCGGCCACCATCATCACCGAATGCCCGGCCGATTTATATTGTTTCGCCAATTTTCCAATGGTCGTTGTTTTGCCGCTGCCATTAACTCCACACATTAAAATCAAATGCGGCGCGTGGTTCGGGTTTATGTGTAGTGGTTTCGCCACAGGGTCCAAAATGGCTTTAATGTCATGGGCCAACAGAGCTTTAATTTCATCACTGCTGATATCCTGATCAAAGCGTGATGCCGACAACGACGCTGTTAATTGAGCAGCCGTTGCCGTGCCTAGATCACCTGTGATCAACAGGTCTTCTAAATCATCCAAGGTTTGTTGATCGAGTTTTCGTTTAACAACCAGATCAGCAATGCCGTCTACCAGTTTTTTTGAAGATTTTGTCAGCCCGCTTTTAAGCCGCCCAAACCAGCTTGCCTTACCCTCGTCGCTCATACTCTTTGCCCCGATAATTGGCCGTTTTGAATGTTATTTATCCGCATTTTGATGATTTCACCGGGTATGCCTTTGAAATTCAAGGCAACAGGGACATAATGTTCGCTCATCCCTTTATTTGCCGTTTCCACCAAAACATTGGCCATCGATCCAATAGATGAATTCATATAGTTCAACATGGCTTTATCGCCTTGATCGCGCAATATTTGTGCGCGTTGTTTGCGTATCGCTTTATCGATTTTTGGCATATTGGCAGCCGGAGTACCTTCGCGTTCAGAATACGGGAAAACGTGCAGATGCGTTAATCCTAAATCGATTACAGCTTGTAACGTATTTCCAAACATTTCATCCGTTTCTGTAGGGAAACCAGCAATTAAATCGGCGCCAAATACTGTATCCGGCCTGATTTTCCGAATGTGGCTAACTACTTGGAACGCGTCCGCCGGACTATGGCGCCGTTTCATGCGTTTTAAAACCATCGCATCCATCGATTGCAAACTTAAATGGATATGCGGCATGAGCCGCGGTTCTGATTGAATAACATCAAATAAACGGTCATCCATGGTCGCCGGGTCCAGAGACGTTAAACGTAACCGTTTAAGTTCTGGTACGGCCTTTAATAACCGCGACACCAAGGCACCCAATGTGGGGCGGCCCGGCAAATCGCCCCCGTATGAACAAATATCAACACCCGTCAAAACAATTTCAGCAAAACCTTTATCCACCAATACTTTGGTTTGTTCAACAATCGGCCCCAACGCTAAACTGCGGTTATTGCCGCGGGCAAAAGGAATAATGCAAAAAGTACAACGATGATCACAGCCTTGTTGAATTTGCACAAAAGCCCGTGCCCGGCCTTCAAACCCGCTGATTAAATGGGCGGCCGTTTCTTTGACCGCCATGATGTCTTGAACGGTGACGGGCGGGCCTTGTACTTGGTTTTGGTAATGGGCAGCGGCTAGTTTTTCTTCGTTGCCCAAGACTTGATCAACCTCGGCCATATTTGAAAATTTTTCAGGCGCTAATTGCGCCGCACATCCGGTGACAACAATTTTAGCATCTGGAAAATCTTTGCGTTGGCGGCGAATGGCTTGCCGAGCTTGGCGTTCGGCTTCGGCGGTGACCGTACAGGTGTTAATATAGATGGTGTCGTTGATGCCGGCTTCGACAGCATTTTGACGAATGATTTCAGACTCAAAGGCATTTAGTCGGCAACCCAATGTGATAACTTTTGGCGCGCTCATGGACTAACGGTCTCCGGTCCATAGGCTTGCATCCAATTGGCCTGAAAAACTTGTACTGACGGGACCTGTCATCAACACCCGGTTATTATCCAGCCATTCAACGGTTAGATCACCACCATCCAGCGTAACTGTGGCTTTGCGTTCTGAAAGACCCCGCCTGTTCGCCGCCACCATCGCCGCACACGCCCCAGAACCACAAGCATCTGTCACCCCGGCTCCCCGTTCCCAGACCCGCATTCTCAAATGGTTGGCTGATTTAATCGAAACGACTTCGACGTTCGTGCGTTCTGGGAAAAATTCGTGACATTCGACGGGGGCTGCCCATTTTCCCATATCCACCTGATCAGCGTCGGCTACAAAAAACACTGCATGGGGATTACCCATATTGACCGCGACCGGGTTCGACAGTGGGCCTGATGTGATATCCAGCTCTAACGTATTCATATCTTTGGACAACGGGACGTCTTGCCAATCTAAGCCGGCCCTTCCCATATCGACACGGATCAACCCATCCGCCATGGCTTCGGCTTTCAATAGTCCGGCCACCGTTTCAACGTTGATTTGGCTTAACCCCGTTTCATTCATAATAACCGATGCCACACACCGGGTGCCGTTACCGCAGGCACCGGCTTCGCTGCCGTCCGGATTAAGAATACGCATAAATACATCAGCGTCACCCTTTGTCGTTGTTTCTAGAATCAATAACTGATCAAAACCTACTCCTAGGCGGCGGTTGCCAATGGCCTTGGCTTCGGTTTCACCCAAACAAAGTGAGCCTTCCCGGTCATCAATAACAACGAAGTCATTGCCGAGCCCATGCATTTTAGTAAATTTAATTGCTTCCATACCGCACCTGATTAACCGCCGTTATGATACCTTTGTCGCGCATACATAAGTTGACACGGCGGAAATTACCATCGATTTCCTTTTAACCCCTTTAATCTTTTCATCGATTACCCAAAAATTTATTCATATGAAAACGTCCGTGACCTCTACTGTAATGATAATCACGGCCTACCGGACATGCCAAACGTGCTTGGCAACTATGCTGCATGCAACTTTTTCCGCCCTCATTGGTTTTTAAATATACCGCACAAGCGTTATCATTATAACCGTATTGATCAAACGCTTTAACCGGGCATGTGCTTAAACAGGGCTTGTCAGTGCAGTTTTCACACGGGTTATTTTGTTTTTTTATTCTCGGGATATTTATTTGTTTATTGAATCCCAATGCCGCCCGGTAGGCGTGCCATAACCCATAATCAGGATGGATCAGCATACCGATTGGCGACGCGAAAAGGTTTTCAGATTTCATAGCCCATTGCTGAAATGGATAATAAGGCGGGCCTTGGAACGGAAAGATTGCCTTGGCTTGCAAATTGTCCGCTTTTTCAATAACAATTTTTTTTGTCCATTGATCAAGCGGGTTCTTGTCAGCTGCGCGTTGGGTTTCAGCTATATCAGATTTAAATCGCAACCACATATCAGGCCCGGCGTTGCCAATCATCACAATGCTTTTAAAGCCTTTTAAAGCATCGCTTTCGGTGACGTGAAATCCGCCCCGGACACTCAACCCTGTTCTTTTAAATGCTTCAACGATATTTTCATAGATCATTTTTATAAAGTTGGCTTTCACTTATAGGGTCGTCAAGTTATAACCTTCGAACCTTTTTCGTTTATCCATTTTTAACAGATCATAAGATTTTTACCATGGCCCAAGCCTCGCAACCTGATCCAGAACTCGTCCACAAAGGTCTGGCTTTACACGAAGCCGGCAAATCGCAAGCCGCCCTTGATCTTTATCAGCAATTTTTAAAAACCATGCCAGATCATCCGGAAGTGCTTAATTTTTGCGCCCTTGCTTATTATGACTTGGGCCAACAAGACCAAGCTCTGGAATTTTTCACCCGCGCCACGGACACTGAACCCGGCATGTTACAAGCCTGGAACAATAAGGGCTTATTGCTTCAATCCATGGGCCGGCTGGATGAAGCTTTACAAGCTTTTCAACATATTACAACTTCCCTTGATCAGCCTCCCCCAGACGCCCATCACAATGTCGGCAATGTGCTTTATCAATTGGGGAACACAGAACAGGCATTATCCGAATTTTCGAGAACCACACAATTACAGCCGGGTAATGTTTCAGCCCTTGGCAAACTCGCCATTTGTCATCTTGACTTGGGACAATGGCAACCCGCGTTAACAGCCATTGATACAGGGCTTATATCGACACCATCAAATACAGGGCTATTGGCGCTTAAATCTGTTGCTCTCAAAGAACTTGGGAAAGATAAAGAATGGCGGCATTTGGTTGATTTTGATCGACTTATCAGGCACCAAACATTTGATCTGGCCGCCGGGTATGCAAGCCTTGATGATTTAAATAACGCCATTGTCGATCACGTATTAAGCCATCCAACTTTAGTTTATGAGCCAAGTGACAACACGACAACCAAAGGCCACCAAAGCGGTGATTTAATGAAATCGGATAAAGGCCCAATAGCGGCTTTGGAAACTATGATCAGGAATTCTGTTGATGATTACATCAAAACGTTGACGCCGGATGCAGATCATCCGTTTTTATCATCCCCACCCCCATCATGGACCATCAATGCGTGGGCAACAATATTAAGCACCGACGGCCACCAAGCCAGCCATATTCACAGAGATGCATGGTTAAGCGGGTGCTATTACGTCACCCTTCCGGACCTGATGGGGGCGGAAAACAAAGACCGGCAAGGCTGGATTGTATTTGGTGAACCGGCTGATTATCCCGTCGATAAAAGCCGCCAAGAACCAAGATTTTATAAACCGGAAACATCCAGTTTATTTTTATTCCCATCATATTTTTACCACCAAACGGTGCCGTTCACATCAGACCAAAAACGCATCAGCATTGCTTTTGATGTCATTCCTTTAGACGCTTAATCTAAAATTACCCACCACTGATAGAACGAATTAAACAAACCAGATCATGGCGTACGTCCGCGCTTTTGATTTTAACAAAAGCATTGACCAAACGCCCGGCGTTCAAATGTTTTTCCTGATCCTCAGGTAAAATCGGGATTTTATTCGGAACATTAACAAACAAATCATCAACGGATACTTTTAACGCGTGGCTTAAATTCGCCACATCCGTCATATCAGCACCGCAATCACCGTGCTCGATACGTTCCAGCGTTTTAGGTTTAATTCCGACCATTAATGCCAACGCGTCTAAATCCAGATGTCGCTTTATTCTTAATTCGCGAATTGATGACCCTATAAACTTATCTATAGTATTATCCAAATGCTTCATTTTACTATCGTGTTCCTTATAATATCAGGAAAATCGCAATATGCGTATTCTTTTTGAAGGGTCCCTAGGGTTGATTTTTACTATTAAACTCAATTAAATCTATATTTACAATAAAATAATCTTATTACTAAGCATTAATAAATTTTTACACTCAATTAAAAGAGGTGTTTTAATTATCACTAACTTTATAGTTTATGTAACGAAGTTTGTGAAGCCCCGATTTGAATAATTCCAATTTTTATAATCTTTAGTGCATGAGCAATGCACTTGACTTCCCCCATAGGCATCCATATGGTGCGGCCACAGATTTCAGGGACATTTTTATTCCCATGCCTTGGTGGGCACCGCCGTTCCGCGAGTTTCGCGCACCGGTGTTTTTTGTGTTGTTATTTTTTTTAGTTCTGATCTTTATTTTTTGACAAGCAGTTGAGCGAACAACATGTTTAATGCGTTAACAGAAAAACTGGGCGATGTATTTGATCGCCTGAAAAAGCGCGGCTCTTTAACTGAGGCTGATGTTGATGCAGCGTTGCGCGAAGTTCGTGTGGCTTTACTGGATGCCGACGTTGCTTTACCGGTTGCTAAAGATTTTATTGCCAAAGTGCGCGAATTAGCCGTAGGCGAAGATTTATTACGCAGCGTTTCCCCGGGTCAATTGGTCGTTAAAATTGTTCATGACCAACTCATCGAAATGTTGGGCAAAGAATCGGTTGGTATTAATTATACAGGCACCCCGCCCGTTGCCATTTTGATGGTTGGCTTACAAGGGTCTGGCAAAACCACGACCAGTGCCAAACTGGGCTTGCATATTACCAAACGTGAAAAGAAAAAAGTTCTGCTGGCGTCATTGGACGTTTACCGTCCCGCCGCACAACAACAATTGGCCACATTAGGCGAACAAACCGAAGTTGATTGTTTAACGTCCGTGATTGGTGAAAAACCAACCGCCATTACTCAGCGCGCCATGCAAAAAGCCAAGCTCGAAGCGTATGATGTGGTTATTCTCGACACCGCCGGGCGGCTACATATCGACACCGAGTTAATGGCCGAAGTCGCCCAAGTGCGCGATATCGCCAAACCAACAGAGACATTATTGGTGTCGGACGCCATGACCGGCCAAGACGCGGTTAATGTGGCCCGGGAATTTAACGAAAAAGTTGGCATCACGGGCATTATTTTAACCCGAGTTGATGGCGATGCCCGTGGCGGGGCGGCATTATCCATGCGCCAAGTCACCGGATGCCCCATCAAATTTTTAGGTGTTGGTGAAAAAACCGAAGCATTGGAAGCTTTCCAAGCGGAACGTATTGCCGGGTCTATTCTGGGCATGGGCGATATCGTAGGCTTGGTTGAAAAAGCTCAAGACGTGGTTGATGCCGAAGACGCCGAAAAAATGGCCAAAAAAATGATGAAGGGGGAGTTTACCCTAGAAGACATGGCCACACAGTTAGCTCAAGTTCGAAAAATGGGCAGTTTAGAAGGACTAATGGGCATGTTACCAGGAGCTGCCAAAGCCAAAAAGCAAATGGCCGAAGCCAATCTGGATGAAAAACTATTAGCCCGTCAAGAAGCCATCATCGGCTCAATGACCAAAAAAGAACGACAACGGCCAAAAATACTTAATGGATCCCGCCGCAAACGTATAGCCGCCGGTTCCGGGACCACAGTTCAAGACGTTAACAGGGTGCTTAAACAGTATAAACAAATGAGCACGATGATGAAAAAAATGGGCAAAATGGGTAAAAAAGGCATGATGCGCGGGATATCGCAAATGATGCCATCAAACATACCCGGAATGACCAAAATGCGATAATTACCTAATTTTACACCTCTTAATTCAAAAACACTTAATTTTAACTAACATTTACATTTAACAAGGACAAAAAAATATGGCCCTTAAGATCAGACTCTCTCGCGGCGGCGCCAAAAAACGCCCATTTTACCGTATCGTTGTTGCCGACTCGCGCAGCCCGCGTGATGGCCGTTTCATTGAAAAAGTTGGCACATACAATCCGATGGTCGCCAAAGACCATGCTGACCGCCTAAACGTCAACGAAGACCGCATTAAACATTGGTTAGGCATGGGTGCTATGCCGACGGACCGTGTAGCACGGTTCCTCAGTAATTTGGGATTGGTTGAAAAACCTGCTATTCATGATCAAACCAAACAGCATGCACCCAAAGCCCGCGCGGTTGAACGCATGAAAGAACGCGAAGAAAAAGCCGAAGCTGCAAAATCGGCCGCTGCTGAAGCCGCTGCTGCTCCTGTAGAAGAAGCGCCTGTTGAAGAAACTCCAGCGGAAGAAGCCCCGGCTGAAAGCTGATTCGGCTGCATCTAGGTAATAACGTCAAAGACAGATAATGAAGCAAAATGATTTAATAGCTGTTGGCAGTATTGGCGCTCCGCGTGGAGTGCGCGGTGAAGTCAGGATCAAAAGTTTTACGGAAAATCCTGATGATATCGTGTCCTACGGTTCTTTATGGGACCAACATGGAAAAAGACAGTTTGACATTAAAATAAAAGGCCATGCCAAAGGGATGATTACCGCAGAAATAAGTGGTATTGAAACCCGTGATCAGGCCGACGCTTTAAAAGGCACACTGCTTTATCTTCCTAAGGAAAAATTGCCGGATGCAAAAGACGAAGAATTTTACTACAGCGATTTGATCGGTCTTGATGCGGTTGATCAAAACGGAAATTCACTGGGACAGATCAGCACCGTTGATAACTTTGGTGCAGGTGATGTTCTGGAACTGAACGGCGGCCCGTACGGGTTGTTAATGGTTCCTTTCACACATGATGTGGTCCCGGTCGTTGATATTAAAAACAAACAAGTCATTATTGACCCTCCGTTGGGTTTATTCGACCCTATAGATGAACAAAAGAGTGATTAAAGACCATGGCCGAGGCCAATAACAACAACCAACGGGAAATATGGAAAGCACAAGTTTTAACCTTGTATCCAGACATGTTCCCCGGCCCTTTGGGGCTAAGCCTTGCCGGTCGCGGCTTGGATGATGGTCTGTGGTCGATGAAAACTTTTAATATTCGCGATTACGCCCATGACCGTCATTCCAGCGTCGACGATACGCCGTTTGGCGGCGGGGCAGGCATGGTCATGCGTGCCGATGTTGTTGACGGCGCTGTTCAAGCGGCCACCGCAGAAGCGCCTGGGTTGCCACTAGTTTATGTCACACCTAAAGGCCGCCCTGTTGACCAAAAATGCATTAAAGATTGGGCCGATGGGCCGGGCATCACCATACTTTGCGGGCGGTTTGAAGGCATCGACCAGCGCCTTCTTGATGTCCGCAAACCACAAGAAATCAGTTTAGGCGATTTCATCTTATCTGGCGGCGAAACTGCGGCTTTGGCCATGATCGATGCCATGGTTCGTTTGCTTCCGGGAATTATCGGTAGCGATGACAGCTTGACCGATGAAAGTTTCGAAGATGGGTTGTTAGAATATCCCCATTATACCAAACCTCGTGAATGGCATGGATTGAATATTCCAGACGTTTTGTTATCGGGCCACCACAAACAAATTAGCGCTTGGCGTTTAAAGCAGGCCGAACGCATCACCCGGGAACGTCGCCCGGATTTATGGACCCTGTATTCGGAGACCCCGAAAACAGCACATTAATACATTAGTTGAAAGCTGGTGGAACAAAACCAATTCGGTTATAATCCACTTTAATTAAAGGAAGAAAATGATGAACTTGATAGAAAAATTTGAAGCCAAACAAGTCGAAGAACTTAGCGCTGTAAAACCGACACCCGAATTTGCGCCGGGCGATACGGTTCGGGTCAACGTGAAAGTTATCGAAGGCACCCGTGAACGTATTCAGGCCTTCGAAGGCGTTTGCATTTCCCGCAGTCGTAATGGCGGCATCAACGCATCGTTTACCGTACGCAAATTAAGCTACGGCGAAGGCGTGGAACGGGTATTCCCACTCTATTCGCCAATTGTTTCATCCATCGACGTTATCCGCCGTGGTGATGTGCGCCGGGCGAAACTTTATTATCTTCGTGGTCGCACCGGTAAATCAGCACGTATTGCTGAAAAAACAACAGGCTACGCTGCTAAAGTTTCGGCCAATGAAAAACGTGCTGCGGCCGAAGCCAAAGCCCAAGCGGACACCCGCGCACGTGAAGCTAAAAATCAGAAAAAAGCAGCCGAAGCATCTGATAAATAACGTTCTGTTCCTGATCAAATCATTCAAGCCTGCGGCCTTGTTTCAATAAAGGCTGTGGGCAGATGACCGATCAAGAGCGTTAATAATAGCAATGATAAAGCAGGCGTGTTTTGCCTGTAACAAGGAAATGCCATGTCACAAGCCAGAACATTATTTGATAAAATCTGGGACAATCATTTAGTTGATGTCCAAGACGATGGGACCTGCCTGCTTTATATTGATCGCCATCTGGTCCACGAAGTGACAAGCCCTCAAGCCTTCGAAGGTTTGCGCAGTGCTGGACGAAAAGTCCGCAACCCGGCGGCGACTTTGGCTGTGCCCGATCATAATGTACCTACGACAAATCGCGGCGCGCGCATCAAAAACGATGACAGCCGTATTCAGGTCGAAACGTTACAAAAAAACTGTCGCGATTTTGGCGTGCCGCTGTTTGATGTGGACGATATTCGCCAAGGCGTGGTTCACATCATTGGCCCGGAACAGGGCTTCACATTACCCGGCACAACGATCGTTTGTGGTGACAGTCACACTGCCACTCACGGCGCGTTTGGCGCATTGGCATTTGGTATAGGCACATCCGAGGTTGAACATGTTTTGGCGACATCATCGTTATTACAAGCACCGCTTAAAAACATGCGTATCATGGTCAACGGTAGCTTGCCCGAGGGCTGCACGGCCAAAGATTTGATTTTGGCACTAATCGGTAAAATTGGCACCGCTGGGGGTACCGGATACGTCATTGAATACGCCGGTCAAGCAATCCGTGATTTATCCATGGAAGGCCGCATGACGGTTTGCAACATGACCATTGAGGCGGGTGCACGGGCCGGACTGATCGCACCTGACGACAAAACTTTTGAGTATTTAAAAGGCCGCGCCATGTCTCCAAAAGCGGCCAATTTCGAGGCCGCAGTGACCTATTGGAAAACTTTGCCCAGCGACGAAAACGCCGTTTACGACGAAGAAGTGATTTTAGACGTTTCAGAAATCGTCCCCCAAGTCACATGGGGTACATCACCCGAAGACGTCGTGCCGATTACAGGCGTGGTCCCAATCCCTAAAGATCTTACTGACCCGGCCAAACAACAGGCCGCTCAAGCTTCCCTTGAATATATGGGATTAACCGCTGGAATGGCCGTTGAAGACATTAAAATCGACACGGTGTTTATTGGTTCCTGCACCAATGGCCGCATTGAAGACATTCGTGCCGTTGCTAGGTTAGCCAAAGCCCGCCATGTGGCTGACGGTATCCGCGCGCTGGTTGTGCCCGGCTCCGGATTAGTTAAAGAACAAGCCGAACAAGAAGGGCTTGATAAAATTTTAACAGACGCTGGTTTTGAGTGGCGTGAGCCCGGATGTTCCATGTGTCTCGCCATGAACGACGATCAATTGGCCCCGGGCGAAAGATCTGCGTCCACGTCCAACCGTAATTTCAAAGGCCGCCAAGGATTTGGCGGACGCACCCACTTGGTTAGCCCGGAAATGGCGGCAGCCGCTGCATTCACCGGTCATTTGACCGATGTGCGTAAAATTTAAAGGATTTTAAATCATGGAAAAATTCTCAAACCTGACGGGTGTTGCGGCACCGATGGATGTGATCAATGTCGATACCGACATGATCATCCCCAAACAATTTTTGAAAACAATCCAACGTTCCGGATTAGGTAAAAACCTGTTTGATGAAATGCGATATGACCGGGACGGTAATGAAGTTGCGGATTTTGTTCTGAATAAAGACGCTTACCGGAAAGCCCAAATTTTGGTTGCGGGGGACAATTTTGGCTGTGGATCATCCAGAGAACACGCGCCGTGGGCGTTGTTGGATTTCGGTATCCGCTGTGTGATTTCAACCAATTTCGCCGATATTTTTTATAACAACTGTTTTAAAAACGGTATTTTGCCAATCAAAGTCAGCAAAGACGATCTGGACAAATTAATGGATGATGCCGAACGCGGTGCCAACGCAACATTGTCTATTGATTTAGAAGAGCAAACCATCAAAGGCCCTGATGGCGGCACCATAATATTTGAAGTCGATGCTTTTAAAAAACATTGTTTATTAGAGGGCTTGGATGACATTGGTTTAACCATGCAAAACAGTGACAAAATCGATCAATTCGAAAATCAACGGAAATCCAGTCAACCTTGGCTGTAACATAACTTTTGATCAGGGACTTAATTCATGAGCGCCAATAAAAAACTTTTATTTTTACCCGGTGATGGCATTGGCCCCGAGGTTATGGGCGAAGTTCGCCGGGTCATCGAATGGATGGATAAACGCCGTCATGTGTCGTTTGATGTCAAAGAAGACTTGGTCGGTGGCGCGGCCTATGACGTGCACGGCACATCGTTAACCGATGAAACGCTAGATATTGCCATGAATGTTGACGCCGTTTTATTCGGTGCCGTGGGAGGCGACAAATGGAATAATGTTGAACGCCAACACCGCCCCGAAGCAGGTCTTTTAACTTTACGCAAAGAAATGGATTTGTTTGCCAACCTGCGTCCGGCAACCGTATTGCCAGCATTGGCCGAAGCGTCATCATTAAAAACCGATTTGGTAACCGATTTGGACATCATGATCGTACGCGAATTAACCAGCGGCGTTTATTTTGGTGAACCACGCGGCATTACTGAGCAATCTGACGGTTCATTCGAAGCCGTTGACAGCCAACGGTATACATCAGGTGAAATTGACCGAGTTTGCCGGGTGGCTTTTGAACTGGCCAAAAAGCGCCAAGGCAAAGTCCATTCCGCCGAAAAATCAAACGTCATGGAAACCGGTGTATTGTGGCGGCGCGTTGCAACAAAAGTCGGCGCTGATTATCCGGATGTGGAATTACACCACATTTTGGCCGACAACTGTGCCATGCAACTGGTCCGATATCCAAAACAGTTTGACGTCATAGTCACAGATAATCTGTTTGGCGATATTTTATCCGATTGCGCGGCCATGTTAACAGGGTCATTGGGCATGTTACCATCGGCTTCATTAGGGGCGGCGGATAATTCCGGTCGACGCAAAGCATTATACGAGCCGGTACACGGATCGGCACCTGATATCGCTGGTGAGAACAAAGCCAATCCATTAGCCACCATCATGAGTTTTGCCATGATGTTGCGCTACAGTTTTGATATGTTTGAGGACGCCGATCTCGTTGAACAAGCCGCTAAAAACGTTTTGGCATCCGGTGTGCGTACGGCGGACATCATGCAAAACGGCAAACAATTGATTTCGACTACGGCCATGGGCGAAGCTTTGGTCGCAGAACTGGATAAACTAGCGGCATAATCGCTTGCATTAATGGGCGACTCCCAGCTATGGTGCCCGCAGAAACAAATGACTTTTAATCAAGGTGCCCTTTTTCATGTCGGATTTGGACGATCAACAACAGATCTTACCGTCACAGTGCAAAAATATTGTGCTGGGCCCCTTCTTGTTGGTCACTTTGACCACGGCCACCACTCCATCAAAAACAACAACGCTGACCACTGGATAGCGGGCCATTAATTATTGTGCAACAAAAGGCCCGCATCAAAAGCGGGCCTTTTGTCGTACCAGACAACGGCCCTCAAACGGGGCGGTCTTTTAAATTTAAAAGGATAGGAAAAAATTATGGGATACAGAGTAGCCGTTGTTGGCGCCACAGGGAATGTCGGACGTGAAGTTTTATCGATTATGGAAGAGCGTAATTTTCCAGCCGATAAAGTCCATGCGTTGGCATCATCCAGATCAATTGGCCGAGAAGTATCATATGGACTTGACGATACTTTAAAAGTTGAAAATTTAGACGGCTTTGATTTTTCTAACGTCGATATCGTTTTATCATCGCCTGGGGCTAAAGTTTCAGCTAAATATTCACCCATTGCCGCAGCTGCCGGTGCCGTTGTTATTGATAACACATCGCATTTCCGCATGGATGCGGATGTGCCGTTGGTGGTGCCCGAAGTTAATCCCGAAGCTTTGGCCGATTTCCGTCAGAAAAATATTATTGCCAATCCCAATTGTTCGACCATTCAAATGGTCACGGCGCTAAAACCATTACAGGATTTAATGCCCATCAAACGACTAGTGATTTCAACTTATCAATCGGTATCCGGTAGTGGCAAATCAGCTATGGACGAATTATTTAATCAAACCCGTGGCGTTTTTGTCAACGATCCCATAGATAAACATCAGGAAAATTTCCCTAAACAAATCGCCTTCAATGTGATCCCGCAAATCGATGCGTTTATGGATGATGGGTCCACCAAAGAAGAATGGAAAATGGCTGTGGAAACCCGGAAAATTTTAAATCCCGATATCCAGGTCACCGCCACATGTGTGCGCGCCCCTGTATTCATCGGTCATGCCGAAGCCATCAATATCGAATTCGATGGCCCCATTGATGAAGACGAAGCACGAGAAGCCTTGCGCGCCGCCCCCGGCGTTAGCGTCGTTGATCACCGCGTCGAGGAAGGCTACGTCACACCTGTAGAATGTGCCGGAGAAGATGCTGTCTTTGTCAGCCGTATCCGCAAAGACCCAACCATTGAAAACGGACTGAATATTTGGTGCGTGTCAGATAATTTGCGCAAAGGTGCGGCTTTAAATACTGTACAGATCGCAGAAGAGCTGATCCGCTCTTATTTATAAAGGCATATCTACGATGCACACTATGAAAATCATTTCTCTGGCCTTGTTGGGGTGGATTTTGTCCACTCCTACATTGGCTTTCGATTATCGAATCCTAATCAGCAACCAGAGCCCTGTCTTGCCAAGTCCGGCGACCGTCAACGATCCGGCATTGTTAGCCGACAGTATTGTCGCTGTTGGCCAAGGTGACATCCAACGTGCGTGGTTAAGCGATGCAACAACCCGCTATCAACACGGTGTTTTTGGTATCCCGGTCGAAGCCGCATCAATTACCGCTCAACTTAAAAATGGTCAGCGCGTAAAGTTCACCTTGCCGGAAAATTCCGTATTCGAAGACCGTATGATCCGTATTGTTGATGTCGATGGTGATGGAAAACAAGAGATTATATCGATGCGTACTTATCTGGATAAAGGGGCGGCACTTGTCGTTATCGGTTTAAAAAATAACACACTGGAAATTATTGCCGAAGCCCCGGCCATTGGATTACCGCAACGGTGGCTAAACCCGGTCGGGATTGCTGATTTTGATGGCGACGGCAAGCTTGAAATCGCCGTAGTTAACACACCGCACATCGGCGGCACACTAAAACTTTACCAAATAAACGGCAATCAACTTGTTGAAAAATATGCCCTCTACGGTTTTTCCAACCATGCCAACAAATCATTGCCACAACAATTATCTGCAATCATGGATATAGATGGGGATGGCCTATCTGAAATTCTCCTGCCCAATGCGGACCGTTCATCACTGAAAATTGTTTCCGTAAAAAATAATACCCTGAAAACGGTTGCATCCATACCCACAAAAAATGAAATAACCGGGCCGTTCGAAGTTCTAAATAAAACGTTATCCATGCCGCTGTTAAACGGTCAATTATTAGCTATTACATTTAACGATCATTAAATTTTAAGACTGTGGACGCGATTGCAGGTCACTGTAAACTTTATTGGCAACAGACAATAAAGCATCCCGTGGGATCGTTCCAACCAAAGCATACGATAGCATGCCTTCGACCCAGTAAAAAGCTGAGCCACCGTTTTGCGTAATAAAGCGAAACGATGTATCGGTGTTACTGTCATCAGAGCGAATATATAATGTTACTCGCATCCCGTTTTTTTGTTGATACATAAGTTGCGCAGCCGGGCCGTTCTGATCCGATAACAATCGACCGCCGACTAATTGAAAGCCTAGATTTTGCAAATTTGGTGCTTTCACCGGGGCTTTTAATCGGTTGGTCAACCATTTCACCAAATGCGCCTCTTTGTTAGCTTCAACCTCGACCGGATGCAAGACTTCCGATACAAACACTGCATGGGCGTTTAATGCACGGCTGGCAAATGCTGACGCCCCATCCACCAATTCCGCAGTTGGACGCAAAGCCAGCCCTGACGCTAAGCCAACAGCAAAAATTAAAAAACCAGCGGCCAGACGCAACCAATTATTTTGATGAAGCGGCATCAGTTTTTTCCGGTGCTGTTGTTTTGATTTTTCGATCGTTGCCAGTAATGAGGCGGGCATTGGTTCATCCGCAACACCTGCATAATAATCATGCAAGGCTGCATTTAATTTCTTATAGGCTTTAACGGAACGTTGGTCTTCTGGATTACGATTTAACAAACGCTCAAGTTCATGTTGGCTTTCTTGGTCCAGTTCGCCATCCACAAAGGCATGTAAATCATGTATTCCGATTTTATCCGATGTGCTCATAGAACCGTCCTTAAATGTTTTTTTTCTTGGGATTTCATCCAATCCCGCATTTTTCCCCGGCCACGCGCCAATTTTGACATTACTGTCCCGACGGGGATATTTAAAATCTCTGATGTTTCTTTATAAGTCATGCCTTCAAGCCCCACCAATAAAACGATTTGGCGTTGTTGTTCATCAATCGATTGCAGGGCGGATGACATGTCTTTGGCGACATTACCTTGATCAGCAACAGAGGTAGAACTGTGCTCATTATCTTGAAACTCTTCGAATGCAACAATTTTTCGCCGCGCGTTACTGATATGCTGATGACGGATAAGCGTGAAAATCCAAGCTTTAAAATTGCTGCCCGGTTGAAAAAGACTGCGCTTATTAAGGGCGCGTTCGACCACGTCCTGCAGCAAATCATCAGCACGCTCAACATCCCCGCATAAAGCTCGGGCATATCGACGGAGCGCAGGCAATTGACCTAATAATTGGTCTTCAAAATTTTGCATAAACACTCCGCCGGTTCATAGCTGAACTTTAAAGTTTACAACCCTTCGCCTGATTTCATCAACATAGCATGTTTGGCTGCCTGTTTAAGCCCACCTTCGCCTTTGACCCATGTCGTCTCACCGTCACCATTTTTATCTCGGCCATTTAAAATCCAGCCGGTCATTTTGGCGATTTTTTTAACTTTAGCCGCGGCATCATCAGCCATTGACGCATTTTTCACAGCGTTTGCTAATTCATTGATTTCATTAATCCAACCATCAATATTAGCAGGCGCCGTTGCCACGTGTACAGCGTGGGCTTTAACATTGCCCGATGCGTCTTTGCTGGATGCCGCCAAACCAATGTGTTTTGCAACGCCCATGGATGCTTTACGCACGCCATAACCGAGCCCTGGCCCTTTAGCTTGTAATTTTGGGTCCAACGCATTCAATACATGACCGGCATGGACTTTTAACCATTTCAAGTCAGCGGATTTTTTAAGGGCAATATTAGCATGTTTATCAGCAATTTCTGCTTCTTTTTGTGCTGTTGGCATAAATCCAGCGTTACTTGGTGTACCTTTCCATCCATCCATCACATGACCGAGGTGAACATGAGACATTTTTTTATCCGCAGCCGCGTCAGCCGTATTGACAGACAATACCAACATTGATGCAATACCGACGGCACTTGCTATATTAGTTAATTTACTGATCATTGTTTGAAACCCTTTTATTCGTTTTGTTAAAAAATCAGGACAAACAATCCCTTCGATGCCCTGTCATTAACCTAAACGCTTTGGCGATCTATTTTATTCCCGAAAAAATTAATTTTTAATAATTATTTTTTTGTAGAACAATTATCTCTTTTCACGCCGCATAAATAAGAGTGATGTGAACCATCGGCATCAACAAACTGATAGATGCGCTTGGCATCCAAGAACACAGAATTTATAGTTAAATCCAGTGCTGTTTTTAAATAGGTTAAGGATTATATCATGGCTGCTTCTGCCCGCCCAAGGCGGTCCGTATTATATATGCCCGGCTCTAACGCCCGCGCTTTGGATAAAGGCCGCATGTTGCCTGCTGATGGATTAATCCTTGATCTGGAAGACGCCGTCGCCCCCGATGCCAAAGATTTAGCCCGCAGGCAAATAAAAGATGCCTTGGACCAAGGCGGTTACGGTGGCCGGGAAATCGCCGTGCGCGTTAATGCATTAGATAGCGATTGGGGGAATGCCGATTTAAAAGCTGCAGCATCTATGAAATTGGATGCCGTATTATTGCCCAAAGTCGAAACAGCGCAAATGGTCGTCGATGCTATTGCGGTTTTGGACGGCGCTGGAGGGGATAAAAATATCCCCATATGGTGCATGATGGAAACGCCGCTTGGGGTTTTAAATGCCCGAGAAATCGCTTTTGCCGACCCCCGTGTTGCTTGTTTTGTTATGGGCACGTCTGATTTAGCCAAAGATTTACACGCCCTGCACACTATGGACCGGACACCATTTATCACCTCATTAGGGCTTTGTTTGTTGGCCGGGCGCGCCGCAGGGTTAGCCGTTTTAGACGGTGTCTATTTGGATTTAAGCGACGATCAAGGTTTTCTTGCATCTTGCCAACAAGGGTTGGAATTCGGATTCGACGGCAAAACGTTAATTCATCCGAAAACAATCAACGCAGCCAATCAAGCCTTTGCCCCCACAGAAACAGATATAAACTGGTCCAAACGCATTATTGATGCGCACACCCAAGCCCAACAACAAGGCCAAGGCGTAGTCGTGGTGGATGGGAAACTCATTGAAAACCTGCACATTGATAATGCCAATCGATTGGTATCCATGGCCAGCGCGATTGCAGACTTAGAAGCAGCAAACAGGTAACAGACCATGACGACAATTGATCACAGCCAAAAAACCCATTCAGGGAATTTTTTCGAAGATTTCAGTATCGGCCAAGTCATTGACCATGCCACGCCAAAAACCATCACGATAGGTGACACATCACTTTATTCAGCACTATATGGTAGCCGGTTTATTTTACAATCGTCAGAACCATTTGCAAAAAATTTAGGCTATAGGCAAATGCCCGTTGATGATTTGTTGGTGTTCCACATTGTGTTTGGCAAAACGGTTCCCGATATTTCATTAAATGCCGTTGCTAACCTAGGCTACGGGGAAGGCATTTTTGGCGTTCCGGTTTATGCAGGCGACACTGTACACGCCCAATCCGAAGTCATCGGCGTTAAACAAAATTCCAACGGCAAAACCGGTGTAGTTTATGTGCGCACAACCGGACGCAATCAACACGGTGACGACGTCCTCAGTTATGTGCGCTGGGTGATGGTCAATAAATCCGATGCCAATAGCCCGGCTCCGAAAACTGTTATCCCGAAACTTATAAACGCGATTCCCGCCGATGCATTAGCCGTCCCTTCCGGCATTGATTTATCTAAATATGATATGGCTGTGGCTGGCAGTGCGCATTATTGGGATGACTATCAAATTGGCGAAACCATTGATCATGTCGATGGCATGACCATCGAAGAAGCCGAACACATGACCGCAACCCGTCTGTATCAAAATACGGCGCGGGTTCATTTCAACCAGCACCTAGCCGACAACAACCGGTTTTCAAGACGCTTAATTTATGGCGGTCACATTATCAGTTTGGCCCGGGCGTTATCATTTAACGGGCTTGGCAACGCATTCCACATCGCCGCCATCAATGGCGGGCAACATATCAACCCAACCTTTGCCGGAGACACACTTTACGCCAGTAGCCAGATTATCGATAAAAACGATATTTCAGGACGCTCTGATATAGGTGCGGTCCGGTTAACAATGACGGCTGCTAAAAACAAGCCCATCAACCCACTATCAACAGATGATCCGGCCTGCGTTCTTGAATTTGATATTTGGGTTTTGTTACCTAAAAAATAAAGAGGCATCAGGGGCAAAGACGGTTTACCCTCTTTACAGGGCATGATCTTAGACCATACCTCCCCAACGCCTCTTTCGAAGCCGGCCAGACTTCGCGCACCAAGATTAATGCATCCGCTATGATGAGGTTCCACTCGCTATCCACCAAGGTCAACACCTTTAGGAAAGCAGAACCGATCACAAAAGCGACAAAAATCTTTATTGCATGTATATTTTGAGGTATTTCCGAAACCAAGCGCAACATTATTTTCACTAAAAAGGTGAATTATTGGTTCATAAACCCCCAGACTAAACACAGTCTTTCCACGACTTACCCACCGTTTCATTCACATTCATTTTTAGTAGATCAATAATACTTTCAGTTTTCGAATACTTTAAAACCCACACAACAACAATAATCACACAGTAAACTCATGATTTCGCATCTGCGAACATTGACAATATACGATCATGCGTTTACGACTTAATGAATGCGTATATTCAAATTTTTAAATTAAATTTTTGCAAAGGCCTTGTAGAATGGCAACTCGGAAAACGGCCCCAAACAGTCGTCCTTTATCCCCGCATTTACAGGTTTACCGGCCACAAATCACATCATTTTTGTCCATCGTACATCGCCTCACCGGGGTTGCCTTGACCGCAGGCGCGCTGTTATTTTCCTACTGGATCATATCAGCCAGTTACGGCGAGGAGGCATATAATACGGCACAATCGTTGTTGGGGTCATGGTTCGGGCAATTAGTTATGTTTGGCTTTACTTTTGCCATTTTTTACCATTTGTGTAACGGCATTCGGCACATGGCATGGGATGCAGGACAGGGCTATGATATGTCAACTTTGCGTAAAAGCGGCTGGATTGTTGTTATTGTTTCCCTAAGCCTGACCGCTTTGACATGGATTGCAGCCTACACCCAGACAGGAGGTGCATAATGAAACAACAATCGCATTTGGGCCGCGCCCTTGGACTTGGCTCGACCAACGACGGTGTTTCCACATGGTGGGCTGAACGGCTTCCGGCCATTGCTCTGGTGCCATTGACATTGTGGTTTGTCTATTCCGCAGTGGGTCTGACGGGTGCCAACTATCAATATGTTCGCGACTGGGTCGCCCGTGACGGCAACCCAGTGCTGTTGATTTTGTTTATTTATTGCATGTTTCAACATGGGCAATTAGGACTGAAAGTTGTCCTTGAAGATTATGTCGGTGGCGAACGCAATAAACTGGTCGCTATCGTGCTGACAAAATTCATCGCCGCCTTATTCGGCCTGTCATCAATTTTTGCCGTTCTGCGGCTGACTTTTGGAAGCTGATCTATCATGTCCAAAACCCCATCCACACCTTCTTATGAAATTATTGATCATCACTATGACGTACTTGTTGTAGGTGCCGGCGGCGCTGGATTACGGGCAACGCTCGGCATGGCGACGACAGGACTAAAAACCGCCTGTATTACCAAAGTCTTTCCAACCCGCAGCCACACGGTCGCAGCCCAAGGCGGTGTGAGTGCGGCATTAGGCAACATGGCCGAAGACAATTGGCAATGGCATATGTTCGATACCGTCAAAGGTGCCGATTGGTTAGGCGATCAAGATGCCATCGAATACATGTGCCGCGAAGCCATACCGTCAGTGATTGAGCTTGAACATTTTGGTATGCCATTTTCACGAAATGCCGAAGGTAAAATTTACCAACGACCTTTTGGTGGGCATATGCGTAATTTTGGCGAAGCCCCGGTTCAACGCGCCTGTGCCGCTGCCGACCGAACCGGCCACGCCATGCTGCATACATTGTATCAACAGTGCTTGAAACATAACGCTGAATTTTTTGTTGAATACTACGCCATTGATTTAATCATGAGCGACGAAGGCGAATGCCAAGGCGTCATTGCCTGGAATTTGGACGACGGCACCATTCACCGCTTCCAAGGACATCAAGTGGTGTTGGCAACAGGTGGTTACGGCCGTGCTTTTTTCTCATGCACATCGGCGCATACATGTACGGGTGACGGCAACGCCATGGTCAGCCGGGCCGGACTGCCGGTTCAAGATCATGAATTTGTCCAGTTCCACCCGACAGGTATTTATGGTGCCGGATGTTTAATCACAGAAGGCGCACGCGGCGAAGGCGGGTATTTAACCAATTCCGAAGGCGAACGTTTCATGGAACGTTACGCACCAACGGCCAAAGATTTAGCCAGCCGCGATGTCGTCAGCCGCGCTATGACTGTCGAAATCAGAGAAGGCCGCGGGGTGGGCACAGGCAATGATCATATTCATTTGCATCTGGAACATCTAGGATCAGACGTTTTACTGGAACGGCTGCCGGGCATCACTGAGTCGGCAAAGATTTTTTCAGGCGTCGATGCGACCAAAGAACCAATCCCGGTGATACCGACCTGTCATTATAATATGGGCGGCATTCCAACTAATTATCATGGACAAGCATTACGGCCAACGGCTGATAATCCAGACGCCATTGTTCCCGGTTTAATGGCAATTGGCGAATGCGCGAGTGCATCCGTACACGGAGCCAACCGTTTGGGGACCAATTCATTGTTGGATATTATTGTATTTGGCCGTGCGGCTGCGATTAAAGCATCAGAATTGGTGATACCAGGCACGCCATTACCACCTTTGACTAAAGACAGTGCTGATTATGCTTTGTCACGGCTTGACCGTTTGCGCCATGCCAACGGCAGTACCCGAGTGGCTGAATTGCGGCTTGATATGCAAAACACCATGCAATCCAACGCCACCGTTTTCCGCACTAATGAAGTGCTACAAGAAGGGGTCAGTAATATCCAAAACACTTGGAACGGATTAAGTGACGTTCAAGTTACAGACCGTTCAATGGTTTGGAATTCAGATCTGGTCGAAGCATTAGAGTTAGAAAATTTAATGTCCTGTTCGGTAACAACGTTGGTTTCTGCTGATGCCCGCCATGAAAGCCGAGGTGCCCATGCCCGAGAAGATTTCCCTGATCGCGATGATAAAAACTGGATGAAACATTCTCTGGCTACAATCGATGATAAAGGCAAAGTGACAATGACGTATCGTCCCGTTCACACCTATACGCTCACTGACGAAATCGACTATATAGAACCCCGCGCCCGGGTTTATTAGGAGACATGAAAAATGGTTGAATTTTCACTTCCGGCTAATTCCAAAGTTGGCAAAGGCAAACACCACCCGGCGCCAAGTGGTGCGAAGCGGACAAAAACTTTTAAAGTTTATCGTTATGATCCCGATAGCGGATCAAACCCAACGCTTGATACATTTATCATTGATTTAGATGATTGTGGGCCAAAAATCTTGGACGCCTTGATCAAAATTAAAAATGAAATAGACAGCACGTTAACTTTTCGTAGATCATGCCGCGAAGGTGTCTGTGGATCTTGTGCTTTTAACATTGACGGCACCAACACCTTGGCTTGCACTAAATCCATCGACGAGATCAAAGGCGATGTTAAAATTTATCCGTTGCCCCACATGCCGGTTATCAAAGATTTAGTGCCGGACCTTAATCAGCCCTATGCCCAATACCAGTCCATTGAGCCATGGCTGCAAACAGAAACCCCAGCCCCAAGCCGTGAGCGGTTGCAAAGCGAAAAAGAACGCGCCAAGCTAGACGGTCTTTGGGAATGTGTTTTATGTTTTTGCTGTCAGACCAGTTGCCCCAGCTATTGGTGGAACGGGGACAGGTATTTAGGGCCAGCCGTATTATTACAATCTTATCGTTGGATCACCGATAGCCGTGATGAAGCCAAAGGAAAACGACTGGACTACTTAAACGATCCCTTCCGGTTATATCGTTGCCACACGATTATGAATTGCACCAATACATGCCCAAAAAACCTGAACCCTGGTAAAGCCATCGGCGACATCAAATTGGCCCTATTTGAACGTACGTAATTTCCCAAATGACTGTAGCCATCCACCGGCAGTAGGCAATATCGGTTTAAGTTGCACCTAAACTACCAAATGTAGTATGCTGCCCTGATGAACAAGGGGACCGCATAGTATGGTTGCGTTTACAGGGCATTTTCCGTCTCTCGTTCTCAACGCTGATTTCAGGCCGTTGAGCTATTACCCGTTGTCATTATGGTCTTGGCAAGATGCGATTAAGGCTGTGTTTATGGAACGGGTTCAAGTGGTTTCCGAATATAAACAATTAATCCATTCCCCCAGTATAAAAATGCCTATTCCCAGCGTCATTGCCTTAAAAGGTTATGTTAAAGTTCACCGCCAACCGGCCTTTACACGATTTAACGTTTTTTTGCGTGACGCTTTTACCTGCCAATATTGCGCAACGCCATTCCCTGTCGAAGCGTTAACTTTTGATCACGTTACACCGCGAAGCCGTGGTGGATTGACCACATGGAAAAATGTGGTGACCGCCTGTGCCCCTTGTAACTTATTAAAAGGTGCGCATACACCCGGCAAAGTCGGGTTGAACTTAATGAAGCCGCCGCGTGCGCCTAACAACCAAGATTTACTGGAAAACGGACGACAATTTCCACCTAACTACCTGCATGATAGTTGGCGAGATTTTCTGTATTGGGATACGGAATTATCGGCCAATTAGTTCAATAAATTATATTTTTTTATCCCTGTACCAACCTGTTTAAGAATGTTTGACAAGCCTTGGCAATCCCCTATACTGCCGCCGCTCATTCCCGGGAACGCGAGGTGTACCTGTTTGTACGCCCCCGTGTTTTAAAGCACACCGCTTTTTAACGCCTACTGGGACAAAAATTCTGGTTCTTGATAACCAGACTATAAAATAAGGTTTTAAAAACATGACTAAACGTATTCGTTCAAAGTACAAAATTGATCGCCGGTTAGGTGAAAATCTTTGGGGACGCCCCAAAAGCCCGGTAAATATCCGGGACTACGGTCCGGGACAACACGGCCAACGCCGCAAAAAACCATCTGATTTTGGCACTCAATTGATGGCCAAACAAAAACTCAAAGGCTATTACGGCAATATCACAGAAAAACAGTTTCGCCGTTATTATGCAGAAGCCACGCGCCGTCATGGTGACACTTCCGAAAACCTGATCGGTGTATTAGAACGTCGCCTAGACGCGGTTATTTACCGCATGAAGTTTGTGCCTACCGTTTTTGCCGCCCGTCAATTTGTTAATCACGGTCACATCAAAGTCAACGGCAAGCGTGTTAACATCGCTTCCTACCTTGTTAAAGACGGCGATATTGTTGAAGTGCGCAAAAAATCCCAAGAACTGCCGATGGTTTTATTAGCCATTGAAAGTGCTGAGCGTGATGTGCCCGATTACATTGAAGTTGATTTCGCCAAAATGAAAGGCACGTTCTTGAACCAGCCTAAATTGGCTGATGTTCCTTATCCCGTGCAAATGGAACCCAATCTGGTGATCGAATTTTATTCTCGCTAATTATCATACATTAACTGCGTTTGCAGTTTGTTGTATCGAAGACGATTTAAAAACACCCATTCCTGCGAGTGGGTGTTTTTTTATGGCTCTTTTATAATGATGCCATGACTTCTAAATTCTCGTCACTATGATATAAGCTTATTCATATGATTCTTAGAAATGAGTTTTCCATGATCCATAAAATTTTATCCGTTTCAATTTTCAGTTTCTTGTTGTTAACACAATCACTTCAAGCCAAAGCCCATGGTTCAGCGACAAGCTTTAATGATACGATGCTTGATAAAGAAAAATATTTTCAGGTAATTCAGAAACCGGCGACTAAATTTTCTCTAATTAACGCCGATGGCAAACTAATCAGCCTTGAAAACTATAAAAATAAAATTGTTGTGCTTAATTTTATGTATACAAACTGTCCGGACGTTTGCCCGCTACAGGCAGAAGCTTTGGCCGATATTCAAGAGATGGTCAATCTAACGCCTATGAAAAATCTGGTGCAATTCATATCCATCACAACGGACCCATCCAATGACAGAGGGGATGTTCTTAAAAACTATGGTCCAGCCCGCGGCCTCACTTCAACAAACTGGACATTTTTAACAACACGCCCAAACTCAGCCGAAAATACAACGCGGAAAATTGCAGAAAATTTTGGTCATAAATTTATTAAAACAAATGACGGTTACCAAAATCATGGTGTCGTTACCCATATTATCGACCAAAATGGACAATGGGTTGCGAATTTTCACGGGCTTCGATTTGATCCCGTTAATCTTGTCAGCTATATAAATAATTTGAGTAATTCTAATTCTGTCCTCAGGCGCCCCCAATCACTGGGATTGTTTGATACAATTAAAGCATTCTTTGAATAAATTGGTTCCATCATGAACTGGGGGACACCAAGCTCTAGCCTACAGAATAATCCTTAGTTTAGTGTTGATTTGAGCTTTTAATTCATCCAAATTAGTTTTATCTCAAAAATATTTAGGATTAATGGATGATCGACCTAAATTGCAGCGAGGCCAAGCAAAGGCCCTTGATAAAAAGCTTCATCGGTTTGGTCAATCAAACGGCCCGCGACCAAATTTTTGAATTCAACCAACTGCAATCCCGCCCATTTTGTGAGTTCTGGCCGAATATTCTTATCTATCGATTTGATCATGATTTTGATGATTACCGTATTATTTTTTCTGGGACAACAACCTGTAAAACTTATGACAAAGATTGGACAGGAAAACGCATGTCCGAAATGAACTTCGGCACAGCTTTCAAAGACCTTCGTAAACTAAACGATCAAGTTATAGCCACAAAAAATCGTTTTTATTTAAGTGGCATTCATGATTGGGAAGATAAAAATTACGTTAAATGGTGGCAAGTTCGCCTACCGCTTAAACGCAACGGTGATGTCAACGAAGTTTTGCTTTGCCTTGATTTCAAAAATACCTCAATCTGATAGTATTCGTTAACTAATAATATCGACAAGCACACCACGTTGTACGTTTTCTGGAAATCCTGATGTCGCATCCGGTGATGCGATACGGTCTAACGCCAACCGTGTGTCAATGCGGCTTTGCACATCACGGTCACGGTCTTGTTGTTGGTTATCAACAAGACGACTGTCACGTTGTTGTAAAAAATCACCAAAATTAATCGTGTTGTCTTGTTCTGTTTGCGATGGCAAAACATTGCCTGAAGCGTTTAAAACCGTATTGTCTTGTTGGTTAAGCGTTATAGCTTCGATTTCAGCACGGCGAGCATCGGACACATTTAATTCTGCGGTTAAATCATTTTGCGTTTGCCGCAAACGCGCATCACCAGCGATAACATCACCGGTAAGAAGATTATCACGGGCGGCACGTTGATTGCCTCGCAATTGGGCCTGATTAACAGTTGTGTCATCAAGACGTGCGTTTTGCACTTGACGATCTTCTTCTTGAATTCTTTTGCGGGCATTAACATCCACCAAGGCCCGTGCATTGTCGCGTTTGGTCAAATCAGTACGCGCTGTGCGCAGAGTTTCCTGCGCCGTTCTAGTCCGTGCGGCTACCGCAGCATTGAGTGTAATATTATCAGCCATTCAGCAAACTCTGATCTTTCACACCATAGTTACTTATAAATTTTCACATTCAAACAAAATAACAATAGACTATACTAGACGCCAGACTGCAAAATTACAATGTTTCGTAGGATTTTTGTTAATTTTTGCTATCAGCGCTTTGAACGATTTTTGGGGAATACCAATTTGACAATAGTCCCTTGACCAAGCGCGCTCTCTAAAATCACTTGGCCTGAATGTTCTTCCATCAATGAATGCACAATCGATAATCCCAATCCTACGCCATCATGATTTCGGTTATAACTTTCTTGCACTTGAGTAAATGGCTGAAAAATATCCTTGTTCATATTCTCGGCGATACCGATACCTGTATCCGTGATTGTTATTTCTATACCGCCATCAATGTTTTCCAAAACATCAGTACTGACTGTCCCACCAAGAGGCGTAAATTTAATGGCATTGGAAAGCAAATTAATAATTATTTGTTTCACGCGTAGCGCGTCGCCGATTAATAACGGAAGATTATTTTCAAGGGTTACAGACATTTTAATGCCCGCTTTATCGACAGAATTTTCTAACAATGCAGCAATATTTTTCATCAATTTTTTTAAATCGATGGCACTTTCGTCCAATACCACTTTCCCCGCTTCGATTTGTGAAATGTCCAAAATGTCACGGATTAAATTCAAAAGATGCGTGCTCGCGTGATGGATGTCTTCGGCATATTCTTTGTATTTTGGCTGTTTAATTGGCCCGTGGATTTCGCTCATCCACATTGATGTAAAACCGATGATTGCATTCAATGGGGTGCGTAATTCATGACTAATATTAGCTAAAAAATGGGACTTTGACCGATTGGCTTTTTCAGCCACATTTTTGGCAATACGCAATTCTTCGGCCACAGCATGGCGCTCAGTCACGTCTTCATAGGTTGTAATAAAGCCGCCTTCTGGTAACGGTGTGCCGATGACTTTTAAAACCACCCCATTGGGACGAATTCGCTCGAATTGATGAAATTTGGGCCGGCGCGCCAATTGCATACGTTGCTCGATAAGCTGTTCCACATCCCCGGAGCCATAATCTCCGCGTTCTGCATTGAACTGAAATACCTCAGATAACGGCATGCCTATATAACAAAAGCCCACAGGAAAGCCCAGAAATTCAACAAATTTCTTATTAAACAAAGACAGGCAAAGATCTTTGTCCAAAACGCTAACGCCTTGGGACATATAATCCAAACTGCGCAGCACTAAATCTACATCATTAACGCGATCAAAAATTGCTATTTCTGATGAAATCATCTTTTCCATTTCCCGATACCTCAACGGGAACTATACCTGACGTTGATCAAAAGGGAAAGTTTTACAGTTTCTTTACCATCACATATGCGGTAGGGATTATGTTGTCAGTTTTGTCAGTACAGATTTAGAGGAACGGCGATGAAAACACATCACACATTAAAATTTACAAAGCGGATATTGATGGCTGTAATTTTATCCATGTCGATTTTGTTAATAACTCCGCCTGTAATGGCTGAAACCGACGTTCAAACATCATGGAACGGGATGTTGCTAAATGCTAATATGATGATCAGCGATGGCGGCAAAATTTCTGATGATGTCGTACTGATTACCCATGGTACTCTCGGTCACGGAGGCATGGAAACTATCCAAGCTTTTCAAACGGCATTTCAAGAACGCGGGCGTAACTCGCTTGCAATTACATTGAGTTTGGGTGTCAGCAACCGCACCGGGATGTATGATTGCAGCGCAAAACAAACCCACCTGCACACCGGTGCTTTGGATGAAATTCAGGTTTGGGTTAACTGGCTAAAAACCAAAGGCGTTAAAAACATTACCCTGATGGGTCATTCCCGAGGTGGCAATCAAACAGCGTGGTTTGCAGCGACTAGGCTTGACCCGATTGTTGATAAAGTCGTTTTGTTGGCCCCCATGGTGTGGGACAAAAATGCGGCTATAGCCAGCTATAAAAAACAATATGGTGTTGAGCTCGCAAAACCGCTTAAGCGTGCGCAAACGCTTGTTAAACAAGGCAAAGCCGATCAATTCATGGAAAACACAGGATTATTGTACTGCCCAAATGCCACGGTCACGGCCGCTACATTTTTATCTTATTACCAGCCCAATCCAAAATTCAACACACCGGCATTGTTACCATCTATCAAACGCCCCGTATTAGTCGTCGCCGGCGATAAAGACAATGTGGTTAAAGGTTTAATCAATGCTGTACGACCATTAAGCAACGGCAAACAACTTTCATTAAAAGTCATCGAAGGCTCAAACCATTTTTTCCTCGATTTTTATACCGATGATGCAGCAGACGTAATTGATGATTTTTTAGGTTCATAAACTGCATGACAACTCGCCTGGGTTTTGAAAGCGGAGTTGCCATTCCCGTAACACAACCCAGATCATGAGAATCAAGCCTAACATCGTCACATAAACGCGGATCGGGTCAAAATAGGTTAGTAGAAACTCACCACCAAAAGCCAACAGCAGAATTTTATTACAAACCGGGCAAGCCAAGCCCAAAAACCCGATAATTCCGCCCGCCGTTGCCCTGTTTTCAGATTTGGCACCGTCACAAAATGGACGGCGAACAATAATATAAACCCCGCTCATTATTGATAGAAGCACCAACATAGGCACTTCCCAGCGCCCGACCGGAGTCATACGAATAAATACCGGGTTTTGCCACAGCGCAGCGACTGTACCCATCACCGCAAATGAAAACGACATCACCGAAACAGCACCAAAATAACGTTTTAGCCCTGTTTCATTAAACAAAATGCGAACATGTTGCCGTGTCGTCATGGGTTATGCCTTAACTATGCGATCGCTTTTTTGCACCCGTCTGGCTTTCCAGGTTTTAAAGAAGGCCGCTAATTGTAGTGCCGTCACCACCCCGACCAAAATAATAAAGGGGGTCTGTGCCCAGTTGGGTTCCGGCACCCGGCGATGATAATCCTGAAAATGCAAATACAGGAAATATGCCGTATGCACGACGATCAGCATCCATAAAACGTATGAGCCTTGTTGTAAAAATTTCCAAGCTGATCCACCCAGCCATTTTTGGCTCCAATCATTGGAAGCAATGGCTAAAACAATGCCGTAAACAAGAGCAATAATGCCGATGGCATTAGCCAGACCGAAGCCTTGCAAAGCCATCACATAGCGAAATATTTGAGGAACATATTCATAGCCAAAGAGCCGATAGAAATCCCATTCAACCCAACCCATAAGAATGATCACCGTATGAACAATCATCAAAATGACACTATAAATGCCGAGTTCACGTCGCCATGGATATGCGCTTTGACAAATTTTCCATAACCGACCCAACGGGCCAATGGCCATAGTTGCCGCTACCATCAACACGCTCATATCACCAAATGCCCGATTCCACCGGTGCATTTCAGCCCAATTTGCACGCGATTCTACGAATCCATAAGTTCCCAAAACGGCCACCAACAAGATCACCAGATGTCTTGTTTTCCAACCTATTTTAAAAGATTTTTTGCTGTTAGTTTGCACCGTCGATAATGGCATTGAATACTCTCACAGTAATTTTTAATTTTCCGGCTTTATTGCCTCACACGACCGTCAAAATAACCATAATTATGGCAATCCTATGATACAAAAAAAATTAAATTATTATTTAAAAAGCACTACGATCCCGTAAACAGCAATAAATAGGGTTAACGCGTGCTGAAAAACCTGTGGGCTGGTCCGGGAAAAAACACGCACACCGATCAATAAATAGACAACGACCGAAACAATGGCACCTGCTGCGTTATTGATAAATAAATCCCAATAACCCATGACAAAACCAAGAAATAGCATTTGCGCCGCGCTGAAAGCCAAATAATAATGGGCAACCGTATAACGAATAGTATTTTTTTCATGAGCCGTTTCGCTGGCTAAAACAGCAAGCAATGCTCCGCCTAAATTAGTTAAACCATGCAGCAATCCCATGGCCGCGTGATAGGCCGGGAATTGTTCCGCCAACAACACTCTGATCATTCGTCTGGATTTAGGCCAACAACGGATGGCGGCTGAAAACAATAACGCTAAGCCAATTAAAATATTGGTTTTTGACGCCAATACGGTGTTTTGTGCCAACCATAAACCGACACCAATCCCCGGTACCGAAAGAACATATAAATAGCGTGAAATTTTTGGCCTATCCGTCCCTGCCATAACAACTTGCAACAACGACACGGCAAACGAAGCCGGTAACAAATAACCCAAAGTCGTCGTAAAACCATACCCCAACAGCAACAAAGTCGGTGTGCCAAATACCAATATCCCCATGCCAAACAACGATTGCACCACAGATAGAACCGCGATAATCAGTAAAATTAAAATATAGTCCGGCGTCATGCTATTTGGTCACCAATCTATTCAGTCGCCGGAGCCCAGCCACGATCATCCTGATGGGCCAAAAGCGCGCCTTCTTCTAGATCAAACCACCAACCGTGCAAAGTAAGTTTGCCTTCATCAACACTATTTTTAACCCACGGAAAACTCAGTAAATTTTGTAAAGACACCCGTACGGCTTGGCGTTCAACTTCACGCAATCGCTCTTCGCCTTGCAGCCCATCATTTTTGGCCTGAAATGCAATCGACATCCAGTCATTGATAAATTCACGGTCATCAGAATTTTTTTCTCCATCACAAAGACATCGAATACCCCCGCAATGGGAATGACCTAAAACAATAATATGTTCGACGCCTAAATCACGAACAGCGTACTCAATGGCGGCACTTGTCCCATGGTAATGGCTGTCGGGTTCATAAGGCGGCACCAAATTGGCCACATTACGCAAAACAAATAATTCTCCGGGGTGGGCCTTGGCAATGATCGATGGATTAACCCGACTATCAGAACAGGCAATAACCATCACATCAGGCTGCTGCCCCTGTTCGACAAGGGAGCGATAAAACCCGGGTTGTTTATCGTAATAGGTTTCACGAAAAGACTTGAAACCATTGATCAGGCGTTCAATAGGCATAGCCATAAAATACCCTATTCCTCAAAGCATTCAAGGGCATCTGTGAAAATGGTGACATCACAGATGTTTTAACCACAATTTGGACACAGTAGGAATTCATGAAGTTATTTTTTTACATAATTCATTCAAAGTTAAACGCAAATAATCTGGGTCTGGAAAGTAACCTTCTACCAATAATCATTTTTTGATGACGTTTCAGAGCCAAACTCACTTATTTTTTATATGCCAACGAAACCGAAAAAATGCCCCATTCATCAATTTCCATCGCTATTTTTGTAAATCCAGCATTGACGACCAACTGATCCATTTCCTGTTGCGTGCGGCGTCGCATAACCCAGGATTTTCCATCTTTGTGGCTGGTCAAAACTCTGGCAATGAATTCCAGTTGTGGGTGCCATGGTTGGTTCGTATAAATCAAATATCCGCCCGCCTCCAGAGCATCATGTAAGCCTTTCAATGTTGTTTTGATCGGCGCATTTTCGGCAAACAATTCAAATAGCCCCGATACGATTGCTATATTGGGGCTGGTTTTTATTTTCGATATTGATAATTTATCAAAAGCGTCTCCCTGTTCATAAACAACGTCGGTTAATCTCATCGCTTCAGCCAGTTTTTGTCCCGCCTCAATATTGACATCACTAAAATCGCGCAGCAATGCAGATATCTGTTTATTCTGATGGTTTTTCATGGCATCCAGAACATATCGACCATGCCCAGTTGCCACATCGACTATACGAATTTCTCGCCCATCATCATGTAATTTTTCGATACACTCGTTAAGCAGTTTTTCCAGATTGGTTTTACGCCTGCGAATCCCTTTCCACCCGGGGCTATCCAAATACAAACGATCAATAATTTTCCCGAGAGGGGTTATACCGTTGGCTTTGTTCCGATATACGTAATCAAGCATGGAGCCGGAATCGAACCCCATTTCCCAACCTACCTGAATACCCTGGCTTAGTTTCCCCGCCGTTTTCATAAGCAATCCTGTCGCCCAAAACCCAATTTTTTTAGGTGAATACCATGGCAGTGGATGGCTTAAACGGTCATGTTCCTGTTTGGTAAAGCCGTCTTTATCGGCGTTCAAAAGATTATGGGGTCGGGATGTTTTTGCGAACAGGTCCTGAATATACAATCGAGCCTTGGCAATCGGTAAATGGTTATCCTGTTCATTAAAGGTGTCATGAAAAAAGCCGGGGAAAGTTTGCATTTCTTTTCGGATATTTTGCAGCCCATTGTAAAATTTGCGTTGCGCCGATTGTTTGACAACAAAATCCGCCCCGGATGAAAGGATTAAAACAGGAAGAGTAATAGCACCCGAATCAGTCATCAAACGCGTGCCCGCATCGTAAAGGCCTAATAGAATATTCACGGCGATATTTGGTGTGATCAAAGGATCGTTGTCATAAGAACGTATCTTATCTGGATCATGGGTTAACAGACGCCCTTTGACATAGCTGGAAATAAACGCTTTTTTCCTAATTTTTTGCAGTATCCGCAAACAAGGTATCGCAAACGGAGCATACAGGCGTACCCGCAAAGCAGGGCTGCCCAAAATCAGCCCGCGAATGGGGGGGGCGTAATCATGTACCCATGTGCTGACCGTGACACTGCCCACACTATGGGCCAGAACAATAATGTCTTCATAAGCGATGCCATAATGGTTGGAAATGTAGTTTACAAAGGTATCAACATCTTTAACCACATGATTAAAACTTTCTGCATGCCCGCGTTCCCCGGGAGAGCTTCCATGGCCACGCGCATCCCAAGCAAAAAAATTAAAATTTGGTAAATTCAGTTTTTCAATTACATCCTGCCAACGGGCGGAATGTTCATGACCGCGATGAAATAAAATAATTGCTTTTTTTGAAGCTTTTTTCGGTAACCATGCGCGGTAAAATAATTCAGTCCCGTCCCAGGTCTGCATTGTACTCTCAACTGATTTCATCATTTAATAGCCAATTAAAATTATTGTTATGATTGACTTTATATCTGATTTTTCTTTGCACATGAAGGAAAAACGATTATCAATTAACATATAAAAGCATTCAGGAGCCGCCGTTGGTCAGTATTTATGATTTAAAACCAAAGTTTCAGAGATTGCTTCGGCCCTTATGCATAAAACTTGCGCATATTGGCGTAACCGCCAATCAGGTAACGATTGGCGCGTTGGTGCTGTCATTTTTTTATGGCGGGGTATTGATTTGGCAACCTGAAGCTTTGTGGGTGCTGTTGATGTTACCCGTTGTTCTTTTTGTTCGGATGTCCCTGAATGCCATTGACGGCATGTTGGCCCGTGAACTCAACATGAAAAGTCGCCGGGGGGCCGTTCTCAACGAAATGGGCGATGTTTTATCCGATGCCTTTCTTTATCTGCCATTAGCGCTGCATCCTGCGATCGATTTATGGTTGATCGTTGGCATCGTCTTATTGGGAACGATGGTCGAAATGATGGGCGTCGTCGCTATCCAGATTGGTGGGTCCAGACGCTATGACGGACCGTTCGGGAAAAGTGATCGGGCTTTTGCTTTTGGCCTGTTAACCATTTTGTTGGGGAGTAGCGTTCAAACTGGCCCATGGATTTCATGGTATTTGTGGGTGGCTTTCATTCTATCGGGATTGACAATGATCAACCGCGGGAAAAAAGCCCTGTTGGAAACCAATGATTGATCAAATTCCTTTCGCCGTGGGCATGACGTTGATCGCTGTTTACTGCGTGCTTTTTTTGGCCTCCGTCATTGTATTGTTATTAAAACGCGTTCACCCCGAAAATGATTACACAGAATTGTCAAAGCGCACCAATTCGTGGTGGGTGATGATCACGATATTTTCTGTTGCTGTTTTGTTGGATAGAACCGCTGCAATTTTTTTCCTAGGTTTTGTCAGTTTTTTAGCCCTCAAAGAATATTTTTCCTTGATCCCCACGCGTCGCGCCGATCGACGCATTTTATTATGGGCATATTTAACAGTGCCACTGCAATTTTTTTGGGTCTACGAATATTGGTATGGTATGTTCATCATTTTCATTCCTGTCTGGGCCTTTCTGTTTTTGCCTTTGCGGATGTTGATGATTGGGGCAACGGATGGTTTTTTGCGTTCAGCCGGAACCATTCAATGGGGGTTGATGTTAACCGTTTTTAATTTAAGCCATGCAGCCTATTTATTATCATTACCGAAAATAGATAATCCAAATGCCGGCAGCGTTGGCATGCTTTTGTTTTTAATCGTATTAACGCAGTTCAATGATGTTGCGCAGTACGTTTGGGGTAAAAATTTTGGTAAGAAAAAAATTCTGCCACGCGTCAGTCCGGGGAAAACCTGGGCCGGTTTTTTAGGCGGCATTGCAACAACTGCGATGGCTTCATTTTTTCTGGCTCCTTTTTTAACACCAATGACGGGCTGGCCCGCCTTGTTTGCCGGGGCCATTATTGCCTTTGCAGGATTTGTTGGTGACGTGACGATTTCCGCCATCAAACGTGATATGGGGGTCAAAGATAGTAGCAATTTTATTCCCGGACACGGAGGACTTCTTGATCGGGTCGACAGTTTGACATTCAGCGCACCAATTTTTTTCCATTTCATTTTCTATTTTTACTATGGACCGATTATCGATTCTTTATGAACAAAAAAACGAGCAAATTGAACAATGACTTTTGATGCAGATACAAACGCCCGCCCTTTATTTAAAGAACGTGTTTTGTGGACCCTTGTCATTGGGCTTTTCTTTTTTCTGATTTATGGTAGCACAAATCAGTTAAGCGCATTAACAGCGCCGCATCCCAGTTTTTTTTGGCAATGGGAACGTGATGTTCCTTTTATTCCGGAATTCATCGTGCCTTACATGTCGTCAGACATTGTTTTTATTATTGCTTTTCTGGTTGCCCCAACCCGAGCAAGCATACAAAAACTTGGCATACGATATGGTTTGGCAATTACTATATCTGCCCTTTTTTTTATTACATTTCCATTACAATTCAATTTTGAGCGCCCCGAAGTCATCGGCTGGACGAAGTTTTTATTTGACGGGCTCAGCCTCGATCAGCCCTATAATCAATTTCCTTCCTTGCATATCAGTCTAGGCTTTTTAGCATGGCATCAAATTTTCAAAAGACTATTCAAATTCGGCTTCGGTTTTGTTTCTACGACGATCTGGTTTTTACTCATCGCTGCCTCGACAATCTTGGTCTACCAGCACCATTTTATTGATCTTATCGGCGGCGCTATGGTCGTGATTGGTGTCTATTGGCTTATCCCCGACAAAGGCCCATCCCGAATGCGTCTATTGTTCGTAACTCCTCGTCATTTACATATGGGTTTTCGTTATCTTATTGTTGCAACATTGTTTACTGTAATTGCTTTTAAATTTAAGGAAGCTGCAATTATTTTTGCATGGCTTGCCGTTTCATTTTTATCTGTCTCGGCAAGTTATGTGCTGGGACTAAATGGTTTCCTCCGTAAAAAAAGAAACAGACATCCATTCCTAAGCTGGATTATTTTTTGGCCCTATTTATTGGGCTGCTGGGTAAATTGGTTATTTTGGCGTGCCCGTATTTCATTGATGGCCGAGATTAAACCCGGCATCTGGATTGGAGCCCGGCCCGGTAAAAACGACTGGGATCAAATCAAGGCTATGGGTATATGTTCCATTATTGATCTTGTACCGGAACTTTCAACTAAACCACCAACGACAATCGATCACAACCATTTCCCGCTATTGGACATTGCCATCCCTTATCCCGGAACCCTTCATCAGATTGCACAAAAAATTGATACGTGCAGTAAACAGGGCCCTGTTTACATTCATTGCGCGCTCGGAATGTCACGCAGCGTTTTAGCCGTTTCTGCATTGTTGATATCTCAAGGCGCCACCACGGCCGAAGCACTTGATATTGTTGGGCGGGCGCGCCCAGAAAAAATCAATCGCCCTTATATTTCCATAGCCCTTGAACTTTATGAAAATTATTTGGGTAAACGATCATGAATTTCACGACAATAGAGACAGTTTTAAGATTTTTGTTCTTCGCCCTGATTGTGCGACCCATTGCGTATGTGGTGTTAGGGTTAAACGTGCGGCATATGCACCGCCTTCCGACAACAGGTCCGGCAATCCTTGTGGCTAACCATAACTCACATTTGGATACGTTGGTTTTGATGTCCTTATTGCCGTTGCGGATTTTACCAAAATTAAGACCCGTAGCGGCGGCTGATTATTTCTTGAGCAACCCGGTACTCGCTTGGTTTGCGTTAAAAATAATCGGCATTATTCCGATCAGCCGAACGAAAAAAGGTGGCAATCCTTTATCCGGTGCCTTCGGCGCTCTCCGCAAAAATGACGTCTTGATTATTTACCCAGAAGGAACACGTGGTGATCCCGAACATATGAAAGACAATTTCAAACAGGGCATAAGACTGATTGCTAAAAAATTTCCTAACACACCTGTTTCACCTATTTTTTTACATGGACTAGGCAAAGCTTTACCAAAAGGCGAGACCCTGTTCGTGCCCTATTTTTGTGATGTGTTTATCGGAAAACCAATGTGTTATCGGGAAGATAAAAATAATTTTATGACAAACCTCCACGCCGCTTTAACAACTCTTTCTACTGAAGGCGATTTCGAAGACTGGCAATAACTTGAGTTACCCCCGAAAACCGGACAGTGATGTAAGCTATAAATTGATATTTTCTGGTCTTGATTTACAGGAGATCAGAAGTGAACAGGGACACGGTTTATTTGTGAGTGGTCCGGCACTCATTCAAAGCGGCGTTCAGGCGGGTTTGCCAGCCACGTCCACCATGTTTGAAATATTCAACATGCCTTATCAAGATACAGCGTGACGCGCTGTTTGCGTTCATTTTCGGCCATAGCAGGACGACCCCGTTTGGCGGAATTAAAGAATTCGTCACCCAGCTCCGGAACTTCGCCGTTTTTGTCAATCAGGGGTTTGCTTTCATTCCAAGTCAAGGGCAAGGCATTAACCATGGATCAACGCTTTCGCACTTGGCACCGGAGTATCAGGAACGTGCCATAGCCGCCGTTAATCGTTTTGGGCGCAATTTGGCCACACTTTGGGCTTGGAAGCAATCCGAGAAAACATCATAAAACTAAATAATCCTTTGAAATTTCAAGGGATTATAATGGTGCCGCCAGAAGGAATCGAACCTTCGGCCTCACCCTTACCAAGGGTGCGCTCTACCCCTGAGCTATGGCGGCATCGAAATGGGAAAGCGCGCGCAACATGGCACAAGCGCTTGGCCTCTGCAAGCAAACAAACAGGTTTTTTATGAAGGCTTCTGCCTACGCTTGACCAGCCCCGTTCGGTGGCGTTAAAACCTACCATGACAAACGATGAAAAAAACGACGGCAACGCACCGATTAAAGCCGAGATCAAGCCCCCAAGCAAGCTAACGGGCAAGCAAACGGCAAAGATAGAGCGTGAACAACGTCTGGCAAATGCTTTGCGGAAAAATTTAAGCCGCCGAAAACAGTCTAAACCGAATAAATAACGACACCCTTTATATTGCGGCGCCCAGCCGTTACAGGAAATTTCATGGACCAAATTAAGATTCTAGGTGATCGCCCGCTGCATGGCACCATTCATATTGGTGGTGCCAAAAACGCCGCCCTGCCATTAATGGCGACGGCATTGTTAAGCGATCAACAGCTTAGGCTTTCAAACTTGCCGCATCTGGCCGACATTTCATCCATGGCCGGATTGTTATCAGAATTAGGCGTGACCATCACCATGAATGGCAATGCCGAAAATAACGGCCATTCGGGGCGGGTTTTTACATTACAATCGACCAATGAAAATGAAACCACCGCACCCTATGAACTGGTGCGCAAAATGCGCGCATCTATATTGGTATTAGGTCCGATGTTAGCCAGACGCGGCCAAGCGAGGGTATCGTTACCGGGTGGCTGCGCTATTGGCACCCGGCCCGTTGATTTGCATTTAAAAGCGCTCGAACAATTGGGGGCCAAAATTTCCATTAACGAAGGCTATGTTGATGCTGTCGCTGAAAACGGTTTAACCGGGGCGCATATCCAGTTTCCCATGGTCACGGTTGGTGGTACGGAAAATTTATTGATGGCGGCTACATTAGCTCGCGGCGAAACCGTTTTAAGCAACGCAGCTCGCGAACCCGAAGTCGCGGATTTAGCCAATTGTTTAGTCAGCATGGGCGCCAAAATTGACGGCATCGGCACCGACACATTAACCATCACAGGCGTCGCCGCGCTTCACGCTTGTGATCATTCTGTCATTCCCGACCGCATTGAAACCGGCACTTATGCAGCAGCGGCGGCCATCACTGGTGGCGAAATTTTATTAAAAGGCACAAATATTGATACCAATGGCGCGACCATCAACGTATTAACGTCCGCCGGAATTAAAGTAACGGAAACCGCGGGCGGATTGCGGGTTGGTGGTGGCGATGACCCGATCAAAGGCGTTGATATTTTAACCGAGCCTTATCCCGGCTTTCCAACTGATATGCAGGCCCAACTGATGGCGTTAATGGCCGTGGCTGACGGCGCATCGATGGTCACTGAAACAATTTTCGAAAACCGTTTTATGCACGTTCCGGAATTATGCCGGATGGGGGCTGATATCAATGTCCACGGATCATCGGCCATCATCCGCGGTGTTAAAAAATTATCTGGCGCACCGGTTATGGCGACCGATCTTAGGGCCTCGGTTTCATTGGTATTAGCCGGGTTAGCCGCGACCGGGGAAACCACCATTAGCCGGATTTACCATTTGGACCGAGGTTATGAACGATTAGAAGAAAAACTCGCTGCATGCGGCGCTAAAATTGAACGCGTTCAAGGTTAACGGTCTGGTTTAGGCCGAAAAAACGCGATATGAATATCAATTGATGGGTTAATCGCTCAATTGGACGCATGATATTTTAAGGAACTCAATCCGTGGAAACCGAAGAAAAACTCGTATTAGCCTTACCCAAAGGGCGCATTTTAAAAGAAGTGATGCCGATTGTAAGGCGGGCGGGCATTGAACCCGAAACCGATTTTGACGACAGCCGTTCACGTAAACTGCGGTTCACCACCAATATTGATAACCTAGATATCATTCGGGTCCGCAGTTTTGACGTGGCGACTTTTGTCGCTTTTGGTGCCGCCGATTTAGGGGTCGCCGGCAACGATGTTTTAATGGAATTTGATTATCCCGAAATCTACACGCCACTGGATTTGGGTGTTGCCCCTTGCAGGATTTCCGTAGCCGAACCCGAAACCATGATCGGTACCGATGACCCAAAAACCTGGAGCTCGGTCCGCGTTGCCACTAAATATCCCAACCTAACCAGCCGTCATTTTGCCGCCCGTGGCGTGCAAGCCGAATGTATTAAATTAAATGGTGCCATGGAACTCGCCCCACAACTAGGATTATGCCGCCGGATAGTCGATCTGGTCTCATCGGGGGCGACATTAAAAGCCAACGGCCTAGTTGAAATTGAACAAATTATCGATATCACATCTAGGTTGGCTGTTAACCGGGCCGCGTGGAAAACACGGCCCGAGGCAATTAACAACTGGATTGACGCCTTTAGAAAAGCTTTGAACGGTGTATAAATTAAACACACAAAATGCGGATTTTGATGCTGCCTTTATAAAATTATTAGGCACCAAGCGGGAAACTGATGAAGATGTTACCGATACCGTACAAACCATCATCCTAGACGTTCAAAACCGGGGCGATGATGCATTAATTGAATATACCAGCCGGTTGGATCGGTTCCAATTAACGGCTGAAACCTTAGCCATTACATTGGATGAAGTTGACCAAGCCGTCAAAGCCTGTGACAGGGACACACTGAACGCCCTGAACTTGGCCGCCGACCGGATCATGGAATTTCACAGCCACCAACGCCCCGATGATCTTGATTACACTGATGATGCTGGCATCCGGTTGGGCTACAGGTGGACGGCGGTGGACGCTGCTGGATTATATGTACCGGGCGGCACCGCGTCATACCCATCATCGGTTTTAATGAACGCTATTCCGGCCAAAGTCGCAGGCGTCAGGCGCTTGGTCATGGTTGTGCCGACTCCAGACGGCAAACTGAACCCGCTGGTATTGGCCGCTGCTAAAATCGCGGGCGTCGATGAAATTTACCGCATCGGCGGCGCGCAAGCCATTGCCGCATTAGCCTATGGCACGGACACCATTCGCCCCGTTGATAAAATTGTAGGCCCCGGCAACGCCTATGTCGCAGCCGCCAAACGTCAAGTTTTTGGCGCCGTCGGTATTGATATGATCGCCGGTCCTTCGGAAATTTTAATTCTAGCCGACCGCAACAGCAACCCAGACTGGGTGGCGGCTGACTTATTATCCCAAGCTGAACACGATAAAGCCGCACAATCGATTTTAATCACCCCTGATGGGGATTTTGCGGCATCGGTCGAAGCCGCTATAGAAAGCCATTTATCAACGCTTTCTAGATCCGACATTGCCCGCACCAGTTGGCAGGATTTTGGCGCCATCATACGTGTTCAAGATTTAGCAGAAGCCATACCGCTTATTAACCAACTGGCACCAGAACACCTTGAATTAGCCATAGATAATGCCCGAGAGTTTTCTTCGAATATTAAAAATGCCGGGGCGATTTTTTTGGGTCATTTTGTTCCCGAAGCCTTGGGTGATTATTTGGCTGGTCCCAATCATGTGCTACCCACCGCGCGTTCGGCCCGGTTTTCATCGGGGTTAGGTGTACTTGATTTCATGAAACGGTCATCAATGATCGAATGTTCTAACGATGGATTGAATGTGGTAGGTTCGGCGGCAGCAACACTCGCCCGGGCCGAAGGACTGGATGCCCATGCTTTATCACTCGACATCCGCACAAACCGGAAAAGTGGATAATTGCGATGAGCGACCGGACGGAACGTATTGCCGAGATTTTTCTTGATGAACGTAACGTTATTCGCCGCCGGCCCGAAGTTGAACACGAACGCCGCGTTGCCATATTTGATTTACTTGAAAACAACCATTTTTCTCCGATCAATACCCAAAATGATAACATTACAGGACCATATAATCTGTACTTAGGCATCAAAGATAATCGTTTGCATTTTGATATTCGTTCAATGAATGACAAAAAAATCACGATTGAAGCTTTGCCGATTAGTTCTTTCCGCCGTATCGTCAAAGATTATTTCCTGATATGCGAAAGCTATAATCAAGCCATTAAAACATTACCGCCATCCCAAATCGAAGCCATTGATATGGGCCGCCGCGGGTTACATAACGAAGGAGCCGAAAAACTTCAAGAACGGCTAACTGGTAAAATTCAACTTGATAATGACACAGCAAGGCGATTATTCACCCTGATCTGCGTCCTGCACATCAAGGCTTGAGGTGGGTATGACAGATCTACCTTCCGCTGTTTTATTTGCCTGCACCATGAATTCTATTCGCTCTCCCATGGCCGAAGGCATTTTAAAATTTTTACATGGATCACGAATTTATGTCGATAGTGTTGGCGTCAGGGATGCGGATATTGACGGCTTTGCGATCACGGTGATGGACGAAATCGGTATTGATATTTCCCGCCATAACGCCAAAACTTTTGCAGATTTAGACGATGACTATTTTGATCTCGTAATCCCGTTATCCCCAGAAGCCCAACATAAAGCCGTCGAAATGACCCGTGTTATGGCCGTCGATATTGAGTTCTGGAATACTTTTGATCCCAGCGTCATTGACACTGATAATCGGGATCTTAAACTCGAGACTTATCGCAAGGTCCGGGACCAATTAATGCAAAAAATCAAAGCCCGGTTCCCCATGCTTGGTGCCGCTGATATCTGATTTTTAAACAAAACTCTTGACCCAGAGGCAAGGAAACGCAATTTAAGGGGCACTTATTTTTAATTATGTAGAGATTAGTATGGCCAAAGAAGAGCTTCTTGAGTTCAGCGGCATCGTCACCGAGCTGCTACCAAACGCAATGTTTCGTGTTGTGCTGGATAATGAGCATGAAATCCTTGCTCACACTGCCGGCAAAATGCGCAAACACCGCATCCGCGTGTTGGCGGGTGACCGGGTTAATGTTGAAATGACACCCTACGACCTGTCCAAAGGTCGGATCACGTTCCGGTTCAAATAAAAAAATGGCTGCTGGCCGCCTGATATTGGCTTCAGCGTCGCCTAGGCGTGTGCAGTTATTGGCGCAGATTGGTTTATGCGCTGATCAGATCAAACCAGCCGACGTTAATGAATGTGTACTGCCACAAGAATTACCGCGCGATCATGTTAAACGTTTGGCCTGCCTGAAAGCCGCCACCATCGCCCACGAATGTCCAAATGATTTTATTTTGGCCGCCGATACGGTGGTTGCCTGTGGGCGACGTATTTTGGGCAAAGCCGAAAACGAAAACCAAGCCCGAAAACATTTGAATCTTTTATCTGGTCGCCGCCACCGCGTTTTTGGGGCTGTGTGTTTGATTGACCCGGATCGCATTCAGCGGCTTCGGCTCATTGAAACGGCTGTTAGTTTCAAAGTTTTACATTCATCTGAAATTGACGACTATATCAACAGTCAGGAATGGCAAGATAAAGCAGGCAGTTACGCCATTCAGGGCTTAGCCGCTAAATACATTGTTAAAATATCGGGATCCTATAGCAATGTGGTTGGCTTATCGTTATTTGAAACGGCGGCATTATTAAACGGTGCCGGCTATACTTCGTCTTCATAAAACCGGTTAGTAGTATTTTGTTTTCAATCGATACCATTGTCATCAACAAAAGCCCCGGGGAAATCCGCGCTGCTTTGTTTGATCGTGACCAATTGGAAACGTTTATAGTTGATCGCCCTGATCAACGTTCACAAATCGACAGCATTTATTACGGCAGGGTTAATGCCGTTAATACACGCCTACAAGCCGCCTTCATTGATTTAGGGAATGGGCAATCGGGATATTTACCCGCCTCGGACATTGTGACAAATTTGCCAAAACAAGGCCGCTTGATCAGTAACATGGTCAAAGAAGGCGACGCTGTTATGGTTCAAGTGACCCGCGATGCGGTGGCGGATAAAGCTTGTAAATTAAGCGCGCGCGTTTCCTTGGCCGGATATTATCTGGTTTTAACACCCGATCAGCCGGATGTGGTTTTAAGCCGGAAAATTCACAAACAACAGCGATCAGAGCTTAAATCCTTAGCCACCGGCATGCGCCACGATCTACACGGCTGTATTGTGCGTTCAAACGCTGTAAACGCGTCTCCAGATGCCATCAGGCAAGACTACAATCGATTGTGTGATCAATGGCAACAAATTGAAATGCAGTCAAAGGACGGCAAACCGCCAAAACGGATTTACACCGCCCCAGACCCAATAGAACGCGCTATTATCAAACATCTGTCACCCAAACTGAAAACCATTATCTGTAACGATGGCCGGTTGTTAAATTGCTATCAACAGCTCATTAACGCGTTAATGATCACGCCCGTACCTGAATGCGTTTTATTTCATCCGTCGACCCCTAATTTTGATCAGCATTTGCTGGACGAACAAATTGACAGCATTTTAACAGACCGCGTCAATTTGCCCTCTGGCGGCAGTTTGATTTTCAGCGAGACCCCGGCTTTGATTGCTATCGACGTGAATACAGGTACGGACACCCAAAGCCCAACAGCTATAAATATTGAAGCCTGCCTGGAATTGGCTCGGCACATTCGTTTGCGAAATTTAAGCGGTCAAGTGGTTATCGATTTCGTCGCTATGGAAAAATCTAGTGATCAGCAACAAGTTGTTAAAACCATGCAAAAAGTATTATCCCATGATCCGGTTAAAACCTTTATTGCCGGTTTTACTAAACTTGGGCTTTTTGAAATGACCCGCAAACGTTTGGGCTTATCAATTAGTGAAATTTTATGTGAATACGATCATCAGCCCCGGTTCAGCGTCGAAACGCGCAGCATCAATGCCATTGCCGAAGTTTTAAGCCATGCGCGCAGTCATCCTGAAAAACACTATGAACTATATGCCGACCAATTGGTCATTGACGCATTACGGTCTAATCTATCAACACTTCGTCAAGAAGCCGAAACCATTTTGGGCGCTCCAGTGGTATTAATGCCCCCTGTACATTAAGGATTTTCTAGATGTCCCAAAACACATCAAATAATAAACCGACGGCCGATAATGTTGTTGCCTTCAAATCGACAAAATGCCCCAAATGCAAATCAAACAGCATATTTGAATACCGCCCGTTTTGTTCTAAACGGTGTGCTGATTTAGATCTTGGGGACTGGCTGAATGAAAATTATTACATTCAATCTGATGAACAAAAGGATTTGGACGAAAACTAAGACACTCGAAGAATAACAGTGCATCTTTTCCCACATATCCACGTTTTTCCTTAGAATTTACAAAGATTGAGTTTTTTCGTGAAAGACCGCTTGCCATATGGGTGGGGGTTCTTTAAGTAACTTAACGCCTGATCAATGATCAGCCGTGCCCGGATAGCTCAGTTGGTAGAGCAACGGATTGAAAATCCGTGTGTCGGTGGTTCAAATCCACCTCCGGGCACCATTTTTCCACATTAATTCTTATCGTTGGCGTCGTTTATTTGACCGCTATTTATTACAACTTCGCACCATTTATATTTATGTGATCACCAACACGTCACTGTACAATCGCGGGATTATCGTCAAAAATTCTGGTTCACCAATAAATAATTCTTTGGAGCGCTCAATGACGAACAACCTTATACAATGCCGGTCCAGCTTAATTTTTGCTGTTGTTTTATTTTCGGCTTTATTTTTTTCAAATCTGATCACTTCTCCTGTATTTTCTCAAACCAAATTTGAACAATTAGTAAAAAACGGCTTAAGCGCATTAAGCAACGTTCAAGAATTACCTGATGATGGACAAGGCCATTTAAGTCCCGGGCAAAGTCATGAATATTCATCCGAATATCCAACGTCTGGAACCCACGCGACAAGTCCGGTTGCTGCTGGATTTTACAGGAAACCGCAACAACCAACTCAACTCGTCCACGCCCTCGAACACGGCAACATCGTCATTTATTTTGGTAAAGTTGGCCCGAAACAAGGCACTTTTATTCTCAAAGAAACAAAAAATTTTAATGGCTTCTGGGACGGCGTTATTTTCATCCACACGCCAAAACTTGGTAATAAAACCGTGGCAACAGCATGGCGCAAACGTTTGGATTTGGATAATTTTGATTTACCCTCTATTGCCGCATTCATTGACGCTTTCCGTGGCCGGGGTCCAGAAAACCGGGTACGTTAACATTGAACCAATGTGTTTAATCGCACCCTCTAACCCCCTTGGATCGGTGGGAAGACCGTTAATTCGTCGTCTGGGTTTAATACATGCTGAGCGCGCAGGGATATGGCTACCGTTTCACCGTTGACCATAATGATTGCTGTGTAGTCTTTGGCCATGCCGATTGCGGATAACACATCACTGACTGTGCTACCGTTTTCCATAGGCAGCACACCGTCGCCCCATTCATCAATATAGGGTGATGAAAAACCATCCATAGAAATCAGTTTAATCCGTATATTCAATCCATGCCCAACCGTTCAAGTGTCGATTGTTCCGGAACACCCGTATCCGACCAACCCCGCAATTGATAATATTCTGGAAGCATTTTATCCAGTTCAGCCACCCTGCCTTTGCCAGCACCGCTTTTTGCTGCTTCTTTTAAAATTCTGTCCGGCAAGGTGTCGTCTTTATCGGTCAATCCAGCGCGCACATTAAACAAGCGCTCCAAATTGAAAATGCGCTCGCCCGTCTTCATCATCCGCGCTTCGTCCCAGTCGCCTGCACACGCACCATCCACCTGTTTGGCATAATCAGCCAAATTCCAACTGCCGCCGGGGAAAGCGCACAAGCCCGTGGCGTCAACAACTGCGGCTTTGTTTTGCGTGGTCATCACAATTTCAGCTTTACCATCTGGACGCACATGTGTGAAATCATCCGTATAAGGGCTTGCTTTCATATGGCATGCACCGCGCGGGGATGTGGCAAACGCCAATGCCATGCCTTGCATCGCCCGGCCATCATAGCCCGGGAATTCTTGGCCTTTGACAACCATCGCCAATTCGGGGTGACCGTATTTTTCACATAACCGTTTGGCACCGAGGCCTAAATCAGCCCCAAAGCCTTCACCCACCCCGACCCAGTCGGCGGCCGCGATTAAAGCTTTGGCCTGACCAAAAGAAAAATCAATACCCCCGGTTTGTTGTTTAGTAATAACGCCCATTTCATAAAGTTCCATGGCGGCGGCCACAGTGCCACCAAAAGAAATCGGATCCAACCCTTGTTCGTTACAAATCATATTGGCATAAGTCGCGGCTTCGATATCATTTACCCCAACCAAAGGCGCTAAAGCAAAGCCGCTTTCATATTCCAAACCGCCAATGGCTTTTTTATAATCATCTTTTTTCCCTTCAATGGAAAAATGATCGGCTTTGATTTTTGACACACGCCCGCAAGCAATGGTGCAGCCAAAACAAGCTTTATTACTGATTAAATTGGCTTTGCCATCACTTTTTCTTACCTTGTGCATGGCTTTTACGTTGACCATGGCGATGTCTTCGAATTGCACATCTTTGTTATTGCGTGTTGGCAACGATCCATAGGCATTGGTCACATCCATCATGGCCATCGTTCCATTACGTGCCAGACGTTTTTGGGTCGGGCTATGGTCCAACTTGGCCCGGGTTTCAGCCACAGCTTTCAGAAATTTTTGACTATCATCAACTTGAACGCCTTTGGTCCCACGCACGGCAATGGCTTTTAAATTTTTTGACCCCATCACGGCGCCGACACCGGACCGGCCAGCGGCCCGGTCACGGTCATTAACAATACATGCATAACGCGCTAGTTTTTCACCTGCCACACCGATGGAGGCAATCCGCAACAAAGGGTCTTGGTGGCGGGCATGAAGACGGTCTTCGGTTTGCCATACGGAACAGCCCCAAATAAAATCACGAGCATCAAGAATTTCAACTTTGTCATTTTGGATGTTTAAATAAACGGGATGATCGGCTCGGCCTTTGACAATAATTAAATCCCAGCCGGCAAATTTAAGTTCCGCACCAAAAAATCCACCAGAATTAGAGCATGCAATAGCGTCTGTTAACGCCCCCTTGGTGATCACACTATAACGACCACTGGTCGACGCCGCTGTACCCGTTAACGGCCCTGTTGCGAAAATCAAAACGTTTTCTGGTGATAATGCGTCGGTTTTCGGGTCCATGCGTTCAAGTAGATATTTACTGCCCAATCCACGTTGGCCTAAATAGTCGTCTGCCCATTGTTGATTAAGCGCTTCTTCATCGCATTGCCCCATCGTCAAATTGACATTTAAAATCCGTCCATGCCAGCTCATTTATTTCTCCTTCGTTCTCAAAAATCACAAACGCATATCAGCACTCACAAGACGATAAGCCAAGTCAATTGTTGTTGAATGAGGCGTTTTATTCAGGCACCAAGCGGCGTTTATTAAAAATCACCACATCGCTCATAGAGAGTTGACGAAAGATCGGCTGCTGGCCTGCTTGGTAAAGCCTAAGCGATGCAAACCGCAAATCGGCAAATGTTTGGCGTTGGTCATCAATGGAACGTATTTCCAAAATATCGCCCACACCACCTTCGTCGTTTAATGATTTCCAGCGATAAATCGAATTGGCTATTTTTGGTGCCGCCATCACAGAAACCCATTTTATTTGCCGCTCAGTCGGTGGGCCATAATTTTTTTGCAACATTTTCAGCACATCAACAAATTTATCTATGGGCAACAATACATAGGCACCCGTCAATTTTTTATTTATGTATCTGACCACAGCTTTGCGGCCATTATAAAGCGCACTACGCACGTTGAATAAACCAGCATCGGCATTGCCCCAGTTGACATTTTCGATGCAAAATAAAGAATTCCACGATTTTTTTTGCAAACAATTTATCGGCACCTTGTCATCCCAATTGATTGTTTCCCCGATACGTAACGTGCCGCCTATGGTTAGCTTTTCACCATCCAGCGGGGCAGATAATTGTTCAATATGGGCCTCATGCATGTTTGCTGAAACGTTACCGCCAATCAATAATATCAGCGCCGCGATGACAATGGCATAAAACCGTCTCATTCATCGTTCCCGCAGGGCTGTGTTGGATGTTTGCATAAATGGGCTGATCAAATAATCAATAATGGTCCGTTGCCCGGTTCGGATTGATGCCAAAACTTGTACACCCGGCACCAGCTTATAAAGATTGCCTTGTTGTTCAAAAAAAGCTTTTTCTGTTTCCACCCGGACTTTGTAATAAGGCTGCCCGTCTTTGCTTTCCAGCGTATCAGGGCTGACTTGAACAACTTTTCCTTTGATATTGCCGAACCGTCCGGCGTCACCTGATGCCAAAGTAATCAACGCATCTTGTCCAGCATGAACATAACCGATTTCATTTGGCGGCAATTGAGCTTCGATAACCAACCTGTCGCCGGCTGGGACGATATCAGCCACCGTGCCGCCCGGTTGCACAACACCGCCCCGGGTTGCCACATAAAGCGTTTTAACAACACCGTCGACGGGTGACAATAAAACGGTGCGACGTAAACTGTCTTCGAATTTTTTTACCCGACTGGAATATTCATTTTTTTCACGGCGTTTTTTTTCTAATTCTTTACGGACTTTTTCGAAGAACGACTGACGAATGGTCGCCAATTTATTCTTGGCCCCAGACAACGCTGCACGCACCCGTTTAAGTGCCGCCTGATCCGCGTCGATACGACCTTTTAAATCCGACCCTTCTTTTAATAAATTCAAATGTTGCATGCGATTTGTCAGTTGATCTTTCATCAGCAATGTACTGATTTCTATCTGTTCGTTGAGCAGCTTTAACCCGGCTTTATTATTTTCAATACGGATAGTAATTTCCGTGATTTCCTCAGCACGTTCAACAACTTTAGCTTTTTGCCCATCAAGTTGATTGCCAATGCGGCGTTGCCGGGTTTTAAAAAAAGCCTCTGTTTGCCTGATCAAATCCGGGTACTTTTTCTTAAAATCCGGATCAAATTCTAAGCTTTTGTCTCCATTGGCTTCGGCAGACAATCGCACGATATCGGCTTTTAATCCTGACAGCCTTGCACTTAATTCGTCCACATCGGCGCCGCTGGAGGTCGGTTCCAAACTCACGAGGGGCTGGCCTTTTTTTACCGCCTCGCCTTCTTTGGCAAGAATTTCAAGAACAATTCCGCCTTCTAAATGTTGCACCTTTTTAACTTGGGTTGAAGGAATGACTTCACCAATAGCGGTGCTGACAACATCTAATTTACCAATCATCGCCCATCCTGAAAATGCTGCGATCATTGAAATCAACAACAAAAAGAACAGCTGCACCAACCAGTCACCTTGTTTTTTCTCTGACTTCGTTGGCTTAAAAGGATTTTTCTTACTCATTCATCATCCCCTTTATCCGCCAAATTTTTACCACTTTTTTTACGTACCAATTGAGGCACGGGCTTAACGTCCAAATCAACAATGTTAGGAGCGGCTTTGATAATGTCCGGGTCCGTTGAAAATGCGATGACCGTACGCCCGGACCTGGCTATTTTATTCATCACCGTGACCACCGCATTACGGCCTTCTGCATCTAAGCCTTCGGTCGGTTCATCGACGATCAAAACCTTACCATCAGTGACAAGGGCGCGTGCCAAAGCCATCCGACGGCGAATGCCTAAGGATAAATCGCCACCGTTGCGTCCCATCACCGTATCCAGACCATCCGGGCTTTGGTCAATAAATTGCGCCAACTCCGAAGATTTGATGACATCGGCTAAGGCATCATCGCTAATTTCAGGATTATTTGTTTTTAAATTATCCGAAATCGACGCCGTTAAAAATTTGGGTTCTTGTTGCATATAACTGATTTGTTTGCGCCACCATTCCGGTGCAATTTGTGTTAAATCTACGCCATCAACTAATAACTTTCCGCGACTGGGTTCAATTAATCCGGCTAATAGTCGGGCCATTGTGGTTTTTCCCGATCCGTTTGATCCGGTAAATACCAATACTGTACCCGGTTCCAGTTTTAAATTGATGCTTTCAAATAATGGCGCTTTGGAACCCATATAGCCAAAAGCTAAATCTTTAAATTCGATTTCTCCATGGTAATTTTTTAATGCTGTTCCCTGTTCCCGTTCCCTTGGGATTTTGGCTAATTCACCGAATAATTTGATCGCTTGAGAGGCTTTGGCCATGGGTTCGCTCAATGCTGCTAAGCGGACAATCGGACCGAGTGCACGGGATGCTAAAATATTAGCCCCGATCATGGCACCAACATCCAGTTGACCTTGCACCACCAAAACGGCGCCCGTTGCAATTATGCTCACACCCAGCATGGCTTGTGCACTTTGAGAAATGGATTGTGACAAGCCTTGACGGGATGCCAGTTTTTTTTGCAAACCTTGCATTGCTTCAACCGTTGACCGCCATTTACGGCGGGCATAACGCCCGGCATTAAAAACCCGGACTGAATCGCTGGCTTGGGCGATAGCACCTATTTGTTCGGCCCTTTGGATGGTTGATTGCTGTAATCCTTGGCTTGGCCCACGCAATGAAACAAATGTTAAAAGGCTAAGTAAAAAAGTCACCCCGATAAAAATGCCCGCAACCCATGCAATCACTGGATTAATGACAAATAACACCGCGATATACAACAAAGCAAAAGGCACATCCATGAGTGCTGTAATATTCGCTGGTGAATAGGCCGCTTGTAATTTATCGGCACCGCTGATCAGTTCCTGCCTTAGCCCCGGCGACAAACGATCAAACGCCTCCGCTTTAATGCTTGATAAAGTCTCAAATACACCAATGGCCGCAGCCCTGTCAAAAGTGCTGCTGATATTTGCCGCCATACGAAACCGAACTTGTCTGAACGCAAATTCAAAAACAATGGCAATCACGGCACCGGCACTTAAAGTGGCAAGTGTTGCGTCGACACCTTGGGCGATATAACGATTTAAAACTTGAGTAACAAATAACGGCATCGCCAATGCCAGAATATTGGCTAGCAAAGACGCCGCCAACATTTCAAAAAATAAAAATGGCCGAGATAACAATCTGGCAAAAAGTTCTTTCATGGTAACCCTTCATACGGAGCAACTGATTTTCTCGACTGGATTATGCCCGTATTCGGGTGGACTGTTAAGACGGTTTTATTTTTTTATGTTGTCAGGGAAAAGTCAGCACTATCAAGGTCACCGCCATCATTGACATTCGTTGCATTAGTCAAAACAGCAAGCGTATTTTCCGTGCCATTAGTATCCAAATTATCGCTGATCATCATCGTTAATTTATTGGTATTAGCAGAATCAGAAAACATGATAATGCCCGCTGTCGCTGTTGTATTGCTTGCTGCAATCGCAGATGCTGCACCGGCTGCTGTTCCCGCCGCACCGTACAAAACGATTACGTTGGCGGTACTGTCACTAAACGAGCCTGAAAGGTTTGTGCCGTCCCATGTAATTTCTTCATAGCTTAAAGCAGAAATGCTTAAATTTGAAGCGCTTAAAACAAACGTATCGGCCTCGCCTGTAGCACCGGAAAAATTAATGGTCCCACTAAAATCAGCAATCGTATCGGTGCCAAGGTTAGCTGCCGTATCGCCTGTAAAAGTAAACTTATCTGATCCAGAGCCGCCTGTTAAAGCGTCATTTCCGGTTCCACCGATTAAAGTATCGGCGCCTCCGCCCCCGGATAGTGTATCAGCTCCGCCGCCTGCACTAATAGTATTAGCGCTGCTGTTACCCGTTAACGTGCGGCCAACACTGTCGTTAGCATCCGTGAGATTAACACTTGCAAATGCGTTGCTGGATGCCGTCAATCCTGTCAGATTTACAGACGTTGTGACGCTGCTTAAATCGATATCACCGCTGACGCTTTCAAGCGTACCGCCGCTTAATGACGTAATCGTTGTCAATCCTGTGAATAAGCCCCCAACCCCTACAACGGTTGAACTGGTATCGGCCAAATCCAACACGTCAATACCGGTATTTGTCGTGGCCGATGGCGCCAAATAAAAAGTTGTTCCCGATGAGCCTGATCCTAATTGCAAAGTATCCGTGCCTATATCCGTACCATCCGATTGACCGCCGGTGAACTGAGCGTATTCAAACCCACCACTGCCATCACTGATACGAATATGCCCAGGCGTTGAAACTATAAATGTATCATTGCCGGCACCGCCGATAAAACTGTCCGTATCCGAACTGCCTGAAGCCGCCGCCGAACTGTTCAAGGTGTCATTGCCGTCACCACCAAACAGGAAATCCCCACCCGGCGACCCGGTCAAGGTATCATCGCCACCTTTACCAAAAATCAATGACCCCAAAACCGTCGTCGAAGAGCTATTGATGGTATGCGAGCCAATCGTCGTACCATCCACAAAAGTGATGGTATTATTAGCGGCCGTTCCCGCCCCCACATAACCAAAACCTGACGACAATCCATCATCGCCCAAGCGCACTCGGCTTTCCTGACCATCATCAAAAAATAACTGCTCAACAGAAGTTAATGTGACCACACCCGTTGATCCGCCGGAAATCGTTACCGTCGGGTTAGTAACAGTAGCATCGTAAACACCTGTCAAATTATCAATGCCAATAAAAGCGACTTCATCGGTGCCACCACCACCGTTCAATGCATCGGTGCCACCAAACACCGACATTTCAAATCGGGTTGTCACATCGGCGCCCGTAAATGTATCATTACCTGTTGTAAAGGCACTGAAAACTTCGTCAAATTCACTAACGGGCGGCGGCGCATCCGGATCATCATCATCTAGGGTTAAAACACCGCCTTCGAACGTTGGGCCAAAATCAAATTGTGAACCAAAATCAAAGTCACCAAATCCGCCAAAGTCACCAAATCCGCCAAAATCGCCAAATCCATCACCGGGGCCTAAACTACCAAAATCCCCAAATCCATCAAAATCCCCAAATCCGCCAAAATCACCGGCACCAAAAAATCCACCGTCCTGATTGCCGGGGCCATCATCAGGACCGCCTTGACCGTCACCGGGGCCACCACCATCTGGGCCACCGGAGCCGTCTCCGGGACCAAATTGCCCATCAGGCCCCGGACCACCGGGGCCAAAATTGCCGCCGCCGGGAACCGAAATATTGGCCACCTGCTGCTCGAAAGCAACTTCGAACCGGGTGCTTGCTGTGGCCCCGGCCTCGCCCGCGGCCGCCATAGCGTCATCTAATGACGCACCACCTGCAATAGCCGCTTCAAAAGCTTGGCTAGCAGCACCGATTTCGGCTTCGGTAATACCTTGCGATCTGGCTTCGTTTTGTGCAGCCTGCAATGCCGCTTGGCCGGCAAGGGCGGTTGCCTGCTCTGTGGTCGCGCCCGATGCCAAAGCGTCTTGCAACGCTTGCCCGGCTGCGGCTTGGGCCACATCTTCTATTACACCTTCGTCAACATTAGCGATCCCGGCCACTTCACCGGCAACGGCTGCGATCACATCACCGGGTATAGCGCCGTCTATTGGAGCGCCATCAAGGGGCGCACCATCGGGGCCTAAACCATCTTGTGGGCCGCCATCAACAGGAACGCCGTCTGGTGCTGCACCATCAACGGGGGCTCCGTCGGCCACAACCGCACCGTCTTGACCATCGCCATCAACGGCTTCTCCATCGATAACTTCACCGTCAACCGGTCCATCGCCATCGACCACTTGACCGTCCGTACCGTCACCACCGTCCGCACCTTGGTCATTGGCGGCTTGCGGAGCGGGTTGGGCGTTGACCGCACCACCATAAAACTGTGAAATAGCCGATGCGGGCATAACAACAGGAGGTGGTGGTGGCGTATACGCACTGGAGATTTGGGCTGTTTGATTAACCTGGTTTAATGTTTGGCTACCAACGGCATTGTTTAGAGTAACTTCGCCCACACCACCATCCGGGTCGGCAAATAATGTGAATGTGTTGGGCTGTCCTTCGGCTGCTGCTTTCCCACCCAAAGACGTCCCGCGAATACCAATCGTCGTTGTTGGCGTTGATATGGTCACCGCATCAACGCCGGTTTTGGCAACTTGACCCGATACATAAGTAAACACGCCCTGTACAATATCCAAAGCAGCGCTGCCTTCGTTCGTGCCCGGATCGTAAATCATTTCATCAATGGTCATGCGGCCGCCTTCGGCCAATGAAAATGTCGAATTATCGGAAAAAACAATACCGACGGACCCTGTGGTCGATGTTTCAACAACATCGCCTTGATAAATGGCTGTGCCTTGATCGGCCGCCACCCGCGTGCCATCAGTATGGGTGATAAAAACGTTACCGTTTGAGATATCAACACGGCCAATAGATTGCCCGGCAGCCTGTGCCAACTGTTGCCCGGCCACATCGCCCTGAGACTGATGATCAACTATGTCCATACCGCCTCTCTACGCGCCTCTCTACGCTACACGTTATAATATCATGCTCACATAGATTAAGCAATCGATGAACGATAGTCTGTGCATTTCTTCACACAGCATATTTTGTGATTTTTTAAGGGTTTTAATGCATCCCAAGGCTTAGAGTTTATTCAAATAAGGCTGGTGTTAATTTATTCATGATGTTCAATAAATTAAAAGAAGCGATATCCACATCGGTTTCAACAGACGCCGCTTGACTGCTGGCATTGATCAATGCGGTTTCACCGGCCAACACGTCAATCAACGAACGATTTCCCAATTGTCGTTCACGGCGAGCGAGTTCTAAAAATGCAGCGGCAATATTTGCCTGATTATTCAACTGCGCAGCATTTTCTTTAGCTGTTTCCAACCCATCCCATGCATTGCGCGCCTGTTCTTCGACTTGGTCCCGTGCATCGGCATAGCGGCTTGTCGCCGCAGACTTAGAAAATTCCGTGGCTTTTAAAGTATTGCGCGCCGTTAATCCAAGGTTCAGTGAATATGACATTTCAACCTTGATAATATTTTCCGTCTTGTGGCCGATCGTTCCCCCTTGGTCAATTTTATCATTATGTTCGGCAATGGCATTCAGCGTCGGGAATAATTCATCGGCTTTGGTTTGTATAATGCTTTGTTCGGCAATATCAGCGGCAATTTGCGTCGCTTGTAATTGACGGTTGCCCTTAAGCGACCGCTCCACGGCTTCGTCAACGCCTGTTGGCAACATTTCAACAGGCACCCGCGGGGCTTTCATATTTTTAATATCTTCGGGCAAGCGGCCAAACACAGCTCGGTACCGGTTAAGCGACGAACGAAGCTGTCCTTGGGCTTGTGTGCGCGAAGCTTCGGCACCCGCCAATGTGGTTTTAGCTTGCAATACATCCGTTGAAAAACCCGACCCACGTTGAACACGTGCGTCTTCTAATTCAGCTTGGCGTTTAATATTGGCAACAGAACCATCAGAGAAATCGAGTAACCGTTTGGCTTTAATGACATTTAAATATGCGGAAACGGCTTCAAACATCAATCCTTGTTTAGTGGCTTCCAATGTCGCTTGCGCCTGATCAACCGTTAAATTTGCGCTTTTTATAGACGCATTGCTTGATCCAAAATCCCAGAGCTGTTGGGTCAATGACAAGTTCAGCTCTTTTGGTGGCATCGCCGTGTCTGCCGTACCAGACGGTTTGTTCTGACGCTCATAACCCCAGCTACCTGTGGCATCAAAAGTTGGGTACCAGTCACCTTTTGCGGCAATTGCCGTTTGTTCGGCGGCTTGCACATCGGCGATAGCGGCTTTTACCCGGTCATGGGTTTTCAGCAACACCGATATTTCCTGACTTAATGACTGTGAAAAAGCAACCCCCGCATCAACGGCAATCCATATTGATACCATCAAGAAAATGGCGGCGATCCGTTTAATTTTTTTCACTTTTATATATACTCCCCAACATGCCGTCCATAATTGTTGAATTGTTCCACCCTAGTATTTATCAAAGAATAGGTCCGTTTTTTAATAAATAGACTCATTTGCCTAAACAACAAAGTCGCAAATGCAGGAACAATATTAACCATAAGTTATGCCGAACGTTTGTATTTAATCCGTTTTAGCCATACGCCGTCAAGCGTCTACCTATATTCTATTGATATTAATGAATATTTCCTTACCAAACCATTATATTTCCAAGACTTTTTTTCACATAGATTCGGTCAAAGGCCCTTATTTCTGGCACGGTTGTTGCAGTAATTACACTGCATCTTGTCAGTCAAGTTTGCGACCATATCTATAACAGGAGCCTATATCATGCTAACAACATTGCAACATTTTGAAGACTTTGAGGCGCTCAATACGGAAACCGTTTCTTTAACCCACGTACAAGCACATGACCATTATGAGGCCGGCCTTAAAACCATTAATGCCTTGGCCGATGACATGTCATTAGACATGTTAACATTGGACCTAGATGAATTAAACTAAACAATACAAGATAGCTTAACCATATAGTATTACGTAATTTTTAGTATTACGTGTTTTTTGCCACAGTTCTTTCGCGTGTTTGCGCATCGACAACGGCCAACACGGTGGTATTAAAAATACCACGCGCGGTGACCGATGACGTTAAAATATGTGCTGGCTGTTTGGCACCTAATAACATTGGGCCCACAGCCAAACCGTCCCCTGCCGTACGCAATAAATTAAACGATGTATTGGCCGCATCTAAATCTGGAAAAACCAGAAAGTTCGCAGAGCCTTTCAGACGTGAATGCGGGAACATGCGTTTTCGGGCGTCTTCATCCAACGCTACATCAGCTTGCATTTCACCTTCGACCTGTAAATCAGGATCAGACGCGTTAAGAATTTCAACAGCATCACGCATTTTGCACGAACTAGGCGATGGCCGATTGCCAAAATTGGAATAGGATATCAAAGCGATCCTTGGCGTAACCCCAAACCGTTGAACCGCCATAGCCCCTAACCTGGTCATTTCGGCGACTTCATCGGCGCTTGGATCATCCGTCACATGGGTATCGCATAGGAAAAAAGTGCCTTTGGGTGTGATCACCGTACTAAATGCATACACGCCGCCATCTTGATCAGCTCGGCCGACAACGTCCAATACATGGCGCAAATGCCACGCGTGGTTTGCATAGGTTCCGCAAATCATCGCATCGGCTTCGCCCCGTTTCAACATCATCGATGCGATCACCGTGGTATTGGTGCGAATAATGGTGCGCGCTAAATCCGGTGCCACACCTTTGCGTTCCATAATCGCATGATAGCCGCGCCAATAATCATCATAACGTGGATCGTTCTCAGGATTAGTTATTTCAAAGTTTTCACCCACTTTGATACGGAGACCTAATTTTTCAATGCGGTTTTTTATCACATCCGGACGCCCAACCAATACGGGGAATGCAACCCCTTCATCAACGATGGCCTGGGCCGCACGCAACACCCGTTTTGATTCACCTTCGGCAAAAACGACCCGTTTGGGGTTTTGTCTGGCTCGGTCAATCATCGGTTTCATCAACACACCAGAACGGAATACAAAGCGTTCCAATTGGCTGCGGTAGGCTTCGAAATCTTTGATCGGATTTTTGGCAACCCCTGATGACATCGCAGCTTTGGCAACGGCCGGGGCGATTTTGATAATTAGCCGTGGATCGAACGGTTTAGGGATCAAATAATCTGCCCCAAAAGTCAAACTTTCACCTTGATAGGCTTTGGCAACAATATCCGTGCTTTCGGCCATGGCTAAATCAGCAATGGCGTGAACGGCTGCTAATTTCATATCTTCGTTAATCGTCGTAGCCCCGACGTCTAATGCGCCCCGGAAAATAAACGGGAAACACAATACATTGTTGACTTGGTTAGGAAAATCCGACCGTCCGGTTGCAATAATCGCATCAGGCACGGCGGCTTTGGCAATTTCTGGTAAAATTTCAGGAGTCGGATTAGCCAACGCCAAAATAAAGGGTTTAGGCGCCATTTTTTTAACCATATCGCCGGTTAAAATTCCCGGTGCCGACAACCCTAAGAATACATCGGCGCCACTGATCACATCATCCAAAGTCCTGAGGTCGGTCTCTTGGGCATATTTTTCTTTTTGCGGGGTCATGTCTTCGACACGGCCTTTGAAAATCAACCCCACATGATCAATCAGAAAAATATTTTCGCGTTTAATACCAAGACCCGTTAATAAATTTAAGCACGCGATCCCGGCTGCACCGCCGCCCGTGGACACCAATTTGATGTCTTCTGGTTTTTTACCCATCAAGCGCATACCATTTAAAACGGCGGCGCCTGCAACAATGGCCGTGCCGTGCTGATCATCGTGAAAAACCGGGATATTCATGCGTTCCCGGCACTTTTTTTCAACAATAAAACATTCTGGTGATTTAATATCTTCTAGATTGATCGCGCCGAAAGTGGGCTCCAACGCTTGAATAATATCAACCATTTTATCCGGATCGGTCGCATCAAGTTCAATATCAAAAACATCAATACCGGCAAATTTTTTAAATAAAACGGCTTTACCTTCCATCACAGGTTTTGACGCTAATGGCCCAATGTTGCCTAATCCCAAAACGGCCGTTCCGTTACTGATCACGCCCACCAGATTTTGCCGCGCCGTTAAATTGGCGACTTCTGCGGGGTCATCAATAATGGCTTCGCAAGCAGCGGCCACACCGGGAGAATAAGCCAAAGCCAAGTCCCGCTGCGTTGCCATAGGGGTGGTTGCGACAATCGCCAACTTGCCCGCTGTCGGATTACGGTGATATTCCAATGCCCGTTGTTTCAGAGGGTCTTCCGTCATCGACTTATTTCCTTTAAAGAAGTATGAGCTTAAAATTTTATGCTATAAAAACAACACTGCCTATAGGTTTATCCTATTGATCTGGATTTTGGAATGCCTGATCATGGAATACATTGATAAACTGTTTTTCTGAAAGAGAGTGTAACTTGACCGATCAACCGCTTATTCTTGCCATTGACCAAGGAACCACCAGCACACGGGCACTGATTATTGATCATCATGGCCAAGCCCAATACAACAATCAAATCGAATTGCAGCAACATTACCCGGCTGATGGTTGGGTCGAACATGATGCCAATGAAATCTGGGATGCGACCCTAGCCACATGCCACCACGTTTTAAAATCCATCGAAACAGATATTCACCAAGTTAAAGCCATCGGCATCACCAATCAACGTGAAACCACTGTGATTTGGAACCGAGCAACGGGCAAACCTATTCATAACGCCATTGTTTGGCAGGATAGGCGCACTGCTGAGATCTGTACCGTGTTAAAAAACCAAGGGCTTGAACAATCAATCACCGATAAAACCGGCTTGTTGCTGGATCCGTATTTTTCCGCGACTAAAATCGCATGGGTGCTGGATCATGTTGATGGCGCAAGGGTCGCTGCCAACAACGGCGAGTTGGCCTTTGGCACCATTGATAGTTTTTTATTATGGAACTTAACAGGCGGTAAAGTCCACGCAACGGACGCCACCAACGCATCCCGCACCATGTTGTTTAACATTCATACACAATGCTGGGATGATGACTTATTAAAATTGTTTAACGTGCCCAAGTCATTGTTGCCGGATGTGCTGGATTGTGCTGGGGATTTTGGCTTAACCACCGCCGGTTTATTTGATATACAAATTCCCATCACCGGCATGGCTGGCGATCAACAAGCCGCCAGTATCGGTCAGGCTTGCTTTAAAACAGGCATGATCAAAAGCACATACGGCACGGGTTGCTTTGTCATGTTAAACACAGGCGACAAAGTCCCTGTATCCAATAATAAATTGTTAGCCACAGTGGCTTACCGGCTAGGCGGCAAAACCACATACGCATTGGAAGGCAGTATTTTTATAGCCGGCGCTGCCGTTCAATGGTTACGCGATGAAATGAAATTAATCGCAGATGCCAAAGAAACAGAGGCCATCGCCAATTCAACGCCAAGCACGGACGGGGTTTATTTAGTCCCTGCTTTTACTGGCCTTGGCGCACCTTACTGGGACCCAAATGCCAGAGCCGGAATTTTTGGCATGACCCGTGGCACAGGGCGGGATCATATTATTCGGGCAACATTGGAAGCTGTGGCCTATCAAACCAAAGATTTAATGAACGCCATGATCGATGACAGCGGCGTTGATATCGGGCAACTGCGCGTCGATGGCGGCATGGCCGCTAACAACTGGTTAATGCAGTTTTTAGCCGATATGTTAAATGTCACGGTTGAACGTCCAAAAGTCATCGAAACCACTGTATTGGGGGCCGCATATCTGGCGGCATTAGGTGCCGGGCTTTATTCATCCTTAGATGATGTTGCCCATCATTGGCAAAGTGATCAACAGTTCACACCTTCAATTAAACCTGAACAACGCCAAACGCTATACCAAGGTTGGCAACAAGCCATAGGAAAAGTCATTTCATGAACGGTATCTTTTTTGCGCTGGTCGCTATTTCATTTGCCATTGCCGGTTTTCGGCAAATTTCTTGGAACGGGCCTGTTGGTCAAGGCCCGATGGAAATGCTCGGCGCCGCAATGATCAATGCAGCATCAGGATCCGTCACTTTGGCCATTGGTCTGGTCGGCGTCATGGCATTGTTTTTAGGGCTGATGAAAGTTGCTGAAAAAGGCGGTTTATTAATCATTATCGCCAAAACATTACGGCCATTAATGGTGCGCCTGTTCCCCGATGTTCCAGCCAATCACCCTGCCATGGGCGCCATTATCATGAACATATCCGCCAATGCATTAGGATTAGGCAATGCGGCCACACCGTTTGGCATTCGCGCCATGCAGCAATTGGATAAGTTGAACCCCATCAAAGGCACGGCCACCAATTCCATGGCACTGTTTTTAGCCATCAACACATCAAGCGTCACATTATTGCCCACAGGCGTCATTGCCATTCGTGCCGCGGCCGGTTCCATGGACCCCGCAGGAATTGTCGCCACCACATTATTTGCCACCATTATTTCAACCACAGTGGCGATTATTGCTGTTAAATTTCTGGAAAAACGTTGGTCCATGGCAACTGAAACCGGTGCGCAAATCGAGACCCCCATGACCGTTGATCCACCCTTGGAAGAAACGTCCGAGGAAAGCGAACAAATTTTACAAAAAGATAACGGGGAAGCTTATCCCACATGGATTTCGATCACAGCCCTTGCATCGGTCATCGCCATGGTGCCATTAACCATTCTATATGGCCGCAGCATTGCGCCATGGATCATCCCCGGTATCATGATCAGTTTATTAACATTTGGCATGGCTAAAAAAGTTCCTGTTTATGAAACTTTTGTCGAAGGCGCCAAAGACGGTTTTCAAGTGGCTTTGCGAATTATTCCATATTTAGTGGCGATTTTAGTCGCCGTTGGTATGTTCAGAGCATCGGGCGCTATGGACATGATTATCCGCCCGTTAAGCAGTGTAACAAACTGGTTTGGCCTTCCTGCCGAAGCTTTGCCCATGGCATTATTAAGGCCCTTAAGCGGATCGGGAGCATACGGCATTATGGCCTCGATTATCCAAGACCCCAACATCGGGCCTGATAGTTATATCGGTTATTTAGTCAGCACTTTCCAAGGGTCGACCGAAACCACGTTTTATGTTCTGGCCGTTTATTTTGGTGCCGTTGGCATTCGCCGCATTCGCCATGCGTTGGTCGCAGCTTTAATGGCCGATGTCGCAGGCATTGCGGCGGCTGTATTAATTGTGAATTGGCTGTACGGACCATTAGGGTCTGGATGAATGCTAGCGTTTGCGGAATAAATCACCCAACCAGAACGCTTGGGCACCGATGGCACCAACCGGTAAAATCAACCACATCACATCAAATAGGGCGAGCCCCAATAAGATAAAACAAAATTCGGCGCGGCTAACCGTGTGCAAATAATAAAACAATTTTTGCTTAAAGGTTTGAGGCAGATTTGCATTTACATCGTTATCCAGCTTTTCTTGTTTTTTAAACCGATTATGGCGCACTAAATCAATTCCGTAATCAACAGTTGACCCAATAGCCGCAATGAACCCTAACCACATCCACACTTCATTATCCTTGGACTCGGCCACACCCAACCCCAATCCAACAAATATCGCCGTATCAATAATCCAGTCAACAAAATCATCATAGGCCGCACCAAAAGATGAACTTTGGTTGTTAAGCCGCGCCACCACCCCGTCGCTGTAATCCAGCATATAACTGAACACCAGCAGCACTGCGGCCCAAATATTCCAATAAACCGCTGCATTTAAAAACAATGCAGCACCCGACAAACCGACAATCATGGAAAAAGTAGTGACTTGGTTCGCTGTCACGGGCAGGCGAATGACAACAAGCGACAAATAATAGCCGCCCATGCGCGAGAACGGAAAAATACTGTCCGGACGAACGACCGGATTTTCAGCATGGCGATCAACATCAATGGAAAGTGACATGCGAAATCCTGTAATATAATTTATAAACGTTCTTCAAGTACCGTAATTATAAAGAAACAACAAGCTGGGGCATTTGCAACTTCCCACCCGCTGCCTTATTCAAAGAGGCAGGATTGATAACGACAGGTGAATTTTGATTAAACTGCTTTCCATGATCGGTCTGTTTGCCGGATTAATCCTGATCACAGGATTAATTGCATGGCAAGGGGCTATGGATATTTTAAACCTGTTACAAGCCTCGGGCTGGCCGTTGTTATTTGTCGCATTGGCTTGGTCTCCATCGGTGTTTATCGGCACCACTGCGTGGCGATATTTATTCAAAACAGGGGCTGAACCCAGCTACTATGATATGTTCATGGCTTTATGGATGGGCCGGGCTATTAATACGTTACTGCCCGTGGCCTCCATTGGCGGTGAAGTGGTAAAAGCCCGCATGTTGATACAGTGGGGATATGATAAAGCCCAAAGCAGTGCGTCCGTTGTCGTCGATAAAACCATTCAAGTATTGGCTTTGATTATCTGGGGGGTTATCGGCGTTGGATTGCTGGTCAATTATTCTATTGATTTAGCCTTGGCAAAATACGCACTTATCGGGTTTTCAGGCCTAGGTGGGGCCGTTGCTTTATTTTTTATGGCGCAAAAATACGGGTTATTTCATACAACCACGAATACGCTGCATAAAGCCACTGGGTTTGATTTTTTTGATAATCTCAAACAAAGTGCCCGCGACATCGATGAAGCTGTTAAACAATGTTACAACAGACGGGGGCGGTTTTTTACTTCATTAACATGGCGCATGGGGATGTTAATTTTACAAAGCGCCGAAGTATGGGTGGCCGCCTACGTCCTGGGTTTTCCTATTTCTGTGATGGAGGCCGTGTTCCTGAAAAGCTTGACATCGACCATCAGCGATGTGGCATTTATTATTCCCAATGCTTACGGTCTACAAGAAGGGGCCTACATCGTATTTGGTGCGGTGATCGGATTGCCTGCTGATTTAGCCCTCGCTATATCATTGGCGACCCGGTTGCGTGAATTGATTTTTGATGTCCCGGGATTGATATTATGGCAACGTGCCGAGGGTAAAAAAATTTTCAGCCGCCAGAAACCCCCTGCAGGACATCAACCTTTATGATCATCAGTTTTTTGCAAATGGGGATTGTTTTATTATCCATCGCATCAACGCTTTATTTGCTGGTGTCGTGTTATGCGGTGTTCAATTTTAACCGGATCATGAAAAAATCCTATAAAAATGTGCCACACCCCCCCGTCAGTATTTTAAAACCCATTTACGGCATTGACTATCAACTAAAAGAAAACCTGTTAAGTTATTGCAGGCAGTCATATCCTGAATACCAAATCGTTTTTGGTGTGCAACGTCAGAATGATCCGGCGATTAATATCATCCGCCAAGTCATGGCTGAATGCCCTCATATCCAAACCACATTGGTAATCGAAGAAGAAATTTTTGGCCCCAACCGCAAAATATCCAACCTGATGCATATGGAACAGCGCGCAGCCCACGATATTTTAGTAATTTCCGACAGCGACATGTATGTTGAAGCCGATTACCTGTCCCGTGTGATCGCCAGTTTCGATACTGACTTCAAAGGCTTGGTGACCTGTTTATATAAAGCGACACCGGCCCCGGGATATGCGTCGACTTTAGGGGCGATGTTTATCAATCAATGGTTTTTACCATCGGCTTTGATCCCGGCTATGTTCGCGCCGATGAAAAATTGTTTTGGTGCAACAATGGCTATCCACCGTCAAACGCTTAACGAAATTGGTGGGCTTAAATCTTTGGTCGATAATTTAGCTGATGATTATATGTTGGGGAAACGCGTTCAGGATGCAGGGCATCCGATTATGTTAGCCCCGGTCCTAGTCGAAAACCGCGTTCAGGAACAACACTTTAAAGCTTTATTGTATCATGAATTACGCTGGGCCAGAACCATTCGTGCAGTTGAGCCTTTAGGATATGCATCTACTTTTTTAACAGATGCATTGGTTTGGGGATCCATTGCCAGTTTGATATTATGGGCGACCACAAATCCATTTTGGTCATGGTTGCCTATTTCAATTGCTTTGCTGGTTCGTTTTTCACAAACGGCCCTCGTCAACCGCATGACAAAAACCCAGACGATAGCAACTTATATATTTATCCCGGCGCGAGATCTGCTTTCTTTTTTGACGCGAATAGTGTGTTATATGGGACACACTATTCGTTGGCGCGACGACAAAGGCCAAGTCCGCGTCGGAGGACAGCTCACCACACAGCCATCAATCAACCAGCCGGCAAAAGACGAAGGACCATTAGTTAAATGAAAAAGACACTTTTTTTAAGCCCGCCTTCGTTTGAAGGTTTTGATGGCGGTGCCGGTTCTCGCTACCAATGCAAACGCGAAGTGACATCATTTTGGTACCCCGCGTGGCTGGCGCAATTATCGGCACTTGTCCCCGGATCGACACTCATCGATGGCCCGGCGAGCGGCGTGCAATTGGCGGATATTGTGGGATACGCCAAAGACCACGAAATTTTAATTATTTATACTTCAACCCCGACATTTAATAATGATGTTCAAGTAGCCGAAGCTTTTAAAAAAAATAATCCCAATTTGTTGATCGGATTTTGCGGTGCCCATGTGGTGACAAACTGGCAAGCGGCTATGAACACGTCCCCGGACATTGATTTTGTCTGCGATAAAGAATTTGATTTTACTATTCAGTCCGTATGCAAAGGGCATGAATTAAAAACCATCAAAGGATTATATTACCGCGACCGTAAAGATATAAAATTTACCGGACCCAGCGATACGATCCACGACATGGACAGTTTGCCGTGGGTAACGCCTGTATATAAAAAATTTCTAGAGCCCAAAAATTATTATAACGGGTATATGTTGCATCCCTATATGTCGATTTATACCGGACGCGGCTGCAAATCCCGCTGCACGTACTGTTTATGGCCACAAACCATCAGCGGGCACACTTACCGCACCCGTTCAGTAGACAATATTGTTGCTGAAATTACCTATGCCAAAGAACAATTTCCGGACGTTAAAGAGTTTTTCTTTGACGACGATACTTTGACCGACAACATCGAACACGTCGAAGCCTTGGCAAAAGGTTTAGGGAAATTAGGCGTCACATGGTCGTGTAATGCCAAAGCCAATGTGCCGCGTAAAACATTAGAAATTTTAAAACAAAATGGGTTGAGACTATTATTGGTCGGCTACGAGTCCGGCAATCAGAAAATTCTCAACAACATGAAAAAAGGCGTGCGTCTGGATTTTGCCAGAAAATTCACCCAAGACTGTCATGATTTAGGCATCCTGATCCACGGCTGTTTCATCATGGGGTTGCCCGGTGAAACCCTGGAAACCATTAAAGAAACTATTGCCTACGCCAAAGAAATAGACCCTAAAACCATTCAGGTTTCTTTGCCCGCCACCTACCCTGGTACATTTTTATACAAACAAGCTATCGAAAATGGCTGGCTGCAAACAGACAACGTCGATACCGATTTGGTCACCGATAACGGCACACAAGAAAGTGTGTTAAGCTATCCGCATTTAAATTCCCAAGAAATTTTTGAAGCCGTTGAGATTTTTTACAAACAGTTTTATTTCAGGCCCGGAAAAATGGCGCAACTAACGTGGGATATGTTAAAAGACCCCGCCGTCATGAAACGCCAGCTCAGAGAAGGCAAAGAATTTTTTAAATTCTTGTGGGGGCGCAAGGAGGCGGCTTGAGCGGCAAAAAAATCATCATCACAGCCGATGATTTCGGTATCTCTCAAGAAGTTAACGAAGCCGTTGAAATCGCCCACAGCCAAGGTATTTTATCGGCGGCGTCGTTAATGGTCGGGGAAGCTTTTGCGGGTGATGCCGTAAAACGTGCGGCGGCCATGCCGGACCTTGGCATTGGTTTGCATGTGGCATTAACCCGGGCCAAACCGGTATCCCCGCCCGCCATCATCCCCGATTTAGTCGATGGTTCGGGGCAATTTAAATCAAATCTTGTTGCCGCTGGTTTTGCTTTTTTTTTCAAACCCCAGATACGCCGACAATTAGCCGTTGAAATACGCGCCCAATTCGAAACTTTTCAAGATTTTGATCTTAAACTTGATCATGTGAACGTGCACAATCACATGCACATGCATCCCACCGTTTTGAATTTAATCCTGAATATCGGTCAGGAATTTGGCATGCGTGCCATGCGGCTGCCAAAAACACTGAATGCGCCGTTCTATCTAAAACCATGGATGATGTACATTAATAACAAATTGAACGACAATCATATTCGCCACAACGATGTTATGATGGGATTAAGTGAAACCGGGCAAATGAATTCGGCGGTTTTGCAGGACTGTTTTAAAAACCTTTCAACTGGCGTCACTGAAATCATGTGCCACCCGGCAACCGGGCCGTGGGCAGGATTAGATACGAATGCCAAGAATTATAATTTTGATCAAGAGTTAGCCGCGCTAATTAACAGGGATGTTAAAACCACCCTGAAAAACACAAAGGCTCAGGTCATTTGTTTTGGGGATTTATAATGAACGGGCCCCCACCGCAACTGGGACGTACATTGCCCCACAAATTGGCACTTGTGGTCGTCAAACCGTTGGCAGGGACATCGGTCACGCCTAATCAATTGACATGGGCGAGGTTGATAACGGGCGTGGTCGCTTGTTTATTGTTCGCAAGTGGGGAGAGAAATTTAATTATCTGGGGCGGTTGGGTATGGCTGCTTTCGGCATTTCTAGACCAAACAGACGGTGAGCTTGCCCGCTTAACCGGACAAGTATCCGCCCAAGGCCACAGGTTTGATATGTTGAGCGATATGATTGTCACCTCACTATTTTTTGTCGGCGGTGGGGTCGGTTTGCGTAGCACCGATTTGGGAATATGGGCCGTGGCCGCCGGACTTATTGGCGGCATGGCCGTATTAGCAGCTCAATATTATGCTGAAAAAATTGACAGCCTGAACGACGATCCCGACGACCGTGCCTATTCCGGATTTGCCGGATTTGATTTTGACAATATCTTGTTTCTATTCGCACTGGTGGCATGGTTTGATGTCTTCCAATTTTTTGTACTCGCCGCCGCCATTGGCGCGCCCTTATTTGCATTGCTGACATTTTATAAATGGAAAAAAATTGAAAGCTGTGCGAAAAACTAAAACCGTCTTGTTATTTTTTACCCAAAACAACTTTTAAGGATGCACTGATTATGAACTTATCTTCCAACCCAACCATTATCGGTGTTATCGGCGGCAGCGGCGTTTACGACATTGACGGACTGGAAAATGCATGCTGGAAAAAAATATCATCGCCATTTGGTGACGCATCCGATGAATTGCTGTTTGGTGAATTGGCTGGACAGAAAATGGTTTTTTTGCCGCGTCATGGTCGCGGCCACCGCATCCCGCCCAGTGAATTAAATTACCGCGCCAACATTGATTGCCTGAAACGTGTGGGAGTTACGGAAATTTTATCGGTATCGGCTTGTGGTTCATTACGCAAAGATTTACCGCCCGGCACCTTTGTTATCGTTGATCAATTTATCGACCGCACCTTTCAACGGACAAAAAGTTTTTTTGAAACGGGGCTGGTGGCCCATGTGGGCTTGGGTCATCCGACCTGTTCCAGGTTAGGTGATGCAGTATATGACGCGGCGGAAAAAATCGGCGTTCCTGTTCATAAAGGCGGGACTTATTTATGTATGGAAGGACCACAATTTTCAACATTGGCCGAAAGCAATTTGTACAGACAATGGGGTTGCGACGTTATTGGCATGACCAATATGCCAGAGGCCAAACTCGCCCGTGAAGCCGAAATGTGTTACACAACCGTGGCCATGGTCACGGATTTTGATTGCTGGCACCCGGATCATGATCACGTCAGCGTCGATGCGATTATCAAAGTTTTATTAAGCAATGCCGATCATGCCAAACAATTGGTCAAACAGGTGACGCCTGTGCTGCAAAACCAAACGGGCACCTGTCCCGCCGGATGCCAACACGCATTGGACAATGCCATCATCACTGCACCCGATGCCCGTGATCCCGCTGTTGTGAAAAAACTGGACGCTGTCGCTGGCCGCGTTCTTGGCGGTGACAATCTATGAAAATTAACGACCAAGCTTACCGCACCATTTGGTTAAACAAAGACGGGCAGTCTGTCGATATTATTGATCAAACTCGCCTGCCCCATGAATTTGTCACGGTGACTTTAAAAACTTTACATGATGCCTGTATCGCTATTTCTGACATGTTGGTTCGGGGTGCGCCCTTAATCGGGGCGACCACAGCATATGGTGTGGCACTTGCCATGTTTGAAGATGCGTCTGATAAAAATCTCAAACAGGCGCGGGAAAAGCTTTACGCGACAAGGCCAACGGCGGTCAATCTGCGCTGGGCATTGGATGAAATGGACCGATCGTTATTGCCTTTGGTGCCTGAAAAACGGGCTCAAGCGGCTTATCAGTTGGCGGCAAAAATATGTGATGACGATGTCGCTATCTGTTCATCTATTGGTGATTTTGGTCGTCAAATTATTCAAGGTATCTGGAACCAAAAAGGCAAACCCACCCGCGATCATGGCGGCATTAATGTTTTAACCCATTGCAATGCAGGATGGTTAGCGACAGTTGATTGGGGCACGGCATTAGCACCCATTTACAAAGCCCATGATGCCGGCATTCCGGTCCATGTTTGGGTCGATGAAACAAGGCCACGCAACCAAGGGGCTAGTTTAACCGCGTGGGAACTTGGGCGTCACGGCGTACCCAATACTTTGATTGTCGATAATGCGGGCGGCCATTTAATGCAGCACGGCCTAGTCGATTTAGTGATTGTCGGCACTGACAGGACAACGGCGGCCGGTGACGTTTGCAATAAAATCGGAACCTACCTGAAAGCTTTGGCCGCCGATGATAATAATGTGCCGTTCTATGTGGCGTTACCGGGACCAACTATTGATTGGGATATCGATGACGGGGTGCATGACATTCCCATAGAACAACGCACATCTGATGAAGTTACCCAGATTCAAGGGCGACTGGAAAACGGCCAAATCGCCACCGTTGATTTAACCGCCAAAGGCACACAAGCCGCTAATTATGCTTTTGATGTCACGCCTGCACGCCTGATCACAGGATTAATCACTGAACGCGGTGTCGCCGCGCCATCAAAACAAGATTTAAAAAAACTTTATCCAGAAAAATAATCTATCCCCATAGAAGCCCTTTCAAGGAGACGATAATGAAAAACGCATGGACCGACGGTGACGCCAAATTAATGATCGATCATTACGCCAAACAAGGCGTCAACGAAGACATCGCGTTAAGGGTGTATTCGTCCAGATTATTGGGAAATGATCATAATTTAGTCCTGCATGGCGGCGGCAATACATCCGTTAAAACCACCATGAAAGACGTCATGGGTGATGTTGTTGATGTATTGTGTGTCAAAGGGTCGGGCTGGGATTTAGACACTATTGAACCTGCTGGATTACCGGCGGTACGCTTGCATCCGTTAAAACAAATGGCGGGCTTAAAAAAATTAAGCGACGAAGACATGGTCAATGCCCAACGTGGTAATTTATTGGATTGCCAAGCCCCTAATCCATCCGTTGAAACATTATTACATGCTTTTTTACCGCATAAATTTATTGATCACACCCACGCCAACGCGGTACTGGCATTAACCGATCAAACTATGGGTGATATGGTTTGCCGCGAAGTTTTTGGTAAAAAATTCGGCCTTGTCCCCTACATCATGCCAGGGTTCGATTTAGCCAAAAAAGCTATGGAAGTATACTTTGAAAACCCCGATGTACAGGGTTTAATTTTATTAAAGCATGGCATTTTCACTTTTTCCGATACAGCCAAACAAGCCTATAGCCGCATGATCAGGGCTGTGACAAAGGCAGAAAAATTTGCCAAACAGCAAGCTAAAAAAATCAACAAAAATGCGCTAGCTCCGATCAGGTTACCCAAACAATTAAGCAGCGCGGCTGATATCGCGCCGATCATTCGCGGCCTTACATCCCACCAAGGTCAGGCATTGATGATGGATTTTCGCAGCAACGGGAAAATTTTATCTTATGTTAATGCAAAAAGCCTGAAACGTATCAGTCAACAAGGGACCGTCACCCCGGACCATGTCATTCGCACCAAACCATATCCATTGATCGCACCCACACCAGAACATGGCAAACAAGACCTTTTCCAATCGGCGTTCAAAAAAACCATCGATCAATACCACGCTGATTACCATGATTATTTCAAACGCTGCAACAAAGCATCAAAAGTTAAAAAGACAGAGCTTGACCCCAATCCGCGTGTGGTACTTGTGCCGGGGGTTGGTTTGTTTGGCCTTGGCAATTCTAAAAAAGCTGCACGCATTGCTGCAGATTTAGCAGAAACCAATATTGATGTGATTTCGGATGCTGAAGCCATGGGCACCTACCAAGTCATATCAGAAGCCGAAATTTTCGAACTTGAATACTGGTCATTGGAACAAGCAAAATTAGGCAAATCTGCTGAAAAGCCTTTGCAGAGAAAAGTCGTCTTGGTCACCGGTGGCGGGTCCGGTATCGGGGCGGCCACAGCTCAAGCCTTTGCCGATCAAGGTGCGGCTGTTGCCGTTGTTGATCTCAACTTGGACGCGGCCGAAAACATTGCGGCGACGATCGGCGGCCAAGGCTATGGCTGTGATGTTACCGATGAAAGCGCATTAAACACCGTTTTCAATGAGGTCGTGACCGATTTCGGCGGCATTGATATTGTTGTATCCAACGCTGGGGCCGCATGGCAGGGTCGCATCGGTGATGTCGATGAAGCCACATTACGGAAAAGTTTCGAACTTAATTTTTGGGCCCATCAACGCGTTGCCAGCATAGCCACCAGAATAATGGAACAACAAGGATTAGGCGGCTGTTTATTGTTCAACACATCAAAACAAGCGGTCAATCCGGGACAAAATTTTGGACCGTACGGCCTGCCCAAAGCCGCCACTTTATTTTTAATGAAACAATACGCCCTTGATTACGGGCATTTGGGCATTCGCGCAAACGCGGTCAACGCCGACCGTATTCGCAGTGGATTATTAACATCCGATATGATCAAAAGCAGGTCAAAAGCACGCGGGTTATCCATAACTGATTACATGGGTGGAAATTTATTAGAGCGTGAAGTCAGCGCCGAAGATGTCGCCCAAGGCTTTGTGACGTTGGCTAAATCCGAAGCCACATCAGCTGCTGTATTAACCGTTGATGGCGGCAACATCGCGGCTTCTATGCGTTAAAATAAATTAAGTCCTTGAACGCGGGCGGCTTAAACCTTTGATCACGCCGCGCAAAGTTCTGACTTCTTGTTCGGTTAAATCTGCCCGGCCCAACATGTTGCGCAAATTCCGCACCATCACCGGGCGTTTTTCTTTAATACGCAAAAATCCGCAATCATCCAGTTCCTGTTCTAAATGTTCAAACAGACCTCGTAATTCCTGTTTGTTGGCAGGCTTGCTGCCTTTCGGTGTGACCAATTGGGATGGCGGCGTATTATCACCCGAAACAAACCATTCATAAGCAATGGCAAAAACCGCCTGAGCCAAATTAAGCGAGGGATATTCTGCATTCAACGGCACATTGATGATGGTATCAGAAAACGCAATATCATCATTATTCAAGCCTTTGGCTTCGCGGCCAAACAACACAGCTGTTTTTAAATCCTGATCTTTAAATTGGTTGATTTCAACGGCCGCTTGTCTTGGAGTAACAACAGGTTTGATCATATCCCGCGGTCTGGCCGTTGTTGCATAGAGTTTATGAATATCCGCCGATGCGGTTTCCAAATAATCAAAAATAACGGCATTTTTGATAACCCGTTCAGCCCCGGCCGATGCCGCCAACGCATCATCGTTTGGCCAACCGTCGCGTGGTTGAACAATGCGCAATTCATCCAATCCGCAATTGAGCATAGCCCGCGCCGCCATACCGATATTCACACCCAATTGCGGTTGCGCTAAAATGATAACCGGGCGGGTTTTTTCATCCATTGGCATCAGTTGAACTGCTGTCAACAGCACCACTTTTGAACAATTTGTAAACCAGCCCGTCGCGTAATGCGTTATAGGACGCATCAATAATATTGGCTGACACGCCCACCGTTGACCATTGATTGTCATCGGCATCTGCTGTCACAATGACCACCCGGGTGATCGCGCGTGTGCCATCGCCGGGGGTTAAAATGCGCACTTTGTAATCCATCAAACGCAAATCTTTTAACATAGGGAATATGGGCGTTAACACTTTGCGCAAGGCCGCGTCCAAGGCATTCACCGGCCCGTTGCCTTCGGCAACGGTCATAAAAGCGTTCCCCGCCACATCCAGTTTAACGGTGGCTTCGGAAATCGTGATCAATTCACCGGCATGATTCCACCGGCGTTCATCAATCACGCGGAAACTTGAACAGCGAAAATAATCAGGCACTTTGCCGAGGGTGCGCCGGGCCAATAATTCAAAACTGGCTTCGGCACCATCATAGGCATAACCTTCGTACTCTTGTTCTTTAACCAATTCGACCAATCGTCCCACGTCTTTGTGTTGGGGATCGACATCAAGGCCAATTTCACGAAACCGAGCAATAATATTAGCCCGCCCTGATTGATCCGACACCACCACATGGCGTTGATTGCCAATATCGGTCGGTTCAACGTGTTCATAAGTCCGTGGGTTTTTTTCAACGGCTGATGCGTGCACGCCGCCTTTATGAGCAAATGCCCGTGCACCCACATAGGGTGCGCTGCCATCGGGCGCCCGGTTTAAGCGGTCATCGATTAAATGCGACAAATGGGTTAGTTTTTTTAAATCGTCTTTTGACAGCCCGGTTTGCATTCCCATTTTCAACATTAATGTAGGGATGATAGATATTAAATTGGCATTGCCACACCGTTCGCCCAAACCGTTCAGCGTGCCTTGCACTTGACAAACCCCGGCGCGGACAGCGGCCAAAGCCCCGGCAATGGCGTTCCCCGTATCATCATGGGTATGAATGCCCAGATTTTCAGGCGGGATATGGCGCGCGACTTCGCTGACAATGGTTTCAATTTCATCGGGTAATGTGCCGCCATTGGTATCACATAACACGACCCAGCGGGCACCAGAGGTTGCCGCCGTTTTTACACAGTTTAAAGCAAATTCAGGATTGGCTTTATAGCCGTCAAAAAAATGTTCGGCATCAAAAATAACTTCTTTGGCTTTCGTCGCCGCCAACGTCACGCTTTCACCAATCATTTTAATGTTTTCTTCAACATCGGTGTTTAGTGCCGCCGTCACATGAAAATCCCACGTTTTCCCGAACAAACAAATAACATCCGTTCCGGCATCAAACAATGGTCTTAGTCCCGGATCATTACTGGCACTGCGACCGGGGCGGCGGGTCATGCCAAAAACGCTTAACCGGGCCCGTTTTAATGTTGGCGGGGTTTTAAAAAAAGCGCTATCTGTGGGATTTGCTCCGGGCCAACCGCCTTCGATGTAATCAATGCCTACGTTATCCAAAGCACGGGCAATCATATTTTTATCGGCTGCGTTAAAATCAACGCCTTGGGTTTGTGCTCCATCGCGCAGGGTCGTATCATATAAATAGATACGGCGTTGGGCTAATTTTGTTTTGGCTGGCATGGCTTTAAGCTCATCATTCATTATCAATGATCGCAGAATGCCGAATATATCATCTGATCTCAAGGCATAGTATTGCCAAAGGTCATTTAATTAACGCTATCAAAATCATTATGGCGGATCATTTCAATAAACCGATCACCATCAACAGGAGGGCTGAATAAATAGCCTTGGCCAACATTACACCCTAACCCATGAAGAAAACGCACATGGTCACCTGTTTCGATGCCTTCGGCAACGATGTTTAAATTTAAATTTTGCGCCATGCTAACAATGGCTCGGGCAATTGCTACGGCATCTTGGTCATCCGGTAAATTTATAACAAATGCACGATCAACTTTTAAACTATCCAGTGGGAACCGGGTTAAATAACTAAGCGATGAATAACCAGTTCCAAAATCATCCATCGAAATGGATATGCCTTTGCTTTTAAGAACATCCAAAGTTTGAATTGTTTCTTCGGGGTTCATCACCAACATGCTTTCGGTCAATTCCAAATCCAGCAATTTAGGATCCAAACCCGATTGCAATAATGCATCATCGACTTTTAAGGCTAAATCGCCTTGTAAAAATTGCATGGCCGACAAATTAACACCCACATGAATAGGATGATCGCTAACTTTTTGCCATTCAACCGCATCCCAGCAAGCTTGACGTAACACCCATTCACCAACGGCAATAATCAAACCGGTTTCCTCGGCGACTGGGATAAACTCATCCGGATTAATACGACCAAGGATGGCGCTGTCCCAACGCAATAACGCCTCTGCTCCGATTAGCTTTCTGGTTTCCAGATCAATTTTCGGCTGATAATAAACGACAAACTCATCATTTTCCAAGGCCCGGCGCAATGCACTTTCAACAGCCATCCGACGTTCAACAGCAGCACTTAATTTTTCACTGTAAAATTGATAATGATCACGGCCTTCTTTTTTTGCCTGATTAGCCGCCGTATCCGCGTTGCGCATTAATTGATTTAAACTAGAGGCTTGATCCGGATACATGACGACACCCAAGCTACCGGATGTAAATATTTCTTTGCCATCGATAACAAAAGGCACTCGCAAACACGACAACATCGTATCGGCCATTTCACACAAATCTTCTTGATTATCCACGTTGTCAATTAAGATATTAAATTCATCTCCGCTCATATGAGCGACTGTATCTTGTTCACCCATGCAGTTTTGCAACCGGGTTCCCGCTTCTTGGATGACTTTATCACCAATGATGTGGCCCATCGCATCATTGATATTTTTAAAATGATCAAGATCAACAAAGATAACAGCAAAATGTGTTCCCGATTTATCGGCACGCGTAATCGCCATTTCAAGCCGTTCATTAAATAACAGGCGATTGGGCATTTTTGTCAGCGGGTCTTGGGTGACAAGAGCGCGTAAGTTTTCTTCGTGAAGTTTGCGTTCTGTGATATCGCGCACTGTGCAAATAAAAACCCGGCGCACACCATCACGGAATGCACTAATGGATAAATCGATAGGAACCGGAGTGCCATCTTTGCGGCGTCCAAGAATTTCTTGCCGCATCCCGGCGGCCAGCGCACTTGACTGATCTCTGGTTAAATCACCCCCTGTATCTCGTCGGCTGGCATCATAAAAATGGATAATATCAAACTCTGTCAAAAGCTGAATTTGTTGCCCGATTAAATCGTCACTGTTGTAAAAAAATATTTCTCCTGCTGCCGGATTTGCCGTTTCAATACGGCCACCATCATCGACGGTTAAAATACCATCAATGACCGTATCCATAATTTTACGAATATGTTCTTCGCGTGCAGCCAAGGCACGCACCGAACGATTACGTTCGCTGACGTCCCTAGCCATCAACATCACATCGTTGCTATTTTCATCCTCATCATCTTGATATTCAACAGCGGCCAATTCAACATCGATATCGATTGCATCCGTACGTTTTAATTTAACGGGAACCCGTTTTTGCACAGCAATTAATTGGCTTAAGCCCGCATTAAAAAGTTCATGAAATTCTGCATCAAGGAAATCCTTAAAAGGCCGTCCATAAAGTGTTTCAACGGGCCAGACACCCAGCATATTAGCCCCCGCCGGATTAATCATTTTAATCAAACCATCACGGCAAACACAGATGAGATCAGGAGCGAGTTCGATGATATGGCGAAAATCTTTTTCGGTTTTTTTCAGACGATCAAAACGTTGCCGGTCCAACAAATCATTAAGAATTTCGAGCATAGTGCGGCCCGATTTGCAAATATCTTCAGCGTAGGTTCTATAATCGCTGTTTTTCATGGGGCCGAGAATTTCCTGATCCATCATATCGGCAAAACCAATAATGCTGTTCAGTGGCGTTCTTAAATCATGGCTAAGCGTTTCCAAAAGCGCTTGATTAGCGCTATCAAGGGCCTCCATCTGTTCCTGAGAACGATCCAATAGTTTTTTTAACTCAACTTCAGTCGGCATTATTATATCCATTTAAATCAATAATCGTTAATTGGAGCAACGATTTATTGAAGTAGTTTACTGGAAACGACGTATTCATCTGTATCTTTACTAAATTTATTCTGTATCTTCACTAAATATTGAATTTCTTGTACAACACTAAATTATTATCAGACACCTTGACCCTCTTCGTCAAGGCTTCGGCATTTTATACGTTGAAGCCTTTGGCTATCCGTAAAACCACGTCAATTAACCTTTAAGTTATTAACTTGAAACAAAATATCTTCATTAATTCTTTAAAGAATACCAATAAACTCTGATTTTTAACTGAACAGCGTGTTCTAAAATGCCTGCTGATACAAAGCCCCTCAGAATCGTTTTATTAACAGGTGACGTCGAAGCCGCGCCGTTAACTGATGTGTTGCATAGCCATGTCCCGGATTTAGATATCCAACATGCAGAAACATTGGCGGAACTTCGTTGTTTTTCTCAATCCGGTGGCCATTTACGGCTTATTTCTTTTGTCACGGGAATTATTGTTCCGGGTGATGTGCTTGAATGTTTTCAAGGTGATGCTTATAATTTTCACCCCGGCCCGCCAGAATATCCGGGCAGTGGCGCATCAAATTTTGCCGTCTATGAAGAGGCCAAACAATTTGGCTCCACGGCCCATATTATGACCAAATCCGTTGATGCCGGGCCGATCATTCAATCTGTCCGGTTCGACATTGACCCATCGTTAAGGTTTACGGATTTAGAGTTGTGCGCTTATCGGGCCGCATTTGATTTGTTTATTGATTTATCCGAAGTCTTAGCCGTTTCCGCGGAACCATTAAAACCATCCGGCGAACAGTGGTCGGGCATAAAACGCCGCAAACAAGACGTTATCGATATGCAAACCGTCACCCCCCAAATGGATGAGGCCGAGATCACAAAACGATTTCGCGCATTTGGCTAAAGTTACGTTTTATCCACGCCGCCATGTTGATCCGTCCGCGCCATCTTCGACGATCACGCCCATGGCTTGAAGCCGATCACGGATTTCATCGGCGGTTTTAAAATTTTTTGCTTTTTTAGCCTGAAAACGTTCATCGACCAACCGGTCAATAACCTCCCCATCCGCAGCATCACCTCCCGGTGCCGACCAATTAAACCAATCGTCCGGGTCTTGGCCTAATAATCCCAATAATTTGGCCTGCGATAACAGCTTGCCTTTCAGGGTCGCCAACGCCGCTTGATCAGCATTTTCAAGAGATTTATTCAAACTATTCAATAGTTCATGTAAGTGTTGAATAGCCAAATGCGTATTCAAGTCATCGGACAAAGCGGCCACTGTTGAAGATGCCAACAGACTTTTTGAAGGCATCATCACCGATTTTATATCTTTGATTTTACGCAGCGCCCCATAAAATTTATCTAATTCCGCGCGGGCTTCAACCAAGCCGTCTTTGGTAAAATCCTGCGGTTTGCGGTAATGGGTTTTTAATAACAACAACCGGATCGCTTCACCGGGGAATTCATCTAATAAATCATGAACCGTGTAAAAATTGCCAAGGGATTTTGACATTTTTTCACCTTCGCTCATGAGGTACCCGTTGTGCATCCACAACTTAGCCATATCACCCGTACCGTTGGCGCAACAGCTTTGTGCAATTTCATTTTCGTGGTGGGGAAAAATCAAATCCTGTCCACCGCCATGAATATCAAATGTATCGCCTAAGTGCGCTTTGCTCATGGCCGAACATTCAATATGCCATCCCGGGCGCCCGCGCCCGGGGGCTGCCCCCCAAGGGCTGTCCCAGCCCGGCTGTTCAGGACTGGATGGTTTCCACAAAACAAAATCAGCGGCATCTTTTTTATAAGGCGCGATTTCAACCCGGGCACCAGCGATCATTTCATCGCGCGCACGTTTTGACAGTTTCCCATAATTTGCCATCGATGACACAGAAAACAAAACATGGCCGTCGGCTTCATAGGCGTGGCCTTTATCGATCAAGGTTTTGATCATCGCAATCATTTCATCAATATAATTTGTCGCTCGCGGCTCATGATCCGGCGGCAAAGCCCCCAATGCAGCCATGTCTTCATGGAATATTTTAGCCGTGCGCGCCGTTAAATCAGCAATGCTTTCACCGTTTTCAAGGGCACGGGCATTAATTTTATCTTCGACATCGGTGATGTTACGCACATAGGTGACCGTTGGATTAAGTAGACGCAGCAACCGCACCAAAACATCAAAAATAACAACAGGCCGTGCATTGCCGATGTGGGCATAATCATAGACCGTTGGCCCACACACATAGACCCGAATATTATTCGCATCAAGCGGGGTAAAATCTACTTTATCCCGCGTCATCGTATTATGAAATTGCAGTTTGTTGGCCATTAAATCTGATCCGTAAATCCATTGGTTATAGGGTAGCGGCGGTCGCGACCAAAGGCCCGGCGCGTAATTTTAACACCCGGCGGGGCTTGGCGGCGTTTGTACTCAGCCCGATCCAACATTTTCCAAACCCGGCGCACCGTGGTTTCGTCGTGGCCGCTTTTCACCATCTCTGCCAACGATTTTTCGCCCTCGATCAAATCCTGCAAAATACCATCCAGCACATCATAAGGCGGCAAACTATCTTGATCGGTTTGATCCGGTTTTAATTCAGCCGAAGGCGGCTTGCTAATGACACGTTCCGGCATCACCAAACCATCCGGCCCTAAACTATCCTGTGGAATATTCCGGTTACGCCAGACCGAAAGCTCAAAAACTTTGGTTTTATAAACATCTTTTAACACCGAATAACCGCCGCACATATCACCGTATAACGTTGCATAGCCTACCGACATTTCCGATTTATTGCCGGTTGTCAGCACCATATACCCAAGCTTGTTCGATAAGGCCATTAATAATAGGCCGCGAATTCTGGACTGAATATTTTCTTCAGCGACACCACGATCCATGCCTTTAAATGACGGGGCCAACATATCCGAGAACACCTTCATGGCGTCATTAATATGAATATGGTCTATATCGGCAGCCAACAGTTCAGCACATTTTTCAGCGTCTTCTAAGCTGTGATCGCTGGTATAAGGAGACGCCATCATCACTAAATGAACACGGTCAGCCCCCAAAGCATCAACGGCGACCGCCGCACTTAAGGCGCTATCAATACCGCCCGACAGACCAAGGATTACGCCTGGAAAATTATTTTTATTCACATAATCACGAAGCCCTAAAACCATGGCTTGATAAATTTTCGCGTCCCTATCCGCATCCGGTGTAACAGGCGCAGGCAACGCGACCCACCCCGCATCAGAACGGCGCATAAATACCGGGATAACCTGTTCACGCCACATCATTTGTTGCGCTGCTAATGACCGGTCTGATTGTAAAACAAAAGAGCCGCCATCGAATACCAATTCGTCTTGACCGCCAACCAAATTAACGTACACCAAGGGTAGGTTCGTTTCTGTAACCCGGGCGACGGCATAACTTAACCGTTCATCAGTTTTATCCAATTCAAACGGCGACCCATTCAGCACCACCAGCAATTCCGCACCCGTTTCACTTAAACATTCAGCCACATCACCCGTCCACATGTCTTCACATATCATGACACCAATGCGTACCCCACGAAAATTCACAGGTCCCGACATTGGCCCCGACGCAAACACCCGTTTTTCATCAAAGACACCATAATTCGGCAATGCATGTTTAAATCTGACGGCTTTAATTTCGCCCGCGTCCAACAACAATGCCGAATTATAAACTAAATCATTTTCGACCCAAGGCGCACCGATAAGCATGCCCGGACCAGATACCGTTGTTTTGGCAAGTTCTTCGGCAGCTAACTTGATTTTTTCTTGGAAAGCCGGTTTTAATACCAGATCTTCGGGCGGATACCCAGATAAAGTCAGTTCCCCGCAAATCATTAAATCAGCACCTTGGGCATCGGCTTCTTGTCGGGCAACATCTAGTTTTTTAAAATTACCATCAACATCGCCGACGGTTGGATTTATTTGCGTCAAAGCAATAGTCAAAGAATGCGTCATTTTTAAGCCGTTTTTCATAAATATGGATATACCAGCATGCCCACGGCGTCAAAGTATGAAGTGCTTTACCAACTGTCAACGTTGGTTTCGCACAACTTTTTTAAGGATAATCTGTTGAACGGTTGGCAACAGCCTATAAAACGTCATAAGATGCCCGTGATATGGCAAGAAAAAAAACCAGCGAAGTCATTATGACCGGTGAAAAAGTCGCGCACTCGAATAAATTCGGGTCGGCCGTAGACACGCAAACCGCTAGTCCGGATGCTCAACAAAATTCTGAGAAAGCTGATGGCCCAGATAAGCTCGTTCACACCAGACGCAAACCTAGGGTCATCGATTTGGTCGGCGACCGCACTCATAGACCACAAAAAACGCAGCCGCCACCAGCACAAGCCATCTTGCAAGCACCGCCAGCTATTGCCATGCCTGTACCAGCGGCTCTGGCAACAGACCCCATACCAACATCCGATGTTCAACCACAAACCAATCGAGCCAAAACACATCAACCAATCACATTGAAAGCCGCGCATCCACCCATTGCCAAACCCAAATCCACGGCAAACAGCCAAGGATATAATCCAGAACAACAAAGTATGGTTTTGGCTGAAACCATGGTTGATAGTTTAATTGGCGGGCTTAAAACCGAAGCTTTAAAAAAAGGTGGGCACTTATCAATGCAAGACATTGATCAACTGCATAACCGGTTTCGCAAACACACGGTCGCGTTAAGCCAAATTTTTTCTCAAAGTTTTGAAGCCTATGTGCGCGCAAGAGAACGCGCCAATTGGGAACAGAAACGCGACTATCCTTTTGACCGCATTTTAGTTAAAAATTTTTCCCATTTGTTTAACAGCGGTCACGCGGGAGATTTCAACCGTGTATCCAGACGCATGTTGCCGGGATTTTTCATGTCCATTGGTATGATGCTAGGGCCGGAAGTCGTAGAAGAATTTCAAGAAAAATGCCGTCAAGAAGTTGAACGTGTGCGCCAAGCTAAACCTAATGAATTTGTTTGGGAAGACGTCTATGGAACAGCCAATGCACAAACCATCAGTTTTGATGCCATGATCGACATCATTCAGTATTTTTCGGATTTTGAAAAACGCCGACAATGGTTTACTGATTTAATTAATGGTCACCTGACACCCGTTGACGGGACTGACAAAAAAGACGCTGGGTGGGAAATGACCCCCGGTGGCGTTAAGTTATTTTTACGCACTTTTTTTCATGATTTGTTTGAAGCTTTGGCGGACACTGCAACCAAACGAAGCCTCATAAAACGTCATGGGTCAAGCGCCTGTGATATTGCTTTATACGTTCAGGAAAAAGTAAAAATCTAACGGTTTACGGACAGTGCTGAGGGCGGCATCAAGACATAAGATCAGAAAAAAAATTCGCAACCGTCTGCATCATTCCGGAAAAATCAAACAGACTCATAAAATAACTAAAACCGATCATGCCTAATAAAACCGGTGATGACAGCACACCAGCGACCGCCAACAACAAACCCACGAACCCCCAAGACCCTTGACCCATAAAAATGGCAATAATGGCTGTGATCAATGCCAACGGGACAAAAACAAAGGCCGGACCAAAAATACCCAGCAAACCAAAACCAACAGCACACAGACCCATCACAGGCCATCCTGTTTCCGGCTCCAACCTATTATTGTTATTGTCATTAAGACGCAGGGAAAACTTGCTCATAGGTTAACTATAATCAAGCTTGCCGACCAACTCAATACCCGACACCCGTCAGATACAGTCCATCGGCTGGTGCTGTTGGTCCGCCTCGGCACCGGTCTTTGGCGTTAAGGGCCTGAATTATGTCATTTTTATCCCATTTGCCCACACCCACCAACCGCAAAGTGCCGACCATATTACGAACCTGATGATGCAGAAATGATCGTGCACGAACATGCACCGTAATTAATTTTTCGGTTCGCACGACGTCGAACTGATCCAAAGTCCTAAGGGCTGATTTGGCTTGACAATAAGACGCCCGGAATGTCGTAAAATCATGCTTCCCCAACAAAACTTTAGCGGCGTCATCCATGGCATCAACATCTAATTTTTCTGAAACTTGCCAAGCCAAACCGCGATCAAATGTCAAAGGTGCGGTCCGGTTAATAATACGGTATTCATATACCCGTTCATGGGCTGAAAAGCGTGCATGAAAATCTTCGCTGACAATATCCGTATCCACCACCGACACCGGATAGTGTTTAAGATGTGCATTCATGGCGGACATCAACCTTGTGGGCTCCATATCCCGTATTAAATCAAAATGGGCCACTTGACCCAGAGCATGGACACCCGCATCTGTGCGTCCGGCCGCATAAACGAGGACCGGTTGATCATGATTTAGCATCATCGCAGCTTGTTCTATGGTTTCTTGTACGCCCAAGCCATTATTTTGGCGTTGCCAGCCGACAAACGGTCGCCCATCATATTCTATAACGACACGATATCTAGGCATAATATTGATTCCGCCTTTTCATTTTTTTATTTTAGCGACCCGCCACCCTTTACATTAGGCCCCAGTAAATCCAAACTAAAGCTATTCTATTGTTAATACCCTGCTAGGACTTTTGTTGTATAGAGGTATTATACGGTCTATCCACTCAGCAAATTTTCAGAACTTTTAAAAACAGAAAAATTATGACCCAGGAAGACGAAAATACAATTACCGATGATGACCGCGATTCGTTGCATACTTTGGCGTTATCCATATTGCCACTTGAAAACCAAGCTTTGAAACGTGCGCGACTGATCAAAAATTCCCGCCTTGACAGTGTCGTTGAGTTTTTTACGGATGGCGAAACTGGAAGCGGTCAATTAACAGTTGAAGATTTAATCAATGAGTTTAATTGGAATGCACACAGACCACCTCAAGATTTATTAATTATGAGAAAATTGGGCGGGTTATCCAGTTATGATGTTTTTTCGTTAAGGTTGTCGTTACGCGAACTTGGCATTAATGTAGATAATCAAGAGCATCTTAAATTATCGCCAACCATGAGCAAGCAACTTTCCAGTTACATGACCGATTTCACCCGACCATTGATCATGCAAATGTATGGCGACGAAGACATGTCATTGCAAAATTTTGATGATGTTTTACGGCTTTTCAGAGACCCTAATATCAAAGAAGCCCGTAGAAAATTACAAATCATGGCCGATAAATTACAGTTAAAAATGGAAGAAATTCCGCTTTTCATGGAAGATTACGGTGATATTTTCCTGTCACTTTCATATTATCGTCGTTGTTTAGATGATTTAGAGCCTAAAATTACAGGTTTTTTAGATTCCATCGGTGACCTGCGTGATAATTTTCACTACAAAAATGATCAAAATTTGATGCAAACCATCAATTTACTGGAATCAACCATTAACGAACGCATGGCGGCCATTACTGGTCGGTTTGAAAATTTCGAGCGTGGCACCAAACATATGTGGGACAATATTTCGGCCGCCCGGTTTCGCAAAATTGAACAACTCATCAAAAGTTATCACACCACCATTGGCGGCGTATTATGTGCATTGACCGTTAAAATGGACGCTTGGGTAAAGTTGTTTCCCAACCGTAGTTCTGGCGGCCCCGGCCGACGGGCTGAGTTTATTTTGTCAGAGATGAAACAAGGATTGGATAATATTCAGGAAATTGAAGATTCCGCACCGATGCTTTCAGGACTTGATTAATACATTACAACCAAAAAATTACGGGAAAATAATCACCGATCCGCCTCAAGATCAATTTTTTCAATTCTTATAAACGGGTAAAAAGTAGACTGGCGCAGCGCCGAAGGATTTTTTACCATCGTGCTTTAGAACCTTTTAACACAAGCACTTTATTTCAGATGCGTGCCTTTGGACAATGAGTAACCGCGCAGGAAATCAGCCGCTAATATCGGTTTTTTGCCCGGGCGCTGCAATCGATTAATTTTAATTGCCCCGCTGCAACAAGCCACCGTCAAATCATCGGTCATCACATATCCCGGTGTCGTACCGCAATTATTTTCATGAATTTCAGCGTCCAACACTTTGATATGTTCCCCTTTATACGGAAACCAGACGCCCGGCCAAGGGTTCAATGCGCGAATTTGGCGCCCCAACGTGGCAGGAGATAACGCCCAATTTAGGCGGCCTTCTTGTTTATTCAGTTTTTCTGCATACGTGACGCCCGTGTCCGGTTGCGGCACGGCTGTTGTTTTTCCTGATGCTAGGTCCACCAACACAGGGCCTGCCATCCGTGCGCCCATTTCCGCCAATGTATCATGCAATGTGGTGGCTGTGGTTGTCACAGATATCGGCGTTTTTTCGGTCGCTAAAACGGCCCCCGTATCCAAGCCTTCATCCATCTGCATAATAGAGATACCGGTTTCAATATCACCGGCCAAAATCGCCCGTTGGATAGGGGCAGCCCCACGCCAACGCGGTAAAACCGATGCATGCACATTGACGCAACCAAACTTTGGAGCTTCCAATACTGATTTTGGTAAAATCAAACCATAGGCCACGACCAAAGCCACATCAGCCTTTAAAGCACAAAATTCCTGCACTGTTTTCCCGTCTTTAAAATTCTCCGGCGTGTATATAGGTAATCCATTATCATCGGCAAATTGATGAACCGGGCATTTTCTGATTTTTTGTCCGCGTTTAGCCCCCCGCGGCGGTTGTGAATAAACTGCCACGATTTCATGCCCCGCATCAATAAGCCGGGCTAATACAGGAACCGAAAAATCCGGGCTACCCATAAAAATGATTTTTAATTGAGGTGACATATTCATTTTTGCGCGTTCTATTTTTCTAATAAAGTTATCTAAACCGGAGCGGGGGGGCTTTGCTTTTTGGCTTTGCTTAGTTTGCGCAGGATCATTTTTCTTTTCAATGCAGAAATATGATCAACAAACAAAATTCCGTTCAAATGATCGATTTCATGTTGAATGCAGGTTGCCAAAACCCCATCGGCTTTAATTTCTTGAAACACGCCTAATTCATCTAAATAGGTTACCGTAACTTTTTCTGGGCGCTCAACATCGGCATAGTAATCTGGGACCGACAAACAGCCTTCTTCATGCAGGCTTAGTTTATCCGATATCTGTTGAATTTCAGGGTTGATCATTTTCATGGGCTTGGGATCATCTTCGCCGCCAACATCAATGACGATGACACTGCGTTCATCGCCCACTTGGGTCGCGGCCAAACCAATACCATCGGCGGCATACATGGTTTCAAGCATATCGTCCAAGAATGAGCGCAAATCATCATCAACTGTTTCCACAGTTTTGGTATGCATTTTCAGGCGAGCATCCGGGGCTACATAAATCGGCAATAAAGCCATCGTTCAAAAGTTCCCGCATTAAAAAATAAAATTTTCCTCGTTGCACATTCAAGTAGGGTTTATGGCCAAGACAGTCAAGTCGATGTGTTCTTTTTGCTATGTTTTCAATCATGATAAAGTTCTGTTAAAAATATCTGTAATCCAGTTAATCATTTTGCGGGAGACGGCAGTGGCTTGGCAAAGCTTTTTAGGTATTTGTGCATTTATTGGTTTTGCATGGATCATCAGTGAAAATCGACGGGCATTTTCTTGGATGTTCGTGGTAGTAGGGCTTGGCTTGCAATTTGGTTTAGCCGCCGCATTATTGAAAATTCCCTTACTGCAATCTTTGTTTTTAAAATTAAATGCCGCGGTCATTGTTTTACAATCAGCAACGCAAACCGGCACCTCTTTTGTATTTGGTTATTTGGGCGGCGGCGATTTACCGTTCACTGAAAATTTCCCCGGTGCCAGTTTTATTTTAGCCTTCCAAGCCTTGCCTTTGGTATTGCTCATCAGCGCATTGTCCGCTTTGTTGTTTTACTGGGATATTTTACCAAAAATAATTCGTGTGTTTTCCATTATCTTAGAAAAATCGTTTGGGCTAAGCGGTGCTGAAGGCGTCGGTGCGGCCGCCAACATTTTTGTTGGCATGATCGAAGCCCCGCTATTAATCCGACCCATAATTCAAAATTTATCACGCAGCCAATTATTTTTAATCATGACCACCGGAATGGCGACCATCGCCGGCACCATGATGGTGCTTTACGCCAGCATATTAGAACCCATTATTTCAGGGGCATTAGGCCACATTTTAACAGCATCGATTATCAGCGCTCCCGCCGCCATTGTCATTGCTAAACTCATGGTGCCCGCCAACGGCGCCGCCATTAACAATTCTATGGACATCCCAAAAAGCCCCGCATCTGGAGCCATGGACGCGATTACCCGCGGCACCGCAGACGGGATTGGATTATTAATTTCTATCATCGCCATGCTGATTGTTTTGGTCGCATTGGTTAGCTTGTTCAACGAAGCCTTGGCATTATTGCCCGATGTGGCAGGTCAAGCGCTAACCCTTGAACGCTTTCTCGGTTGGATTTTACAGCCCGTTATGTGGTTGATGGGCATCCCATGGGAACAAACCGCCACGGCAGGTCAACTGTTTGGCATTAAAGTTGTGCTTAATGAGTTTTTAGCTTACCTGAAACTCTCCCAATTACCCAGCGGCAGTCTTGACGCGCGGTCGCAATTAATCATGATTTATGCACTTTGCGGATTTGCTAATTTTGGCAGCCTTGGCATTATGATTGGTGGCTTGGGTGGCATGGCACCTGAACGGCGCAGTGAAATTGCCGCACTGGGGCCTAAATCAATTTTATCAGGTGCGCTATCAACGGCATTAACCGGCGCTATTGTCGGCACATTAATATAACGGATGAATGGGAACTTTCATGACTTCTTTCAACGGCCTACTCATTATAATAGTCCTTATTCTTTTGTGTTTGATTATTGCTGGATTGATTTATCAATTAAATACGCAAAAAAAAATCAACAAAGCCCAAGACGAGCAGATGGTTGTAAGCCAAGCCGAAGCCACGGCGCAAACCCAAATTAATTTGGCGCGATTGCAACAAATCACTGAAAACATGGCATCAAAACAATCTGAATTAAGCGGCCGCATGCAGCAAAGTCAAACAGGTGTTAACGAACGCCTAGACGCACTCGGCAAACGTTTGGGCGATGGTTTGACGGAAAGTGTGGAAAAAACAGGGGCCAATCTTAAAAATCTGGAAAACCGCTTAGCCGTCATCGATCGCGCCCAACAAAACATTATGGCGTTGTCTGAAAATATGGTCAGCCTGCAAGATATTTTATCCAACAAACAAGCACGCGGGGCGTTCGGTGAAATTCAAATGCAAGACTTGGTCCGCGCGGCACTACCGCCCGATACATACGGTTTTCAAGTCACTTTAACCAACGGTAAACGAGCCGATTGTTTGTTAAAATTACCCAACCCGCCGGGGGCCATCGCCATTGATAGCAAATTCCCGCTGGAAAGTTTTCAAGCGTTAAGAAGTGCTGATAATGAATCCGAAAAAAATCAGGCATCCCGGGCTTTTTCAGCCGACGTCAGCAAACACATTCGCGACATTCAAGCGCGGTATATCATTCCCGGAGAAACTGCAGAATCAGCCGTCATGTTTTTACCGTCAGAATCAATTTATGCCGAACTGCATGAAAACTTCAGGCCCGTCATCGAATTATCGTTTAAATTACGAGTGTGGATAGTTTCCCCGGCCACTTTGATGGCAACATTAAACACCGTACGGGCTGTCCTCAAAGACGCCCGTATGCGTGAACAAGCCGGCGTCATTCAAACAGAAGTTATTAAATTATTAGAAGACGTCACTCGGCTGGATAAACGTGTTGGCAATTTACAAACCCATTTTGATCAAGCTGGGCGTGACATCAAGGACATCCGTGTCTCCACAGATAAAATCAATAAACGTGGCGATAAAATTGACGGTCTGCAATTTTCTAATGAAGGCCCGGACCAAGATCTGGAGCCGTCATTAACCAATAAAGCGTTACCCAAACAATAGTAAATCAAGCTTTATACAGGGCTTCTGGCTTTAAAAGCCTGAGCAATGGTGCCGTCGTCTAAATAATCTAATTCGCCACCCACAGGCACGCCGTGGGCAATGGCTGAAATACGCACATTTGCTCCACTTTCTTGCAAGCGGTCAGTGATATAATGGGCCGTGGTTTGCCCGTCAACTGTCGCACTGGTGGCTAAAACAACCTCTGTTACGGTATTTTCAGAAACGCGCACCAACAACTGCGGGATATTCAAATCCTCGGGGCCAACACCATCTAATGCCGACAGCACGCCGCCTAAAACATGGTACTGGCCTTTGAACGCTGCCGTGCGCTCCATGGCCCATAAATCAGCCACATCTTCGACCACACAAATTTGGCCTTGGTTGCGTTTTTCATTGGCGCATAACGAACACGGGTCGTGGGTGTCTAAATTGCCGCAATTTTGGCACTGAACCACCCGCTCGCCCGCATCAACCATGGCCCGGGCCAAGGGCATTAACAAACCTTCTGGGCGTTTTAATAAAGCCAAAGTTGCGCGTTTTGCTGACCGTGGGCCTAATCCCGGCAGTTTTGATAACAACTGGATCAGACGCTCAATATCAGGAGAAATCATAAAATTTACCCAGCACCGTTAAAATGGCATCTGAAAGCCCGGTGGTAACGGCAAGCCGCCTGTTAATTCCGACATTTTTTCTTTCATAGCTTCATCAACTTTACCACGGGCATCATTAAATGCGGCCAAAATCAAATCTTCCATCACTTCGACGTCGTCCGTTGAAACCAACGACGGATCAATTTTTAAAGATTTTGCCATGCCTTTACCGTCCAGCGTCACTTGACACATGCCCGCCGCCGACTGGCCTGTGACTTCAAGTTCTTGCATTGAAGCCTGCATATCAGCCATTTTAGACTGCATTTGCTGCGCTTGTTTCATCATTTGTCCAAGATTTTTCATACTCATCGGCTTTCCTTATGTCTTTCAAAAATTAACAACATACCCATATCAATATTTTCTGCATCCATGTATAACACTCACACCATGGAGCATCACACACTTTTTGTTTTTGATATTGAAACCGTCCCGGATACGGATGCCGTACCCCATTTAACAGGGTTTAATGACCCCGACATTCAAGCCCGGCGCGATGATTTATCACGCTATCATTTAGACATCACATCAGGGCGCAGCGATTTCCCCCGCCAGCCGTTTCACAAAGTCGTCGCCATTTCTTTTTTAGAAGCTGAAATTGAACGCGAAGGCCCGTTCGAAACTTATCACATGCGCGAACTCAGAAGCGGCGGTGAAGCCGGGTTCGATGAAAAAAAATTATTGCAGGGATTTTTTACTTATTTCGAACGTTTAAAACCGCGCCTTGTCAGTTTCAATGGACGTTCATTTGATCTACCCGTTCTGAAATACAGGGCCATGGTTCACGGCATCAGCGCCCCTTGGTTATGGAACGGCGGCGATAAATGGAACAGCTATACCAGCCGCTATTCAACCGATTGGCATTGTGATTTATTGGAAACCTTATCGGATTTTGGCGCATCGGCCCGCGTTAAACTGAACGAAGTGGCATCGGTTTTGGGCTTACCCGGGAAATTTGGTGTCGATGGCGCGAATGTGGCAACCATGATTGATAACGGTGAAATTGAAGCCGTGCGTGATTATTGCGAAACCGATGTTTTAAATACTTATTTATTATATTTACGGTTTATGCATCATAAAGGCCAATTAACCACAGAAAACCACAACAAAGCCATATCAGACGTGATTTCCATGATCCAAGCCGAAGGCCCGGACCGTCCCCATTTAATCGCATTTATGGACGCGTGGGGTGATGCCTGCGGCCAAGATTTCTTGCTTTAATAAGCGCTTTCACTAGCCTCATTAACACCACTCAAAGGAATTAATAATGTCGAAAGCGTTTTTAATAGTCGGCAATACTGGCGCCGGGAAAAGCACATTTGCCGCCAAGTTAGCCTGCAAAGAAAACGCCCATATTTTCGCAGGCGATGAATGGATGAATACATTGTTCATGACCGATCAGCCCGATCCAATAACGTATCAATGGGCATTAGAGCGAACACAACGTAATGAAACTCAAATTTTAACGGAAACAAAAAAATTATTGGCCCGGAACATCAACGTTATTTTAGACATTGGTTTTTTTGCCCAAAGCCAAAGAAATCGCGTACAAAAAGTTTTGCAAAAATCAACCCATGCCACCATCGTTCATTTTTTTGATATTGATAAGGAAACACGCTGGAAAAGAATCGAAGAGCGTAATACCAAACAAACGGAGACGTATCAATTTCATGTTTCAAAAACAACTTTTGAATTTTGTGAAACACTATTCGAGCCCTTAGACAAGCACGAACGAAAAAATGCGATCATCCATCGCGATTAAGCACCTCATTAAAACAATGCCAGATTTTTAACAAAACGAACCTTAACTTAACAAAAAGGCGCAGGCAGTTGTTCGCTTTCAATGACCCGGGCGACGGCCGGGCGTTTTATCATGCGGTTTAAAAAATCATCAATATGATCATAGCTACGGGGTGGTTTTGTTAACCCCCGGCACCAACGGCACAACATCAACAAATAATAATCGGCGGCTGAAAACATATCACCCAACAAATAATCACGGCCCATTAATTGTTGATTGATATAATCCAGCCATTCACCTAAGCGCTGTTCCGCCATCGCTTTAACCGGGGCTATGCCACCCTTGTCCGTGGTATGGCGATCAGGGTAATGATAAATCATGAAATCTGACTGCACAGTGTTCGTTAAAAACATCATCCATTTATAGAATTGAGCCCGTTCCGGAGTTGCCAAAGCCGGGGCTAGATTGTGTTCCGGATGGCTGTCCACCAAGTGCAAGCAGATAGCCGCGGCTTCGAACAACACCAAATCATCATCAACCAACACCGGAATCCGGCCCAACGGATTAAGCTTTAAATATGCATCGCTTGTTTGCGCATTTTGTTTGCGATCGACGTGTTTCAATTCAAAAGACAAGCCCATGTCTTCGAGTAAAAAATGCGGGGCTAGGCTCGCGTTCCCTGGAAAATAATGAAGTTGGTACATAGCTCGTTAAATAATCCTTTTGCCTTATCACGTTTTAAGCACATCAATATTAATGATTTTGGCCCCCGGGAAAACGTCCTGTACGACGGTTATGAGCTTTTCTTGGCCGGCCTCGGCAAACAGCGCGTCTTTTTCGACTTGGCGTTGTTCATTTAACGTCATTTCCGAAGGCGCTTTTTTCGAAACAACTACTATCCAACGGACAGGCGTATGGGCGTTTAAAAATTCGGTTAATTGTCCCGCCAAACCAGCAGGCGCGTTTTCAGTCGGTTGAATTTCAATACGCCCGACTTCGAAATGCACCAACCGCACATCGTTTAATAAGTGTGTTCGCATCATACCGTTGCGGTGTTGATCGGCTAATTCCAGCACACCTTTAAAACTTTGCGGTACCGTTTGCTGAGGTTCAGCCTGAACATTTGAGCTGACCGCCAGCGCTGCAACCGGTGCGGAAGATGCCAAGGCCGAGGTCCCATTCGTTGGTGATGATTTAGGCGCGGTAGATGACGCTGGGAGCTGTGCCGTATTAGCGGAAACGGCCGGGGTTGACGCCGTAACTCCAGCCGCAACCCCACTAGGCGGCGGTGCTTTTAAAGCTTCTTCGGGTGTTGGTAAAGCGGATGCATAAGCCAAGCGCACCAATACCATTTCCATGGCTTGTTTTTGTGATGGCGCAATGCGCACTTCGGCCAAACCTTTCAAGACGATCTGCCAAGCCCGTGCCAAATGCCCCATATTCAAACCATCGGCCATTTCAAGACCTTTGACTTTTTCAATTTCCGGAATTTGGGTAGCGTTTAAAATGTCTTTTGATATTTTAATGCGCGTTAGCCAATGAATGATTTCAAGCATGTCTTCCATCATGGCGACAACATCAACACCATCAGTGTACTGACTATCAAACGATTGCAAGGCGTCTTGAATATTCGCCGACAATAAATTTTTGATCAAATCAAAAGTCAATGATCGGTCGGCCAACCCCAACATGGTGCGAATGTGCGCATCATCAATAGTGCCTGTTGCTTCGGAAAAAGCTTGATCCAACAGACTAAGTCCATCCCGCACCGAGCCATCAGCAGCTCGGGCAACCAATTGAATGGCGGCTTCTGTGATTTCAACGCTTTCTTTGGCCGCAATGTTCATGAAATGTTTGGATAATGTATTTTCATCGACCCGGTTTAAATCAAACCGTTGGCAACGGCTTAATACCGTCACCGGAACTTTGCGAATTTCCGTGGTGGCAAAAATGAATTTGACGTGTTCCGGCGGCTCTTCCAATGTTTTCAACAACGCATTAAAAGCATTTTTTGACAACATATGAACTTCATCGATGATATAGACTTTGTAGCGCGCCGATGTGGGACGATAGCGGACACCATCAATCAGTTCTCGGATATCATCAACCCCGGTACGGCTTGCCGCATCCATTTCCAAAACATCCACGTGACGGTCTTCGGCTATGGCTAAACAATGATCACAGACCCCACATGGTTCGGTTGTAGGGGCGCCATTGCCATCGGTACCAATACAATTTAATGCCCGGGCGATAATCCGGGCTGTGGTGGTTTTACCAACCCCGCGCACGCCGGTTAAAACAAATGCATGGGCCAGCCGTCCGGATTTAAAAGCGTTGCTTAAAGTCCTAACGAGTGTGTCTTGGCCTATCAGGGTTGAAAATGCGGCAGGACGGTATTTTCGCGCCAACACGCGGTAGGCTGCGTCATTGTTATTCGCTTGCTCGCTGTCCGTTTGTAGTTGTTGTGGATCAGACGTTTCAGCCATCAATTCAGGTGCCTTTTGAAATAAGGTGGAAGGTTGGATGCCGACCCGCGCCGAAACTCGTTACGGCTGCTTCCTTCCGGATCTGACCGGATTGGCGAGGAGCACGTCCAGCACCAACCTTCCGCCGGCACTATATCAACCCGTTTCGGTCAGGCCAAGACTTTAAGCGACCCAACAATTCAAAAATTTTATTGATTAGCGATGGGCGCACGACCGCGTTCTTCAATTTCAATAACACCCGCCGCACCGCTGGAGAAAACAAACGGCACATCGATGGATTTGTCTTCGAATTCATAACGTCCGTCAATGGCTGCGACAAAACGAATGGTCGCCATTTCCCGAGCCTCAATACGGATCGCCGCAACACAGGTTTGCTCAATACGTTTGCCATTTAATGTGATTTTGTTGACCGCCACGTTGGTAAAAAAACCATAACTGTTAAAGACATGAGGCCCCGCATCACGATTACGGATTTTCATAATATAAGGCCACCCTTGACGCAATTTAATGACCATTGGTTCAAACTGGTCATTGCGGATACGCACATTGACCTCGGGCACCCGGGTCCAATTAATTTTTTTAATGGCTTGCGGGGAGACTTCTGCGCATTTCGCAGCTTCAATGACAGGCACTCCTTTGCGCACACAGGCCGACGCGAATATAATGACCGCCAATATGAACGATATCCGACGCAAATATTTTTTTAACCGATATTGCAAATCTGACCTTTCTACGCACAAACGAACATTAAATTGCTACACTTATCATTGCAGGTTCAGGCAAAAAATACCAGTCGCATTTATCCAAATAAAATCAATATCTAGTAGGGTTCAGTTAGTTGTTGTCAGCCTTGCTCTACATATGGCAGTTTATAAGCCATGCATGATCCTCTTGATTTCGCCGGCACAAAACTCAACAGATTGTCTGAAAAACGCGCCGATACAGATTGGTTGTCGGCTCAACAAAACCTAAAGCAGACCAAGATTTTACTGGTGTGGCGGGATTTAACGTTGGTCAGCACTGACGCCCAATCACCCGGGCCCGCCGTATTGCCGGTTACCGATGATAGGGCCAAAAATATTTTCCCGCATTCCAATCAAACAGTTTTTTTAGGCCAAGATCAAAATATCGAAAAATCATATATTTCGTGGTTTGGCGTTGATGTTTCGCATTTAAATGAAAAGAAAGCCCTTCAACATTTCGCTCATGCCGATGCGCAATTTATGGATTTACGTGATGTGGCGTCTCATTTTACGGCCCTTAGTCCGCCGGAAATCATGGCCCGCGCTGCCTACGCACGGGGCATGATGCATTGGCACCGCCACCATCAATTTTGTGGAACTTGCGGCCATGCAACGGTATCCGATCAAGGCGGCCATGTAAGATGTTGTGAAAATCCCGATTGCGAAAAATCGCATTTCCCGCGCACGGATCCTGCCGTAATTATGTTGGTTGAAAGCATTCATCCAGAAACAGGAGATGCCGTTTGTTTGTTGGGCCGTAGTCCGGCTTGGGTCGAAGGACAGTATTCCACATTGGCTGGATTTGTTGAACCCGGCGAAAGTTTAGCTGAAGCCGTCGCCCGTGAAGTATTAGAAGAAGTCGGTATTGTTGTTGATAGCGTCGATTATTCCGGTGCCCAACCGTGGCCCTTTCCGGGTTCATTGATGTTAGGCTTTATCGCACAAGCCAAATACCAAACCATCACCATAGATGAACATGAAATTGCCGATGCCAGATGGTTTACGACTGACGACATTAAAGGTTTCAGCCAATGGGGGGATGATCAACCAAGCAAATTTAAATTGCCGCGCCCGATCTCCATATCCCGCACATTAATTGATGACTGGGTAAAATTCCGATCATAAATCAGCCGCCGCAATAACGTTGCGGTAATCGTGGCGCGGATAAGTACCGAGTACTTTTACTTCGTGTGAAAAAAACTGTAATTCTTCGAACGCATGTTTAAGGCTGTCCTGTTCCGGGTGGCCTTCGACATCAGCATAAAACTGGGCGGCGACAAAATCGCTACGGACATAACTTTCAAGCTTGGTCATATTAACCCCGTTGGTTGCAAATCCACCCATGGCTTTATAAAGAGCCGCTGGTATATTTCTAACCCTGAAAACAAAACTGGTCATTAAATCCGGTGTTTCCGGTGACACGATCAATGGGTTTTTAGCCATAATCACAAACCGTGTGGTGTTATGTTCGGCGTCTTCGACATTTTCTTTTAAAGTTGTTAAGCCATCAATTTCGGCCGCAAGCGGGGATGCAATGGCAGCCTGAGTTTTGTCACATAGGCGGGCAATGTCGGCGGCCGCTCCTGCTGTATCCGCATGGACTACAGGTTCCAACCCCAGCTCTTTGATCAAATTCCGGCATTGATTTAGCGCATGAATATGGCTGTGAACGTGGGTGATATCGTTTAACGTCGACGCTTTGACGCCTAACAGATAATGCCTGACACGTAAAAAATATTCAGCCGTAATATAAAGCCCCGAATCCGGCAACAAATGATGAATGTCCGCAACCCGACCAGCTACTGAATTATCAATGGGGATCATCGCCAGATCCGCATCACCATCCCGGACGGCGGCAAATGCATCTCCAAAAGTTGGACAAGGCAAAGTTTCCATATCAGGATATACATCCCGGCACGCCATGTCGGAATTGGCCCCGGGCCACCCTTGAAACGCAATTTTCCTGGTTTTAGTTGCGGTCATGTTTTCTCAATCCTTGTGAATTTTATTTTTTGAAAAACTGCCAGATTATTTTTTGAAAAACTGTCGGGCTTTTTCCAAGTCTTCAGGAGTATCGACACCCAACGGCCGCGTGTCAACGAGGCAAGCATCGATCCGCATTCCTGCTTCAAGTGCGCGCAGTTGTTCTAGGCGTTCACGTTGTTCTAATAATCCCGGACTTAGCCCGACAAAACGTTCCAAGGCTTGACGCTTGTAGGCATAAATACCTATGTGATGATATAAGGGCCCGTCACCGGCTGGGGCTTGGGTGCGGGTAAAATAAAGCGCACGGGCAATTTTTCGATCACCTTTAAAAGCACAAACAGCTTTCACCACATTGGAATTGGTTTTTTCATCCTCATCTTTAATTTCAACAACCAACGTTGATATATCCACATCGGGATTGGATAACGGTTCAATGACGGCATTAATCAAATTTGGATCAAGGGTTGGCAAATCACCTTGTAAATTAACAACACAATCATAAACGCCGTCCGGATCAAAAATCTGCAAGGCTTCAAAAATACGGTCTGATCCCGATGGATGATCAGGGTTTGTTAAGACGGCAACCCCCCCAGCCATAATAATAGCGTCTTTAATTTCTGCTTCGGCGGCCGCCACAACCACCGGGCCTAAATCGGCTTCGATGGCGCGGCGCCAGACCTGAACAATCATCGCGGCCCCGTCTATATCAGCCAAGGGTTTATCCGGCAAACGGTTAGACGCCATCCGTGCTGGGATCAAAATCACAGGGTTCATTTTACCAAAAATCCTACTTCACATTTATGCGGACCCAAGCATATCGTTCTGTTCTAGATCACACCAGCCTTGAACGTAACGGGCGACGCGGCTACATTTTGTCATAGACTTTGACAACCAACACCCTATTTTGCATTGTTAATGACTTGAAATACATTAAATAACAATCAAACACTTTATTCTTAACCATTTTACGAGGACACGTTAGACATGGGCCAAGCTTCATACAAAGGTTATTCATTTTTAGAAAAAATTGGATTTGCGGCATTGATCGTTGCTTGGGTCCTGTTTGGTGCCAACTACATAGGGGATCTGCTGGTTAAAAGCCCCCCACTTGAAAAATCCGGTGTTGTTGCCGCTGATAAAACTAAACCCGCTGACAAAAAAGCTGAAGCCCCGGCACCGATGGTTGATAATGCCTTAGAATTAATGGCATCGTCCGATTTAGCCCGCGGTGCGAAATTATTTAACAAATGCGCCAGTTGCCATAAAGTGACGGCAAATGCCCTTAGATCTGTGGGCCCCGGTTTGTGGAGCATTGTTGGCCGCCCAAAAGCCAGCCAAGAAAAATTCAAATATTCCGATGCCTTAAAATCAGCTGGAGGTGACTGGAATTTTGCCGATTTAAATGCTTTTTTAACCAGCCCTAAAAAGTTTGCACCGGGCACAAAAATGAGCTTTCGCGGATTTAAAAAACCCGAAGACCGCGCCGCTGTCATGTTGTATTTACGCAGCTTAAGCGATCAACCCGTCCCTTTGCCATAAACGTGCGTTCCAAGACTCGCTGAAATGCAAAATTTTATCAATTTCGCAAATCAATTGGCTGATGCTGCACGCCCCATCGTGATGCAGTACTTCAGATCAAATTTGACCATCGACAGCAAAGCCGATGAAAGCCCGGTGACGTTAGCCGACCAAGAAGCCGAAAAAATTATCCGCCAACTCATCGAAACCACGTTTCCGGATCACGGTATCTACGGCGAAGAATTCGACCCGGTTCGTTTAAATGCCGACTATATTTGGGTGATCGATCCTATTGACGGCACACAAGCGTTTGCCACGGGAAAACCGTTATTCGGGATTTTGATCGCATTAATGCACAAAGGACAATCGGTCGTTGGTGTGTTGGATATGCCAGCGTTAAAAGAACGCTGGGTTGGCGCAAAAGGACTACCTACAACGTTCAACGGTCAACCCGTAGGCACTAGGCCTTGCGAGGAGTTAAACAATGCATGGATTTATGCAACGTCGCCGGAAATGTTCAGGGCATCACATTTCGGCGCATTCAATACTTTGAAAAAATCCTGTCGGCGGGCTGTTTACGGCGCTGAATGCCTAGCCTATGGATTGTTATCCAGCGGTTGGGTTGATGTGGTTTGCGAAGATACGCTGCAACCTTATGATTACGCTGCCATGATCCCAATTGTCGAAGGCGCCGGTGGCGTCATCAGCGACTGGCAAGGCAAACCCTTAGGGATTAAATCCGATGGCGCGGTGTTGGCCACGGGTGACCCCGGTTTGCACAAAAAAGCCCTAGACTTGTTAAAAATGTAAACAGGTTCGCCATAGCATTGCCATTTTTGTTTTGTCATGTTGGACCGCAATAAAAATAGATAACCGAACAGGACGCTAAAATGAAGTTGCTTGCTTTTCCCCGCCCGCTATTAATGATCATGTCCATGTGGCCATTGGTTATGATCACGCCCGTCTTTGCCGCGACAGACGGGGGTACAGGCAGCGCTATTCAATCCAGCCACGGCATGGCGATGCATGGTAAATTAAAATATCCTTCAACGTTTAAAAACTTCGACTATGTTAATCCGGGCGCCCCAAAAGGCGGTGCTGTAAAGTTAAATGCCATTGGCACGTTTGATAGTTTTAATGGTTTTATCATTAAAGGAAATCCGGCAACTGGGTTAGGTTTTTTATACGAAAGCTTAATGACGTCAGCAGCCGACGAAGCATTCAGTCAATATGGCCAGTTGGCGGAAAAAATTACCGTCCCCAAAGACCGGTCATGGGCAGAGTTTTTAATCCGCAAACAAGCCCGTTGGCAAGACGGCCTACCGGTCACACCCGAAGATGTGATCTGGACCTATGAAACGCTTACAACCAAAGGCTCGCCCTTTTTCCGGTTTTATTATGCTGGCGTCAAAGATGTTGTCAAAGTTGGCGAGCGTTCCGTCCGTTTTAATTTCAAAGCTGGCGACAACCGCGAACTACCATTAATCGTTGGCGAAATGACAATATTACCCAAACATTATTGGGCTGATAAAGAGTTTGATAAAACTACGTTAACGCCGCCCTTGGGTAGCGGACCCTATACAATTGATCAATTTGAACCCGGACGGTTTATCACTTTTAAACGCGATAAAAACTGGTGGGGCAAATCGTTACCGGTCAATGTAGGACGCTATAACATTGACCGTATTCGTTTTGATTATTACCGCGATACAACGGTGGCTCTCGAAGCTTTTAAAGCCGGCGAATATGATTACCGGGCAGAATCATCATCGAAAAATTGGGCGACGGCTTATAATCTTCCCAATGTTAAAAAAGGCTATATTAAAACGGTCGAAATCAAACATAACCGCTCATCAGGCATGCAAGGGTTTGTTTATAATACCCGACGTGATTTTTTCAAAGACCGCCGCGTGCGCCAAGCCTTGGCATATGCTTTTGATTTTGAATGGTCCAATAAAAACTTATTTTACGGCCAATACACCAGGACGCGCAGCTATTTCGACAATTCAGAACTAGCCGCCACCGGATTACCGAATGCCGACGAGCTTAAATTGTTGGAACCTTGGCGCGGTCAAATTCCGGATGAAGTCTTTACAAAAAGTTATATACCACCAAAAACCGATGGCAGCGGTAATATCCGCAGCAACCTGCGCCAAGCTTCGAAAATTTTGCGGGGTGCCGGCTGGGTCATCAAAGATGGCAAGCGGGTCAATGAAAAAACCGGGCAAGCGTTGGCTTTTGAGGTTCTGTTGGTTAGTCCATTATTTGAACGTATCGCTTTGCCGATGGCAGAGAATTTAAAAAAACTGGGTATTACCATACGTGTAAGAACAGTCGACGCGTCGCAATACCGCCGCCGACTGGACACTTACGATTATGATATGATTGTCGTCAGTTACGGCCAATCATTATCGCCCGGCAATGAGCAACGCAATTATTGGGGATCAAGTAGCGTTGATATCGAAGGCGGGCGTAATTTTATCGGCATCAAAGACAAAGCTATTGATGCAATGATCGAAAAAATTATCGGTGCATCCACACGCGAAGAACTCATTACTGCGACCAAAGCTATGGACAGAATTTTACAGTGGAATTATTTTGTTATTCCTAACTGGCATATCCCTTATGATCGGTTGGCCTACTGGAATAAATTCGGACGGCCAAAAACAACACCGTCCCGTGGCAATCAATTTACCGCGTGGTGGATCGATGCCACACTTGAACAGAAATTACCGGGTAACAAGTCACGTAAAACCAATTAAATCTGGAAAATTTTGATCCTATGACCGCCTATATCCTGCGCCGCCTATTGTTAATTATCCCGACATTATTCGGCATTATCTTGCTTAATTTTGCCATTGTACAAATTGTGCCGGGCGGCCCAGTTGAACAAATGATTTCACAAATTTCTGGTGACGGGGTCGATGCCACAGCACGTTTTGGCGGGCAATCCGGCAGCGAAACCATGTCAGCAGATACCAGTTCGGCCAATCGTAATAATGGTGGCACAGGCGATAATTCTAGATACCGTGGTGCACGCGGACTTTCACCCGATCTTGTTAATGAAATTGAAAAACGCTTTGGTTTGGATAAACCGCCTTTTGAACGGTTTATGTTAATGATGAAAAATTACCTGACTTTTGATTTTGGCGATAGTTTTTTCCAAGACCGCAGCGTTGCCCAACTGATGATTGATAAAATGCCGGTTTCGATCTCATTGGGGTTATGGACGACCATGTTAGTGTATATGATTTCTATTCCATTAGGTATCAGGAAAGCCGTCCGTGATGGCAGCCGGTTTGATGTCTGGAGTTCCGGAGTTATTGTTATCGGCAATGCGGTTCCTAGTTTCCTGTTTGCTATTTTACTGATCGTTTTATTTTCAGGCGGACGGTATTTCGACTGGTTTCCATTGCGCGGTTTAACATCACCTGATTTCGCAGACCTATCGACTTTCGGTAAAATCAAAGATTATTTTTGGCATCTCGTACTCCCGTTAACAGCTATGGTCATCGGTGGTTTTGCCGGGCTGACAATGTTGACAAAAAATTCATTTATCGAAGAGATCAATAAACAATATGTGATCACAGCCCGAGCCAAAGGCTTGGCCGAAAAAAGTGTTCTTTACGGGCATGTGTTCCGCAATGCTATGTTGATCGTCATCGCAGGGTTTCCGGCCGCCTTTATTGGTATTTTATTTACAGGCGCCATGCTGATAGAAATTATTTTTTCCCTTGATGGTCTTGGACTACTTGGCTTCGAGGCCGCCATCAAACGCGACTACCCGGTAATGTTTGGCACGCTTTATTTTTTCACTTTGTTGGGCTTAGTTATGCAAATTATTAATGATCTGATGTATCATTTCATTGATCCGCGCATTGATTTTGAAAGCCGGGATTAACGCGATGTCATTATCCCCTATTGCCCAACGTCGCTGGTCTAACTTCAAACGTAATCGTCGTGGTTTTTGGTCTTTATGGATCTTTCTTTTTATTTTTTTCATCAGCATGTTTTCCGAATTTATCGCTAATGAAAAACCGCTTTTGATCGAATACAACGATCAATTTTATGCACCGATTTTTGAAATCTATCCAGAAACTACATTTGGTGGTGAATTTTTAACCGAAGCCGATTACCGTGATCCTTTTGTGGCTGATCTTATAAATGAAAAAGGGTGGATGGTGTGGCCGCCGATCAGGTATTCATACAATACCATTAATTTAAATTTATCCGTACCCGCCCCGGCCCCGCCGAGCTCCGTCAATTGGCTGGGCACCGATGACCAAGGCCGCGATGTTGTCGCCAGATTGTTATATGGATTTCGCATATCCGTTTTATTTGGATTTATTTTAACTATTTTAAGTGCCTCTGTTGGCGTTTCTGTTGGCGCTATGCAGGGTTTTTATGGTGGCTGGATTGATCTTTTTGGCCAACGTTTCATTGAAATTTGGGCTGGCATGCCGACGCTTTATTTGCTGATTATTTTAGCCAGCGTGGTTGAACCTAATTTCTGGTGGCTGTTAATTTTATTATTGGCCTTTGGCTGGATGGGTTTTGTCGGCGTCGTCCGCGCCGAATTCCTGCGTGCCCGTAATCTTGATTTTGTCAAAGCAGCAAAAGCGCTAGGTGTCAGCGATTTTAAAATTATTTATAAACACGTACTGCCGAATGCCATTGTTGCGACCATCACGTTCATGCCGTTCACCTTGGCAGGTTCTGTAACAGCCCTTACGACCCTCGATTTTTTGGGTTTTGGCTTGCCGCCGGGTTCTCCTAGTTTGGGTGAATTACTGAACCAAGGCAAAGCAAATTTACAAGCCCCGTGGCTCGGCATTTCAGGATTTATTACAATCTCTGTTATGCTGACTTTATTAGTGTTCATCGGCGAAGCTGTACGCGACGCATATGATCCTCGTAAAACTTTTTCTAAATAGGCTCACCTATGCAACATTCAACCAACACGCCGCTTTTATCTGTCAAAGAACTTTATGTGTCATTTGGCAACGGTGACCGCATGACACCTGCTGTTAAAGGTGTCTCATTTCAAATTAATAAAGGCGAAACTGTTGCATTGGTCGGCGAATCCGGGTCCGGTAAATCCGTCACCGCTTTATCCATTATGCAATTATTGCCTTATCCCACAGCCCACCACCCCCATGGCGAAATCTGGTTTGAAGACCAACAAGTTGTTGGTGCCGATGAAAAGTCACTGCTTAGGCTTCGCGGCAACCGGGTGGCAATGATTTTCCAAGAACCGCTGACGTCGTTAAACCCGCTTCACACCATTGAAAAACAAATTAGTGAACCTTTATTTCTACATAAAACTATATCAAAATCAGCTGCTCATGAACGGGTTGTAGAACTTCTTAAAATCGTTGGGCTTGAAGATGCCATCAACCGATTAGATGCCTACCCTCACGAATTTTCCGGCGGCCAACAACAACGCATCATGATTGCCATGGCGCTGGCTAACGATCCGGATTTATTAATTGCCGATGAACCAACAACGGCATTGGATGTTACCGTCCAAGCTCAAGTATTGGAATTATTGCAGGCCATTCAAAAAAAATTGGGTATGGCCATTTTATTTATCACCCATGATTTAAATGTTGTTCGCAGAATTGCCAACCGAGTACTGGTCATGCATGGCGGCGAAGTCAAAGAAGCAGGGCCAGTCGCCCAAGTTTTTGATCATCCAACCCATGATTATACAAAACATTTATTGTCATCCGAACCCAAAGGGCATCCTGCGCCAATCCCCAAAAACTCCCCTGAAGTTATTAAAGCCCAAAACATCAAAGTTTGGTTCCCCATTAAAAAAGGATTTCTTCGTCGTACAGTTGATCACGTCAAAGCCGTTGACGGTATTTCGCTTAATTTACATGAAGCCCAAACTTTAGGCGTTATAGGCGAATCCGGGTCTGGCAAAAGCACCCTTGGCCGGGCTTTATTAAAACTTGAAACATGCCAAGGTTTGCTCGAGTTCCAGCAACAATCTTTGCAAAATTTATCACGCAAACATATGCGTCCTTTGCGCCGTCAAATGCAGATTGTTTTTCAAGATCCCTATGGCTCGCTTAGTCCCAGACTTTCCGTGCGCCAAATCATCGAAGAAGGTTTATTAGTACATAAACTTGCCGACACTGCAAATGACCGGCTTCAACTTATTTCTAATGCCCTTAACGAAGTCGGTCTTGATCCGTCGGTTATGGACCGTTATCCCCACGAATTTTCCGGTGGTCAACGCCAACGTATTGCCATTGCCAGAGCCATTATTTTAAAACCTAAACTCATAATTCTTGATGAACCAACCAGCGCGCTTGATCTCTCTGTTCAATCGCAAATCGTCGATTTGTTGCGCCAATTACAAATCACCCACAAGCTGGCTTATTTATTTATCAGTCACGATTTAAAAGTGGTTCGCGCATTATCCCATAACATCATCGTTATGCGCCATGGAAAAGTCGTTGAAACGGGAAGCGTTTCCGACATTGTAGAACGCCCGCAACAAGCTTACACTCAGGCACTGATGGCGGCGGCCTTTGACATCAAAGCCGACCATAGCGGTGTTGTCTCTGTTTAATTAATTTTGTACCTAATATTAAAAATAGCTAGTTCCGCCATATGCTAGGCTGAGCAACCCTGCTCCTAAAATTACCCGGTAAATGGCAAACGGTGTAAAATTAGCCCGCCGCAACCAAGCCATAAACAAAATAATCACGACCAGTGCGGCCACGAAAGATAATCCGGCGACAATGGCAAGATCACCTGTTATAGATATTTCACCGGCTTTATACACTCCCCAGCCTTTTAACAAACCCGCACCCAAAATAGCTGGCATGGATAACAACATTGAAAACCGGGCGCTTTCAGCCCGTTCCATGCCCAACAAACGACCGGCCGTCATGCAAATACCCGACCGACTGGTGCCCGGAACCAATGCCAAACATTGTGCAAATCCGATCATTACTACGTCACTGATTTTTAGATGATCGATGCGCCGTAATGTTAAACCAATGCGGTCAGCCGCCAATAACACAATGCCAAATCCCAAAGTCGTCCAACCGATCACTTCCAAGCCCCGAATGCCATCAGGAAAATAAAGGTTCATTGCATAACCCGCCACCATCACCGGTATTGTTCCGATAATTAAAAATCCGATCAACCTTAAACCCGGCGTCACCCTTCCTTTCATTAACATAAATACACTTAACAACATGGCCCACACATCCCGGTATAAATAAGCCATCACCGCGAATAATGTGCCGACATGAGCGGCCACATCTATAGTTTGGCCTTGATCCGGCCAATCGGTAAAAATCGGTATTAACACCAAATGACCCGAAGAACTAATGGGTAAAAATTCTGTGAAACCTTGGACAATGGCAATCACTGAGAGCTGAAGTAATGGCACCCGTGCCTCTCCTTTAAAATTTTATGTCGATAAGCGATACAAAGTTGAATTCAAGAACGTGCCACCTTGGGTGAGCTTATTTTTATCGTTGCCTCTTATACCATTTGATTAGGGCTTAACCAATATTCATTTAGTCTTGTTTTGGTACTTTTTTGTATTTGATCTATCATTTTTTGTGCTTAGGCATTTTATTTTTTAAGAATTTTACAGGTCCCTTTCAATAAAAGTAAACAATGCTGACCTAATTAAACTTGCTTTTAATCGGCATTCTATGCATTTTAAGAAAAAATAACATGTTCTTGATCAGGGAAAGCTGTCATGCCCGACAAAATGCAACAATTTACAACCATCCGACACGCCATGCCGGACAAACGCACCAGTGCAGAAAGACGCCGGGACTTTGATGAAATTTATCAAGATTTTTCGATAACCACCGCATCCGAACAGTCATCACGCTGTGAACAATGTGGCATCCCTTATTGTCAAATCCATTGCCCGTTACAAAACAACATTCCCGACTGGTTACTCCTCGCCACCGAAGGCCGCCTTGAAGAGGCCTATGAAACCTCTCAGGCGACGAATACGTTCCCGGAAATTTGTGGCCGCATCTGCCCTCAAGACCGATTGTGCGAAGGCAGTTGTGTCTTAGAACAATCGCGCCACACAACAGTCACCATCGGCGCCATTGAAAAACATATAACCGATACGGCTTGGGAAAACGGCTGGGTTAAACCACCAAGCCCGATGGTCGAAAAAACCACATCTGTTGGCATTGTTGGTTCCGGCCCCGCTGGATTAGCTGCGGCCGATCAATTGCGCCGTAAAGGATACCAGGTTGATGTGTATGAACGCCAAGACCGAGCCGGTGGATTGTTGATTTACGGCATCCCCAATTTTAAATTGGACAAAGATATCGTTGAACGGCGGACAAAACTATTAGAACAAGGCGGCGTCCATTTTCATTTATCCTATGAAATAGGCCGCGATGCATCCTTCGAAGATTTATATAAACGCCATGACGCAGTGTTGATCGCAACCGGTGTATACCAGCCGCGCGCCATCACCATGCCCGGCTGTACATTACCCGGCACTCATATGGCGATGGATTTTTTAGTGGCATCAAACCGTGTCGGACTTGGCGATGATGTGGATGCCTATAATTCAGGTGAATTGGACGCGCGCGGTAAAAATGTGATTGTTGTCGGTGGTGGTGATACGGCCATGGACTGCGTTCGCACCGCCATCCGCCAAGGTGCTAGAACCGTTAAATGTTTATACCGTCGCAACCGTGCAAATATGCCGGGGTCCGCACGCGAAGTTGCCAACGCCGAAGAAGAAGGCGTCGAATTTATCTGGCAAGCCGCCCCTATCGCATTGTTAGGGGATGATCACGTTGCCAAAGTCCGCGCCCATAAAATTCATTTAGGCGTTGCCGATGCATCGGGCCGCCAAACACCTAAACCCGTACCGGATTCGCATTTTACCATTGATGCTGACATGGTGATCATGGCGCTTGGCTTCGAGCCCGAAGATTTGCCGACAAAATTCCATGAACCAGAGCTTAAAACCACCGACTGGAACACTTTGGACATTGATGAAGCGACCTATGCTACATCATTGCCGGGCGTATTTGCTGCGGGCGACATCAGCCGCGGCGCATCGCTTGTGGTGTGGGCCATCCTTGACGGTCGCCGAGCCGCTGACAACATCGACACTTATATAACAAAGATTGAAACACAACAATCGCTCGCCAAAGCATCTTGAGGGCAGGATAACCATTATGAACAATTTCAAAATACAAACTCAAGGCGAGATCGTCACCCGTGAATGGCTTGAAAACGCCAAACATTTAGAACAAAATGGCTGTTATGATCCTAATGATGAACACGCATCGTGCGGTGTTGGCATGGTGGCAAATACCGATGGCACACCCAGCCGCCGCGTCGTCGAAGCCGGAATTTCGGCGCTCAAAAAAGTTTGGCACAGAGGTGCTGTTGATGCCGATGGATTAACAGGCGACGGGGCGGGCATTCATCTGCAAATTCCATATGCCTTGTTTGAACGTAACATTCGCGCCACCGGCCATGAACCGGACCCGACCGACCGTTTGGCCGTCGGCATGATATTTTTACCAAAAACCGATTTAGGCGCCCAAGAACGTTGTCGTTCTATCGTTGAAACAGAAATATTAAACGCCGGGTATAGTATTTATGGCTGGCGGCAAGTGCCCGTTGAAATCAGCGTCATCGGGGAAAAAGCCAATGCCACACGGCCGGAAATTGAACAAATTATGATCGCCAATCCGGCTAACGGTAAAAAATCGGATTTCAGCGACGAACAATACGAAACCGATTTATATATCATTCGCCGCCGTATTGAAAAGCAAGTGCTCGATAATCACATTAATGATTTTTATATTTGTTCATTGTCGTGCCGTTCAATTATTTACAAAGGCATGTTTTTAGCCGAGCAGTTAACGTCTTTTTATCCAGATTTGCTGGATGAACTGTTTGTTTCCAACTTTGCCATTTATCACCAACGTTATTCTACAAACACGTTCCCGCAATGGAAATTGGCCCAACCGTTCCGCATGTTGGCGCACAATGGTGAAATCAATACATTAACCGGCAATGTCAATTGGACCAAAAGCCATGAGCCGAAAATGGCATCATCTGCTTTTGGTGACGCATTAGAAGATTTAAAACCGGTTATTCAAGCCGGCAGCTCCGATAGTTCCGCGTTGGATGCGGTTTATGAAATTTTATGCCGGGCGGGGCGATCGGCACCATCGGTACAAACGTTGATGATCCCGGAATCCGTATCGCGTAACGCCACTATGCCCGAAAGCCACCAAGCGTTTTTTTCCTATTGCAACAGTGTCATCGAGCCATGGGATGGCCCGGCGGCAATTTGTTCAACCGATGGCCGTTGGTTGGTCGCAGGACTTGATCGCAATGGTTTGCGCCCGCTACGTTACGCACTAACCAGCGATGGTTTGTTGGTGGTTGGTTCCGAAACCGGGATGGTCGAAATTCCCGAAGATAAAATCATTGAAAAAGGCCGTATTGGTCCCGGCGGCATGATCGCTCTTGATTTAAATGACGGCACGTTTTTACGTGACCGCGATGTCAAAGATCAATTATCCAGCGCTCAACCCTATGCAAAATGGGTTTCTACAATCACACAATTGGATGATATCATCAAACCAAAACCCTTAGAAAAACCGATGTTCGGCGCTGATGATTTACGTCGTCGCCAGCATTGTTTTGGCTTTTCTATGGAACAGTTGGAAATGATTGTTCATCCCATGGCCGAAAGCGGCAAAGAAGCCACCGGGTCTATGGGCGATGATGCGCCATTAGCCGTGTTATCCGATCATTACCGAGGACTACATCAATTTTTCCGCCAAGCTTTTAGCCAGGTGACGAACCCCCCGATTGACAGTTTGCGTGAAAAACAAGTGATGTCGTTAAAAACTCGCCTTGGTAATTTGGGTAACATTTTAGAAGAAAGCCCAGATCAATGTGATTTATTACAATTGCAGTCCCCCGTTGTCAGCAACGCAACGTTCCAAGCGTTGCAAAAATATTTAGGTAAAACGTCAGCCGAAATTGATTGTACGTTCGATGTTAGCAGCGGACGAGGTGCCTTAGGACGGGCACTCATCCGCATTCGTCAAGATGCCGAAGACGCCGTTCGTGGCGGCTGCACACATTTAACCTTAACCGATGAGGCGATGGACAAGGACAAGGCCCCGATCCCGATGATTTTGGCAACGGGTGGCGTGCATACACATTTGGTCAACCAAGAACTCAGAACGTTTACTTCACTTAATGTGCGCTCTGCTGAATGTATGGATGTGCATTATTATGCTGTTTTAATTGGTGTCGGCGCGACCACCGTCAATGCTTATTTAGCCGAAGAAACCATCCGTGATCGTCACGCAAGAGGATTATTTGCCGACATGACTTTGACGCAATGTCTAGGCAATTTCACCCAAGCCATTGATCAAGGTTTATTAAAAATCATGTCCAAAATGGGCATTAGCGTCATCAGTTCATACCGTGGCGGTTATTGTTTCGAAGCCGTTGGATTATCCCGAGCATTGGTGGCCGAGTTTTTCCCTGGCATGGCGTCACGCATTTCCGGCATTGGTTATTCCGGCATTAAATCCAAAATCACGGAAATGCACCGCGCCGCATTTACCCAAGCAGCAACACCCTTACCCGTTGGCGGATTATACAAATACCGGGCATCGGGGGAACGACACGGCCATGACGGAAAATTAATCCATATTTTACAAACAGCCGTAACATCGGAATCTTATTCTATCTACAAACGTTTTAGTGCGGGCAACCGGGAACTTGGGCCGATTTATCTACGTGATTTATTGGATTTCAAACAGGTCCGTGATCCCATTCCGGTCGAAAACGTTGAAAGTGTCACCGAGATTAGGAAACGTTTGGTCGCACCGGGCATTTCATTAGGCGCGCTTTCACCCGAAGCCCATGAAACGTTATCTATTGCCATGAACCGCATCGGGGCTAAATCCGATTCCGGCGAAGGCGGTGAAGACCCGGCTCGGTACCTTCCGCGCGCCAACGGCGACAATCCATCCAGCGCCATTAAACAAGTGGCATCGGGACGCTTCGGAGTAACGGCAGAATATTTGAACAATTGCCGGGAAATTGAAATTAAAATGGCCCAAGGCGCCAAACCCGGTGAAGGTGGACAATTACCCGGGCATAAAGTCAGCGACGAAATTGCAAAATTACGCCATTCCACTCCCGGCGTGATGCTGATTTCTCCACCCCCTCATCATGATATTTATTCCATCGAAGATTTGGCACAGTTAATCTATGATTTAAAACAAATTAATCCCGATGCATCGGTTGGTGTGAAACTGGTGGCCCGTTCCGGCGTTGGCACCATTGCAGCCGGTGTCGCCAAGGCTAAATCCGATGTGATTTTAATTTCCGGTCATGATGGCGGCACGGGTGCCAGCCCGCAATCATCCATCAAATACGCCGGCATCCCTTGGGAAATGGGCCTCTCCGAAGCCAATCAGGTCCTCACACTTAACCGATTGCGCCATACCATTAAATTACGGGTTGATGGCGGCATTAAAACCGGGCGGGATGTAGTCATCGGTGCCATGTTAGGGGCTGATGAATTTGGTATCGGCACCGCGTCTTTGATCGCCATGGGCTGTATCATGGTTCGCCAATGTCATTCTAATACCTGTCCCGTTGGTGTTTGTACACAAGATGAAAAATTGCGTGCCAAATTTACCGGCACACCTGAAAAAGTAGTTAATTTATTTACCTTCATCGCCGAAGAAGTCACTGAAATCTTAGCATCACTAGGGTTCCGTACGCTGGACGAAATTATTGGCCGCACTGATTTATTACAACAAGTCAGCCGAGGTGCAGCCCACCTTGATGATTTAGATTTAAATGCTGTTTTGGCCCAAGCCGACGCTGGCGGTCATCCACGTCACTGTACGTTGGCGGGCCGCAACCCGGTTCCCGACACGCTGGATGCGCAAATCGTCAAAGACGCCAAAGCCACTCTTGATCACGGTGAAAAAATGCAGCTAACCTATTCAGTTCACAATACTGACCGCGCCGTTGGCACTCGCATGAGTTCGATGATCACGCGCAAATATGGCATGACTGGACTTGCCAGCGGCCATTTAACCGTGCGCTTGCGCGGATCGGCCGGACAGTCATTGGGTGCTTTTGCCGTGCAAGGTTTAACCATCGAAGTGTTAGGCGATGCCAATGATTATGTGGGCAAAGGTTTATCTGGCGGCACAATTGTTTTACGGCCTACTGTTTCAAGCCCCCTATTAAGCCAAGATAACACCATTATCGGCAACACTGTTTTATATGGAGCAACGGCGGGCCGGTTATATGCCGCGGGCCAAGCAGGGGAGCGTTTTTGTGTGCGTAATTCAGGGGCGCAAGCCGTGGTCGAAGGCTGTGGATCGAATGCATGTGAATATATGACCGGTGGCGTCGCCGTTATTTTAGGTGAAATAGGCGCTAACTTTGCAGCCGGTATGACAGGCGGCATGGCTTTTGTCTTTGATGCGCAAAATCTATTCGAGCAACGGGTTAATCCTGATAATGTTTTATGGCAACGCATTGATACAGAATACTGGGAAGATGTTCTGAAAGTGCTGATACAACAACATGTCAAACGCACGCATTCCAAATTTGCCCTACAGCTGCTTAATGATTGGCACCTAGAACGAGGCAAATTCTGGCAAGTGGTGCCAAAAGAAATGATTGGCCGACTTGAACACCCCTTATCTGCTGAAAGCGAAGCAGTGCTGCATCAAGTTGGGGAATGATTCTCGTTTAGTGATGAGCTTTGTTGACTGTATTGCTTGATACGTTAATACTTTGACCCTGTCATCGTTTAACAGGAATAGAGTTCATGCCGAGACCAGTTATCGCCACATTGTTGGATTATGAAGAACAAGGGTCTTTTTCCAGGCGCCCTCATTATGCCCTGCGCACAGCTTATTTTGATGCCATCTGGCGAGCCGGTGGTTTGCCCGTTGGCGTTCCCTATATCACGGATGCTTTGCCCGAATTTTTGCAAAGCTGTGACGGCGTGCTCACCCCCGGCGGCAATTATTCTTTCCCGGATGATTGGTATGGGCAACCTGACACAACACAAAAACAGCATCCACGGTTTGAATTTGAATGTAATTTAACAAAACGTGCCCTAAAAAACGATCTTCCTATGTTAGGCATTTGTGCCGGTATGCAGGTTTTAGCCGGCGTTCATGGTGCCACGTTTCATAAAAACCTGCACCACGTTATCCAGACAAATATTGACCATTTAAACCAGCGCCCCGCCGAACAACGGGCCCATGGCATTGATATATTTGAAAATACACAACTGCATAAGATCATCGGGACCAATAAAATCGACGTTAATACGGCCCACAACGAAGCCATTGATAATGTCCCGGCAGACGTGGTCGTCAGTGCGCGCGCACCAGATGGTGTCATAGAAGCTATCGAAATACCCGTTGCACGGTTTGCCATCGGCGTGCAATGGCATCCTGAATTTTTTATGAATGATGACAGTCCGGATTTTATGATTTTAAAAGCTTTTATCCAAGCCTCTGCCGACAAAAGTAAAAATAATGACTGATTTAATCAAACAAACTATTGGTGTCGCAGGTTGTGGGACTATGGGTTTACCCATGGCCCAACAATTATTAACGGCTGGTTATGATGTGTGGGGATTTGATGTGCGCCCACGCCATGAATTTGGCGACTTTGAAAAACGCATGATCATTGATGCCGACGAATTTTCAAATCAAATGGATATTGTTATTTCTGTAGTTCGGGACCATGGGCAAACACATGATTTATGTTTTGATGTTCAAGGTTTGTTTCATTCTACCAATGCACCCGACACACTCATAATCAGTTCGACTTTATCGCCTAAAATCATGCCTGAACTGAGGCAGCGGTTACCACATCATACTCAACTTGTTGATGCACCCATGTCCGGGGCACCTCACCGGGCGCGTTCTGGTGAACTGACATTCATGCTTGGTGGCAGCGATTATGATATTAGCCGTTTAATGCCGTTATTTAATGTCATGGGCCACACAGTTCATCATCTAGGCGGTGTGGGTTGTGGGCTATCTTGTAAAGTGGCTAATAATTTTGTCGCCAGTGCATCCGTCGCTGCGGTTCGCCATGTTTTAAATACATGCAAAACTTTAAACCTCGAACCCGAAGCCTTGCTTGAAGTCATGAACAGCAGTTCCGGCGGCACTTGGTTTGGCAGTAGCTTTAATGATATCGATTGGGCCTCTGAAGGCTATTCACCCACCAATACCATGGGCATTTTAGAAAAAGACATGTTGTCTTTTCTAGACGCCATTAACCAAGATCCTGACCAAGCAAACCCGTTGGAAAAATCCATATTACATACCCTCCGCAATCTTAAACCTTACTCAAATTAATACCGGGAAACCATCATGAGCCCATCACGCGTCTGGATAATTATAGGTGGATTAAGCGCCATAATAGCGATTGTCGCCGGGGCAACGTCCGCCCATTACGTCAGTTCTGAAAAAGCCCAACAAGCGGTGTCGACCGCAGCGCAATATCAAATGTGGCACAGTATAGCGTTGTTTATCATTGCCTGGTTAATTTCCCGCGCTGATGTTGTTCAAGCCAAATGGTATAAACGCGCCGGGCAATTTTTTTGCTCTGGTATCGTACTTTTCAGCGGGTCCCTTTATGGCTTTGCTTTATACGGCTCCATCCCATTTCCATTAATGACACCGATCGGAGGCCTGTCGTTTATTTTAGGCTGGATTTTTCTAGTCATTGGTGCGTTTAGGGCTTCGCCTAAACAACCCGAAGACTTATAGACTTAGCCCATGACTTTAGATTTTGAAGATTTCAAAAACCGCCGTCCTGTTGGTTTTATTGGCCCAAACAAAACCGGCGGAGAAGAATACCGAACGGCTTATATACTCGCTCAAATCGTTTCTGGTTTTGGGCGACCAATTTTAACAGCTTATCAAGGCGGTGTAATGGAAGCCGCGTGCCGTGGTGCTTCTGATGTGGGCGGCACCAGCATTGCCATCACCTCTGATCAATTAACGCCTTGCGATCATGCTTATGCCCGTGTGATTTTAGCTGAAGACTTAAACTTTCAACAAGATGACAGCGGTCAAGCATCAGAAAACGATATGCCCATCAATCATTTACTGGCAACGATATCAGATTTTTTAATCGCGGTCAGTGGTACCGAAAATACCGCTAACGCAATTAAACTGGCCCTGCGTTTTGGCAAAACCGTGATCGGCGTGCGTGGGTCACCCTATCCCGAAGACGCAACCAACTTATCACCACAAGCAATTAAAAATTATCATTTAATGAAGACACCGGACGATGCTATTTTATATTTAAACCAATGGCTATCGTCCGGTGACCCGTAACACTTATGCAGCAGCACGTATGGCGGCGGCATTAACACCGTCATCAACGGCATTTTCAAACTGTTTGAAATTGGCTTCAAACCTTTGACGCAAATCGTTGGCTTGCACATCATAAGCCGCAGCATCAGCCCATGTCATCCGTGGATTTAAAACATCACTTGGCACATCAGGGCAACTTGATGGCACCAATACACCAAAATTAGGGTCAGCCACCATCACGGTTTCTGCTAATCGCCCATCAAGCGCGGCCGTTACCATGGCCCGGGTATAGGCAATTTTCATGCGCTCGCCAGAACCATACCCGCCGCCGCTCCAACCTGTGTTAACCAACCAACAGTTGGCTTTGTGGAGAGCCATTTTTTCACCTAACAAAGCTGCATAGACGCTTGGGTGGCGTGGCATAAAAGGTGCCCCAAAACACGTTGAAAATGTAGCCGCAGGTTCTTTTAATCCACGTTCCGTCCCAGCAACTTTGGCGGTATAACCCGATAAAAAATGATACATGGCTTGTTCTGATGATAATTTACTAACAGGTGGCAATACGCCAAATGCATCACAAGTCAACATCACGATATTGATTGGATGATCACCGCAACCCGTTGCGGATGCGTTGGGGATTTCATCTATGTTGTATGAAACTCGGCCATTTTCAGTAATCGTTTTATCAAAAAAATCAAACGTCCGGCTGTGCGGGTCCATCGCTACATTTTCAACCAATGAACCAAAACGACGCGTGGTATGAAAAATTTCGGGTTCAGCCTGTTCCGTTAAATTAATCGTTTTGGCATAACACCCGCCTTCGAAGTTGAAAACACCCGTCGGTCCCCATCCATGCTCATCATCACCGATTAATGTCCGCGAACTGTCGGCGGATAATGTTGTTTTTCCTGTTCCAGACAGACCAAAAAATATGGCCGCATCCCCGCCAGAGCCGACATTGGCAGAGCAGTGCATCGGCAGCACGTCTTTGGCCGGCATCAAATAATTCATCACAGAAAAAATGGATTTTTTAATTTCCCCGGCATAGGCCGTGCCGCCAATAATCACCAATTTACGCCCCAAATGTAAAACCACAAATGCACCGGATGTCGTGCCATCTGTTTCTGGATTAGCCGTTAAAGACGGTGCATGTAAAACCGTGAACTCCGGCTCGAAATGTTGCAAAGTTTCTGTATCCGGTTGCAAAAACATATTGCGGGCAAATAAATTATGCCATGCGGTTTCAGTAACCGCGCGGACTTTTAATTGATAATCACTATTGGCACCGGCCAAACAATCCTGAACAAAAACGTCACCGCCATTTAAATGGGTTAAAACTTTTTCATGGAGTTTGTCAAAATGTTGTTCCGACATCGGACGGTTAACATCCCCCCACCATATATTTTCAGATGATGATTTTTCATCAACAATGAACCGGTCATTAGGTGAGCGCCCTGTATGTTCACCGGTTGTTGTTGTAAAAGCCCCGCCCATGGCAAGACGACCTTCGCCTCGACCAACGGCAATTTCAATTAATCCTGCTGGTGAAAAATTCCAGTGTGCTTTGCTGACATTTTCCAAGCCGTGATTTTTCAAACCATACCGGCTGATTGTGTGTCCGATGTTTTCCACTTTTTGCTCCTATTGGGAATGCTGCAATATTCCCGTGAAATTTGTATAATTGGTAAAAATTTCCGTTAAAGTTTATGTTTCTGCAAAAATTTTAAACATGATTTTCGTCAAGTCTCAACACTAAAAGCACAAAACCACAATGTTTCTTGGGGATATTTACAGTTTTTTTGCTAAACCAGCTAATTTTACCAGTTCTGAACGACATTCGTTGACATTCGTCAACGTCCGATCGAAATTCAAACGGGCAAACCCGGATGTGTTTTGAAAATTAATCCCATCGGGGTCGATACCACTAAGTCGCCATCCGTGACTTTTGCGTCCAATCAAGTGATGAACCATATTAGCGACGGCTTCACCATGGTCATTATTCATGTGATCGATAATGTCCGTTTCAATGCTTGCAAAATCTTTGCACACTTTTTCAGGCGAAATGATTTCTTGTTTTTTTAACCATACCGCTTTGGCAAAACCGCCAACAAAACGAGCTTTTTCAATCTCCATTTTATAAAAATGAAAATCACCAAAATCAGCATACACAGACGCGTTCGGATGACTTTTTAAATAGCGCACACGGTGACGGGGATCATCGGTTTTTAAAACCCGTCCCATAACAGTGACCCGAGCACCTGTTTGTGGATGGCGTTTATTTAATGCCTTTTCCACGACTAATGAAGCCCGCGCGTCATGATCTAAATTTTGGCAATGATCGGATAATTCAGAAAATAAAAAAATCGGGTTGCCGTTCATATCGGCTGCAAATGTCGCTAATGACCCATAGGGCCAACCGGTTTCAGATGCATTGTCGGAAGCTAATCCGGTCGACAAAACGCCTGCCGGACGCGCCCGCAACAAATGTTTAGAGATTTTAACAAAATCTTTTTTATTTTGTTTTGGACGCGCCATTGAGTTTTTATCTTATGCTATTCAAACGTGTGAGTGGTGTTCAAATTTACGGTAAAAATAACCCGATGCCCCACCCAAAACAAGGAAGGTAACAGCCGTTAATACCAACGATGCAGCTGCAAATTCGCTAGCGATTTCCGCAGGTACATTACCGACATTAACCTCGACCGTTGGCACACCAACCAAATAAGGCAACGCCAACAGCAACACGCCACCGACTTTCCAAAGCACGCCGTCTTTTAATAACAATAACGCCAAGGCTACAATGGCCGCAATTCCTGAAAGCAACCACCATAGTTGGCGGTCGGCTAGATTGGCCGCGACCAATCCCGGAGGTTCTGGAGCCAAGCCCAATGATGGCCATGCGAACAAGGCGGCAAAAGCACATAAGCCCCAGATTGCGCCTTCTTTCATATCGACATTACGGCCGCTGATGGCTATCCCGCCAACCAACAAAAAAGCAAAGCCCGTGGTCATGACAATACCCGTAATTAAAGTCCAGAAGTTCCGTTCTAAACCATTTTCTGGCGCCCAAGGGTCAGCTTCAACGACCTCGGCTTTACTGGCCGCGTTATCTGGATGGGCATGAGAACTATCATGGACATGACCGTTTTCAAAAATTTCTGCATGCGTAATGATTGGTGTCAATTTCCACATGTTTCCACCAAACGACACAACGCCCGCAACTAACCCTGCCAGCAGAGCCGACATAACAATTCGTGTTAACATACTGATTGCTCCGGGTTATTAGTGGCAGGGAAATGCAAACGCGTGTCGTACATCGTGGGCCGCATTATGCACAGCGTCTATTTGCGCCATACCTGCACCCATAATCATAAACAGGCCAAAAACCATTGCCAAAATAGCTGGCATTTTGTTAGCCGTTACGATAACGGCGTGTTGTCGGGAAGTTTCCATCGTTGGATTGCTCATTATATTTTCTCCATAGCGACAAATTTGTCTGTTTTTAAAATTCATTTTGTAACCGCCGCTACGGTCAATCCGTCCTGAAAGATAACCCGTCTTTCCGGTTCACGGCGTTGGCTGCGGCAGGTCTCCTGACTTTTGGGTCGTTATTTTGTTCGGCCTTCCCGGAGCATTGATTTAAAAAGTCTAATCAACAATCCAGTGACCACAATTGAACAAAACTCGCCAATTACAGTTGCGGGGACAGTCATGGTTACGAGCTCCCGTTTTGGGTCAGCCCGCCCTTGTTCCCTTTTAAGCCCCCAGCTTTCATCGCCGTTGATAGGGCACCACATACGGATTATTATATGCCCATCTATTCATCATGGTCAATATTTTTAGCAAGTCCTGAGTTCAAACATTGTTGCCGTGCCACAATAGAGATATAATTTTGCCACAAATGAACTGTATCTTGACCAATACCAACTTTGTTTAGCCCCATCAATTTATGATGACCACAATTATAGAAAGGCAGCCCATGGCCCATACCATCGCACTTGTCGATGACGATCAGCACATTTTAGCATCCCTGTCGGCAACACTTAAACACGAAGGATACAGCGTTAAAACTTATGCCGATGGTTGTGAAGCTTTGGTAGGACTAAACAAATTGCCTGCGGATCTTGCCGTGCTGGATATTAAAATGCCCCGCATGGACGGACTTGAATTGTTGACCGAGCTTAGAAAAACAAACAAGCTTCCGGTGATATTCTTAACATCCAAAGACGATGAAATTGATGAAATTATGGGCTTGCGTCTGGGCGCTGATGATTACATCAAAAAACCATTTTCCCAACGTTTGTTATTGGAGCGCATCCGCGCCGTGTTGCGCCGTCATGAACAAGTTCAAAATGATGAAAGTGATAAATCGACCTTAAAACGTGGTGATTTGATGCTCGATTCCACCCGCCATTTGTGCACATGGAAAGGCAAAGAAGTTAATTTAACCGTCACAGAATTTTTATTGGTCGAAGGTTTGGCAAGACGACCCGGCCACGTCAAAAACCGTGATCAACTGATCGATGCGGCTTATGGCGAACATATTTATGTCGATGACCGGACCATCGATAGCCACGTTAAAAGATTGCGTCGGAAATTCCGTGAAATTGATGATACGTTTTCTCAAATCGAAACTTTGTATGGGGTTGGCTACCGCTACAAGGCAACGTAAGATCACCATTGGTTTTATACAAACAGTAAAAACAGGCAGAATTCATGGCCGGCGATGATCAGCTAGATAACTCAGGAGCGCATAGAAAAAGTTATTCGCCCGGCCTGATATCGCCAATAACCCGGAAAATTTTGGCCGTTAATATTTTAGCCCTTGGCGTTCTCGCCAGTGGTATTTTGTTTCTTGATGAGTACAAAAAAAGCCTGATCAGCAGCGAATTAGAAGCGTTAGCCACACAAGCGGAAATGTTTGCCGTCGCTTTGGCTGAAACATCCGGCAATGATCAGCCAGCAACTGATCGCAACCGAGTGGCTAATATTTCAAACCAGATGGTTAGGCGGCTGGTACAAACTACCGGCACACGGGCGCGGTTGTTTCGCTTAGACGGCAGCCTAGCCGCTGATTCAAGGCGGCTAAACGGGGCATCCGGTAAAATTTTATCAGAAACACTGCCGCCACCAGAAGATACTAACAAATTTGTCATCAGCATTTTGGACATTTTTGAAACAGTCACATCGTTGATAAACCGCGGTCCCGATTTACAACCCTATGCCGAATCCCCATCACAGCATGCCGCCGATTACCCGGAAGTCGAAGCCGCCCTTGGCGGTGATTATGTTAAAGCCTTGCGTGATGCAGGCGGCAAACGCTTGTTATTAAGTGTCGCCGTACCAATCCAACGGTACAAACAGGTTTTAGGCGCCCTAATGTTATCAAAAAGTTCAAACAAAATCGATGCTGCTTTGTTAGACGTGCGCATCAATATCTTACAAATCTTTTTAGCCGTTTTGAGCTTAACCATCTTATTATCCTTTTATTTAGCACGAACCATTTCAAGGCCATTATTAATTTTGGCTGATGCTGCGGAAAAAGTGCGCCTTGATCACAGCCGTCAACATAAAATCCCCTATCTTGGCAACCGTCAGGATGAAATTGGTGAACTCGCGGAAACGCTACAGGCCATGACTGAAACGTTATGGCAGCGCATGGATGCCATTGAACGATTTGCCGCTGACGTCGCACATGAAATTAAAAACCCGTTGACATCACTACGTAGCGCCGTTGAAACCACAGCTCGCATTGATGATCCGGAAAGTCAGGCCAAATTAATGACCATTATCCAAGAAGATGTTGTTCGGCTTGATCGTTTAATCAGCGATATTTCCGATGCCTCGAGGCTGGATGCTGAATTGTCACGGACCGAAACCGCGGCAATTGATATCGCAGCAATGATCAACACTCTTGTTGATATCCACCAAACACATAGCCCGAACGCACCAAAATTAATTGCAAAAATATCTGTGGACAAAGCCTATCCAGCTTATGTTGACGGCATGGAAAGTCGAATAGCTCAAGTATTCAGTAATTTAATCGGCAATGCCATTACGTTCAGTCCTGACGGCAGCAACATCATCATTACATTAAATACTTCTATAAATTGGTTGACCGTTACCATTGATGACCAAGGGCCGGGCATACCCAAAGACAAAGAAAAACGCATTTTTAATCGATTTTATACGGAACGCCCAACGGGAGAAAAATTTGGCACTCATTCAGGACTAGGTTTAAGCATTTCATTACAAATTACAGAAACCCATGGTGGCCGCCTTTGGGCGCAAAATCGGGTTGATGATAAAGGACAGATTATTGGCGCCCGCTTCAGTCTTGAACTGCCAAGGATGCAAAAATGACAACCGATGCCCCCACCATCCACGCAACAGCTGTAAAAATTGACCAATATGCTGTCGTTTTACGGGGTCCGTCTGGGGTCGGGAAATCTGACTTGGCATTGCGATTAATCGATGCGGGGGCACAGCTCATCAGCGACGATCAAACCAACTTGTTTATTGAAAATAATATTTTATGTGCTGGGCCTGCAAAAAATTTATTAGGGTTAATCGAAATCAGAGGCCTTGGCATTTTATCTTTCGACCCAGCCCCGCCCAGTGCCGTCGGCTGTATCATTGATTTAATATCTGGCCCCCGACCTGACAAAGAGAAAAACCGTTTACCGCCGCCGCAAACAACATCTCTGTTGGGACACACCATTTCATTAGTCGAACTTTACCCTTTTGATTTATCCGCTGCGATTAAGGTTAAGCTTGCCTTAGGGTTGGCAACGGGCACACAATCGCGTCATGACATATAAAACCTCAGATAAATCAGTAAACAGACCGATCATTGTTCTTGTTAGCGGTGTTTCGGGCGCTGGAAAAAGTTCCGTCCTGAAAGCTTTTGAAGATTTTGGTTTTGAAGCCATCGATAATGTACCGCTGAAATTATTAGAACGTTTAACAGCCCCCGGCGATTTACCTAACGCCATGGCCATCGGTGTAGATATTCGTACCCGTGATTTCACATCGCGCTTATTACTGGATCAATTGGAAACATTAACCGGGCGCGCCGACGCTGATGTACGGTTGCTATTTGTCGATTGTGACGATTTAATTCTTGGTCGTCGGTTCGAAGAAACCAGACGCCGCCACCCGCTCGCCATTGACCGACCCATCGCTGATGGCATTCGTCATGAACGGCGGTTGGTGCACCCCTTAAGACAACGCGCGGATCTTTTAATCGATACAACTGAACTTGCACTCGGCGATATGAAACGATTGTTATCAGGACACTTCAAACTGCAAACGGAAAACGGTTTAAGTCTTTTTATCACATCGTTTTCTTTTCGCAGCGGATTGCCACGCGATGCCGATCTGGTATTTGATGTTCGGTTTTTAAAAAACCCCCACTACGATGATCTTTTAAAACCATTAACAGGGCGTGATCAAGCGGTCGCCGATTACATTAACACAGACACCCGGTTTGAAAATTTTTTCAATCACTTAACAGCTATGCTTAACACTTTAATTGAAGGGTATGAAGCCGAAGGAAAAAGTTATTTAACCATCGCTTTTGGCTGTACCGGAGGTCGCCACCGTTCGGTTTTTTGCGCCGAGCAATTAACCGCTGTATTACGCCAAGACAAACCATCGGTTCAAGTTCACCACAGGGACTTGGACAAACCTGTAAAATAAGGTTTATAGTTCGCTGAATTGAGAGCCCGTAATATTTACGTTTGGTAATAAAGGATACATATCCATGATCGGTCTGGTTTTGGTCACCCACGGACGGCTTGCCGATGAACTCGCCGCCGCTTTGGAACATGTCGTTGGTGAACAAACGAATATGCGCACGGTCTGTATCGGTGCCGATGATGATATGGAGCTCAGGCGTGCTGAAATTCTTCAACAAGCCCTTGATGCTGACGAAGGCGAGGGATCTATTTTACTAACCGATATGTTTGGCGGCACGCCATCAAATTTAGCCATTTCCGTGATGGATAAAGCTAAAATCGAAGTCATCGCCGGGGTCAATTTGCCTATGTTGATTAAACTCGCATCAACGCGCAAAACGGAAAACCTGCATGATGCCGTTATCGGTGCCCAAGAAGCCGGGCGGAAATATATCAACATTGCCTCACAGCTTTTAAATCAGGATGACTGAAGTCATGCGTACAGCCATGATCATAAATAAACGCGGTTTGCATGCCAGGGCCGCCGCCAAGCTGGCAAAAGTGGTCAGTGGTTTTAATGCCGAAGTCAGCGTTTCAAAATGCGGGCAAACGGTTTCCGGACAATCGATCATGGGATTAATGATGTTGGCCGCTGCCCAAGGATCTGAGATCACGTTAAAAGCATCCGGGCCCGATCAAGATCGTGCACTGGAAGCTCTTTGCACTTTAATCAATGATCGGTTTGGCGAAGATATAGCGTGACACAAGCAATTCCCAAAAACCCATTGCATAAACCCGCTCCAGAGATCATCCTAGAGGGGTTAGGCGTATCACCGGGTATTGCCTTTGGCGTGGCCTATGTGCGCGAAGCCGGGCTAACAGAAGCCCCGGAATACATGTTAAAAAAGAGCCAAATCAATGACGAACTTAAGCGTTTTCAAGGCGCTGTTGACCGAGCCGTCAAACAAATCGAACGGTTGCAAGTCAAAGCCCGAAAAATGCCTGCATCCGCGGCTGATGAAATGGGTTTTATGTTGGATGCCTATCTACATATGCTGGCACATTCACGACTGATACGGGGCGCACAAAACCGCATTCAACAGCAAAAAATTAATGCCGAAAGTGCTGTTCAAGCCGAACTCCATGATATCGCAAATAATTTTTTAGCCATGGAAGACAGTTATTTAGCGGCTCGGTTGGATGACATCAAAGAAGTTGGAAATCGATTGATTATCAATCTGATGCGCAAACCTATTAAACCATTTTCTTCGGTGCCAGCCGGCAGCATATTAATCGCACAACAATTATCCCCGGCCGACATGGCGCAATTAAATCCGGACCGCATCGAAGGCGTCGCCACGTTACAAGGCGGTAGCGAAGGCCACACCGCCATTATGGCGCGGGCTTTACGTTTGCCGGCCGCTTTATGTGTGCCCGACCTGCTTCATCAGATACATTCAGGCGATACCGTGATTTTGGATGGTGATCAGGGACGCGTGATCATCAATCCAACACAGCAAACTGAAAACAGTTATCAGCTTCGACAACAAGCACAACTCCAAGCGGCGTCCGAATTAGCCCGGCAAAATCGCATGGATGCGGAAACTATTGACGGTGTAAAAGCCACATTAGTTGCCAATGTGGAACTACCGCTGGAAATGATGGCCGTCAAAGAATTTGGTGCCGAAGGCATTGGGTTGTTACGCAGTGAGTTTATGTTCATGAACCGTCAGGCTTTGCCCGATGAAAATGAGCAATTTGAAATATTAAAAGAAATCATCGTAGCCATGGATGGACACCCTGTAACAATCCGCACACTCGACATCGGGGCTGATAAAACCAGTGAAGCCGTTCTTGGCGATGCCGAAGCCGAAGACATGTCGGCCCTTGGGTTGCGAGGCATCCGTTTATCTTTGGCCCGCCCGGATATGCTGGATGCACAGTTGCGCGCCATTTTGCGCGCCGGGTTTCATGGCCCTATACGGATATTATTACCGATGGTCAGCTCCGTATCTGAAGTACGCAAATTCCGTGACGCTTTAAAAAAAGTCGCTAAAGATCTAAATAAACAAGATATTCCTTGTTCTTCAGACCTGCCGCCTGTGGGCGTTATGATCGAAATTCCGGGTGCGGCATTAGCCGCTGATGCGCTGGCGGCTGTCAGTGATTTTTTAGCCATCGGTTCAAACGATCTAACCATGTATACGTTAGCCATTGACCGCGCCAATGAACGTGTCGCAAACCTTTATAACCCTTTGCATCCAGCTGTTTTACGGTTAATTCAATTTGCCACGACAGCCGGATTGCGCGCCCGTATTCCTGTTTCTATTTGCGGCGAAATCGCGGGAGACCCACGGTTTACGGCATTATTAATGGGTTTGGGTTTGCGTGAATTTTCAATGGCTCCCTATAGCATCCCGCGGGTTAAACAACGCATCCGCAAAATGACCGTTGATGGTGCAACAAAACGGGCTGAATTGATTATGGACCAAGTAGACAGTGGCCGAATTGCCGCATTATTAGATGATTTCAATGCCCTAATATAGTCGCTTTCACAGGGCGTAAAAACAAAATTAGCCCTCATGTATCCGGGCCAGCCACCAGCTGGATTTACCGCTTTTTTTAATGGGTCCTTGCCCCCGGTGCCAAGACCTGTTATTTCCCGCACTTCACATTATTATTATTGCCAACAGGAGCCCGCTTATGAGCGATTTCACCGATTACAAAATTGCCGATTTTTCCCTAGCCGATTGGGGCCGTAAAGAAATCGCCATTGCCGAAACAGAAATGCCGGGCTTAATGGCCTTGCGCGAAGAGTTCGCAGGGAAATCTCCGCTCAAGGGTGCGAAAATCATGGGCTGTTTGCACATGACCATTCAAACGGCCGTTTTAATGGAAACACTGATAGATTTGGGTGCAGAATTACGCTGGTCATCGTGTAATATTTTCTCAACTCAGGATCAAGCCGCCGCTGCAATGGCCGCTGCCCGTATTCCTATTTTCGCTTGGAAAGGTGAAACAGAAGAAGAATTCATGTGGTGTATCGAACAAACCATCAATGGCCCAGAAAGCTGGGTGCCAAATATGATTTTGGATGATGGCGGTGATCTAACTGCTTTGATGCACGACAAATATCCTGAATTGATGAAAAACGTCAAAGGTTTGTCAGAAGAAACCACAACCGGCGTTCACCGTTTATATGAAATGGAAAAAAAGGGCACGTTGACGGTCCCGGCTATTAACGTCAACGACAGCGTCACTAAATCAAAATTCGATAATAAATACGGCTGCCGCGAAAGTTTGGTTGATAGTATCCGCCGTGCAACAGACGTAATGATGGCCGGGAAAGTCGCCGTCGTCGGTGGTTTTGGTGATGTTGGTAAAGGCTCAGCTGAAAGCTTGCGTAGTGCCGGTTGCCGGGTGCTGGTCACCGAAGTAGACCCGATTTGCGCCCTGCAAGCCTGTATGGAAGGTTTCGAAGTCGTGACTATGGAACAGGGTGCGCTGAGGGGTGACATTTTTGTTACCACCACCGGCAACGTTGATATTATCACCATTGACCATATGCGCGCTATGAAAGACCGCAGCATCGTTTGTAACATCGGTCACTTTGATTCGGAAATCCAAATCGGTGCTTTGAAAAATTACACATGGGACAACATCAAACCACAAGTAGACGAAGTTGAATTCCCCGATGGCAAGCGTTTGATCATTTTGGCCGAAGGCCGCTTGGTCAATTTAGGGTGCGCTACAGGCCATCCAAGTTTTGTTATGTCGGCATCGTTCACCAACCAAGTCCTCGCACAAATTGAATTGTGGGAACGTCATGACCAGTATGAAAACAAAGTCTATGTACTGCCTAAACATCTGGATGAAAAAGTGGCCGCTCTGCACCTTGAAAAACTAGGGGCCCAATTGACCAAACTTAATCAACAACAAGCCGATTACATTGGTGTTGATGTTGACGGGCCGTTTAAACCTGAACAATACCGTTACTAATTTTCAAGTCTTTCTTGCCTCGGGACATACCAATTGGTTAGTCTCGGGGCATGATTGATTTGTTATCAAAAATCGACCCACTCATCCCGCAAGCCGTCATCGGCGGTGTGACGGTCTTGGTATTTTTAATTATCTGGACGTGGCAGCGTCAAAAACTGCAATCTGTTATTGATGAAAATACACGCTTGCAAGCGGTTGCCGTCAAAGCCCGAGAAATTTTAGCCGCCTCTCCGGACGGTATTTTTTTATGGGATCACGGCGGTGGCGGTATTAGTTGTTCAAAACAATTGGCCGTATTATTAAATTTACAAGCCGGCACATTATCCCGTTATGATGACATCCGCGCCTGTTTCCAAGATGATGCCCTTAAACAATTGGAACAATCGGTTTCATTGTTACGCGGCAAAGGAACAGCATTCAACATTATTTTGTCGGTTGGCGGGCGCCATCTCCAAGCCATCGGTACAAGAGCAACAGCCGACGATGGCAAGGCGATTGCCGATATGGTGTGGATGCGTGACATCTCAGATGCCTTTAAAACAACCTCGGATCATCTCAAAAATGCGACGCTCAACGACAATAAATCTGGATTTGACGACCGCCATTTAACAGCTCTACTCGACGCCATGCCGATGCCAGTTTGGTTACGAGGACCCGATTTATCATTGGCATTTACAAACATTGCCGCCACGGGGCTAGCCGACAGCCAATCCGAACTTGCGGAAAAAGCCCAAATGACCGAAGCGCCGGCGACCGAACAACGGCTACTGGATATCCACGATGTTGCCAAACTCACAGAAATTACCGAAATTCCGTTAGGATCCAGCGGTGGCGGCACACTTGGCATTGCCATTGACCGCACAGGGCAAGATCGCCTACTAAGCCAGCTTAAATCCGTCACATGGGACCGCGATCGCGTATTAGAAAATTTGAATGCTGCGATTGCCATATATGACGACCAAACACGACTTGGTTTTTATAATGCCGCATTTTTGCAGTTATGGGAGCTCGATAGCGATTGGCTGCAACAAAAACCATTGTTATCAGATGTTTTAGACCGTTTGCGTGATAAAAGACTGTTGCCGGAAGTAACCGATTTCCCCGGCTTCAAAGCGAGGCATTTAACTCTTTTTAGCCGCATGGAAAACCCCGAAGAAGACCTGTTGCACTTGCCAGACGGGCGCACATTACGCACAACAATTAGCCCCGCCGGTCAAGGTGGTCTTGCACACGTTTTCGAAGACATCACCGATAAATTGGCACTTGAGCGATCATTTCATAGTTTGGGTGCCGTGCAACGGGCGACGTTGGAAAATTTAAATGAAGGCATCGCCGTTTTTGGTGCTGACGGTCAATTAAAATTATCCAACCCGACCTATGCCAAATTGTGGCAGCTGGATGGTAATGCATTAACCGGATCCCCACACATACGGGATGTTCTTGACCGCATGCGCGACTTGATACCCCCTCCACAAGGGGAGACGGCATGGGGTGATGAAAGTTGGCGGGTTTACCGTGACCGCAAAGCAGCGGCATTATTATCAAGACAGCCTGACAATGGACATCAACGTTTAAACAACGGCACAGTGTTGGAATTTGCCACATTACCGTTACCGGATGGGGCGATTTTATCAAGCTACCTTGATATCAGCGCATCGGATAAAATCGAGAAAGCGTTACGCCAAGAAGCCGATGCTTATCGCGATGCCGATACCATGAAATCAGACTTCATCGCCAGCGTTTCACATCGTTTTCGCGTACCCCTAAACACAATTATCGGGTTTTCCGATGTGTTAGATCAACAACTGTTCGGGGATTTGAACAAACGCCAACATGCCTATGCCAATGGCATTAAAGACACCGCCCAAGGTATGGTTTCAGTGATGAATAACATTCTTGATTTGGCAACAATCGAAGCCGGGCGCATGCAATTAGAAATCGCTGAATTCGATATTCATGGGATATTAATGTCATCGCTCAATTTAGTCGAAGGGGCTAGAAAAGGGAAAAAATTAAAACTCGAATTTGATTGCCCGCCGGATATCGGCACTATGACCGCCGATGAGCACCGCATTCAGCAAATCATTTTTAATTTGTTGATGAACGCCGTTCATTACACCCCGGAACGCGGTTTGATCAGCCTGCAGGCTTGGCGAGACGCAAAAAATCTCAGTCTTAAAATTAGCGATACCGGGACCGGCTTAGCCAAAGACGATAAACAACGCCTACGACAACCCTTTGAACAAGGCCCTATTACCGAATCTTCTGAGACCGTCAGCACACCCATAACCCGCGGCGTTGGGCTTGGCCTGACCTTGGTTGACGGTTTTTTAAAGCTTCACGACGGACATTTAGAGATACGCTCGAATCTTGGTCGAGGCACCACTGTGATCTGCCAAATTCCGCTGATCTGTGCTGATCAATAATTTCCGCCAAAGATATCCCGCTGAATTCATTGACAGGAGCTGAATTCAAGCACATCTTAGGGGCTGAAAATACGTGTTCGGGTGCCTTTAATCGACAGGGCTTGTTCACCGTTAGTTCAACCATAAATTGGCTTGCTCAAACAACGAGGGGACAATTAAAGAGGAGGCTTGTATGCCACGTCTATCTACGTTTAACAGCCCATTATTATTAGGTTTTGATCATTTTGAAAGAATTTTAGATCAGGCCGCAAAAAATTCAGCCGAAGGCTATCCACCATACAATATCGAGCAAATTGGCGAAAACGGCTTGCGTATTACCTTGGCGGTTGCTGGGTTTTCATTAGATGATTTGCATGTCGCAACCGAAGACAATCAATTAAACATTCGTGGCCGCCAAGTTGACGAAGACGATTCGCGCGTGTTTTTACATCGTGGCATCGCCGCCCGTCAATTCCAACGCAGCTTTGTTTTGGCCGAAGGCATCGAAGTCATTGCAGCCGATATGAACAACGGATTATTACATATTAGTCTAGAGCGCATAGCACCGGAACCCGAAGTCCGGACTATTCGCATTAACACAACGGAAACAAAAACCAAAACGGTTATAGATGCAACCTAAGCCGCGCGGTTTTCAATGCTTTCTGAAAGGATTGCATAAAGCGCTTCTGTCGTATCCGTACCGCGCAATTTTTCGCATGTTATTTTATCCCGTAACAACCGAGACACTTGGGCGAGTGCTTTTAAATGGTCCGCACCTGCTTCTTCGGGCGCTAATAGTAAAAAGATGATATCCACCGGCTGATCATCAATGGAATGAAAATCTACAGGTGTTTCAAGCCGGGCAAAAACACCATATAGCTGGTTTAATGAAGCGAGTTTGCCGTGCGGAATGGCAATCGCATTACCAATACCGGTCGTCCCGAGGCCTTCGCGTTCCATTAACACTTCAAAAATTGACCGTTCATGTTCCCCGGACACTTTTGCCGCGACACGAGACAATTCCTGCAAAGCCTGTTTTTTGCTTGTTGCACGAAGGTTAACAATAACCCCATCGGGCGCTATTAAATCGCAAATTTTCATCGCGTTTCCTTGGATAATTATAAAAAATATCTATCAAAATTACGTCATTGGGAGGCCTTTGATTTTAAGCACTCCCAACGCCGTTAATTAATTCGCTTCTGCAGGGTCAATCCAACCGATATTACCGTCTTCGCGTCGGTAAACAACATTCATCACGCCGTTGGCATGATTGCGAAACATGATGATCGCACTATCGGCCAAATCCATACGCATTACCGCTTCGCTAACGGTTAATGTCGCAAGTCCTGTTGGCATTTCAGCAATGATTATAGGGCCGCCGTCTTCGGTCGCTTCATTATCTGCGTGTTCTGGCTGCAACACATATTGTTGCGCCGGCAACAAATCATCATGGTTACGGTTTTTGTGATGGTTATTTAAACGTCTTTTATAACGGCGTAGTTGTTTAGCGATACGCTCCAACGCCACATCGAATCCTGCGTAGGCATCTTGTGCTTTAGAACTGCCTTGAATTACCAGACCACGCGGCCCGGGATGTACGGAAATATCGACACAAATCTGTCCGCTTTCTTTGGTAAAGGTTGTAGCAGCGTCTATGGCTTGAGAAAAATATTTGCCAACAACGTCTTGCATTTGTTCTTCGACATGACCGGTTAAAGCCGTGCCAACATCCATGTTTTTACCTTTAACAGAAATATCCATTTTTTCGCTCTTTCAATAATACGCCGATGTTTTATTTATTTTATATAAACCATCTAACGAAGTGCGGGTTAAATTCAGATAATAGCGGAACACCACCTGTTCTGGTATAAAAGCACTATTAAAATATACCGAACCTATGGAATTGCCATATCATCAATGCGCCCTATTGCACATCAACTTGACAGGTCATTTCCACGAAGCAGCCGGGAACCTATGTCGCTCTTGCGGTCCTGTCAATACATCTCGGTCATTGTTAAAACTTTAACGCTTTAACGGGCTTACTTCAAGTCGGTTCGGCTTTTTCCCGACGCCTTGTTACAGACGAGCCTAACCCAAGGGCTTCGCGGTATTTGGCCACTGTACGCCTTGCAATATCAACGCCTGCGGTTTTTAAAATGCCAACAATTTTATCATCGGAAAGAATTTTTTTAGCATCCTCGCCGTCGATTAATTCCTTAATTTGATATTTAACAGCTTCGGCCGATAGCGTATCCCCGCCATTGGTTGCGTTTATAGACGATGTGAAAAAATATTTAAGTTCAAATATACCGCGCGGAGTCGCCATGTATTTATTTGTCGTCACCCGGCTTACAGTGCTTTCATGCATTTCAATGGCATCGGCGATGTCCCTCAGAACAAGCGGTTTTAAATATCGGATGCCGCGTTTAAAAAATGTATCCTGTTGACGCACCAGTTCTGTTGCCACTTTTAAAATAGTTGTTGCCCGTTGATGCAATGATTTAACCAGCCAGCTTGCAGACTGCAACTGATCTTGAATATAACGTTTGTCTTCTTTGCTTTGTGCCACTTTATTAACGGCTGCTTGGTACTGATTATTGACCAGTACTTTAGGCAAATTTTCAGTATTTAATTCGATGTGCCAACTTTGGTCCGGCAAAGCGCGCATAAAAATATCTGGCGTTACTGTCCGGATCACTTCATGGTCAAAAGCCATTGCCGGTTTTGGGTTTAATTCTTTGATTTCAATAATCATTTGTGCGATATCATCACCATCAACACCGCATATTTCAGCCAACCCCGATAAATTTCGGTTTGCCAACATATCAAGATTTTCTACAAATATTTCCATCGCCGGATCATACCGGTCACGGTCTATAAGTTGTAACGCCAAACACTCAGATAACGAGCGTGCAAAAATGCCTGGCGGATCAAATTGTTGCAAATTGTAAAAAACGCCTTCGACTTGGCCCAAGGAACAGCCAAGCTGGTCTGCAACGGCTTGTAAGTCTTCGTTGTAATATCCGGCACCATCCAACTGATCGATCAAAAACAACGCGATCATACGGTCCGTCGCATCATTTAAACCCAACGCCAATTGGCGTGTTAAATGGGCGCGTAATGTGGGTGTTTCAGCAACAGTTTGTTCCAATCCGACCCCCGGACCGTCAAACCCACGTCCACCGGATTTTGATCCGGAAAATGACGCCGTTGATAGTGCATTTTCAGGCACATTAGGCTGCCCATCAGCTCCGCTCGAATTTTGCCCGCCACCAATATCAGCAAGGCTGTCATTGGTATAAATATTATCCAATTCAGCATCCAAACCTTTTTCAGTAGGGATTTCGAAAGAAGCACTGCTGTCATAATCAACGCCTTGTTGATCGCTTTCTGTTTTATCAACTGCAGCTTTGCCGTCGTCACCATCGTTTGGCAGGTCGATTTCCTGATTTTGTCCTTCATCGCGTTCTAAAATCGGATTATCACGCAATTCGTTTTCAACAAACTCGCCCAATTCCAAATTCGACATTTGCAACAACTTGATCGCCTGCTGTAGCTGAGGCGTCATCACCAGCGATTGCAGTTGTCGTTGTTCAAGGCGTGGTGTTAAAACCATTCCGGCCTCATCGCTTTCATCGCTCCTTGTAACATTTGGGGGTGGGGAGCACCAAAATTGTGGAGTGCTGTATTAATGATGGTGTTACAGGCTAAAGCGATCACCAAGATATACCCGGCGCACATCAGCATTACCGACAATGTCTTTGGGCGCACCTTCCATCAACATGATGCCGTCATGCAGGATATAGGCGCGGTCGATCACATCCAACGTCTCCCGAACATTATGATCGGTGATCAACACACCAATTCCACGGTCTTTTAAATGCGACACCAAATCGCGAATATCGCCGACAGCAATGGGGTCGATGCCTGCAAACGGTTCATCCAATAAAACAAAATGCGGATTTGTTGCCAATGAACGGGCGATTTCCACGCGCCGGCGTTCACCACCTGATAAAGCCAAAGCAGAGGTTCTACGCAGGTGGGTAATCGAAAATTCGGCCAACAAGGCTTCCAAAATGGCTTCGCGTTTTTCCCGTGATTTTTCGATTACTTCAAGCACAGCACGAATGTTGTTTTCAACAGACATACCGCGAAATATTGAGGCTTCTTGTGGCAAATAACCAATACCAAGCCGTGCCCGGCGATACATTGGCAAATCAGAAATATCACGCCCATCAAGATAGATGGCGCCGTGGTCAGGCTGGACCAAACCGGTAATCATATAAAAACACGTGGTTTTACCGGCACCATTAGGGCCCAATAAACCAACCACTTCACCGCGTTGCAACGACATCGACACGCCGCGAACAACAGGCCGCTTTTTAAAACGTTTACCGATATGTTCTACAACCAAGCCCTGATCAACCGCGCTTTCGGCCACCAAACGGGGACCGGCATCCGGATTGACTGTCGGAGTGACTGTATGCACTGATCGTGGCTCGTCATTCATGATTTACCCATTTTTATTCTCACCGTGTTTTTTTTCTATTCTTTTGCGGGATTAAAACACCTTGTACCCGATTAACCCCGTTTGCGGCACAATTAAACAATTTTGAAACATTACTATTTAAATTAACCACAGCTCGGCAGCCTTTTAAAACATTTTGTCCACGTTTTAATTTAACATCACCGGTTAATGTGGCAACACCGCTTTCAACATTGTAAACACCGCGGTCTCCGGTTGCCGTATCATTCGCCGTTGTAACCTTAACATTTTCAAATGCATCTATTCTATAGACTTTATTTTCCTTTTTTTTATTAGGCCGAAAATAAGCCGCTAAAACATCTGCGTTCAATTTTTTATTGCCTTGAATGGCAACAGCGTTACCCCGGGCCACGGCCATTTTTTTCAAATCCCAATATTCAAGCTGGCGTTCAGCGTAAATTTTATCCGTTGGCGTTTCCAAACGTACGCGCTTACCCGTTAAAATCAAAATAGAATTATCCACATCAAAGACAGCTTTATCGCCATAGGCCGTTTCCGCAACGCTTTTAATGCGGACATTGCCCAACGCATCCAGCCGCCAAACTTCACTGCCACCATCGGCTTTTTCCCGGTAATAAGCCCTTAATTCATCAGCATACACTGTCATTTGACCACGCGTAGCCCGCGCATTGCCACGGGCGATAAACAACAATTTATCTTGCTGCCATTCAATACCATTATCAGCCAGAACTTCAATTTCTGAACCGCGCGTATCAGAAAAATTAAGGCTTTGAGCCAATCCATTAGAAACATTCAATAATAAAGCCAACAGCATTAGGGAACAGAAAGAGCCGCTTTTTATAACCCTATTTTTTGCTATCAAGAACATTGTTACCGCCGATTGTTGCATTATCTAAACTTATCACCTTTATAGACTGACTTTATTAATTATTTATTTGCTTTGGAAATTGTTGGAGACAAAACAAGACGTGTTTTCCCCGTAAAATAGATCGTTCGTCCTTTGTTAAACAAATAAAATCCTTCGGCCCAAATATTACCAAAGCCTCCTTGTCCTTCGACAGCAACTTTGCTGGAAATTTTTCCGGCTTTCATATCAACCAAAGCTTTGGCGGTTCTGAATTCATACCCGGAATCGTGAAATAAATTGACAGCGCCGTCCAGATCCAGATTTTGTTGATCACGGCCATATATGCCGCTTTGTGCTGTCAATACAAGCCAAGTCCCGTCTTTTAAACTCATGTCCGCTTTCGGCACTTCTAATTTAACAACGGCGCCATTACCCGATACGGCACGGGCCAAATCTGCAGTCACGGAATAGGGCCGGTTTTCTTTATCCGCGCCAAAAAATCGAGGATTTGTCATACTTGGCTCTGCCTCAACATTGCTTTTCAGCCCAGAGAAACCAATTTGAAAACGCACATCTTCGGACCCTAATTGTGGCCAGACCAAGACCAAAACAATTAAAGTCAAAGCTGCCAAGGGTAATGCCAATTTCATGAAACTGACAAACCGGCTATGATTTTTTGTTTCAACAGCCCGGCGTTTCGGGCGCAACAAACGCCCTGTCGTGGTGTGGGCCTGTTCAACTTTGGTATTCATCTCAAAGCCTTAGATCCCATTACGCAATTCCCGCACGCAAACAATCATGAATATGTAACGCGCCGACGGGCTTGCCCGCTTGTAATACAAAAACATTCGTAATCGATTTATTATTCATAATGGCTAAAGCTTCGCTGGCCATGGTTGACGACGCCAACGTTATGCCGCCTTTGCTCATCACATCACCGGCTTGCATATTGATCAAGCCGTCCTGCATATGGCGTCTTAGATCACCATCAGTAATGACGCCTATGTAATCACCATCATCATTGACAATCGCGATACAGCCCATGCTTTTTGCGGTCATTTCAAGCAAGGCATCGGACATCGGGGCTGATTGAGCAATCAACGGGACATCATCGCCGTAGCGCATGATGTCATCGACTTTCAATAATTGACTACCGAGTTTACCACCCGGGTGCAGCACATGAAAATCGTCCGGGGAAAACCCTTTGCGTTCTAATAAAGCCACAGCCAACGCATCCCCTAAAGCCAAGGCCATGGTCGTAGATGTGGTTGGCGCCAAACCCATAGGACAGGCTTCGGGGCAATTGGGCAACACCAATGGGCAATCGGCGGCACCGGCGAGTGAACTGCCGCCACGCCCAGTTAATCCGATCAAAGGAATGGAGAAACGTCTGGTATGGGCAATTAAATCAGATAATTCAGATGTTTCACCAGAGTTAGACAAGGCAAAGACCACGTCTTTATCTGTGACCATACCTAAATCACCGTGCGAAGCTTCGCCCGGGTGGACAAATTGTGCAGGTGTTCCCGTAGACGCCATCGTCGCTGCTATTTTGCGCGCAATGTGACCGCTTTTACCCATGCCGGAAATAATCACGCGACCTTGAACCGCAAACAGGATATCCACAGCTTTAGTAAATTCGGCTTTTAAATTTGTTGCGATGGCTTCGGCGAGCGCCACCAATGCATCGCTTTCCATAGTGAGCACATTTGTCGCCACCGTGATGTCGCTGGATAAATCTGTCGGCTTTGAATGTTGTGCCTGCGGTGTATTCATTCTGTCTCCTGATTACAATCATGATTGATCATAACTGTATTTTTAAATTTAGCCGTTCTTAGTCGGAAAAATACAATTAATAAGTATGCGCTTAAACCACCCTCTGGTCAACGTTGCCGCCCTGTTCAGGGTTTTACGAATTTCAAATATTAATGGGAAAATATATCCATATCTTGCCATCCCAAACTATCCAATTCGCCGCGCACTGCTAAAAACTCAAAACATTTTTCTGCCAAGGTTAATCGCTTCTCGCGGACAAGCATTTTTATTAAATGATCACGCAATTGATGCAGATGCAGTACGTCGGCGGCGGCATATTCCAACTGTGCTGGCGATAAATCTGATGCCGCCCAATCCGAAGATTGTTGTTCTTTGGACAGTTCAATACCCAAAATTTCGCGAGTGACGTCTTTTAATCCATGACGGTCTGTATAGGTGCGAACTAAACGCGACGCAATTTTTGTGCAAAAAATGGGTGTTATTTCAACCCCCAACCATTTTTTTAACATCACCACATCAAACCGCGCAAAATGGAAAATTTTAGTCACAGCTTTATTTTCCATTAATGCTTTCAGGCGTGGGGCTTGATAGGCACCTGCTTTAAACTGTACCAAATGGCAAACACCGTCACCTGCGGACAATTGCACCAAACACAAACGATCTCGAAATAAGTTTAAGCCCTGCGTTTCCGTATCAACGGCCACCACGCCTCCAAAATCAATGCCGTCGGGTAAATCGCCTTGGTGTAATTCGATGGATTTTGCTTTTGCGCGTTGGGTTTTTGCCATGACGGCTCCTCTGTATTTTTCTATCTTAAGCCCTTAACATAGCCAATCCGGGTGCAAATAAACCAGACAAAAAAATATTTTTTAATTTTTTATTTGAAGGCTAAATTCCTGCACATAGTTCGTTCATATGCCTCGTTACTATTCAGAATCGTAAGTAAATATAAATTTGACAATACATACTTACTTTTTTTTTAAATATCTAAATCTAGCAATCCGCTGCAAAGCAGGTAATAAGTTGATAGCGATATCAATGAAAGATCAAATACGCGCATTGTTAAAGATCATTGAGGCAGGCAACCTTAAACCGATTGCTATGGTCAATGAGGAAAAATATAGTCAGCATAATCCTCAAACCCACGAAGACAGCGAAGGACTGGAGGCTTTGTTCAAAAGATTATCCAAAACCTCAGCTAGGGCAAAGGGTAGATGGGCCAATAAAATCCATTGATCATGAGCGCACCGAAAACAATCGGGCTTTAGTTATAGCTTTTGTATAAACCGGACGTGTCGACGGTCAAATTGGCAGGTTGACGGACTATATCGATGCAGGCGTTTATGTTGAATATAATCCGCGACTGGGAGACGGCGTACCCGCATTGCGCCAAGAATTAGAGCACACAGACAACGGTCAAAGATCTATGGAATATCACCAAACCCACCGTGTTTTAGCCGAAGGAAATTTTGTGCTCTCTATCGGTGAAGCTATCAGTGAGGATCGCTTTGAAGGCATTCACTCTGCCTTTTATGATCTTTTTCGCGTTACAGGAGATAAGCTTGTGGAACATTGGGACACCACAGAAAAAATTGCCTACCAAAGTGACTGGAAAAATAATTACGGCAAATTCTAAGGCGAGATCAATTAAATTGAAAAATGGTGCCCAGGAGAAGACTCGAACTTCCACGACCTTGCGGCCACAGGCACCTGAAGCCTGCGCGTCTACCAGTTTCGCCACCTGGGCACATTTTCAGGAGGCAATCTCCAAAGCAAGCCCTATCAGGTTGCAAGAAGTCGTGGATAAATATGACCCCGCAGCCAAGTTGTCAATAGTAAGAGCCCCCAACATCATTGCTTTATCAATTCGTTGAAGCGGTTTATTATTTTGGTTACACTGTATTTGAAATGACTGCCTTATTGGTGCTCTACACGAAACAAGGATTATTTAATTCATGACGCAGCAAGTGATCACAGTTTTTGGCGGAACAGGTTTTGTTGGTCGCCATGTCGTCAATACATTAGCCGCAACTGGCGCTATAATCCGCATTGCTGTGCGTGATGCGGAACGTGCGTTACCATTAAAATTATCGGGAGCATTAGGACAAATCGTTCCTTGGCCCACCAATATTAATGATTTAGGTCAGGTTAAAACCGCGGTTCATGGTGCCGATGCGGTCATCAACTTGGTCGGCGTTATCGCACCATCAGGTAAAAATACTTTTGATCAGGTGCACCATATCAGTGCAGGCCATATTGCCGCAGCGTCACAAGCCGCTGGTGTTAAAAAACTGATTCACGTCTCTGCACTGGGTGCCGATATAAACAGCCCGTCTAAATATAGTCAAAGCAAAGCGATGGGGGAGAACGCCGTATGGCAAGCGTTTCCCAATGCAACTATTTTACGTCCCAGTGTTATTTTTGGCGCCGAAGATCAGTTTTTTACCCTGTTTGCGGGCATGACCCGGTTCACGCCTTTCATGCCTGTAATTGGCGCACCCGTATTTCCAAAAATTTCTTGGATCGGCGGTCCAACCCCCATCGCCATTGACTTTTTTGGCAAAGGCGGCGCTAAATTCCAACCGGTTTTTGTTGATGATGTGGCGGCCGCTATTCAGTGCGCCACCATGAACGATCAATGTGCCGGACAAACCTATGAATTAGGCGGGCCATCCACCTATTCCTACAAATCTTTAATGGAGTTGGTTTTAAGCGTTACTAAAAGGCAACGAATTTTAACGCCCCTACCATTTGGCATGGCATCGTTTATCGCTTGGTTTTTACAAAAATTACCTAAACCCATTTTGACCTGTGATCAAATTACGTTGATGCAAACGGATAATGTGGTTGATCGTGACGCCAAAACTTTTGCTGATTTAAACATTATTCCAACATCGGCGGAAACAATTTTACCGACTTATTTAGAACGGTTCCGTGTTAAACAATCTACACCGTCTACCATATAGTTTTTGGCTTTAGGGTTTTAATATTTTCTGGGAAGGCCTGAATTTTCTTCGTCCGGTTCGGCATCAGCTGCAGTTACGATCAATTCGCCAAATTCCCGTAAAAATACTGAACCGCGCACGGTGCGTTGAATAAGCACGCTACGGCGGTCTGTTTCATCGGCTTTGCGTTTCACCAATTGTAATTCAACCAAACGGTTCACAGCCCGTGTAATCGCCGGTTTTGATATATTTAAAACTAGGGCCAATCCACGTACCGTATGCGGTTGCGGCGTTAAATAGACCGTTAACAACAAACCCATTTGCCGGGCTGATAAATCGGGCGCGTCCAATTTAACAGATTGCACAATCGCACGCCGCCAAAGATCAAGCGCTTTAAGCTCATCCATATCGTTAATCATTTAAAACCTTATTGCTGGCTGAGTGCATCACGCTTAATTATCCGCATCTTGTTTATCGTTACGGTATCGGAACTTTTTAATCAATTCTGGAGCCAAACGCAACCCTTAAGTTTTCAAATGCCCTGCTCATCCAATCGTTCACTTAACGTAACGGTTTTTAATATAAGCAAATACACCGCGCATTCCCATGGCCTCACCGCCTTGGGGACGGCCGGGCATAGATTTTAAATTCCAAGCCATGACATCAATATGCACCCAATCGATGGTTGGCTCAACAAACCGTTTGAGAAACAATGCCGCTGTGATCGCGCCTGCGTAGCCGCCTTCGGGTGCATTATCAACATCACCAATTTGACCATCTACCTGACCATCATAACCCGCCCATAATGGTAATGGCCATAGGGCATCTTCTATTAGTTTTGCATCCGAAACAATATCGTTTTGTACAGTGTCATTGTTGCTAAACAAGGCTGGCAAATCAGTCCCTAACGCTACCCGAGCGGCTCCTGTTAGGGTGGCAAAATCTATGATTAAATCAGGAACATCTTCGCTTGCCGCCGCCAAAGCATCGGCTAACACAATGCGCCCTTCGGCATCGGTATTATTAACTTCGATGCTTAAACCTTTGCGGCTGGGGATAATATCTGATGGCCGATAAGCATTTGCCGAAACACTATTTTCTACAGCAGGGATCAACACCCGCAATCGCACTGGTAATTTGGCGGACATAATCATGGATGCCAACCCCAACACGTGGGCCGCCCCACCCATGTCTTTTTTCATCAACCTCATATGCGCCGCTGACTTTAAATCCAGCCCACCGGTATCAAAACAAACCCCTTTACCGACCAGTGTCAGTTTTGGGTTTTTTTCATTCCCCCACATCATTTCTATTAAACGTGGCGCACGGTTCGCACCATCACCAACCACATGAATAGCTGGATAATTATTTTGTAATAGCTGATCGCCAACCAAAATATTACATTTTGCTTTATGACGATGACACAGTTCAGTGGCGGCTACGGCTAATTGTTCTGGTCCTAAATCCCTAGCCGTCGTATTGATTAAATCGCGAACCATATGGATTGCAGACAGGCTTTGATCAACATCTATTAAATCATCATCCGGCCATAACAAACGTTTAGGTTCTGTTTTTTTTGTGGTTTTATAACGGTCAAATTTGTACCCAGCCAATCCCCACCCCATCACAGCATTTTTAAGATCGCCTTGTGATAATCCTGTTAAGCGATAACATCGACCCGTCAGTTTTGGTAATAACCCCGGTAATTTTGCCCAATCATACTGCGTTTTAGAGTTTTTCCCGGACATATAAAAAACGATTTTTTGCATACGACCTTTGATATCCGGGATTAAACAAATTGCCGTTTTTTCACCGTCAAAACCGGTATCCGCCATCCAATTTTGCTGTTGATCCGTTTGTTTTTTTAACCATTGTTTAAATTCACCGTCAAATACGGTTTCTATGACGACCGTGTTTTTAGCCGTTTTCACAAAACAATTCTGCAATCGCTTTTTCCTTTTCTAATAAGCCCGTGACCATCACAATCACTTGTATGTTTAATTTACGCTGACTTCAAAAGGAATACCATCGATGTCTTTGCCCATCAGTGATACCCACTCAGATTTTGTTATCCCTTGCCCCGATACGCCTTGGTTACCGGTCAAACACTCCGGTGAGTTCATAGAGGGGCGCTTTCCCATTCATAGGGTTTATTGTGTTGGCCGTAATTATGCCGATCACGCCATTGAAATGGGTCATGACCCTAACCGGGATGATCCTTTTTTCTTTCAAAAAAACCCCGACAACCTTCTTTATTCCAAGGACAAATTCCCTTATCCGTCTGCCAGCAACAACGTCCATCATGAAGTTGAATTGGTCGTCGCATTAAAATCCGGCGGCACTAATATCTCAATTCAAGACGCCTATTCACATGTATTTGGCTATGCTGTCGGTTTGGATATGACGCGCCGTGATTTACAAGGCATAGCTAAAAAAGCGGGCCGACCATGGGAAACGGGCAAGGCGTTCGAATTTTCCGCACCATGTTCATGGATCACGCCTGCTGATCAATTTGACAACATTGAAGATGCTGAAATCTCGTTATCCATCAATGGTGAAAGACGCCAACACGGTAACTTAAATCAGATGATTTGGAAAATTCCAGAAATGATTAGCTATTTATCGTCCCTATTCACGCTTCGCCCCGGTGATTTAATTTTTACAGGCACCCCCGCCGGTGTTGGGCCGGTTAATCGCGGTGATCGTATGGAAGCTGAAATTAGCGGCCTTGATCGATTGCAAATGACAGTAGTTTAATTTTATTAGTTTCGACCTAATCTGATACCGCGCTCTTGAAAGGGTCGCTTTACCGATTTTGATGGTTGTGCAAGGGAGCCGGGATTATATCGTTTTTTTCAATCTATTGGTTTAATTTCCTGACCTTAACTTCTCATTTTTTGTTCCATGGCGGTTCAATAGTTTGCATCCATAACGCACAAGTCTGCTAAACTAGATGCCCGCAACACAGATCGTCGTTTATCGTCGTTTATCGCCACTTGTTGGCATTAATCTGGGCCTGCCCCTATAATTTTATTGATTTTCTCTTTTTATCCCACGCGATAGTTCATTGACTATATTTTTTGCTGGTTCAATTTTTTTTATTCCGCCAACACTTTGCCCTGCGTATAGTTTTATAGCTTTGGCTTTTTTATAACCGTCTTGACGTCTTGCACCCCCTGCGACCCAACCTAGCGGATGCCACCAATTGGCCCCCGGCAATGACCGATAAGGTGTTCCAAGTTTCCATCCAAATGAGTACAATCGTTCGTGTTTCGGATCGTCCACTCTGGCTTTCACAAGGCGTTGTTTATAATAATCATGAGCAATGGATTCATCCGTTGCCACAAACCGGGTTCCAACCCATACGCCCGCCACGCCCATTTTTATCAAAGTTTCTACATCTGATGAGCGTGCGATGCCGCCTGCTGCAATAACCGGAGTCTTTGGTATTGATTTCAACAATTCAGACACGAACGGTAGCAACCCTAATTTTCCTCTTACATGTCCACCGGCTTCTATGCCTTGTGCGATTACCATATCAGCCCCATCATTAGCCGCCTTGATCGCCTCTTTAACACTTCCGACCTGAACCATTGTCAAAATGCCATTGTCTTTTGCCCTTTTAATTTCACTTTCAAATGTTCCCCAGAACAGTGATACAACGGCTGGCTTTTCATCTAAAACCACTTTAAATTGTGCTTCAAAACCATCCGGGCCTCCACCCGGAGGCACTAAATTAACGCCAAATGGCTTGCTGGTTTTTTGTTTTGTTTCCTTGATCCACTGGCGTAAGTTTTCAGATGACATCCTTATGCCGCCTAAATGTCCTATAGCTCCAGAATTCGATACTGCGGCGGTTAAGTCAGGACCCGCGATGCCGCCTAATCCAGCTTGAAAAATTGGATATTTTATTCCTAACTTCCGGCATATCCGTTCTGCTTTTGTATTTAATTTATACATCGTTTGTGCTTTTATTTTTCAATGATTTCATAAGTTTAATAGCTGCCTGTGTTGTCAGATTTATTAAATTTTTATCTCGATGTATGCGGCTTATCACAAACCCACCCTGAACAATTGCGACCAAGGTTATGGCGAGTTTGCTTGCATTAATTTCAACCGTTAACAATTTTGTGTGTTGCGCATCTTCAATGGCTTCTTTTATTTTTTTTTCAACATGTTTGAAGTATTTGGCAACAGGCGCGGTAATTGTTGTTTCATTAATTACATTTTCATTTGCAAATCGGCCCATTTTGCATCCATTAACCCCATCACGCGGGTGTTTTAAATAGTTCATTATTTTTTCAACAGGATTTATTTCCACATCAAACATCCGATCAAAATCAGCGATCATTTCATTGCTTATTTCTTCGAGTGCATGATTTGCAAGGTCTGCCTTACTTTTAAAATGATGATAAAAACTACCTTGCCCTGCTCCACTTGTTTTTATTATGCGTGCCGGGCTCATGGCTTCATACCCTTGTTGGCAAAGCAATAATTTTGTGGCGTCAATTAAATCTCTGCGTTTGCTAGGGATTACCATTATCGATTTCGTTTCAACATATTTTTAAACATCAATTTTATTATATCTATTTATCTCTTTTTGTACATACTAGTTGTTACAATTTTGTTTGCATGTTTTTTTAGATATTTTTCTTGTCCGCAACGGGAATACTCTGGCATCATCGATTTTCATGATCGTGTTTAATTCTATTATCATTTTGAAAGTCTGCCTATGCGTTTAAAAGATAAAATTGCCATCGTCACAGGTGGCGCGTCTGGTTTTGGAGAAGGCATCGTCACTCGGTTTTTAGCTGAAGGCGCCAAAGTTGTGATCGCCGACATAAACTTGAACGCAGCCATGAACCTCGCAAACGACGCATCATGCGGTCCTGAAAACGTAACTGCGGTTAAAGTTGATGTGGCGGATAAAGCCGCTGTTGAACACATGGTTAAACACACAACGGATACATTTGGCGGCTTAGATATTTTAGTCAACAATGCTGGCATCGCACAACGCCGGGGACCAATGTTAGATGTCGACGAAACCACATTCGACCGTATCTATGCTGTTAACGTTAAAAGTATTTATTTATCGGCTTTGGCCGCCGTGCCCATTTTCCAAGCAGGCGGTGGTGGCGTTATTATTAACACCGCATCGACCGCCGCCGTTAGCCCAAGGCCCGGTTTAACATGGTACAACGGATCTAAAGGAGCCGTTGTCACACTCACCAAATCAATGGCCGTTGAATTAGCTGCTGACAATATCAGGGTTAATGCCATCAATCCGGTGATTGGACAAACCGGTTTAACAGCCGATTTTATGGGCGGCGAAGACACGCCAGAAATTCGTCAGAAATTTTTATCGACCATACCCCTTGGACGCATGAGTACGCCAGAGGATATAGCCGCTGCCGCCCTTTATTTAGCTTCGGACGATGCCAGTTTTATCACCGGCGTGTGTTTAGAAGTGGATGGCGGGCGCTGTATTTAACAGACGTTTACTATATCTAAAAACCACTATCAGGGGACGATAAATAGTTTTTTTCGTCATCTGTATCAATGCGGGCCAATGCTTTGTTGCGGTGGGGGAATCGACCAAATCGTTCAATAATTTTTAAATGTTGCGTTGCATAATCGATAAAATTATCATCATCTGCCATACGTTCTTTAGCTAATTTTACGCATGCTGTCTGATCGTTTAAATTTTCACTGTGTTCCAACGGCAAATAGAAAAAACCACGCATGGCCTGTGTGATATCTAAATCCAAATCAAATCCATTTGACAACGCATGCCATGTTAATTTTCTGGCTTGGCTATCCGTCTCAAAACTTTTAGCCAATCCCCGGAACATGTTGCGCGGAAATTGATCTAATACAATGATTAATGCCAATGTACCTTTTGCCGTATCCATCCAATGGTCAAGTTCACCATTTTTAGCTACGGTGTATGTTGCCATGAAACGATTTGTGATGATCGCATCAAAATTTTCATTTTTGGAAAACCATTGTTCATATCCCGATTGATTGAACCAGAAGTCCAAAATTTTTGTATGCATCGTTTTAATACCATTCATAAAAAAAACCGCCCGCAGAGGTTATCTGCGGACGGTTTAATCAGATGATTCTTAATAATTAATCACGATTACCAAACAAACTAAGTAACATGATAAACAGGTTGATGAAATCTAGGTACAATGTCAACGCACCCATGATGGCTTTTTTACCGGCGATTTCGCTATTATCGACAGCATCGTACATGGATTTAATCCGTTGTGTATCGTATGCAGTGAGGCCGACAAAAACCAAGACACCAACCACAGAAATCACAAACTGTAGTGCTGAGCTTGCAATGAATATATTCACGACACTGGCAATAATAATGCCGATCAATCCCATCATCAGGAATGAGCCAATCGCGGTTAGATCACGTTTAGTGGTATAGCCGTACAAGCTCATGGCGGCAAAAGTTCCGGCCGTGATGAAAAATACCCGGGCAATGCTCGCACCTGTGTAGGTAAGAAATATTGAACTAAGCGACAAACCCATAACGGCCGCAAAGGCCCAAAAGACTATTTGAGCCGTGCTGGATTTCATGGTTTCCAGTTTAGCCATGAACAGAAAAATAAAGGCTAAAGGCGCCAACATCACAACCCATTTTAAGGGTGTCCCAAAAATAGCACTCATGATTGTTGTTGATTGTGCCGCACCAAAAGCAACAAATCCTGTTATCGCCAATCCAATAGTCATATAATTATAGACACCCAGCATATATTGGCGCAGGCCTTCGTCATATTCAGCACCTCGTACACCGACTGCAGAATTCATCGTCATTTTATTTTCATTAAAGTTGAACGCCATGTGTCGCTCCTAAAATAATTATAAGTTCAAGCTCAAGTTCTGTCTTTACCAATAATACCCACAATAATGCAACTATAATCGGTAGTTCTCATTCTCATTGTGGCTATGTAATATGCTACGCATCGTTCATACCACGATTTTTATCAGTTTAAAACTAAACCGTTAATTTTTTATACAGATTAAATATGGCATCTATGGGGCCGATTGCAACCGCATTTGCTTTAACTTTAAATTATTATTCCGTGTTCACTGGCAAACACATCAATTTGTCCCTAACTTTATTTTTTATTTAGACTTGCTTAACCCGCCTGTATTTTAACTGTAGGAAATCCCATGCAATTTAATTCGCTCGGCCAAACCGATATTCAAGTTTCAAAATTATGTTTAGGCACAATGACTTTTGGTCAGCAAAACTCGCAAAATCAAGCTTTTCGGTTGTTAGATATGGCTTTTGATGCCGGCATTAATTTTGTTGATACGGCTGAAATGTATTCTTTTCCGGCTTCCTGTGATACCCACGGCGCCAGTGAAGTTATCCTTGGTAATTGGATGAAAGCCCGAAATAACCGTGACAAAGTGATCATTTCCACCAAAATCACAGGACCCGGCGCCCGTTTTCAACATATTCGTGGCGGCGATTTAAAATTTAATAAAACCCATATTCAGCAAGCCGTTAAAGACAGTTTAAACCGTTTGCAAACCGATTACATTGATCTTTACCACACCCATTGGCCTGAGCGATCAACAAATTTTTTTGGTCAACTTGACTACACCCATGATGAAAACAAACAATGGACGCCTTTTGCTGAATTGTTAACGGCTATGGGTGATGAAGTAATCGCCGGCAGGTTACGCGCTATTGCCGTTTCCAACGAAACGCCGTGGGGCGTGTTGGATTTACTACGAATTGCCGAAAATCAAAAGTTACCGCGCATTGCCGCCATTCAAAATCCCTATAATTTATTATGTCGTCCGTTCGAAGTGGGGTTGAGCGAAATTGCTATTCGCGAACAATGCGGCCTGTTGGCTTATTCCCCGCTGGCATTTGGCGCATTGACAGGGAAATATTTAAATGACGCGTTGCCCAAGAAATCGCGGCTTAAATTATTCCCTGAATTTAAACGCTATTATAAGCCTCTCGGCATCAAAGCCACTGAGCGCTATGTTAACTTAGCCCGCGAACATGGGTTGGAACCGGCTGTCATGGCCTTGGCATTCGTCAATTCCAAAGCATTTTTAACGTCAAATATTATCGGCGCGACGACTGTCGAACAGTTACAGCAAAATTTATCCTCAATATCTGTCGTTTTACCTAATCAAGTCCTCCAAGAAATCCAAAATATCCATAACGAAATACCCAATCCAGCGCCGTAATTATTTATCAATTTTTAAAAAATTAAGCCCTTGAGTTCAGGTTGTGTTAATCTTTGTTCTTTAATATTCTCCAAACAGAAAAAGCAAACAAAGTAATTTGGAGATACATAATGGTCTATGTTATTGTTGGATTAATTGTCACGGCGGGTATCGCATACTTTGGCCTGACAAAAATGTCGTAACATATTTTTCAATTCACAAGATTTATCATTCCCGGCAAATCGACCATACGGTCAAATACCTGATCAGCACCGGCAGATAATAATTTATTTCTATAGGTGTCCGTTTTTGCGTGCGTCCCGCCGTAAAATCCTAAGCACACCATACCGGCCTTTTTTGCAGCGGTTACACCAGCAACACTGTCTTCGATAACTATACAATCGGCTGGTTCAGTATTCATAACTTTGGCAGCGTGTATAAATAAATCCGGTGCGGGCTTTCCATTCAATACCTGTGACGCACTAAATATATTATCGGTAAAATATGTTTGTAATTCACATATTTCCAACGAGTGGTTAATTTTTTCCAAACTCCCTGATGAAGCCACGCATTTTTTTGTTTGCAGTTCCTTTAAAACAGTATGAATGTCTTTAATCGGCTGCAACTGCTCTTTGAATGCCGTCCGGTCCCGGATTTTCAACGTTATTTCAAAATTTTTTGGTAAATCCACGGCTTTATGGACGGCCACCCATTCAATAACACTTTTAATGCTTTGGCCTGTAAATGTATTTCGGCACAGGGCCGGAGACATATTCACCTGCATACTTGATAAATGTTCTGATAACATTTTGCTGGCGATTATTTCACTATCAACCAACACTCCATCACAATCAAATATAATCAGCATCCATAAGCCTTTAGCGTTTTTTTGACCTGCTCCACATAGCCGCCACCAAACAATACGGCATGGACTAAAAGTGGATAGAGATTATATAGGTCAACGCGTTCTTCAAAAAAACCAGGTTTGATTTTGTTGTGTTTTTGGTAAGCGTTAAAAAACGGTTCGCCAAAGGTATTAAATAACTTAATAAACGCCAGTTCGATTTCTGGATCGGCATAATAAATGGCGGGATCAATTAATCCTGAAAGTTCACCGTTTCGACAGATCACATTTCCTGACCAGACATCACCGTGGATCAAGCAGGGCATGGCATCGTTTTTTATCCAGCGAGGTAGCCGCCCGGCTAATTTTTCTATTGAACGCATTGTATCGCTCGAAAATCGCCCGCGCCTAACAGCCAAGTTCGCCATATACAGCAATCGTTGATCACGGAAAAAATCAACCCAATTTTCATGCCAATCATTTGGCTGTGTAATGCCGCCAATGAGTGTGGCTTCGTTAAAACCAAATTGTGTGTTTTTAACGGCGTGCAAATCGCTCACCACGGTGGCCGCATGTTGTTCAATATTTGACAACAACTCATTATTGCTATCAATCCACGACATCAATAACAATTCGTCATCGCAATAGGCAATGTCAGGGACAGGGGCCGCAGAATGACTTTGCAAATATTTAATCATCCGTCCTTCGACATCGAGGTTGGATCCCGCGGGCCCTGTTTTTGCGACGACGGGCTGGGCGTTTTTAAAAGTAATTTTGAAAACATCACCAACACAGCCGCCTGATAGCCTGATGATGTGTTCTGGATATCGGCCTAATTTTTGTTCAACCAATTTTATCAAAGGCGTCACAAATCAAATTTCCGTTTCATATCATTAAGCAATCCTTTCGAAGCGGCTTCGATCATATCTAATACATCAGCGAACCCATTATTGCTGCCGTAATAGGGGTCTGGAACCTGTTTAATTCGCCATTCATGCGCAAAATCCATGAATAAATGAAGCTTGGATAAATTTTGATCAGCCGACAGTTGGGCTAAATCATCATAATTGTTTTGATCCATCGCACAGATATAATCAAAGGTTTGAAAATCTTGAGGGTCGGCTTGCCGTGCTTTTAATTGCGACAGATCATACCCGCGCAATAAAGCTTCGGCTTGTGCTCTGGCATCCGGTGCATCCCCTATATGCCAATTTGATGTGCCTGCACTATCGACTTTTATTTTATCAGTCAAACCTGCCGCATCGACAAAGTTTTGGAATACGCCGTGGGCTGTTGGTGATCTGCAAATATTACCAAGGCAGACAAAAACGACAGATGGCATGGTATTCCCCATATATTGAATAAATTTTATTGAATAAACACTTTAGTTCTCAGAGTATCAACTTTAACAATTATGATCTCAAGAATTTTGTATGCCCTATTTCGTTTTGATTGCGTTATTTTTTAATTTATTTCTCGACTTACCCTCCGTCATCGTGTCAGGCTATTGTCAGTTTTCTCAATCTTTTCAATAACCTCTTGACAATTTACCAGAGAAGGCGCAAACAATTTGTAATTAAGATCATTTTATTAAGCCTATTTTTTCAGCGCTTCAATATAATCGATTTAGGCCGCCATGCACACTTTGTCCGATAACGACCTGTTTCATCGCTTAGCTTTTGATAATCCTTGGTGGGAATTCAAATCCGATACGCGCATCCAATTCCGCAACCCGCCAAAGCGCACTTTGTTTAATACTTTTGTAAAACATATAGATGCCTCCCAAGGTGGGGGCAAAAACCGTTCTGAGATCAGTCTGTTGGCCGGTCCTTTAAGGGCTGGAAAAACAGTTTTACTGCGGCAAACAGTGGCCCATCTGATCGAACGCGGTATTAAATCAACACATATATTTTATTGCAATATGACCGTGCCGAGTTATACGGCGGCTGATATTCATGTCTTATTCGAAATGTTTTGCAGACGTTACCGTCACAGCCCCAATACCGAAATTTTTATTATTTATGATGAAATTCAGTATATCAAGAATTGGCAAAAATCATTAATTGATTTGGCAAAACTTCGCCCCAAGGCCCGGTTTATCGCAGCGCTTTCAAGTGGAGCCCCATCAATTACTAATGATACCCTCACCGATGATGGTCTATTCAAAACATTCGTTCTGCCACCGTTATCATTTCGTGAATTTATGCGATTACGCCGCACCGAGGATAAGTTATTCTCAAAACCCGTCACGAAACAAGATCAAAAAATAGCCCTTAAACCCGCAGCCCTACCCGCTCTTAACGCAGAATGGCACCGTTATGTTAATTTTGGCGGCTTTATCGAAGGCATAACCTTATCCAAAGAAGGCCAACCCGCGCCAACATTTATTCGCGATGGCGTGGCCGACCGGGTGCTGCATAAAGATTTAGCCAGCCTTCACGGCATCAACGATGCGCAAGAGTTAAATCGGTTATTTAGTTTATTGGCATTTAATACCGCACGAGAAGTTTCCATTGATGAACTGGCAAAAGCTTTAAAAATTGCCAAAAACACCCTGCGTAAATATTTAGATTATTTAGAACAAGCTTTTTTAATCAGGCGATTGCCCCGTGTCGACCGCAAAGCCAAAAGATTCCAGCGCGCCGTGTCATTTAAAGTTTATCTGACGGCACCATGTTTATATTCCGCCCTTTTTGCACCCGTTTCTATTGATGATCAGTATTTTCAAAGATTGGCTGAAACCGCCCTTGTTACACAATGGTTAGGATCGAAAAACATGGATCAGCTGGCCTATTCCAGTTGGAAAACAGGCACCATTGATTTCATGATCATGGATAAAAATACCGATATTCCGACTCATGTGTTTGAGCTGGATTGGAACAATACCTATACGGTGTCTGATAAACGCCCGGATAATTTGGTTAAATTTATTACCGATACAGCACTCAAAGCCCATCCCTATATTTTAACCCGCAACCAAGCCCGCACCGCGACGATGCAAGGTGTGGATATGACATTAGCGCCATTAGCGCTTTATGCCTATTGGATCGATCTGGATGGTGGCGCGGCTTAAATTATCCGCTCTGTATGACTTTTTTTAATCTTCGGCTTTGAAACCATGGGCCGTTTTACGCAGACGCAAACGTAGTGCATTTAATTTAATAAAACCTTCGGCATCGCGTTGATCATAAACATCGTCTTCTTCAAAAGTTACCATGTCTTCGGAATAAATGCTGTATGGCGATTTACGGCCAACAACGATAACATTGCCTTTGTACAGTTTCAACCGCACCACCCCGGTGGTCGTTTCAGAGGCTTTATCAATGGCCGCTTGCATCATTTCCCGTTCCGGGTCAAACCAGAACCCGTTATAAAGCAGTTCAGCATAACGTGGCATCATGGTGTCTTTTTGGTGCATGGCACCACGGTCAAGGGTCAAGCTTTCCATTGCACGTCTGGCTTTGAACCAAATGGTACCGCCCGGCGTTTCATACACGCCGCGAGATTTCATGCCGACAAAACGGTTTTCAACAATGTCTTCACGGCCAATGCCGTTATCCCCACCCAATTTATTCAACTTGGTTAAAAGTTCAGCCGGGCTAAGGCGAACACCATCGATTGCGACCGGGTCGCCGCGTTCAAATTCAATTTCGATATAGGTCGCTTTATCCGGTGCATTTTCTGGAGACACACTGCGGCTATAGACATCTTCATCGGCTTCGACCCACGGGTCTTCCAAAGCTTTACCTTCGCATGAAATATGCAATAAGTTTGCGTCAGCCGAATAGGGCGGCTCACCGCGTTTGTCTTTGGGGATGGGAATTTGATGTTTTTCCGCATAGTCGATCAATTTAGTACGCGAGCCTAAATCCCATTCACGCCACGGAGCAATTATATGAATATCGGGTTTAAGCGCGTAATAGCCTAATTCAAACCGCACTTGGTCGTTACCTTTGCCGGTTGCACCGTGCGACACGGCATCAGCACCAACGGCTTCAGCAATTTCGATTTGCCGTTTGGCGATTAAAGGCCTTGCGATCGAGGTTCCTAATAAATAGGTGTCTTCGTAAATGGCATTGGCGCGAAACATAGGAAAGACATAGTCGCGGACAAATTCTTCGCGCAAATCTTCGATGAAGATTTCTTTGATGCCCATCATTTCAGCTTTTTTGCGTGCAGGCTCTAATTCTTCGCCTTGACCTAAATCGGCTGTGAACGTCACCACTTCGGCACCGTAGGCATCTTGCAACCATCGTAAAATAACCGAGGTATCAAGACCACCCGAATAAGCCAAAACGACTTTTTTAACATTACTTTTCATAGCGAATGCGCCTTTTACCCAAAATCATGAACACACCGGACCGTATCCGGCGGCGCAGTATAGGATAAAGTCCCGGCGGAGCAAGCTTCTGATGACAAACGTGCTTGCGAATGCAAGCTATTTATCCGGATCCATCGATTTGGATAATGATCGCACCATTTCATAGACGCCTTTTCGTATTTCGGGGCTGGCAATCGCATAATAAGCCCGCACCAATTCTAAGGTTTCCCGTTTTGTCATGGGATCACATTCAAGGTTTTCTTGTCCTTGATCATTTAAAGCATTTTCCGACATCCGCCGGGCGGCCAACGATGATGACGGCAAGCCTTCAAAAAAATAGTGCACCGGCACATCAAGGATCTGACCAAATTGGAATAATCGACTGGCACCCATACGGTTGGCACCCCGTTCGTATTTTTGCACCTGTTGAAAAGTTAGTTCAACAGCATCACCCAATTTTTCCTGGCTCATGCCCAATAAAGTTCGGCGTTGCCTAAGTCTAGCGCCAACATGAATATCAATTGGATTTGATACTCCCGCTGGCATGCGTGTGAATTTTGTTTGAACGGGCTTAGAACTCGATTTTTTTTGCCGGGTCATTAATTTTCCTCAAAAGTTTTTTAGACCATACCGTCACTTGAATGTGATGGTTAGTGCAATGTGATGTTTTGTATGATTTTTTATTAGCGCCATGATTGCACATGATGCCCATTCAAGCTAGAAAATTTTCTCGCTTAAAGAGAAATTTTAACCAACAGCCTTATAATGCTTGTTTTGCCCTGATATGCTCACTCGCCGATTTTAATTGCCCGCAAGCGGCCATAATATCCCGGCCTCGAGGACTGCGTATGGGGGCTGAATAACCACCGTCGTTAAGTGCGTCGGCAAATTTTTTCATGGTTTTAGCCGTTGAGCATTCATAAGCTACGCCTGGCCAAGGATTAAACGGAATAAGATTAAATTTTGCTGGCACCCCTTTGATCAACTTTAATAAATCCCGCACATCAGCTGCCGTATCATTGACGCCTTTTAACATGACATATTCAAATGTAATGCGCCGGGCGTTATGGGCGCCTGGGTAATCCCGGCATGCCTGCATCAATTGTTTAAGTGGGTATTTACGGTTAATCGGCACCAGTTCATCGCGCAACTCATCATGTGCGGCATGCAGACTAACGGCCAAATTAACCCCTAATTCTTCGCCGCACCGAGCCATCATCGGTACAATCCCTGATGTGGATAGAGTAATACGTCGCCTAGATAACGCGATACCTTCTTGGTCTTTGATAATTTTTAAAGCAGCGGCCACATTATCATAATTCAATAGCGGCTCACCCATTCCCATCATCACAATGTTGGATAACAACCGGACTTCGTCTTTGGGCGTTGGCCATTCACCAAATTGATCTCGGGCCAATAAATATTGACCGAGAATTTCAGCCGTCGTCAGATCGCGCACGCGTTTTTGAGTGCCCGTATGACAAAACGAACAATTTAATGTGCAGCCCACCTGTGATGACATACAAAGCGCCCCGCGTTCATCATCGGGGATATAAACGGCTTCGACTTCCATAGCATCAGGAAAATTCAATAACCATTTTTGTGTGCCATCGGTGGATAAATGATGTTCGGTAATTTTTGGCCTGCTGACATAATATCCGGCATTCAGTTTTTCCCGGAGCGGTTTTCCAAGCGACGTCATATCGGCAAAATCCGTCGCGCCGCGTTGGTACAGCCAATGCCACAACTGTTTAACACGAAACGGTTTTTCACCGATTGATGTCAACTCTTCAAGCAACGCTTGACGGTCAAGGCCGATTAAATCTTTTTTTGCTTGCTCATTCATGAGGCTGATATAAGCATTATTTTGTCGACACAAAAGCAAAACTTCAAATAAACAGGTTTTGCTTTAGACCTTACACGCTTTGGATATGCGTTTGTAGGCTGCAGAAAAGCCTTTTAATGAATAGGTGTCCGTGATTGTTTTATTGTTTTTAGATTTCCCAGTTAATATTAAACGATTACCTTTGATCATGGCTTTGACCAATAGGCCATCCGATTTCGAATCATATGCAAAAGCATAACCATCATCGGTAAATAATTTATAGGTTTTTTTGGCAATTACAATTTTCACCTCTGACCCCGGTTTAAAATCATAACCGGACCGGTAACTGACAACATTTAAACTTTTTTCCTGCGGTCTATGGGCCACCATTAAATAACTCCGGGCCCGGCTTTTTATTTTACCAACTTTTTTAATGGGTTCTGAGCCCATAAAACAAACTTGTTTACTGCCGGCTTTTTCCATGGACGCTTCCCACGCCCCATTGGAGCCTAATAATACGGATTGGGCGGATGCCTGTCCCGCGCCCACAATAAAGGCCAAGACAAAAAACCCGCTGCTGATATAACAGGTTTTTTTTATTCTGCTCTTGAAAAGGCTATGCATTCGTTCCATCTTCCTATTCTGATTTTACCGCCCTAAAATTATTTTATCTCGTATGATCAATATAAACCAATAACAAAAGTAAAATGATGACACAAAACAGCAAATTTACAGTTGAGGTCACCCGTGGCTCCATGGTCGAAAGCCGTCATTATGGTATCGGTGTGGTGATCAATCATCTTGGACACATTCAACAAAGCTGGGGCGATCCAGATCAACTGATTTATCCCCGTTCATCCATCAAACCGATACAAACGTTAGCCTTGATCGAAACCGGGGCGGCTGATCAATACCAATTAACCGATGCTGAAATTGCATTAGCATCGGCCTCCCATAGCGGCAGCCAAAGCCATGTAATAGCTGTTGAAAAATGGCTTAAACGCATAGGGTTATCGGCTGATGACTTGGAATGTGGTGCCCACCCACCGTTCGGTGATCTTGAAAATCAGGTTTTTTACCAAACTGACATTCCGTTATCCAAATTACATAATAATTGTTCCGGAAAACACGCCGGATTTTTAACCACCGCCTTAACCATGAATGAACCCATATTCGGGTATTCAAAGCCTGAGCACCCCGTGCAGCAACGTTTGATCAAAATTTTACAAGACATGGGCGACACAGATTTATCAAACAACCCACGCGGCATCGATGGCTGTGGTATTCCAGTGATTGCGATGCCCATTCAAAGCATGGCATTGGCCTTGGCACGCATGGCTAACCCTGAACACTTATCCCCCGCACGGAATGCAGCGTGTAAGCACATCATCCAAGCCATAGGAAAGTATCCTGAAAATGTCGCAGGAATTGGGCGTTTTGACACGACTATTATGCAAATAACCGGCGGCCAAAACGTTGTTAAAGGCGGTGCAGAAGCTGTTTATGGTGCTATTATTCCGGCTTTGGGCGTTGGTGTTGCCCTAAAAATAGAAGACGGCGGCAGGCGCGCGTCCGAGGTGATCATGGCAGCAATTCTTGACCGTTTAGGGCTATTTGATGATCTGCCCGAAAAAACACGTAAAAATTTGTTAAATGTGCCGGTTACCAATGCTGCTGGTGATCATGCTGGCGTGATCAAAATGGGTAATTTTTAATCATCGGCGGCGGTTTTTAAAGGTGGCGTTTCTTTGAACCCATTTAATTTTGTGCGGATAAGCTGATCCCCATAAACATGATTTATAGCCATCGCTTCGGCCCCGCCGGGACGGACGGGGCGCGCTGGGTAATTGCCTAAACTTTGAATACGATCATACATGACCACCGCCGCTGCAATACCGACATTAATGCAAAACTTAGTTGGAATTTTTATAACGTGATCACATTTTTCAATCATAGCATCGCTTAAATTTCCGCGTTCCGGGCCTAATACATACGCGCTGCGCAAAGGATGACGAAAACGCGGCAATTCAACGGCATCATCCGTCAGCTCAATACCCACCAATGCACAATCATTTGGCAAAGTCATCGATGGCAAATCGGGGAAACTGTAATAGGGTACATGGCGCTGACTGTTTGACGTATCGGCGCGCTCGCCTTCGCCTCTGGCATATACACCGGCCACAGCAAAAACAAAACTTGCGCCAAAAGCATGAGCTGATCGGTAGATGCTACCCACATTCATAGATTTTGATATACCTTCGGCACCAATGCCAAAATATCCGCGTGTGGTTGCTGTCATGCTTAATACCCCTTAATATCACTTCTTTATTAGATTGGCCTTTAATAGGCCGGAATGTCTGAAATTATCAAGGGGATGTCAATGCGTGCTGTGCAATGTTTAAACTGGGGTGTGCCCGCTGATTTAAAATTCACCAATATTGCTGTACCAGATCCTAATATCGGTGAGGTGCGCATCCAAGTAATGGCCGCAGGTGTGAATTTTGCCGATACATTGATGATTTCCGGCAATTATCAAACCAAGCCGCCGTTGCCGTTCAGTCCGGGTATGGAAATAGCAGGAATTATTGATAAAATTGGACCTGACGTCACCGGTTTTAAAATTGGTGACCGGGTTTTAGCCATTTTGCCCTATGGCGGGTTTCAAGAATTTTCCATCGCCCGCATGCATGACACGTTTATTATTCCAAACACTATGGATTTCCAGACAGCGGCCACATTCCCCATCGCCTACGGCACATCAGAAATCGGAATATCCGCTAAACTCGCCCTGAAACCCGGCGAAAGCATTTTGATTAACGGGGCGGCTGGTGGTGTCGGGTTAACAGCTGTTGAACTCGCCAAACATATTGGTGCCACGGTCATCGCATCGGCAGGCAGTGACGAAAAATTATCCACGGCCCAAAGCTATGGCGCGGATTATTTAATTAATTATAAAACTGAGAATTTAGCCAGCCGGGTCAAACAAATCACTGAAGGGCGTGGTGTTGATGCGGTTTATGATCCGGTTGGTGGCGGCGCATTCAAAGCTTCACTCAAAGCTGTACGCCAAGGTGGGCGTATATTGATCGTGGGATTTGCCAGCGGTGATGTGCCGCAAATTCCAGCGAATATTTTATTGGTTAAAAATATTACGGCAATGGGATATTTTTGGGGCGCGTACCGTGTGTTAGCACCAACGGTTATGGATAATTCCATGCATAAGCTGTTTAATTTATTTGAAAGCGATGGATTGCAACCCAATATTTGCAAAAGTTTTGATTTAAGCGAGGCGCCGGACGCTTTGGACTATCTTCAAAGTCGCCAGTCTACGGGAAAAATTGTTATTACCACGGAAACCCGGCATTAAGCTTTGACTAAGTCGCGTTCCACAGGTTTTTCATTAATAGGCAAATGGATAAGTCCTGCCAACACCCCTAATGCGATGACCGCGTACCACACCAAATCATAAGAGCCGCTGATATCATAAACATAGCCACCCCACCAAACACCAATAAAACTACCAATCTGGTGACCTAAAAACACAAAACCGAACAATGTCGACAAATACCGCACGCCAAATATTTGCCCGACCAGTCCGCTGGTTAAAGGCACGGTGCCGAGCCACAACAATCCTAAAGCTGCGGCAAATATATAGACCGTCACATCGTTTTTTGGCGCCATTAAAAATAAAGCAAAAACCAAGGCGCGTAAAAAATATAGCTGGCTTAGGATTAATCGTTTTGAATAGTGTTGACCTAGCCAGCCACAAATATAGGTGCCGACAATATTAAACAACCCAATCAATCCCAAGGCCATCGCCCCGACGTCGGCACTTAAGCCCAAATCCTGAATATATGACGGTAAATGCACAGCCACGAATAACACCTGAAACCCACAAACAAAAAACCCGACAGTTAATAAAATATAATTACGGTTAGTCGCGGCTTCGGCCATGGCGACTTTCATGCTTTCCGCGCCATCACTAACCACCGTTTGCTTAGAAGACGGGAAAACCAAGGCCAAGGGAGCCATAATTAATGAGATTACAGCCAAAATTAAAAAGGCCGCGGGCCAGCCATAACCCGCAATTAATTGTTGACCCATCGGGGCCATAATAAATTGCCCAAACGAGCCGCCAGCACTGACAATACCCAAAGCCATTGACCGTTTTTCAGGTGTTGCCATACGTGCAACCGCACCAAAAACGACAGCAAAGCTGGTCGCCGCCATACCAAGACCTGCGAATAATCCGCCACCAAGATTAAGCCCAAACGCAGACGAAGCACCTGACATAACGTATAGTCCCAGCGCATAAACGATGGCTCCTAAAATTATTACTTTTGTGCTGCCATAACGATCGGCCAACATACCGGCAAAGGGTTGGGTCACGCCCCAGACTATTTGTTGAATAGCCATGGCAAAGGCAAATGTTTGACGGCCTAATTCCAAGTCCGATGACACAGGGCCTAAAAACACACCAAACGATTGCCGCAAACCCATGCTAAGGCTAATCACCAAAGCAGCGGCGACTATAAATATATATAGTTTTGATTTTTTACCCATTGTGGAGATGCCCTGATTAGCCATTTAAAAGCCAATCATAAACGCATCCCCATCGGCAATCCATCCTTTATGCTTGCCAGAATGGTTTGCGGGCCTCGCTTACCGCTTGGGCTAATGTCATGCCCATATCATTTAATACACGTTGATTTTCAACATCCATGACCAATTCCAACAAATGACGACGTTGGGCAATTCGGTTTTGCCATAACAAAGGCTGTTTCAGGACGCTGATGACAACATTCACATCAAACAATCGGCTCAATTTAAGCGCCCCCGCATTAGTGTCTGTGATGTACGCAGCGTTTATGCATTGTGTTGATGTTTTGTAAGTCATGTCTCGTCTCCTTAAATCAAACTTTATCAGTATTTCAAATGTACTTTTAACTTCGGTGGCTTCGGGGAACTTCCCCGAAGCCACCACCAGTTTCAACTGTGGCCTTAACCACAATAAAGGGCGTATCCAATCGCTCTTGTGAAATCAGATTTACAAGGACCTGATCACCAACACAAACGAAGATTTTTAATGTTATAATTAGTTTTTCTAATGGATAAATCGTATCTGATACAATATTATTTAATAATATCAATTGACTAATATATTATAGTTAATCATTAGGGATTGATTTTTTTATGCATTTAACTATATTAATTTTTATGTCACGCCATTTGCCCCCTTTAAATGCCCTGCGCGCTTTCGAAGCCGCCGCTAGGCATCTAAGTTTCACCAAAGCCGCCGACGAACTGAATGTCACGCAAGCCGCTGTTAGCCACCAAATTAAAACTTTGGAAGAACGCTTAGGCATGGTTTTATTTCAACGTTTAACCCGGTCTTTGCTGTTAACCGAAGCCGGGCAGCAATATTTTCCACCGGTATTAGAAGCCCTAGACATTATCGCCAACGCCACCGACCGTCTGCACCGCCACGACCAGACAGGCGCGCTGACACTAAGCACTATGGATTCTTTTGCTGCCAATTGGTTAGTGCCACGGCTTAGCCGGTTTCGTGATATTCATCCGGAAATTGACGTTCGCATATCAACCAATGATGAAAGCATTGATTTATTACGCGCTAATATCGACATTGGTGTGCGATATGGTCACGGTGATTGGGCGGGCAACCGCGTTGATAAGTTGATGAGCGAAAAAGTTTTCCCGGTGTGCAGTCCGGATTTATTAAAACGCCTAGAAAGCAAAGGAACACCGCTTTTAACAGCCAATGATTTAAGACACGTCACATTATTACATGATGATATGCGCGTTGATTGGCGGATGTGGTTAATGGCATCGAACGCGACCCAAGTCGATGACAGCCGCGGCATTAGTTTGGAGCATTCCAATTTAGTCATTCAAGCCGCCATTCAGGGCGACGGTGTGGCTTTGGCCCGGTCTGCATTGTCGGCTTGGGAATTACAAACCGGGCGATTGGTCAAACCTTTTGATTTATCGCTGCCGGCCACATTTGCTTATTATATCGTCAGCCCCGAAGCCTACGCTGGGCGGCCTAAAATCAAAGCCTTTCGCGATTGGTTGTTAGCCGAGGCCAAAGACCATAATGCGGCTGAATTAAAAGCCGAACAAAACCGGTCTGATTTGTTAAAATCCGTCCCTTAGCTTTGCAGCTCTGCTCGATCTGCAAAATAATCAAGCGCTTCTGGATTTGCTAAAGCTTCTTTATTTTTTACTTGCTTTCCATGTATCAGATCACGCACAGCGAGCTCGGTAATTTTGCCGCTTTTGGTGCGCGGAATGTCTTTCACCTGTAAAACTTTGGCCGGCACATGGCGTGGTGTACATTGGCTGCGTATTTGTTTTTTAATAATACTGGTTAATTCATCATCCAATTTTAAATCATCTGTCAAAACAACAAACAACACCACACGCACATCATGATCCCATTGCTGGCCAATGACGATGGCCTCTTTGACTTGATCCAGTTTTTCAACCTGACGGTAAATTTCAGCCGTTCCAATACGGACCCCACCGGGGTTCAGTGTGGCGTCTGATCGACCAAATATAATTATCCCGTCGTTGTCGGTTAATTCGACATAATCACCGTGTGTCCAGACGTTATCAAACATCTCGAAATAAGCAGCGTGGTATTTTTTGCCGTCATCATCATCCAAAAACCCGATTGGCATAGACGGGAACGGTCGACGACATACAAGTTCGCCTTTTTCCCCGACTAATGGTTTTCCTTCGTTGTCGTAGACTTCGACTGCCATGCCTAACATGCGGGTTTGAATTTCCCCCCTGTGCACAGGACGGGTCGGGTCTCCACCACAAAAACAGCCCATAATATCTGTACCCCCGGAAAACGACACCAAATGTATGTCTTTTTTAATGCCATTCATAACGACATCGAAACCTTCGGGTGCAAGCGGTGATCCCGTTGAACATAACTGGCTTAATGCGGATAAATTATGATGATCAATCGGCCGGTACCCGGCTTTGCCAACGGCATCAATAAATTTTGCAGAGGTCCCAAACAACGTCATTTTTTGTTTTTCAGCAAAATCAAACAACACGCCCGGAGTTGGATAAAAGGGCGACCCGTCATAAAGCAATACGGTGGCTTCTGATGCCAATACTGTGACCAGCCAATTCCACATCATCCAGCCGCAAGTGGTAAAGAAAAACACCCGGTCCCCCGGTTTTATATCGGAGTGAAGCCGTTGTTCGGACAATTGTTTCAGTAACGTGCCGCCGGCTCCATGAATAATACATTTAGGCGCGCCTGTAGTGCCGGATGAAAACATAATGTATAGCGGATGATCAAAAGGCAGCTGTTTAAATTCTATGTCAGCAGCAATTTGTGTGTTTAAAATATCCGTCCATAACTGTGCGTTTTTAAACCCCGAAATATCGGGCAGATCCGTGACATAAGGCACAATGATTGTTTGTTCAACGCTAGGTAAGCTATCAACAATTTCCGATAATTTTTCTAAACTATCGTGAGATTTTCCATTATAAAAATAACCATCCGCCGATAGAATAATTTTGGGTGCCACTTGCCGGAACCGATCAAGCACACCTTGCACGCCAAAATCCGGTGAACAGGATGACCACACCGCCCCCAAACTGACAGCCGCCAACATGGCTATGATCGTTTCAGGCATATTTGGCATAAATCCGGCAATACGGTCACCGGGCATGACACCCATTGATTTAAAAGTCGCGGCCATTTTTGACACCTGATCATAAAGTTCATGATAGGTGATTTTTTTCTGACGCTGGTCTTCGCCTTTAAAAAATAATGCCGTATCATCGTCACGGCGACGTAGCAAATTTTCGGCAAAATTTAATTTCGCCTCAGGGAACCATTTTGCCCCGGGCATTTTATCCCCATTCAATAAAATAATATCACCCTTGTTCGACGCGATAACGCCGCTGTAGTCCCATAAACTGGACCAAAATTTCTCCATTTCTGTAATTGAAAAATCATACAGCTCCTGACTGTTTATAAGCTTTGTCCCCCAATCTTTTTCAATACATTGAATAAACGCTGTGATGTTTGATTGTTTGACCATTTCATCTGTCGGTGTCCAGATAATGGGTGATTGTGACGCGTTCAAAGTATTCTCCGTTTCTTAAATGGGACCTAACAAAATAAACCATTTTCTAGGTACGCCATTATTATGCAAAATCTTATCCTTTCGACAATGCCGTTTAAGAAATATATTTTCTAAACCACCGTAAAATGTTGCATTGCAAACACAATACTGGTCATCAAAGGTTTTGCCTATTACGATGATTGAATGATCAAACAAACAAACCTCGTCACTTTTTCATCCCCTTCACCATCCATACTCCGAGCTGCTTTATGGATGATGGGTTTTGCTTTGTTTTTTTCATTTACTTCCGCATTGGTTCGTCATTTATCCGGTCAATTGCATCCGGTCCAAATCGCATTTTTCCGCAACATTTTTGGTCTTGTGTTTATTTTGCCGCTTTTAATTAAATCCGGTTTTTCCGTTTTACATACACACCGGTTTTCCAAACACCTCGCCCGTGCCGTCACCGGATTAACGGCCATGTTTTTATTGTTTGCCGCCGTCAGTTTAATGCCATTGGCCGAAGCCACAGCCATGACATTTACGGCTCCTTTATTCGCGACGCTCGGTGCTGCCCTTTTTTTAAATGAGAAAGTACGCATCCGGCGCTGGTCCGCGACCATCATTGGTTTTATAGGTGCCCTTGTTATGTTGCGCCCGGGCTTTGCTCACGTTTCGACCCCTGCGTTGATAGCATTATCATCGGCTGCTTTTATCGCCATGTCCATGTTACTGGTTAAATCTTTATCGCGGACAGAGCGCCCAGAAACTATGGTTTTTTATATGACATTTATTATGGCCGTTCTTTCACTTCCTGCCGCATTATACGTTTGGTCACCGGTTCCTGACGAATTATGGGTTTGGTTAATTTTATTAGGCATCGTTGCCACGACGGGTCAATTTTTTATGGCCAAAGCTTTCGGATATGGCGAAGCATCGGAAGTTTTACCGTTTGATTTTTCCAGACTTATTTTTGCAGCCATTGTTGGCTTTTTTATTTTTAATGAAACACCCGATTTTTGGACATGGGTTGGTGGCGGTATTATTTTTACCTCTACCGTTTACATAGCCCGGCGAGAATCTTTACAACAACACAATGAAAAGTAGGTTTTTTATGAATATTAATACACTTTCAGCGATTGTTTCAGGTGGCGCTTCTGGTCTGGGTGCCGCGACAGCCACAATGTTGGCTAAAGCAGGGGCCAAAGTTGCCTTATTTGACCTTGATATCGACCGGGCAAAAAACTTGGCTTCTGAAATTGGTGGCATTGCCGTTGAATGCGATGTATCGGATGCAGATAGCGCTGAAACAGCGTTTAATTCAGCGCGCGAACAACAAGGTGCAGCGCGCATCATGGTCAATTGTGCAGGCATTGCACCGCCGGCAAAAATTATTGGCCGCGATGGACCGCAAGATCTTGAAACATTCGCCCGAACTATTCAAATCAATCTCATTGGCACTTTTAATATGTTGCGCTTGGCAGCCGGGCTAATGACTGAACTTGAACCGCTTAATACAGGTGAGCGCGGGATTATTATTAACACGGCGTCTATCGCGGCTTATGAAGCACAAATTGGTCAAGCGGCTTATGGTGCATCCAAAGGCGGGGTCGCCGCATTAACTTTACCTGCCGCACGGGAACTCGCCCGTTCCGGTATTCGGGTTCTCGCCATAGCACCCGGGATTTTTGGTACACCTATGGTCTCTGGCTTTCCTCAAGACGTTCAAGATTCTTTAGGCGCATCGGTTCCCTTTCCTTCTCGTTTAGGATTGCCCGAAGAATATGCAAAACTTGCATTACACATGATTGATAATGTTATGATGAATGGTGAAGTCGTCCGTATTGACGGTGCGTTACGCATGGCCCCAAAATAAATTTAGGTGGAAGACTTATATCAACTGTTCGAAACAAGCAATCAACTGAGTTAATCTGAACGGTTTCAGCAATGTTCGGTCCGCCCCTAATTTTGCGCTGTTACCCAGATATTCGGCATGACCTGATATGGCAACAATCGGAATAGTTTTTGTGTTTTTACGGATTTCAAGGATGGTCTCGATGCCTTCGCCGTCATCCATCACCAAATCTGTAACCACAACATCGGGTATTTTTATTTCAAACGACTTCATCCCCTGCATACCATTTCCATAGGCATCTACGCCATATCCGTTATCCCGCAAGCCAGCAGCCAGATAATCCCGGAACAGATCATTATCATCGATCAGCAAAATATGTTTCATACGATCATTATGATCTTTTTTTCATATCACCGATAATCACCTTCAATCACATTGATGCGATATCATGATTATTTCTAATTCAACATCTCCATTGCCTGATTGAGCTGGCTCATTCGGTCATGATCACCCATTTTGTTATCAGGGTGATAAATTCCAGCTAACATGCGAAATCGTATTTTTAACTCTCTTTTTTGGGGGTGCGTATCGGGTGGGAAACCCATCACATAGAGGGCGTCTTCATAACGCTCGACCCCTTGGGCCAAAGGTTCGAACGACAAAACTTTAATCATTGTTTGCAATCGACCATTTGCTTCTCTTTCGGCTTTTAATTGTAGATTTTGATGGTCTTGTTTTATTTTTTGCAGGCGGTCTTCAGCAGGTGTGTTTTTGCCTTTCAGGGACAGGTCCATTTCGCCTTTATCCAATAATAATGCTAGCCCTAGGGCTTTGCGTAAATCCCCCACAACAAAACCGGGCATGATACGGACTTGTAACCTGGGTTTGCGTAATACCCGCCGACCTTTGTCTTTACCGGATTGTAATGTGATGGGTTCCCGATCTTCGCGGCTTGGCTCCCCGGGATCATCTAATTTTTGAATACGCTTTAACGGCACCATTAAAACAACGGACCGGGCTAAGTCAGCAACATTGATATTTCGCTGAACGGCCAGTTCAATAATGGCGTCCCTGAATGTACTGGAACACGGGATTGTATAAGATTTTTTTTTCATAGGCACGCGCCATATTAAAGCTAATACATTGTTTTATAAAGTTATTTTTAGCTTCAACTTTCATTTCATGATAATAATCGAGCAAAACAAAAATAGAAACATTTTACGTTTAGCCACAATTTAAAGTAACTGCATATGTTGTTATTTTGCCAAAATGCAAAGAAAAATCAACACTATTAAACGGCCTAGCGCACTTTCAACGCCAAGCCACTGAAAATAAACATTAAATAGCGGTAATTCTTTGTTAATTCTTTTTTTGCTGATTTTTTAAGCCGACCATAAATAGTCATTTTATAACGCCCGTTCTACGCCACTTTTTGCTTATAACATTATTTCATGCCGATACCGTCACGCCTAAAAAAGAGGCCGACCATTGTTGTTACCGAGCCGTGTTAATTGAGAACAATACATAACGCCATGACCCTATTTACCGATACAGTTTTTCGCTTGGTTCCATCCAACCATCACGGCAACGAACCAATTCTATGACCACGGAAATTTTGGTTTCGCCAGATACAAGCAACCGCATTGATTAAAAATTCATACTAAGAAAATAATCATATGCTGATAATTAATTTTAGTGCACATGATTGTTTTGAGCAAAAACAATCAGCGGCATTCAACGTTGCATTCACCCACAACCCCACAGCTAAACTGGCTGGTTGCGCAAACGCAATCAGTTTTTCGCTACAGATTTCATTTGTAAATTTTTACTTTTAAAAGCGATATCCGTTTGTATCGTTGGCGCAAGGGTTTTCTTAAGCTACCTAATTGACAGTCCCCATTTCTTTGTGATTGTCTTTCCTTTGTAATTGCCTTTATTTAAATTAGGTTGGCTCACCTATATTCAGGTAATTGCCATAGTTTTATTAATTTGATGCGTGCTACCGGGAAAGAAATTTTACGCATCACTTGGATTTAGGTCATATGACACAACACATTGGTATCGTTGCTTGTTCGGCCGAAGGGGCCGCACTTTGTTACCGCACTATTTGCGCCGAAGCTCCCGCGCTACTGGGGCCTTACTCTCATCCAGAAATATCCATGCATACGCCGCCTTTGTCAGATTATGTATCATGCCTGACCCGAGGCGATATGAAAGGTGTCGGCGACTTAATGTTGTCATCAGCTGAAAAATTATCCCGCATTGGTGCCGATTTTTTGATCTGCCCTGACAATACAATTCACCAAGCTTTTAACAATATCGTTCATCGATTGCCGTTGCCGTGGCTGCACATTGCCGAGATTGTAGCCAACCAAGCAAAAGATCAAAATTTTCATCGGCTTGGTTTACTCGGCACCCAGTGGCTTATGGAAAGCCAAGTTTATTCGGGCAAACTATCAGATCAAGGCCTTGTCTGTGATATTCCTGCTTTAGATGAGCGCAAGCATATAAACCGTATCATCATGGACGAATTGGTTGCTGGGATATTCAAGCCCGAAGCCATCACGTATTTTCAAAAAATTATATACGATATGAAACAATCTGGATGCGATGCCGTCATTTTGGGATGCACCGAAATTCCGTTGATTATGAATGATGCCAACTCTCCACTGCCTACACTTAATTCAACTAAATTAATTGCCCGTGCTGCGATTTGGCATGCGATCAACCATCATCATAAAATGCCTCATCATTGACCGTAACGTTAATCCGGCGCCATAATAACAGGCTCGATTTTACACAATTCATGCAATGGGATATGGCAGGCTATAACATGATCATCTTGTCCTGATTGAACAGCGGGGACCTGTTGATCACAAATATCGCCTAGCTTTCGTGGGCAGCGGCTAACAAACGGGCAGCCTTTTGGTGGATCAAGGGCGCTCGGAAGATTGCCTTCTAATACAATGCGGCGTTTTTTAACTTCTGGGTCCGCGATAGGCACTGCCGACAACAAGGCTTCTGTATATGGATGATAGGGTGGGCTGAAAACCTGATCCGTCGAACCGCTTTCCATGATCCGGCCTAAATACATGACCACGACCCGGTTCGACAAATAACGAACGGTGCTAAGATCATGACTGATAAACAACAATGTGGTTTTATTTTCACGTTGAATATCCATTAACAACTCGATGACGGCGGCTGCCACCGACACATCAAGAGCCGATATGGGTTCATCGGCGATGATCATCGATGGATTACCGGCAAAGGCCCGGGCCATGGCAACACGTTGTTTTTGCCCACCAGACAGCTGACGCGGTTTTCGCCTTTCAAACTCACGTGGTAATTTAACCATATCAAATAACATTAAAACCCGTTCGTGTATTTTTTCAGGATCACGTTCAACCCCGAATTTTTTGATCACACGAGAAATTTGTTCACCAATGGTCAACGATGGATTAAGCGTTTCATCCGGGTTTTGAAAAATCATCTGCAATGCGGATAATTGTTGGGATGATCGTTGCTTGACCGGCAAGGCAGCAATATTTATCCCGTTCATGCGCACCTCGCCACTCGTAGCGGTTTCCAACCCCATCAGCACTTTGGCGAATGTTGATTTTCCGCACCCCGATTCCCCAACAATAGCTATCGTTTCTCCGCGAACAGCGTTGAAATTAATATCCTCATTCGCCTTGATTAGCTTCGTACCATCGCCTCTGATCATAGCTGCTATAGTATGGTTATGAATTTCATAATATTTTTTCATATGGTCAACATCGAGCACAATATCGTTCATATCAGTCAACAATGCATCCGTGATATCCGCCCGATTATCAACATGATCAATTTCGTTCCAGCGTAGACAACGTACCCGGTGCGCCAAATTGTCACCGGTGTCCGTCAACAAAATGTTTTCCTGATCACACCGACCGATTTGAAAAAAATCACAGCGTGGGCCAAAATTGCATCCTTTTGGGCGTTCATGCGGCAACGGCAACTGTCCCGGAATAGCAACCAACCGTCTGGCGTTTTTACCCGTGTGGGGTAAAGGAATACAGCCAAATAAACCGTAGGTATAGGGATGCTTTGACCAAGAAAAAATAGAATTTACATGACCTTGTTCAACGATTTCACCTGAGTACATGACGCCGATACGGTCACAAACATCGAACATCAACCCCAGATTATGGGAAATATACAACATCGCCATATTAAATTTACGGCTTAACGATGCTATCAATTCAACAATGCCGGCTTGGACCGTCACATCCAGCGCTGTTGTTGGTTCATCAAGCAATAACAACGACGGTGAACTAAGCAATGCCATGGCAATCACAACACGCTGTTGTTGACCACCAGAAATTTGATGGGGATAGGCATTCATCACACGTTTCGGGTCTGGCAAATGTACATCCCCCAACATTTCCATTGAACGGCAGTAAGCTTCGTTAACCGTTACCCCATCATGGGTTATGGGGACTTCCATCAATTGTCGGCCAATAGTCATCGACGGGTTAAGGGCTGTCATCGGTTCCTGATAAATCATGGCTATTTCAGAACCGCGAATTTGCCGTAACTCTTTTTTATTTAAAGCCGCCATATCACAGCCCTTGAATTTAACTTGACCGCTGACAATGGCACCTGCGTTGCCCATATAGCGCATGATGGCCATAGCAACGGTGGATTTTCCACACCCGGACTCACCAACCAGACCCATACTTTCACCGGGCCTTAGCGATAATGAAAAATCGACAACGGCTGGAATTTCGCCGGCCCGTGTGAAATAGGATACACACAGGTCATTTATTTCCAGTATCGGGGCTGTATCCAGTCTTGATTGTTTATCCATGACTTAATCCCTTAACGAAATTTCGCGTAAGCCATCGGCCAGCAGGTTAAAGCCCAAAATTAATGATGATATAGCTATACCCGGTATCAATGTCATATACGGAAAGGCCAAGGCCATTTGCCGCGTTTCGTTAATCATGCCACCCCAATCGGGATCCGGTGGCGGCAGCCCCAAACCCAGAAAACCCAGAACACCAATAGTGATGATCGCATAGCCAAGACGCAAACATGCATCAACGATCAACGGCCCGCGTGCGTTAGGTAATATTTCAACCAGCATAATAAAAAGTGCGTTTTCGCCCCGGGTTTGCGCCGCCGCCACATAGTCCCGGTTGCGCAAATCCAACACCAATCCACGAACAATGCGCATAATCCCGGGCGCGCTGGCAAAGGTAATCGCAACAATGATATTGACCCCCGAAGCACCGATTTTGGCAATAATGATGATGTATAAAACCAAAACCGGAAACGACAAAATGATGTCACTAACGCGCGACAACACAATGTCCCACCAGCCGCGATGATAACCCGCAGCCAAGCCCATCAAGATACCAACAAAGTAGGCAAAAAATGTTGCCAAAGTTGCATAAATCAACACCGTTTGTGATCCATAAATAATCCGGGACAATATATCGCGGCCTATGTGATCTGTTCCTAACCAAAACACCTGGCCTGTTTTAACGTAAATCGTACCCGGTTTTGCAAACGGCTGTAATGTTGCCAATGGATCAAACGGTGCAATCATGGGCGCCAACAAAGCAACCATAATCCAAAAAATCACAAGCCCTGCACCGATCATACCGACCCAGCTTTCACCCAATAACTTAACGGACTGAATGATACGCTCCATCATTTAAAACCGGATACGCGGGTTAAGATAAGTATAGCCAATATCGGCTAAGGTTTGTGTCGTCACTGCAACGAATACAGCAATCATGGCACTCGCTTCGATCAGAAAAATATCCTGATTTAAGGAAGCTTCCAACAACAGCGCGCCAAAGCCTTTATAGGCAAAGAAAAATTCAACAACAATCACTCCGGATAATAACCAGTTTATTTGCAACATAATCACTGTGAACGGCGTAATTAATGCATTTCTGAGGGCATGTTTGATAATCACTTGATGATAGGGCAAACCTTTTAACACCGCTGTGCGTATATACGGCGTGGTCATGACTTCGGCCATCGACGCCCGGGTCATTCTGGTCACGTAACCAAAATCGTAAGCAACTAAAACAAGAATAGGCAATACCAGTTGTTTCCAGTCAAAGCCGGAAATCATCGAGCTGGTTCCCGGCAACCATTTCAAACCAAAGACAAAAATTGCCGACATAAACACGGCGCTGGCAAATTCCGGTATAGACGTTGTAATTATGCTGACGACAGAAATGACTCGGTCCATTTTGGACCCTTCTTTCATACCGGCCAACACACCCAATATCAGTGATAACGGGATCAACACAGAAAATGTCCAAAACCCAAGGACCACCGTATTCCAAAGCCGAGGCCACAAAATTTCCGCCACCGGCACATTATAGGTAACCGATGGACCAAAATCACCTGAAACAAAACGGCCAAGCCAACTTAAATAACGTTGCCAAAGCGGTTCAAAATATCCCCGTTGTTCCAGCCACAAAGTGCGCTGTTCTTCGCTGGTATAAGGACCAAGTACATTAATGGCAACGTCACCCGGTGAAATTTCCAGCAACAGAAACAACAATAAAGACACCACAACCATAGTCAACGCCATCAAGCTTAGGCGTTTGGCAATGAACATGACCATGGGTCTTGTTTCCTAAATTAGATCAAAAGCCAACGACGTAGGATTAAGACATCCACACGTTATTCAATTGATGATAATTGGTTGGATGCAATTGATAGCCCTGAACCCGGGCATGCCCTGCGGAAAAAATCGAGCGCCAAAATGGTTGGGCTATAACCGAATTATCCTGCAAACGTTTTTCTACTTTTGCCATTTGTTTAGCGCGTTCTTTTGCATCCAGAATGCCGCTGGCAACATCCAACAGGCGATCAAATTCCGGATCATTATGGCGGCTTTCATTCCACGGCACGCCGGACCGGTAAGCCAAATTCATGACCATCACACCGAGCGGCCGATGGGTCCACGCCGTGAAACCAAACGGTGCTTTATCCCAAATTTTCCAGTACTGCTTATTAGGCATGACATTGATTTTTATACGAATGCCTGCGGGTTTACACATTTCTGCAAAAGCTTGAGCAACGGCGACTTCCCACGGTGGCTCTTTTTTGACATCAATTTTAATATCAATACCATTTTCATATCCGGCCTCTTTGAGCAACCGTTTAGATTCTATATAATTTTGTTTTGGTGCCGGAACAGGCGCATATTCTGGGTGAATTTGTGCCACATGGTGGTCTTCGCCAACCGCACCACGCCCACGGTAAGCAATTTCCAACAAGCGTTGATGGTCTTGACACAAACGAATGGCTTTACGCACCCGGATATCATCAAAAGGCGCTTGGTCCATTTGCATGCGCGCGACCCCGGTTTGCGCGGTCACGGCCTCGAACACTTGTGTGTTGGGTATTTGTTTGACCACATCCAACTGTTCGACAAAAGTTTCATATACCATGTCGACCTGGTTTGAAGCCAAAGCAGCTAATCCAGCGGATGGATCGTCGCCTAAATCATAATAATGCACCGCATCCAGATGCACATCATCGCCCCAATACCCTTCTCGGCGTTCAAGAATGGCCTTTTCACCGACTTTGAATTGTTTTAATGAAAAGGGTCCTGTTCCCACCGGATTTTTAGACAAGTCAGCGCCGTTTTTTTCAAAATCACGGTGAACTATGCCTGCCGGATAATTATAAAAGTTTTCCGGCATGGCTAGTTCGGCACGATTGAGATTAAGCCGGACTGTATAATCATCAATTTTTTCGACAGCGCCCGGCGTCATCGTTTGATTGGTAATCGCCTTACCTTTGGCATTTTTTTTGCCCGTATCTGTCGACGTAATCATAGCGCTGAATAAACCCTGATTAGATGAACCCGTTTTAGAATCCAGCCAGCGGATTATGTTAAAAACGACATCGTCAGCATTAAAATCATCACCGTTTGACCACTTTACATCTTTTCTTAAATAAAAGGTCCAAGTTTTTAAATCATCGGATGCTTGCCAGCGTTCTGCCAAATGAGGCCGGGTTATATTATCAGGACCAGTGATACATAAATATTCGATAATTTGCCGGGCAACATTGGATTTTTCCGTCCAATCGAATTTTGCCGGATCGGTCATTTCCTGTACACGCATGGAAAACCGTAACGTGCCGCCTTTTTTAGGGGTCGCGGCATTGGCATCAGACGTCAGATCCAACCCGCCTGCAAATGTATAGGCAGCCGCAGCCGATAGCCCCAACAATGTCGATGTTCGTAAAAATTCTCGACGATCAACTTTTCCTTTTAAAAAATTTCTCTTCAATTCAGCTATATAGCTATGCTGTTTGTTTTGACCGTCCCGCGACATGCTTAAGTCTCCCCTTTGTGCATCTCATTATTAATTTTATATTTTTTATTATAAATTTGTTTATTAGAAAACCATATCTAGGGTCGCCTTACAAGGGGGCAACATTGAAAAATGGCTTAAAACTGCCTTTTTTATCTGATAACGGCTATAATTCATCACTTATGACATTTGCTTCCTAGGACGTTATTGCATTTTCAAAATCCGTTAAAATGCTTTGTATACCCCGTGTCGCGCCTTTTTGAATGCCTCAGCTATCTTTCCATAAACCTTTTGGCGTCCATGGGTTTAAGAAAAACTTGTATCGGCTCTGCTCTGTCCCGGACCAGATTGGTCGGCAACATAATGATAACATCGGCTCCTTGACCAATGATGCTTTTAATACCCAAAATTTCATTATGTAATTCGGCCAATAACTTTGTGATCCCGTAAACTCAGGATCCAGCCTTCGACCAATATCTGTGAATACGTTTCTATCCTGTTAATTTCTATCTTGTTAAAAGGATGGGAATACCCGTTTTATTAAGGGCCTTTGCAAGTAGAGCAGCGCAAGCCGTCATGGTCATGACCATAGCGCGTTTTTGCTTTGGCGTTATTCCTCCGAGCACCATATTGGAACGTTCGTTATTGTATGTCCAGAACCATTATGTCGCAGCATATTGCACCTGTTTTATTGTTTCAAACAGACACTGCACGAGTCAGTCATTCCGAACCGTCCGGTTGAAGCGTTCAACATATGTATTCTGCTGTGGCTTACAAGCCCACTGCGACTACCAGGTCACAATCTAAGGGGACAAACCATTTTAAGGTATTCATGTCACATTATGGGCACAGTGCCCGTTGAAAACACTTTAATAAAAGGCGCTAAGTCATTGAAAAAAATGGTGCCGCCTGGGTGATTTGAACACCCGACCCCCGCATTACGAATGCGATGCTCTACCAACTGAGCTAAGGCGGCATGTGTTTTGATCAAGTCTGGCTTGGAAACTATAGCTCACATCGGCGCACACTACACCGCAGGCAGGTCCTGTCAAGAATTTCTCTCTGCAGCATTTCAAACGATTATTGTGCTGATCGTTATTTTTTACTGACGTGTTATGTTTTTGTGTAAAATTTGTTTGGACTTATATTAACTGTTATCGGTTACCTTGTTACCGTCCAACTTGACAACAACACAACAACAGGGATTATGATCACCTTCATTTATCTTATGGTATTATCTTATTGATATTATTTAACATAGAGCAACATGAACGCCCGTTTTTAATATTACCCGCAAACACCGTGTATGAGGCTAAGAATTAATTGAAGAGCTCCCTACAACTCGCAACAAGATATTTCATTGAGGGTATTAGAGAAAAAACCATTCCACGAAACAAGCATCACATTCTTTTGGCTTGCATGCGAAGATCCGGGTCTACATACGTGTCATCGTTATTATCCAATATTGGTGATTTCAAAGCTGTTAACGTTGGGTATATTGGATCCGAACGTGAACAAGAGGCTGACCGTGAAGCGCTGGTTGTTAATCACAGATTCAATTATGTAGCTCAGTTACATACCAAATATCACGTTCCTTTATCCCATTTAATGGATAATTATAATCTCAAACCGGTTGTTCTTATCAGGGATATTCATGATATCGTTATCAGCGTTTCTGATTATTTAATGGCTCCTAAAAATAAAATGCGAACCCCCGGCGGCGGTGTTCCCTCCGAACTGAGCCAATGGGATGAAGAAAAACGCCTACTGTTTGCTGTTCAACATATTGTTCCATGGTCGATCACATTTTTTCTTTCATGGCAAAAAGTTCCAGACAAAACGCTTATAACATTCGATGAAATCATCCAGACCCCTGTCCCGGCACTGCAGAAAATTTTTCATGACATTGATATTCCCATATCAAATCAAGACATCCTTCACGCTATTGAATTATCCAACAATGCGAATACGGGAAAAGTTGTAGGTATCAGCGGCCGAGGAAAAGTTTTACCTGTTTCCGTTTTGGATGCGATTGCATCTTATGCAGAATTCTACAAAAACTATGACCTCAGCCCCATAGGGATTAAAAACTATTATTAGGCAACAATTTTGTTGTTCAGTATTTAAAGTTACGCTGCTTTTTGTATATGCTTTTTCACATATTGGTCTACCGCCAAGCATTCAGTACCGGTTAAAAATAATCCTGTTTTAGTGCGTCTTTTTAGGATGTCATCAGCGGATTTTGCCCATTCATATTTCATGAGATAATCTATTTCACAGGCGTATAAATCAGCACCAAAGAACATCCCCAGATCATCGATTTTTTTAACGCCAATTAATATCAGTTCAATGCGCGTGCCATGGCGGGCTACTAACGAAGAAATAAGTGTGCCATCAATGGCAGGGTAGGCCTGTTTGATCTGATTAATATAACCTTGTACATCGTTGCCGTATAAGTCGCCACCCGGCAACACAGCTTCGTTCGTCCACGGCTTGCCCATATTTGGAAAAAATGGGTTTAATTTTCTAAGTGCGCTTTCAGCTAAACAACGGTAAGTGGTGATTTTGCCTCCGAATATTGACAATATTGGTGCCTGATCCGTCCCACCATCCAAATTTAAAACGTAATCCCTCGTCACTTTTGACGGGTCATTGGACATGTCATCATAAAGCGGACGATAACCCGAAAAAGACGAGATCACATCATTTGGTGTTATTTTCGACTGAAAATATCTATTAACGGCCTGACAAATATATTTTGTTTCATCGTCTGAAATCTTGATGGTTTCAGGCACTTTTTGTACCGCAACATCCGTTGTCCCGATTAAAGAAAACTGGTCAAGATAGGGGATAACAAAAACAATACGACGATCATCATTTTGCAAGATAAATGCTTCTGGCCCTTCATAAATTTTAGGCACAATAATATGGCTGCCTTTGACTAGTCGGATTTGTTGATCATGACGAATACCATCAACGCCTTTGATAACATTCAAAACCCACGGCCCTGCTGCATTGACAAGAGCGTGCGTATAAACAATTTTTTCAGCCGCCGTTAGATTATCGCGAAGAACAACTCGCCATATTTTATCAATACGTTTCGCAAACACAACTTCATGGCGAGTTAAAATTTCCGCGCCTTTGGCCGCCGCCGATAACGCGTTTAAAATCACAAGACGGGCATCATCTACAGCGCAATCTGAATATACAAATCCGCGTTTAAAACTTTTTTTCAGTACTTTGCCAGCCATATGTTTCGCGAATTTAATGGTTTTTGTTCCAGCCAACGTTCGTGCGCCCCCCAACTGGTCATACAAGAACAATCCTAGACGGATCAACCATGCCGGCCGCAAATCCGGACTATGCGGTAATATAAAACGCATTGGGCGTATCAAGTGCGCGGCTTTTTTCAACAGCACTTCGCGTTCAGCCAAAGCTTCGCGGACGAGACGAAATTCATAGTGTTCCAAATAACGTAGCCCGCCATGAATAAGTTTGCTGCTGGCCGACGATGTCGCCCCACCAAGATCATCTTTTTCACATAAAATAACACTTAAACCACGACCCGTTGCGTCACAGGCAATGCCGCATCCATTTATACCACCACCGATAATCAGCATATCACATGGGTTATTTTGATCACGACCCGTTATTTTTGACATTTATTGCCATCTCCACTTAAAAAAATATACTTTTTTGCTAATTCCACCGCTGCATAAAACCCTTATTACGCTAAAAATAGTGCTTTTAAGCGCAAAACTTGGCTCGGACTATAATTTACATCAGGCAAAATTACTTTCAAAATCGAACATAAGTGATGGCATCTATTTTCACAATAGCAAATAATTGACTAAAAATGTTCGAATTCTAACTTATTTGTTCTGTCGCCTGTTGCTCCTTTTTAGGCAACATGCAGCCCAATGTCTTCGGCTTGAATAATATCCAGCACGTCTTTTGGCGGATTGCGATCTGTAAATATAGCATCTACATCCCGCAAATGGCCTAATTTGACCATTGCATTGCGGCCAAATTTTGAATGATCGGCGACCAAAAACACGCGTCTGGAATTTTTTATGATGGCCTGAGAAACGCGCACCTCCCGGTAATCAAAATCGAGCAATGTACCGTCATGATCAATGCCGCTGATACCAATCACGCCAAAATCAACTTTGAACTGATTTATGAAATCGATAGTGGCTTCGCCAACGATACCGCTATCCCGGCGCCTCAGCAAACCGCCAGCAATAATAATTTCACAATCATTAAAACGGCTTAGCGTATTGGCAACATTAAGATTATTTGTGATCACTCGTAATCCGTGATGGTTCTCAAGGGCCACTGCTACTTCTTCGGTTGTTGTGCCTAAATTAATAAACAAAGACGAATTGTCTGGGATCATCCGGGCAACAATTAACGCGATACTTTGCTTCTCTTGCGGGTTATGGATCTGGCGGGTCGAATAATCCACATTCTCCGCACTGCTCGGCATCCCGGCACCACCATGAAACCGCTGTAACAAATCTTTATCGCAGAGCTGATTAATGTCCCGGCGAATAGTTTGAGGCGTCACATCAAAATAATCTGCCAGACTTTCAATAGCTGCAAAGCCTTGTTGCTGAACATGGTCTAATATTTTGATCTGCCGGGCATTTAATTCAGCCATAGCATCGGTTTTTAGGGCATTTTCTGCGTTGGGCATAGTTAAGCTCAATCCGTTTAGGTTAAGTTTGTAAATTTAAAACTATTATATTCAACATTCTCTGAAACAGGGTGCATTAGCAAGCAACAGAACTTTGCCTACAAGTATTTTTCGCAAACGAACAATACATCTTGACTTCACAATCATATCCGAACCATCATCCATTTAAGGTAATAGTCGTTATTTCTGATTAAGGCTTCTGATCAAGATATCCATTCTGCCAAAAAACGGTTTGCCCGTCTTTCAGTTTGTTTTCTTTCAGTCAGTTTGTTTTCTTCCAGTTTACGCCGCTTAATTGATCTAATGAATTCATTACCCAATGTTTATAATATGGCATTAAGCCAAAACCAACATTCAAGGAGGCATTATGACTACATTAAAATCTATTCGTACGACCGTTACTTCAGCCCTTAGCGGGTTGGCCGTAGCCAGCACTGCATTTGCCGTAAGCTTTGCTTTTTCATCAAACCCGGTGCAAGCAGCAGCCGATTGTGAACGTGGCACGCTGGACGCACGTTATTGTGACCGCAATGGTGATCAAACGGCAGATTTACCATTGGATTCCAGCAAATGGAAAAACCCCAGCACAATCATTTTTGCCTACACCCCGGTCGAAGACCCGGCTGTATACGCAAATGTTTGGGACGGCTTCATTAAACACATGGCTAAAGTAACGGGTAAAAAAGTTAAATTTTTCCCCGTTCAAAGTAACGCGGCTCAAATCGAAGCCATGCGTTCAGGTCGTTTGCATGTAGCTGGTTTCAACACCGGTTCAAACCCATTGGCTGTAAGTTGCGCAGGACTTGTTCCCTTTGCTATGATGGCATCCAAAGACGGCTCATTTGGCTATGAAATGGAAATCATCGTGCCCAAAGGCAGTTCCATAAAATCGCCATCCGACATCAAAGGTAAAACTTTAGCGTTTACCTCACCGACATCAAATTCCGGCAACAAAGCACCTTCTGCGTTGCTGAAATCTGAATTCGGTTTGGTCAAAGACGTTGATTTCAAAACTACGTTCTCTGGTAAACACGACAACTCCGTGCTTGGCATCGCTAACAAAGATTATGAAGTCGCCGCTGTTGCCAACTCTGTCCTTAATCGGATGATCAAACGTGGTGTTGTTAAAGCCGATCAGATCACAACAATATATAAGTCACAAACTTTCCCAACAACCGGGTACGGCACGGCTTATAACTTGGATCCAACGTTGACGGCTAAAATCAAACAAGCGTTTTTCACATTTGACTGGAAAGGTTCTGCGTTGCAAAAAGAGTTCAAAAAAGAAGGCCGCTTCATTTCCATTCAACACAAAACTGACTGGGCAGTCATCCGCAAAATCGATGCGGCTAACGGCGTTAAATATACCTGTAAATAAGTACAGGCTTCTAAACTTCGGCCGGTGTGGGGAACTCCTGCCCGGTCGATCTTCTTTTTTATTCCCTTTATTATTTTCGGATGGCCCATGCTTCGCCTTAATCAACTGACAAAACGATATAAAACCGGGGACTTAGCCCTACAAAATATTGACCTTGAAATCCCGAGCGGCCAAGTCATGGCATTGATTGGGCCATCGGGTGCCGGGAAATCCACACTGATCCGTTGCGTCAATCGATTGGTTGAGCCAACATCGGGTACGGTCACATTAAACGATTTAGAATTGACCACATTAAGTTCCGGAACTTTACGCAAAGCCCGCCGCCGCATTGGCATGATTTTTCAAGAATACGCGCTCGTTGAACGCTTAACCGTTATGGAAAACGTTTTATCTGGCCGCTTAGGATACGTCAGTTTCATCCGCAGCTATTTCCGGAAATTTCCACAAAACGATATTGATGAGGCCTACCGTTTACTAGAACGTGTTGGTCTGGATCACATGGCCGATAAACGCGCCGATGCATTATCCGGCGGGCAACGGCAACGGGTTGGCATTTGCCGGGCGTTAATTCAAAACCCGGAATTAATTTTGGTGGATGAACCGACCGCCAGTTTGGACCCCAAAACGTCTAGGCAAATTATGCGTTTGATCGGTGAACTGTGTGCAGAACGTAACTTATCAGCCATCATTAACATCCACGATGTATTGTTAGCGCAAATGTTTTCTGAACGCATTGTTGGCCTGCAATTGGGCGAAATTGTCTATGATGGCGCGCCTGACGGATTAACCCCCGATGTATTAACCAAAATTTACGGCGAAGAAGATTGGGAAGCGACCATCGAAACATCTGATGAAGATGATGACAATTCAAAGGACGGCGCCAGCGCCGCAGCATCATGACGGAAAAAAATACCCGTCCTGCTCAATCTCGGACATGGAAACGCCCGCCGATGATCAGCAATCCGTCATTACGTTGGTCATTGATAGTTGGTGGCGGCATTTACTTAATTTTTGCGGTATGGTCAATGGATGTCAACTGGGGCCGTGTTGCCGCAGGCATGCCGCGCGCAGAACGCTTTATAGGCTCATTTTTCCCACCTGACTTTAAATCTAAATTAGATATCATTCGCATTGGTATCATCGAAAGCCTATGGATGACCATCGTATCCACAGTCATTGGTATTTTAATATCTATCCCGGTCGGCTTGGGTGCGGCACGTAATTTGGCACCGCGCTTTGTCTATTTATTTTGTCGTGGTATTTTATCGGTTTCTCGAACCTTCCCTGAAATTATCATTGCCCTGTTTGCCGTCAAAATTATCGGTTTTGGCCCGCTTGCCGGAGTCATTGCTTTATCCTTAGGCACCATCGGGTTTTACGGTAAATTGTTGGCCGAAGACATCGAAGACATGGACCCCGTACAAGCCGAGGCCGTTAAAGCCACAGGTGCTGGTTGGTTCCAATGGATTAACTACGCCGTTCAACCTCAAGTGATGCCGCGCATGATCGGCCTTGGCATGTACCGGTTTGATATTAATTTTCGCGAATCGGCGGTGGTTGGCATCGTCGGTGGTGGCGGGATCGGGGCCACGTTACGAACATCCTTTGACCGTTATGAATACGATTCAACGGCCGCCATTTTATTGGTTATTATCGCAATCGTCATGATCGTAGAATACACATCAGGCTACATAAGAAAGTGGGTACAATAAATGCCAGATATTGAAATAGACGGCACCAAAATCTGGCAACGTCGGGATCGCAATCACCAGCTTACCATTTGGGCTGTTCAATTTTTTGGCTTGATTGTATTTTTTTATGCATGGAATTTAATTTCCGAAGCAACCATATGGGAATTTGTATCTGACGCACCAACCCAAATCGTCGACATCACTAGCCGTATGGTGCCACCCAAATGGGACTATATTGATGTTTTGTGGGGGCCCATTTGGGATACAATAAACATTGCGACCCTTGGCACATTAATGGCCATCGTCATGGCGTTTCCCATCGCATTTTTAGCCGCCCGTAACACCACACCGAGTGTACGTTTTGTTCGCCCTATTGCGTTGTTCATTATCGTATCATCTCGTTCCATCAACTCGTTATTATGGGCATTAATGTTAGTCGCTATTATTGGCCCCGGTGTGTTGGCAGGGGTTCTCGCCATCGGTTTTCGTTCTATCGGCTTTTGTTCAAAATTATTGTATGAAGCCATCGAAGAAATTGACCCGGTCCAAGTCGAAGCCGTCACCGCCACGGGTGCCAGCCCATTGCAAATTTTAAATTTTGCCATCGTCCCGCAAATCCTACCTGCCTTTGCTGGAATTTCTGTGTTTCGTTGGGACATCAACATCCGCGAATCGACCGTATTAGGGTTGGTCGGTGCTGGCGGCATTGGTCTGCAGCTTCAAGCATCGTTGGATCAAATTCAATGGACACACGTATCCGTCATTTTGATCGCTATCTTGGTATCCGTGGTCATCAGCGAATGGGTATCGGCAAAAGTACGACATGCAATTATATAACAGGATTTGGGCAAAAGTCCCGCGCTTCGCTTGGTGTACTTTTCCCCAGTGCCGTATTAAGGCATAAGCAATCTTGAGGCGGCTCTACAATTGCTTATTCTTTATTATTTTATGCACTTCGCACAGTTGCTTCGATTAATCACAAACCCCCAAAACTGTCGGCGTGGATCATGCTTTCTGGACACACGTATCGGTCATTTTGATCGCTATCTTGGTATCCGTGGTCATCAGCGAATGGGTATCGGCAAAAATACGACACGCAATTATATAACAGGATTTGGGCAAAAGTCCCGCGCTTCGCTTGGTGTACTTTTCCCCAGTGCCGTATTAAGGCATAAGCAATCTTGAGGCGGCTCTACAATTGCTTATTCTTTATTATTTTATGCACTTCGCACAGTTGCTTCGATTAATCACAAACCCCCAAAACTGTCGGCGTGGATCATGCTTTCTGGACACACGTATCGGTCATTTTGATCGCTATCTTGGTATCCTTCGTCATCAGCGAATGGGTATCGGCAAAAATACGACACGCAATTATATAACGGGATTTGGGCAAAAGTCCCGCGCTTCGCTTGGTGTACTTTTCCCCAGTGCCGTATTAAGGCATAAGCAATCTTGAGGCGGCTCTACAATTGCTTATTCTTTATTATTTTATGCACTTCGCACAGTTGCTTCGATTAACCACAAACCCCCCAAAACTGTCGGCGTAGATCATACTTTCTGGACACACGTATCGGTCATTTTGATCGCTATCTTGGTATCCGTCGTCATCAACGAATGGGTATCGGCAAAAATACGACACGCAATTATATAACGGGATTTGGGCAAAAGTCCCGCGCTTCGCTTGGTGTACTTTCCCCCAGTGCAGTATTAAGGCATAAGCAATCTTGAGGCGGCTCTACAATTGCTTATTCTTTATCATTTTATGCACTTCGCGCAGATGATCGGTCGTTATTGACAAGCTTCGCTCTTCGCTCAAAATTATTCCACTAACGCAACGTGTTTGGATGATGACCGATCACCCACGCCAAGCGCGGCCCTGACATGAGGCGGTTGACGCCAAACGTAGCCGTCAAATTGCCCACAATTGCCACAAATCAACGACCAATCAGATACCGTATTACCGCAGCTGCTACAAACCCATGCCGCATCAGCGGGTGCCGTGGATGCCCGCATCAACCATTCACGGGATGTCGCCACATCGCCATGTTCACGTTCTTCTAATACGGCCATCATTCGGAAAATGCGTTTTTGCAACATCCCGTTTCCATCCAAATGACGCTCTAAATGTGTGCGGGCTTCGCCCCACAATTCGGCGTCAAGAGCTGCTTGTGCAACACAAATATCGCTCGCCTCATCACCAATATTAGCTTTGGATAATTGCTGAGCCGCTTTGACTTGATCCATAGCGTTCATCGACGGTTTGTTCCGACCATGGATCGCATGGGTGGCTTCGAAATAAATGTTTACATAATCCGGGTGCGGCTGGCGTGCCCAAGATTTTTCAATCAACTGAATGGCTTTTTTAGGCCGAGCGCGTTCAATCCAGATTTTCGATAACTTGACAACGCCGGGGACTAAGTCCGGGTTTAATTGAACCGCAGTTTTAAACTGTTTAAAAGCATCATCAAGATCACCAAGGGTTTCAGCTTCTAATCCTAATTGCAAAGCTAAAACAGACTTCAAACGGTTGCCATCGGTACTTTCAATAAGCTTGGCCTTCACTTTATCATCGACCGTCTCACGGGCATCAGCCCATTGACCTGATTTCGTTTGTAAATCATACAACGTATTTACAACCCATTCGCTTTTAGGTCTTAGCCGGTACGCCTGCCTAGCCAAGGTTAAGGCTTGGTCTTTATCACCGTTTTTCAAAGCTTGGTTTAATAATCCACGCAGCCCTAAAAACTCGGTTTCAGGATTTTCGCTCATGGCCTTAAAAAAACGGGCCGCGGCTTTTTCATCACCATTTAACTGTGCCGTTTGCGCTGATAACAACATCGTAAGCGGCGGCTCATTTAACAAAACATCAGCGCGTTTAACCTGGCGTGACGCTTCCGCAGCATCACCGGCGGCAACCGCGACCATGCCCCGGGTTAATGCTGTATAGCCTTGGTTACGGCGCCGATTTTTCAAAACGCTGGTGATTTTTGATGGGGCTTTTTTAATACCGCCCCAGATACGATAACAAATAGCCGTCAGCCCTGCGATAATAACTACAGCCGACAACAAAACGCTTAAATCCATGCGCAGTTGATAGGAATTCCAATTCAACAACACTTGTCCCGGATTATCCATCAACCAGACAAGACCCCAGATCAGGGCGGCAACAAGAATAAAAAAACGCATTGTTGCCAACATTCAACCCTGCTCCTCAGGCTTTGTTATGCTTAATTTAGAAATCGCATAGCCATAAAGATTTGACATCGCTGCTGTTGCATCAAACCGCATACGCACTTCATCAAGCCATTTTTTTGAGGCCTCTGCTATCGCTGGCGACGTGGTGCTTAATTGTTGCATTGCTTGAATAACACCGGCCAAGTCACTGGTTTGCAATCGATTTTCAGCAAGATTTAACAACCGCTCCACATCATCGCCGCCGTTGTCTGTGCGGCGTATTGTGACTATGGAACGGATTTGTAATAAGGCTTTATCGATAAAATCGTCACTCGGCTTAGCCCCTCTAATGTTTAAAACATCCGTCACCATAGCGTCAAAACTATCCCGTATCCCATTCAACGTCGGCACACCTTTCCCCGCAACAATCGCTAACACCGTTATCGATGAAATAATTTTATCGTTCCCTTGGGCTAAAACGCGAACTGTTTGCAGGTTTTTCTCAAAAGGTTTCCCTAAATCCAAGACATCGCGCAACTGTTGGATAGCCAAAACCAAAACAGCGTCATTATTGCCTGCGGGTGACCCGATGCTTTTATTGTTTTCCAGTTCTGCCAAGCGCGATTTAATGGCAACGACATCATTCATCAAACGCCCTTGTCCGTCCACCCGCCCGGCTTCAGCCGCTTGGCTATCTAATTGTTTTTGTTGCAGCGTCCGAAGCCCCGCCATGACAACCTTGTTGTCGTTAGATTGGCTGTTTTCTAATTGCACCACGCGTTTCTTTAATACTTCGACAGACTGTTTAATCAAAGGACTTTCAGGAACCATTACAGGCTGTTTAGTCGCCGCCTGTTTCGCCAAATCACGAATTGCCGATATTTCTTTTTGTAAGGCATCAACCTGTGTGGTTAAATTTTTTATTTGCTCACGTAACTGGTTGCGCTCTTTGTCCACAAGGTTCTGTGGCTGTGCTATTTGAGCTTCAGACCATTCAAATTGTGCGAAATACGGTGCCAACACGGATTTAATTTGCGGCCACACCAGCGGTCCACCAACGACAGCAACGAGACCGAGCAGTCCTATTACGAGCCAAATTCCAGATTTATTTTTGGCCAAGGCCGTTTGATCTGACGCTATGGGTCCTGTTCCCACGAGATTTTCAGCTGATTTTTCCGTATTTACAGTCGGTTTTTCGGCAGCGGCTTCTTTGCGTGGCGATTTTTTCGCAGCCGCTGGTTTTGCAGATTTTATTTTTTTTGTCCCCTTGGTTGTCGTTTTCATGGGACTTATCCTTTCTTTGCACGCCACCGTTATTCATTATAACGACAGGTAATGTTAACCAGTCACTTCAACCAATTCCAGCATACTTTTTTGATCGGGATGGCTGCATGTTTTTATATCCCCCCACTTTATATCACCGCACTTTGAAGCCACAGCAGGACTTAAACAATATGCTGTCACCGTTTGCACAGTGGTTGATAATTTTTCATTGATCAACAATTCACAAAAAGTTTTCAGAGTGCGCGGCGAATAAAACAAAGCCCCCGTTATTAAACCAGACTTCAAATGTTGAACCGTTACCGGATTTAAAGATGTGTGTTTTTCAGCCCGATACAAAATATCCCGGCGGTATTCAAACCCGTTTTGCAGCAAAATTTTTGATAAGTTTCCAGCAATTTCAGACCCTGCTGGATGATACAACGCTCCATCTTGTTGATCAAATTGCGCCATCGCCAATGCAGCCAAACTTTCAACATCACCCGATGCGGATCGCACAGTAGCATAATCCATTTCACGGGCTAAGGCGGCCGTCGCATCACCCACCGCCAACACCGGCAATTCACGGTTTTCAGACCTCGCAGACAAAGCCCGAATACCGTTGGCGCTGGTGGCTAAAACGGCCTGCACGCCGGCCAAATCAGGTTTGGCCGTTTCATCCATTTCAATGCTTAGCATGGCGTCCATGATCACATCAAAACCACGTTTCCCTAATAAATTTGCCAGTTTTATTCCATCGTCACCGGGGCGGGTTACCAATAACGTCATTGAAACAATTCAGGGTCGGCAAGGCTGCGTAATTCAGCCCCGACTTCTAAACCCAATGCAATACCATCTTCCCAACCGCCATTTTGTTCACATTCCACCAATCCTGTGCCATCAGGATGACCAATACGGCCAATTAAATTAAGCGACCCATCATCGTTTAATGTGGCCAAGCCCCCAATAGGCGTACGGCACGACCCATCCAAAGCTTTTAACATGGCCCGTTCAGCGGCCACGCAAATGCCCGTTTGTTTATGATTTAGAACGCTCACATAATCTTGAATTCGTCCGTCATCGGTCCGGCAAGTTATGCCAATCGCGCCTTGGGCGACGGCAGGTAACAACATATTGGTTGGTAAAATTTCCGTGGCTTTATCAGCCATACCTAGACGGTTTAATCCAGCCAAGGCCAAGAGTGTCGCATCAACATCACCGGCTGCCAACTTTTTCAAACGCGTTTGTACATTGCCGCGAATAAGCACGCATTCAAAATCAGGACGCATGGCCATTAATTGCGACCGGCGGCGCAAAGATGCGGTGCCAATAACAGCACCATTGGGCAGTTGTTCTAATGTTTTCCCTGTAGCTGATATTAATACATCACGCACGTCTTCGCGTTCCATAACGGCGGCCAAAACAATGCCCTCAGGGAAAGTCGTTTCCAAATCTTTTAACGAGTGCACAGCTACATCAATGTCACCATCAATCATCGCCCGGTCCAGTTCTTTGCTAAACAAACCTTTCCCGCCTAATTCGGCCAAGGGTCGGTCCTGAACCTGATCCCCGGTGGTTGATACGACCACCGTTTGGATGGCTCCGTCCTCGGCCAATTCGGGGAACGCCTTGGATAGCAACCGACCAGCTTCGTTGGTTTGCGCCATTGCCAAGGGACTAGCGCGGGTGCCTATTTTCATTATCGGAAGCGATGTCATAAAATGATCCAATTGCTGTTTCTGACTTGGTGATCGCAGTAGCTTCATTTATAAGATGTCACCTGCCCTGAAATAAAGACGAAAAATAACCAATTGATAATGAGATTACCATGATCGTCCTTGGCATTGAAACAAGTTGTGATGAAACCGCCGCCGCCGTGGTCACCTCGGACGGAGAAATATTATCCAATGAAGTGTTATCGCAAATCCAAGAACACACGCCCTATGGCGGCGTCGTACCCGAAGTGGCGGCTCGCACCCACCTTGAACAAACGGATCATATCATTGCCCGTGCCTTAGAAAAATCAGGCCATGATTTATCACAAATCGATGCCATTGCCGCCACCGCCGGGCCCGGCTTGATCGGCGGCGTTTTAGTTGGCGTGATAACGGCGAAAGCTATGGCCATGGCTAAGCACATTCCATTTGTGGCGGTCAATCATTTGGCTGGGCATGCATTGACGGTGCGTTTGTCAAACGCTGAAAACGATCAACAAATCGAATTTCCATATTTATTGCTGTTGGTATCCGGCGGTCATTGCCAATTATTAATTGTCGAAGGACCGGAAAAATTTATCCGCCTTGGCACCACGCTAGATGACGCATTAGGTGAAGCATTTGATAAAACGGCCAAGATGTTGGGCTTAGGCTTCCCCGGCGGCCCTAATGTTGAACGCACTGCATTAACGGGGAACGCTAACAGGTTTCCGCTACCGCGCCCATTAAAAGGACGGATGGGTGCTGACTTTTCTTTTTCAGGGCTTAAAACCAAAGTCCGCCAAACCATCGAAGGTTTGCCACCGGGCGCGCTTAAAGACCAAGACATCGCCGACTTAACGGCGTCATTTCAATTAGCCGCGGGTGACGTATTGATTGACCGTACCCGCAATGCATTGGATATGTTTTCCGACCGCCACCCTAAAGGCGGCGCATTAGTGGTCGCAGGTGGTGTCGCGGCCAATAAAGTTTTACGTCAACGGTTATCCACTTTAGCCCATGACCGGAACATCCCATTCGCCGCTCCACCCATTCATTTATGCACCGATAACGCAGCGATGATTGCCTGGGCCGGACTGGAACGGCTTAAACTCGGCCCTATTGATGATATGGATTTTAAACCACGCCCACGGTGGCCGTTGGATACGGATGCCAAAACCGCCATTGGTGCAGGGGTCAAAGCATGACGGTTAAAAACATATCAATTATCGGCGCTGGCGCATGGGGCACGGCATTGGCTATAGTCGCTGCCAACAACGGTCATCGGGTTAGCTTATTAGCCCGCGATAAAAACCAAGTTCAACACATTAATAACACCAAGTTCAATGAGCACTATTTACCGGGTGTGAAACTCAACCAACAGATCACAGCGTCGGTGTCCGCAAACACTATCCGTCAGGCTGATTATATTTTAATCTCCACCCCAACCCAACACATTCGAACGACATTAACGGGCATCAAAAACCATTGGCCGCACGGTGCTCCAGCGGTTATTTGCGCCAAAGGCATCGAACAAACGACTGGACAACGGCCTAGTCAAATTACACAAGATGTCCTTGATGATGTTCCCATTGCCATTTTATCAGGCCCAAGTTTTGCCATTGAGGTCGCAAAAGGCCAACCGACAGCCATCACTTTAGCCAGTTCTAACCAAAATATTTCTGGTCACTTAACGCAATTACTAGGCAATTCACATTTTCGCATTTATCAATCCAACGATGTGACTGGAGCCGAAATTGGTGGTGCCGTTAAAAACGTTATTGCCATAGCCTGTGGCATAACTCATGGACGGAAGCTTGGCGACAACGCAAGGGCTGCATTGATCACCCGGGGACTGGCCGAAATATCCAGATTAGCTGAAAGTCTAGGTGGTCGGGCCGAAACATTAAGGGGATTGTCCGGATTAGGGGATTTATTGCTGACTTGTACGGCCATTCAATCAAGAAATTTTTCATTGGGTGTTGAATTGGGACAAGGGCAAAACCTAAATGATATCCTAGGCCGCCGCATAACCGTTGCCGAAGGCGTCTATACGGCCCAGTCCGTCACCAATTTAGCCGCCAGCCAAAACATTGAAATGCCCATTTGCCAAGCGGTTAGAGATATCCTTTACCAGCACGCTGATATCGGCGATACCATAGAGCACCTGTTATCACGCCCACAACGCCTGGAAACCGAATAGACACTCAATCTTGTAACCAGTTAAGGACTTATTCAGATGAAACACTTTGTTATTCGTGCCACCGACAAACTAGGCGCTTTACAAGTTCGCCTTGATAACCGCGACGATCACGTTGCCTATTTAAAATCCCATAGCGATCAAATCATAGCCGCCGGACCCATATTATCAGAAACGGATGAAGCAATGATCGGCAGCGTTTTAATTATGGCATTCGAAAATCGAGGAGCCGCTCAAAAGTTCTGCTCCAATGATCCCTATCAAAAAGCCGGATTGTTCGACAATGTCGACATTACCCTTTGGAAAAAAGTTTTTCCGGCGGACTGAATAATGACAAAACCCTGTTCACATAAACTTTGCCGTTTTGATCACCTATCAGATGGTCAATCGCGTGGTTTTGTCGTTGATGTTGAGGGCGGGCGGAAAACCCTGCTGGCCGTCAGGTCGGGCAATTCCATTTATATCTATATCAACGCCTGTCCGCACATAGGAACCCCGCTTGATTTAAAACCGGACCAATTTTTAAACGACGACGGCTCGTTGATCATTTGTTCGACCCACGGCGCCCTGTTTGAAATTGACACCGGATTTTGTATTTCCGGTCCCTGTGGCGGATCCAGTTTAAGCCCGGTTAAAAACCACATCAAAGACGACTGGGTTTATATCGATTTGAACAGTGATATTCCACCACCGCGAACACCAACACTTGTTCTCAATAAAAATTAGGGATACGTTTAAGGTTAACAACTTTAAACATTAAAGCGGAACGAAGCACGTTTGTATTCGCAAAAAAATGGGAGCTTTGAAATGACCGATCACCACCTTTTTCCAGTGCCTGAAGCCGTTGCCAAAAATGCCCACGCTGATAACGAAAAATATTTGGAAATGTACCGCCGATCTGTCGAAGATAGCGAAGGTTTCTGGGGGGATGAAGGCAAACGCCTAGACTGGATCAAACCTTATACCCAAGTCAAAGATGTCAATTACAATATACCTGATGTGTCGATCCGTTGGTTTTATGATGGCACATTAAACGCGTCCGCCAATTGTATCGACCGTCACCTGAAAACCCGTGGCGATCAAATCGCCATCATCTGGGAAGGCGATGACCCGGGCGACAGCGAACATATCACCTATACACAGCTCCACGAACGGGTGTGCCGCCTAGCCGATGCCATGACTTCCCGCGGCATCAAAAAAGGGGATGTTGTTACCATTTATATGCCGATGATCCCCGAAGCCGCCTATGCAATGCTGGCTTGCACACGCATTGGTGCCATTCATTCGGTGGTTTTTGGCGGGTTTTCACCAGATGCTTTGGGCGGACGTATCAAAGATTGCCATTCAAACTGCGTGATCACAGCCGACGAAGGCGTGCGTGGAGGCAAACCCATCCCCTTAAAAGCCAATACCGACAAAGCTTTGGAAAACTGTCCAAAAGTAGAAACCGTATTTGTTGTCAAACGCACGGGCGGCGACATTGACTGGACCGATGGTCGCGATGTTTGGTACGGTGATGCAACGGATGCGGCCAATCCGGATTTTCCAGCCGTTGAAATGGCTGCCGAAGACCCGATGTTTATTTTATATACATCAGGGTCAACAGGCCAACCCAAAGGCGTTTTGCATACAACGGGCGGCTACATGGTTTACGCATCCATGACCCACGAATACGTTTTTGACTACAAAGACGGTGAAGTCTATTGGTGCACGGCAGATGTCGGTTGGGTCACTGGGCACAGCTATATCATTTATGGGCCTCTGGCAAATGGCGCCACCACACTGATGTTCGAAGGCGTGCCCAATTACCCTGACTCGTCACGGTTTTGGCAGGTTTGCGACAAACATAACGTCGCCATTTTTTACACCGCCCCAACCGCTATCCGCGCGTTGATGCGTGACGGGGACGAACCTGTTAAAAAAACATCCCGTGCATCTCTTCGCATTCTTGGCACCGTTGGTGAACCAATTAACCCCGAAGCATGGATGTGGTATTACAACGTTGTAGGCGACAGCCGTTGCCCGATTGTTGACACGTGGTGGCAAACGGAAACCGGCGGCATCATGATCACGCCGTTACCGGGAGCAACTACGCTTAAACCCGGGTCAGCAACCCGGCCATTTTTTGGTGTTCAACCACAATTGGTCGATGCTGACGGGAACCCATTGGACGGCGCTACTGATGGCAATTTATGCATCACCGACAGTTGGCCCGGTCAAATGCGTTCGGTTTTTGGTGATCACAAACGTTTTCAGGACACATATTTTGCCACATATCCCGGCAAATATTTCACCGGTGACGGTTGCCGCCGTGATGAAGATGGTTATTACTGGATCACAGGACGGGTTGATGATGTCATCAATGTATCCGGTCACCGCATGGGTACAGCCGAAGTTGAGAGCGCATTGGTTGCCCATCACGATGTGGCCGAAGCCGCCGTTGTCGGTGCGCCCCATGATATCAAAGGCCAAGGCATTTATGCTTACGTGACATTAAACGCCGGCATTGAAGCAACGGATGATTTAAAATCGGAATTGGTCAAATGGGTGCGCAAAGAAATTGGACCCATTGCATCACCCGATTGGTTACAATGGGCACCGGGATTGCCAAAAACGCGGTCCGGGAAAATCATGCGCAGGATTTTAAGAAAAATTGGCGAAAATGATTTTGGCTCCCTCGGCGACACATCTACACTGGCGGACCCCAACGTCGTTGATGATTTGATCGAAAACCGTCAAAACCGATAACGGCCCGATTTCTTTGCCCATCAGCCGATGAAAAAATCGGTTGATGGGTTTTCTTTATTCAGAACGGCTTTCCAGCAAACGCTGTACCCGATACATATTTTTAGCGATCACTTCGCTTTTTTTCTGCTCACCAACACTTTCATAGACTGCGACAGCCCCTTCGAAAAAGGAAGCGGCTTCGCGCAACAGCGGTATTTCCGCATTGCGTTTTGCCAATGAAAAGCAAGCAGCGCCTAAATTATTCGCCGTTTGCGCCCACAATAAGGGAACTTTGTCGCGTTTCCTGACTTCCAATGATTGCCTGAATTTTTTAACGGCCATTTCCAATGTCACGTTGCCATTGACCTGTTCACCCAAGGCCAACAAAATTGTCCCATATTGGTTGGTCAATTCAGACCATTTAAGCGGCATAGCGTCTTTTTTATAAACGGTTAAGGCTTCATCGAACGCTTTGCATGCCTGTTGTAAATATTGTGTTTTACCATCACGGGTCGCTAAACGGTACAATACCAAACCCATATTAACATGGGCCAATGCCCAATCATAGGCGTGATCAATGCGGCCTAATTTTTCTGTAATTTCTCGGTAAGCAATGGCAGATTTTTTAAGATTTTGTGTGTCCTCTTCTTTTTCACCAACAGCTTTTAAAGTTGCCGCATAGTGACTTTGCATGACCGCCCAGCTTTCAGGGAATTCTTCGGCAGGAATAAGTTTTTTCGATAACGCATAGATGTTAACGGCATATTTCAAACGATTATCGTTGTCTTCCAGCCTTGCGATAACTGCGAAAGCGTTGGCAATAGAACACAATAATACACCTTGCCCATGAGCGCTTAATTCTGTGGGTGGGGTTTCTAAAAACGGCTTTGCAGATTGGATGTTTTGTTTTAATGATTTCAGCAAACCACCACGTGGACCCGGAAAAGCTGGAGCCACAACAGCGGTTACCACAGCACAAAGAATTTTTCCCAAATCGTCACTAAATTGAATTGGGAGTTCCAGACAGTCGCCCAAACCAAATGTGCCCGGCACATTATCCGCAGCCGTACTCGCCTGTGAAAACCTTAACCGCAAACGCGTTTCATCGACATCCCCCCAAAGCACAAGATGGGCCAGTTCCTGTTTAATTAAATCATTTGCCTGTCCTGCCCCGGCCAATAAATAGTCAACTAATTTATCGCCTTTTTTTGGGTTAATGGCTTTTTGAGTGCGGTAGATTTCCCAGCCATCAAGCTGGCTTAATTGTTCACATAAATAAGCCGTGATGTGGCCTTTTTTATCGCCAGCTAAATCGGCGACCAGCATTTTTGGGTAATGGGTGATGTCCGTACCCGACGGCGCAAAGCTCATTCCAGAGATACGTTCAGCACCTCCTTTTTTTTTCTTTTTTCTTTTTCTGGACCCCGTCGTTGCTTTGACCGGTAAAATCCAGTTTATTAAATTGCGCAACATAGACATGGGATCGTATGGTTTCCTTATACTTTTGCAGGCTTATTCTTTTGATTGAGTAAAATGATTGCTTAAAAGTCGATACAGCGACCTTTGCTTTCCCAATCCCCATACCGGGTCGGCTCCAATCCTTTAGGCCCGCCTGTTTCAGTTGCCATGTCTTGGTTTTTCTCTTTTAGCATTGCTTTCGGTTCAGCTTCAGCCTTGTCTTGTGAAGTCAGTTTGGCCTTAATCACTGGGCTTTCCAATACTTGACGGCTTTTTTTTAATTTTGTCATCATCGTTGCTTTGTTTTAAAAATGATCCTGATTGATCCCTGTTTCATAGCATGGCAGGGTTACCAAGATTTTCAAGTGTTCGCATTCGTTGCTTGCAAAGCCTTGGCTATAAAGGCATCACTCAAACTATGAAGACATCAAAAAAATCTAAACTAAATTCAAGACGTGCCGCACTAGATATATTATCTACCGTGCTGGATAAAAATCATGCCCTTGATGAAGTCTTTGCAAACGATACAAACACTGCGAAATTAGAACCTCGCGACCGTGCATTTGTCCGCAACCTCGTCACCACTTGCATCCGCCGATTAGGTCAAATCGATGGCTTGATCACCGCCTGCTTGAATTCTCCCCTACCTAAAAAAGCGAGGCAAGCGGAACATTTACTGCGTTTAGGCGTTTGCCAATTGGTATTTTTACGCACCCCTCCTCATGCGGCCGTTGATACATCCGTTGAATTGGCGCAACAGTTAGATTTAGGTCCCTATAAAAAATTAATCAACGCTGTCCTGCGCCGCGTCGACCGTGAAGCTGCATCAATAATACACAAACAAGATGAAGACAGGCTGAACACACCCGAATGGTTATGGGCATCATGGCAGAATACCTATGGAGATGATGTATGCCGGAAAATCGCAGCTGCTCATTTACATATTGCGCCCTTAGACATTTCAGTTAAATCTGACCCGCAACAATGGGCTGAAAAATTCGGCGCCGAAGTTATGACCGAGACCACAGTACGCCTTAAATCCAGCGGTGATATCACCGAATTAATGGGATTTGATAATGGCGACTGGTGGGTACAGGATTTAGCCGCCACCGTACCGGTTAAATTATTAGGCGATGTTCAAGGCTGCCATGTCATTGATTTATGCGCGGCCCCTGGCGGTAAAACTGCACAATTAATTAATGCGGGTGCCACGGTCACTGCTGTTGACCGTTCCAAAAACCGTCTCAAACGATTACAAGACAACATTGAACGTTTAAACATGAAAGTCGAAGTTATTACAGCTGATGCATGTGCATGGCGTCCCGAAACCCTTGCCGATATGGTTTTGCTGGATGCGCCGTGTAGCGCCACCGGCACCATCCGCAGACATCCGGATTTAGGGTATTTAAAAAAGCCAGAAGACGTTGTTAAGTTGGCCGCTTTACAAACACGTTTGTTATCAGCTGCAGCCGAAATGGTGCGCCCCGGTGGAAAAATTGTTTATTCCACATGTTCTTTAGAACAGAAAGAATGCGAAGATCAAATATCTGGGATTGATGGACTAGGGCTTAAAATTGAAAAAATTGATCCGCAGCATATCAATGAATTTTCATCCGCGATCACGCCTGCTGGCACCTTCAGAAGCTTGCCGTTTCACCACCAACAACAAGGCGGTATGGACGGTTTTTTCGCCGCTATTTTAAAGAAAGCATAAACGCGAACTTTAGGCCCGTCGTTTTATCTTTCATCGGTTTTCAACTTACTTTATAACCCGCTGATACAATTTCTTTTACACAGGACCTTGTGCCGATGACCGAGCAATCAAACACACCGGAACAAAACCAACCCTTAGAAACCATAAATATGGGATCTGATCGTCATTTCGGATTGGTATTTACCGGCCTGTTCACAATAATTGCACTTTTGCCGCTTTATGCCAGCAAAACAATAACGATTTGGGCGTTGGTTGTGGGCCTAAGTTTTTTGGTCGTTAGTCTGATTAAGCCATCATGGCTTCGCCCGCTCAATAAAGGCTGGTTTCATTTAGGTTTGTTGATCAACACAATCATGAACCCGGTTATTATGGGTATTTTATTTGGGCTTGCGATCATCCCGGTTGCATTGATTTTTAAAATTTTAGGCAAAGATCCGCTTCATAGAAAATTTGATAAAACCGTCAATTCATACTGGATCAAACGAGCGCCTCCAGGCCCGGACCCAGAAACGATGAAACATCAATTTTAGGAACTCTAATGGATTTTATTACTGAACTTTGGGCATTTTTTCGTGTCCGTAAAAAATTCTGGTTATTGCCCATTATCATCGTCATGGTCTTGATTGGCGGGCTTGTGGTGCTAAGCCAAGGGTCTGCCGTCGCTCCGTTTATTTACACCATATTTTAATTTAAGGTTTTTGGCTTCATATGACAAAACCCGAACTTACCGTCCTTGGCATTTCAGGGCTTTACCATGATAGCGCAGCGGCGTTAATTATTAATGGTGATATCATAGCCGCCGCCCAAGAAGAACGTTTTACCCGCAAAAAACATGACGCCCGTTTTCCCGAACAGGCGATTGGGTTTTGTCTAGAAAAAGCGGGCATAACCTTAAACGATGTTGATTTAGTAACGTTTTATGACAAGCCGTTTTTAAAGTTCGAACGTTTGATCGAAACCTATTTGGCTTATGCTCCACGCGGCTTTTCGTCATTCAAAAAAGCCATTCCTATTTGGCTTAAAGAAAAACTTTTTCAAAAATCATTGCTCAAAAAACGTCTACAAGAATTTGCCCCGGATTTTGACTGGATGAATTCTTTGCTGTTCGCCGAACACCATATGAGCCACGCCGCATCGGCGTTTTATCCGTCCCCATTCGAAGAAGCCGCCGTTTTAACTTTGGATGGGGTTGGCGAATGGGCAACAGCCTCCGTTGCCATTGGCCGAGGCCGGGAATTAAACGTCATTAAAGAAATCCATTTCCCCCATTCATTGGGGTTGTTGTATTCGGCTTTCACTTATTACACCGGGTTCAAAGTTAATTCCGGCGAATACAAAGTCATGGGATTGGCCCCATATGGCACACCCAGATATAAAGAGTTAATCCTTGAACACGTTATTGATTTAAAGCCTGATGGTAGTTTTCGGCTAGATCAATCCTATTTTAATTACTGCGCTGGTTTGACTATGACATCTGAAAAGTTTCATAAACTTTTTGGTGGCCAGCCTAGAAAGGCTGAACAACAACTTGACCAACGTCACATGGATTTAGCCGCATCGGTTCAAGCTGTTACCGAACATGTTTTATTAATTATGGCACGATCCGTTGCCGATGAAACGGGCATGAAAAATTTATGCTTGGCTGGCGGCGTGGCATTAAATTGCGTCGCCAACGGCAAACTCATCAAAGATGGCGCGTTCGATAACATTTGGGTGCAACCGGCCGCCGGTGACGCCGGCGGCGCATTGGGTGCGGCGTTACTTGCCTATCATGGTTATAAACAGCAACCGCGCACTGTGCCTGTTCAGGGTGACAGCATGAAAGGGTCTTATTTAGGGCCTGAATATACTCAAACCGATATTGAGGCACGGTTAACCAAACTTGGCGCCACTTTCGAAGTCTTGGACGACAAGTTATTAATGACGGAAACGGCAAAAGCCTTGGCTGATGAAAAAGCCGTTGGTTGGTTTCAAGGCCGCATGGAATTTGGCCCGCGGGCGCTGGGCGGTCGTTCAATTTTAGCCGACCCCCGGTCTAGCAAAATGCAAAAAACACTTAATTTACGTGTTAAATTCAGAGAATCCTTCAGACCTTTTGCGCCCTCTGTCTTAGCAGATCATCTATCAGACTGGTTTGATTTTGAACGCCCAAGCCCTTATATGCTGATGGTTGCCAACGTTAAAGATAGCAAGTGCGTAGCCATGACCGACGATGAAAAAGCTTTATTTGGCATCGATAAATTAAATGTCCAGCGGTCTGAAATTCCGGCGGTGACCCATGTTGATTATTCGGCCCGCATTCAATCGGTTCATGCCGACACCAATCCAGCTTACCATGAATTAATCACCGAATTTAATCAACAAACGGGCTGTCCGTTGGTGGTTAACACCAGTTTTAATGTTCGCGGCGAACCCATTGTCTGTACCCCCGAAGACGCGTTTCATTGTTTTATGGGCACGGGTATTGAACGTTTGGTCATCGGTAATTGTATGATGATAAAAGACCAACAAGACCCATCCTTGATTGAGGATTATAAGGATGCATTTGAGCTGGACTAAATTAAAACGGCTAATTAATCATCCCCTTTACAGCGCTTCATTAACCAGTGCTGTACCGTCAGAAATTAAACCGCCTCCCGATAACCTTTTTCCGGGGGTTGCAGAGCGCGGAAGGCTTGTGTTATCCGAGCCTTTTATCAACTCACCTGACGCCGCCATGTTATCAGGGCCTATAGACAACTTTGACTGGTTGCCTGATGCCATCGCCATCAACGACGAACAAGCGCATTTATGGATTTATTCAACAACAATTAAGTGGCTCCAAGAAAACAACCGCGTCAATGCGGAACGTTGGGCGCCGATGATCACGGCCAAGCGTATTGCTAATTGGTATCAACATTTTCATCAATTATGGAATCATAACCATGTTGACAGCGCTGATACCAAGGCATCGATTTTATACAGTTTAGCCAAGCAAACCCGTCACTTAAATCGACTTTATGGATTAACTCCAACCACGTCTGACCGCTTTACTCTGCTTACAGCCCTCATGTATTCTGGATTTTTACTTAGTGGATTTAGACCAACCCTTGAACGTAATTTTAAACGATTACGACAACTGCTTGTTCAACAAATCTTAGCCGATGGTTGCCATTTTCAACGCAATCCGAGCAAGCACATGGAGGTCTTAAAAAATCTCATTATTATACGCCATTTGTGCAGCCATAATCACTATGAAATACCTGATTATTTGCAACATACTATTGACCGCATGACACCGATGCTGGCAACTTGGCTTATGGGAGACGGTACACTTGCCCAATTTAATGGTGGGCTTTCTGGTGATGCTGATGACATTCGACTGCTTTTAAATTTAGCCCGCCAACACCCTGTAAAACCACTGGCATCCGCCCCACATAGCGGGTTTATCAGGCTAACGTCCAAAAAATTGTGTGTGGTCATGGATGTGGGCCAGAATACAAAAACACAAACATCTTCGCATTTTGGCTTTTCAAGTTTTGAATTCAGCGCTGGCAGACAACGCATCATCGTCAATTGTGGACAAATTGCGAATGCGGGCGGTTCGTGGGCCAAAGCATTAACCGCCACGGCTGCCCATTCTACATTGACAATCAATAACAAAAATTCAGGACGCCAGCCTAAATGGTGGTCTTTTCCGTTTTTTCAAACACCAACGGCAACATCATTTTATACCAATCAAACCGATGGCCACTGTTTGATAGAATATCAACACAATGGATATCAAAACGATTTCGATATAATTCATAAACGCAGTCTTTTTATGCATGCCAATGGTCAAGAGCTTAAGGGGGAAGATTTGATTGAGCTTTCCAATCCCAGTTCAGAAGACATGCATAAATTTTCCATTCGTTTTCATTTATTTCCCAATGTTCGAGCATCGCTAATAGAAACCTCAAACACAGTTTTACTTAAACCCGGCAAATCCAAGGGCTGGCACTTCACCAGTTCGGGTGGTGATTTATCGCTGGAAGATAGTGTTTATTTTGAGAATGGTGTCAGGCGTCACACTCAACAAATCGTTGTTTCTGGATCATGCCATACGCCACATAGCATCATTAAATGGCGTTTACTTCAATCCATTACGAATTCGAAATAAAAACCCTGCATTTTGATGCCGACGTTTTGATTAAAGCCTGCAAGGCGGATGACGGGGATTGCTGTTTGTCTTTTGCATCTTGAAAGATCTGGATTTTTTCCGAACCGCTTAACTGCAAATAGATAACATGAGCCGATTTAATAGCATCAATCGATAAACTTAATCGCTCTTTTGGCGGGTTAGGCGCCTCAGCCGCGACCACCATTAAATCGGTATTCATTAAGTTTCTCTCTTTAAACAAGGATGCAATATGACCATCGGTTCCCATGCCTAAATAAATCACATCTAACGGCCATGGCATTTTTTCCAAGCCCCTATGAACTTGATCAGCACCTTGTTCAGCAGATACGGCTTTGTTTTTAAAAGTTATGAACGTAGCCTTTTCGGCGCACCCTTTTAACAACGCTTGTCGGACAAGGCCTTCATTACTGTTGGCGTCTTCGGCTGCTACCCAGCGTTCATCGGTTAAAGTCAGCACCACACGCGACCAATCAATATCTATTTTTGATAGGACTTCAAAAACTTTGCGGGGAGTGCGTCCGCCGGATACGGCAAACGAGATATTACCTTTGGTTTTGGCCAAGGCCATTGATAATTGACCAGCCATATCTTTGGCTAAAGCTTGGCAACAGCTATCAGTATCGGGATATATCGTTTCCTGCATCATTCGGGCAATACATCACAACGACCAGCGTTGGTATTGTTTGTTATCATCGTAGTCCCGCCACATGCCTTTAAGATCGGCAATCAAACCATTTGGCTTCAATAATTCTCTGAATACGCGGTCATTAAATTGCGTATATACGGAGTGGGCAACAGCACCGACAACGCAGTCATAGTCTTCAAGTCGGGCTAATCCTTCAATTAAATCAATGTCCATTACGGTTTTAGCTTCTTCACGGGATGCCATGGCATCATGCACGTGGACTTGATGGCCAAACTGTTTTAAGGCATGGATTAAATCAACGACTTTAGAGTTTCTTAAATCCGGTACATTTTCTTTAAATGTCAGGCCAAGCATTAAAATCTCTGATGGACCCTTTAATCGGTTATTAATTTTTTCAGCAATAAATTTTGCCATGGCGTCATTGGTTTTACGCCCGGTTAATATAACTTCGGCATTATGGCCTAATTCACCTGCTGCGTGGGCTAAATAAAACGGATCGACACCGATACAATGACCTCCAACCAAGCCGGGTCTAAAATCCAGAAAATTCCATTTAGTCCGCGCGGCCTCTAACACATCGTAGGATGATAAACCCATACGGTTAAAAATCATGGTGACTTCATTGATGAAAGCAATATTGACATCACGTTGGGCATTTTCAATAACTTTTGCAGCTTCGGCCGTGCGGATGTTTTTGGCAACAAAAACACCGCCCTCTGTCATACTGCTATACATTTCTGCCAAAGTTTCAGTCACTTCGGGAGTTTGTCCGGCAACAATTTTAGTTATTTTATCAACGGTGTGAACGGTATCACCCGGATTGATGCGTTCCGGGGAATAACCTAACATAAAATCTTTGCCGCATTTCAGGCCAGATACTTTTTCCAGTTCAGGGCCGCAGCTATCTTCGGTAACACCCGGATATACGGTGCTTTCAAAAACAACAATGGAACCTTTTTTCATGATCGAACCGACCGTTTTACAGGCCGACATTAATGCCCCCAAATCTGGCTCATGCAGATCATTAACCGGGGTTGGTACGGTTACGATATAAATATCATTATCTGTCAAATCATCTATATTTTCGGTAATCCGTAACGGCACCGAGCGTAATTGAGCGCGGCTTATTTCCCGTGTGCGGTCAAACCCAGACCGTAATTCATCTATGCGCAAATGATCAATATCATACCCCGTTACTGGATACAGAGCCGCTAATCGTAACGCCAATGGCAGACCCACATAACCAAGTCCTATGACCGCTATTTTTTGTTCAGAAATATTTTTATTCACCCGCACCCATACTCTCTTCTGATTTAAATAATTATATACCAACTTCTCATTGAGTAATTTAATTCTCATATATTATGAAAGCAATGATTACTGCCAACGAATACTGAAATTTGACTAATGTCAATTTGAAAAACCCTTGACCATACGGCAATAGAGTTTATTTTTTTAAGCTCTGATTAACTGTCTTCATCAATCAAATTTTTTAAAAACTATTTTTCAGTATATTATCACTGTTATTTTGCCCTATAACCCTAACGTATTGTTTTAAGCTACATTACAATACTCAATAGGAACTTCATCGATGAAACTTGTTATCCTTGCAGGCGGTCTTGGCACGCGGTTTTCGGAAGAAACATCCAAAAAACCAAAACCAATGATCGAAATTGGTGACCGCCCAATACTCTGGCACATCATGAAAATATTTCTTGGCCACGGCATACGTGATGTTATCATCTGTCTTGGTTACAAAGGTTATATGATCAAAGAATTTTTTCACAATTACGCCATGCACATGTCCGATGTGACGATAGATATGGAAAACCGCAACATACAATACCATGGTAACAATGCAGAACCTTGGAAAATAACTCTCGTCGATACCGGTGCGGAAACAATGACCGGAGGGCGGTTAAAACGTATCGCAGCACATCTTGATGATGAAGATTTTTTTATGACATATGGCGACGGTGTAGGCGACATAAACATTACAGAGCTAATCAAATTCCACCAACAAGAAGGTCGTTTAGCTACAGTTACGGCAACCCGCCCACCTGGCCGATTTGGCATGTTAACGCTGCAAAATAACCAAGTAAAATCGTTCCAAGAGAAACCTGAAGGTGACGGTTGGATTAACGGTGGGTTTTTTGTTTTGTCTCCAAAAGTTCTGGAAACCATCACTGATGATCGCACTATGTGGGAATCTGAGCCCCTCAAAACTTTAACTGCTAAAAATCAACTCTCTGTTTATCGCCATGATGGCTTTTGGCAGCCTATGGATACTTTGCGGGATCGCAATGCGCTTGAAGACCTTTGGCATTCTGGTGCCCCACCATGGAAAAACTGGTAACCAAAACAAATTTGATTGGATCGAATAGACTATGCTAGACCCATTATTTTGGAAAAACAGGCGCGTCCTTATTACGGGTCATACTGGTTTCAAGGGCGGCTGGTTACGTATATGGCTTGGCACCTTAGGTGCCCGTGTAAGCGGCCTGTCGCTCGACCCTTCGACAACGCCAAATTTATTTGAATTAGCAAACGTAAGTAATGATTTAGACCATAACAAAATAATTGACCTCCGGATCCAAAAAAATGTTCATGATGCATTAGACATCATTGAGCCGGAAATAATATTTCACTTGGCAGCGCAACCTTTAGTCCGCCAATCATATCATGATCCCGTAGAAACCTATCAAACAAATATCATGGGACTGGTGCATTTATATGAGGCAATCCGTTCAACTTCATCCGTTAATACCATCATTAACATCACCACAGACAAATGTTATGAAAATAAAGAATGGGATTGGGGATATAGGGAAAATGACCCCTTAGGTGGTCGAGACCCATACAGCAGTTCAAAAAGTTGTGCAGAAATCATTAGCCAAGCCTATCGAACATCATTTTTTAACGACAGCTCGGTTTCTTTAGCAACAGCCCGCGCGGGTAATGTTCTTGGCGGCGGGGACTGGGCTGAGGACCGTTTAGTCCCGGACATTCTTTCCGCAATTGCTGAAGGAAACCAGCCAACAATCCGCTACCCGCAAGCAACCAGACCGTGGCAACACGTGCTCGATCCATTGAACGGTTATTTGCTCTTGGCTGAACGACTATATAATGATCACTCATTCAGTGGCGCGTGGAATTTTGGGCCAACCGACCAAGACAACTTAAATGTTGCCGAAATTACAGAATTAATGCTGGAACTGTACGCAAGCAACGTGGGCTGGAAGTCTGATCATAAAGAGCAACCCCACGAAGCCCATTTTTTAAAACTAGATTGTTCCAAAGCCGCAAACCAGTTGGGTTGGCATCCCCGGTGGTCCTGTCGACAAGCCCTGTCAGCCGTCGTCAGTTGGCATAAAGGCTATCTTGCAGGCGAAAACCCTTCTAAATTATGCCTCGATCAAATCGCTCTTTTTAATCAAAATACTGATGAAAGTTTTTAATTTGTCATCCCCATCAAACAAAACATTTCCAATGTTAGCCTCTGCGAAGACCGAACAAGGCAAGGTCCTGCGCGATCAAATATTAAACCTTGTTGAACAATATGCTACACTTGAACATGCCGATTATGACTTCATACCCGGCCAAACATCCGTCCCTGTTTCAGGCCGTGTTTATGGCGCACCAGAAATATCCTCTCTTGTAGATTCATCCCTCGATTTTTGGCTTACAACGGGTCGGTTTAACGATGCCTTTGAAAACAAGCTCAGTAAGTTCCTGCAAAAAAAATATACTTTAACAACAAATTCCGGCTCTTCTTCTAATTTGTTGGCACTCGCCAGCTTAACATCACCTACCCTTGGCGAAAGGGCCCTTAAACCCGGCGATGAAGTCATCACCGTGGCTGCTGGTTTTCCGACCACCGTAAATCCCATTCTTCAGTATGGTCTTGTTCCGGTTTTTCTGGATGTGGATATTCCAACCTATAATATCGACGTCTCCAAACTACAAGACGCTATCAGTCCAAAGACAAAAGCCATTATGATCGCGCATACCCTTGGCAATCCCTTCAATGTGTCTGCCATTTTAGAAGTCTGCAAAGATTATAATCTCTGGCTCATTGAGGATTGTTGCGATGCTCTTGGTGCCTTATACGATGGTCATCACGTCGGAACTTTCGGTGATCTTGGCACGCTCAGTTTTTATCCGGCCCACCATATCACCATGGGTGAAGGCGGCGCTGTATTTACTTCTGACAGCACGATAAAACGTGCCGTAGAATCATTCCGCGACTGGGGTCGTGACTGTTGGTGCGACCCAGGCAAAGACAACACTTGTAAAAAACGTTATCAGTGGCAATTAGGAGAACTGCCAGAAGGTTATGATCATAAATATATCTACAGCCACACAGGGTATAATTTAAAAATCACCGACATGCAGGCCGCTGTAGGCCTTGCGCAACTTGACCGTTTGCCAGATTTTATTGAGACTAGGCGCAGAAACTTTAATACCTTATTAGACGGCTTAAAAGATCTGGAGCACCTTTTTATATTGCCTGAAGCAACAGCAAAAAGCGACCCTTCATGGTTTGGCTTCCTGTTAACCCGGCGCCCCGACGCACCATTTAATCGTAACGATCTTTTGCATGTGCTATCAGAAGCAAAAATTGGTTCCCGGTTGCTGTTTGGCGGCAACCTATTACGCCAACCTTATATGCTGAATAAAAATTATCGCGTCTGTGGTGATCTATTGAATACAGAGACCATCATGCACGATACTTTTTGGCTTGGCGTCTACCCCGGTTTAACTGAAGACATGCTAAACTACGTCGTTGATACCATTCACGCATTTGCAAAAAAATTATGATCCAAGGCAGCCAACCACGCATTATTATTACCGGCGCTTCTGGGTTTTTAGGATCTCATCTCGTTAAAAAATTTTTATCTCTGGGCTGGAAGGTTTTTGCAACACAACGCAAACGTTCAAATTTATTCCGCCTTAACGAACTGAAAAACCTACCTGCCTGTAAAAATCTAGAATTTATTGAAATTGACTTTAACCTTGGCTGCGAAGGTCTTGTTAATCTATCGGGCATCGTTGCTGATGCCATAATACATTGCGCAGCATTTGGTGTTGATTACCGACAACAAAGTTTTGAGAAAGCATTAAATATTAATGTAGCGGGGACAACCCACCTCGTCTCCATGGCAGCCCAATCAAACATCAAACGCTTTGTCCACATTGGCAGTGCCCTTGAATATGGGTCATCGACCCATGACATAACAGAAAATTTTTGTTTATCCCCTCAAGGACTTTACGGTGTGACAAAAGCTGCGGCTTCATTGGCCGCTCTCGACAGTGCACGCCAGCACCGTGTATCGTTAAATGTCGTCCGCCCATTTGGTATCTATGGCCCTCTTGAAGGCGAGCATAAATTCATCCCTTTGATTATTAATTCAATTCTAAAAAATCAACATCTGCCACTTTCTTTAGGTCAGCAAGTTCGTGACTATGTTTACATCAATGATGTTGTTGATGCCATTGCACGTCTTATTACCATGGATGATGCGCCATCTGGGGAAATATTTAATCTCGGGTCCGGCAGGCCCATTACCTTGTATGGTATAGGTTGCCACATACAGTCTATTTTTCACAACACAAATTTCTTTGAAGACCGCCTAGCCAACACTTCATCGCTCGATTGGGGATCTATGGAATATCGCACGGATGAAATTATGCATCTTGTTTCATGCCCGTCGAAATCATTTGAAGTATTAGGCTGGAAAGCTCAAACTTCGATTGTTGATGGCCTTCGACAGACCATATCCAGCCATACGGATTTATAAACCAGTAAACATTTTTATTAACAACAGAGAACATTCGTACTTATGAAAATATTGATTACCGGCGGCTGTGGTTTTTTGGGCAGCAACTTGGCTGAGGCATCCTCTCTGCGTGGTCATGACACCCTTATATTTGATAATCTTTCTCGCAAAGGGGCTGTAGAAAATTTATCCATGCTACAAACTTTGCCCAATATTAATCACATGCATGGGGATATTCGTAGTACCTCTGACATAGCAATGGTGGTTAAAGAGTTTATACCTGATGCCGTCTTTCACTTGGCCGGACAAGTGGCGATGACGACTTCTATTTCTAACCCCAGAAAAGATTTTGAAATCAATGCATTAGGATCCTTAAATTTACTTGAAGCCATCAAAATCTACGCACCAGATGCGCGCGTTATATATAGTTCAACCAATAAAGTTTATGGTGATTTACAGGGTGTCACATATACAGAAAATGACAGCCGCTATTTAACCCCAGATCAACCAAAAGGACTTGATGAAACCCTGCCTTTAAATTTTCATTCTCCCTATGGCTGCTCTAAAGGAGCGGCTGAACAATATATGCTCGATTATCACCGAATCTTTGGCTTAAAAACTACAGTTTTCAGACATTCTTCGATGTATGGCCCACATCAACATGCGACATTCGATCAAGGCTGGGTCAGCTGGTTCTGCCTCCAAGCCGCAAAAACCGAGCGCTCTCCACAACGCGCTCCGTTTACAATCTCCGGAAATGGCAAACAGGTCCGCGACGTCCTGCATGCTGATGACCTTGTGAACCTTTATTTTGCAACCCTACAGCAACCAGGAGATTGTTTTGGCCGCGCCTTCAATATTGGCGGCGGCATTGACAACAGCCTATCCTTGTTGGAATTATTTTCCATGTTGGAAGAGTTCATTGCTATGCCGTTAAATTACACGCACTTACCCGCGCGGATAAGTGACCAGCTGGTTTTTGTGGCGGATACGACGGCCGCATCAGAATTTTTTTCATGGCAACCCACCGTCACGGCACGAGATGGCATACGTTCTATGCTTGATTGGACACGCAAACTTATTTCATAAATCGTAATCGCACGAGGGTATATAAAAAAGTCACGACAAACAGCAACAGTTTTCGCTTTGTATAGCCGTGTTTACGTTGGCGAAAAAAACAGGGGATTTCAAGAATTTGCAGGGTTGGTTTTGCGCGCTTCAATCTAACCAATATTTCTTCAACTAAATCAAAGTTCTCGCACCTTAGATCAAGGGCACGCAATTGTTGCCCATCGTATAACTTATAACTATTTGAAATATCTTTACAATTTATAGCGAACACCAACCTAAATACTATATTTACAATTAAGCTCATTTGCTTAAGAGCCCAACTATTTTCTGTGCCCCCGCCTTTTACATACCGCGAAGCGACAACAACATCCGCATCGTTTCGGTGGGAATATAGCGTTTCTATTAATTCCGCATCATGGGATCCATCGGCATCCATGCAAACGACATACTTACCTTTTGACTGGTTAATGCCCGTTCTTACAGCGCTGCCAAAGCTTGGGCCTTGTGACCTGAGTATATACCGCACATGATTTGACGCGTAACTTTCACAAACATCCATTGTGTCATCCAATGGTGTTTCTGTATCGATAATCAGAATTTCAAAAGAATGTTTCAATCCGTTTAAAACATGAATTACTTTTGGTAAAACGAGCTTTAAATTATCCGCCTCATTATAGGCCGGAATAACGACACTGAGATTTATCATCAACTAAGGGCTTTATGTATATTTGCGTGGATTTTGTCTATTATTCTTATATATATTGGTCTGTGTCTCCTACAATTACGGATTATATTAGCAAATGACAAACAATATATCTTCCTACTCAAGAAATTTTTATTGGGGGTTTTTGCTGGTTTTCGCCGTCTTAATGACTTTAAAATATTTCCCCGGACTTGAGAATGAAGACGCTTATGCGGGATTATCCTATCAAGCGATTTACCCTGATGCGATGGCAGGGGATGAATTTTATGGCCCACAACTAACCGCGTCCGAAGCCCAATACAGGCTCTCCGCATTTTATCTGTTGCCAAAACTATTCGGTGATATTTGGCTAGATGACCGTTTTATTGTTTTCCTATACCTGTTGTCCGTCATCGCAGCCATGTATTTCGTTGATAAAATCTCTATTGTTTTAGGGGCCAGCAAACTTGTCGAGCGCGCCTTGGTGATGATCCTTGTGCTTAAAGATAACGAAATGCTTGGTAATAAAGTTTTGCTGTCCCACCATCCGGATTTCAACCATTCAGCTCTGGCAATCCCGATAGCTCTTTGGCTTTACTATCTGGTTTTATCTAAAAAGAATTTTTATTATATAATCTCTATAGCTGCACTATTGGCTGCCGTTTCCATTAAAAATGCCGTTATACCTGTCGCGTCAACTTTAATCATCATGTCAATAACTCGAACTGAGATCAAAGATAAGTGGTTATCCCGCATACTTCTTTTTATCAGTAGCATTGTTACAATTTATGGAATTCTTTTCCTTTTTGCCCCTCCTGAATCTGAGCGGCTAACCTTATGGAATTATCTAGTTGTAGAATTCAGACGGCCCGGCAATTTATTTTATGCCTTTGAAAACGCAGAGTGGTACAACATCGGCCAGTTTGCTTTGTTTCTAATATTTTCCATAGCAACCCTCAAATGGAAAACAGATAACAAGGCCCTCTTTCAACCGATCCGTATTGTAATTTTCATGGCTTTGTTCATTTGGCTTACAGCCAGCGCTTATATCTCTTTTGCGCCCGATCCAATCAAAATCCCAACACTTTTGTCTTTTTCTTGGAATTCTAGGGCACTGCAATTTCCGCAAATTCTAATGTATATCGCCCTACCTATCCTAATCATGCGATGGGTCGAAAAAAAAACTTCTCAGTTTCGTATATTGACAAAATTTTTCTTCATAGCGGCTTTATTTCTTGTCGCCCCAAAAAATGTGCCCCTTTGGTTCGGTGTGCTTGTGTTCTCAACAATCTTAACTATTTGTGGGTATTTATTTTTCTGGAACCATACTAGCAAAACTTTAAGCTTTTCCCCTTGGTTGAAAGCCAAGAGAACCTCATTTGCTGCTATTTCTCTCTCAATCACCCTTGTCATTTCATTGCTCGGGACAACTATAAAAACAAAAATACCCGCTTGGACATCTTTAATAGAATTTGGTGTTTTTGGCGACGCTGCTTCGGCCCCTTGGATTAATATTTCATCATGGATCAACTCTAACACCAAGCCCACCGACCCTATACTGACTTTTATTTTGCTGGATGATGGTAAATTAAAAGCAGTGCGCTCGCTTGCCACAAGAACTGGCCGCCCCCAAACCAAAATCCACCGCGGAACGCGTCAATTTGACGCGAGCACTTGGCAAATACGAATACAGCAAGACAAACTAATAGAACAGATAGCATCGGCTTGGAAAAATGGGACCGCCAAACCTTTTAACACTGCATTGTCTCAGCTTGTTATGAAGCCAGCCTTTCTAATCTTTCCTGATAATTACGGACGTCTTTCTGGCAACATTGAGACCACATTAGATTTTCGAACTAAAATCGATGGATATGTAATTTACCAACGAAAATTTTAATTATTAACGGCCTATTTTTACTGATAGCCGATCATCCCCTTAATTAAAAATACTCCCGAACATTAGATTGGCTCTTGACGTTCAGCATATGAACGCTGTACTGTTCGCGCCATGAACATGGCAAACAATTCAGTTTCAACAGGCAGCACTGCTGATCCTTTAAAAACCGATGCGATAACGATGACCGACAGCGAGCAAAATATTACTCTAGGTGTATTAAACGCGGTTCATGATAACCATCATGTGACCCAGCGCGGCATCGCACGCGAAGTGGGTATCGCCCTTGGCCTCGCCAATGCATACCTTAAACGCTGTGCAAAAAAAGGCTTGATCAAAATCCAGCAAATCCCAGCGAATCGCTATGCGTATTATTTGACACCTCAAGGTTTTGCAGAAAAAAGCCGATTAACCAAAGACTTTTTAAAACAAGGTTTTCAATTTTTCCGAATTGCACGTTCAGAATGCGGTCAAATTTTTAACGAGTGTAATGAAAAGGGAGCGCACCGTATTGTTCTTCATGGCCTTACCGATCTTGCTGAAATCGCTGTTTTATGTGCAGCCGATTACACTATTGAAATTGTTGCTATCATTGATCCCGCCACTGAACTAAACGATTATTCTGAAATCCCTATTGTTAAAACGATTCAAGAGGCCCCCGTCTTTGACGCTTTAATCATTACGGATCTTGGTAATCCACAATTGGCTTTTGATAAATTGGTTGCCGAAAGCGATCTGAACACAAATCAAATTTTTGCACCTTCGATCTTAAAAATATCCGGCCTATCAAAACGGAACTTCAATGGAGGACCGTCATGAGCAACTGGATCGTCGCCCACAGTCACGCCAATGCTGAAATAACCGCCGAAGGGCATTTGCAACGTCAAGGTTTTGACGTTTATTTACCGAGGTATCAAAAATCCAGGCGCCATGCCAGACGCGTTGACCTAGTCATCAGGCCCTTGTTTCCGAGATATCTATTTATTTCATATAATCCTGATACGACGGCATGGCGGTCTATTCGTTCGACGGTGGGTATTAGCCATTTATTAACAGCGGGCGAGCATCCATTGACGGCCCCCAACTGGGTTATTGAAGAACTTCGAATGCGCGAGAACAAACAAGGTTTTGTGACCGGGCTTGGCACCGACGGCATGAAACCCGGACAACAAGTTCGCATTATTTCAGGGCCGTTTAGTGACCAGCTTGGAATTTTTGACGGTTTATCCGACAGCCAACGTGTGGCTGTTTTATTAGACGTTATGGGACGGCAGGTCCGTGCCAAAATACCTGTTAATTCGATCAGGGCTACTGGTTAAATAAAGCCCGAACGCTTCGGGTGACATTAAAACTAAAGTATCCGGTGAAGCATTTTTCACCCGGCGTGCGGTAGCGTGGGAACATCGTATTCTCTAACGCCTTAAGTATAATGAAAGTACATCATGACCGCTTCTTCACCAATTCCTGACATTAAGTCGACAACACCCAATAACCGCCATGTTCTTATTATTGGGGGAGCCGGTTATATTGGCTCGGTCTTAACGGCGCATCTATTAGCCGAAGGGTACCGGGTTAAGTGTCTGGATCTATTGTTATTTAATCATCAACTAACAATTTTGCCGTTCCTTGGGCATGCACACTATAGTTTTCAAAAAGGCGATCTCAGCAATCAAACAGACCTCATAAATGCCCTAGAAGGCATCACAGATGTGGTTTTATTAGCCGGGCTGGTCGGTGATCCTATCACCAAAAAATACCCGCATGCCGCGGCAAAATTCAACGACCAGGGTTATGAGAAAATTCTATCCGAATTGCCAAACCGGGGCTTAAACCGTGTTGTATTTGTTTCTACATGTTCAAATTATGGATTAATCAAAGGCGATCAAATGGCAACAGAAACATTCGAACTTAATCCTCTATCACTTTATTCAAAATCAAAAGTCCAGGTTGAAAAAACCCTGCTTGACCCGTTAAATACAGCCGATTACATCCCGACAGTTCTGCGTTTTGCAACCGCTTTTGGCCTCAGTCCCAGAATGCGTTTCGATTTAACAATTAGCGAATTCACGCGCGCCCTTGCCATGGGCGAAGAATTGCTGGTTTATGACGCCCATACGTGGCGCCCTTATTGTCATGTCAACGATTTTTCCAAACTGATCATGCAAGTTCTTGAAGCCGTTGAAGACAGTGTTCGGGGGGAAGTTTTCAACGCCGGTGGCGATGCCAATAACTACACCAAACAAATGATTGTTGATGCCGTTATTGATTTAATCCCCGACGCCAAAGTTCGTTACCAAGAACATGGTGGAGACCCTCGCAACTACCGCGTGGATTTCACCAAGGTACGCAGTCAACTTGGTTTTACGCCTCAATTTAATGTCACCGATGGCATACAAGAGCTGATTCAAGCTATGTCTACGGGTCTGTTTCACGACATCAGCCAGCCCACTAGTTTTTATGGAAATTGGGAATTGGGCACATCCATTAATGACTGATTATTGTAACCTCTTTTTAGATACGCTTAAATCCGTTGTCGCCAAACCGGCTATGTTGCATGAGCCAAATTTTTCAGGCAATGAATGGGTTTACGTTAAAGAGTGCATCGATACAGGTTGGGTGTCTACTGCTGGGAAATTTGTCGAGCGCTTCGAACAGGATTTAGCGACATTCACCCATGCAAAACACACGATCGCCACATCAAACGGCACAGCGGCATTACATGCGTGTTTAGAATTAGCCGGCGTACGCAGAGACGATGAAGTTATTCTGCCAACTTTGACATTCGTCGCAACAGCCAATGCCGTCGCTTATATTGGCGCCGTGCCACATTTTGCTGACAGCGAAGAAAAGACATTGGGACTTGATGCCAATAAACTTAAGCTCCACCTTGAGGCCGTCGCCGAAATAAACGACAACACATGTATCAACACCAATACAGGCCGTCCCATTCGCGCAGTTATCTGCGTCCATACGTATGGTCACCCCGTTGATATAGATCCCCTAATTGAAGTGTGTCGTGCATGGAAATTAATTTTGATTGAAGACGCCGCAGAATCATTAGGCAGTACTTATAAAGGCCAACACACAGGGAATTTTGGGCGCCTTGCAGCGTTTTCTTTTAATGGCAATAAAACGATTACGACAGGCGGTGGCGGCGCTATTTTAACCAATGATTCGGATCTTGCTCGCCAAGCTAAGCACCTAACGACGACTGCAAAAACGCAACATTCTTGGGAATTTAATCATGATCGCATCGGCTATAATTATCGCATGCCAAATATCAATGCGGCACTCGGCGTTGCCCAACTTGAACAACTCCCAGAATTTTTAAATAACAAACGCCGCCTCGCCAATCGTTACCGATCAGCATTTGATGGCGTCAAGGGCATGCAATCTTTTCAAGAACCCGAGTTTGCCCATTCCAATTACTGGCTCAATGTCATTTTATTGGAGCCAGATAACGAAAACCAATTAGAACCCATTCTCAAAATCACGAATGATGCCGGTTATATGACCCGGCCAACGTGGACTTTAATGCACCGCCTTCCAATGTATGAAACGTGCCCAAAAATGGATTTAGGCTGCGCACAATCTATTCAACAACGGCTTATTAATTTACCCAGCAGTTCTCAGTTGGCCGTTCAATAAATGAGCCCACAACAAATCCGTAAAATTTGCTTTGTCACAGGATCAAGGGCCGAATACGGTTTGCTTTATTGGTTGATGAAAGCGGTCGATAATGATGCTGAATTGCAAATGCAATTAATTGTGACGGGCAGTCACCTAGAAAAGGCCTTCGGCGATACCTTTCAAGACATTGAAGCTGATGGATTTAGCATCGATTGTAAAGTTCCGCTTCACATTAACGGCGACAACCCCATCGCCATTGCGGATGCAATGGCAAAAGCATGCAGCGGAATTACGCGTGCATTTAGTACACTATTACCGGATCTAATCATTTTGCTTGGAGACCGGTACGAAATATTTGCCGCAGCTCAGGCAGCGTTGCTGGCAAGAATACCTATCGCCCACATTCATGGCGGCGAACTTACCGAAGGCGCCATTGACGACGCCATGCGTCATGCCATTACGAAGCTATCTCATTTGCACTTTACCGCCGCTACGGCCTATCAAAACCGTGTCATCCAACTCGGCGAAAACCCTGACCGGGTTTTTCTAACCGGTGCCATTGGTTTGGATAATATTGATAGCTTGAATTTGTTATCAAAAAAACAATTATCCAAATCCATTGACATGAATTTAGACGTTGATTTTTTTCTTGTTACGTATCATCCGGAAACGATCAACGACATGCCACCTAAACAAGCCATCAATGAGTTGATCGCGGCTTTAGACGCCTTTCCCAATCATAAAATTATTTTCACAAGCGTTAACGCCGACCCCGGCTATCGAGATATACGTGAATGCATTGAAACATTTACAGAAGACAACAAACAACGTGTGCGATTCTACTCATCATTGGGTCAAATCCGTTATTTGAGCGCCATGAAACATTGTGCTGCTGTCATCGGCAACTCATCAAGCGGCATTTTAGAAGCCCCTGCGTTCCCGGTGCCAACAGTGAATATTGGTGACCGACAAAAAGGGCGCCTGCGTGCGATCAGCATTATTGATTGCACCATTCAAGCTGAACAAATTATGACAGCTCTTACAAGAGCGTTATCTGCTGATTTTAAACTTCAAATGGTTTCGGTTGAATACTTTTATGGACAACCCGGCACATCAAATCGGATACACAAAATCATTCGCAATTATTCATTCGATCATTTGTTAAAAAAACAATTTCATGACATTTTTCCAACCGGAGTTCAGCCATGAAGGGGTATATTATCGCCGAAGCCGGGGTCAACCATAACGGTGATCTTGAACTTGCCAATAAACTCGTTGATAGCGCCGCAGAACTCGGAGCAGACGCTGTCAAATTTCAAACATTTTGTGCCGATGCTGTGGTCACGGGCAATGCGCCTAAGGCCGACTATCAAAAACGCACAACCGATGAAAACGAAAGCCAAAAAGAAATGTTGCAGCGTTTGGAGCTGCCGCGCGAGTGGCATTATCAATTAAAAAAGCGCGCTAATAATCTTGGCATAGATTTTTTATCGACAGCTTTTGACGAGGACAGCCTAGACTTTCTTGTCCGCAACATCGGCATACAATCGGTTAAAATTCCTTCCGGTGAATTAACCAATGGTCCCTTAGTTTTAGCGGCGGCGCGCACTGGCCTTAATTTAATTGTATCGACGGGCATGGCATCAATGGCCGACATCAAATGTGCTCTTGAAGTTATCGCATTTGGATTAATGCGCCATGAATTACCGCCGTCCACAAAAGCGTTTAAAGCCGCCTTACAATCCCAAGACGGCCGACTAATCGTCCAAAAAAAAGTCACACTTCTTCAATGCACAACCGAGTACCCCGCATCACCAGAAGAAGCAAATTTGATTGCAATGCAAAACATGGGCGATGAGTTCAAGACTCCCGTCGGGTTTTCAGACCACACGCTAGGTACCGCCGTCGCCATAGCCGCAGCCGCCCGTGGGGCAGTCATCATTGAAAAACATTTTACTCTTGATCGAACTTTACCCGGTCCCGATCACAAGGTATCCCTAGAACCCAAGGAAATGGGTGCAATGATCAATGATGTTCGCATTGCATGGCGCGCCCTTGGCGACGGGAACAAAAAAGCCATGCCCGGAGAACTTAAAAACATGACCATTGCCAGACGTAGTCTGATTGCAGCACGTTCTTTAAAAAAAGGTGATATTATTCAATCCGATGACTTGATAGCAAGACGCCCCGGCACGGGTATTTCTCCGATGAAGTACTGGAGCTTTATTGATACACCTGCTGAACAAGATTACGTTATCGGCGAATTGATCCGTCCAAAAACAAACTAAGACAGCTAGCAATCCCCCTATTAACTGAAACGGAAACTAGTTAATGATATTCCAACAATTTGCCCGTGAATTATCTTAACATGGAAAACCTTACACCCCAAAATAACCTTCCTTGTATAGTTATCGGAGCTGGTGGGCATGCCAAAGTTGTTATTTCGGCACTTAAAGCAACAAATCAGGAAGTTCTGTTCATCACGGATAAAGATAAATCGCTGTCTGGTACCAAAATATTAGGAGTTCCTGTTGTTCAAGATGATGAATGCATATTTTCTCATTCACCCAAAAAAGTAAGACTCTACTTGGGTGTAGGAACATCAACTAGTTGTTTTCATCGAAAAACTATATGGAATAAATTCTTACATTCAGGTTACAGTGCCGGAATTGTTATCCACCCATCAGCAGCTGTTAGCGAAGATGTTAAAATTGATCATGGTTCACAGATAATGGCTCACGCCACTATCCAGCCCGGCTGCCATATTAAAGCTTTTTCAATTATAAACACCGGTGCCCAAATAGATCATGATTGCACGATCGAAGCATTTTCTCATATTGGCCCTGGTGCAATTTTATGCGGGCAAGTAAAAATAAATGAGGCCGCTTTCATTGGTGCGGGGGCAACAATAATCCCGTCTATATCAATTGGTTCAAAAAGTGTTATCGGGGCAGGCTCTGCAGTAATTCATGACATTCCGGCATCCACTAAAGTCGGTGGCAATCCTGCAAAGGTTTTAAGATGACCGATAACTTGCATAAATCATTTGTAAGGCCATTCGATACAATCTTAACAGCCATGCAATCCCTATCGGAAAGCAATTGTGAAATTTGTTTAGTTGTAGACCAGAAACAACAGCTCCTAGGCACGGTTACAGATGGTGATATTCGCCGGGCAATTCTTCAAAACTTAAGCACAGATACTCCAACAAAAGATATTTTGAACCCGTCACCCGTAACGGCCCATCTAACAGATTCGAAAATATATATATTACAGAAAATGAATAGTGCCCATATTCGCAGGATACCTGTTGTTAATGATTCCGGTATCGTTATGTCTTTGATTTTTCTTGAGGACCTGCTTCAGCCTCATACCAAGTCAAAAAATTGGGTGTTCCTAATGGCCGGAGGATTTGGAACGCGCCTCCACCCATTAACAAAAGAAATTCCTAAGCCATTGCTCTCGATTGGGAACAAACCATTACTTGAAACCATTATCTGTAACTTTTTAAACCACAACTTTAACCGCTTTTACATCTCCGTCAATTATAAAGCTAAAATGATTCAAGACTATTTCGGAGACGGTTCACGTTGGGGCGCAGAAATACGTTACGTCAATGAAGATGCCCCAATGGGAACAGCTGGCAGTTTAAAGTTAATTAAAGAGCCCCCCAGCGATCCTATGATCATCATGAACGGCGACCTTCTAACACAAGTTAACTCTGAACTTTTACTTGATTTTCATCATCAAGAAAATGCTTATGCAACTATGTGTGTTCGTGAATATGATCTTCAAGTTCCATTTGGTGTTGTTGAACTTAAAGATCATTGTATCAAATCAATTGATGAAAAACCATTGCGCCGTTTCTTCGTAAATGCCGGTATTTATGTTATCAATCCTGAAATCATTGATCTCATTCCTAAAAATACATATTACGATATAACAACTTTATTCGAAAAATTGATTGAACTCGGGCACAAAGTGCCCGTTTTTCCTGTTCGAGAATACTGGCTAGATATTGGGCGAATTGATGATCTGGAGCGTGCTCGCCGAGATTTTGATTCGGTTTTTGGTTCGTAATGCGCGCCCTCATTATAGGGTATGGTTCTATCGGCGCTCGTCATTACCGTATTCTGGTAAATCTTGAGCTAGAGGTTGCTGTTGTTTGCCGCCGGGAAATTGACATTCCAAACCGTTTTGCCAATATCGCTGAGGCCCTTGATAAATGGCAACCTAACTACGTGATCATTGCCAGCCGTACTCATGAACATTTTAATGATTTAATCACCCTTGTTAATTACGGGTTTGATGGCATTACCCTAATCGAAAAACCGCTTTTTCACACTTCAATGCCCATTCCGGTAAAAGATCTGCCCAATGTTTATGTTGGCTTTAATCTTCGTTTCCACCCCGTAATACGTAATCTACGTGAAATTTTACAACATCGGCGCATTTGCGCCGTACACTGTTACGTAGGTCAATACCTTCCAGACTGGCGACAAGGAGCGAATTACAAAAACAGCTATTCTGCCTCCCGAAGTCAAGGAGGAGGAGTTCTTCGTGACTTAAGTCATGAACTTGACTACATAACTTGGCTTCTGGGTGGATGGTCTGAAGTTGTTGCCGTTGGTGGAAAATATAGTTCTCTTGAAATTGAAAGTGACGATGTATTTTCCATACTATTATCCACCCCCATGTGTGCGATCACAACCATTAACATGAATTATCTTGACACCCAATTACACCGTGAGATACACATCCTCACAGACACAGGTACTGTCCATGCAGATCTGATCTCTGGAACTATTGCGCGAGACGGAGAAGTTCTGGAATTCTTCCAAGATCGAGATGAAACTTATATCGCTCAACACTTAGCTATTTTGCGAAAAAAGGACCAGAACCTGCTTTGCTCATTAGATGAAGGTATCAACATCATGGAGCTCATTTCCTCTGCAGAATTAGCTGCAAACAAAAAAAAATGGATTTCCAAAAGAAATAATCAACATGTCTAATAATACTTTGGGGCCCGGAATATTTGATCTTACTGGAAAGGTTGCTTTAGTGACCGGAGGATCTGGCATTCAAGGCAAACGAATTACAAAGGGACTGGCTTCCTTCGGGGCAAACGTCGCAATCGTTGATATTAATGGCGATTCAGCCATTAATCTGGCCAAAGAGATAGAAGCAGAATTCGGGAACACTACAATCGGGATTTCATGCGACGTATCGAATGAACAAAACGTTCATGAAATGGTCTCTAAAGTCAAAGAGACATTCGGAGGCATCCATATTTTACATAATAATGCCGCCTCAAAATCCAGTAATCCTGAGGACTTTTTTAAACCTTTTGAGGAGTTTTCCTTAAAATTATGGCGGGAGATTATGGCCGTCAATATTGATGGTATGTTTCTTGTCGCCCAAGCGGTTGGTAAAATCATGATTGAACAAGGCAAGGGAAGTATTATCCAAACCGCGTCAACTTACGGCGTTGTCGCACCAGATCAGAGAATTTACAATGGTTCGGAATATATGGGATTTAAAATCAATACACCGGCTGCCTACTCAACTTCAAAAGCAGCTGTGATTGGATTAACCCGTTATCTTGCAACCTATTGGGCCGACAAAGGTATCCGTGTTAACAGCCTAACACCCGGAGGGATTGAAAGCGGGCAAAATAACGTCTTTAAAGAGAATTATGCCAGCCGCACCCCCTTAGGAAGAATGGGTAAAGTCGACGAAATGGTAGGAGCTGTGATTTATCTGGCATCAGATGCTTCGAGTTACGTTACTGGACATAATTTAATTGTAGATGGTGGCTGGACAGCTTGGTAGATAATTTATGATTCAAACAATGAAACAAGTTAAAAGAATCTGCACCATTTGCGCCCGCGGCGGCAGTAAAGGAATCCCCAATAAGAATTTACGTAATCTTTTGGGCAAGCCACTCATTGCGTACTCTATAGAACAAGCAAAATTATCAGAACAATTTGATGTTATTGCAGTAAGTAGTGATAGCCAACAAATACTTGATGTTGCCGAGACTTTGGGCGCAGATGTAACTATTATTCGACCGGAAGAAATGGCCACAGATTTTGCACCTAAATTACCGTCTATTCAGCATCTTATAACTGAGGTTGAAACTACTCTAAATGATCATTTTGATACTATTGTTGATCTTGATGTGACCTCCCCGTTAAGAGCGATTGATGATATCTATGGAGCGCTGCGTCTTATGGAAACGAATTCTGCTTCCAACGTAATTACTGGGTCAATTGCTAGAAAAAACCCCTATTTCAATTTAGTTGAGCAAGCTCCGGATGGCTCAATTTCACTTTCAAAGCCGCCAAAAGTAAATATTATACGGAGACAAGACTGCCCTAAATGTTTTGATATGAATGCCGCCGTCTATGTGTGGAATCGTGATATATTTATGTCCAATCCGAATGTCTTTTATCCAGATACATTATTATATCAAATGCCAGAAGAACGTTCTTATGATATAGACTTAATGATCGACTTTGAACTCGTCGAATTCTTAATGACCAGAGTTTAACCCAAGAATTTAATGAAATTTTTATGACAAAATCTGAAAAACAAAATAAAAAGTCACAACAACAAGCTGAAGCTTTGCATTTTTTCCGGCAAACTGCTGACCAAAGACATCAAATGGCTACCGGTCAGAATCCGCAAACTGTTAACGTTATTGAACAACGTAACGCATGTGTAAAAAAAATATGTCTAAACCTTAAAAATGTTCGTAATATACTTGATATAGGTTGCGGGACCGGTGATTTGATTCTTGATTTTGCAAAATCAGGAATAAATTCAACAGGTATTGATTTTGCTAATGAAATGATCGATTTTTGCAACCATCAAAAACAAGAGCTTTCTCTTGATCTTGCTAATTTTCACCATGTTTCTGTTTTTGATTTCGCTCCGGCAGATCATTCGTATGATATCATTTCTGCATTAGGCTTCATTGAATATCTCAACCCTAAGGAATTGACCCTATTCTTGGATCTTACTTCACGTTGGCTTCGGCCTGATGGGATGTTGGTGTTAGGTTCCCGCAATCGGCTTTTCAATTTATTTTCTCTGAATCGTTTCACATCATTGGAATTGGAGGCAGGGACAACACATACTTTACTGGAAGAAGCTGTCCAGATTGCTACATGCGACGCGGCCAATTTATCTTTTGATAAATTGGCAACGGCTTCATCAAATTTGAACACCACACAAAACCATCCCTTTACCGGCATTGATGTTTCTACCAGACATCAGTATGCCCCAGGTCAATTAGCAACAATTTTATATAAAGCCGGATATACACCTAAATCAATTTACCCCGTAAATTTCCACGCATTCCCTCCAACTATTATTCCCAAAACCGCCGATTTACACGTCAGTATAGCAAACGCTGCCTTTAATGAGTTAAGTGATAATTTTGCAACAATACCCTTGTCATCAACTTTTATTATGGCTGCTTGCCGCAACCCGAATTGAAAACTTGTTAAATGCCTCTAACTGTTGTCATGTATCACTATATCCGGGATTTCAAACGTTGTTCGTATCCGGCCATTAAGGGACTCCCTGTAACAGAATTTCGTGAACAATTGGGATATTTGTCGCGGAACTACACCATCATTTCGCAAGAAACCCTTCTGAACGCCGTTATTAATAATGAAAGACTACCTACAAAAGCAGCCGTTCTCACTTTTGATGATGGTTATATTGATCATTTTTCTAATGTGCTGCCTATTTTGGAAGAATATAAAGTCAAGGGCTTGTTTTTTGTACCGGCAACACCTGTTCTGGATAAAGCCGTTTTGCCGGTTAACAAAATCCATTTTGTGATGGCTGTAGCTTCGCATATAAAACAGCTTATAAAATTACTAGAAATTTTTATAAATAATCACTCACCAGACCCTCGCGTCGAATCAATATCTGTATACCGTTCACGTTTTCATCATAAAGCTTTCTTTGACGATGCTGACACTGCATACTTCAAGGCAATGCTTCAAAAAGGCCTTCCAGAGGATATTCGCAATTGCATAATTGATCAATTATTCCAGAGTTTTATAACAAAGGATGAGGCTTCTTTTGCATCAGAATTATATATGAATATTGATCAACTTAAAGAATTGCAGCATTCGGGCATGTATATCGGTTGCCATGGCTATAAACATTACTGGCTAGACCAATTAACAAGGCAGGAACAAGATGCCGAAATAAGCAAATCTATGGATTTCCTGCGTCAAGTTGGCACCCCATTGAATAACTGGATGATAAGCTACCCCTATGGCAGTTATAATACGGATACACTTGATCTCCTTAAGCAATATAATTGCTCCATCGGTTTCACAACTCGCGTAAATATTGCTAACTTAGGTTCAGATAATCCCTTAAGTCTTCCTCGTCTTGATACCAACCACCTTCCAAAAAAAACAAATGCCTCTCTAAACGAATGGCACGAACAAGCCTGACCCGGTAAAAAATATTTCCTGACAAACCTAAATTTGCGACAGCTCCAAAGGTAATTTAAAAATGACCATTCAAAAAATAGAAGTGCAAGTGCCAAACCTGCCAAGTGAGGTAAAATTTTGCCGTAAATGTGTCGTTTCCAATCAACGTCCACGCATAGTTTTCGATGAGCACGGCATATGTAGTGCCTGCCGTTTTGCTGAATATAAACATAAATCTATCGACTGGTCTGCACGGGAACTTGAGCTCGAAAAACTTCTTGATAAGCACCGCCGCTCTGATGGCAACTACGATATCGTGGTGCCAGGAAGCGGCGGCAAAGACAGTGGATTCGTTGCACATCAGTTAAAAACAAAATGGGGAATGAACCCACTTACCGTAACCTGGGCACCCTTTCTTTATACAGATATCGGCAGAAAAAACTTTCATAATTTTATTGATTCCGGCTTCGATAACTTACTTGCAACACCAAACGGGGGCCTCCACAGAAAGCTTTCTAAGCTTGCATTCCAGGCACTTGGAGACCCTTGGCAACCGTTCACTTATGGTCAAGCATCCTATGCTTTTCATATTGCCCTTAAGTTCGGAATATCTTTGGTTTTCTTTGGCGAAAATGGAGAAGCCGAATATGGAGGAGACGTAAATACAATTAATAAGTCAGGTATGCCCCTTGAAGATTGGCGAATTAATTATTTCAAAGGCGCCGATTTAGATGAACTAGTTAAAATCGGCATAGAACACAATTATTTCTCTGAAAAAGATGCACGCAATAATTTTCATTTTTATCGTCCGCCATCAATTGAAGATATGAAAAAAGCGAATTGCGAATTTCATTGGTATTCCTATTACACAAAATGGGTGCCACAGGAAAATTACTACTACTGTAAAGAACACACAGGATTTGAAGCTAATCCCGATGGCCGCAGTGAAGGAACATACAGCAAATACGCAAGCCTTGATGATAAACTAGACGGTTTTCATTACTATCTTGCATATCTTAAATATGGAATTTGCAGAACGACATCTGATGCCGCTCATGAAATTCGCGACGGACATATCACAAGAGTCGAAGGTGTTTCTTTGGTTAAACGATATGATGGAGAATTCCCGAAAAAATATTTTCCTGATTTTCTTGAATACATAGATATTACTGAAGAGCAGTTTTGGAACTACGCTGATGCTTGGCGCCAACCCCACATTTGGGAAAAAATAAATAATAAATGGAAACTCAAGCATGCTGTTTATCATGAAAAAGACGCGATTGAGCCTTTTAAAATATATAGCCGATCATAAGTTCCTATGTCGAATATTCGTATAATTGCCCGCCTTGATATTAAAGGGCAAAATCTCATCAAAGGCGTTCACCTTGAAGGTTTGCGCGTTATAGGAGATCCCCATATCTTTGCCAGAGAATATTATGAACAAGGCATCGATGAAATATTATACATGGATACTGTTGCAAGTTTATATGGTCGCAACCACCTAGGAGATATTGTAGAATATACTGCAAAAAATATTTTTGTACCTATTACCATCGGAGGCGGACTTAGAAACATAGAGGATGTAACTCAAATTCTCAGGCGAGGGGCTGATCGCGTTGCCATAAATACCGAGGCTATAAAACGCCCTGAACTTATTAGCGAAATATCCCGTCGGTTTGGCACTCAATGCATGGTTCTTGGCATTGAGGCCAATAAGAACACCAACGGCTCTGGCTGGACATGCTATACTGATAATGGTCGAGAAAAAACAGGCTTAGATGTTATTGAATGGGCACGGGAAGGTGCCGCTTTGGGCGCAGGTGAGATTTTACTGACTTCCGTAAATCGTGAAGGAACGCGCTCCGGTTTTGACATAGAACTCATACGGGCAGTTTCAAATGCAGTACCAATTCCTGTTATCGCAAGCGGGGGTATGGGAACAATGTCACATTTTGAAGCTGTTATAACAGAAGGGAAGGCACAGGCCGTCGCCATTGCTGATGCACTTCATTACAAACGTTTAGGCATCACTGAAATTCGTAAAAAAGCTGCCTTAAAAGGTATTTCTGTTAGGAAACTCCCATGAACTCACCCCTAATGCAAAGTAATGTCACCATTATCGATTATGGAATGGGAAATCTGTACAGCATTGAAAATGCTGTTCGTAATTGCGGTTCGATACCAACCCGCACTTCGATACCAACAGAAATAGCAAATGCAAACCGATTGATTCTTCCTGGTGTTGGTGCTTTTGGTCTTGGTATGTCGGAACTCTCACAAAGAGGTTTAATTGAGCCTATTAAAGCTTTCTCCAAACAGGGGAAACCTGTACTCGGCATTTGTCTTGGTATGCAGTTACTATTTACAAAAAGTGGCGAGTTCGGGGAACATGATGGACTTAACATCATTCCTGAAATAATTGTTCCTATTCCTGAATTTAACCACCAAGGTAGAGCGAATGTTGTCCCTCATGTCGGATGGAACGAATTGCTCTTGCCGGAACACAAACAACAAAATTCCTGGCAAGATACGATTTTAAAAGATATTCCGGTCGGCAGTTCCGTTTATTTTGTACATTCCTTTTTCGCAGATTGCGCCAGCACTTCATATGAAATTTCGGATTGTGAGTATAATGATATGCGCATACCTTCGGTTGTCAAGGTTAACAATACTTTTGGATGCCAATTTCACCCTGAAAAAAGCGGCCCTATTGGTTTGAAAATATTAAATAATTTTTTATCCCTTCCCTAGAATTATAAGTGATACCTAAATCGAGATAATAAATGTCTGTTCCTGAACTCGTTATTAAAAAGCTGCTTAATGATAATTGTCTTATTGTCGACGGGATATCGCGCAGCGGAAAAGCGTTGATAGCTCCTCTGGTTACCAACTTGTCCTGTGTCGATTATGCTCAATATTCTACGACAATAGATCATATTCCCATCTTATGGAAATTAGGTCTTTTAAACGATAATGCTGCAGCCAGCTTTCTCCGCATGACCGCGGATATCGCCATGTATGAACGCGGGATCGGCCGTCACTTAAACACTCGTCCTACAGATACTTACTCTATTTATAATTCTCTTGAATCAGATAAATTATTGGAACGAGCACAAAATGGCGAAGGCAAAACCATCGCTGATATGTTTAACAAGGAAGGACGTTATTTTTCTTTTGTTACGCATGAAATGACCCCCCTCATCAATCTTTGGTTTTTGGCTTTGCCTGCCGTCCGAGCAATTGTAATTGAACGCCACCCTGTTGACATTTGTCATTCTTGGCTCTTGCGTGGCTGGGGAGATCGTTGGGGAACAGACCCAATCGCCTTTATACCGGCGGTCCGAACCACAGGCGGGCCAGTTCCTTGGTTTGCACATGGCTTTAAAGATGATTACAATCGAATGTCACCACCAAACAGAATTATTCGATGTGTCTTAACATTATTTGATATGTATGAAGCTACTTTAAATTCATTGCCCAAATCCAAACAACAACAAACACACAAAATATTCTTTGAAAAAATTTTAACTGAACCCTTTATTCAGCTGCAAAACATTTCCAATTGGTTGGGCCGTGAATTGCACCCAAATATATCGGAGGCACTTAAAAAGGCCAACATCCCTGCTGATGTTTCTGTTACAAAACGGGAATCAAAACTTGAAGAATTTCGTAAATGCGTCGATCCTGACTTGTTCAATTCATTATGTGCCGCAAGTATCAAGTATGAAAAAAGGCTTGATTTATTAACATAAATATAACGTGTAAACCAATTTTAATTTGCTACAAATTATATAATTTTTCCTGTAATCCAAAAATCGAGTGTGCCAATTGAGTAATATATTTGATATAGAAAATGAATTCTACAAATTCTGCGATCCTACACGTATTTCAAAGTTCCTCGCACAAGCCAAATTATACGAGATGTCTTTAGGCCTACCTGGAGATTTTATTGAGCTTGGTGTTTTTAAGGGGGCTTCTTTTTGCCGGTTTAGAAAACTTGGCTATCTCTTTCATCCTGATCATGCCCGAAAATTTTTAGGGTTTGATGTTTTCGGAAAATTTCCTGAAGCAGACCACCCTATTGATAAAGCAGAATTAGAACGACAATTCATAAGTGATGGCGATACGAGTATTAATAAAGACGAATTGTATGAATTACTTTCAAGGCAAAATTTGTCAAATAATGTAGAACTTATTAAAGGGGACATACGAACGACATTGCCAGATTACTTTTCTGATCAAAATGATACAGCAATTTCAATAATTAATATCGATTTGGATTTATATGGCCCCATCAAGACCGCTCTTGAAATTCTTTTTCCACGTGTTGTTCGTGGAGGGATTATTATACTTGATGACTATGCAGCTGGTTTTCCAGGCGCACGATTGGCTGTCGATGAATTTTTGGAAAAATCGAACAGAAAAGAAACCGTAAAAAAGTTCCCTTGGACAAACACACCTTGTTACCTTATTAAACAATAATAAAGTTTTTTGTGTGTCCCTTGAATTTAGTGACCACTCAGTGCCATTAAATTTTATTGTAATCCCATTCTCAATTCTTTGATAATCATATATTTAGTCACGTTATATCAATTAGATTTTACAGAAAGATTAACTATGAGAATATTGCTTGTCGCTTGGGATAATCAAAGTCAACTTCATCTTTTTCCTATGAGCCTAGGGGCCATTGCGGCCGTTCTTGTAAAAGCTGGCCATGAAGTTGAAGTTTACAATCAGGATATGCATCATTATCCAGACGCCCACCTTACAAAATATCTTGATGACGATACATTTGACTTTATAGCCGTTAGTGTTATTGCCGGATATTATGAATTTTCCCGGCTGTTAAAAATTTCAAATGCCATTAATCATTCAAGTAATCGCCCGATTTACTTGCTCGGGGGTTATGGCCCTAGTCCTGAGCCCGAATACTTTTTGAAAAGAACCGGCGCTGATGCAGTTTGTATCGGCGAAGGTGATATAACAATCATAGAAATGATTAATGCCTTTAGCAATAACAAACCGCTATCCTCAGTACTAGGAATTGCCTATATGGATGGTAACGAGTTCAAACTAAACCCGCGACGTCCTCTCGTTGAAGACCTTGAATCATTGCCAAGGATACCTTACGAGCTATTTCCTATGGAATACTACCGGCTTAATGGTAGCTTGGGGTCAGGGCCAACGGATTTTGCCATGCCTCTGATGTCGGGAAGGGGATGTACATTTCGTTGTACTTTTTGCTATCGCATTGATACAGGGTATCGGGCTAGAAACCCTAAATCGCTGGCAGATGAAATAGAACACCTCTACAGAGAATATAATATCAATTTTATCTCGTTCCAGGACGATTTGCTTATGACATCCGTGTCTGCAACGGAGGCAATTTGTCAGGAACTCATAAAACTCAGACAAAAAGGCATAGATATCCATTGGAATTGCAACGGTCGCCTAAACTATTGCACACGCGAATTACTGGAATTAATGAAGCAGGCTGGATGCACGTTCATTAATTACGGCATCGAAGCCATGGATAATGAAGTTTTGAAAAATATGAAAAAGGGATTGAGGACCGATCAAGTTGTTAATGGAATTGAAATGACACTTGACATCGGCATCAGTCCCGGCCTTAATTTCATGTTCGGCAATATAGGAGATAATCGTACAACGATCAAAAAAGCAGTGGATTTTCTTGTCAAATATGACGATTTTACTCGGCTTGGGACTATTCGTCCTGTAACACCCTACCCTGGCTCACCTCTTTATTATGATGCCATCAAAAAGGGCCTTCTTAAAGATGCCGCCGATTTCTATGAAAATAAACATTTGAACTCCGATCTGCTCTGCGTAAACTTTACTGAACTTAGCGATGATGAGGTCTATGAATGTTTGCGAGATGCCAACCTTGTAATCTTGGACAATCACCTTGCTGCTTCCCGGGAAAGAACGGCCAAGGTTATTGACAAGCTATATCTGGAAAAAGATGCAAGCTTTCGGGGTTTCCGTGGCGGCCCGAAGGCACCTGTTAAACATTCTCAAACAGCGACAGCACCTGCTGTTAGCGGCTAACGCCCACTTTCATCCATATATAATAATTTTGGTAAATTCACAATGGCTCCAAACTCTCTGTGCCTTAAGAAAACACCTTTACAGGTTTCTGACGATTTTGAACTTTTAGAGTTGATGCTCGATGATATGGAAAATGCACCAGATCTTTACAAGCCGACAAATTACTGGTCAATTTTTATAAACAACTATGTACCTAAACTTCGTCAAAATGGGCTGACTGATTATCGACGCAGCAAAGACGCCGCGATAGGGCGTTTTATAAAACCCGACCCCATTCCACCTTCAGCAAAAATAATTCTCTCTCAAAATCGTTGGCTATATAATAGATATACAATAAAAATTCCTAGGTGGTCGCGGCTTTTGGAGGCGATAAGCGAATACCTCACGAATAAGCTTTTCATTCAGCTTGGTTATGCCATTTCACCAGAAAATTTATGGCAACTTTCTATTGCTTACGTCAAACAGATGGCATCTCATACCAACGCGTGCCCTCTTGAAGATGTTCAGCCATCGCTTTTTGGAAACCCGGAAGCTGTTTTTGAGCATAACGGAATAATGTATCCGTTCTCTTTCCTCACTTATTATGCTCGCTATGTCTATTGTACCCAATTCGTTAACTTCAAAGATATTCATCGTGTTGTAGAACTCGGTTCCGGCGGGGGACAACAGGCCGAAGTTTTAAAAAAATGCCACCCCGATTTAACCATTTTACTTTTTGATATTCCCCCACAGAGCTACGTTTGCGAACAATACCTTAAAGCCTCTTTCCCCGGGCAGGTCCGATCTTATAGAAGCACTAGAGAGATTTTATCCCTTGACGAATTGGAAGAAGGTAAAATTCATATCCTTAGTGCTTCACAAATGCCCCTTCTTAAAAGTTACAATCATGACCTTTTTATAAGTTGCGTAAGCCTTGCAGAAATGGAGCCTCATGTCGTTCGCAATTATCTTGATATTGTCAATCACTCTGCGCGCAATGCATATTTATGCCAATATTTTTATGGCAAAGCTACCGCCCGAAAGAAAGGCTTGCCCGGCGTATTAAAACCTTCTGTTTTTAAAGATTATGAAGCTTCCCTAAATCAACTAACCTTAATTGATAGATCTCCGGTAAATACAAACCTTGGTATAGCTCGTGGAGAGAAAGTAACTGAAGAAGCATTCTGGAGAAGGCCCCCCTAAGCAGTACTACTTGCAGAGACCCTTAACAAAAGAGGTGTTTTGATTCCAAGTTTTTTCAAATCATTGCCACTATTATTTCTCTGCTGCCATCAAAAAAATACCCTCACATATTTTAATTCAAATGCCGGGGCTAAACACCTTGATACTCAACATGCTCAAACCATTATCCGAAAAAACATTTTCACTTCACGAAAGATATGAGCGGCTTGTCATAATTTCCAACTTAGCTCATTTGTTAAAACTTGATATTCATGACAGCAGTACTTTAATTGTCGCAAGTAACTGGCTCGTTTGGCAGAAAGCCGTTGCCAAGGGCTGGCATTGTGTCCACTTTCAATATTTCTGGGATTCCACGCAACATAAAAACCTCGTCACAGACTTGTTTTTACGCTCAAACGACTGGGTATATTACAAAGAAAAAGACATTACTGAATTTCATGGCGTATCATTAGGGCGAAAATTTACACGGCAAATATCTCAAGTTATTGTTGAAAGTGTCAAAATTCAAACATCTATAGAGTATCTGATCGTACGTTTTAAAATCAATAAAATACTTTATATAGATATGACCTTTCTTCCTTGCACAAAAGCAATTTTAAACTCGCGTGACCAGCTTGCAATAATCAAACGTCTTGGGGAAAATCACGGAATTGTCGTTGAGCCTAAAACAGGTGGGTTATTAATCAAAGAAAATTCATCAAAATCACTTATTTCAACCGCCTCGACCTTTATTTCCTACCTGAAAACCATCAAATCATCCATAAACATTAAGATTTTTCAAGTTCTTGTGTGTTTTGTCCGCACACTATATTTTTTATTTGGAAAATCCTCTCCGAAAAAAAGGAAAATATTACTGCTTCTATCTCATTTAAATGGTATAAAGTTACTTGAACAAATCCCGTTGATGGATTTTCAACCTTTATATCTTTCAAGCTGGCACCCTAACAAAAAGAATATTTTCAAGCTTATACGGCAGGTATTTCAAGGATTGGAAACCGTTCGAATTGATCCCGTGAGATTGAACAAGAAAGACCAGATAAAAATTCATAAAATTTGTCATAATATTAAAAAGCTAATACACAAACCCCAATATTGCTGGCATGATGACGTTCATCAATATATTCTTGAAAACTTAACGAATGGTCAAAAAATTTCAGACGCTGCAAAAGTCATACTTGGTTGTGAAGCCATTCTTAAACGCCACAAACCAGATGCCATCTTTACCGATGCATTACAAAATCCCCTATGCATGACCTTTTTGGAACTCGCCAAAAAAAATAAAATGAAAACCTTTATCACATGGCATGGGCCTTATTATGATGATATCTTAATGGAAGTTTTTGGCTGTGACTCGCGTACGTCTTTTTATGTTGATCATTGCTTGACGTGGGGGGCGCAATTTGAAACTTACCTTAAAAATATTTCATCTATCTCAACTTATACAAGATCAGGATCACTAATTTCCGAAACAATACCAAATATGACTGTTCCTGATAAAGATATTAATAGCCCTTTAAATATTTTAATACTTCCATATCATGTGGCTTATCATGACATATCATGGCCTCATGATGCGCAATTCAATATCTTTGTTGATACAGTGAAAACCCTTAAAAAGCACCTCCCAAATGCCCGCTTGAAATTAAAGATCCATCCCGGATTGAGTTTGGTTGAATATTATTCTGAAATTACTAAATTTTACAATATAGACTGTGATATTCACGAAGATGGCCCTTTTTTGGACTATCTACAATGGTCGGATATCACAATAGGGTCCGTTCACACAGGTGCAATGCTTGAAGTCATGGCGTCAGGCAAGCCCTACTACCCGCTGCTTTTCAACCCAACGTCAGTAAATATTGAGCATCTTAAAGGTTGTGAATATTTTCAAAACATTACTTGTTTGGTTGAAGCAATTTCCAAAAATATCAAACCAAATTATCATGTTTTTTTAAACCGTATGATAGATACGAACAATGAAACAAAGGCATCAATAAACACTATAACTGCACTGGAAAGACAAATTGTTAATAATTGAGTTATGTGTTCTGAACTCCTCCTCGAAAATATTTGGATGTTGCTAAAATCAATCGTCCAAATCATGTCTGGTGTGCCTATATTACGTATGTTCCGCTAGCGCATGGTTTTCTCTATCTGATCGTGATCATGACCCTTGCGACTTAAACAGTTCTACTTGCAGAGACCAATATTAAATAAGTGAGGCATTACTAAGCCACTTGACTCTCTCCCTAAAACTTAACCAATAACAATGGTGCTTTTTTCAGACTAAACAAAAACGCTTAGGATTATCGAAAACACCCCCATTTTTAAAATATAACCTTGATAACAGAAAGCTCTTTTAATTTCATGCCCGTTCTAAACAAAGAATTATTATGTACCCTTGGGCCTGCATCCATGAACCGCCAGGTCATCCAGCGATTATCACAATTAGGCGTTAGTTTGTTCCGGATTAATTTATCACATACGAAAATTGATGATCTGGTTAATGTCATAGAGGCCATTCGCTGCCACACCGATGTTCCTGTCTGTCTTGATTCCGAAGGGGCACAAATCCGAACCGGAAGCCTGAAAAACGGCACCATCACGCTCAAAGAAAACAGTTCCATACAGGCCCAGTCACGTAATGATGAAGGCGACATTAATTGCCTTTCTTTCTATCCGGCAAATATTACCGACGAATTTCAGGTTGGTGACTTTATCAGCATTGATTTCAATGCTGTTCTTGTTCAAGTCACAGCCCTTGATCAAGGCATCGTTACTTTACGCGTACTCAACGCCGGACAAGTCGGACAGAATAAAGCCGTCACCGTCGAGCGTGATATTTCCATGCCTGCATTAACTGAAAAAGACCGCCGGGCCTTTGATATCGGGCTTGAACTGGGCATAAAACATTTTGCTTTATCCTTTGCTAACCGGGCTTCGGACCTAGAAGACATTCGCGCCATTGTCGGTGAAGACGCATTTGTCATTTCAAAAATTGAATGTTTAAACGGTCTTGATAATCTTGAAGCCATTGCCAATCGGTCAAACGCTTTGTTAATTGACCGTGGCGATCTTTCCAGACAAGTTCCCATCGAGCAAATCCCAAGGGTGCAAAAAGCCATCATTCAAAAAACACGGGAAATGAACCGGAAAGTCTATGTCGCCACCAATTTACTGGAATCGATGGTTTCGAACCCTCAGCCAACCCGGGCCGAAGTTAATGATATTCATACAACCTTAAGCGACGGTGCTGACGGACTGGTTCTGGCAGCGGAGACCGCCATTGGCGATTATCCCATTCAATGCGCCAACATGATCGTTAAAATGATCCGCGAGCAGGATACATCTGATAATCTTGGTCACAACCCGGAGGATTCGTTTTCTTTGCTTGTGCCCCCTCATGGAGGTCCGCTGATCCACCGAATTGCCGACAAAAACCAACGACTTGAAGCGCAAACTATGCCAAAAGTCTGCGTTGAAAATACAGATTTACTGGATTGCCAGCAAATCGCCCTTGGAACGTATTCACCGCTGACCGGGTTTATGGACAAACAGACTCTGTTTTCCGTACTGAACAAAAGCCGTTTGCCGGGTGGAACCATCTGGACATTGCCATTACTGCTGGGTCTTCCCGGAAAGGCCACAGGCGGCTTATCTTCCGGTGACAAAATCATATTGACAGCCGCAGATGGCAAACCCCATTCCATACTGGAAATATCTCAAGTTTTTCAGCTTGATAAAGAAACCGTTGCCCAAAGGTGGTTCGGCACATCTTCAAAAAAACACCCCGGCGTTCAACGTTTTCTGGATGGACCTGATGTATTTGTCGGTGGCGAGATTACATTAATCGACCCTTTGTCATCGGATTTTACCGCAGTCGAGCTGTCACCCCATCAAACGCGTTATATTTTCGCGCACAAAGGTTGGACACAGGTGGTCGGGTTTCATACCCGCAATGCCTGCCATAGGGCACACGAATATATTCAATTAAAAGCCCTACAGGATACCGGTGCTGACGGACTTTATATCAGTCCGGTAACCGGCCCGAAAAAAACCCATGATTTCATGGCTGAGCCTATTATTGACAGCTATCAGGCACTTATTGACGATCAGGTTTTCCCCGAAGGAAAAATTATTCTTGGCGGGTTTTCTACTTATTCACGGTATTCCGGTCCGAGAGAAGCCGTATTCACCGCCCTTTGCCGGAAAAATATGGGGTGCAGTCATTTTATCATCGGTCGCGATCATACCGGCGTTGGTGATTTTTACCAACCCGGCGCTAATCAACGCCTGTTCGATGAACTTGGCGATATGGGGATAACGCCAGTATTTTTCCCGACCGTCGGCTACAACCCTGATACAAAGGCTTATGAGGCCGACAACGGCAACAATAATTTAACCTCCATCAGCGGCACCGAAGTCCGCCAAACATTGATGCAAGGCGAACGATTACCTGACTGGTTTATGCGCGACGCCGTTCAGGACGTTCTTCTGGCTCGAATTCAATCTGGAAGTGCCGTTTTTTATTGAGCACACCACATCATAAATCCATTCTTTATCGTCCGAATGCCAGATTTAGCTGACCTCCAAACCAAACCACAGTTTTTTCGGGAACACGACGATGGATCGCCAAAATGCATGCACAACATAATACCCTCGTAGCTTACATCTTATGAACAACACCAAAATCGACAGTCGTTTTTTTTCAACATTCGGAAGGTTGCCCCGGACCTGGGTAACGCTATTGCTAATGGTTGCTTCCGGTATTTCCGAAGGCTTTGGCATTGCGCTTTTCGTCCCGATTCTAGAGTTGCTGGATGGTAAATCATCTGAAAGCTGGATTGTAAGTAATATCAAATCCCAATTATCAGGTCTTGGTCTAGAATTGACGCTTCCAATCGCGGTTGGAGGCGTCGTGATCTTTATTATTGCCGCTTTCGGTCTTTATTATGTTCAAGCGCGAATGCTAATTCGGGCGAAGCACAATGTTACAGAACACATCCGACAGCGATTATTTACACAACTTATAAAAGCCAATTGGGATTATATATCCAAACAAGCCCAAGGTGATATTGTTAATCTTCTAGCCACAGAAAGCTTGCGTTACGGGCAAACCCTCGTTTATCAAGTAAAAATTATTGCAACACTCATTCTGGTATTTATTTATTCAGGGTTTAATGCCTTGCTTTCATGGAAGCTTTTGGTTCTGGTTATCTTCCTTGGGACTTGCTTTCTGGTATTGCTTAGACCGTTCACTAAAGCAGCTAAACGCCTTGGCCACACACAACTAAAAGATAATAAAGAATTCCTTTTTCACACAATTGAATTCCTCAAAAGTTCTAAACTTATTAAAGTCACGTCTTCTGAACAACGCGTTATTAATATTTTTAAAAAACTAAATAAAAATCTTTCAAAGACACTGTTTTCATCAGAAAATATCACGGAACAAAGTTATTTTTTCCTTCAATCCTTACCTGTCATTGCTGTCGGGATTGTCATTTTAACCGGATCAACAGTTTTTAACATATCTACATCCTATATGCTTGTATTTTTGGCTTTACTGGCCCGAACAGCGCCACGGCTGGCACAAGTCCAGCAATTTTTTCAACAATACCTACTTCGTCGCCCCGCAATTGATGCTATCGATCATATACTTACAGACAGCAAAAACATGCGTGAAGAAAAACATTCTCAAAAACACTTTTTTACAGACTTAGAACAAGAAATCACTTTTAATAATGTCACCTTTTTTTATCCTTCCAAAGAAACACCTTCGTTAGAAAGTGCCTCCTTCTCAATACAAAAAAATACTCAAACTGCATTCGTTGGCCGGTCAGGTAGCGGCAAGTCTACTATCATTGACCTATTGGCCGGACTGCGAACGCCTTCCCAAGGAGAAATACTTTTTGATCGAACCGATATTCGCTCCCTTGATCTGAATTCCCTACGCACACGTATTGGATACGTTACCCAAGACATCACCATATTCAATGACACTTTTCTCAATAACCTTTTATTTTCCTGCCCGGATGCCTGTAATGAAAATTTACAGGAATGCATAAAACTCGCCCACCTTGATGAAGTCATCAAACGCCTTCCTAATGGCCTTGACACACAACTTGAAGAAAACGGGACCACTTTATCCGGCGGGGAAAAACAACGACTGGCCCTCGCAAGAGCCTTACTGCGGCAGCCTGATATTCTTCTTCTTGATGAAGCAACCAGTGCCTTGGACAACGAGTCAGAGCATATCATTCGTCAAGCTATCAGTTTCATGACATCCAGAATGACGGTCATCGTTGTTGCGCATCGCCTTTCATCTATCAAGGATGCGGACAAAATTATCGTTCTCGATAAAGGCCGCATTATTGAGGAAGGAACATTTGAAACCCTAATGGCAAATAGTGGTCATTTTGCTGACCTTAACGAAAAAAGTGGCCTTTTGGTTCAAAAATAATTTTACGAATTGCTGGCTGTTTCACTGAAACTTTTTATAAAATGGCGCATACATGACATCGAAACCTTTGCATTCAGGCAAATCCATTTTCGGCAGCAAAGCTGAGACGCTGGCACGTCTAAAACAACACCCAAGCAACCATTACACACTTTGTGATCAAGTGCTTGTTTCTTGGCCCGAATGGCAAACATCAAAACAAAAAATTATCAACACAATCACAGATGTATTCGCTGGAAAAAAATTGGCCGCCCGCTCCAGCGCTGCCAATGAAGATGGTTGGGATCAGTCTCTCGCAGGGGCTAATCTAAGTCTTATGAATGTTCTCTGCGCGCCTCGGGATATCTCCGAAGCCGTGTCAAAGGTTTTTGAAAGCTATCCCGAAAGCAGCCCTGCAGATCAGGTTTTAATTCAGCCAATGGTCGAAAGCGTGTCTGTCTCCGGTGTTATTTTAAGCCGTGATTTGGATACGGGAAGCCCTTATTTTGCTGTAAACTACGATGACGCAAGTGGAAGGACTGACACCGTTACGGGTGGAGCCGACAGCCATACTTTATTAATTTATCGCGATCACCCTCAATCTATTCATTCTTCTCGTTTTCAGCGGTTGATTTTTTCTGTTTTGGAAATAGAAGCCCTCACAACCTGTAGCGAATTGGATATTGAGTTTTGCATAACACAAGACGAAATCGTTTACATTTTACAGGTTCGCCCCCTTGCCGCCCGTCAAAATTGGGAAACTCAATTTGACGACAGCATCCATCAAGCGATCAAACAAACCCACGCAGAAATCAAACATTACACAATCCCATCTCAAGGCGTCGTCGGCAAAACAAGTATTCTTGGAGAAATGCCGGATTGGAATCCAGCCGAGATGATTGGAACCACGCCACGCCCCTTGGCATTATCTTTATATAAGTATTTAATCACGGATCACATATGGGCTGATGCCAGAGCCGCTATGGGGTACCGTCATATTCCTTACCCTTTGCTTATTGATTTTCATGGGCGGCCATACATTGATGTTCGCAACAGTTTGAATTCTTTTTTGCCCGATGGCCTTGACGAAACTTTTTCTGAAAGGCTTGTCAATTTTCAATTATCACAGCTATCCGAACAGCGGGATTTGCATGATAAAATAGAATTCACAATTGCTACAACCTGCCGAGACTTTTCTTTTTTATCGCAATGCAAAAAACTACGAAAAGCCGGATTCAATTCCAATGACATTGATCATTTTGAATCAAAACTACATACCTTGACAGCCAATGCGCTCAAACAAGGGTCAGGAGGCATTTTTAAACATGTGCAAACATCAAGGCAATTGCTAAAGATAAAACCAATCAATTATCAACTTAACCTAAACCCATTGGAGCACGTCCAATTTTTTCTCGAAGAATGTAAAATAAAAGGAACACTGCCTTTTTCAATCGTTGCCCGTCATGCCTTTATCGGCATGAGTTTTCTTAAATCCCTAGTTCAACAGAACCTATTTTCTAGCAAAGACCTTAATGCATTTATGCGTTCAATTCATACTGTTGCATCAGACTTTATTGTCGATTTAAACAAAGTTGAAAACGGTGAGTTACTGCGTAAGAACTTTCTTGACCGATATGGTCATCTTCGTCCTGGAACTTATGACATTCTTTCCCGCCGCTATGACAGCTGTCCTGAACTTTATCTTGGGGACGGAAACAAAAACTCTCTTCCGCTTAAACAACACTTTTCACTGGATCATAATCAAGAAAAAAACATTAGCCGTTTACTTAAAAAATTCGGCTACAATCCCTCTCCAGATAAACTTCTTGAATATGTAAAACAAGCCGTTCAAGCTCGAGAAGAGGTGAAATTTTATTTCACCCGCAATATCAGCGACGCTTTACATACCCTATCCACTTGGGGACAACAAAACGGTTTTTCGCGAGATGATCTTTCTTTTTTAAATATTCAATCGTTGCTGCAGCAAAAAGACAATTCGGAACTAAATGAAGAAATTTCAGAAGCCCGTGAAAAATATCATATAACACGTGCTATTCGCCTACCACATCTTATATGTGAAGCCGATGATGCCCATGTTATCAGGCTTCCCCTTGGCAGGCCGACATTTATTACAAACAAAAGCATAACCGCTCCTGCTGAATGGCTGACAACATCAACAAGCTATGATTTGGAAAACAAAATCATTCTCATAAAAAGCGCCGACCCTGGTTTTGACTGGATATTCACTCATAAAATCAAAGGGCTAATTACATGCTTCGGTGGTGCAAATTCCCATATGGCAATACGGTGTGCTGAATTTGGGCTTCCGGCGGCTATCGGATGCGGAGAAAGATTGTTTAATGATTTAAAAAGCGCAACGGCCATTGAACTCAATTGTGCCGCAAAGACTTTGACCCGATCATGAAAAAAGTAGCCTTGACTATGCGCATCACAGACGCCAATGGTTACACCGAACCACGCGATAGCATCAGTCATGATTGGCTTATCCGGCTTGCAGAGTGGGGTATGATGCCACAAGCCTTGTTCAACATTCAGGCTGATACAAGTTCCTTTTTGATTAGTATGAAGCCTGACCTACTTATTCTTACCGGTGGAGATGATATTGGCGCGTTTCCTTTGCGAGATGCCACGGAGACCGCCTACCTACAAAGCGCAATAAACTCTGGCATCCCTATTCTTGGTGTTTGTCGTGGGATGCAGATTATCAACCAATTTTTTGGAGGCAACCTTTCTACCCTGCAAAATCATGTAAACACCAACCACGATGTGTTTATTGACCAGCAATGGCAAGATATTTATCCATCACGCACATCTGTAAATTCTTTTCACAACCAAGGCCTTTCCCGTCACGATCTTGCTCGTGAACTTTTACCGAGGGCCGTTGATACAGATGGTTATGTTGAATCTCTGGTTCACACAAACCTCCAAATAGCCGCTGTTATGTGGCATCCAGAACGTTCTGGAGCGCCTCCACAGGACCGTGAATTACTCAACAGGCTTATATCTAGGAGCATTCATTACGATGGTTGATGCCACTGCAATTATTCTTGCTGCGGGACGGGGCTCACGCCTGCACCCATTCACAGAAAACTGCCCTAAATGCTTAACTGAACTTGGTGGGCGTTCTCTTATTCAAAACCAGATTGACACAATGCGCTCTGTCGGCATCGAAAACATCATCATCTTAACGGGATATCTGGCAGAAATGCTTGAGCTCCCGGGTACGCAACAAATCCATAATCCCAACTGGGCAAACACCAACATGGTTGAATCCCTTTTTTGCGCAGAACCTTTTTTTGGCAAAGACCTGATAGTTTCCTATGGAGACATTATATATCAACCCGGTCTCATAAAGTCGCTACTAAACAGTCCTCATGATATTTCTGTTTTGATAGACGAACATTGGCAGCCTTATTGGGAACAACGCTTCGATAACCCGCTTTGTGATGCCGAAACATTAAAACTTGATCCTCTCGGCAGAATCATAGAAATAGGCAACACTCCATCATCTATAAACGAAATTGAAGCCCAATATACTGGCTTGATGAGATTTAAAAATACCGGCATTACCAATTTAATTCATGCCCATAAAAATCTTGGTAAATCCCATCGCCAATGGCTTGAACAACGTCCCCTGAATCAAGCGTATATGACAGACCTATTAATGGAAATGATCTTAACAGGGCATGATACTTTTGGAATTTTAACCCAGCGCGGTTGGTTTGAAATCGATACACCAAAAGATTTAGAGGTTGCGCGGGCATGTCTATAACCCAACCCAATATTCTTTTTCTAAGCATTGATGCCTTGCGTGCTGACCACACAAGTGTTTTTGGATATCAGCGCAAAACCACGCCAAACCTTGAAAAACTGGCAAAAAATTCAATTATTTGTGATCAAGCCGTTTCCATGGGAGCGCATACACAAGTCAGTTTTCATACTTTTATGACATCGAGCCTGCCTTATTCCCACGGCGGGTATGATCTTGGTGCAGAAGGCCGCCCCACATCACTTATTAAGCATTTACACGACCACAATTTTGAAACGATTACAATCGCAACATTTCCATGGGTTTCCAAGTACCTTGGATATAATGACGGTGCCATTGACACCGAAAGTTTTACTTTTATCCTTAATGCATTTGTTGGCCTTTATGGGACGGGCACAATGGCCAGCACACTTCGTGCATGGCATTCTGGTAAAATTTCTGTCGACCATGCTAATGAATTAATTAAGGATTCTGTACTTAAGACTTTCGATCACAGTGAAGATTATTGCCACCAGCGCAAAAAATCCGATCCCGCAAGCAAACTGGACTTTAAAAATGCCGCGTTTTTAAACGAAGGCTTTCACTATGATAAGGTCTTGAAATCTATCGCGCGACACCGCAAAGCCTATCTCGCCAACCCGATCGGGTATTTAAAAAAATATTTAACCGAAGTTCCCTATCCGCATAATTGGATAGGCCGGGAATGGCGGCTTTTTTGCCGTAGTCCTAGGCAGATCATAAAAGACGTCTGGCTAAAACTCAGCAATTCAGTTTTAAATCTTTTTTCACCTAGGCTTGCGGCTTTCAGAAAATATAAACTCAAACGATATGTCGATGCAGGCGAACTAGCAAACCGAGTTTTGCGCGAAATTAAAGAGCGCCGCAAATCCAACCAGCCCTTTTTTTTATGGGCACATTTTATCGACACCCACGTTCCCTATTGCCCGGGCCCATTACCGGACTGGTATCGTCATGCCCCGGATTATCTTGAAAAATTGGGTTACCCCCGTGACATGGATATTTCTGTAAGCCTCGGCGGTAAGCCCGAAACTGCTAAAGACTGGGAAACCTGGACGGCACTTTATGATGCAACCGTACTCTACGTTGATGAGCAAATAGGCCGGATCATTGATGAACTTGATAGAATAGGCCAACTTGAAAATACAATTATTGTGATTTGCGGAGACCATGGCGAAGAACTTGGAGAACATGGTGATATTTCCCATCATTTCAGACTACATGAACATAACATTCGTATTCCTCTTATTTTCAGCAAGCCCGGAATAGCGCCGCAGCGCCTTGACCATCTCGTTACTCTTTTAGATATAGCACCAACGTTAGCAAAGCTCGTGGACATTCCCCCGGTAAAAGAATGGGTTGGCCAAGACGTTACTTCAGCTCAGTCAAAATCTCGGAACCATGTTCTTCTTGAAACATTTCATGGAGGAAACTGTCTTTTTGACCAAAGACCCCTTTACATGGCCGTTAGAACAAAAAAATGGAAATACCTTTGGAAAGAGTACATTGACCCGACGGACCATTACAGTCCGGCACAGTATGAACTCTACGATATTGGCATTGATCCGCTTGAGCAGAACAATCTATTTTTCCCTGATCATCCTGAAATTGATCAATTCAATAAGATTATTCTTGATCGGATTAAGCAAATTCCAGAAATTTCAAAAAAGCGTTTCTCCGAAATTTCTTCACAAATGAATATATCTATAAATCAGACGCAGGAGTCATAAAATGGTTATCTGGTTAATTGGCCTGTCTGGCGCAGGAAAAACGACGATTGGTCGACATGTTTATAAAATGTGTAAAGATAAATCCCAAAACACCGTTTTCATCGATGGCGATGAGGTTCGTGAGATTTTTGATGACAATCAAACAGCAGAATCTTATACAATCAAAGGTCGGCGCAAAAATGCTAAACGCATTACTGAGCTTTGTGCATGGCTTGATAGACAGGATATTAATGTAGTTTGTTGTATTTTATCTATTTTCCCAGAAATGCGTGCTTCAAATACAAAACGCTTTTCATCTTATTTCGAAGCGTATATCAAAATTCCTATGGTTGACCTTAAGCGTAAGGATAGCAAGGGCTTATACAATGCCGCAATAAATGGCAAAATAGAAAATGTCGTCGGAGTGCAAATTCCCTTCCCTGAACCCACGGCAGCCGATATTATTATCGATAATTCGAATTTTGACATCAACCCAAAAAGTCATGCCGAAAAAATATTCAAAGATGCTATAAAATGAGCGATGAATCCGAACCCTATACTTTCGCAAACGGCAACCTCCTTGAAAAGCCAAACACATATTTTTACTCAACTTACAAAGGCCCAGTTTTTGTAAGTAGTTTTTTTGATCATAGATATAGTATTTTCAAAGACCTGCCGCCTGCGATGCTTGCCCCACTACCCCAACGGGTAACGGAGCCCCAAATGAACAATAGCATTGAGACGCCGTTACTTCTCGAATACGTACTCGCCAAAATACTTGGCGGCGAAATTAATGACAACAGATGTCAATTCTGGCTTGAAAGACTTGTCAAAAAATTTGAAGTTACCAAGCGAATTCATCAACGGTACAAAAACAACTTCCGTGCCGTCGACCCCGATCAGCATAAAAATTACACCTTGTATATACGATTATCAGAAGTCTTTGAGGCTGGTTATACTACCTCTGAAGACATCCGTCTTTTGAATGTGCTGCTAAAAACTATAGACACTATTTGTTCTTTTTCAGAGCACCTGCTTTTTCAGGACCGTTCGCGACTGGCATTCTTAATTTTCAGAGAAAAAAAACATATCGAAAATATGATCCATAAAAAAGGCCTGAAACATGTCCTTGATTGACACTGTCATGCTGGCTAGCTTTTCGGCCCGTTCAAAAGCCTATGTACAGGCATTAGCAAAAGCCGGTCTTCTGCCAAAGCACATACTTATTTATGGTGATCCATCTCAAGAAATAAAACGAACAGCCCAAAATAATGAAAGTATCACTTTTAGCGGAATTGACCTTCCGAATCTTACACCTTCACTCATTGAAATATGTAAATCAAATAACTTAGACTTCACCTTATGTCATGCCCAATCTGTAAACGATTCTGAAATTTTTGCTCATCTCAAAAAGCTTTCCTCAAAAGTCATCATTTACTCTGGGTATGGGGGGCAACTGGTTTCTGAAAAAATTTTAAGCTCGGCCTTATATTTTTTACACCTTCACTCTGGATGGCTTCCAGATTACCGGGGAAGCACCACAATTTACTACAGTTGGCTTGAACAGAACACTTGCGGTGTCAGTGCGATACTTCTTGATCAAAAAATCGACACGGGCAGACTCATTGCACGAAAAAAATTTCCAACCCCTCCAGCAAATATCGATGTTGATCTAACTTATGATAATGCAATTCGTGCCAATCTCTTGGTTGATATTTTAAAACTCTACAAATCTGAAAGAAACTTCACCTATATTCCCAGAGAAAAAGAATTCCCTCCGTATTATGTTATACACCCCGTTCTCAAACACATTGCTCTCTTAACTCAAAACAAAACCAACCATCGCTCTTGATACTTTCAATTTTATAAATTCTATCTCATGAAACTTTCTGTCTCAAACATCGGGCTTAGTGCTTATGATCACGTTGATGAGTTGGCTCAATTAGCCCCCTTGGGCTTCTCAGGTCTTGAAGTCGCGCCCAGCCGCGTTTGGCACGACACTTGGCATGGTTTGACAGCTCAACAAGTTACAAATTACCGCCAACAGATTGAGACAGCCGAGTTAAACGTTGTCGGCCTGCACTCCTTATTTTTTGACCACCCCGAACTGGGGTTGTTCAAAACGGGCGAGGCCCGCCAACAAACATTGGATTTTCTGGTCCACCTGTCTGCAGTTTGCCGGGATCTCGGTGGATATACCTTGGTTTATGGTGGTGGCAGGCGGCGCGACGAACTGGATGTCAACACAACGACGACCCGGGCCCATTCATTCATGGAAACTTTACTTCCACGCATCGAAAGCCATGGCACGTGTTTATGTTTCGAGCCGTTGGGGCCGAAAGATACAGATTTTCTGAATACTGCCTTAGAAACCCTAGCCATGGTCAATTCATTTAACCACCCGTCTTTTAAAGTACAGCTCGACGCCAAAGCATTGGTTGAAAATAGTGAAGCAAGTCTGGAAATTTTTCAAACCGTTCAAGACAAACTCGTACATTTTCATGCCAATGAACCGGGATTAGCTGTGATCGGTTCAAGTGGTACTATTGATCACGCCGGATTTGGTACATATTTGAAACAGATTGATTATCAAGGTTATATATCTCTTGAACAACGCATGTTTAATGAACAAAATCCATTGAACGATATTCAAACAAGCGTCAGCAGGATCAAAAAGGATTACACATGACCACATTCACCGCGCCTGACTGGTTACCTAAAGTGCCAAACGGTTCGCGGATTCTGGTGGTCGGTGCATCGGGTGGGTTGGGCGTCACGCTTGTTGATATGTTAACCAAAGGATCGGACTGCATCATCGGTGCCCACGGAGCCAGCAAACGCCATCCGTCAACAGATGAGCGCGTCATCCATTTGACGCAATCCTTTGAAAACGCCGGTGATTGCGAAAAACTGGTTGATGATTTTGTTAGCAAAGCCGGTGGCATCGACGCACTGGTCTGCCTTTCGGGCCGTATTCATTTTTCCGGTCACTGGAAAGACATGCCCGCAGAGGACTGGCAACGCGACATGGACGTTAATTTAAACCAACCCTTTTATTTGGCCCGCGCCGCCATGAAAGCAATGCAAAACCAAGAAAGCGGTGGCCGCATCATTTTAAACGGCACCGAGTCTGCCCTACACGGCGGCAGTTCACAATCGTTTCCTTATGCCATTGCCAAGCGCGGCACCGAATGTTTGGTCGAAGGATTAGCCCGCGAAGGAGCGCCCGATAATATTCTGGTCAACGGCGTGCGTTTAGGTTGCATTGCGTCAGGTTTTCACGAACGTTGGCATAAAAAATCTGAACAGGACATGAAAGAACGGGCTGATTTAATCCCGCTTAAACGTGCCGGCGATCCACAAGAAGCCGCCGCATTAGTGATCTATTTATTATCCGGATGGGCCGGGTTTATTACTGGACAAATGATACCGTTAACCGGCGGAGATTGGCTTTAAATTTTTTTAGGTTCGTTATACCGGGTTGCGATCAAGTCATCGCTATAGACATTGCGGTCTGGATAGCGATTTGCCATTGTCGATTTATATTGCTGATAACGGTTCAGTATTTTTTCCCGGGCCATCGTCTCAGAAGCCGTATTATCCAAGCAGATCGCTTGTGCCAAATCAACAGCTTCGGGGGCTAATTCAGCAAATTGATGGCGGTGTACCAGCCATTCGTTGACATAAAGCGTTCGGTCATCATCAACAGGTGGCATCATCACGGGTAATTCATCGTCCGGATCATGGACCAGAATATTAACACCGTTTAACCAACCTTGTTCCCATTCCGCCAGCATGTTGGCGGTCATATTTGCAGGATGCATAGGGCTATAGGCTTCGAATACCATTTTATATTCTGGATGGGATAATAAAAAATCCGCCGTCGACTGACGGACAAATTTATAATTTGCATCATCGATTAAAATAACCGATTGCGTGCTTAAATGCCTTCGGCCCAACAACAAACACATCAACTGACTGCGGTAATCATGCGCCCCGTCTACTAAAAAAACGGATACCTTTTTAGATCCGATATGTTGATCAAGACTTTGCAAAGCTTTTTCAAAATCCAGGTTAATTAACGTAGCATTTTTAGCATTCAGTTTTTCGGTGCGTTCCTCAACAATATTTAAATTTTTACTTTCCGGATCAAGGATCGAAAAGTTATCAATACCAAAACATTCAACGTCCGGGAAAGCATTGGCAACGGATAATAGCGTTAACCCCTGAAACACACCGATTTCAAGGTAGCAGCTGTCTTTTTCGCTTTCGCTTAGCTGGACAAGCCGTTGTAATAACCCCACAGATTTAGCGCCTGACAACCCATCCAGCACATGGCTGGCCCCATCGTCTAATAATCCATCTTGTTCTGCTTGACTGATCGCATGCAAAACATTTTTGATAAATGTCATACCTAATAACCCTTTATTTTTAAAGCTCGCGGACTATGCCACAAAGCACATGAATTGCAAATCAACTGATCATCCCGGACGCCATATTTTATTAAGGCGTTCAAGCGACCTACCCCAATCCGGAACCTACAAGCATTGGGTTTCTATAACCGGAACAGAGGTCAATTTAGACGAATCCAGTAAATTACCCGATTTGGCAACCCGCCTTGAAACCGCTTATGAAGCCCGTCGCGGAAAATGGTGGCAGCTCGGGCGTGCCATGGCATCGGAACCATCGGCCAATGCCTGTCACGCACCCACGGGCGGGGTTTATGGGTCTGACTTTGGTTTGATGTTAGCGTGGTCACAGATCGTCAATGAATTAAAAGATCATCCAGAAACCGTACTCATAATTTGTGATGATCCTTGGATGTTCCGCCATTTGGCAAACTGTAAACATGTGCACGTCGGGAAAGCTCCACATTTATTCTGGCAACGTTTCAAAATGATGGCCCGCGGTGTTGCCGCCCGCGCCCAAGTCGCGCGCCGGGCTATTCACGCTGTCAATTCATTATCCCATCAGCAGAAAAAATTCAAAAAAAACGCACCTGTCATGTTGGTTTATGGCCACCCTGAAAGTCGGGCTGACGGCCATGATGCCTATTTCGGTGATTTGCTGAACCATGCCCCTGAATTACAGCGATTATTGCATGTTGATTGCCCACCCACCCGTGCCCTAGAACTCAGTCAACATGAGAAAACGCTATCACTTCACGGCTGGGGCCGGGCATCGGATGCATTACGATTGTTACTCGAATACTGGCGTCCCAGCAAAAAACTATGTGCGGGAGATTATGGCTGGATCATCCGTCGAGCCGCGGCCTTTGAAAACAGCGGCGGCGGTCCGGCCATGGTGCGTTGGCAAATGCTTTGTCAGCGGCGGTTTATTAAGACAACCATGCCCAACATCATTTTTTGGCCGTGGGAAAACTTCGCCTGGGAAAGGGATTTATGCCGCGCTGCCAACAAAGCCGATACTAAAACAGCTGGCTATCAGCACACGGCCATCGGGCCGCACCAAATCAATTACGCCGCGTTCAGCAACCCTGATGGCCACATCAGCTTGCCCGATCAAATCATTGCCAATGGTCCGGCCTATGAAGCCGAACTTTTAAATTGGGGCCATGACAAAGATCGGGTTGTTATAGGAGGGTCGTGGCGCATCACCGAACGACCAGCGTGTTATTTTGATAAAAACGGCCCTGTTTTTGTCCCGCTATCGGGGCAGATCACCATTGCCAGACAACAACTCAAATGCGCTCAAGCTTTGGCCGAACAAGGTTTTACCGTCCTCGTCAAAGAACATCCTATGTACCCCGTTAAATTCACGGAAACCACCACATTAAAACGCACTACCCTTGGTCTGTTTGATCAACCATCAATCCGCGCCATGGTGTTTGCAACAGGAACATCCGGCCTTGAAGCCATACTCGGTGGCATTCCAGCCTACAGATTATTGTTAGATGACCGTATCTCAATTAATATTTTACCCAATGGAATTGTTTTGCCGTCGGCGGGGGCAGAACAAATTAAACACACCCTTTCGACAGCCGCCCAGCCACCTGCAATCCCTTGGGAAGGACTATTTTCCAAGCCAGATTTATCGTTCTGGATACATTTGATAAAATCACCGGGTTGATATTTATGATGACCGTTGCCAAATACACTGTCATACAATAAAACCCTATAAAATTTAGACCTTCACATGGTTAGGACCTGACATGGCCAAGTCTGGAAATTCAAATCAACTGGCGAAAAAAAAAGCCGCCAAAGACTTCAAAGTATTGATTGTATATCCCAATTTACCGTTGATGTTAGTGCCGTCTATTGCCATCGCAATTTTTACACGCATTATCAAAGATCAGGGTTATCAGGTTGATCTTTTTGAAACCACACATTACGACACATCGGAAACCAACTATTCCGAAACCCAGATTAATTATTCTGAAAACCGTGTCAATTTACTCAATGTCCGGAAATTCAGCGTCAAAGACGATTTAGGCGTTACCGTCAAATCCGACATGATGGCCGATTTTCGAGAAAAAGTTAAATCGTTTAATCCCGATTTGATGCTGTTCTCAGTGGTCGAAGATACATTCATGCAAACCCGCGCCATGTTGCGCGCCGTTGACGATCTGAATATCCCGCATTTATTGGGCGGTGTTTTTCCGACAATGGCACCAGAAAAAGCCATCGAAGCCCCGGAAGTTAACCTGATCGGCCCCGGCGAAGGCGAAAAAACCATTGTTGACGTATCAGAAGCCATCCGTACGGGCGGTGATTTAAATGCGGTTCCAAGTATTTGGGTCAAACAACAAGACGGCATCATTAAACGTAATCCCATTGGCCCCCTAGTCAACATCAATGATACGTTGGCAGATTTTACTTTATTCGACCAGTCCCGATTCAAGCGTCCCATGGGCGGCAGGGTTTTCAAAATGATCCCTGTAGAAAGTTACCGTGGCTGTCCTTATGCCTGCACATATTGTAATTCGCCAAGCCAGCGCACGTTTTCAACAGAAAATAAATTAGGCAACTTTATGCGGCGCAAAACCATGGCCGTGCTCCGCGATGAACTACGTCATTATATGGATACTTTTTCACCAGATTTCTTTTTCTTCGTTGATGACAGTTTTTTAGCCCGACCACGTCAGGAAATTTTTGATTTCTGTGATATGTACGAAGAATTCAAATTGCCCTTTTATTTTAATACCAGAGCCGAAAACTGTGATCCTGAAATTCTAGCCCGCTTAAAAGACGTTGGTTGTTACCGCATGGCATTTGGCATCGAAGCCGGCAATGAACAATACCGAAACAAAGTTTTGCGGCGGAAAATTACCAATCAAGAAATCATTAAACGCTTTAAGTGGATCGCGAGTAGCGGCATTGCCTTTAGTTTGAATTTAATTATTGGCTTGCCCGGAGAAACCCGCGAATTGGTCATGGACACCATCGAATTGGCCCGCGCCATTCAAGGTTACGACTCGCTGACATCATTTATTTTTACACCCTACCGGGGCACGACATTACGCAAAGTGGCCGTTGACAATGGTTGGTTAGACCCCGATACCGTGACTCGGCATAATACGTCTCGGTCTTTGCTTGAAATGCCAAAACCGTTTTTAAATGCAGAAGAAATCGACGGGCTTTTAGCTGTGCTCCCCCTTTACTGTTATTTCCCGAAAAGCGAATGGGGAATGCTACGCCAAGCCGAAGGCGAAGATGATGAAGCCATCGCTTTGCGCCAAAAATATTCAGATATTTATTCTGAAAATTTTTTAAGCGGCACCCAAGATGACGAAAAAACATACATCACCGGGGCTGCTAACCACTGGGGCAAAAATCCCGATGAATATTTTACGCCGACACCAGAACGCATGACCGCCGATACGTTAGCGCCCTTGCTAGGACGAGGTTCACCGCTTTCATATTAAGTCGGTTGGGTTTAAACTAACATTTCATTAATAAACTTTTCATTACGGACAACTTTTCCCATCATGACTTTAAACGTTGCCTTGATCGGTTGTGGCCGTATCGCCGGACATCATTGTCGTTCTATTCAACAAGTTGACGGCGTTGAGTTAATGGCCGTTTGTGATTTAGAAATTGATAAAGCCAACAGCTATGCCGAAGAATTTGGTGTACCGGCTTACGCAAATTACCGCGACATGTTTGACCGTCACCCGGACATTGATTTAGCCGCCGTAATAACACCGTCAGGCATGCATTTTGAACACGCAACCGGCATCATCAGCGAATTTGGCAAACATGTGATTGTTGAAAAACCAACATTCATGCGCCCCGACCACATGGTTGATGCTTACGCCGTTGCCAAAAAAGCGGGAAAAAATATTTTTCCGGTGTTCCAGAACCGCTACAATAAATCCGTATCCCGGGTCCGGGACGCGCTTAATAATGACGAATTGGGCGACATTCGCATTGTATCCATCCGCGTCCGTTGGTGCCGACCACAACGTTATTACGATATGGCCCCGTGGCGCGGTACGTTTTCCCATGATGGCGGCGCTTTAACTAACCAAAGCATCCACCACGTCGATTTGATGCGGCATTTAGGCGGCGAAGTCGATACCGTTAACGCCACCATGCGCACATTGGGTGCTGATATTGAAGTCGAAGACACCTGCGTCGCCACGTTCAAATATAAAAATGGTGCTGTCGGTGTATTAGAAGCCACAACAGCCGCGAGACCCGATGATTTTGAAGCATCCCTTTCCATCGTCGGCTCCAAAGGCTTGGCACAGATTGGCGGCATTGCGGTTAATGAATTACAAATTTTCACACCCGACCCCAATGCTTGCGCCACCAATAGCGAAGATTTTGCCCGGGTCAAAGGCCATGGTGCCGTTTACGGTTTTGGTCACACCAAGATGTATCAGGACATCGTTGATCACTTCAATGCCATCAAACCTTATCCCGTTGTCGCTGATGACTGCTTACAAACCTTAAAACTGTTAAACGCTTTTTACCGCTCGGATGAACAAAAAGGCGAAGTCCGTGTTGACAGTACAGATCAGTCTATCCGACTTGGCCGAGAAAATGTTAGCATTTCAAATTTATACAGGACGCTCGTTCAATGAGCGGCGCACTAAAAGTCGGCATCGCAGGCTACGGCGTGGTTGGCAAACGTCGTCGCCAAGTCATCGACAAACGAAATGACATGACCGTTGTCGCCGTTTGTGATCGCACCCTTGATGATCAAGGCACATTTGATGATGGCATTCAATTTTTTGCCAATTATGAAAAGTTGCTTGAACAAGATTTAGACATTTTACTGGTCTGTATGAGCAACGATATCGCCGCCGAAGTCACCATGGCGGGATTGAATAAAAAACTCCACGTGTTTTGTGAAAAACCCCCCGGGCGTGATGTTAGCGACATCCAAGCCGTCATTAAAGTTGAAGCCCAACATCCGGACTTGAAATTAAAATACGGTTTTAATCACCGCTATCACGACAGCGTTCGCGATGCTTTAAAAATCGTCCATTCGGGCGAATTGGGATCAATCATCAACGTCCGAGGGCTTTACGGAAAATCTCAACTTATCACATTTGGTCAAGATTCTTGGCGCACCAAACGTGAGCTTTCCGGTGGCGGTGTGTTGCTCGACCAAGGTATTCATATGGTCGATTTAATCCGCCTGTTTGCTGGTGATTTCGAAGACGTGCATAGTTACATCAGCAATGCCCACTGGGGCCATGATGTCGAAGATAATGCTTATGCGTTGATGCGTACAAAATCCGGTATTGTCGCCATGTTGCATTCATCGGCCACCCAATGGCGTCACCGATTTCAATTAGAAATCACATTACAAAAAGGCGCTGTTACATTAAGTGGCATTCTATCAGGGTCCAAAAGTTACGGCGCAGAAACATTAACCATTACCCGCATCCGTGACGATGAAATGGGCGATATGGGCGATCCCAGAGAAGAAACGGTTCGTTATAATCGCGATCCTTCATGGTCGGATGAAATCAAAGAATTTGCCGAAGCCGTCTTAAATGACAAACCTGTCACGAATGGGTCATCACAAGAAGCCCTGAAAACGATGGAACTTGTGTATCGTATCTATCTCGCCGATACGGATTGGAAAACGCAATGGGGCTTGAGTGAGACAGATCCTCGTGTATAAGGTTTATTTTTAGGAAAGGTATACAATATGGTTCGGCAAACGGATCGTGCTTTTGGGCTAATGTTCGCAGGCGTTTTTGCGATTATTTTAGTCGTTGGTTGGTTTGTATTTGAGGCCCGCATTGATTGGGCAGGGTATGTGGCCGCCGGGTTTTTGCTGACGGCACTAATGAAACCTATTTTTTTATTGCCCTTAAACCGACTGTGGATGGGTTTTGCCCACCGTTTATCCGGCGTCAGCAACCGACTTGTTCTAGGTTTGTTTTTCTTTATCTTCATGACCTCATTTGGCTTAGTTATGAAACTTTTCGGCCGTGACCCGATGGCTAGAAATAAAAAGTCTGGCACATCATCCTATTGGCAACCCGTAAAACGCCAAGTCGATCGCGATACGCTGATCGATATGTTTTAATCAAGCAGGAACATTTTAAATATGCTTTCGGTTATTGGACAACTTTTTAAATTCATGCGGGTGTACCGCAAATTCTGGATGGCACCAATTATCATCGGCCTAGTTGTTTTAGGTGGGCTATTAATTGCCGCACAATCAACGGCCATAGCACCCTTTATCTATGCAATTTTCTAAGGCCACAAATCTGTGATTATACTCGGTCTTTCAGCGTTTTATCATGACAGTGCGGCAGCCATAGTAGTTGACGGAAAAATTGTTGCAGCCGCCCAACAAGAACGTTTTTCGCGCAAAAAAAATGATGCAACGTTCCCAAAAGACGCAGCCTTATTCTGTTTAAAAGAAGCAGGCGTCACGCTGGACCAAGTTGATTATGTTGCCTTTTACGACAAACCGCTACTTACTTTTGACCGTTTACTTGAAACCTATATGGCCTATGCACCATCGGGATTTACATCGTTTGTCAAAGCCATCCCGGTTTGGGTTAAAGAAAAAATCCTGCAAAAAACATTAATCCAAGATGGCCTTAATGTATTAGGCTTGGGTGATGTTCCCCCTGAAAAAATCCTATTTGGTTTTCATCATCATTCCCACGCGGCAAGCGCTTATTACCCTTCGCCATTTGATGATGCCGCCGTTTTAGTTATGGACGGCGTCGGTGAATGGGCAACGACTTCATTTGGCATTGGCGAAGGTTCAAAACTAACCCTCACCAAAGAAATTCGTTTTCCCCATTCCATTGGTATGTTGTATTCAGCATTTACTTATTATCTGGGTTTTAAAGTCAACGATGGAGAATACAAAGTCATGGGTTTGGCGCCTTATGGTGAACCCAGATACGTTGATCAAATTTTAGACAATTTGATAAAAATCAATGATGATGGGTCCTATAAACTGGACATGCAGTATTTTAATTATTGCACAGGGCTGACCATGACCAATGGCCGGTTTGATAAACTGTTTGGAGGGCCGCCCCGCAAAGCCCAACAACCACTGGCGCAAAAACACATGGATTTAGCCCGCTCCGTTCAGGTGGTCACCGAACAAATCGTATTAAAACTGGTTGAAAATCTGTATCAGGAAACCGGCAAAAAAAACCTTTGCTTGGCCGGTGGTGTGGCGTTGAACTGTGTTGCCAATGGCCGAATTTTACGGGAATCCTCGTTTGAAAATATTTGGATTCAACCGGCGGCCGGCGATGCAGGATCCGCATTGGGTGTAGCGTTAGCTGTTGCCAATGAAATGGGTGACGGCACCAGATACCCTGAATTACCAAAATCCCAAAAATTCCCAAAATTCTGTGACAACATGCGGGGCAGTTATTTAGGGCCTCGGTATGATGACAAAACCATCACCGACACGCTTAATAAACATGGTGCCATTTTTGAGCATATCACGGACGAGCACAAATTATTTGAATTAACGGCCGACGCTTTAGCATCGGAAAATGTTGTTGGTTGGTTTCAAGGGGCGATGGAATTCGGGCCTAGGTCTTTGGGAAATCGGTCAATTCTTGGTGATCCCAATTCATCCAATATGCAAAAAGTTTTAAATTTAAAAATCAAATACCGCGAAGGTTTCAGGCCCTTTGCCCCGGCTGTTCTGCAAGACGATGCCTCTGATTATTTTGATCTGGACGGTGAAAGCCCCTATATGTTGCTGGTCGCCCCGGTTTTAGAGAAACACCGCACCAAACAGGATACAAACAGCCAAGCCCAAGGGCTGGCTAAACTGGATGAAATCCGCAGCGACATCCCGGCCGTCACCCACGTCGATTATTCAGCCCGCGTGCAAACAGTGGACGGTGTATCAAACCCACGTTTTAAAGCATTATTAGAAGCGTTTAAGAAAAAGTCCGGCTTAGGGATGTTGATCAATACCAGTTTCAACGTCCGTGATGAACCTGTTGTCTGTTCACCCGAAGACGCCTATCGATGTTTTATGGCCACCGAGATGGATATGTTGGTGATTGGTGATTTTGTTTTAAGGAAACATCAACAGTGAACAGTTTAAAGCCCACCGCTATGTTTTCAGACCGCATTCTGGATTGCCTGAAAGAACCGGGCGGTGATAATTCATCCTGTTTATCATTAAAAAATGGTGCTCTATTTGGTGAGAATTCACGACAAAACTATGATTTTATAGATGGCATTCCATCATTATATGTGCCGCTTGAAGGCGAAGGCCAAGACGTCACATCCCGCGTTAAATCGTTTTATGAAGAAAACCCGTTTCCAAGCTATGAAGGTCTCGAAGAATTTGGTGAGTTGGTCAATAAAGGCAGCCATAATCCGTTTTCCGCCAATTTATTGGAAGCCATCGGGTTTAATAAAACCGTGCTTGAATGTGGCTGTGGTACCGGGCAATTAACGCAGTTTTTACAACTGAATAACAATCATACGCTTGGCATTGATATGTCGTTGGGCAGTTTGCGGCTGGCCGTTGAACATAAATTACGCAATGGTTTAGAACGTGGTAGTTTTGCACAAATGAATATTTTTGATTTAGCCATCAAAGATAACAGTTTCGACGTGGTCATTTCCCACGGCGTTTTGCACCACACATTTGATGCCAGACGTGCATTTTCCCACATTGTTAAAAAAGCCAAACCCGGCGGCATCGTCATGGTCGGACTTTATAACAGTTATGCCCGCATCCCGACGTGGCTAAGATCAAAAGTCATTGGTGTGTTGGGGCCAAAAATTGATTTTGTTGTACGGAACCGTATTCAAGACGCGCGCAAAGCCGACATCTGGATCAAAGATCAATATTATAATCCCCACGAAACGTGGCATTCCATTGATGAAGTTATGGATTGGTTTGACGAAAATGAACTGGAATATTTAAATTGTTCGCCATCCATCCTAGGCTCATCTGGCGAAGACACAGAACAGCTTTTTTCTAAAACCGATTGCGGCAGTTCCTATCAACGTGTTGTCACGCAAATGTCGTGGCTGGGCTCCATAGCACGCGAAGGCGCATTGTTCGATGTTATTGGTAGAAAGAAAAATCCGTCATGACCAATCCCTCTGAAAGCGTCGCCACACCGAGTTTAAAAGGCCGCTTGATCGCACTAATTTTAGGCCTTGTTTTATTGTTAGGGCTTTCGGAAATTGTACTGCGTGTGGCCATGCCCAATTGGCGTGATTTTTACAGTGGCTGGTTCATGACCGCAGAATACGTGCCAAACTATACTAGGGTTGCCACGGGCATTGTAGGCTTTGATGGCTATTTCGCACAAAACAATGGCGATTTCCGCGTTCGCATAGGCATTAATAAATTTGGCTTGCGTAATAAAGACCCTATTGAGGACGCCAACGATCGCATCTGGGTGGTTGGTGACAGTATGACATTTGGCTGGGGCGTCGAAGAAAATGAACGTTATTCTGAAGTTTTGGGCAAATATCTAGGTCTGCCTACATATAATATTGCCAGCCCCGGTACCGATGTTTGTGGATATCAGTCGTTATTAGCACGTATGCCGAAGACGGTAAAACCCAGCGCCGTCGTCATGGGTTTGATTTTGGAAAATGACATCACAAACTATGACTGCAAAGCCTTATCCAAACGTCATACACAACAGTTTAATGACGGCTACACACAACAAACCGGTGCCAGTGGGTTGCTAGAAATAAAACGGTTTTTAACGGCCAATACAGCCATCTATAACTTCATCGCCGTATCGCTAAAACGCGTTGATATCGTGCGAACTATTTTAACATCGTTGAATATTATCAAACCCACATTGACCTACAAAAATCCATTACAAGGTAAAAAATTCGCTCAATCCGTCAATGCAACAGTCCGGGAAATACTTGCTTTTAAATCTATGTTACCCACGGGCACGCCGTTCACTGTTTTAATCGCGCCGGGGCGGTTCGAGCTTAAAAATGACGATGCGCTTTATAAAAAATTACGCATAGCCGTTAAATCACGCCTTGAACAGGCGGGCATCACTGCTGTTGACCCTTTTCAGGAATTTAATCAAGCTGGATATGCGCCAACCCATTTTGCCCATGATGGTCACTGGACAGCGCTTGGACACAAAATTGCCGCTAAAACTTTGGCCCCCGTTTTAAAAGCCCAGCTTTTGGCAAAGGACTAAATTGAGCATGAAAACCATCGGCATTATCCCAGCACGTATGGCCGCCAGCCGCTTTCCCGGTAAACCTCTGCACCCGATTTTGGGGCGGACCATGTTGGAACACTGTTTCGAACGAGCGAACATGTTTCAAAATTGGGACACGTTGGCTGTGGCTACTTGTGACGATGAAATTAAATCCTTTTGCGATGATAAAAATTATCCGGTCATCATGACCGCCGATACCCATACACGGGCATTGGACCGCGTTGCCGAAGCCACACTCAATTGCGGGTTGGATGTTGCGGATGATGATCTTGTGATCTGTGTTCAAGGCGACGAGCCTTTATTAGGCCCGGACATGATCGAAGCCGTGGTCAAACCTTTCCATGATGACAACACCGTCAATGGCACCATGTTATCGGTCCCGATTATTGATGAAGAAACATTTTTAAACCCTGATATTGTCAAATTGGTGCACGACATAAAAGGCGACGTTTTATACACATCGCGCAGCCCTATTCCTTATTGCAAAACGTTTTCATCTGAATTAGGGGCTAAACGTGTCGGCGGTATTTTTGGTTTTCGCTGGCATTTATTAAAATGGTTTACGGAAACCCCAGAATCGCCTTTGGAAATCTCAGAATCCTGTGACAGTAACCGCCTCATGGATAACGGGTACCGGCAACGTATTGCACCCGCTCCCATACGGCCTTATGTATCTGTCGATAGTTTTGATGATGTTGCCCGCGCCGAAGCTGCTCTTAAAATGGACCCCTTATGGGGACGCTATTAATGATCCCGTTTCAGGCCTTGATTTTTGATTTGGACGGCACCTTGGTCAATAGTGTTCCCGATGTCAGAGCATCTATCAATTACGGGTTAAACTCCATGGGCCTTGGTTCAATCACCAACCAGAATACACATGATCTTGTCGGCGGTGGGGCTATCCCTTTGGTCAAAGGCGCGCTTAAGTTAACAGGCGGCCGTGTCACACCTGATCATATTGATCAATTGCTGACCCTTTTTTTGGGCTATTATAAAACCAACCCAGCTGTTCATTCACACCTTTATGACGGGGTGCTTAATGTCTTGGATGACTGTTTATCGGCCGGCATTAAAATGGCTGTATGTACTAATAAACCAGAGGCCACCACCCACCCGGTTTTACAAGCTTTTGATCTAACCAAATATTTTACCAGCATCCGTACCGGGGATACCGTACCTTATAAAAAACCCGATGCCCGGCACATCCAACTCTGTCTTGATGATTTGGGCGCCGATATTCATAATACGGTTTTTATTGGTGATAGCGAAACCGATATCAATACGGCCAATAATGCCAAAATGTTATCGGTATGCGTAACTTATGGTTATTGTCACCAACCTTATGAAAGTTTGGACGCATCCATACTCATTGACGATTTTGGCGTGCTTATACCGGCCCTTAATACCATTCATATGCAAAGCAATTCATCATGACCCGTATTTGCGTCGCATCCCGGTCTTTTTCCAGACACCCTGTTTTACGCCAAGAATTATTAGCTCAATTCCCAGATGTTACTTTTAATGACCAAGGAATTAGTCTCAAAGGCCAAGACTTGGTGGATTTTGTATCGGGTCATAGCCATGCCATTACAGCCTTAGAAAGGTTGGATGCAGATTTTTTCAATGCCCTGCCTGATTTAAAAGTTGTTTCTAAATACGGCGTCGGCTTCGATATGATCGATGTCACGGCCATGAAACAAGCCGGTATTTATTTAGGTTGGACGGGTGGGAGCAATAAACGCTCGGTCAGCGAGTTAGTCATCGCCTATATGATTAATATTCTGCGTCATATTCCGGCCCTGAATGCGGATGTAAAGTCTGCATCGTGGCAACAAATTAAAGGACAGCAATTATCGGGCAAAACCATTGGCATCATCGGTTTTGGGCATGTCGGTAAAGATTTAGCACGTTTGTTACGAGCTTTTGGTTGCGATATTTTGGCCCACGATATCTTGGATTTTCCTGAATTTTGTTGCCAATACAAAATCCAGCAAACGGATTTGAGCGATCTTTTAAAACAAGCTGATATTGTCACCCTTCATTTGCCGCTAGATGGCAGCACAGAAAATATTTTGGGCCCGGAACAATTAAAAACGATGAAACCCGGCAGCATTTTAATCAATGCCGCCCGAGGGGGCTTGATCGACGAAGTGGCGGTTAAAAATGCACTTACATCCGGACATTTATCCGGCGCTGCTTTTGATGTTTTTTCCTGTGAACCGCCTGAAGATATGGATTTAGTTAACCTGCCCAATTTTTTGGTGACGCCGCATATTGGTGGCAGCACGGACGAAGCCATCCTTGCCATGGGACGTGCCGCGATTAAAGGACTTACGACAAATCAAATCCCCGAAGCAGGTCGGTTTCCAAAATAAACGGGGTTATTTTGTCGGTTTAAAAGCGCCAATAAACCAAGCAAATCCCATAATTTTACCTAATTTTATTTCTAATTTAGATTGCCTTGGCCACGGCGCGCCATAAACCAACACGCCACCCGGATGGGTGCCATAGCGTTTTAATTGATAGCGCCTGTAAATGCGCCCCAATTTCGGGATCAGGTAAAAATGGAACTCGCCTTTGCGTAATGTTAACCCGTCAAATTTGCTAAATAATTTGCGAATGCCCGAAGCCGTATAACAGCGGGTGATGGGATTGGCCACGGTTTGTGCGTTTTTTCCACCCCATTCGGTGGCTTTCCCTAACCAGTTTTTGTCGCCCCAAGCTTTGCCTTGCAACACACCAACGCACAAAAACATGTTCAACCAATAATGCCACGAGCTTTTGCAATAAAGCATGATCGCCGCCCTCCCACCGGGTTTTAAAACGCGGCAGACTTCATCCATTGCGACTTCGGTATCAGATGTATGGTGTAAAACGCCGTTTGAATAAACAATATCAAAAGTTTCATCTAAAAACGGCAAACTTTCTGCATCACCTTGTAATGCCCCGCAACCAATAGCCAAATCATCCATCAGTTCATATTTAGCCGATGTTGAGCGGGCCCGTTGAAACGTAATGTCAATGCTGGTGACGTGGGCACCGTATTTAGCAAATAATGCCGAATGGCCCCCGGCTCCGGGACCGATTTCCAGCATTTTTTTACCCGCCAACTGATCAAGTGGCATTTCCACGGCTGCCAAGTGACCACGCAAGCGGAACATATCATCCAATTCATCTAAACTTTTAACCAATTGCTCACGCGTTAAAGTCTTATCAACATCTTCATACAAACTGTCGTATAAAGATCGCCAGAACTTTTGAATATCTTGCTTCTCGGAACCTGTATTCATGTATAAATTCGCTTAGTCTATTCATCCTCTAAGGGTTTGTAACCCTTCTATACGCACCTAACCCCGTCTTAGCCAATGCCTTTTATTGATTTTATTGATGATTTCACGATTTACAGGGAAAATTCGCCAAGTTTCATCTGATCCGGTGCTAAGGAGCTGGATCATCGGACGCGTTTTAGGGCGTTGGCCGGGGGAACCGGACTTTAATGTCCACAGGCCGCCTTATTTAGAAAGCTTTTTACCGCTTTTACCGGAAATTCCCTTGCAAGTCATTGCTGGCACGGTTAAAGCGCGGCCATTCCCCACACAACCATTCATAATATCCCTGCCCGGTGAAAACGTTGAAATCAAAAAATCACAAGAAGCAGCAATTTTCGAAAAAATTTTTTATGATTTGGAAACCTCTCTAGGACTGCATCGTTTCGTATTCATAATGAAGATCAAGAGTGACCATGACATCCAAGCCGTTTATAGGCTTTGGCAGATCTGGTTAAAACAGTTTATTCAACCCGATGCCAGCTGGGTCTGGCACCCTTATACAGCCAGCGAACGGGCTGTTAATTTAATACGCTTTTTTGACCGCCACGGCTGGCCTTCGCCTATTGACGAAACGCTCACGGCTTTATCGGCTCATGCTCACGCCATTGCACAAAATTTAGAATACTTCGGTGATCATCATACCTCCAACCATTTATCCAATAATGGCCGTGGGCTGTTTTTATTAGGGCTTAAGCTAGGCCTAAATCAGGCGGCGAGGATTGGTGCTGAAATTTTAATTCATGAAGCACAAAGGATATTTCTAAAAGACGGCATGCTCCGCGAGGGTTCCAGTCACTATCACTTGTTACTAACCCGGAACTACGTTGAATGTGCGCTACAAGCAGAAATTCATAAACATAATTTGGCCATTCCACTTAAAAAAATTGCCCTAAAGTTATTAAAAGCCGCTGCCATGATCCCAATTTCTGGATATTTTCCATTAATTGGTGACATTTCCCCTGATTGTCCGCCTGAATTTTTAATGTGTCTGTTGCCTGAGTTCGATAAAAAAACCGGTTGGGCGGGCTTACTTAATGAACAAGAATTAAAAGTATTAAACACCTTGCTTACATCGGCCCAATCTCAAGGCCCTGTCGATACTGACCCTTCAGGATGGCGGCACCGGAATTTCGGCCCGTGGTCGGGGCTTTGGCATTCCTCACCTGAAGGCTGGTCACAGATGCCCGGTCATGGACATCAAGATTGCGGCGGCTTTGTGCTATGTTTCGAAAACGATCCTATTTTTATTGATCCAGGTCGCGGCGGGTATGGAGAAACAGGTGAAGCGGCTTTTTACCGGTCAGGTCATGTTCATAATACGCTTCTGGTTAATGACCATGACCCCTATCCCGCTAATCGACCATATTTCAATAATAATTTCAGAAGCCGTATTTGCGGACCAAGTCCACAGTGGCAGGACACAACTAACAGTTCCGTACTTACGTTTGATGGTTTTTCAAGACTTAACGGCGTTACCTCGGTGACACGCACTTGGAGCTTTAACGACAATCAAATGAACTTAACTGATGAAGTTGGAGGTCATGGCACACACTCCGTCAAACGCATTATGATCACTCCGTTAACCGTATCTGCAAATGATGCCGGCATTACATTAACCAGTACAAAACATGCCTTTAAGTTAACCCATGATGGAGATGTATCCATAACCCCGATTACCCAGTGGACGGCTTATGGTCAGGGACAATCCGCAACGGCCATTGAAATATCCACCCGCAGCCCGTTTCCTTTTAGCGGAAAGATTAAGCTGGAGGTTATGCCAAAATGTGTGGATTAACGGGACTTTTTTTGCCCACCAGCGCGCCACCACAAAAATTAAACATGGATCCCATGCTCGACATCATGCGGCACCGTGGCCCCGATGGTGATGGCCGCTATGTATCGCCAGATCAACGTTTTCAAGCAGGATTTCGCAGGCTTTCAATCATTGACCTTAATAACAGCGATCAACCGATCATTAGCGACGATAAAACGAGGGTTTTATTGGGCAATGGAGAAATATATAATTATAAAGAGCTTCGCAATACCCCAGAAACTGCGAACTATGCTTATAAAACCCACGGTGACATGGAAGTCATCCTGCCGCTTCACGAACAGTTTGGAGAAAATTTTGTCGACCATTTAAATGGTATGTTCGCACTAGCCATTTATCAAACAGACCGTCATCATTTAACCCTTGTCCGCGATCGGTTGGGCATTAAACCATTATATTGGGCCAAAACGGCATCGGGTGGCATTATTTTCGCATCTGAAATTAAATCGATATTGGCATCAGGCCTGATTGCGCCCCCAATTCATGAGCCCGCCGTTGCCCAATATCTGGCCCATGGATACATCCCGGCGCCGATGACATTGTTTCAAGGCATCCATAAGCTTCAACCCGGCCACACATTGAGCGTGAACGCCACTGGCGACATCACCAGCCAACGTTACTGGCGAGCCAGACCATCGACCTCGCAATTTACAACCGTACAAAATCAACATCATCATTTATTGGATTTGTTAAAAGACAGTCTGAATTTAAGACTTAGAAGCGACGTACCGTTAGGTGTTTTATTATCTGGCGGCATAGATAGCGGCCTATTGGTTGCCTTGGCCTCATCCATCATTGATCGACCACTAAACACTTATACCGTTCGTTTTGAAGGGGCCGCCTATGATGAAAGTCCACTAGCACAACAAGTCGCCAATCGTTACGACACGGACCATCACCTTATTGATCTTCCGGTTACGGGGATAGGTGCTGAACTTGTTGCTATGGCCTGGCATTTGGAAGAACCCTTAAACGACGCTGCACTTTTGCCTAATTTCATGATTGAGCGTGCACTTGGCCGTGATGTGCGCGTGGCGTTAAATGGGACTGGTGGGGACGAATTATTTGCAGGCTACAGACGTTATTTCAAACGCCCTGTTGAACAGCGTTATACTCAGTTACCGCAGTGGTTGCGGGGGTCTGTGTTGGAGCCTTTGATTAACACCATCGCTCCCATGCGGGCATGGCAGTTGGCGCGGGCCGAAAAGTTTGACCAAAACCGTGGTGATTATATTTTTGATCACACTACGTACTTCCCAAATGCTATCATGGATCAACTTCAAAGCCCTTTAACTTTACCCTCATCTGCCCATGGCCAAGCTTTTAATGATTTTCATGGGGGTGCACAAACCGGTGGTTTAATAGCAGATATTGAAACTTACCTGCCCGAAGACCTGTTATTGTTGTTGGACCGAAGCTCAATGGCCGCCAGTGTCGAAGGCCGAGTACCCTTTTTGGATCACCGACTTGTCGAAGCGGCCTTGGCAGTGCCTGCCCATCAACGCACACCGGGAAACCAACAAAAAGGGTTGTTAAAGAAACTGGCTGCAGATTATTTGCCGGATGATGTATTGGCGGCACCTAAACAAGGCTTTGCATCCCCCGTGCCATCATGGATGCGATCTGGTTTGGCCACCACAGCCCGTCAATTATTAACGAGGCCTGAAACCTTAGACCGTGGGTGGTGGACGAAAAACGGTATCGAAACATTATTACAAAACCCAGACCGTGACGGATTTCGTATCTATAGTTTGGTCATGCTGGAACTTTCTATACGTTTGTTTACCGAAATGCCGCTATCATCATCCCCGCCCACCGTTTCATTGGAGGCTTTTTCAGGTGGCTGATATCAGTGTTATTATTCCGGCTTTTAATTCTGCGAATTGTATTCAAGCGGCTCTCCGAAGTGTGGCTCAGCAAACTCTAAAACCAAATCAGGTTATCGTCGTTGATGACGGATCAAGCGATGATACTTATTCCTTAGCGTTATCCATGCATGATCACATGACAGGCATCCAACTCGTCGTTATTAAACAACCAAATTTGGGTGCCGGGGCCGCACGCAACCGTGCCATGAGCAAAGCCACATCTTCTTGGCTGGCATTTTTGGATGCCGATGACGTATGGCTTCCCAATAAACTGGAACATTCAATGGAAGTTATTCAAACGGGGACATTTGATTTGGTTGCCCACGATTACATTGCCATTCATAACGATAATGAAACAACGATTAATTGTGCCTCATTATTTCAGCAATATGCAGACCCTTTTATAGGTCTTTACCGTAAAGGGTTTATTGCTACATCAAGCGTTGTTGTGCGCAAAGAATTGGTTTTCCAAGCAGGTGGCTTTGATGAAACACTTAAAACGGCACAAGATTTTGATTTGTGGTTAAAAATTTTGGCTCGTCCCCATGTTCAGTTTAATATTTTTGATGAAGCCTTAATGCGCTACGCTATTGTTGAAGGATCCATTACGCGGTTTACTCAGCGGCGTCTTGCTTGTTCTTTGGTTATTTTAAACCGTCACGGGCCTGCCTTGCTGAAACGCACCGGCGGCATCATCAATGTTTATTACCGTATTTTGGCCGTCCATTATGAAGCAATAACCGTCAACTATGCTCATCAACGCTATGGGTTACTAATCCGCAACGTTTTAATGTTGCCTTTCCGCTTGTTAGCGGCTACGCATTTTTTATGGCACAAGGAATGTTAGATTGACAGCGAACACCAAACAAAACTCTGAGGCCCCTATTCAAAGCCGAGATCAATTTGCCAAGTCCTATAAAGAGGCGCGCGCCATGCTGCACGCACAGCACCGCGATCACAACCCCATCCAGTTTAAAAAAAAACACATCAAACAATACGAACACGAGTTCGAATTATTAACTCATGCTGATCCTTCAATGCGCGTGCTAGAAATTGGTTGCGGCAAAGGCCAATTTTTAAAATTTCTGGACCACAAAAACTACAGGCGCACTGTGGGCATCGATTTTGATAAACAACTGGCACCGTTACTTGACCAAATCAGCTCTGCTGAAATTTTTTTTGATAATGTTCTGCAACTCATTAATTCAGGTCAATTAACAGGCCCTTTTGACCGCATTGTTATGTTCGATGTAGCCGAACATATCGAATTTGATGAACTGGTTACATTACTTAAAACGTTACAAAATTTATTGAGCGATAACGGCAACATTTTGATGCGGGTGCCGAATGTAACGTCCCCTTGGGGATTGGATATTTTTTTCAGTTCATTCGATCATATCACACCCTTAAGCCCCGGCCGACTGAACCAATTAGCTGCAATCACAGGGTACCATTGTCTAGGTATCTATCCGCAACCCATCATCCCATTAGGTCGACGCATTAAAAGCTGGGTTTTAAATAAAACCTTGGATTTTTTGCTAGCTTCCCCGCCGGATATATGGACCGCTAACTGTTTAGCGGTTTACACACTGAAAAAAATTTAAAAGTCAGGCAAGCTCTGCACGCCGATTTTTTGCCGCCACCACCACGACCAAATTTTTATAGCAGATACCTTGCCGGTTAATTGCGGGTTAAGGTCGATATCAAAGCCTTGAAATTTTTTCTCTAGAACGGCTGCCGGAATTTTCGGGCCGACATAAGACGGATGGGCCACATCAACCTCGCCGGGAGCGCGAACATCCAGCATTTCACCAAATCCGTTAATGCCTAGCGTTCTTAGTCTTTTCCCCGTCATAGAGGTTTCAACAATCATTGAATTGGAACTGTTGCGGCTTTGCCTATCGGTTTTAGAAGATGTACCAAAAAACCGCCGATCAGACAAAATTACAGCTCCGCGTATAAAATTTCCAGGCGCTATAGGATATCCGTTCCCAGATAAATCAATGAGCTCTCCATTGTTAGAGCTCATGGAAAAAATTTGATCACCTGATTTCCAAACATTATGCGACCCTTGTCCCATGTCATGGGTAACCAGATGGCTTTTGTCATCGGTCTTAAAAATATGGACTTGCCCTCCGTCGCGCCCATGGCCTGCCAGATAAATTTTTTCATCATCGACCAGTATTGAATTGATGTGGTGGGTATCTGGTGCCGCTGAATTTTCAGGCGGGCCAAATGGGTGCCACGTTTCCCAATTTTTCCCATCATAAATGACTATAAAATTATTCCATGTGGCCGTTACCCATAACTTGTTTTTAAAACAATATAACTGATGGGCGTCACGCATGATAAATGGGGCTTCGATTTCATCCTGTAATTTTAAATTTTTATCAAAAACCAAAATACATCCGCTACGGTCAGGCGTTTCAAGCTCTTTGCCGTAAACAGAATTTTGCGCAACGACAAAAACCTGATCCTCATTAAAGGTAATGCCGTAATAAAATCCAAAACGGTCATCGATTTGGTAAGCCCGTTCCCGGTCCGTATCAATCGCCCAGAAAGCGTTATTAGTTGTTGCCAGCAAGATCACGTTGATATATCCCGATGTAAATTCATGTGTTCAAATTTTGCAGTTTCAAAAGTCTATAAATCATTTTATTCTGTATGAACATTGGAAACAGTCAATGTTGTTTATTTTTTTATTCACTCATCAAATAACCCGAACCCGGAAAAATTTATGACCACTGAAACACTGATTATTATAGGAATTGTCGTCGTTGTCATCGTCGCTATCATCGGCAAACGCGTCATCAATAAAAAAAATAGCGTCGCGGAAGAAAACCCGGACGAGATCTATCCGCTTTTCTAACAAGGTTATTTATTTTTTAAACCTGTTTTCATGCGCTGAACTATTTCAGGAGCCATGGCTTTGGCAATGGTTAGGTTGCCGTTTTCCGAAACATGAGCGAAATCCAGATACACGCCTTCCTCTACATTATCAAAAATATCATGAATGTCATAGAACCCGTTTTCCGGTCGGAGTTCCGGAATTTCAGCAATTTTTGAGTTCACATCTTTTAAAATTTTAGCATACCGGACGTTCACTTGTTTTTCTGAGTTTTCATACGGTGTCAGATTTTTTTTGGTATAGATGCTGGGCTGCCAGAAAAAACAACAATCAAAATCGTGTTTACGGCCATAGCTTTGTACTTGAAAAATAATGTCTGTGTAAACTTTCAAAATATCCTTGGGCAACTCTGTATTTTCCGACGGATTGCTATCAACATTTGTTCTTGCTGAAACAAATAGATTGGCGACTTTGTCGATAAATCGGAGCGTGCGCCTGAAAAGGATCGGCACAGCAGCCTTGTAAAACAAATGGCGCATGTCTTTATGCAACACATTGAATTCCGCCCGCCGATTGTATTCATTTTGCGGAATACCAGCAACGCCATTTTGATGAGCGGAAAAAGCGTCATTTATGCCATCATAAAAAACCACAATATCTGGTACATTACCGCGCCTTAGTTCCATCATCAGCGTCAACAAAGACTGGGTTGCAACATGCCCATTTTCTGCAAAATTGAAGACATTTACGGGAGTATTTATTTTTGCACTCAGTATTTTTGATAACTCTGATGGCACTGTATGGTTATCTCTGGCCCCCATCCCCCAACAGGTCGACCCCCCAAAGACAAATATTTTTAGAGGCGCTATTGCGGCCTCGCTTTCTTGTTTGGGATTCCAACCTTGGCGAAACCCCCGGTCATCTACATTGATATACTGGCCGCTGAAAGGGCGACAACGGCCATAAACATAGGGAAGCCATTGCAGGTTACGAACGGCTGACCAGTATTCGTAAAAATACCGAGGGCCCCAATCAACAGTTTTAAAAAAATCACCCCGATTGCGATAATCCAAATCAATTTTGCCTGTATTTCTTGACCGACGCCGCATTGATTTTAACCAATCTGGAACAAATTCAATGATCAATACTAAAAAGATCAATGCCGACAAAATGACAAACAGTTTTGAAACCAATTGGGTGAAATCAATACCCATCAAATTTATAACCTTTCCTGTTTTTTACCGAGAGCCACGAAAAAGCCTGGGAAGTACGTTTTTTCCTTGAGTTTTTGTCGCCCCAATTCCAGATATGTTTTCTCAGTTTCATAAAGATCTTCGCGTGAATTAATCGACTGAAATTTATTAATTGATGTCGATACCAGTTCAATGCCACATTCATCGAAAACCTCACACACCATTTCGAGCGTGTGTTGTGTTTCGTGGGGATGTAAAACCTGATCGCGAAACCATGACAACAACTGTGTTTCGTCATTCATGGTTGAATGAAGTTCTTTGTAAGCATCAAATAGCGTGTCTTCATTCGCGCCTTTTGCTTTTAAATTTTCAAAATATTGTAAAAAGGGTGCACGCCCATAGGCGTGGTATAAACCAACAAATATATAACCGCCTTGCTTGACGGTATATGTCGCAATTGATTTTAGCGCTTCTCGACAATTATTTGTATGATGCAAAACACCAAGTGACAAAACGGCATCAAACGCTGGTTTTGGGCGATATAAAAATAAGTCCTGAACTGAAAATGTTGACGATGCTTCTAAACCATTAGAAACTTGTTGTGCGCGTTCTATTGCCACTGGATTAAAATCTATTCCCTGCACCGCACAGCCATAATGATGGGCAATGGAATTTGATAACCACCCGGCGCCACAGCCGACATCCAGCACAGTCGTTTTTTTTGACAGTAATTGAGCGACCATGGGATAAGCCTTTAACATATTTTGTTTTTTGATGGCCTTGACTGTGCTGCCAACGGTTGACCTATAATTAAAAGGTAACTCTTTATAAAATGCCAATACTTCATCGCTGGCATAAGTTACTTTTTCCGTCATTCAATTTAACCTTTCTTTATTCCGCACCATGTTTTAACCAGAAACCTTAAATAGACTAGAGCGCCACTACAGAATGGTTTTAAGTTGAAAAACTCCAAGCTGCAAACGGAAAGGACCGTTTATTGATATTCAATTATCCCTTTAGACGTTTATTAAAAACATCACGGTTTTCTATCACAACTATATCTCTTGGGGGCTTTGGTTTTTTAATGTTCCCAGTCGGGCTGTACTCATCCAAAGGCATCGCCGTTATCATGGCGCTTGCGGCTTTTTCATGCCTCGTTAATATGGTTATTAATCGTACTCATGAAATCAAGCTGCCAAAGCTTTTGATAGTTGCCACTATCGGCTTGAGTATCTGGGCGGCCATGAGTTTGTTGTGGAGCGTGGATAGCGACCTGACGCGCTCTTTAATCATCACCCTGCCGGTTACGTTTTTTGCAGGCCTTGTTCTGATTACAGCGGCAATGAACACCCAAACACTTGATCGTATTTTTATTGGCAAAACCACTTCTTTGGGATTTATTTTAACCCTTGGTGTCGCTTTGATCGATTTGATAACAGGTAAAAAATTAACCCTTGCCATCATCATTTTAGGCAACGGCGGCGTCGGAGACTGGTCAGCCACAGCACCGTCATTTGTCATCAACAACGGCATTGTGATCCTGTCATTATTTGTATGGCCCGTGGCCCTGTTTGTTTGGCACAATCGGTCTCCTTTTTTTGCCATACTGTTGTATGCCATAATGTTATGGGTAGCCGTGCTTAGTTCAAGTTTTGCAGCCGTTGTATCTTTAATCATCGGGGCTGGACTTTTTATGACGGCTCGGTTTTTACCACGTTTTATTTTTCCAACTACAGCCATAGGATTAACATTTCTATTTTTAGCCATGCCATTTGCCATCAACGCCCTGCCTGATACACGAACTATTGGCAAAGATTTACCACCATTATCCGTTAGCGCCTATCCACGCATGGTGATTTGGCAATATGCAAGCGGTAAAGTCATGAATGCTCCCGTCATCGGTCACGGACTGCGTACATCACGGGCGCTCAACACCGAGACCAAACCCATTGATTTTTATTACCGCAATTCAAAAGGAGTCTTCGTCGGCAATACCAAAGCCATTCCACTGCATCCCCATAATGGCATTGTACAGTTATGGCTGGAACTGGGCGGAGTTGGCACTTTTTCTGGGCTGATGATTATTTTGGTTGCACTGTTTAGCATTTATCGATCAAACGCAAACCGAATTACCAAGGCGTTGCAATTATCAGCATTGATTTCCGGTGTTCTCACCATGTCCGTCACCTATGGTTTATGGCAAGGCTGGTGGCAAGGAACGTTGTGGTTATTAGGCGCATTGACAATTGCTTTATCACCAGGGCAAGACAGCAACAATACAGCCGGGGAACAAATAAAAAACCAGCAAATCTGAAACTGACCGTTGTTTTTAAAACACTTTTTACCTAACTTGTGTTTCACTAAAGATGATGTTAGCTCTTTTAATATCTAGCGACAGTTTGATTTAATTCTTGTTTTCAAAGCATAAAATGACTGATTATAAATTAGGCGGAAAAAAAATTCTTGTGACCGGTGGTGCGGGGTTTATCGGCTCCGAACTTGTCCGGCAACTTGCAAGTGACGGCGCTTGTGTCACGGCCGTTGATAATCTTGTCAATGGTAAACGAGAAAACCTCGTAGATGTACTCGGAGCAGAAGTCCGCTTGGAAGTTGCCGACATTCGTGACAGTGATGTGATGGCAAAGTTGATTAAAGATATTGATATTATCTATCACCTAGCCTGTCTCGGAGTACGGCATTCAATCCACGATCCAGAAGAAAACCATCAAGTTAATGCCAGTGCCACGCTGAAATTACTGGAAATATCAAAATCTTCAGCTGTTGGCCGTTTTGTTTATGTATCAACATCCGAAGTTTATGGAACCGCCCGCCATACGCCCATGGATGAACAACATCCGACCATGCCACATACAGTTTATGGCGGATCAAAGTTAGCTGGAGAATGTTATACAAGGGCTTATTTTGATACTTACGGCTTCGATACCGTTGTTATTCGCCCATTTAATTCCTTTGGACCACGCAGCCATCACGAAGGCGACAGTGGTGAAGTCATCCCGAAATTCATGCTCCGTGCCATGGCTGGAAAACCTATGGTCATTTTTGGCGACGGTTCACAAACAAGGGATTTTACCTATGTCGGCGATACAGCACGTGGCATTCTAATGGCTGGAATTTCTGAATATGTCATTGGCGAAACCATCAATCTGGGACAAGGCAAAGAAATAACCGTATCCGATCTAGCTAATCATATAAAACAGGTCACTGATAAACCTGATGCCGAAATTGTTTTTGATCCCCCCCGCCCCGGAGATGTTTTAAGATTATTTGCCGATGCCGGAAAAGCACAAAAATTGTTAGGATTTGCGCCTAAGGTCAACCTGACAGATGGGCTTGATCATTTGTATAAATGGTATGATAGTCTAAATCAGGATCCGGCAACCTTGTTGGAACAGGAAGTGCGCCACAACTGGCGAATGGACGGGTAACCCACAGCAATGGCCAAAAAGAAAATTTCCCTGATTGTGCCGTGCTGGAACGAAGAACAAATGATCTCTGTTTTTTGGACCGAGACATGTGACGCCATTAAAAAGGCCAATGCGGATTTTGAATTCATTTTCGTTGATGACGGATCAACCGATGGCACCTACCAACAGCTTATCAAACTCGCAGATTCCGACAAACGGGTATGTGTGCTTCGCTTGTCACGGAACTTTGGAAGCTTTCCAGCCGTAACCGCTGGACTGAAACATGCCTCCGGCGATGCGGTCATTTGTATGGCCGCCGACTTGCAAGACCCGCCCGACTTGATCCCAAAACTGATAAAAAGCTGGCAAGACGGTCACGATATTGTTTGGGCTGCCATTGACGGTCGCAAAGATTCAGTTTTTCAAACCTTTTTATCAACCCTGTTCTATTCCGTTATCCGCCGCATCGCACTTCACAACATGCCGCCCCACGGCATGAATGTCGGGCTATTTTCAAGGCGCGTCATCGATATTTATAACGCCCTTCCTGAACGCGATAGCATTCCTTTTTTCACCATACTAAAACTCGGTTTTCCGCAAGCACAAATTCCCTATGAAAGACAGCAGCGCCGGGCCGGAACATCGGGCTGGTCGTTTTGGAAACGCGTTCGATCGGCCGTTGATGTGGTCATCACTTTTTCCTACGCACCCGTGCGACTTATCAGCACGGTTGGTTTTTTCGCCGCAATTATTGGCGTGCTTTACGCTGTTTTTATTGTCATGCAAAACCTGTTTTTTGGTGTCGCCGTTTCCGGCTGGTCTTCGTTGATGGTTGTGTTGTTGTTGGTGTCTGGCGTGCAAATGGTGACACTTGGTTTTATCGCCGAATATTTATGGCGACAAAGCAAACAAGTCCGCCGCGAACCACGCTATATTATTATGGATGAATACGGCCCCAAACGGCCAAAACAACCCGCCGGCTTAGTCACTGATGTCGATAACATCAACGTATCTCCAGAACGCTAAGGAGGGACCCAAGTGGATATTCTGGTCACGGGCGCAACGGGTTTTATCGGATCAAAGTTATGCCAACTGCTGAGTGCTGATAAGCAAAACAGACTGTTTTCTCTTCAACGGCCGGGTCACCCATCAACGGACGGTATAACGGCCATAGAATGGAATTTATCCAACCCCATTAATAGATCGTGCCTGCCTAAAAAAATCGACGCCGTTGCGCATTTAGCCCTTGCTCGAAATTTTCGTCAATTTCCTGATTGTGTTGACGATCTTTTTGCCGTCAATGTTCGTGCCACATCGGAACTTCTAGAATACGCTCGGGTTTCCGGGGCATCACGTTTTTTTATGGCGTCAACAGGCAACTGCTATGTCCCGAACCAAAGACTTGGCATTGGCGATATTGCCGTTCCTCCAAACGATTTTTATACGGCTTCAAAACTGGCTGCCGAAGCGTTAACCCGACCCTATCAGTCTTGTTTTAAGGTCAATATTCTGCGTGCGTTTTTCCCCTATGGTCCCGATCAAGATGCCAAAATGGTCCAGCGCATGATTGCCCACGTTCAGGCGGGTGAACCCATCGCACTGGCTAAAGGGCTGGATGGTGATGGTGATGTGTTGTCGTTAGTCTATATTGATGATCTGGTTCAGGCCATCGCCCGATCTTTGCATGAAGGCTGGAACGGATTGTTCGATATAGCCGCCCCGGAAATTCTTTCCGTGCGTAAAATAGCATTAGAAATCGGTCGGCAGTTGAAAATTGATCCGGTTTTTGAAAAGGCCGATAGCCCAGCAAAAAAACTGATCGCCGATCTAACACCTATGAAAAAAAATGGTGCAATGAACTTCCGGCCATTTGCCGAGGGGCTATCAGCCTTGCTTTCAAAAAAAGCCTAAAGCGCTTTGATTAAAGTTTCTGCAGTCTGTTGAACTTGGTCTTCGGTTAATTCAGCAAACATCGGCAACGATAAAAATTCGTTTGCGATTTTTTCCGAAACCGGGAAATCTCCCGCTCCGTATCCTAAATCACTATGGGCCGGCTGCATATGAACCGGCACCGGATAATGAATGTTGCTACCAATGCCCACGTCCTTCAACGCTTTCTGAACGCCTTCGCGGTTTTCGACCAACACCGCATAAACATGATAGACATGACGGTCACGGTTTGACGCAATTGGTAATTCTAGCGTTGCATCGGCTAATAATTGATCATACTGCCCCGCATGACGACGACGTGCATCGGTCCATGCGTCCAGATGTTTTAGTTTAATGCCCAACACAGCACCTTGGATGCCGTCCATACGGGTGTTAAAGCCTTCAATCACATGATGGTGCTTTTCCGCCTGACCCCAATCCCGAAGCATGCGCATTTTTTTAGCCAATTCCGGATTGGACGTCACCGCCGCGCCGCCTTCGCCATAAGCCCCTAAATTTTTTCCGGGATAAAAACTAAAACAGCCAATATCACCAAACGATCCGGCTTTGCGGCCTTTATAGGTCGCACCGTGGGCTTGGGCGGCGTCTTCGACAACGACCAACCCATGACGTTTTGCAATATCCAGAATTGGGTCCATATCCGCCACCCGGCCATGTAAATGCACCGGCATGATGGCTTTTGTCCGCGGCGTAATGGCGGCTTCGATTTTGCCCACATCCATGGTCCACGTTTGCGGGTTTACATCAACCATCACCGGACGAGCACCGGTATAGCGAATAGCGGCAATGGTGGCGATAAAGGTTGATGACACGGTAATGACTTCATCGCCATCACCAACACCCAATGCCAACAACGCCATATGCAAAGCGCTGGTGCCAGAATTAAGCGCCACACATTCATCGGCTTCGCAATAGGTTGCAAAATCGTCTTCGAAAGCTTTTACGGCTGGCCCTAGGACAAAAGCCGAACTTTCCAGTACATCCAACACGGCTTTGTTCACGTCTTTTTTAATACCCTTATACTGGGCTTTTAAATCAAGAAACGGGATCATGAATTTGTTCCTAATTCGACGGGACGGCCCCTGTTTTTCATAGACAATGTTGCGGCTTCCAAAATTTCAACAACGCGCAAACCAATGGCGCCCGATGTTTCCGGAACCGAGCCATCACGGATGCAATCGATAAAATGTTTGGCTTCGATAGCTAATGCTTCCAACATCGGCACTTTGGGTGCCCACATATCGCCAACCCGGTAGCCAACAATCATATCGTAAATTTTTGCCGGATCATCGGTGACTGTAATGCCCGTATCATAAACTTTGATTTTTTCGCTGGGCTCCAAATCGTCCCAGACCACCATTTTTTTGGTGCCGCCTAAAACCGTGCGCCGGACTTTCACAGGGGACAACCAATTGACGCCAACATGGGCCATCATGCCTGATGCATAAAAAAGCGTTAAATAGGCCATATCTTCGGGCATGCCCGGCACATGGGCGGTTCCCACGGCGGACACCGTGGTCGGGGCTTCGTCCAAAACATAGTCAATGATTGATAAATCATGCACCGCCAAATCCCAAATCACATCAATGTCATGCTGATACAGGCCTAAGTTCAAACGTGTAGAATCGAAATATTGTACGTCACCTAATTCACCGCTGGCATACAGGTCACGAATTTTCCGTACCGCCCCGGTATAAACAAATGTATGGTCAACCATCAATGTCAGGCCGCGTTTTTCAGCCTCATCAATCAGTTGTCGGGCTTGATCCGCCGTTTCCGCCATGGGTTTTTCAACCAACACATGTTTGCCGGCCTTTAAAGCTTTCATCGCCAGTGGGAAATGTGTGTGCACAGGTGTAGCAATCGCAACAGCTTCCACATCGGAGGCTAGAAATTCATCAAAGTCTTTAAACAATGAAACAGAGGGATATAGTTTAGTCACTTGTCCCAGTCGGTCATCCGACATATCGCAGACGGCGGTGACTTGGCAATCATCCGCGGCTGTAAAGTTTCTGACCAGATTTGGCCCCCAATATCCGTACCCGACAACGCCGATCTTCAGACTCATGTAATCTGCTCCGTTTTTATTTTTATTCTCATTTTTGTTCCCGTTCGCGCACATCACCAACGATGCGTGCAGGATTACCAACGACGATAGCAAAATCAGGAACATTTTTTGTCACCACCGCCCCGGCGCCAACCATGGCCTTTTCACCGATGGTTAGTCCCGGCAACACGGTAGAGCCGCTGCCGATTGACGCGCCTTGACCAACGCGGGTTACTAAAACCTGCCAATCACTGTCGTCTTGCAAACTGCCGTCCGAATTTGTTGAACGCGGCCAACGATCATTGGTAAACATGACGCCGTGACCAATGAAGACTTCATCATCGATCATCACGCCTTCGCATATAAAACTATGAGACGATATTTTACAGCGCGCGCCAATGGTAGCCCCTTTTTGTACTTCGACAAAAGTTCCAATCTTACTATTCTCACCAATAGAACAGCCATAAAGGTTGACCAGATCGGGGTGAAAAATATTCACTCCGTTGCCTAATTTGACACTGTCGCTAATCGCCATTTATTTTCTCAGTTTATACAAAGTCTGATAAAGCCGGACGCATTATATGAAGCAGCCGCGCCTTGAGCAAGACACGGTATAGCCCGAGACACAATTACTTGCTTTTTTTTGTAATATAGAAACGCGCATCGCCTGATGTGATAATTTGCTTTAACCATAATGCATTTTTTGGCGCTTCAATATCTTTGAAAAATTTGCGCCTCTCATCTTCGGTAAATGCCGACAGCTTTCCGTTCCCGATCATGGAAATATACAAATTTGGATAATCCAGCGCTTTTAACAGCTCGCCAAAGGTTTTTGATTTTTTAGACAGATCAAGAACACGTTCGCTCCAAAAATCCAGATCGTTAAAAAACCGACCGCCTAAATACAATCGCAATGATGCGCCCGGTTCATACAAAAAATACATAACCGGTGTTGTCACAACCGTTCGAAATTCTGTTGCCGACAATTCTTTCTTTAAGGTTTTCGCCATATCCCAGTCAACAATGTCATCATTGACAAGGCGGGCTTGCAAGCGATCATAGATGCTCGAGTCCGTGACCAAACTCCCGCCCATAATGGCAAAAGTTAGGATGCCTGCGATAAATGCTTTTTTATAATGATGCCAAAATAAATTTTCGCTTTTTCCGCCGTAGGTCCGTGACAACAAAAACGCTGGATACCAAGCCGGTATAAAAACGCCAATGATATAGAGTTTTGAGTAAAGCGCGTTGGTGCGAAACCCTGTGACTGTTTGCAAAATCAACGGCAAGATGAAAAGCACCAAAGGCGCCAATATTTCAAATGCCCGGCATTTATTAAATTGGCGCCGCCGCCACAAAACATAAAAAACGACCACCAACACCAAAAGATATATACCGCGAAGGCTCAAAGAAGATAAACTTAAATCGCTTGCCGATACCAAGCCCCAATCGGTCAACGCCCCGGTCATTAATTCATAGGGGGATTTTTCCAGACGTTCGGCCTGCCATGAACCCGGATAATAAATCGTGAACCGGCCAAACAAATAATACAATTCGCGTAACGAAAACACCAACCACGCCAACCCGACCAATATCCATGGTCGCCAAATAAAATCCCTAGACATCAAGCGTTGTAGAATAAACCCAACAGCAATGATCAACGCGCTGTAAAATGCTCCGTAATGGCGGGCGAAAACCAAAAATGTTGACGCCAATGCGGCCATCAGCAAACCCCGGTGTATGGGTTTTTCATCGGTTAAGTAATAAACCACCAAGCCTCCCCCTAAGTACATCATCACATCGCCCCAGTTGCCGCCTAAGGTCACCTGAAATAATCGATCCGACACAAAATACATCACCGTCAGACCAATAAAAATAAGCAAACTCAAGGGGCTGGTCTGTATGCGTTTCGATAAAATCCAGAACAACAAAACGGTCGCCACGATAGAGCCTGCGTTAAATGCCGGATACACCACATCTGCACCCAACCATCCGGCAAAAGCCACCAGCCCTATTAAATCAACTGGATAAAATAGCGACGTTGCCACACCGGGACCAAAAGCCATGTCTTTAATTTCTAAAAACCACCCTGATAAAAACGATTCTTGGACATATAAGGGCACCCAGCCATGATGGGACGTAAACCCCGCGTCAGGCAGAGGGCGTAAAATATTTCCCGACCAAATCATCACGGCAAAAAATATCAAAACCGCAATATAGACTGAGCTGATCGCATGTTTTTCCTGTGGGGTTTTAAAAAAACACGTCCGCAAAAAATAAATGATGAGCCCGGCCACGATAAAGACGATCACACCAAACAGCGGCGTTTTAATGGAAAATGTACGCGATAAAAACAATGCTAGATCAGAACTTGCGGCTAAAATCAAAAACCCCCAAACCATACCTTCGATATCCGGGCGGCGCAGGCACAATGCAATCACAAATGACATCGCCATGAACAACACAAAAAAACTGGCCGTTGACAGCTGTGACTGACCTAAAAGTAATTGATTTAAAAGTAACATTTAATTGTGGTCCCCGAGGATTTGCGGCTCACCATACCCGGCAACGCAACCCTGTCAAGAAAACCTACTCTGGTGAAATCAAAAGGCAGCCTGTAAAGTAGCCGCCATCATGACTGAACACGCATTTACAAACCCTATCCATTCCCTTGAAAGTCAGCATAATTTTGCCGAACTTTCCGGTGATTTCAATCCCGTTCATTTACATGCAACCGTTGCCAGACGCACTGTTTTTGGCGCTGTTGTGGTCCACGGCATTCATAATCTTTTATCCGTTATCGAAAGTTTTTTATCAACTTTGGATCAGCCCTTAAACATTCGCCGACTTAAAATACGGTTTAGCAACCCGCTTTTTTTGCATGAACAAGCAACTACGCGCTTTCAACTTCAATCACCCAATCAATATCTATTTCGCCAACACATGGGTGGCGCCGAAACCATGGTGTTCAGTCTTGAAACCACCGATCAAACGCTGCCACTGGACCAAAGCCCTATAAACCGGGCAAATTTTTCACAGCAACCTGATGTCCTTACCATGACCGGCATTCAGAATCTAACCGGTGAAATAACGCAAGCCGTAGATCGTGATCAGCTACAGCAAACATTTCCAAAATGCATAGAAACATTTGGGCTAAACAACGTTGTGCGTATTTTAGGGTTAACCCGACTTGTAGGCATGACATGCCCAGGGTACCACTCAATGTTTTCAGGTCTTGATCTTTTTTTTGATGGACCCTGTCAAAACGGTGCCACAGATTTTAAAGTGACCCGCCATGATGACCGCATATCGATGATCGATATGGATGTTAAGGGCGGCACCATGACAGGGGTGCTGAATACTTTTTTAAGACCGCCTCCTGTTCAACAGCCGGACATGGCATTCATCGAAAACATTGTCTCAAAAAATAGCTTTAAAAACGTGCGCGCTTTGATCATCGGCGGTTCGCGCGGATTAGGAGAAATTACAGCAAAAATCATTGCATCCGGTGGTGGGCATGTTCATTTGACATATCATAGTGACAAAACGGACGGTGAGCGTGTCTGTCAGGATATTATTGATCACGGGCATCGGGCCAACTGTTTTCAGTTTGATGTCACCAAAAATACATATGATTTATCAGAATATCACCCAACCCATGTTTTTTATTTTGCAACGCCCCGCATCACCATCCGAAAAAGCCCCGATTTTGATGAAGATTTGTATCAGCGTTTTTTTCTAATTTATCATGACGGCTTAAATATTGTTCTGCAATCGCTTGATCCTACTCAACATTTAAAAATATTTTATCCGTCAACCATTGCCGTAGATGGTGAAATGCTTGGGCTTTTGGAATACGCCCGCGCCAAACAAAAAGGCGAAGATTTATGCCGCTCGTTACAAAAACACAACCCGTTATTTGAAATCATGATAGAACGTTTACCGCCCTTAGCCACCGATCAAACGGCATCTTTGATTAATGCTCAAGCCCAAGACCCGATACCCAAAATGCTTGATATTCTATCCAATTTTTTGAAATAGCATTTGAAGTCCTACGGATGCTCATGATACATGCAATGCAACTATTATCATTTCCCGAACATGTAAAAGGTTTTGCCCGTGTTTGACCAACCTGTTTTTGTTTTCACCACCGATATCGACTGGGCTTCTGAATACTGTATTGATCGATTGCTTGGCGACATGGCAGATAAAGCAGTCATCCCCACAGCCTACGCCACTCACAAAAGCGCTGTTCTTGAAAAACACCAACAAAATGGTACCGTCAAAATTGGTCTGCACCCCAATTTTTTACCTGGATCCAGCCACGGCGATGATCGACCTGCAGTCATTGATCACATCACCAACATATTTCCGAACGCCATGTCGTTTCGGTCTCATTGCATGGTTGATGACACCCACATTTCCATCATCATGAAAGAAAAAGGCATACTGTACGATAGTAATTTATGTCTTTATCTGCAATCCGATTTGGTACCACTGCACCACTGGACCGGCATTCCACGGTTTCCTATGTTTTGGGCCGATGACATTCATTGGCGCCGGGATGGCGTGTTCAATTTGACCCCTTATGAAGATATTTTTTTCTCTCCGGGGCTTAAAATTATCGGCGTTCATCCGTTTATGTATGCCTTGAATTTATCCGATCATAATACCTATCTGAACATGAAATCGCACATTACTACGCTGAACCAAAAAGACGCTGAACAACTGAGGTCTCCTGGTCTTGGGTCACAAACTTTTTTACATCAACTGATTGATGCCGTTCATGAAAAAGGTTTTCAATTCCAAACCTTGGATGATGTCTATGAAGCTTATCCCAAACAGGGAATATACTAATGACAAAACCACGTTTAATCGGCCCTTGCAGGTTAGGTGATCGCACCCGGATCGATCCCAGCGTGATCATTGGTCACCCATCAAAATCCAGTCAGCTATCAGGTGCCCAGCTTGATGAGAGCCAAGGATCGAGCATTGGCGATAATTGCATTTTAAGGTCTAACACGGTAATTTATGAAGATGTTATCATAGGCCATAAAGTCCAGACCGCCCATAACGTGGTTATCCGCGAAGGCGCGCGCATCGGCGATGGGTGCGTTTTTGGTGCCAACGCCTGTGTACTGGATCATGCCATATTGGGGGAAAATGTCCGGGTTATGGAGCAATCTCTGGTTTGTGAAGGGGCGGTCGTCGGCAACGATGTGTTCATCGCCCCTCATGTCAGTTTCACCCGTGGACGCTATATGTTGGGCGCATTTATCGCCGATGGGCGTATGACACAGGTCGAGGCCGACGAAATGGAGCGCCGCTATGCAGACCCTGATGGACCATCGGTGATCGTCGGCGATGATGTGCGCATTGGTGCCAATTCAGTGATTTTAGCCGGCGTTAAATTGGGCAACGGTAGCATTATCGCAGCCGGCAGCGTGGTCTCACTGGATATCCCTGAAAACCATATGTTTATGGGTAACCCGGGGCGGATTCTGCCGACGACACCGCCGCCCGTTAAAAACTAAACGCTTTTTTCCTCTAAATTCTCAACTATGGTTTTAACTGAAATCATGGTTTGAAAGTCTTCAGGGGGAAAGCGCACCTGAAAAGCTTGTTCCAAAGCCAACACCACATTTAAATGTTGGATCGAGTCCCAGTTTTTAAGACTTTCCTGTGTGGCATTTTCATCCACATCATCTAACGTTAAAAAAAGTGTGTCGGCAACAATTTGACGCACACGGTCTATTTTTTCATCAATGCTCACGCTGTTTTATCCTTTTGTTTAATGCTGACAGCAACCCATTCGGGGCTATCAACAAATTCGCCCGTTAAATCACAGGTCCAATGGGTTGTCCCATTACTTTCATGGGCGATTCGAAAACCATTATTTTCATAAAAATCTCGGGCTAAAGAATTTTTTGGTGTTGGGCTATATTGACCATCGATTTTTTTAATCCCATTTTTAATTAAATTTTTCATGACCGTCGATAAAAAGGCCGTTTCCAATGTGCGGCCAATAACCCGGCAGCTCATCAACGAGGTGTCGATTTCTGCCAATTGATCCATAGTGCGTACAATCATCAAACCGATCACACCGTTTTCACCAAACCGGTCCGTAGACCGTGCCACATAAATATGGCATTGCTTGTCATCGATCAATTGTTGGATTTGTTGTTCGTTATATCGTTTTGTTGTCAAATTAAACTGATTGGTTTTTTGTGTCATTTGCGAAATTCTTGGCACGAGCGCATCGGTTGCCAATTCAATGTGCAACGACATATCCAATGATCGATAGAAATCTTCTATGGTGGTCGCTGATTTTTGCAAATTAACGCGCATCGCATTTTGTTTAAAATATTGTGTGCGCACCCGGTCATCATCGGTCACGGCCAATCGTTCAAAAGCCGGGTCAGACATCAATGTATTACAATAAGTATAGGCATCATCGTTGATTTCAATAACATTTACTTCTGGCAAAGCTTGGCGTACCTGCATTCGTTCGACTGGATTATCATCCAAAAAAGAGATCGCATCCGTTGAAATATTAAGCTCTACGGCGATGTTTTTTATATTCCCGGCTTTGTCCTGCCAATTGATACGGTGGGTCGAAAAATCATCAGCCTTTAAAATCATTCCCGGGTGATTGTTAATGACATTCATGGCATCGTCTAAATTATTTTTCGAACAAATCGCCAAAGCAATTCCGCGCTGCGATAATTTTTTAAGGGTGCGTTGGATGTCCTGATAGATTAATCCCGGATAATCAGCATCTAGGCTTAGCCCGTCAATACCGTCTTCGCCGACAACACCTCCCCACAAAGTATTGTCCAAATCAACCACCAATACTTTGCAGGTGCAGCCAGATATAGGCACCAAATAACGTAACCATTCCGCCGATACATAAGTTAAGTTTTCCATAGCGATGGGCAAGCGCATGGTTTGCCAGCGCACTTCATCGCCCCAATTCATACGACCATGGCGAGCGACAAGACCATCATAATCAAGGATAAAAATGTCTTTATAAACTTGGGCCATCTCCATTAACGCTGTGTTTATGGCCATCACTGCCTGATGATGCTCGCCGCCTAAATTTTTATCAGCTATACCATCATTTGAAGATATTGGAGCTTCAAGCCCATGTATAATGAGGTATGCATCGCTTTTTTGGCGAAAGTGATCGATTAAAGTTTTAAATTCATTCACCACCCGGTCCACAGCCTGACTGACGTTTATCGAGGCTCCAGACCATAGTTCCGGGGCTACATCCCGTGTTTGCCGGGCGATAATCACAGCGTTTGTATTTGCAGCATATGCCACACTGGATGGCGTTAAAATATCTTGCACCACCGTGCCAAAATCACCGAGGCTGATCTTTAAATTAATGCCGTTAAGCCGGGCGCCTGCTTTGATCACCGGTAATAAGGGTTCAACCGAGAACGACCTTAAAATGGCAATCTGCATATCCACAGGGGATGGCAATCCGCTATCTTTGCCCAGCTGATCAAAGGCTTGATTAATCACAGGTGCGGTCATCGGGCCGTTATCCACAGCCCAGCGTTCAACCATCAATGCGCGGGCCAACGGGCCGTCACTGACATCAATAGCAGCGCGCAATTGATCGCGCCAATTTGTTAATATCTTGGTTTTATTGTCACCCATAGCCTTGGCATATCAATAGATGTAAGCTGCATCCAGCAAAATATTTACTTATGCTTTATGAATTACTTATAAGATCGAAGGTTGACAGACCAAACCTTTTCCCGCAGAAGCACTAAAAGCAATTGATAACCGCGCTTAATGGCGACCATGACTTTAAAAAAGCAAACCATGACTTCTGAATTTACCTACCGATGGCCCGATCACAATTTAGCCCTTGATGCACATTGGCAACCCACCCAAAACGGTCCTTTTTCCGAAAGACGGCTACCGGAAAACCGTGAGCAATTAGAACAAGATTCGCGCTGGCCCGCTTTTTTCCCGTCCCCCATTTGTCTAGTAACCACCACAAACGGTCAGGAAATGGCTTTGGAAAAAGTCGTTGGGCCCTCAATCGTTAACCGGTTTCCCTATATCGCCGCCCTTAGTTTTTGTCGCGAGCGTTTATCATCCCGTCACCACGTCCGCAGTAAATTCACTGAATTGCTTGAGGCTGGGGAAACTGTCGCCATTCAGTTTTTGGACCAAGGTGAAAAACTATCCGCCGCCCTAGACGCTATTCAAAACATCAACGAAGATAAATCAAGCGAGCGCTTTGATCGTGCCGGACTAACAACAAGGCCTAGCGAAACCGTCGCAGCCCCGACTATAAATGACGCCTATCTGGTTTATGAAGGACGGTTGGTAAAACCGGGCAAAGATTTTGCAGGCGATGCCATTTTTAATACACCTTATAAAGACGTTGGCAGTCACCGGGTTTATTTTATTGAAATAACCACCATCCAATTACGTGACGATATTGCAACGGGCAAGACACAAATCAGTTGGAAAAGTCTGCCCGAATGGACGCCCGGCAATACAGACCCGGTGTGTCAGGCATCCGTTACTGAAATTACGCCCAGAAAAGGCATGAATGCCCATTATGAAAAAGGGTTCACGCCGAATTATAATTTTCCGAACCCCGGCACAATAGCTTTTGAGCGCGATAAAACGGCCCATAATATGGCCATTAAATTTCTAGAACCCCTGCCCGAAGACCAAGTTGAAATTGATAATGACCGCGCCCGCTGGCCCTGTTTTTTCCCGTCCCCCACGGGCATGATCACAACATGGACCGATGAGGGAGCTCCTAATTTGATGCCCTGTGGGTCAACCACAATAATCAGCCGTCACCCGTTAACTGTCGCCCCTTGTATTTCCTACAGCCCGATCAATGAACGCTACGCACCGCGCGTCACGCTGGATATGATCAGGAATAAAAAATCATTTGGCTGTGGGGTCGCTTATATTGATGACAATTTGACACGGGCCATCCGCTATACAGGCACCACGTCCTATGCAACGGATAAAGAAAAAGTCAAAAATGGTGGGTTTGAGGTCCGTCAAGGGGCATTAAGTCCTCATTTAACGGCACTGCCCATCCATTTTGAATGCCAATTAATCGGCGAAGTTAAACTCGGCACCCACATTATGCTGTTGGGTGAAGTCAAATCGATATTAGTCCGCGATGATTTAAACCACCTCAACCCCATGCGCTGGCAACCGTGGGGCCGGTTGATGCCTGTAAAGGATTATACCTAATGGCTAAAAAAAAATTAACTGTTAGTGTCATCATGCCAAGCTACAACGAGCAGGCAACCATTATCGAAATTCTGACTAAAGTGCGGGCGCAAAAAGTAGCATCCTGCACGTTTGAAATCATTGTTATTGATGATGGCTCTGGCGATAAAACTGTTGAATTATTAGAACAAAACCCCGAACTCTATGATCAACTCATCAAAATGCCTAATAACGGCGGCAAAGGAGCGGCGGTTAAAGCCGGGCTTAAATCAGCCACCGGTGATTATATACTGTTCCAAGACGCCGACCTCGAATATGACCCCGCCGAATATGCCAATTTGTTAACACCTGTGCTTAAATTTAATGCCGATATTGTCTTGGGTAGTCGGTTTTTGGCACCAAAATACACCCGTGTGGCCTATTTCTGGAATAAACTCGGCAACCGTTTTATTACTTTTGTTTTTAATATTTTAAACAACACCACATTCACCGATATTTATTCCTGTTATTTGTTATACCGACGGTCTTTGGTCAGCTCTGAAAGCTTGACTACAGTTGGGTGGGAACAACATGCGGAAATTTTATCCCGTGCCGTGGCTGGTGCCGGTAATATGTATGATGTGCCCATCAGTTATCATGGCCGTACCGTCGAAGAAGGCAAAAAAATCCGCGCCCACCACGTAGTAGCTGTTATTAAAACCATCATTGTTCGGCGATTTTCCAAATAACTTTTTTTCAGGAGATTTTTTTTGACTGATGTTCCCATAGATCCCGTCACTGAGGATGAAAAAAACCGCTGGCCTGCCCACGGCGTTGTCAAACTTGAAAAACCTTTTGTTGATGCCCGTGGCGCTATTCAGCCGCTGGTCGATGAAATGATGCGCAGTGCGGTGTTGATCGAAAGTAAAGCCGGGTCATTACGCGCCAACCATTACCATAAAACCGACTGGCATTATTGCTATGTGCTAAGCGGTCAAATCGATTATCACCACCGTCCCACAGGCAGCGATCAAACGCCAAATATATTGTCTGTTAAAGCCGGGGAAATGGTTTTTACGCCGCCGATGTTTGACCACGGCATGACGTTTCCCGAAGACACCGTATTTTTAACATTATCAAGAAATCCCCGGGACCAAGCCACATACGAAGCCGATGTGGTCCGCGTTGATATGATGCCCACCGAGGGCCTGACATCATGGACACCCGGCGACCCGACCGGGGACGATTTAGGCGATGACTGAACTTTGCAGCCACCGCGACAATTGCCGATTATGTGGCGCCACCACGCTAGAACGGGTGCTTAAATTAACCCCAACGCCGCCCGCAAACGCGTTCATATCTAAAAGTGATTTAAAGGTTCCACAACCTTGTTTCCCACTGGATATATATTTTTGTAACACATGCGCTCACGTACAATTACTGGACGTAGTTGATGCCCATGTTTTATTTGAAAACTATGTATATGTATCGGGCACGTCACCGGTTTTTGTTAAACATTTCAAAGACTATGCACACAGTCTGATCAACGGCTTTAATATCCCTAAAAAAAGTCTGGTGCTCGATATTGGCTCTAACGATGGCACTTTATTAAAAGCTTTTAAAAATCTGAACCAAAACGTATTGGGCGTCGACCCGGCCAAAGATATTGCAGCGGCGGCCACGAAAAATGGCATCCCGACAATTGCTGATTTTTTCACAGCACAATTAGCCAAACAGATTGTTAACCAACATGGTCCTGCCATATTAATCACCGCGAATAATGTGTTCGCCCACGCCGACGATTTACAAGGCATTCTGGAGGCTGTGAAAATAGCGTTGAATGAGCAAGGCCTGTTTGTTTTTGAAGTATCCTATGTATTGGATGTCTATGAAAAAACGCTGTTCGATACCATTTACCATGAACATTTAGCGTATCATTCGGTAAAACCGCTAAAACAATTTTTTGCCGCTAACGGTTTTCAATTCATCAAAGCGGTTCGGGTACCGTCCCACGGCGGTTCATTACGCGGCGTTGTTGCAAAAATCCAAAGCGATCATAAACCTGATGGCAGTGTTGAGAAACTAATCGCACAAGAAGAAAAATCAGGCATTGATAAAGCGGCCACGTGGCATTGTTTTAATGATCAAATCAATCAGGTTAAATCCGATTTGATGGCGCTTTTAAAAAATGCAAAACAACAAGGCAAATCCATTGCTGCCTTTGGTGCCCCTGCGAAAGCAACGACATTAATGTATCATTTCGGTCTTGGCCCTGATTTCATTGATTTCATCATTGATGACAGTCCATTAAAACAGGGGCTGTATTCACCGGGTATGCATATTCCAGTGCTGTCATCTTCGGCCATTTATGATAAAAAACCGGATATCATTGTTATTTTAGCGTGGAACTTTGCGGACGCCATCATGGCAAAACACCAAGAATTTTTAAATACAGGCGGACAGTTCATTGTCCCGTTACCCAATGTGGAGAATTTTTAACCCATGAGTTCCTTTTTACTTGAGACCGATATTGTTGAAATTGCTGATCGTATTCAAGAGCAAGCTCAGGCATTTTCCGGAAAAACCGTGTTATTAACGGGCGCGCGCGGATTTTTAGGGCGCTACTTCATGGACGTTTTTGCCAACCTAAACCAAGATAAATTAGATAAACCCGTGACGCTGATCGCGTTAGACAATTTAATTACAGCCGGTAAAGAAGGTGCCGAAATACCGGACTTTCCAAACGTTAAATTTATTCAACACGACGTCATCCAACCCTTTGATTATGAGGGTGAAATTGATTACATCATTCATGCAGCGGGCATCGCTAGCCCTTATTATTACCGCGCTTACCCCCTTGAAACATTAGAAGTCGCCATCACCGGCACCCGCCATATGCTGGAACTGGCGGAGAAGAAAAAAGCCCGCGTTGTATTTTTCTCATCCAGCGAAATCTATGGTGACCCTGACCCAAAACATGTGCCCATGAGCGAAAGTTACCGCGGTAACGTTTCCTGCCAAGGCCCGCGAGCCTGTTATGATGAAAGTAAACGCGTTGGTGAAACGTTGTGTTATATTTTCCACACCACCCACGGAACTCACACCAATACCATTCGCCCGTTTAATGTGTTTGGTCCCGGTATGCAGGAAACCGATTACCGCGTATTGCCCAATTTTGCCAGTCGCATCAAAGCCGGGCTGCCGTTAAACGTTTATGGCACGGGCCACCAGACAAGGACTTTTTGTTATATCACCGACGCCATGGTCGGTTTCCTGCAAGTGATTTTAAAAGGTGTGGCAGGGGAAGCCTATAACATCGGTAATCCAAAACCGGAAATTTCCATGCTGGAACTGGTCGATACCATTGCCAAAGTATCTAAATCTGATGTGAAATGTAACGTCATTGAATACCCGGACAGCTACCCGGCTGATGAGCCCAACCGCCGAGCGCCCGATATACGTAAAGCCAAGCTACAGCTGGAATTCGCACCGACTATTGATTTAGAAACTGGTTTAGAGCGGTTTTTGAATTGGAGCGATGGCGTTTATAGCGGCGAACAATAGGAACGCTATATCATGACGGAGTTGCCAACGTCACACGCATTAGGTTTGATCGGCGGGGGGCGCTGGGGCCGAATTTATATGAACACCCTGCACAGTCATCCACGCGCCCATCTTGCGCATTTGGTTTCAACCAATAGCGAAAACCGCGCATTCGTCCCTGATGATTGCCTGATCACTGACCACTGGCAAAATTTGATCGAAAACAAAACTATACAGGGCGTGATTATCGCGACTCCACCGCAAAACCATTTCGACATTGCATCAGCATTCATTAAATCAAACATTCCTGTGCTCATTGAAAAACCATTAACCATGGATCTGGGTGAAGCCACAGAATTACTCAAACTTGCCGACGTTCATAAAACAACGATTATGGTTGATCACATCCATGTTTATAGCCCGGCTTTCCAAACGTTAATGGCGTGCGCCAAAGATTTAGGCCCTGTTCGCCGCATCGAGGCCGAGGCTGGTAACGCCGGACCGTTGCGTGAAAATATATCCGTTTTATGGGATTGGGCGCCACATGATTTAGCCATGTGTTATCAATTAATCCCTGATATGCCCGAATTGTCATCCGCACAAATCCTTGAAACCACAGCAAATAATAACGGCATTGGTCAATCGATCCGGCTTGGTTTTAAAAGCCGTGACCTTGAAATCAATCTGCATTTCAGCAATATCCGACACGATAAAGCCCGGTGTTTCAGTGTTCATTTTGACAACCACAGCCTCGTTTATGATGACTTGCAGCCTGATAAACTCATCGAATGGCCAGTAAATCAGGCGATCCCCGTGCCTGCACAAAAACCTTTGGACCGGGTCATTGATCTATTCACCGGTGCAATTTTAGACCATGACGTCAGCCTTGAAAGTCTAAGGCTTGGCGTTAAAGTATGCGCTGGATTAATCGCCTGTGATGCCTTGCTAAATAGAGAGTCAAATTAATTATGCCGCAATCCAAACACACCATTATTCCTGTTATCCTGTCCGGTGGGTCCGGCACCCGGTTGTGGCCGTTGTCGCGAAAGCTCAGGCCCAAACAGTTTTTGCCGTTGTATGGTGAAAGCAGTCTGTTTGCCAGCACTGTGGAACGACTTTCCCGTGCTGGGCTGTCTTCGCCCATGGTAATTTGTAATGATGATCACCGTTTTTTGGTGGCTGAAATTTTTAACGAAATTAACGTTCGGCCCTTGGCCATCATGTTAGAACCCGTTGCTCGTAATACAGGCCCGGCAATTTTAGCCGCCGCCATTAAAATTCAGGCTGATCAACCTCAAGCATTGATGTTGGTCTTGCCGTCTGATCATGTCATCGACAACGAGTTCGCATTTCAGGATGCCATTGATAAATGCGCTGATGCCGCATCGGGTGGGTATTTAGCAACTTTTGGCATCACGCCCAACCGCCCTGAAACAGGATATGGCTACATTCAACAGGGCCGTCCTATTAATGCTGTAACCGATTGTTTTCATATTCAACAATTTGTTGAAAAGCCTGATCTGGATACGGCGACCGGGTATTTATCCAGCGGGAACTATTTATGGAACAGCGGTATGTTTTTAATGTCTGCCCAAGATTTAATCGCTGAAACCAAAATTCATTGCCCGGACATGTTCGCTCACGTTTCTCAAGCACTCAGTAATGCAGAACACGATCTTGACTTTATTCGGTTGAGTGAAAAAGACTTTACCCAAGCTCCCGCCCTTTCCATTGATCACGGGATTATGGAAAAAACCGACAAAGGTGTTGTCGTGCCCGCGGACATCGGTTGGAACGATATTGGATCATGGTCAGCATTACACGACATTGCCGAAGCCGACAGCGATGACAACGCCTATTTTGGCGATGTTATTTTAAAAAACACCAATAATTGCTATGTACGTAGCGAAAAACCGCTAATCGCTGTGGTCGGCGTTAAAGATTTAATCATTGTTGCAACCGACGATGCAGTTTTGGTGACGCCTAAAAACTGTGCACAAGACGTGAAGCTGGTCGTCGATCAGTTGGCTGCATCCAAACGCCAAGAACATATAAGCCACACCACCGTTTATAGGCCGTGGGGACACTATACCAACCTAGAAAGCGGGCCCGGGTTTTTGGTCAAAAGAATAGCGGTCAATCCCGGAGCGCGCCTGTCATTACAATATCATCATCACCGTGCAGAACATTGGGTTGTGGTAGAAGGTCGGGCGCGGGTCACTAATGGCGACACCATTTTTGATTTAACCGATAACCAGTCGACCTATATTCCCATTGAAACCCGTCACCGGTTGGAAAATCCAGACGACAAACCTTTGCACATCATCGAAGTACAATCCGGAAGTTATATCGGCGAAGACGATATTGTCCGCGTCGAAGACCACTATGGTCGTGAGTAACAGCCGTTTCAATTAACCCTTAAATCGAATATAGATGAACCATGGATACATCATTTAATTGGACATTAGCCGCTATGTTAGCGGGCGGCGTACTCATCGCATCGTGGTCGGGAACCCGAACCGTCATTGAATGGTTAACCCGTAAAAATGTGCTGGATCATCCCAATGATCGGTCAAATCACAGCGAACCGACCCCCCGTGGCGGTGGCTTGGCTATATTAGCAGCTGTTTTGCCGGCATTAATCGTTGTCCACTTTTCTATTCCAGATCCAAGCAATGCCATCATCACACTTGTTGTATTGACCGCATTATTGGGTCTGGTTTCATGGATAGATGACACCAAAAATTTAAACCCTGTCATCCGGTTGGTGGCGCAAATTTCAGCAGTTTTATTGGCCTTATTGTTGTCATCCATCAGTCCCATACCGGCGTTACTGTTTTTACCGTCACTTTTGCAAGTGACTATTATTGTATTAGGCTGGGTGTGGTTCATTAATCTGTTTAATTTTATGGATGGCATTGATGGCATCGCTGCCGTTGAAACCATCAGCATAAGTGCGGGTGTTGTTTTAATCGGCACGTTGCAAGGCGAACCTGATGCGGCATTGATCTTGCCCGGATTAATTTTAATAGCTGGATCACTTGGTTTTTTAATCTGGAACGTGACACCTGCAAAAATTTTCTTAGGTGATGTCGGCAGCGTCACGTTAGGGTTTTTATTAGGCTGGTTGTTGCTGACCGTGGCTGCTAAAGGCTTTTTCGTGGCAGCCATTATTTTACCGCTTTTTTTTATTGTTGATGCCACATGGACTTTGTTAAGGCGCATCACCCAACGCGAAAAAATTTGGGATGCTCACAGCCAACATTTTTATCAACGCGCCGTCAAACGCGGATTATCGCATGGCCGGGTGACATTCGCCGTTTTTGTGCTGAATGCCTTATTGATCACGCTTGCCATAGCTTCCATTAAACAACCGCTGCCTGCATTTTTTCTAGCCTTATTTTTTGTAGTCGGTTTTATTGTATATTTAAAAAAAGTATCCTTAACCAAGGGCCGCCCTTTATTCAGAAAGCCGCCCGTCGACCGTGATCCGGGCCCATGAAAATTTTGTTTTTTTCTGAAAATTTTCCTCCTGAAACCAATGCCGCCGCGACCCGGGTTTATGAACGCGCCTGTTACTGGGTGAAAGACGGGCATGACGTTACAATCATCACTCAAGCGCCCAATTTCCCGCAAGGCAAATTATACAAAGGCTATAAAAATAAATTCTACCAAACCGAAAACATGTCCGGCATCCGTGTTGTCCGCGTTAAAACCTATATCGCCGCCAATTCAGGGTTAGGCAAACGCACACTGGATTTTTTAAGTTTTATGATGAGCTCATTTATCGCCGGGTTATTTCAAAAACGCGCCGATATTATCTCTGCTACATCGCCACAATTTTTTTGTGCTGTCAGCGCATGGGCTGTATCCGCCCTACGTCGCACCCCGTTTGTATTTGAATTGGGCGATTTGTGGCCCGCATCGATCCGTGCCGTTGGCGCTATGAAAGACAGCCCGATTATTGTTTTAATGGAGAAAGTTGAACTTTTTTTATACAGGCGGTCAGCCGCTGTCGCTGCATTAACACCGTCTTTTAAAGACGATCTTGTCAACCGTCATATCGATGCGAAAAAAATTGCTGTTGTGATTAATGGCGTCGACATTTGGCGTTACGCCCCCAAACAGCGGGATAATAATCTTGCTACACGTTGGGGTTTGGAAAATAAATTTATCATTGGCTACATCGGCACCCACGGGATGGCGCATGCGCTGACCAATGTTTTAAATGCAGCAAAAATTCTACAAAACAATCCGGAAATCCTGTTTTTATTTGTCGGCGACGGCGCAGAACGTCAACAATTAATGACCAAAGCAAAAGACATGGGTTTAAAAAATGTTTGTTTCAGGCCACCTGAACCCAAATCCTCCATGCCTCAAGTCTGGAGTTTATGTGATGTGGCTTTAGTGCATTTAAAAAACAGCCCGGTATTTTCAGGTGTTATTCCTTCAAAAATTTTTGAAGCCATGGGTATGGGGTTGGCTCAAATTTTAGCCGCACCATTAGGCGAAGCCAGCCAGATTATAAAACGCTCAAAAGCCGGGGTGCATGTACCACCGGAAAATCCGGAAGCATTGGCCAAAGCCGTTACTGATTTAAAATCAAATCAAAAGTTACTGCAAACTTTGGCTGCCAACAGTTTAAAATCAGCTCCAGATTATAGCCGCAAAGTGCAAGCTGATAAAATGATCGATGTCTTTAAACACGTTCTTCAAGGCCAAGATGTTGGGCATATTTCATGAGCCGGGTGCTGATCACAGGCGGCGCCGGGTTTGTCGGCAGGCCCCTTGTTCAAATACTGTGTGACAACGGTTTTGAGGTTACAGCCACAGGACGCCAGCCCAGCGTCACTGGTTTGCCTGCAGGTATTAATTATTATCAAGTCACCAGCCTCGGTCCTGATACGGACTGGCAAAATGTTTTAACAGGCATCGATTGCGTAATTCATTTGGCTGCCCGCGTTCATGTGATGACGGAAACCGAAACAGACGCAAAAACGGCTTTTCATAAAACCAACGTCGATGGCACGAAAAAACTAGCCCTTGATGCTGCAAAAACCGGTGTTAAACGTTTGATCTTTTTAAGCTCCGTCAAAGTTAATGGCGAGCACACCGATGCCAAGCCTTTTACGGAAGATGACAAAGCCCATCCCCAAGATGATTACGCCTTGTCTAAATACAATGCCGAACAAGCGTTATTAGAAATCGCCCACGATACAGGGCTTGAAGTTGTCATTATTCGCCCACCCTTGGTTTATGGTGCCAATGTCAAAGGCAATTTTAAAAGCTTAATAAGTTTAACAAAACGTTCATGGCCGCTGCCATTGGCTGGTTTAAAAAACGCTAGATCTTTGGTCTTTGTCGGTAATTTATGTGATGCCATAAAAGCATGTATTAAACATCCAGCAGCGGCAAACCAAACATTTTTAGTCAGCGATGACCATGACCTATCAACGACTGAACTAATCGAACATCTAGCCCATGCTCTATCATGCCCATCCCATTTATTTAAATTACCAGTCCTATTTTTATATATAGTAGCCAGCTTGTTTGGTCAAAAAAGTCGCGCCCAAAGGATTTTAGGTTCTTTGCAAATCAATTCTGGGAAAATCCATAAGCTTCTGGGGTGGACCCCGCCTTATAACGTGGTACAAGGAATGCAGTTATCCGTTACTGCAGATTTAAACGCTGAACAACAAATTCCAAAAAAAACCGACACCGGAAAACCATAAGTCATGCTGCATAAAATACCCCCCCGCGGATGGATTGCCTATGGGCATGATATTTTTATGGCGGCTGTCTCGTTTGTGCTGTCGTTGTATTTGCGACTAGGTGATAGTATCTGGGACTTTCAACAGCAACGCATGATCTATATGGGCGCGCTGTTTGTCATCATATCGGCCATCGTATTTTGGGCATCCGGGCTTTACCGTGGGGTATGGCGCTATGCCTCCATCAATGATTTATGGGCCATTACTCGCGCGGTCACCATTACCCAAGTTTTATTCCTGATTGTTTTAGGGTTGGTTTTCAGATTAGAAAATTTCCCACGTTCAATTTTTTTCATCAACTGGTTCGTCTTGATGGCTATGTTAGGCGGTCCCCGTTTTTTTTTCAGGCTGATAAAAGACCAACGTTTTGATTTTAAATCTTATGCTGTAAACACCGATACCATCCCTGTTTTATTAATCGGCGCAGGCGATGGAGCTGAACTGTTTTTACGTTCGCTTAAACAAGTCGAAAATTCCGCAACGGACAATGTCATGTATTTTCCGGTCGGCATCTTATCCGAACGCGAAGGGCGGGTCGGTCGGGAAATTCATTCGGTTCCCGTGCTCGGCACCATCGATCAACTTGAAGATATTCTGCCAAGGCTTTCCCCCAAACCCAGACGGCTGGTTTTAACCCGCAAAGATATGGATGGGCCGCATATTAGCCGATTACTGGATACATCGGAAAAACTAGGTCTGACCTTGGCCCGGCTGCCCCGATTAACGGATTTAGAAAACGGACCTGTAGATGCCTTGCAAATCCGCCCTATTGCGATTGCAGATTTATTGGGGCGTGCGCAAACGCCTCTTGATTTAGGCGCCGTTGCTAAACTTGTCGCAAATAAAAAAATATTAATCACTGGCGCGGGCGGCAGCATTGGTAGCGAACTTGTGCGTCAAATTGCGGTTTTAAATCCTGCTCACATATACCTTTTTGAACAGTCTGAACTTGCCCTATACACCATCGACCGCGAACTTCATGAGATCGCCCCACATATCAAACGGCAAGCCATCATCGGTGACGTCAAAGAAAAAATACGTGTTCTAAAACTGTTTGATCATATCCAGCCAGACTTGGTGTTCCACACAGCCGCCCTTAAACATGTGCCGCTCGTCGAAGAGTGCCCCTTCGAAGGCATGCGCACCAATGTCATGGGCACCATCAATATCGCCAATGCATGTGTGCAATCAAAAACCGCTGCTATGGTGTTAATTTCCACCGATAAAGCCGTCAACCCAACAAATATTATGGGTGCCAGCAAACGCATTGCCGAAATGTATTGCCAAGCCATAGATTTAGACCCGGCGCTTCGCCAAAATACACGCATTGTCACCGTACGTTTTGGTAATGTTTTGGGGTCAACTGGATCCGTCGTTCCGTTATTTGAACACCAACTTAATTCTGGTGGGCCATTAACCGTAACCGACACCAACATGACCCGTTATTTCATGACCATCCGCGAAGCCGTTGAATTGGTTTTACAGGCCTCCACCCTAGGTCTTAATGACAAAGGGTCAGGCAATATTCATGTCCTGGATATGGGTGAGCCGGTAAAAATTATTGATTTGGCTAAACAGATGATTAAGCTCGCCGGACTGCGACCAAATATTGATATCAACATCGAGATCGTTGGTAGCCGACCCGGTGAAAAATTATTCGAAGAAATATTCCACGGTTCGGAAACCCATGTTCCAACGGCCTGCCAAGGTATTTTATTAGCAGCGCCACGAACCAGCAAAATAGATGTTTTGCAAAATGCGCTTAAATTGCTTATGAACGCCTGCGACGAGGCGGACCGCAATCAACTCGTCACCATTATTCTTCAATTAGTACCCGAATATGCACCAACTTCAAACTAACCCTAAATTTTACAGAGATTAATATGTCCACACCCATAAAACGCGCCCTGTTATCCGTCACAGACAAAACCGGACTTGTCGAATTTGCCAAAAATTTATCTAAATTAGGCATTGAAATTTTATCAACGGGCGGTTCGGCCAAAGTCATGCGTGATGCAGGCGTTATGGTTATTGATGTATCGGAGCATACGGGGTTTCCAGAAATTATGGGAGGGCGCGTTAAAACATTGCAGCCTTCTATTCACGGTGGCCTGCTGGCCGTACGGGATAACCCTGACCATGTCAAAGCCATGGTTGAACATAACATCAAAGCCATCGATTTATTGGCCGTCAACTTATATGCTTTCGAAGCAACCGTTGCAGGTGGAGCGAATTTTGATCAGTGTATCGAAAATATTGATATTGGCGGTCCGGCCATGATCCGGGCGGCGGCTAAAAACCATCAGGATGTGACCGTTGTCGTTGATCCCACTGATTATGATACAGTTATTCAAAATATAACCGATCATAAAGGTTCCACAAATATCGATTTCAGAAAACAACTTGCCTCCAAAGCTTACGCACGGACAGCGGCATATGATGCAGCCATTTCCACATGGTTTGCCAATCAATTAGGTGACACGTTCCCAAGCCGTTTAAATATCGGGGGCGAAATCAAACAAACCTTACGCTACGGCGAAAACCCTCATCAACAAGCGGCTTTTTACACAACAACCGAAACCCGCCCAGGTGTCGCCACAGCCAAACAAATTCAAGGCAAAGAATTAAGTTTTAATAACTTAAATGATACGGACGCGGCTTTTGAGCTCATTGCTGAATTTGACCAAGCCCCGGCTTGTGCCATCATCAAACACGCTAATCCATGTGGTGTGGCCATGGCCGAAAATTTAACCGATGCTTACCGACGCGCATTAGCCACAGATACGGAAAGCGCATTTGGTGGCATTGTCGCATTTAACCAAACCGTTGACGCGGCAACCGCCGAACACGTTGCCAAATTATTTGCCGAAGTTGTGATTGCGCCTGAAATAGATGATCAAGCATTGGCTATTTTATCAAAAAAGAAAAATTTGCGGGTTTTAATCACCGGTGGCATGCCAGACGCCCGTTCACCAACCATGACGGTGCGTAGTTTATCGGGCGGACTATTACTGCAACAAAGTGACAGTCAAATTTTTGAAAACCTAGACGTGGTTACCGAACGCCAACCGACGGATCAAGAATTAAACGACTTGAAATTTGCATTCACTGTTGGCAAACATGTTAAATCCAATGCCATCATTTACGCCAAAAATAATGCTACGGTAGGTGTCGGGGCCGGTCAAATGAGCCGCGTAAATTCATCACGCATTGCCGCTTGGAAAGCCGCCGATGCTGCCCGAGTTGCGGGCGATAATGTTTCGTGGGCCACCGGATCTGTGGTCGCATCCGATGCGTTTTTCCCTTTTGCTGATGGATTGTTAGCCGCCGCCGACGCCGGGGCAACCGCAATTATTCAACCTGGTGGATCGATTCGTGATGATGACGTTATTCAAGCTGCTAATGATAAAGGTTTAGCCATGGTGTTCACCGGCATGCGGCATTTCCGTCATTAACAAATCATTGTCGGATTAAAATTTGCGTTTCGGGACTAACGAGGCGTCCATTTTTTGCAAACGGATATATTGTGCCAATATATGCATCAATGACTGATGGGCGTCTTCGACAATACCATAATTATGAGCATTCACATGTAAATTAACCGTCGCCATGTTGGCCGTGCGCCCGCCATCAAATCCAGTCATAGCGATAACCTGCAAATCATTTTGCAGCGCCCAATCGACGGTGCGCACGATGTTTTCACTATCCCCTGATGAGCTAATCGTTATTAATACATCGCCAGAGGTGGCAAGGGATGACAATTGATAACGAAAAATGTCTTCGAAGCCGATATCATTACCAACAGCCGTGATGGTTTCGATATTACTGCTAAGCGAGACCACACGAGGGCGAAAATCCGTATCCGTACGGCAGCCTTTTAAATGATCGCACACCAAATGATTTGAAATCGCCGCCGACCCACCATTGCCGCAACTGAACAACGTGCCGGACCGCTGATAACAATTCGTCAACAAATCTGCAGCCATTGCCATTTGTTGTTGGTCAACGGATTTGGCCGCATGTTGATACATGGTCATGTAGGCATCAAAAAAAGCCCCAATACCATCATATTTTTTATCTGGAAAAGTCATGATCGGGATTTTGACTTAAAACCCCGGGCGGTTCAATCAACTTCATAACCGCCCAAGGCATTATTCGCTTTTTCCTTAATTTTTAGCTCGTACCACTATCAATCATGGCCCGAATTTGTCGGCTGGCAACGGCGACCATGGCTAAATCATTAACATCTGTTGCCCACAATTCTGTTAGCATTTGATCCATAGGTTCTACGGCTGAACGATTAGCGGATGCCCAAATCTCAACGGATTGTACTGCATCTGGTTTTTTATCTGTGTTGTTAAGAACTTTTGCCGTCAATGCTAATTGGGCGTTATAAATTTCTTCTACCAAGGCCGCGACTGCTAATTGATTCCAATGGCTGCCTTGGTCAATATTTTCTGAAGCCGCCCGCAAGCGGCCCATTTTAAACCGTGTTCCAACAGCAAAATAAATTTGCGCCACATCCAAAACGTCCAATTTACGATCAGCCGCTAGCCGCACTATATCACAAGCAGAATACAAATTAACCAATCCAGCAACACGCATGGCTAATTTTTCCGGCACCCCTTTTTCCATAAATGGGCGCGCGCGTTTTTTCACATCACGGCCATAATGTGCCGGTAAAATCTTGGTCACGTTATCCACCAACAACGATAAACCAGAAGCCAATTCTTTGATGTGTCGGCCCATATCAAGCCCAGGGCTGCCTTTGCGCAATAACCACAATACCGTCCATTCGATTAAGTAATTAATAGCCATTAACATTTTAACCTGCACGGCGGCTGAGACTTTATTGTCCAAGGCTTCGATATCGGCCCATATGTCACGCAGACAGAAAACTTGCCGGGTAATAATATAAGCCCGTGTAATTTGAGCCGCAGAACGCCCGGTTTTTTCCATATATTCGCTGACAAAGGTTTCCCCAACCCTGTTAACCAACGAATTAGTGGCCCTGGTCGCTATGATTTCACGGCGCAAACGATGTTTAGCTATGCCTTTTGTGAACTTTTTATGGAGAGGCGCCGGGAAATAACTAACTAAATCATCAAACAAATACGCATCATCGGGTAAATCGGAGGCTACCAATTCGTCATAAAGCCAGTTTTTTGAATAGGATATTAAAACCGATGATTCGGGTTGATAAAGCCCCTGTTTGACCATAGCGCGCTCATTCAATGTATCGTCATCCGGCAAAAATTCAACCTGCCGGTTTAAGCGGTCAGCTTTTTCAAGATAACGCAGCAAACGTTTTTGATTATCCAAGGCCTGGACCCCACGGCTTTGAATTAATGTCAGTGCCTGTGTTTGGCTGTAATTATGAACCAAGACCAGTTTTGCCACTTCATCCGTCATGCTGGCTAATAACGTATTACGGCTTTTCACCGTCATTTTTCCAGCCGCCACATCAGCATCGATTAGAATTTTAATATTAACCTCGTGATCAGACGTATCGACACCTGCAGAATTATCAATGGAATCGGTGTTTAATCGACCTTGTTTAGCCGCATATTCAATGCGCCCTAATTGTGTGCAGCCCAAATTGGCGCCTTCACCAACCACTTTACACTTTAAATCCTCACCATTAACGCGGATGACATCATTGGCCCTGTCGCCAGCATCTAAGTGCGATTCGTGACTGGCTTTTATATAAGTTCCAATACCGCCAAACCATAACAGATCAACATCCACAGTCAGGAGCGTTTTCAAAAGCTCATTTGGAGTCATTTGTTTTTTGGAAATATTAAAAGTTTTCCGTATTTCTGGCGATAAAGTTAATGATTTTGCTTGGCGGTCAAAGATCGCGCCGCCTTTGGACAGTAATTTTTCATTATAATCACCCCAGCTTGAACGCGGTAAATTAAACAATCGCTTACGTTCAGCAAAACTTGACGCCACATTGGGTTCTGGGTCGACAAAAATGTGCAAGTGATTAAAAGCTGCTTGCAAGCGAATATGTTTCGATAACAGCATACCGTTGCCAAAAACATCGCCCGACATATCACCAACACCAACAACATTAAATTCTTGTTGTTGAATGTCCCGGCCCATTTCGCGGAAATGGCGTTTCACTGATTCCCATGCGCCGCGTGCGGTGATGCCCATTTTTTTATGATCGTAACCTTGGCTGCCACCGGACGCAAAAGCATCGCCTAGCCAAAAACCATAATCTTCGGACACGCCGTTGGCGATATCGGAAAACGTTGCCGTTCCTTTATCAGCTGCGACAACCAAATACGGATCGTCTTCATCCAAACGAACCGTTTGTTTAGGCGCAATCACCAGATTACCCCGATAGTTATCCGTTAAGTCCAACAATCCACTAATCAAAATTTTATAACATGCTATGCCTTCGGCTAAAAAAGCTTCACGGCCGCCACTGGTCGGTGGTTTTTTCAAAACAAAACCACCTTTGGATCCAACCGGTACAATGACCGCATTTTTAACCTGTTGGGCTTTAACAAGGCCCAAAATTTCTGTTCTGAAATCTTCGCGCCGGTCCGACCAACGAAGCCCGCCGCGTGCGACTTTGCCAAATCTTAAGTGCACACCTTCCATGCGCGGTGAATAGACAAAAATTTCTCGGTAAGGTCTCGGCAACGGTAATTCGTCAATATTTCCAGAATTCAGTTTAAGTGATAAGTAAGATTTAAACGCACCCTCATCATCCGTTTGGAAATAGTTGGTGCGTAGAGTGTTCTCAATGAGATTTAAATACCGCCTGAAAATACGGTCTTCATCAGCACTGACCACACTTTCTAAGTTTTTCAAAATCCTTGTCCGCAACCGTTTGGATTTGGCTTCGTCGACTGCAGCGGGATCAAATTTGACCATAAACAACGCAACTAAATCACGGGTAACTTTCGCATTTCCGGAAAGTGTTTGTTCCATATAATTTTGTGAAAAAGCAATACCTGATTGACGCAGAAATTTACAATATGCCCGAACGATAATGACTTCGCGCCACGTTAACCCAGCACCCGGCACAAGCGCATTAAATCCGTCACTTTCAACAACACCACTCCAGACACTTAAAAAGGCATCTTGGAAGTTTTCACGAACTGTTTTTAAATTAACTTTACTTCCATCTTTGGTTTCCAGGCCAAAGTCATGGATCATGATGCGCCCACAATTGAGCTTTCTTGGGCGGATCTCATGGGGGCTTTCATCAACAACTCTGAACCCCATATGCTCAAACAAAGGCAACACATCAGACAAAGGAATAGCTTGATCAGGGTGATAGACTTTGAATTGTACGCGGTGATCTAGCTCCCCGTCGGCTTGGTACAAATTAAGCCCAACAGTGGCCCCGGCCATCACCTGGCACAACACATCAATATCCGCCATTGCCAATTCTGGTGAATATTCTTCACGGTAGCCGGGCCCAAAAGCATTGCCAAATTTTTGCCTGAGATCCAATGCGCGGTTTTCTCCAAATTCATGGGTTAGTTGATCCATCAAATGGTCACCCCAGGACCGAGCTATGCGCGCTATTTCATCTTCAACAGCTTTGATATTAACCTTTTTTTGACCATCGCCATGAACCGTTACAATGACATTTAAACGCGCCAACGGGTGATCGCCTAACTGTGTAGAAAATGCGCTTATCCGTCCATCAAATGCGGTTTTGAGAATGTCTTGAATTTTTTCACGGAGGTCCGTCGTAAACCGGTCTTTGGGAACAAACACTAAACAAGATACAAATCGGCCAAAATCATCATGGCGCACAAACAATGTTGTGCGTTTACGTTCCTGTAAATGCAAAATGCCGATGGCCGTATCATAGAGCTGGTCATCAGATATCTGAAACAACTCATCTCTGGGATATGTTTCAAGGATATTCATTAATGCTTTGCCATCATGACTAGCAGGCGGGAACCCCGCGCGTTCGAGGCATAATTGCAATCGACGCCTTAACAAAGGAATGTCCCGTGGGCTACGGTTATAAGCTGATGACGTAAACAAACCGACAAAGATACGTTCACCGATGACCCGGCCTTTGGCGTCAAATCGTTTGATGCCAATGGAATCCATATGCACGGACCGATGCACAACAGACCGATGGTTCGATTTTGTAATCAACAAATAAGACGTTGCCGATTTATTTTTGTTTGCAAGCATAGGGTTTGCCGTAGTCGGGTCACCAAATATGGGTGTTTTAGGGTCCCTGAGCACACCCAGTCCAGAATCTTTTTTAACAACAAATTTAGAACGCCCAGCGCGCACTTTGTAATCATATTCTCGGGTTCCCAAAAATGTGAAATGATTATCATAAAGCCAACGTAAAAACGCCCTTGTTTCTTCGCTTTCTGCGGCATCAATGCCTTTAACCGGGGCATGCAGTTCTTCGATTAATACAGCTAAGCGTTCACGCATCGGCAGCCAATCGGTGACTGCGGCTCGGACATCGGCCAAGACTTTTTCCAATGCTTTTTTAATATCGGTTAACTTTTTTTCCGTTTGTTCCGTAATTTCTAGATACATAAACGATTCAGCAGGTGTTTGCTGGTCAACTTTGGCCACATCTAAAACATCTTGCAGGCGACCTTTGGCCGTTCTTTTTACTTTGAATAACGGATGAATAATTTTATGCACATTGATATTTAAACGGTTGAGTTCAGCGGTTAACGAATCGACTAAAAACGGCATGTCGTCATTGATAATTTCAATAACAGTGTGTTTATTTTGGCTGTCTTGAATTTTATTCTGAATACGTAACTTTTCCCGACCAAGATTTCTATCCTGTATAAATTGCCAAGCAGAATAGGCCATTTCGAACAATTCTTTTGCATCAATCCCTACCGTATCTCTGGGTGGAACATAAGCAAAGAATTGACGTATAAATAATTCAAGCTGTTTTGCCTTAGCCCCTTTGGCCTTCGAACGCGCTTCACGCAGAATTTTTGAAATTAAAGTTTTTTTACGTTTATCCGTCATTTTATGTTCCTCATCCCCCATCCGATTATTTTATATTGATAGGTTTGACATTAAATAGTGAATTATTATTGAACGATACCGGGCTCAATATAATTTTTTATCCTATGAATTCTTGGCACATTGTTTTGTTTTGCTTGTTCACTTGAAAAGGCTAGCCGATTTTTTTCATTTTTCAAAGGAATTCCAACGAAGCCTGTTATAGTCCTGTGTGTTTTTCCTATTGGATTGGCTTCGTTTAAAGCAGTATGATGTTACTTCTTTGTTAACAGTTATCATTTAATGCTCAATCAACTGAGGGTCCATATTCATTTAATTCATCCGTTCTCCGCGAGCATATTTATTCACCAAACAGGAAATATAGTGCATTTTCAAAGTTTTTTGACGCATTTGGTGAGCATAGATGTCGCGCTCGTATGGGTTTGGAATTATCCTACGTATAACAGCCTAGAATATGTTATACTTGACCTTCGGCTTTTTCATTTGGCTCAATCCTTGTTTTGCAAACCGAGTAGCATAAATTGAATGAGACTGGACCCTAAACTTAACAGCTAACTTTTTGTAGCTTTTATTATCGAATAATTTGCCTAATGCTAAAGGATACAGATTATAAATAAACTGTCACATATTCTGGGTAAAGATCACCCGTTTAATGAAGAGGATTTCATCCTGGACGGCACTGTGCTTGAGGATCAGGGCGTGCTTACGGGAACAGCTTGTAAAGCTTTATATGCCTATTGGCAGTCTTTAAAGGTAATTTCGGGACCGAGTGGACCTGAATGGTCCGATGTTAATCTTATGTCGCTTTATAAAATTGCACCGCAGTTAGTAGTTAAAGATGTTATCAATGACGGCGAAGCTTTTTTAAATCGCTATTGGGGTACACGCATCACCGAGGCATTTGGCGTTGATGCCACCGGGCTTTGTGAGGCCGATTATTTAAAAGATCAGGCGAAGAAAAAAGTTCAAAAATTTTTGCAATATACCATCAGCGAGCAACGTTACGTCAAAACATCGGGCATGGCGAAGTTTTTTCCAACCCGAGAACATTTAAGTTTCGAAGCCGTTTACATCCCTATTTTCGATTTAAATATGAAACCAACACAAATATTACTGACTTTTGATTTCGATTAATTTTGTGCTTCATTACTGAAAACCCAAAAATAAAGGCGGCACAATCAAATGCACCGCCTTTTAAGTTTTTTGGTAAACGACTTATCTATATTTCCAGTGGGTATCCGAGTTCTTTGAAACTTACACTGTCCGCTTCGGGTGCTTTACCGATTTTACGGATATTGGCCCAAACGTTTTTATAGTTAGGTATGCGTAATTCATTAACCCCTTTGCTAACAATATTGCCATGTTGACCCATAGGTGCTGCAAAAATCATGAAACACTGTCCCTGTTTTTCTGATTTTAATGGATAAACCATGGCCTGAGTTGAACCCACATCATTAAAAACTTCAACAAGGTCACCTTTTTCCAGACCCAGTTTTTTCATATCATCTGGGTTCATTTCAATCGGTGGCATTTTAAAGCGTTCCCAAACGAACGGTAAACGCTCATCATAAAACGAATTTTGCCAAATCATGTTTTTACGGCCACTGTTGATCAGGAACGGAAACTTGGTTTTTTGTTCCCCGCGATCTGATGGTTGGTAACCACGCCATTTTGATTTAAAGAACATCGCTTTGTTGTCCTTACCACCAAATTGACCATCGGTGTAAAGCCGTTTGGTGCCGATCAGTTTGCCGTTTTCATAACCAACCACCGGTTCCTGAACACCGTTTGTGCCCATGGCCCGCAACCGGTCATAAGTGACAAACTTGCCGCCACTGGCATTTTTATTATAGCCATCCATAAAGGCGTCTTCTTCGGTTTTCCAATCGAACCCTTTGAACTTGTTGGCCCAAGCATCATTGCCGACACTACGAAATGAAGCTTCGAGCGCGTTGGCAAGACGAGCTGCGATCAAACAATCCGGAATGGCTTCGCCCGGTGCATCCATATATTTTTCCGATAAACGCAAACGACGTTCACCGTTCATGGATGTCAGGTTCATTTCCCCTGTTGTCGCCGCCGGTAACACTACATGCGCCGCTTCGCCGATTTGTGATGGCAAAATATCCACATCGACGCTAAACAAACCGCCGCGGCGGATAGCGTTCATGATGGCGTCCAGTTGTGCTTCGCGGTCGCCATAAGGAATGGATGCCATGGCTTCTTTGACAATATTGGTGCGGCGCCTGTATTCACGGCGGTACTTGCTGGCATTGAGGCCGGATTTAAAGGTGTCCGTTGCCCATGTGAAATGAATGCCGCCTTTACCAGACAGGATTAGGTCATCTATATTTGGTGCTGGGCGACCAATGAAAGCATCGGATGGTCGCATGTAACCTTCTTGGTGACCGCCCAGACGCACACAACCGGTGCCTTCACGACCAACGCTTTCCGTCGCAAAAGCCAGATTGGCAATCGCCGAATTGGTGCGATAGTTATCATTCGTCCAAATCAGACCTTTTTCATAGGCCATCATTGTCCGGCGACGTTTCCCGCCCGATTTTGGTTCGGCAATCCAACGCGCGGCTTTACGGATATCATTCGCAGATAGTCCCGTCATTTGAGATGCTTCATCAACGCTGATTTGATTTTCAGCTAAGGCATCATCAAAACCGCTGGTATTTTTAACGATGAAATCTTTGGCTTGCCAACCACGGAAAACAATTTCCGTCATCAATGCGTTTAACAACACCAAATCGGTGCCCGGATTGATCGCCAAATGCAGAACGTTTTCCTTGCCCGCTTCTTTTTCGCAGGCATTGATGGTCACAGTCCGTCTTGGATCAACAATGATAATCTTTGCTGACGCGTGTTCTTCGCCCGGCAACATTTCATTTTTTTTGTCCAAAGAGCCACCGTTCATATTCGGCACCCAATGATTGAGGAAATAGTTAGTTTGCGTTTCGAGCGGATTGGCACCAACGACAAAGATCGTATCGGCTAATTGCGCGTCTTCATAAGCGTTATTCAATTCACCCATACCCATGTCGCGGGTCGCATGGACTTCGGAGTTATAAGCCGGGCGGTTGTGAATTCGGCAATTTTTCACTTTCATGGCTTCGAAATACAGTTTTCCCGTACCCCATGTGTTTTCATAACCTCCGGCGGCTCCGCCGTGGTCAAACATCGTCACCAAAATACCGTCTTCGCCCATTTCATCGATCACCCGGCGGGTGACGTCGGCTGTTAATGACAAGGCATCATCCCAAGATGCCGGCAGCATTTGTGAGTATTTCCAAACCTTTGGTGTCGTCAAGCGGTCTGACATAGAGCCCGTTTGTGCGGAAAAGCGGCTCTCGGCCATACGTCCACCTCGAACGGAATTCAAACCACCGTTGACCGAGCATTCCTGATCGGGTTTTATGATCAAATGCTTGGCTTCGCCGTTCTGTTGCACGATATTATGCATGGCTGGGTTATACCAACTTTCAGCCAACGCACCGGCTTGTTCATTTAAATCTACACCAAATGCGTTATCACCGGGCTTAGTTCCGCCTTCGCGGTCTATCGACCAAGAATAAGCTTTATAGCCACATCCAACGATACAGAAATCACAAGTGACGTTTTGAACCTTGGCATCCTTTGGCGGAATTGGAAGCCTGCTGTTTCCTCTTTTAAAAGTCATAATTTTCTCCCTATGCCCGAATGTTTTCGGTACGGCCGTAGATCAATTCATCGACGCCTTCGGCAAAAATATCGCCCTTGTCATCCACACGCAGCGTGAACATGGGCAAGTTCTGGTTGGAATGACCGAACACTTGTTGGCCTTCTAATTCCGTATCAAAACGTGAATAGTGACCGGGACAATTTAATGTTTTGTCCGATTTATCATATTCCAATGTGAAGCCTTTATGCGGACACATCACCGAATAGGCGACCAGATCTCCATCCGGGCCAACACCGCCATCAACGCGTTGGCCTAGCCTGATCAATACGCCCGGGCTATCGTCATCTGGATAACTGATATCCATAGGATCATTGACTTTTAAATCTTTCAGATTACCCAGTCGATTTGATGGATAATTGGTCCGGTGACCGTTTCCAGCCTCAGCCGACTTACCGGGTGCAATTGTCGCAACGACGGCTCCGGCTGCGGCAATACCACCACCACGTAAAAATTGACGCCGACCAACTTCGACGCGTTTTGGGCACTTTTTCATAAAATGTCTCCCTGTTAAAGTTTCTCCCGAAAGTTTAATAGCAAGCGTTATGCCAACATAATAAATGCCGGAAAACAGGGGTTTTTATATTTTTTACTTAGAATAGAGTTCGGATTTTCGAACACCTGAAAGCGGTAGCATTCGATATTCTGAACGTTACCAAAAAACTCAAATTTCAAATTTTTTCATTTTTTCCCACAATGTGGTGCGGGAAACACCAAGAACCTGAGCAGCTTCTCCGATGTGGCCTAATGTTGTTTCAAGAACCCGACGAATATGTCTTCGTTCACTAGCATCACGCACCGATTGCAAAGTCGGGATTTCATTATCATCTCCGCCATGGGTGCTATCAGGGAATAAATTTTGCGCCTTGATTGTACTATCATTAACAATCGCCATCACCCGTTCGATGCGATTTTGCAATTCACGCACATTGCCCGGCCAATCATAAGCCAGAACGGCTTCTTCGGCTGCAGTCGACAATGCCATTTCTGCCCGCCCAAACTGTTCAGAGAAATGTGTGATATAACCTTTAATTAGCGGTAAAATATCTTCACTACGCTCACGCAATGACGGAATACGGACCGGAATGACGTTAATACGGTAATATAAATCTTCACGGAATTTTTTATCTGCCACATCCTGTTCCAGATTGCGGTTTGTCGCGCAAACAATGCGGGCTTTAAATTCCTGCGGTTGTTCTCCGCCAACGGGCGTAAATGTTTTCTGTTGGATTAAATGCAAAAGCTTCCCTTGCAGATTAACCGGCATATCGCCAATTTCATCCAGAAACAATGTTCCTTCTCCGGCACGCGCCGCATACCCGGAATGATTTTTTTCAGCCCCAGTGAATGCACCCCGTAAATGTCCAAATAGTTCGCTTTCCATTAAATAAGACGGGATGGCGGCACAATTCACCGACATGAAAGGATGCTCAAGTGCGTTCGAATGAGTGTGAAGAAAGCGAGCCGCCACTTCTTTTCCGGCGCCACTTTCCCCAGTAATCATTACATTACTGTCAACATCGGCCACACGAATTAAAATCTGTTCAACGGCTTTCATTGATGATGAAACACCCAGTGTGCTCTGCCCGGTCTGAATAGTTTCTTGTTGCCCGCAAGTGATGCTGTCGATGCGGTTTAATAAATCTTCCATTTCAAAAGGTTTTGTTAGATATTCATCAGCACCTTTGCGTATTAACCTAACGGCTTGTTCGATATTTCCAAAAGCCGTGACAAACAAAACAGGTGTTGATTCCAATGCGTGTTGGGCTTGATTAAACACCTCTTCGCCGGTCATATCGGACAGTTGAATATCACAAATCAAAACATCCGGTGTTGATTTTTCAAAAGCTTTCAAGGCATCTTTTCCGGTTTTCCACCACACCGGTTTATAGCCTTCAATAATTAAACGCTGGACAAGAGATTCTCCCATAATTGGATCATCTTCTAGGATCCCTATGGTAAAACATTTATGCTCCAATTGCGTCTGACGATCAGGCAACATCAGATAAGACCTCATTTCCTTTCAACGGCACATGGACTTCGATGATCGTGCCTTGACATTGCATTTCTCTATCGGCCCGATCATGGACCACAAAATGCCCGCCCAAACGTGCGATCAAGCGTGCCGCCGTCCAACTGCCCAAGCCATCGATACCTTCGGGCAACACCGTATCGGAACAAGCCTGAGTGAACAACTGTTTGATGGAGATGGGTAATCCTGCTCCTTGGTCCTGAATATGAAAGGTTAAAACTTCATCCTCGACAAATGCCGAAAATGAGACAATTGACCCCACCGGGGACGCTTCGCAGGCATTCAGCAACACATTAAGTATGGCTTGGCGGATGGCTGCGCTATCGATTGCAATTTTTTCAGGTAAATCGTTATTCCAATTCATTTTAATTTGTCGACGTAATGTTTCATGTTGCAACAAAAATTTCAAATCATCGATGTCTTTATTTAATAACTGCATAGAATGTGCCGATCCTTTGCCACCGCGATAGGTCACCAAAACGGCACGGACGACATGACGAATGCCACGCAAACCACGGTCAATCAAACCCAGTGACTGGGCACGAACATCAGCGTTTTCACCGTGTTTTTTTAATGTATCAACGGCGTTCATTAAACCGCCAAGAGGGTTGTTTACCTCATGCGCCATACCTGATGCCAATTTCCCCAACAATGCCAACTTTTCATCATCTGCTAACCGTTGGGCCATTGTTTCACGTTCACGCACAGCGGCGACCATGGAATTAAATCGCCGAAACAACAATGCAAATTCTTTTCCCTGAGCACGGATTTGATTTTTGGGTATGTGCTGCAGGTCACCACTTTTAAGTTGTTCCAAATGATAACTTAACACTCCAAACGGCTGCATCATGCGGCGCACGACCAGATAACTGACGCCGGCAAACATAAACGTAAAAACCACATTAAAAACGATCAAAGCAATCAAAGCTTTGTGGCGTTCTTGCATTAATAAAGATAAATCAAATTCTGCATATAAATGCCCAATTAAAACGCCATCTTGTTTCATGGTACGCCGCGCCCAACCACGTGTATTATTTTTGTCATATACTAGAACCGTGCTTTGTCTGAACCGTAACCGAATGGCCTCTGAAATCATAGATGACACCGGGTACCGAACTGGGTCTGATGCCGCCAACACTGTTTGATCTGCCAAAGCGACCACCGCAGTTTTAACATTTAGGCCTTCGTACAGAGTACTGGACCGTTGAAGCACATCATAGGTTTCCCATATATCTTTACGAATTAAATAAGGTTGAACCGCAGACGAAACCCCGTCTAAATAGGCTCCCGCTAGTTGGCCAAGGCTGCGTTCTTGAGTTTCTTCTAGCCGGGTTAAAACGTTTTGAGAAATAATAAATGCTAATAGCACCGTTAGCATAGCCGTCATCAACGGTACTTTAAAATGCAGCGGCCAATGGGCCAAATTAAAGTTGAATTTACGCATATTTAAATCTAATTACGCTTGCCGTCTAACAATATTCACGAGTTCCGCAATACCATTAAATAGCGCCGGGTTTGATGATTGAAATTGATCCAGATGCAACGTTGAAAGGACCTGTTTGCCCAATTCGTCCTTTGACATACCCAACAAAGCTTCCGTCAATAACTTTGTCGTTTCGGTATTACGGACGGCACGGTTGCAAGCCACTGGAGGAAACCCTAACCATTCAGATTTACGAATCACCCGTGTTTTATCCACCAATTCGGGTTTAATTTTTTGCATCACATCCCAGACATAGCCATCCACACTACCACTTTCTGCCAGCCCTGCGGCAACAGCACGAATAACGTTACGATGACCATAAGTGAAAAAATTTTTGGAAAAATAGGTATCAGGTCTTTGCTTCATTTGCGCCAACAATGCCCGGGTAACCAAAAAGCCTGAATTACTATCCGGGTCAGAAAAAGCATGGGTTCTGCCTTTTAATTCATTTATCGATTGAGCTGATTGGGCTTTGTTGACAATTAAATAAGACTGGTAAAGTGGTTTACCTTGGTACACAGGCACGCCCATTAATGATAATTGTTGTTGATAACGAATAAATGGATACCCGCAAATCCACGCCGCATCCATTTCTCCGGTTAACAACATCGCTGTAATTTCTTGGTAAGTGCGACGCTTGACTAGCTGTACCGGATGTCCGACTTTTTGCGAAAAATATTTAGACATCATATCCAGTAATTCCAGATCAGAATCGAGGAACACTGGCGTCAATCCAAATGTTATCGGTTCTTTAGCACTGACAATAGATGGCATGCCAAGTATTGAACTAAACACAACCTTTGCGGCTGCGGTTTTTAGAATTGTTCGCCTCGAAATGACGGCGTTTTGGGCCGACCTATTCCTCCGTAGCCCATTTATAAGCTTTACAGTTTTCGGGCAATATTTCGGCATTATAACCCTCCCTAAAATTTGAGGCCTAGCGTTTATAAAATATTTTCTATCCAAGACCATAGCTTTGAATGCGTTTTCAGACAACTTTACAAGATACCAAGACCATTCTGAGGTCACAATAGCGCAGATGTATCCTAACACAGTGTGTATGAATATATTCTTTTATGATCATTTCTAATGAACAGCTTTGATGTTTAGCAAGCATACGATGCGCCCTAATCTGAATGCTTTTGGGCACAATTTGGGCACAGTGGATGATTTGAGGGAAACTGAAATTCAGCTAAGTGCTAGAAAGAATGGAGCGGGTGATGAGATTCGAACTCACGACTTCAACCTTGGCAAGGTTGCGCTCTACCCCTGAGCTACACCCGCATGCCGTAGCATTGTCTTTAATCTAATGCGAGGCGCATAATAGCCGCTGATTTTGGCAATGCAAGGCTCTTGTTGCTGTCATCGAAAATAAATTAAAATTCTTGCTGGTTCTGCCTCTTGTAGATAAACTTCTGTTATGACTTTAAACCAACAAAAACTGTTTAAATACTTGGCTAGCCTTGGCATTCTGACCGAAACCACCGAACATGAACCGGTGCACACGGTGGAAGATAACCGCAGCCTTCGGGCCAACTTAAATGACCGCCATCAAGCAGCAGCTCACATAAAAAATCTATTTCTTAAAGATAAAAAAGGTAAATTGTGGCTGATTGTCGCTCATGAGCATAAACAAATTGATTTAAAAATCCTGCGACACGAAATCGGCGCCGCTCATTTGTCGTTCGGTAAACCAGACTTATTACATGATGTTTTATCTGTCTTACCCGGGTCCGTGACCCCATTTGCTTTAATCCATGATCAGGATCACCAAGTTAACGTTGTTATTGACCGCGTATTATTAGAAAGCGCGGCTATTAATTGCCATCCTTTAACAAATGCTGCGACGACATTAATCGCAACCAAAGATTTATTGCGCTTTATTGAAACTCTCGGTTTTCAACTGCACATTCTAGAAGCTTAAAAAAAACTTGCCGCCAAGCCATAAACCACCCATTTATATTGTCTATTATAATTAAGGATTATTTCAGGTTATGCCTCCGACTAATACACCGCAGAACAATGCAACTGGATTCCAACTCAGTCATCAGGAACTGGATCAGGCCGCATCTCATACCAAACCCAATAGCTCATCAAGCCCTGCTGTTATTGATAGTGATACAGAAAACTTTACCAATGATGTTATCGAAGCATCGAAAGCAGTGCCAATTCTCGTTGATTTTTGGGCACCGTGGTGTGGTCCGTGTAAACAATTAACTCCGGCGCTTGAAAAAATTGCAGAAAATTCGGGTGGTCTTATAAGACTAGTCAAAATCAACATTGATGATAACCAACAACTAGCCCAACAATTACGTATTCAAACCGTCCCAACGGTTTATGCATTCAAAGACGGTCAACCCGTTGATGCATTTTCAGGCGCATTGCCAGAAAGCCAGATTAAAACTTTTGTCGATAAACTAACCGGTGGTGCTAAACCCCCTATTGAAGCGGCTCTTGATCAAGGTGAAAACTTTTTGGACGAAGGTGATTTTGAAACCGCCGCGGCGATTTTTGCCGAGGTTCAAGCACAAGACCCGGAAAATGAACAAGCCATCGGAGGCATGATCCGCGCGTCCATTGCCAGCGGAACAGTCGATACGGCTGTTGAAATGGTTTCAAGTTTACCCGATCTTCTTAAAACCAAACCTGCCATTAAACGAGCTATATCAGCGCTGGAACTAAGCCAACAAGGGCAACAAGACGACGGTCAAATTAATGATTTAATACAACAACTTGAAAAAAATTCAGCCGACCATGAAGCTCGACTTGCACTGGCAACCGCATATTATAATGCCGGCAACCCTAAAGAAGCCATTGAAACCGTATTGGAACTTATCCGCCAAGACCGTCATTGGAATGATGCCGCAGGGCGCACGCAACTGCTTAAATTTTTTGAAGCCCTTGGCCCTACTCATGATTTAACAACCGAAGGACGGCGAAAACTTTCGACTATTTTATTTTCGTGATACGATCATGATCGGCCTTCATAGAAATTTATTAGAAATCACATACTGAAACTCATAGAAAAATGTCTTTATGAAATCAGACTTAACTACATTTGATCCGGAAATTTTTCCCGACCCGCTACCGATTTTTCCTTTATCTGGTGCGTTGTTACTGCCGTGGGGACAGTTGTCATTACAAATTTTTGAACCCCGTTATATTAATTTGGTGGAAACAGCATTAGCCAATGCCCGACTTGTTGGCATGGTACAAATGAAAGATCTGGACAGTGAAACCGGGCCTGATGATGCCGCCATTTACGATGTCGGATGCATCGGGCGAATTTCATCTTTTACCGAAGCGGAACATGGGCAATTTCAAATCATTTTAACAGGTTTGTTACGCTATCGTATTGTTGACGAGCGACCCTTATACAACGGTTTTAGGCGCGTTACCCCCAACTATCTGCCTTTTGCCAATGATCTTAACCCGTGTTCCGATGAAACCATCAATCGGGACCGGCTTATCTCCTCGTTTAATGCTTTTGCTGATGCCCACGGACTAAATGTTGATGAAAAAACTTTTACAGAAGCCCCGGATGAAGCCATCGTTACATCTTTATCCATGTCCTGCCCATTTAAAGCCCAAGAAAAACAGGCCCTATTAGAGTGCCAAACACTAAGCCAGCGTTGCGATTTGTTAACCGCGCTCTTGGAAATGGCTGTACGCAGTGACGACATCCCAACACCGAATATTCAACATTAATGCCAACAATTTGGCCGTTAACTTAAGGAAATTTTATGAACACTTCTCGTCAAGCTAATCGCAAATTATTAGAAATGTTGGTCTGCCCAACCACCAAAGGACCGTTAGAATACGACGAAAAAGCGCAAGAGCTGATCAGTCATAAAGCCGGACTTGCCTACCCTATAAAAGACGGCATCCCGATTATGTTGCCCGACGTTGCACGGCCATTAAACGGGGCATCATCATGAGCACAGCATATGACGTTCAACATCGGCCCACAGAAATCCGTTTATTGCGTGAAGAAAAGGCTTTGGAAGTTGACTTTGATGATGGACAAACTTTCCGTTTAACCGCCGAACTATTACGTGTTGAAAGTCCTTCTGCTGATGTTCAAGGCCACGGGCCCGATCAGAAAAAAACCATCGGCGGACGTCGTCACGTCGGCATTATGGAAGTCACCGCTGTCGGCAATTACGCCGTCTCTATCAAATTTGACGATCTACACGATACCGGTATTTATACATGGGATTTACTTTATGATTATGGTCAACGCCAAGATCAATTATGGCAAGATTATTTAAAAGCCATCGATGAACAAGGTTTAAGCCGCGATCCTTAAGCCTAATTTTTAAGCGAATAGTCGGTTAATTTAACGCCGACCCGCGGCTTGAGTTATTCGCATCAAAGCCCGGTGACATATTAAATTAGCCGGAAGCCCTGTTGTTTTAGCATCATTTTCAGCTTCGATCGTAATGTCGATGGCGCGGGTTATTTTTATTAGGTTCCAGCGATTTGCTTCGGCTGCTAATTTATCCCGTATTTTATAAAAAACCGGTGGCCGAAGCCCTGCAACAGCAGCTTGGGCGGTTTTTCCTTGGGCCATATGTGCGTTAACAGCCAATAGTTGCTGTAAATGGCGTTGGATAGCGCGCAAAATAGTCACAGCATTTGCACCTTCTGTAAAACTGCTTTCTATGGCCCGGTCTAAAGCGATGTAGTTTCCTGAAAAAACCCCGGCCACAATTTTATCAACGGCAGCTTCGGTATTATCACCAATACATGCCATTGCTTGTTGTAATGTTATGGTCCCGAACCCTGCGTCCGCATCGCCCTTATCAGACAACGCATAAAGTGCTAATTTTTCAACTTCATTACGTACAACGCGTCTATCTCCACCCAAACATCTTGATAAATAATCCATTGCTTGAGTATCTGCTTTTAAACGATGGACAGCTAAAGTTTCCTGAATAACACGGGCAAGCCCGCCACCTTCGTCACCATAACAGGCCACAACTGCCGCCAAGTCAGACTTTTCATACAATTTTCTGAGACTGGATTTGGCTGTTAATTCCCCGGCTTCAACAACTACAAAATCGCCTGTAGGCCCGCTACTTAAAAGCTGTTCAATGGCCGGGGTGGTTTTGTTATCCGCCGCCCTGACCCGGATCGCACGCGGGCCCCCAAGCATAGAAAATGACAAAGCTTCGTCGACCAATTTTCCAGGGTCTTGGTCCAATGGCTTAGCATCCAATGCAACAACTTGAAACGGGTCCGTTATATCATCGACCAAACCTGCCAAGACGTGGCGCGCCCGTTCATCAACTAATCCATGATCAGGACCAAATAGTAATAACGTCCGGGTTTTTGCAGCCGGGTTTTTTAAATAGCTTTCGATATCGCGTGGACTAATTTTCAAAGGATTAACCTTTATTGATTGACCCGACGATAATAAGCGCCCAATTGAATTTTTAATTTTTCAGCTAATTCACCAACAGCCCGGGTTCTTGCATTTTTTTCAGCTGCCAAAGTAGCGTATTGATCCGTTAGTAAATCATAACTCACAGAAGACCTCGATTTAGCACTAAAAACGGCCTTAATGCCATCAATGCTATAGAGTTGATAATTTGCCCGAATGGTTAAATTCGCTCGTGTCGCAAACGCGCTTTTTTTCACAGCCAAAGACGATTTTTCCTCTGTCATCGTTACGATTAATCGATGTGATAAAGGAAACTTTTTACCCTGAGGCTGGAGTGTTTCAATCAGTTTATTACGCAGATCCAAACCTACTTTATCTCTGATTTGCTGGATTTCTATGCGTTGAAAATTTGCTGGAATATCGGCGGTTTTGGTTTGGCTATAAAGCGGGGTAAATCCACACGCTGAAAGTACAAACAGTGATCCTGCGAGCACACATGATTTAAATGACAACATTGATAATCCTGTCAGGTACAACAATAATTTTACGTATCGGTTTGTCGCCAATGGCCTGAGCCACGTTTTTAAGAGCAACGGCTTCACGTTCGGCCACATCCTTGGCGCAGCCCCTTGTTAACTGCACCGAACCCCGGCGTTTACCATTGACCTGTACGGCAACCTCAATAACGTTGTCAACCAGCAAAGCCGGGTCGGCCTCGGGCCATGGCGTATCAACCAACATGTGATCATGACCCATTTCGCGCCACAACGCTTCGGCAATATGTGGCGTCATCGGATTGATCAGACGAATAATCGTTTCCATACCAAACCGTGCGGCCCAGGATGTATTTGAATCTACCCCGTCAAGAGACTGAATTTCATTGGTTAATTCACGAATTCGGGCAACGGCTTTATTAAAATGAAATCGATCTAGGTCATCACTAACATAAGCAATGGTGCGGTGAATATTGCGCTGAACGACCATTAATTTTTCTGATAAATTTTTTGGTTCAGGCATGCCAATATTTGCAAAAGGGGTTTTTGGTTCCATCACCATTCGCCACAATCTGTTTAAATATTTCCATGCCCCTTCAATACCGGCGTCTGACCAGTCTAGATCACGGTCCGGCGGGCTATCGGATAACATAAACAATCGCGCCGTATCGGCCCCATAGGTATCAATAATCCCGTCCGGATCAACTACGTTCTTTTTCGATTTGCTCATTTTTTCCGAACGCCCGCGGGTCACCGCAGCGCCGGTTTCAATATGTTCAAACTGACCGTGAGTTTTTTCAACCACATCGTCAGGCAACAACCAGTTGCCGTCGCTGTCCTGATAGGTGGCATGGCAAACCATACCTTGGGTCAATAAACCCTGAAACGGCTCTTTGATGTCCAGATAACCACAGTCTTTCAAGGCGCGGGTGAAAAACCGGGAATACAATAAATGTAAAACGGCGTGTTCAATGCCGCCTATATATTGATCAACAGGCAACCATTTATTAACGGCCTGTTTAGAAAAAGGCTGTTCTGAATGGGGGGAGCAGAACCGTGCAAAATACCAAGATGATTCAAAGAATGTATCAAATGTATCGGTTTCCCGAGTTGCGTCTTTTCCACAAGTTGGACACGCTACATGTTTCCAAGTCGGATGCCGTGCCAATGGATTTCCCGGTTCATTCAAAATCACATCTTTTGGCAACTCGACTGGCAATTGATCTTCGGGGACAGGCACGATACCGCAGTTTTCACAATGAACAATAGGGATCGGGCAGCCCCAATAACGTTGGCGTGATACGCCCCAATCGCGCAGGCGATAATTAACCGCCCCTTTTCCCATATTCAATTTTTCAAAACGGGTAATGACTTCGCTGATGGCCTGTTGTTTATTCAATCCATTTAAAAAATCTGAATTAATGAGGATGCCATCGCCCGTATAGGCTTCGTCTATGACCGTAAAATCCGGATCTCCCTTGGGTGCGAGGACGGTTTCCACATCAAGGCCATATTTGCGGGCAAAGTCTAAATCCCGCTGATCATGGGCAGGGCAGCCAAAAATGGCACCACTGCCGTATTCCATCAAAACAAAATTGGCGATGTATAGCGGCCACGTCTTGCCTTCGACAAAGGGATGCTTACAGACGAGCCCCGTGTCGAAACCCATTTTTTCAGCCGTTTCGATCATCGCCTCGCTGGTGCCCAGTCGGTTACATTCCTCGCTGAAAGCCTGAATATCCTTGTTGTTTTCCGCCAATTGCAAAGCCAGCGGATGATTGGCGGCGATGGCGCAAAAAGACGCGCCGAAAATGGTATCGGGCCGGGTCGTATAGACTTCGAGGCGCTGGTCATGACCAACAATGTCAAAGTAAATATGGGCGCCTTCGGAACGGCCAATCCATTTTTCCTGCATCAATCGCACCCGGTCTGGCCACCGGTCCAATGTGGATAGGCCCTGTAACAATTCTTCGGCATAATCGGTAATTTTTAAAAACCACTGAAAAAGTTGACGTTTTTCCACAGGCACGCCAGAACGCCAGCCGCAACCGTCAATCACCTGTTCATTAGCCAGAACGGTGTTTTCAACCGGGTCCCAGTTGACCCATGACTGTTTGCGGTAAACTAATCCCTGTTGCAGAAAATCCAGAAACATTTTCTGCTCATGGCGATAATAATCCGGATCGCATGTTGCCAGTTCGCGGCTCCAATCATAGGATAGACCCATGGGTTTTAACTGACCGCGCATGGCAGCGATGTTTTCCCTTGTCCAATCTGCTGGATGCACATTATTAGCAATCGCCGCGTTTTCAGCTGGCAAGCCAAATGCATCCCAACCCATAGGGTGCAACACGTCAAAGCCACGGGCTTTTTTATATCGCGCAACTAAATCACCAAGAGCGTAATTGCGCACATGGCCCATATGAATACGCCCCGATGGATATGGAAACATTTCGAGGACGTAATATTTTGTTTTGTCTGTGTCTTCTGTGGTTTCAAAACATTTTTGGTCGGCCCATATCTGCTGCCAATGGGATTCTGTTTCTTTAAAATTATATCGCGTCATGGTTTTGATTATTTACTTTCCAGCGCAGCATACCGCATTTGCCGAGCTTTTGTTAAAATCGAGTCTTCAATTTTTTGTGCTGTACCTTCTGGAACAGTCATATCGCGCCATGTCCCGTCAGGATTTTTTTGCTGCCTGAATACCGATACACGAACACCATCGGCGCGAAGTGTACGACCAAGTATATATACATTTAATTTAAAACGTTCATTTGGCGATTTTTCGGATGCTTGCCAGTCTGTGATAATAACGCCACCAAATGGGTCCGCGGAACTCACCGGCATAAATGATATCGTATCAAGTGACGCTCGCCATAAAAAACTATTAACCCCAAGACCTACGCCGCCTTGTTGATTGCCATCTTCACCAAATAACGAAATGCCACCTTTACCAAAAATGGTATTGCGCTTTTCATAATCTGCATTAATAGGGTCTTTGCTCGCATCGACAACAATACCTGCTTCTTCGGCAGCACAACCGGAAACGACCAAAACAACGATGAGGCAAAGGCCCCGTAGCCAATGCCATTTGTTATCCGGTGTTCGTGTATTGCCATCAATATTTTTATATTTTGTCATATTTAACCCCAGAAATTCTTTAATCCTAAATTGCTTTCGCTGGATGGACTATAAATAGCCACCTTTGAATTCGTCCTTCGACTGCGACTACTTAAATTTATTGGCTATACTAAGTGCACTTTACCTCGAATTCCAGCCACATTACGGTCCCTTATAAAAATCGTTTAAAAGTTACCGATTATTTTATGTCAGAAAAATGTCCAATACCGGCAAAACCTACAGCACCCGTTTCAAATACCCTTTTTTTATTTTTATTTGTCACCCCGCCTAAAGCAAAAACTGGGACTCTGGTTTTCTGAACAAATTTAGCCAGCCCAATAATGCCAATGGGGTTAGCCGAAACGTGGCTTTGTGTTTTAAATACCGGAGATACAAGGACTGCATCAACACCCATTTTCTCAGCACGATTTAATGCCCGCGCCCTATGCACAGCCGCCGTAACCAACCACTTGGGTTTTATATTTCTATAAACATCACCAGCTTTTTCTCCATACAGTAAATATTCCGGAATATGTAGGCCATCGGCATTGATTTTTCGTGCTAACTGATAATCACCAGAGACCAATAAAGTCATTCCTTTTGTACGGGTAATTTGCATCAATTCATGAGCTATTTTTTCTTTATTCTCAGACCCGTAATGGCGAAATATCACAGCTGTGTCCGAATTTAATTTCTTTATAATTTCTACAGGGTCTGGTGTTCGCTTCAAATCCGTCATAAAAATACGTGGGTACGACGTCTGATTTAACCAATTGTGATTTTTTCTTCGCAACATTTTAATTACTTATTTCTTTGCAAAAGTTTACTCATGGATACCGATCAAACCATTCAACAACGGCTTAATCAAATTCGTCTAGATATAAAACGAGCATCATCAGAATGTGTTGCTCATCATATTGAACCAGAACTTGTTGCCGTTTCAAAATTTCATACCTCCGACCAGATTTTAGCAGCCCTTAATGCAGGACAACGTATATTTGGTGAAAACCGTGTTCAAGAAGCCGCAGACAAGTGGCCGTCATTAAAATCCGCTTTTCCTGATTGTAAACTACACCTCATCGGACCTTTGCAAAGCAATAAAGTCAAACTAGCTTTACAAATTTTCGACGTCATTGAAACTGTTGACCGAGAAAAAATAGCAACCTCGCTTGCAAAACATATGCAACAATCTGGATTATATAAAGACTGCTATATTCAAATCAATACAGGTGAAGAACAACAAAAAGCCGGAATTATTCCAACCGATGCCGATGCATTTATTGCCTTTTGCAAAAATCAGTTACAATTAAAGATTATTGGTTTAATGTGCATACCGCCCGTTGTGGAAAATCCTGCTATGCATTTTGCATTATTAAAAAAAATTGCTGATCGCAACGAGGTGGTCAATCTTTCAATGGGTATGAGTGCCGACTACAAAACAGCGATCCGTTTCGGTGCAACGCATGTGCGTATAGGCACCGCTATATTTGGGCCGAGGCCGACTTAAATCACCGTCTTAATATACGTATCTGTACCTGCTGTTTTTATAATTTCCAGCAAATCTTCCTTGGCTAATGCAATACAGCCTTCGGTTTTCAGGTAACCCTGCTTTGCCACATGCATAAAAATTGCACTGCCACAACCGACAATACACGGCTCATCATTATACCCTACTTCAATGACGACATCATATAGACCGTCTTCGCGCCACAAGTTTTCATAGGAACATCGCCGCGGCAATTTTATATGCTTATTGTATTGATCATCTTTTACATCATCGCACCAGCCGTCTGTTCGTTTGATGATTTGAACCGGTAATTCAGTGCTGATCGGTGTAATTCGGTCAGCGCGATAAAATACCCGGCGGAGCAAAAATAATCCTATTGGCGTCGCCCCATCACCTTCTTTTTTATCAACAATAAATCCGCCTTTGCCCGTTGCACAGGAATAGGTTTTCCCCGCCCATGATAGTTTATCTGGCGATAAGATCTGAATGATCATTAAGGTGTTCCGCTGTTACGTTGTTGGTTTTGTTTCAACCCCTGTAAATCCGTTGATTTATTTGCTGCATCAATCATAGCAGCACTAAACCACCCGCCGGCTGGCGCAACCCGACCATCAATACTTTTTGCAATAGACAGTTTACGCGCTTGATACGCCGCCGCCACTTGCGTAGGGGGAGGCTTTCCTTGTAATTGTTCAGAGGCCATAAATTCAGCCACAGACAATGTGTTTTCTGCCACGACTTGTTTTTGTCTTGCGTCTATTTCATTTTTAGCCCAGGTGGATACTAGGTCAACTAAAGCCGTTTCTGTTTGCTCTCCTACTTTCGTGCTGGCTGTCTCTACATCTTTTATAATGGTCGGGTTTCCTGCCAATTGATTACGATATGCTATTTCTGCGGATGCCCAGTTTGAAATAGGATCATCAGCTTGCGCTTGATTTTTAGCAACGATGTTTTTCGGTTCGTCATCGGGACTTAAGGTGCCGCTGTCATCAATCATTGAAATCATATGCTCGCCAATGTCTTTGCCCGTTGTTTCATCAACAGCGACATTAACAACGGCAGCGGCCGCTCCGATAGGACCAAAATACAGCGCCCCACCTATCACGCGCGAACCCGGATCAAAATCATCGCCGGTAAAACGTCGGTAAAGCTGACCTACCAAAGGGATTTGCTGTAACGGGTTAACCATATCAATGACGTCAAAAAATGTTAATCCGTCCGCTCCAAACAACTCAAAGCCTTTATCGGTTGAAACGCCGGATTGAGTTGCGGGTGTTGTATTTGTGTTAACATTCGTATCAACGATTGATAGACTTTGAATATGCGATGACATGTTTTATCCTTTCTAGCAAATTGTACTTCGCAAGAGCCATGCCAAGATATAAAGCCTTTATATCAATTAGTTACCTAAAATGCCCTTTCCTCCGGCTCGCTATTAGGCAGGACTTGCCGGAGTTTTTTGCAGGGCCATGCAGCCCGTTATATTAAATGACCACTTCGTGCGGCTTTGGTTTTTAGATATGTTTCATTGTGCTTGTTCGCCGGAAAATGATGCGGGACGCGCTCAACCACATCAACACCACACTCGGACAAGGCGTCAACTTTTATTGGATTGTTTGTTAACAACCGCACCCGTTTAAATCCCATTAACTCAAGCATCCTGGCTGCTGGCAAATAAATTCTTTCATCAGCATCAAATCCCAATTGTTCATTTGCATCAATGGTATCAAAACCTTGGTCCTGTAATTCATATGCTCTTAATTTATTAACCAAACCAATGCCACGGCCTTCTTGTGCCAAATATAACAAAATTCCTGAACCATTTTTTGAGATTTCATGGATTGCTCCTTGTAATTGATCGCCGCAATCACACCGTAAGCTGCCGAGCAAATCACCCGTAAAACATTCCGAGTGAACACGCATTAACACCGGCTTTGCCGGGTCCGGCTGACCAATAATGATCGCTAAATGTTCTAATCCCCCGTCCATGGGGCGAAAAGCTTTAACATAAGTATCAACGGCACCTTCGATGGGAACGCGTGCCTGACTAACTAATTTCAGCGACTGTGACGTAGTATTCAAATATTGAAAAATATCACCGGCATCAACAATTAAAATATCATGGCGCAATGCCCATAAATGAATATCATCATTATCAGGTATATTAATTTCAGTGACCACGGCTGCAGGCAATAGCCGCGCATGTTTATTCAGCAATACTGCAGCACTTCGACCATCAAATTGGGTTTGGATTTGGCACTTAAAGTCCGCTTTTTGTAATGTCAAATGTTGACCATTTAATGGATCGGTTACTGCTCTGATCCATTGGCTATTAATTGTTACACTTGGAGTTAGGGAAACGGCATTGTTTTGGGCTTGAGATATTTTCAAAATTTCTGCACGTTTACCTGTAATCATTAACTCAGGCTTTGAGCCACTAATTTCTGTTATCTGTAAAAGGCCGTTGTCGCTTACGCCTTCTACGGAAATGACCATCAAAGCCTTCCCCGCTGTTGGGCCAATGACCACTGGACGTGACCGCCTAAGTTCTGATATGGCCCGATCAACAGCCAAGCGAGATAACGGTGCCCGCGATACAGGCATGCCGCCAAATGTCCTCGTGTTCAAAGTCATAACCTTTTTGTTACCTTTATAAGACCTGTCTTTTCCATTATAAGTTTCCTTAATGGGTAAAGACCGATTATATTGTTCTTAATAAAAACCTGCCTAAATAGTTATACAGTATAAAAATATATTTAAACCAAGAGATATAATTTTAAACCAAGAGACTAAAAACAAGCGTTTTCATACAACCGTTACCAACACTTTTCGCTTATTCAAAGCTTGTCCTAAGATAGGGTTGAATTTCCATAGGACAATAACTGACTTATTTTTTAAACGACAATGGATTAATCATAAGCCATGACAACGGGTAAACAAATACTTCTCGTCGACGATGACCCCACATTGGTCAACATGTTAGCGGAACAATTAGCTCTGCATGAAGAATTCAAGACCATTACCGCTTTAACCGGAGCCAAAGCTTTGGAGCTTGCCAAAGAAAGCTATTACGACGTTATTATCTTAGACGTTGGATTGCCTGATATTGATGGTCGTGAAGTTTGTCGACTAATGCGCCGAAGCAACATTTCGTCACCCATTATTATGTTAACGGGAGCCGACACCGATGCCGATACGATTTTGGGTTTAGACGCCGGGGCAAATGATTACGTAACAAAACCTTTTCGTATTGGTGTTTTATTGGCCCGAATACGCGCCCATATCCGTCAACATGAACGCAGCGATGACGCGCTGTTTACCATTGGGCCATACACTTTTCAGCCCGCCAACAAATTATTACTACATAATGACAATGGTCAAAAAGTTCGCCTAACGGATAAAGAAACAGCGATATTAAAATTTTTATACCGGGCTGGCGACAAAATCGTTGGCCGTGATATTCTGCTTGATGAAGTTTGGGGATATAACGCTGGCGTCACTACGCATACACTTGAAACCCACGTCTATCGATTACGTCAAAAAATTGAAATCGACCCGTCGAATGCGGCACTTTTAGTCACCGAACCCGGCGGTTATCGTTTAGTTCCTTAAATATCCAGACTAATTTAAATCACTGTCTTTGTCTTTGACTTCATAATTAAACAAGGCTTTATCAAAAATTTGGCCCATGCGCACGTTGGACAAAGAAATTTCTGTTTCGATGCCTTGTGCATCAAGCACGGTCCACTGTTTCAATGCAATTGGGCGTAGACTAAAAACCAACGTTAAGCGCCCAGCTAAAGGGTCATCGGCTTTTATCAGCGAAACCCGGGCCACACCGCGCCCACGCTCAAATCCATTGACAATGATATCCCCTGCCTTAAACGACATTTTATCACGTAAAATTAATTCAGCCGGTGTCATGCTCAAATATATTGTTGTCGCATTATCAAGTTCACGATCGACAAACGTCAAATAAGTGCCGTCTGAAATTAATATGTTGGGATTAGGTAAATCATATTCAACACGCATCCGCTTCGGTCGCGCAAGATATAACGTACCTTGTTCTTCTTCGCCATTTGAATCGCGCTGTCTGAACCGCGCCTTTAACGTTGTTAGTTCATTCAGGTATTGTTCTATTTTTATCAGAACTTGCTGATCTTCGGCCGATAATACAACAGTTTTAGCAATAATGGCCTGCGCTTGACCCAAGCCGTCAATGACCAGAACCGTTAAAACAACAGCTAAAATATAAAGAAATCGCTTTTTCATAGTTTTGTTCTTAGATCACTGTTTACCTGCGGTAAAGGAAAACCCACAATGATTTAAATATTTTGCGAGATTTAGATACGCTACAAATATAATCACTAATTAATGTTCCCCAACCATCACTTCGCGGCGCCCCACTCTATTCGCTGGGCTGACAACGCCCTGTTTTTCCATATGTTCAATAATCCGGGCCGCCCGGTTATAACCAATTTGTAAATGCCGTTGAATGAAACTTGTCGAGGCTTTGCCTTCGCGTGCGACGAGCGCTACGGCCTCATCATATAATGCATCACAGGCTTTTTCTTTACCGCCAAACTCTGTTGGTTCTTCACTTTCCGCATCAACCGTTACGTCATCGACATAATCTGGATGGCGCTGGGTTTTTAGATGACGGACGATGTCTTCAACTTCTTCGTCGGATACAAATGGGCCATGAACCCTAGAAATCCGACCACCACCGGCCATATACAGCATATCCCCTTGGCCTAATAATTGTTCAGCCCCTTGTTCGCCTAAAATTGTACGACTATCAATTTTTGATGTCACTTGGAAACTAATACGGGTCGGGAAATTGGCTTTGATTGTACCTGTTATGACATCCACGGATGGCCGTTGTGTCGCCATAATCAAGTGTATACCAGCGGCCCGGGCCATTTGTGCCAAACGTTGAATAGCCGCTTCGACATCTTTGCCGGCGACCAACATCAAATCGGCCATTTCATCGACCACAACAACAATAAATGGCAATGGATCCGTTGGTAATGGTTGTTCTTCCATCACTGGTAAACCTTTTTCATCAAAACCAGTTTGTACTTTGCGGGTTAAAACCTCGCCCTTTTTCTTGGCTTCGAGAATGCGTTTATTATAGCCACCCACATTACGCACGCCTAATTGCGACATGGCACGGTAACGGTCTTCCATTTCCCGCACGGTCCATTTTAAAGCGACAACAGCTTTTGACGGGTCTGTAACTACGGGTGTTAATAAATGCGGGATGCCTTCATACACGGATAATTCCAACATTTTTGGATCTATCATAATTAATCGACACTCATCAGGCGTTCGTGAATATAACAATGATAAAATCATGGTGTTCATTGCCACCGATTTACCCGACCCCGTGGTCCCTGCAATTAATAAATGTGGCATCCTGGCAAGGTCGGCCATCATTGGCACACCGCCGATGTCTTTACCCAAAGCCAACGGTAGCTTTGCCGCTGTTTTTTCAAATTCTACGGAGCTCAACATTTCTCGCAAAGACACCATTTCCCGTGTCACATTCGGCATTTCAATACCAATGACACTGCGCCCGGGGACAACAGCGATACGCACGGAGACGGCGCTCATTGACCTTGCGATGTCATCCGCCAAACCAATCACGCGGGATGTTTTTGTTCCGGGCGCCGGTTCTAATTCATATAATGTGACGACAGGACCGGGGCGAACTTTGACAATTTCACCCTTGACGCCAAAATCAGCCAGTACCGTGCCTAAATAGATAGCATTTTGTTCTAAAGCATCTTTTTGAATGGCGGACGCCTTGGCTGTTGGCTCAAATTCTTCTAATAAATCTAATGACGGTAGCTCATATTCATCTGATGGTCCTAAATCCAGTTTACCTTGAACAATGGATTTTGCGCGTTTGCTTTTTTCAAGTTTAGTTTTTGCATCTGCAACCAGGCCTGTTCGCGAGTTTTGTTGCTGTTTGTTATTGTCATCATCCGCGTTATCAAGACGATTTTTTTCGCCAAAACGCACAGACACACGACCATCATTGTCATTTATATTTTTTTCATTGCGTCGTTTTATATCATTTCTGCCATTAACCTTCCGGCCCAAAATTTGGCCAACAACAGTTTTACCATAATGAACCATAATAATAATTGTCTGGATTGATTTTTTCACACCTTTAAAAAAGTGAGTTGTAAAATCACGCCATTCCTGCCAAGTGGACCCCACAGCCAATGCAAATAACGCCATGATTGGTAACGGTAATGCCAGAACAAAAGCCCAGTTTGGGACAACCACAGCCCATTTTGTTAGCTGTGTCGTTAGTTGGGTAAATAGTAAATCACCGACAAGTCCACCCATGCCAGCAACCAACGGCCAATTTGACGGAATTGTTATTGCCGCCAACATAATTGTCATTAGAATCACGGATGTCACAATATATAGTATCGCCATCATCGGATGGCGCCCGACTACAGACAGTTGTTTACGGCGCACCATTTTATAGCCCCAAACAAAAATTATCAGAGCAGGAACAACACCAGCAAAGCCCGATGTTTGCAAAATCATATCGGCGAGGATAGCGCCAGTAACCCCAAATATATTTTGCGCTTGGTTATCGGTTGCAATATTCAAAGATGGATCACCTGGTGAATAGCTAAAAACCGCAGCAACGATAACGGTTGCAACGATCATTAAGGTGGCCCCGATTATTTCTGCTACTCTGTTCAGCACAAATTTTTGTGCATAATCAGGTAAAAATCCCGGAAAAAATCCCGAGCGAACGCCAGCACCAGTTGAGGTGGATTGCGTTTGTGAATTCATTTTTAGCATATGTACCATACACTAACATTTAACGTATGAAAATTTACAACACCTTAACAAGCCGCTTTAAAGCCATTTCAGTTGTTTTTAAATCATGAACCAACGCCACACGGATATACGGATGCCCCGGATTTTCATTATTTTCATCAGCTGCACTGATATAGGCACCGGGTAAAACACGTAATGCGTATTCCGACCATAGTTTTTTGGTCATTTTTTCACCGTCTCCTACATCCAACCAAAGAAAAAAACCGGCTTTTGGTCTCACGAAGTTAATTTTAGAGCCTAAAATTTTTTCAGCTAAATCAAATTTTGCCTGATACAGTTTACGGTTTTCAATGACATGTTTTTCATCGTTCCATAATTTTACCGCCGCCGCCATCAATGGCATCGGCATTTGCGGGCCAATATAATTGCGAATGCGTTTAAACATTTTTATAAATGCTGGGTCACCGGCCACAAACCCTGATCTTAAACCCGGTGCGCTCGAGCGTTTTGATAAAGAATGAAATGTGATGACATTGTGCAAACTTCCTCCCATTTCTTGGCATGCTTGTAAAATTCCCGGAGGCTTTTCCTGATCATAAATATCCGCATAACATTCATCTGCAACCAATAAAAAATTATGTTTTCTCGAACACTTAATGGCTTTTTTTAATGTATCTATGTCAGCCACCGCACCTTGTGGGTTTGATGGACTGCATAAATAATATATTTGAATACGATCCAGTGTTGACGCGTCCAAGGCCGTGATATCGGGTATAAATCCATTGTCTTTATTTGCCGTTAAATATAAACAGTCCGCTCCGCTGACAACAGCCGCGGCTCCGTATACATGATATAATGGGTTTGGCATGGCAATAATTGGTTTTGGCTGCCCCGGTTTGACCGTCACGGCAACCGTTGTTATTAGGTAGAGCGCTTCCCTTGTGCCGACAACAGGTAACACATGGTCATCTGCATTAATAAGGTCTGACAATTGATATCGATTATTCAACCAATTTATGGCTGCGGATCTGAATTCCTTTGTTCCGTCACCCGGCGGGTAACGGCTCCATAAGTCACTATTTTCGGCTATTGTGTCCGCGATAATTTTTGGCGGTTCATGTTTTGGTTCACCAATTGATAAAACCAAAGGTGGCGCATCAGTTGTTGGTGTTATGTCTGCTAACAGTTGCCTTAACTGGTCAAACGGGTAATCCGGCAAACTTTCAAGAACTGGGTTTATTTTCATTATATTTCCGATTTTTGTTGTTCCCTGATCTTCCCCACTTACTCATTTTTATCAAGTACCTGTTGCTTATTATTATAGTCAAAAAAAGGGCCCGCTGCTATGCGGACCCTTAAAGATTTGTGTTTTTCTGATTGCTTTATAAAGTTTGTGAACCTTTTCCAAATTCTGGATAAGCTTCCATACCACATTCAGATTTATCTAATCCTTCAGCTTCTGCATCTTCGCTGACACGAATACCGACCGTTATTTTCAGGATTGCCCAAAGAACAGAGGATGTGACAACAACAAATGCGCCAATAGCCACAATACCCGTAAATTGTACGGTGATTGTGCTGCCGCCGAAAATACCAACGGCCAGTGTACCCCAAATACCAGCAACTAAATGTACAGGGATCGCACCAACGACGTCATCGATTTTGAATTTATCCAACAATGGAATCGATAATACAGCGAGGACGCCGCCAATGGCACCAACAAGAATTGAAATTGATGGGTCCTGTAAGTCAGGTCCGGCTGTAATCGAAACCAAACCGGCAAGTGCGCCGTTCAACGCCATCGTTACATCGACTTTTTTATAAATCAAATAGGTCAAAACCATTGCAGCGACGACACCTCCCGCGGCACCAAGATTTGTATTAACATAAACGATCGACATTGCTGTTGCGTTTAGCGCGCTGCCTAATGCTAATTGTGATCCGCCGTTAAAACCAAACCATCCGAACCACAATAAAAATGTTCCAAGCGTTGCTAAGGGAAGATTTGATCCGGGAATGGGCCGAACCGCACCGTTGGAAGCGTATTTACCGTTACGGGCGCCAAGAATAATCGCACCTGTTAACGCTGCCCAACCGCCAACGGAATGAACTAAAGTTGAGCCTGCAAAATCGGTAAATCCTATTTCGCTTAACCAACCACCACCCCAAACCCATGATCCTGTGATCGGGTAAATAAATGCGGACAAGACAACAACAAAGGCCATGAATGGCCATAATTTAATCCGTTCTGCCACGGTCCCTGATACAATGGATGCTGCTGTTGCAACAAAGACCATTTGGAAAAACCAATCTGATGCCACGGAATATCCATTGCCGACTACGGCTTTTACCTGTTCAGGTGTTGCCTCACCGCCTGCGTTAATCAAGGCTAATTCTGCATCCGATGAACGGTAGAACAAATTTAATGTACCCATAAATCCGCCATTGACGTCCGTATACATCAAACTGTACCCGACCAGATAAAATACAATTCCTGCTATGGAATATAGTGCGATATTTTTTAAGCAAATCGTCGCTGTATTTTTGGTTCTAACCAGACCTGATTCTAACATGGCAAAACCGGCTGCCATCAACATCACTAAAATACCGTGAATTAAAAAAGAGAATGTATTAAAGACAAATTGGGTTTCTTCTGACACTTGGGCTTGTGCCGGGTCGCTTATCAAAGCCGTTGTTAATGTTGCGCCGGCAATTACAAGCAATGACATTTTAAGTTTATTTTTTAACATTTATAAATCTCCTTTATAGCGCGTCAGAACCGGATTCACCGGTCCGAATTCGAACGGCTTTATCGATTGAATAAACAAAAATTTTGCCGTCACCGATTTTTCCTGTTTCTGCAGCTTTCACAACAACGTCGACAACCTGTTCAACGAGATCATCATTAACAGCGATTTCCAATTTAACTTTTGGCAAAAAATTAACTGTGTATTCTGCGCCACGATATATTTCTGCTTGTCCTTTTTGCCGTCCAAAGCCTTTGACTTCGCTAACGGTCATGCCTTCGATTCCTACTGATGTTAGTGCTTCGCGCACTTCTTCGAGTTTGAAGGGCTTAATGACAGCCATTATGAGCTTCATCTTTACTGTCCTTTCTATCTGTTGCCTCGCCAATTGGTCCGCATATTAGCTATGACAAACAATAAATAAGTATTTTGCGGTCCTTAATTCTTTTGTGCACCTAGTAATACAAAACCCATGCCATTTTTTTTAGTTTTGTGATTTTACAGTTATTTCAATAGCTTAAATTGGTTTTACTTCTTCCAATCTTTAATTTTTCTTTTTATTATGCCTATTTTTAAGGCGCGGCTGTTTGTTGCCTATTTTTTAATCAAACTTATTACGCTGATTCATTTACCCATGTTTTACTGGTCAGTACGGTTTATGACGCGTAAAATATTTATATTATTTTGACTAAATTTTCGTATTTACACTTAATCAAGTTGGTAAATAGCAACCTCATGAAATCTGACGTACTTATAATTGGTGGTGGTCTTGTAGGACTGGCCATTGCCTCATCCCTCGCCCAAATTGGTCTTTCGGTCCATGTCATCGATAATAATAAAGCTGGAAATGATGTAATACCTGCTTTTGATGGACGGGCTTCAGCCATTGCCCAAGGCTCTAAACGTGTGCTTGATGGCATTGGCGTATGGCAGCATTTACCCGTTCCTCCATCACCTATTCAAGATATTCGTATCAGCGATCAGCAGTCTTTATTTTTTTTACACTTTGATCATACAGATCTCGGACTAGGCCCTCTTGGTTATATGCTTGAAAATCGTCATTTACGCATTGCACTGCATAATCGGTGTCAAGAATTGTCAGATTTTCTAACCGTTATTCAACCTGATACCGTTCAATCCATTAACCGAAACGCCAATTTTGTCAGCGCTACATTATCAAGCGGTAAAAAAATCCAAAGTAAATTGTTGATTGGTGCTGACGGGCGATCATCACAAACGCGACTTAATGCAAACATTGACGTAATCCGTTGGCCATATCATCAGACGGCGATTGTCTGCACCGTTAAGCACGATATCAGCCATGATTTTATTGCCCATGAACATTTTCTTAAATCCGGGCCTTTTGCCATATTACCGCTTAACGGTGATGGCGACCCTGATAACGGTTTTAAAGGCAATCTTTCTTCTATTGTTTGGACTGAAACGACCGAGCTTGCCGAAGAAATCATGTCTGCAGATGACCATATTTTTATGCGTGAATTACGTTACCGTTTCGGCGACTTTTTAGGCAAAATTGAATGCATCGGTCCTAGGTTCAGCTATCCTCTTGGACTGCAACTTGCCAATCAGTTTGTCGATCAACGCCTTGTGTTAATTGGTGATGCCGCTCATGGCATGCACCCAATCGCAGGCCAGGGTTTGAACATGGGATTGCGCGATGTTGCCGCGTTGACAGATGTTTTAAAGCTTAATCAACAATTAGGTGGGGATTTGGGATCAACCACAGCACTTGATCAATACCAAATCAAACGGCGCCTTGATAATGGTTTGATGGTGGGAGCCACGGATATTTTAAACCGATTGTTTTCCAATAACATCCCTGCCATCAAACTGGCCCGAGATATTGGTCTTGGTCTCGTTCATCAATTGCCGCCTGTTAAAAAGTTTTTTATGAAAAACGCCATGGGTTTAGTTGGCGACATCCCCTCATTGATGCGGGAGCCCATTAAAGACGAGTAACCATTACTCTCGGTTATCCCATACCCGTTTACTAAATAAAAGCGCGCCCCCAAATTATTTATTAACCGGAACCATGCCTTTTGGCACGGGAATAGATGAGGCGTTTTTTTGCTCAACAGATCTTTTTTCAGGTGCGATCTTGTCGGGGGTTTCTTTTTTGACGGGCTTTAATTTCACAGAAAGTTTTTTAGTCTCATATTCTGATTTATTTGACGCTTTTTTATCAACAAGCACGGGTTGTTGATCACCTCCCCGCAAACGCAACAAAATATCATCTAATTGATCAAGGTTTTCATAATCAATTGCAACCCGGCCTTTTTGGCCATCAAAGTCTATGCTGACGTTTAAACCTAAAATTAAGGCTAAATCCCTTTCAAGGGCAATTGTGTCCGTTGATTTTTGGTTTGACTGTATTTTTTTCGATGTCGCTGGCTTTGCAGGTTTTTTAACCCGGGCTTCAATTTGACGCACGCTCCACTGCTTTTTAACAACCTCATCGGCCAAGTTTTCACAATCCGGGTGGTTCAGCAACGCCCGCCCATGACCAGCAGACAGCAGCCCGTTTTCGATCATCGTTTGGACTTTTTTTGGCAATGATAATAAACGCAATGTATTGGCCACATGACTACGGCTTTTGCCCAAAGATTGCGCGAGCACATCTTGAGTATGATTAAATTCATCCATCAAGCGCCGGTATCCAGCAGCTTCATCCATCACTGATAAATCTTGGCGTTGCAAGTTTTCAATTAAACCCACTTCCAAAGCTTCTTGGTCGCTAAATGCACGGACAATTACCGGAACTTCGTGCAAGCCTGCTTTTTGCGCAGCTTGCCACCGTCGCTCACCAGCGATAATTTCATAAAACCCTTCGTTATCCGGGTCAACACGTACTAACAATGGCTGTAATACACCCTTTGCTTTTAACGATATCGCCAATTCATCAATATCCGCTTCATTGACTTTTGTTCTTGGCTGATAGCGTCCCGGTTTTAATTTATCAACGCCAATGCGTTTTCCAACGTCATTTTGTCCACCAACGACCGAAAGCTTGGGCGCGTCACCCAAAAGCGCCGATAGACCGCGGCCTAAATTCTTTTTTTGTTTTGCGTCAACCATTATGCGGATATCCTGTTTTCACGATGTATAACTTCTCCGGCCAAGTTTAAATACGCCTTGGACCCTGCGCAATTAACGTCATAAACCAAGACCGGTCGACCATGTGACGGGGCTTCGGAAATACGCACATTTCTTGGAATAACCGTGTCATAAACTTTATCGCCAAAATATTCACGCACATCATTGGCGACCATTTCCGACAAATTATTTCGGCTATCATGCATGGTTAAAACGATACCCTGAATTTCCAAGCCCTGATTAAAAGTCGTTTTAACCCGGTCAATTGTGCGAATGAGATGGCTAATGCCTTCGAGTGCGAAAAATTCACATTGCAAGGGCACCAAGACAGCATGGGCCGCGACCAAAGCATTGATGGTTAACAAATTTAAAGCCGGCGGGCAGTCGATGAGGATATAATCAAAAATACCGGCACCCGCCACCAAACGATCACGCAGACAATATTCCCGGCCGCTGATATCCACCAACTCCAATTCAGCGCCAGATAAATCCGCGCCCGACGGAACGATGCTTAATCCTGGAATTTCCGTTTCCAAAACACCATCCATCAAGCCATTCATACCCATTAAAATTTGATAGGAATTAATTTCCCGGGCTTCGTAAGCAACACCTAATCCTGTGCTGGCATTGCCTTGCGGGTCTAAATCGATAATTAAAACACTTTGCCCGATAGCAGCCAGAGCCGTTGCCAGATTTATGGCTGTTGTGGTTTTACCCACACCGCCTTTTTGATTAGCAATGGCGAGTATCCGCGTACTATGGCTTCCATTCAGGAGTTCTCGATCATTACCCACGATGAACACATTCCTTTATTTTCAGGAGACATCCAGAACCTCCAGAAAGGCTCGGAATTTCAGACACATTCATTGTCCAACTTTTATCAGCTTGCGTCAATTCCTGTTGATAGTTTTCGCCTTTTAAAAATAACATCGTCGATGCTTTATGTTGAATGTGTTGGCTTAATTTTAATAAATTTTCCAGCGGCGCCAATGCCCGCGCCGTTATCACATCAGCATTCAAATTTTCAATGTTTTCTATGCGCTGGCAATGTACTGTAACACCAGCATTCGTTTCCCTGTTGACTTCGCGTAAAAAAACAGCTTTTCGTTGATCGGATTCAACAAGATGTACATTAAAATCTGTTTTCTGATCCGCAGCTATCGCTAATATTATACCTGGCAATCCAGCCCCACTTCCCAAATCAACAAGAATTTTTGCTGTTTCCGGAATGTGTTTGATTATCTGCAAACTGTCCAAAATATGGCGGCGCCAAAAATCATCCAGCGTTTTAGGGCCCACTAAGTTTATTTTCCGCTGCCATTTTTGCAACATCCCTTCATAACGGCATAGATTTTCCATCACCCTCAAAGACAGGCCAAACTGATCCTGTAAGTCATTTTGTCCATAGTTTTCATGATTATTGATCATCAACTAACCACTCAGAGACAAAATTGTTTCACGTGAAACATCTACCAAAGTCATGATTGCGCAACACTTCGTTTTTGCCGTTTAACATAAGCCAACAAATTAACAAGGGCCGCAGGCGTGACACCAGAAATTCGAGAAGCTGCGCCTAGCGTGGATGGCCGAATATCGGTAAGTTTAGAACACACCTCAGTTGATAAACCAGCTATGTCGTTGTACCGAACATCGTTTGGAATTTTTAATCCTTCATCTCGCTTGAAAGCTTTTATGTCGGCAGATTGCCGATCTAAATAACCAGAATATAAAGCTTCGATTTCTAATTGTTGCTGATGGGCAGAAGACACCACTGATAATTCAGGCCAAATATTTTGTAAATCTAAAAATGAAACGGATGGATAAGCGAGCACATCAAAACCATTTCTCACAACACCATCCATTGTTACTGGTAACCCGTGCTGACGATATTGATTGGGGCTTAAAGATAACGAACCAAGAAGTTGGCGTGCCGCATCAAGAGACGCCTTTTTATTATTATAATGCTGTAGCCGGATAGAACCAACACAACCGAATTCTGCCCCTTTGGCCGTTAACCTTTGATCCGCGTTATCCGCACGTAATAATAATCGATATTCAGCACGCGAAGTAAACATGCGATACGGCTCAGTCGTGCCATTGGAAATTAGATCATCTATCATCACTCCGCTATAGCCTTCACTACGATCAATGATAAAATCGCTAGAATTGGTGCACCGCCTTGCTGCATTGACACCAGCTATAAGACCTTGGGCCGCGGCTTCTTCGTATCCCGTTGTTCCGTTTATTTGCCCAGCTAAATAAAATCCCGGTACTTTTTTTGTTTCCAACGTTGGTTTTAATTCACGGGCATCAATGTAATCATATTCTATGGCATAACCGGGCTGAACCATTTTAGCATTTTCTAAACCGGGAATCGTATGCAGTAATTGGTTTTGAACTTTAGCCGGCAATGAATTAGAAATACCGTTTGGATAGACCAAATCGGAGGTTAGTCCTTCGGGCTCTAGAAAGATTTGATGCCGATCACGGCCAGAAAACCGTACGATTTTATCTTCGACAGAAGGGCAATAACGCGGGCCCGTTCCCGATATTTGTCCTGAATACATAGCTGACTGATGTAAATTATCTGATATCACTTTATGCGTTTTTGGTGTCGTGCCTGTTATATAACAAGAAATTTGTGGAACCTTAATGGTATCTGTCATTGTCGAAAATGGGATAGCAGGGTTATCACCTATCTGCTCATCCAGTATTTTCCAATTAATTGTTTTACCATCAAGCCTTGGTGGGGTTCCGGTTTTTAATCGGCCCCTGCGGAATCCCAATCGTTTAAGCGTATAAGCTAATGCAACGGCAGACTTATCCCCTACCCGACCTGCCTCAATTCGGGTCATGCCAATATGGATCAACCCCCGTAAAAAAGTGCCGGTCGTTAAAACAACGGATTTACACTTAATCAATAGTCCAGACTCGATCAGTACACCGCATACGGAACCGTTTGTATCCGTTTTTAAATCAACGACCATGGCTTCTTGAACGGTTAAATTGACGTATTGATCTAATAAATTTTGTATTGCTGTTCTGTAAAGATCACGATCTGCTTGTGCACGCGGCCCGCGAACCGCCGGGCCTTTACTGCTATTTAACATCCGGAATTGGATACCCGATTGATCAATGGCTTTCCCCATCAAACCATCAAGGGCATCAATTTCTCGCACCAATTGACCTTTGGCCAGACCCCCTATGGCTGGGTTACAAGACATTTCACCAATAGTCGATTTTTTTAAAGTAAGTAAAAGTGTTGATGCACCCACGCGTGACGCTGCAGCCGCGGCTTCGCAACCAGCATGACCGCCACCAATGACGATGACGTCGAAAATGTTTCTATTATTTTCCATGGCCGGAATGTAGGTGAACTGTGATAGGCTGTCAATCTGTCAGATGATATATCAGTTGGTCTATGTAAACCGAAGCAACACAGAAGAATGTTTCACGTGAAACAAAATAATCAAAAATGCTTATTACGATTATTTTCCAATACAAAAATCAGCAAAAATCACATCAAGCAAGTCTTCGACATCAACACGTCCTGTAATTCGACCGAGCTCAGTGGCAGCCGCCCTTAGATCTTCGGCAACGAGCTCGGACCCACTACCCTGTTTCCAAACGGAAAGGCCTTGTTCAAGGGCATGCACACAGCGCCCTAACGAAAGCCTATGTCGTTCGCGCGTAATCACCGGAGACGAAGATTGTGATGCGATTTCATGGACGTGGCCATTAAGCATTTCTATAAAACCATCCATACCAAAACCTGTTTTAACGGAAACCACTGGATAGGATTGAGTCACAAAATCATCATCCATAAGATCTGCTTTATTAACAAAAACCATCGATTGCTCGGTTATCAATTTTTGTGTTTGATCATCAATATCAGGCCAAGAGCCACCGTCCAACAAAACAATACTTAAATCAGCTTGTTGATTTTTATCGAGGGCGCGGCGCACTCCTTGGGCTTCGATATCATCAGCCGTTAAACGCAAGCCTGCCGTATCGGATAAAATGACCGGCACGCCCGACAAAACCATATGCACATCGACAATATCACGGGTCGTCCCTGGTGTTGATGAAATAATAGCTGCATCACGTTTAGCAATAGCATTCAAAAGACTTGATTTGCCAGCATTCGGAGGACCGACAATCACCACCGAAACACCCTCACGTAACCGTTGTCCACGTTTTCCGTCGTTAAGATGATCATTAATGGTCAATAATAAATTTTCAAGTTGGGTAATAGCCTGATATTCAAGATCGTCAGGGATGTCTTCTTCAGCAAAATCAATAGTGGCTTCGATATGAGCCAATAACTTAATCAATCCGTCACGCCAATGGCTATATAATTGACCCAATTCACCTTGCATTTGTCGCACGGCCTGATGTTTTTGAGCTTCTGTTTCAGCATCAATTAAATCAGCTAAACCTTCGACCTCAGTCAGATCCATTTTTCCATTTTCAAAAGCGCGTCTGGAAAATTCACCGGGTTCAGCAAGCCGAACATCAGGTAAATAAGAGATGGCATCAAAAACACTTTCAATAACGGCCATTCCCCCGTGTACATGGAATTCAACAACATCTTCACCGGTGAAACTATGCGGCCCTTTAAACCCCAGAACCAAGGCATGGTCCAAAAGTTGGTGCGTACCCGGATGGTAAAGGCGTGCCAGTCGTGCCGTTCTGTCGACACATATATTAGTCGCCAGTTTGCCTGCTATACAAAAGCTACTCGGACCAGATAACCTGATAACCGCAACCCCACAACGACCCTGACCACTCGCCAATGCGAAAATAGTGTCATCAAAGGAATAGCCGGGCATTACATATCAAGCCAATAAAAATAAAAATGAACCCGCTGTAGATTGAAACAAAGACTAATCATTGATAGTAACCTGATGATGGGTCAAAACGAGGTCTTTGACAACGTCACCAGCCTGAAGATGCTGGGAAATTATACGGTCGACATCCTCTTTATTATTACACTGGTACCAAATACCCGCAGGATAAATAACAAGCGTTGGACCAAGTTCACAACGATCCAGACAACCAGAAGTATTTATACGAACGTTTTTAATGTTTTTAGTTTTAACTTGGTTTTTCATGTAATCACGCAGGCCGATAGAATTTTTACGAGCGCACGATCCGCGTTTATGACCAACGGAACGTTCATTAGTACAGAAAAAAACATGCTGTTCAAAATAAGGTGACATATCAAAAGATCGTTGTTCAGCTGTCATCAGACTTAGATCCTGATAAATTTCCCCAGAACATTTTTTGTAAATTTTCCATGCCTTGCATACCTGCGGGCATAAAAGAATTCATCAAATTGTCAGCATCCATAGAAGAAATAGATGCAATAATTCTTTTGGTTATTTCGTCACTGATTTGCTGCTGCATAGGCTGAATATCCGGAAGGCCGAGAAAATCTCTAGCTTCCGAAGGAGTACAGTCAATATCAATGTTAATTTTCATAATACAAACCTTTAAACAAAACGTTGAAAAAACAAACCAGACAAACAACTTATATAAGACCCATTAGCACCGAAACTGCGAGAGTGAAAAAGGATTAATTTTGCAAAACCTGCTCAAAAAAAATAACTTAAACAATGAGTCCAGTCCATATTTAAAACAGCACAAAGATAACCCGGTACATTGGCAACCTTGGAACACAGATGTCTTACAGCGCGCCAAGCAAAGCAACAAGCCTATATTATTATCTATTGGTTATTCGGCCTGTCATTGGTGCCATGTTATGGCACACGAGAGTTTCGAAAATAAAGAAACAGCTAAAATTATGAATAAACTATACATCAACATTAAAGTTGACCGTGAAGAAAGGCCCGATTTGGACCATATATACCAACAATCCCTATCCATAATGGGAGAACAAGGTGGATGGCCATTAACGCTATTTTTATTACCCGACGGCAAGCCGTTTTCAGGTGGAACATATTTCCCGCCAACACAACAATATGGTCGCCCCGGGTTCCCTGAATTATTAAAATATATGGAAAGCTTATACCGTAAAGAAACAAAAAAAGTAGAAAAAGTTGCCGAGCAAATCACAAGTGCAATTCGTCAACAATCAACCCACCCCATAAAACCAATAAAAAAGCCGGCACATGACAAAGATATAAAAACCGTCCAAAGGCTTTTATCCCAGATGGATATGACATATGGCGGCACACTCGGCGCACCGAAATTTCCACAGCCATTAATACTGAAATATCTTTGGCACCATTACTTAGATGACACAACCACGGAAACGGCTAAAAAGTGTTATGATGCCGTAATAATCACATTGGATGCCATCAACAACGGCGGCATATATGATCATTTAGCCGGTGGTTATTCCCGCTATTCAACAGATGAATTTTGGTTAGCACCACATTTTGAAAAAATGTTATACGATAATGCATTGATCATAGATATATTAACAGATGTCTATGCAGCTACCGGGCGACATTTATATAAAACGCGCATACAAGAAACCATCGATTGGCTGGATAAAGACCTGCGCCCAAATAGACCAATTAACGGAAACAAACACCCGGCGTTTGCAGCCGCACTTGATGCAGATAGCGAAGGAATAGAAGGTAAGTTTTATATTTGGCAAGAAGCTGAAATAGATGAAATATTAAAACAACGCTCAGAAAAATTTAAAAAAATATTTAATGTGACAAAATATGGGAATTGGGAACATACGAATATTCTTAATACCTCAGCAGCGTTTTCAGAAAATTTAGATATTACTGAGTATGAAAAGGATAAAATTAAACTACTAAAAGCACGCAACCAAAGAATACATCCAGAAATGGACGATAAAATATTAGCTGATTGGAATGCATTAACGATTAAAGCCATCGCCAAGGCCGGCGCCATTTGCAATCAACCAAAATGGGTAGATATGGCCGTATCAGCCTATAACTTTATAAACAATTACATGTGCGATCAAACCGGGCAACTGACACATGTACTCTCTGACAAACATAATCCAAAAAAAGCGATGTTGGAAGACTATGCAAATATGTGCGATGCAGCATTAACCATATATCAGGTAACAAACCAGAAAGATGCCCTAACAAAAGCCATCAATTGGATCGCTATCATCGAAAAAAATTATGCATCTGATGGAACCGAAATCGGTTATTATCAAACTCATAAAAACGCAACAGATATCGTTTCAAGGCCAAAAATTACAACGGATAATGTAACGCCTTCGGGCAACAGTACATTGGCGTGTGTGTTTGCCAAATTATATTTAATCACAACAGATGTTAAATACCGGACAGCAGCAGAAAATTTGATTGAACAGATAGAACCAGATAATACAGACCACGCCACTGCATACGTCGTTTTATTAACAGCAAAATCATTATTAAAACAATCAAAACAATTGATCATTATCGGTAAAGCAAAAACAAAAACCGAAAAAAAGTTTTTGTCTGAAATATATCGTTGTGGATTGCCGGATGGTATTGTTCAAAGGTACAAAACAAAAGAAATAATAGAAAAACAACACCCAGCTTATGGTAAAAACCAAATTGACGATAAATTAACGCTCTATATGTGTAAACAAAAAACATGTTCCAAACCCATAACAACGCAACAAGAGTTGTTAAAGTATCTGGAAAAGAAGCCATGAATATCATTAATTATATGAGCTATTTAACTTCCTTGGGAACAATAACAGCCTTTAGTGAAGAAAACGCCATCATCGCCATAGAATGGGGGCAAATAGAAAACCCTCAACCCAATGAACTACTAATCGCACTTGGAAAACAATTAGAATTGTATTTCGATGGTAAATTGGAAAATTTCAATGTTAAGGTTAAAGCAAAAGGCACAACATATCAAAAAGCCGTATGGAATGAAATGTTAACCATACCATATGGACAGACACGTACATATACGGAGATATCAAAAAGATTATCAAGTTCGCCACGAGCTGTGGGAACAGCATGTGGTAAAAATCCCATACCCATCATCATCCCATGTCACAGAATAATTTCAACAAACGGCAGTATGGGCGGTTATTCGGCTGGATCAGGTATAACGACCAAGATTAATTTATTAAACTTAGAAGGCGCGATTATATAAATCGTAGACCAAATACACTAGGATCAAAACACATTCAATTTATGTAAGCCCTATTAAGGCACACTACATTAACACGGCTAATGTATCTAAAGTCATTGAAAGCGCACCACCTGAGCTGCAGCCTTTAAATATGTTTAGCAAACAGATCTGCACGCACAAAATTGATGAATTAAATAAATGTTGACCCTAGGTATTCATAGAATCGAAAAAATCTGTATTGGTTTTGGAATGTTTAAGTTTTTCGAGCAAAAACTCCATAGCATCAGCCGGACCCATAGGCATTAGAATACGACGTAAAACCCACATTTTTGACAATGTATTTTTTTCAACCAACAATTCTTCTTTGCGAGTGCCGGATTTAGTAATATCGATACATGGCCAAGTCCGTTTATCACTTAATTTACGATCAAGAATAATTTCAGAGTTACCGGTCCCTTTAAATTCTTCAAAAATAACTTCATCCATGCGGGAACCAGTATCAATCAAGGCTGTTGATATAATCGTCAACGATCCGCCTTCTTCGATATTTCGTGCTGCACCGAAAAATCGCTTGGGACGCTGTAAAGCATTGGAATCGACACCGCCCGTTAGAACCTTACCGCTTGATGGCACAACAGTATTATAAGCCCGCGCTAGACGCGTAATAGAGTCTAATAAAATAATAACATCACGTTTATGTTCAACCAAACGTTTGGCTTTTTCTATAACCATTTCAGCAACTTGCACATGCCGTGCTGCAGGTTCATCAAAAGTTGAACTGACAACTTCACCTTTAACAGAACGCGCCATATCAGTTACTTCTTCGGGGCGTTCATCGATTAATAAAACGATTAAATACGTTTCAGGATAATTAGCCGCTATGCTGTGGGCAATATTTTGCAACATCACCGTTTTTCCTGTGCGCGGTGGCGCCACAATTAAAGCACGCTGACCTTTACCAATGGGACAAATAAGATCAAGAACCCGGTGCGTTTTGTCTTTCACCAATGGATCATCGATTTCCATAGTCAAACGACTATCGGGATAAAGCGGCGTTAAATTATCAAAATTAATACGATGACGCACATCATCAGGATCAGCAAAATTAACCTGATTTACTTTTAATAAAGCAAAATAACGTTCGCCATCTTTGGGCGCACGAATTTCGCCATCAACAGTGTCACCTGTACGCAAACTAAATTTACGGATCTGGCTAGGAGAAACATAAATATCATCAGGTCCAGGCAAGTAATTTGATTCAGAACTTCTTAAAAAGCCAAAACCATCCTGAAGCACTTCTAAGACACCATCGCCTTGAATACTAACACCGTCTTCTGCCAAATATTTCAAAATTGCAAACATCATGTCTTGTTTGCGTAATGAGCTCGCATTTTCGACTTCAAGTTCTTCTGCAAAGGCAAGAAGATCAGCAGGAGGTTTAGCTTTAAGGTCTTTAAGATTCATTGTTAAATCAGACTAATAAGAGAGAAAATAAACCAATAATAAAAACATATAAACAAATCGATATCATCGAATTTGCTAAATTAAATTGTTCAGATTAAGGGTACAGAAATTAAAAAGGAGGCGTTTATATAGAATTGACGGTTATAAAAAATGACAGTCATTATTTGGAAAATTAAAGGCCATAAAATCACGGGATATGATTTTAAAAAACATTTAGATGTTAACGGCTTCGACGATCATTAATCAAAGCCATGCACTCTGTCAAATAAAGATTATAAAAAAATTAAATTAAAAAGGCCTAACGATCACCATAATAACAACAATTACCATCAAAACAGTAGGAATTTCATTTAAATAACGGAAATATTTGTGCGAGTGTTTATTGATATTTAATTCAAAATTTTTACGAATTTTAGCTAATTTCATATGCACTACAATTAGGCCAATCACACCAAGCATTTTTATATGAAACCATCCATCGAAAGTGATTTCAGGATAACTATTGGCAATTAAAATTAGTCCAAGGACGAGACTGATAACCATAGCCGGGTTCATAATCACACGTAATAATCGCCGTTCCATAGTTTTAAATGTTTCAGATTGATCACTGTATGCGTCTACAGCTGAATGATAAACAAACAAGCGCGGCAAATATAACAATCCTGCCATCCACGAAATAACAGCAATGATGTGAAAAGCTTTAATCCATAAATAGAGAGAGAATGATAAATCAATCATCAATAAACCTTTGAATTATTAGGGACCATACTCATTTAACATCTGAATGTAGCCAACATGATGCTAAACAATATTCACAATCATTATTTAACGTTCCATTAGTGATCAATGCATCAGAATGAATACTATTTTCAACAAGTTTAGATAAACACGAAATAAAAAATTGATTAACAGATAAGGTTGGAACCCGGAAAAAACCTATAATTTTATTTATCCGAGCTAATTCAGAATATTCGATATCAAGCTCATAGAGCGTTTCTGAATGCTCGGAAACAAAAGAAATCGGCACAATTACAACAGCCACTTGATCAAGGCTAGCACGTTTTATTTCTTCTTCCAAAGATGGTTTTGTCCATTGCAAAGGACCTACTTTGCTTTGATAACAAACAGCCCAGCTTAAATCAGCTTTTCTATCATATTGTTCAATAACAGCAGTCGCTATTCGTTCTGCACCAAAATTGATTTGAGATACATAAGGATCCCCTTGATCAATAATTTTTTGCGGTAAACCATGTGCAGAAAATAATAATCGAACAGAACCCAATGCCAAAGCCTGGCTAAGATAGGGTTTAATAAGTTCAAGTTGACCTTTAACCCAATCATCATGACCTGGGTAACAGCAAATATATCGCGTTAAAAAAGGGTGAGGTTTTAAATTTAATAGTCTTTTCCATTCAGCGAATGCAGAACCTGTCGTGGTCGTTGAAAACTGAGGATATAAAGGTAATAAAATAACCTCATCAGCATTCCAGTTAGCCACATCATCATAAACTTGAGCAATTAATGGGTGCCAATAACGCATTGCTGTAAAAATTTTAATATCACAGCCATTAAAATTTTTATGATTTAGTATTTGTTGAAGTGATTGTTGTTGATGTTTAGTAAACGCCAATATCGGTGATTGACCACCAATTTGAGAATAAATATCCTGTGCTATTTTATTTCGTTTAAAAGAAACCCAACGCGCAAGTATCCAACGAAAAGGCTGGGGTAATGAAATAATGGCTTTATCATTAAAAAGGTTAAATAAAAACGGACGAACAGCACTTAACTGGTCTGGACCACCTAAATTTATCAGCACAACGGCAATTTTTTTCATGGGTTTCGGCCTAATTCAAAAAAATTTAACCGGTCCATTGATGGATGAAATCAGCAACGTGTTGAACATGATCAACAGGGGTAAATTGCATCACACCATGACCCAAATTAAAAATAAAAGGACCATTAGAAAAGCCTTTAAAAATTCGATTTAATTCATCGTCTAAAGCTTTACCGCCTGATAATAAAACATGATTATCAAGATTTCCCTGAACAGTACATTGCGATTGTAAATGTTCAACAGCCCAATCTATCCCAACGCCGTGATCCAGACTGACACCATCAACATTTGTTTGTTCAACAAAATCTTTATAAAGATTACCAGCATTTCTCGGGAAACCAATAATCGGTATATGCGGATGACATTGACGAATTTTTTCAACAATTTTTCGATTGGGTTCAATAACCCATTTTTTAAACTGAGTTTCAGATAAAACACCAGCCCAGCTATCAAAAAGCTGAATAATTTCAGCACCATGATCAATCTGCGCTATTAGATATTCAGACGTTGCATCAATCAGAATATCCATCAGTTTAGAAAAATCTTCAGGGTTTTCATAAGCCCAACAACGGGCATTGCTGCATTCGGTGCCGCCATGACCTTCGATCATATACACAGCAACCGTCCACGGTGCACCAGCAAAACCTATTAACGCCGTTTGATCATCCAATTCTTTTTTCAAGCGACCAAGCGTTTCAAATACAGGGTTTAAATGATCTAAAACATTTAATGGATTTAAAATACCTAATTGGTCAACATGGCGAATTGGATCAAGGACAGGTCCCCGTCCCTCAATAAAATCAACCTTTTGCCCCAAAGCATCAGGGATGACCAAAATATCTGAAAACATAATAGCTGCATCAGGTTTAAAACGACGGATCGGTTGCAAAGTAACCTCAACAGCCAAATCAGGCGTATAACAAAAGTTCAAGAAATTTTTAGCTGTTTTACGCACCTCACGATATTCCGGTAAATATCTTCCGGCTTGGCGCATTAACCAAAAAGGTGGTCTTTGCAACAAAGGCTTGGATGCGGAACTCGACTTTAAAACCTGTATCATCGGTTTTAAAGAAATGTCGGATAGAGAATTATTATTCGACTGCATTAAAGTTATCTTTCTCATGACTAAATTGATGCTTGAACATAACCCTTCTACTATAAAAAGATATATATATATAAAATTAGGTTGTTGTTGTTGTTGTAGGGGAAATAACGGTGATTAAAATTTTTCCACAGCTTTTGCATGGGGTGGAAAAAATGCAAAAATTAAAACAATGTTAATGGGGATAAAACGTGAAAATTTAAAATACCTTTAATATCTATATGAAATTACGTTATAAAATAGTATCTTGCTAAAATATTCATATAAAAAAAATATGTATAGAATTTAAAAAATGAAGTTATTCAAATCCGTTAAAAAAAGATTAACATGTGCAAAAAGGGTCGAAAAAAATCGGTATAAAAAGAATAAAAAAAGATAATTATAAAATAACACTTGTTACCCACATTTTATCCACAGCGAGAATTGATTAAAACGGAATAAAAATGCAGTCATTTAATTTGCATATGGTCTCAGATTCGACAGGAGAAACCGTAAATTTAGTAGCCCGTGCATGTCTTGTGCAATACAAAAACATTGAAGCAAAAGAGCATCTATGGACGTTGGTTAGAAATGTTGACCAAATCGATGAAATTTTACAAGCTTTACAAAAAAATCCCGGTTTTGTCGTTTTTACATTGGTTAACGAAGAAACAAGATCGGCTTTGGAAAAAGGCTGTCGGCGATTGCAAATACCTTGTATATCGGCTCTTGATCCGGTGGTGAATGGTTTGGGTGCTTTTTTAGGAGCAGAAGTTCACGCAAAACCTGGGCGACAACATGTTATGGATGTTGAGTATTTTAACCGAATTGAAGCTATGCATTATGTTCTTAGTCATGATGACGGTCAATCGACATGGGATTTGGGGGATGCCGATATTATTTTACTTGGTGTTTCTAGAACATCAAAAACACCAACGTGTATGTATTTGGCAAATCGAGGAATTCGTGCGGCAAATATTCCTATTGTCCCCGGTTGCTCGTTACCCGAAAATGTTTTCAATCTGCAATCCCCCTTAATTATTGGTTTAACGAAAAACCCAAAACGGCTGGTTGAAATTCGTCGTCAACGATTGCGTATGTTGGAACAAGACGAACATACGGACTATGTGGATATGGAACGGGTATCCCAAGAAGTTTTGGAAGCTAAAAAACTATATCTGAAAAATGATTGGCCGATTATTAACGTTAGTCGTAAATCCATCGAGGAAACGGCAGCAACAATTTTACAGCACTATCGTCGTCATCAAGAAAAAACAACAACATTAGGTGATGTGGCTTCGCAACATGTTAAAGAATAACCAAAATGTTATTTTAGCATCCGCCAGTCAGGTTCGTCATACACTCTTATTAAACGCGGGTATCCAATGTTCGGTTATGCCAAGCCATATTAATGAGACAAAAATAAAACAAAAATTATTTGATAAGGGACAAAGCTTTAATACAATTTCAATAGCATTGGCGCGGGCTAAGGCTGAACAAGTAAGTCAGGGTCATTTGCATAGTATTATTATTGGTGCTGATCAAATGCTGTTATGTGATGGGCAATCATTTGACAAACCTAAAAACCGCGATGGTTGCATTAAAACATTAAAACAGCTATCGGGAACAACACATCGATTAATATCGTCGATTTGTTTAATGGAAAATAAATCCGTCATTGGTGAAATTACAGAATACGCAGACTTAACTATGCGTGATTTAAGCCAGCAAGAACTTAACACGTATGTTGATCAGGCAGGTGAAGGGATATATTCATCCGTTGGCGCTTATCATTATGAAAATACCGGGATTCAATTATTTGAAAAAATTAAAGGTGACTATTATACAATTTTAGGCCTACCTCTGATACCATTGTTAGAAGTTTTAAGACAATCAAGCAGCAAAAAGGCATAAGATCGGTTATATGACTAATTCAAAACAGACAAAGCTTGCTGGGGTAATCGGTTGGCCCATTCAACATTCTTTATCACCAAGGGTACATGGATTTTGGTTAGCCGAGCATAAAATCAAAGGGCATTATGTTCCCTTGGCCGTTCAGCCACAGGATATTGAAATGGCATTAAGGGCGTTGCCAAAATTAGGCTTTGTTGGTGCGAATGTGACCGTTCCCCATAAACAGGATGTTTATAGCCTTGTTGATGAGTTGGATGACACGGCACAACAAATTGGCGCGGTGAATACGGTTATTGTAAAACCGGACAGTCAATTATTCGGCACCAATACGGACGCTTATGGGTTTATTGAAAATATTAAAACGGTGGCACGGGACGCGGTTTTAAAGCACCGGCCCGCATTAGTGCTGGGTGCGGGTGGGGCTGCACGAGGTGTTATTTATGCTTTGTTGGATCACGGTATCGTTAACGTCAGGGTGGGCAACCGGACTTTTGAAAAAGCTCAAGAGCTAGAGCGTCAGTTTGCTGGCAAAGTGACTGCGGTCCATTGGAATGAATGTGAACAGGCCATGGAAAACGTTGGCTTATTGGTTAACACAACGTCATTAGGTATGATTGGTAATCCGCCTCTAACCTTTAAATTGTCTACCTTACCAAGGGATGCTGTGGTCACAGATATTGTTTATAATCCTTTGATGACGCCGTTGTTAAATAAAGCGAAGTACCAAGGAAATATCATTGTTGATGGTTTAGGCATGTTGCTACATCAAGCCCGTCCTGGTTTTAAAGCGTGGTTTGGGGCGGAACCTGTTGTCAGCGAAAAATTACGAAACCATGTTTTATTAGCCATGATGGGCGATTAATTATGTTCATTCTTGGCTTAACCGGTTCCATAGGTATGGGAAAATCGACCGCAGCGCGGCACTTTAAATACTTAGGCGTGGACGTTTATGAAGCTGATAAAATTGTTCATGATATTCTAAAAAAAAATAAAGATGTGATAGAGGACATTAAAACGGTTTTTCCTAATGTTATAGAAAATGGTGCCGTTGATCGTCAGCGATTAGGTAAACAGGTCTTTGCATCATCTGAAGCTTTAAAAAAATTAGAAAACATCATTCATCCGGTTGTCAGACGGTTTCAAAAAAAATTTATTATGAATTGTGCAAGGCGTCGCCGGAAAATCATCGTATTGGATATTCCTTTGTTGTTTGAAACAGGACAAAATGAAAATTGTGATGCTGTGTGTGTGGTGACGTGCCCTGCATTTTTACAAAAAATTCGGGTAATGGGCCGCCCCGGAATGACAGAAGAAAAATTTTATGATATTTTAAAACAGCAAATGCCTGATATTGAAAAACGCAGACATGCAGATATGTTAATTAAAACTGGGCTCGGTCATGGTCGTGGTTTTGGCCAAGTAAGGTCAATATTAAATAAGATTAAAACAATGACTTAAATTTATGAGTCACTTTCGATAATACGATGTTAGGGAATAAGATTAAATAGATGAGCATGGTAAATAATATGCGTGAAATCGTCCTTGATACGGAAACAACAGGGTTAGACGCCAAAACCGGGGACCGTATTGTTGAAATAGGCTGTGTTGAATTGATTAATCACTTAGCCACGGGACAAACCTATCATCAATACGTTAATCCCGAACGGGATATGCCCGATGGTGCGTTTCGGGTTCACGGTTTATCCGAAACTTTTTTATCCGATTTTCCAACGTTTTCGGAAGTGGCCGATGAATTTTTGAGCTTTATTGGTGATGCCCCATTGATTATTCACAATGCCGATTTTGATATGGGCTTTATTAATTGGGAATTGAAAAATATTAAGCGCGAAATAGTTCCCATGGATCGGGCCCTTGATACGGTCCGCTTAGCTCGGCGAAAATTTCCTGGGTCCCCGGCTAGTCTTGATGCATTATGCCGTCGTTTTAATATCGATAATACTGACCGCGAATTACATGGTGCTTTGAAAGATGCGCGGTTATTAGCCGATGTGTATTTAGAACTTATCGGCGGACGTCAAACAGGGTTGGGGTTACAGGTCGCGGCCGAGAACCCGGTTACAGTAAATTCCTCAGAAAAAGTGGTGACCGATCGACAGCCCCGTAATTATTCAATTCATCAGGCAGAACTCGAAGCTCATGCCCGATTTATTGAAACCCTTGAGAATGCAATTTGGCTCAAATAAGCAAATGCAGTAATAAATTTAGTCACAATTGAAAGCGCCTGCATGAAAAATAATCTGAATATCGAAATTAGGCGTTTTCAGTTTCTGCACTTTCTTCTTGTTGTTGATATTCTTCCAAACGTTGTTTGTACATCGCAACAAAATCAACTGGACCCAACATTAATGGCGGAAAACCACCATCACGGGTCACTTCAGAAATGATATTACGAGCAAATGGGAACAATAAACGCGGACATTCGATTAATAACATGGGGCCTTGATTTTCTTCGTCAACATTGACCGTAAACAGCCCGGCGTATTCAAGCTCTAAAACAAAACCTACATCGTCACCAACTGTACACCGAACGGATGTTTCAAGGATCACCTCAAAAACATTGTCTTCAAAAGGATTAACACCAACATTCACATTAATGGCGATATCGGGTTGATTTTGTTGCATAATGCCAAAAATACCGGGCGCTGTTGGCGCTTCAAAAGACAGGTCTTTGGTATATTGTGCATTGATAACAATAGGTTGAAGGGGCTGTTCTGTGGTTTCGTTACCAGTTTCGGGCGTTTGCTCGGCCATGATCGTTCCTGTAAGTTAAAAATTGATCCCATCAAATACGATGCTGATATATAAGTTTTGATGTATAAGCGGGAAATTAAAAGAAAAGACAAGTTGTTACCGATAGTCAAAACCAGCTGATTTATCAAGGAAAGATCTTTATTCAGAACGATGGTTTTTCTCAGTGATGTCTTCAAAGTCGCCATCAATGATTGTTTGTTGCGGTGGAAAATCTGATGGTGCCGTTTTATGATGAGGTGAGGGATGCCTTTTGTGGCCTTCGATACGACCTGCTACCATATGCTTCAAAAATTTTTGAAAGAAGGGTAAAAAAAGCAAAAGGCCAATGGCGTCTGTGAAAAACCCCGGTAATAACAATAAGATGCCAGCTAATAAAAGACATACACCCGTGAACAGTTCATCGACCGGTAAAATGTTTTGGTTGATATTGTGACGCGCTTTTTCAAGGGTTGATAAACCTTGCCAGCGTAATAACGTGCTGCCCATTATGGCTGTTAGAAAGATTAAACCAAGTGTCGGCCAAAACCCAATAAAATCACCGGCCTGCATAAAAAGCCCTATTTCGACGGCTGGAATAATTATAAAAGCTAAAAAAAAATAAAACGCCATGGTTGCTCTCAATTAAAATGATGCCTATCTGATAGATAGTCAGAATTAGCATTAAAATAAAGGGGTCAAAAAAAGCCGGAAGTAATTAATTTGTTGGATAGACCCGGCCCTTAGGAAAGTATACTGTAAGGGTGTAAAGTTATAAATAAATGGTTGAAGATCAAAAGCGATTAAAAAAAATGAACCGTTCAGAGAAAAAGGGTCAGTTGTGTCATAAGTTCGTTCAAGTAATTTATTATAGATGCGGTAGAAATGTGCTCAATGTTGGCACGGTAGGCAAGGTAAACAATTTGTTATGAGTGATGGCTTTCAATTTATGGATTTAATCTTTTTGGCAATGATTGCCGTGTTTTTGGTGATAAGGTTGCGCGGTGTTTTGGGCCGTCGTGATGGTCATGAAACGGATAATAATTCTAATTTCTTTAGCAAACCGGATGATGATCAACAAGACGGCGATAATGTCGTGCAGTTAAATGATCATCAATCGAATAACAATTCGCAAAATTTAGATATGCCCGAGCAAGATTTTGAAGCTTATCCAGAACAGTTGCGTACCGGTTTAATGCAGATTTCTAAAAACGATCATTCATTTACACCTGAAAGCTTTATCGAAGGTGCACGAGGTGCGTTTGAAATGATTTTACAAGCCTATGCAACCGGTGACCGGGCCTTATTAAAATCGTTGTTGAATAAAGAGGTTTTAGAAAATTTCTCGCGAGCAATTGATGACCGGGAAAAAGCTGGCGAAACTGTTGAAGATACATTGATCGGATACAAAGGCACTGAAATTGTAGAAGCTGATATGGAAAATAAAAAATCGGTTGTTACGGTCAAATTCGTTAGTGAGCAAATAAATGTAACCCGCGATGAAAATGGTGACGTCGTTGATGGTAGCCCTACAGATGTTATCACAGTCACTGATTTTTGGACATTTTCTAGAAACACAACGAACAATGACCCTAATTGGGAACTCGTGGCCACGGGTAGTCTTGATTAAAAAATGATGGTAACTGCTGTCAAAAAATATTTACCTTTGACTGCAGTGTCTGTGGTGCTTGTATCGTGCGCAGCCGTAAAAGACCTAGCTTTGAATGGCGGGATTGAAGAAAATACAGGCCCACCAGAAGTACGATTTAATACAATAAGGTTAGGTTATGCCGACTTACCCGGTTGGAAAGGTGACCGTATAAGATTGGCTTTTCCCGCATTTAAAAAATCATGTGAAAAAATAAAAACAAAAAAGAATGCAAAAACCGTAACCGGGCAAATTGGCGTCCTCGAAGAAATGGGTTTGTTATCGGATTGGCAAAAAATTTGCCGTGCAAGTGAAACGGTTAATGTTAATAACGAAGCCGCTATCCGGTACTTTTTTGAAAGTAATTTCGAGCCTTATATAGTGCGCGACCTTGGCCGTACAAAAGGCCGCTTTACCGGATATTATGAACCAGAACTACGGGCGTCGTGGAAACCGGACAGTCGTTATAGAGTTCCCATTTATTCAAGACCCAAAGACTTGCTGACGTCAAAATTATCGTCATTTGATAAAAAATTAAAAAACTGGACATTATTTGGCCGTATGGAGGGCAATTCATTTGTTCCTTATTATACACGCACGGAAATTGATGCCGGCGCTTTAAACGGCAAACAATTAGAAATCGTTTGGGTGGATAGCGAAACCGATGCATTTTTTTTGCATGTTCAAGGGTCCGGCCGCGCTGTTTTTAAAGACGGCTCATTTATCAGATTAGGTTTTAACGGCAGAAATGGTCGCTCGTATCGCTCAATTGGCCGCGAATTGGTCAACGCGGGTATCATGCGCAAAGAAGTCGTTTCCATGCAGTCTATTCGTGCATGGATTGAACAAAACCCGGCTGCCGGACAACAATTGATGCGCAAAAACGGATCTTACATTTTTTTCCGAGTGTTGAAAGGCGACGGACCCATTGGTGCAGAGGGCACGGTATTAACCCCGGGGCGTAGCTTGGCCGTAGACCCTAGATATATTCCTTACGGCGTTCCGGTTTGGTTGAATTCGACATTTCCAGACAAACAAAAACGTCCATTACAACGATTGCTTATCAGTCAGGATACGGGCAGTGCGATCAAAGGCGTTATTCGCGGGGATGTTTTTTGGGGTTTTGGGCCCAAAGCCGGTGATTTGGCTGGGGCCATGAATGAAAAAGGCGAATATTATGTGTTATTACCAAGGACAATGCCTTTAAAATAACACAACTTGTGTTTTTAAGTGAACCATCCCATTGTGTTAGAATGAAAAATATAGATCAAGAACTGGATAATCAGTCTGAAAATAACGCCAAACCTCATATTGGCTTGTTTGCTACATGTTTGGTTGATTTAGTACGCCCAAGCATAGGCTTTGCGACTGTAGAATTGTTAAAAGCTGCAGGATGCAAAATAACCGTACCAGAATTGCAAACATGCTGTGGGCAACCAGCTTATAATGCGGGTGATAATGATGCCGCTCGGCAATTAGCTCACCAAATGATCAAAGAATTTGAAAATTTTGATTATGTCATTGTACCATCGGGCTCTTGTGGCGGCATGATTAAACATCATTATGTTAAACTGTGTGCAAATGATCCGGTTTGGCTACCACGAGCAGAAGTGCTATCGAATAAGACTTTTGAATTGACCCAATTTTTGGATTTGAAAAAAGATCAATTAAAAACAAGCAAAAAGATTGATAAAACAATAACTTACCATGATTCTTGTGCCGGATTACGTGAAATGGGAATTAAACAACAGCCCCGCGATTTATTAAATAGGATCAATCAAGTGCAGTTAATTGAGGGGGTTGAGGCAGAAACCTGTTGTGGGTTTGGTGGATTATTCTGTGTCAAATATCCTGAAATTTCAACGCAAATGACGGACGCAAAAATTGATGATTTAATATCGACGGGCGCTGAAATGGTGGTTGGTGGTGATTTGGGGTGTTTGATGACCATAGCCGGACGGTTAAAACGTCGCAAAATTGATATTGAAGTTCGCCATGTGGCCGAAGTGCTTACAAATATGATGGATATTCCGCCGATTGCAGATGTGCTTAAACAGCGAAAAAGCCGTGATAGCTGATATGGAAACAACAACTCAAAATTTTCCGAATAATGCTCATAAAGCTTTGCAAGACGAGGGGCTGCAAAAAGCGTTGCAAAAATTATCGACCGGATTTCCTTTAAAACGGTTGCAAGCTGCAGCCCGCCTACCCGAATTTGAAAATTTGCGAGATCAGGCGCGGGATATAAAAAACGATGTCTTAGCGAATTTGGATTTTTATCTTGAAAAATTTGAAGAAAATGTCATTGCCTCAGGTGGTAAAGTGCATTGGTGTCGGGATAGTGATGAAGCCCGCGCGACAATTTTAAAAATTTGTCAGGACAATAATGCTAAAACCGTAACCAAAAGCAAATCAATGATAGGCGAAGAAATAGCCATTAATGACTATTTAGAAGAAAATGGTGTGACCCCGATTGAAACCGATTTGGGTGAATACATAATCCAACTCCGCAAAGAACCACCAAGTCACATCATTGCACCGGCTATTCATCTGTCAAAACAACAAGTTGCAGATACTTTTTTAAAGCAACACATCAAATTAGATCCTAACCGTGACCTGAACCAGCCACGACAATTATTAGAAGAAGCACGCGATGAATTGAGGGATAAGTTTTTAAACGCCGATGTCGGGTTAACGGGGGCCAATATGTTGGTTGCTGAAACCGGATCAAACGTATTGGTAACTAACGAAGGCAATGCAGATTTAACGTATGGTGTGCCCAAAGTGCATGTCGTAGTTGCGAGCTTGGAAAAAATTGTCCCGACTTTAGAAGACGCTACAACAATTTTAAGGGTCCTCGCCCGGTCCGCAACGGGACAGGAAATGTCTGTTTATACCACATTTTGCACAGGCCCAAAAAGACCGGAAGACGTTGATGGACCAGAACAATATCATGTTGTTTTATTGGATAACGGGCGGACAAAACTAATCGGTTCAGAATTCGAAGAAATGTTGCGCTGTATCCGCTGCGGGGCCTGTTTAAATCATTGTCCTGTTTATAAATCCGTCGGTGGGCACGCCTATGGCTGGGTTTATTCAGGGCCTATGGGGGCTGTATTAATCCCCGGATTAATTGGTATGGATCAATCAAGCCATTTGCCAAATGCATCGACATTATGTGGTCGTTGTGAAAGCATTTGCCCAATGCGCATACCTTTGCCCGATATGCTAAGAAAATGGCGGGTGAGAAATCATCAAACCGGACGGGGCGGTATAAAAAATAACTTCTTGATGGGTATTTGGGCATACTTGGCAAAAAAACCTAAGCTTTATCATGCTGTTACTGGCCTTTCTGTAAGTGTTTTATCAAAATTAGGACAGTCAAAAGGGCATTTGAAAAAGTTATTATTTGGTGAAGCGTGGACAAAAACACGTGATTTTCCGGCACCTCAGGGCGGCACCTTTATTCAGCAATGGAAAACATTACAAAAAAACAAACCGGAGTCCGGTCAATGACGGCACGGGAAGATATATTAAATACCATTCGACGCGCCCGTGGACGAAAAAAAGGGACGTCACCAAAATTGGCTGTTGATCGATTAAATACACCAACTTCAAATATTATTCCAGAACGCGGCAAAGTCGCAGGTGATCTAAAAATCAAACAATTTATTACAGAGGCAGAAAAGGTACAAGCGACAACCAAGTCTATAAAAACCGCCGAAGATATAGCAAATGCCGTGGCTGATTATTTGAAATCAAACAATTTACCAGCCAAGATAATGATATCAAAAGACCCACTGCTATCTCAGATAAAAGGGCAGAAAACATCGACACTCAATGTATCAAATGAACCCATTAAAGGTTCCGATGAGGTTGGCGTTAGTGTTGCATTTTCAGGGGTTGCTGAAACCGGGACGTTGGTTTTTTTATCAGGCCCTGATAATCCGACCCGCCTGAATTTTTATCCACTAACTCATATCGCAGTGCTTGAGGCTAAAAATATAACCGGTGCATATGAAACTGTATGGAAACGCATCCGTGCGCAAAATAAATCTAAAAATGCCAAAGGCTTAATGCCACGGGCTGTAAACTTTATCACCGGACCGTCTAGAACGGCTGATATTGAACAAACTTTATTGCTTGGTGCACATGGTCCACAAAGACTGCATATCATTATTGTTGGTGGATAGGCGTGGCTAAAAAAAATTCAAAAAAAAAAGGCAAAACTCCGGTCGAAGATGGAGTGGATTTATGGAATCATGTAACTAAAGACATCAATCCAATACCCGTGGAAAAACAAAACTATTTTACGGTAAAACCTGATAGTAACCCGCATCCATCTCACGCTGGTCAGCATAAAACAATACCCCGTCCCGTGCGAAGACGCTTAGTGCCAGAAAATGGGGGGGGAAAAACAACATCCAAAAAAACCAATACAATCATGGAACACGGTCATGCTCCTGGATTGGATGCAAGCGCTAAACGCCGTATGCGCCGCGGTAAAATGGATATTGATGCGACCATTGATTTACATGGCATGACGAAAAATAAAGCTTATCAAGCGTTGGTGAAATTTATAGAAACTGCTTTTCAATTGGGCAATCAGAACATACTTGTTATTACGGGCAAGGGATTAAAAAATGATGGATCGGTTGGTGTTTTACGTAAATCCGTACCCGATTGGCTTAATCAACCAGCCATAGCCCCTTGGATTAAAGGTTTTTCATATGCAGCCCCCAAGCACGGCGGCGTTGGTGCGATATACGTGATGTTAAGGAGACGAAAATGACCCCTTTTGGTGAAAAAGTACGCGAATTACGGGCTGTAAAAGGGATTTCGTTAAAACAAATGGCCGATGATTTAGGCGTTTCATCGGCGTATTTTTCAGCCCTAGAACATGGCCACCGGGGACAGCCGGGATCAGGTTTGGTTCAGCAAATCTGCGGCTATTTTGATCTGATGTGGGACGCGGCCGAAGAATTGCAAACCCTAGCCAATGTCTCTCATCCGCGTGTTGTTGTGGATACCCAAGGCCTGAGCGCCAAAGCCACCGAGCTTGCCAATACTTTGGCTGAATGTATCGATAAACTAGATGATGAGACCATTGAATGGGTGTTAGCGGAAATTCGTGGGGTGAAACAATTACCCAAAGGCCCAACACATTAAGTTGACAAAATCAGCGGACTTGCGGCGGAGCTAAAGAATAAATTTCCGTAAATCAGCATTTTTAGCTAAATTATTAAGGTTATCGTGGACCATTTCCGCTGAAATTTCAATGGTTTCGCCATCACGTTCGGATGCTGAAAAACTGATTTCTTCAAGTAATTTCTCAAGAACAGTGTGTAAGCGTCTTGCACCAATGTTTTCTACACCTTGATTGATCTCGGCTGATAAATCAGCGATGCGTTCAATGGCGTCATCGGTAAATTGTAAATCCACGCCTTCAACAGCCATTAATGCTATATATTGTTTAATCAAGCTGGCTTCGGGTTCGACCAAAATGCGTACTAAATCGTCGCGGGTTAAAGCGTTTAATTCGACACGGATTGGTAATCTGCCTTGTAATTCGGGTAACATGTCTGCTGGTTTGGATAAATGAAAAGCACCAGAGGCTATGAACAGAATATGATCGGTTTTAACGGAACCATGTTTTGTTGAAACCGTTGTGCCTTCGATGAGTGGTAATAAATCGCGTTGTACGCCTTCTCTGCTGACATCGGATCCTCCACGTTCAGAGCGGATGGTAATTTTATCAATCTCATCTAAAAAGACGATGCCAGTATTTTCGGTAATTTCTATAGCTTGTTTGATGATATTATCTTCGTCTAACAACTTATCACCTTCATCGTTGACCAAGACATTGTAGGAATTTTCAACGGACATAGATTTTTTTGTGGTTTGCTGGCCAAAAGCTTTACCAAACATATCCCCTAAATTCATCATCCCCATTTGCGCACCTGGCATGCCAGGGATATCGATGGTCGGCATCGATGCGTTGGCCGACTCGTTTACTTCGATTTCGATTTGTTTGTCGGAAAGTGTGCCTTCACGCAGCATTTTGCGGAATTTATCCCGGGTTTGATCATTGGCATTATCCCCGACCAAAGCGTCTAAAACACGTTCTTCAGCGTTAAGTTCGGCTTTGGCATGAATATCTTCGCGTAACCGTTCGCGCGTCATATGGATGGCTGTTTCCAATAAATCACGAATGATTTGTTCAACATCACGGCCAACGTAGCCAACTTCAGTAAATTTTGTGGCCTCAACCTTGATAAACGGTGCGTTGGACAATTTGGCAAGACGTCTTGAAATTTCAGTCTTGCCAACTCCAGTTGGTCCAATCATAAGGATGTTTTTAGGTAAAACCTCTTCGCGGAGGTCGTCGGTTAATTGAAGCCGACGCCAACGATTACGCAGGGCAATGGCAACGGCGCGCTTGGCGTCTTGTTGCCCAACAATAAATCGATCAAGTTCAGAAACAATTTCGCGTGGGGTGAATGTGCTGTTTAAAGTGGTATCAGCAGAAGGTTGTAAGGTTGTTTTCATAAGGATTCTATGGTCACTCTGTCGTTGGTATAAACACAAATATCAGCGGCAATAGCCATTGATTTACGAACAATGGCTTCGGCATCAAGGTCTTTAATATCGATTAAAGCTTTGGCCGCGGATAAGGCGTAGTTACCACCAGACCCGATACCGATGAGGCTGTCTTCGGGTTCTAACACATCGCCATTACCTGTTAAAACCAATGATGCGTCTTTATCAGCGACGGCCATCATAGCTTCTAATTTCCGTAAATAACGGTCTGTGCGCCAATCTTTAGCCATTTCAACGGCAGCTCTGGTTAATTGACCGGGGTATTGTTCAAGTTTCGCTTCAAGCCGTTCGAAAAGCGTGAAAGCATCGGCTGTGGCACCAGCAAAACCAGCAATCACATGGCCTTCAGATAAACGCCTGACTTTACAAGCGTTAGCTTTGATGACCGTATCGCCAAGGCTAACTTGGCCGTCACCACCAATAACAACACGGCCATTTTTACGTACCGATAATATGGTGGTGCCACGCCAACCGGGAAATTCTGTGTTTTTCATGAAAGAAAACTCATTTGTTCATTGAATAAAAAGGAATATAGCGTGCTATGACGGATTGTGAAGTCGAAACAACAATAAAATGTGATTGCAATGCATTTGGTTGATGATCAGGTCTGGTGAAAACGATGTCTTGCTGATAAAACAGGGCCATTGCCTTAAACGGCTAGAATAAATGTGGAGATGAAAATGCGTAAAGGTACAGTTGACCGCGCAACCAATGAAACCAAGATTAAAGTTACTGTTAACCTGGATGGGACAGGAGTTTACAACGTCTCAACAGGTATTGGCTTTCTGGATCATATGCTTGAACAGTTATCGCGTCACAGTTTAATGGATATAAATGTCGAAGCCGTTGGCGATTTACACATTGATTATCACCACACCACCGAAGATACAGGCCTTGCTATTGGCGAAGCCGTGTCAAAAGCATTATCGGACCGCCTTGGTATTGTCCGTTATGGCTCGGCATTGGTGCCTATGGACGAAACACTAAGCCGGGTTGCGCTGGATTTATCCAACCGTCCGTATTTGGTGTGGCGGGTTGATTTTTCAAAACCAAAACTTGGTGACATGGATACAGAATTATTTCGTGAATGGTTTCAAGCCTTTGCACAAACCGCTGGCGTGACGCTACACGTCGAAACGCTATATGGTGAAAATAACCATCATATTATTGAATCATGTTTTAAAGGTTTGGCCCGGGCATTGCGCCAAGCCATTGCAATTGACCCCGGTAAATCCGATCAAGTGCCATCGACCAAGGGCGTCTTAGGCGGGTCATTGTAGTTTTTGAGCGGTCTGTGAAACGGATCCAAAGCGATTAAGGCGGACGGTTATGCGGGTGTTTTCCATTTACCTCAGACGACATGGTCTTGACTATGACAAAGACATCGCTGTGGTCAAAGAGGGATTTAGTTGGCCGGGTTTTTTGTTATTCACATTATGGGCATTAAGCAAAGGGATGTGGCGGACGGCTCTGATCGTGCTCATTGCTGAAACGGGCATTTTATATGGTGTAAATGCTTTGGGTGTTGCTGAAAACAATTTAGGCTTAATTATGTTCATGCTGTCGTGGGCAAAAGGACTGTTTGCCAATGACCTTTACCGCATGAAATTAGAATGCCAAGGCTTTGAAATTGAAAATGTTGCTGTTGCCAAGAACGGTGATGATGCGTTGTTAAGTGTTTTAGTGGACAATAAAGGGACCGTTTCATGACGGCTAAAGTCGCCATTATTGATTATGGTTCAGGCAATTTACGCTCTGTTGCCAAAGCTATTGAACGCGCCGGGTCCGTAACAGGTAGCTCGGACGAAGTTCGGGTCACGGCAAATGCTGATGATGTGGCATGGGCAAGCCATATTGTTTTGCCGGGGGTCGGTGCATTTGCCGATTGCCGCCAAGGTTTGTATGCATTGCCGGGTATGGCGGACGCACTGCAACACCATGTGATTGAAAAAGCAAAACCGTTTTTGGGCATTTGTGTCGGTATGCAACTGATGGCGACGATGGGCCGGGAATTTGAAACAACGCCAGGATTAGGTTGGATTGAAGGCGAAGTTGGCCCCATACAAACTTCAGATTTAACATTAAAAATTCCTCATATGGGTTGGAATAACTTGGATATATCGGATAAACCTCATGTGGTACTTGAAGGCATAAATTCAGGCGACCACGGCTATTTTGTGCATTCTTATGGCATGAACTGTAAATCGCCGGACACAATTTTAGCCACAGTCGATTATGGCGGCCCTATTGTTGCGGTCATTGGTAAAAATAATTTGGTTGGAACACAATTTCACCCGGAAAAAAGTCAAAAAACCGGATTAAGGTTGTTATCAAACTTTGTAAATTGGCGACCTTAGACACAAATACTTTAATTTGATACGGATTCGATATGATTTTTTTTCCAGCAATTGATATCAAAAACGGCGAATGTGTGCGTTTGCTTTATGGTGAAATGGATAAAGCCACGGTTTTTGGCGATAACCCGGCGGCTCAAGCCAAAGAATTTGTAAATGCCGGTGCGAAATGGTTGCACATGGTGGATTTAAATGGTGCTTTTTCCGGCAAATCAGTCAATGCTGCTGCTATTTGTGGAGTGATAAGTGCCATTGATATACCGGTTCAACTGGGAGGTGGCATTCGCACAATGGCTGATATTGAACACTGGTTGGAAAATGGTATTACGCGTGTGATTTTAGGCACCGTTGCTGTTCGTGATCCAGAGCTGGTAATCAAAGCATGCCGTAAATACCCAAATCAAATTGCATTAGGTATTGATAGTAAAAATGGATTCGTCGCCGTCGAAGGTTGGGCAGAAGTTTCCGAAATGAGGGCGATTGATTTAGCAAAACGCTTTGAAGACGCAGGGGCTGCAGTAATTATCGCAACAGACATTGCTCGTGACGGAGCCATGCAAGGACCAAATCTTGAACACACATTGCAAATGGCAAACGCTGTATCGACACCGGTTATCGCTTCGGGTGGCGTATCTTCAATGGATGATCTTCGTGCCTTAAAAAAAGCCGGGAGAGGATTATTAGAAGGTGTTATTAGTGGTCGTGCGGTTTATGATGGTGCTATTGATGTTAAACAGGCCCAAATTTTGTTATCGGCGAGGCCGTAAATGTTAAAAACCCGCATTATTCCGTGTTTGGATGTGGCTGATGGCCGCGTTGTTAAAGGCGTTAATTTTGTAGACTTAGTGGACGCTGGTGACCCGGTTGAACAAGCGAAACTGTATGATCGTTCAGGCGCTGACGAGCTGTGTTTTCTAGATATCACCGCAAGCCATGAAAACCGTGACAGCATTTTTGACGTCATTGGTAAAACGGCGGAACACTGTTTTATGCCGTTAACGGTGGGCGGGGGTGTGCGCACTATTGAAGACATCCGTAAATTATTGCTGGCGGGTGCTGATAAAGTATCGATCAATACGGCGGCGGTTGATAATCCGGATTTTGTTCGTGAAGCCGCTGAAAAATTTGGTAGCCAGTGTATTGTCGTGGCTGTCGATGCTAAATCTACGGGGCCTGAAAAATTTGAAATTTTCACCCATGGTGGGCGCAAAGAAACAGGGTTAGATGCCGTTCAGTGGGCCAAAAAAATGGCCGCATTTGGAGCTGGGGAAATTTTATTAACATCGATGGATCGGGACGGAACAAAACAAGGGTTTAATATACCGCTGACAAGGGCTGTATCCGACGCTGTTTCGGTGCCGGTGATCGCCTCAGGCGGTGTTGGTACACTGGATCATTTGGTTGATGGCATAAACGAAGGCCACGCATCGGCCGTATTAGCCGCATCAATCTTTCATTTTGGAACTTATACCATTGATCAAGCAAAACAGCATTTAAAACAAGCCGGTATTGCGGTCCGTGATATTGAATAAGTATTATATGTTGAATAAGAATTATAAAGTATAGCGCTGAAAATAAGGACAATTTGATGAATTCAGACCAAACAAATGAGCATGTTCTAGAAGCTTTGTATAAAACCATTGAAAGCCGCCGTGGTGATGATCCGACACGGTCAAATACAGCAAAGTTATTTAAAAAAGGCCGTGGCAAGATTTGTAAAAAAGTCGGTGAAGAAGCGGTAGAAGTGGTGATCGCAGCCTTGCACGAGTCTAAAAAACATGTTGTCAGTGAAAGCTCGGACTTACTGTATCACCTTTTGGTGTTATGGGCCGAAGCCGGCATTGACCCAAATGACGTTTGGACCGAACTTGGGGCACGAGTGGGCATTTCTGGTATTGATGAAAAAAACAACCGTCCAAAAGAAAACTAAAAATTTAAAATTTAATACGAGGCGATGTAATGTCATATGACGTAAATAATATTTTTGCTAAAATCCTATCCGGCGATATACCTTGTGATCCCATTTACCAAGACGAATGGGCATTTGCTTTTCCTGATATCAGCCCGCAAACCCCCGTTCATATTCTGGTCATTCCAAAAAACGCCTATACTTCAATGGCGGATTTTTCTGAAAAAGGATCAGCTGATGAAATCGTCGGCTTTTTCCGCGCTGTTGGAAAAGTGGCCAAAAGTGCGGGTCTGGATGAAACGGGTTATCGGATTATTGCTAATCATGGTGAAGATGCTCATCAAGAAGTCGAACATTTCCATATCCATATTTTGGGTGGGAAGGATATGCATCGGGGTATTTTGCCTCGGTCTTCATGATGAGCTAAATAAAGTCTGAAAGATGGGGCGATTCGGTCAATTTGATCGGCATTATAAGGGGCGTTTGTTTAGATACAAAATAAACTAATAAAAAAGAACGCTTTAGGGCTAAAAAAAATCATTTTGCATCCGGCACGTTAATTTGTTATCAAAGTGTATGCTGGTTTTTACAAATTTAAGAAAACGCTTTGAAAGATTTTGACGCCAATCAATATTCCGGAAACGGTTTTAATGATACCGAGAACGCAACAAACTATGCGTTGGATACCTTACGTGCCGAAGCCGATGCTGTGCGGACCATTCAACAAGCGGTACTGCAAGCACGCGACCAAGTGACAAACATCCCGTCCGGTACAAGAACCGCACAACACCAACAAGCTATAGATCAACTCAATGATCTTGTTGTAAAAAGCAATGTAAAAACATTGGAATTGTCAGAGAACAGTGATTTGTTATCTGATCAAGCCAGCGCATTTTTTGCTGAACAAGCTGCAGAAATGGCCACTGAAGAAGCCGCCCTTGGTGCTGGATGGTTGGCTAAATCCATTGTTGCGCCCGACGAAAAACCATTAGGGGTAATAGCGGATGATTGGGCAGCAGCCCTTATTAAAGACCCATTTCAAAGACATTTTTTAACAACAATAGATGATCCATTAGCTGATGAGGCTGCGACCGTTTTCCGTGAAGCCGATGCAGAATATGAATTGCGTCAAGCTATTGAAGCTATTCCAACGGAAGAAACCGTTGATGGAGAGCTGGCAGCATTGGCGGCCTATGATCAGGCATTAAGAAATGGATTGGATAGAGAAGAAGCATTGGCTGTGGCTATTTTGGCTGCGGAACAGTTTTCGGATAAAGGGATTATTGAACAAGCACCTGAAATCATGACGGCCATGGGAACACAAAACTTTGAAACACTGGCAGACAGGGGTGAAAAAAATTCCGCTACCGAAACAGAACAGGCGGATGAAGCAAACAGAACATTCTTTGGTGGTTTTGGCGGCGGTGAAGGTACAGGACCTGGGGGGCTGGTGTTATTGGGCGGTGCCGGGGAAGATGCGTTGGCGCCGGGACCGGCCGCAGGCGATGGAGGCTTTGGATTAGGGTTCCGTTTTAATTTTGACCCTGTATCAACGTTCAAAGTGGATCGCACTGCCGAATTTAGTGAACGTCGTGATGATCCTGTCACAACTTTGATCACGGAAACATTTGTCGATGTCCAAGGCTCAAGCGCGGCTGATTTATTGGTTGGCGCTGATGGTTTAACGGCGATGGGTGGTTTAGAAGGTGATGATTATTTATATGCTGATTTACCGACAAATTATGCCTCGGGAACCCATTCTGTGGTTAGTCCATTATTAAACCCGACGTTTTCTGATAGCGGTCGTAATGATGTTATGTCAGGTGGCGCCGGGGATGATCAATTATGGGGCGGTGCCGGTGATGATCAAATTCATGGTGATGTGCCGAATGCGTCCGACAGTTTATTCGGAGAATTTTCTTATTCTTTAGGCGCCACCGGATCGGGAGCCGATACATTATACGGAGGTGATGGTGATGATCAACTTTGGGGCGGCGGCGGTGATGATGTAATTAACGGTGAAGCCGGTGCAGATACGTTGTATGGCGGTACCGGCCTAGATACGCTTTACGGCGGTACGGGTGACGATAACCTGTTTGGCTATGCTGATGATGATGTCTTGCGCGGTGGTCAAGGCAACGACACATTAACCGGCGGTACGGGCCAAGACGAATTTCAATTTCAAGGCGGCGCGGGTGCTGATGCATTAACGCGGGTTTCATCATTAGGGCTGGATGTTATCGAAGACTATTCAGCGACCGATAATGATCAGTTTGCGCTTTATAATGATGATTTCCAATTAGGCTCAGCGGGCACATTAATCGAGGCGACGAACTATTTTGAAACAACAGACCAGATTTTATCAGCAACACCTGTTGATGCATCGGGTGGAGTAACAAATGCAGGGCTCGTTATCATGGGCGCGGCCACAGGAACGGCAGGTATGAAAGTTTTTTATACAGAAAATGCGGCCAATATGACGACGGCGAATTCCTATCAAATTAGTGAAATCGTTAGCGCTAATACATCCGATATCGAAGCCGCTGATTTTTTATTAAAATCATAATTAAAATAATATTTTATCCTGTGGCGCGCTGTTGGCTACGCCCCGGTGCCATGTAGCGATAATTCAAAGCTTCTGCGATATGGTCCCGGCGAACGTTTTGCGATGAAGCTAAATCAGCAATAGTACGCGCGACTTTTAAAACCCGGCTATATCCGCGCCCGCTTAATGAAAAGTGTGATGTGGCTTTCATTAATAGATCAAGGGCTGTTTGATCAAGTGCGCATACTGTGTCTAACAATCGGCCTCCGGCTTCGGCATTGGTACGGATAAGTTTTGAAGATTGGATTTCTGGATGATCGGTGTAACGCTGGCGTTGAATAGATCTGGCATCAACCACCCTTTTTCGCACATCGGTTGATGCCTCACCGGGTTGGGTTGATGAAATTTCAAATGGGTTAAGGGCTGGTACCTGGACATGTAAATCAATGCGGTCAATAAGTGGTCCTGAAATTTTGGATTGGTAATTTTGTGCACATCCAGGCGCTCGTGAACAGCTGCGTGTGGCGTCATCTAAATGTCCACATCGACAAGGGTTCATGGCGCCAATCAATTGCACTTGTGCCGGATAGGTTAAATGCGCATTGGCTCTGGCAATAGTCGTGTGACCGGATTCTAACGGTTGACGCAGGGCTTCTAGTGCCGGGCGTTGAAATTCCGGTAGTTCATCGAGAAATAAAACACCTAAATGAGCCAGTGACACTTCACCGGGGCGGGCGGCATGCCCGCCACCGACAAGGGCTGCCATAGACGCCGAATGGTGCGGATCCCTGAATGGGCGCTGGTGGTTAAGCTGCCCATCTTTTAACAATCCAGCCAAACTATGGATCATGCTGACTTCTAATATTTCAGTGGCATCCAATGTTGGTAAAAGCCTTGGTAAAGAACTGGCAAGCATGGATTTGCCCGCACCGGGCGGCCCGCACATAAGCATATTATGACCACCTGCTGCGGCAATTTCCAAACACCGTTTAGCGCTTTCCTGACCTTTGATATCAGCCAAATCTGTACCACCGATGGCATCGCTGGATAAAACGGTTTGAGCACGGGCAACGGACGGCGTAATCACCTGTGTGCCTTTAAAGTGATTGATGATTTGCAATAAATTTTGCGCCGCTAAGACGTCTATGCCCGTCGCCCATGCGGCTTCAGAACCTTGGTCTTTGGGACAAATTAATCCGCGCCAATCATCATTTTTACAATTAAGCGCATGATCACTGACATGCAGGGCTGATGGCAGAACGCCCGATACATTGGCCAGCCGCCCATCAAGGCCAAGCTCACCTAATGCGGTCCATGGTCTGAGTTCATCTATGGCAATGATATCCATCCCAGCCAATAAACCTAAAGCAATGGGTAAATCAAAATGGCTGCCTTCTTTTTGTTGATTTGCGGGTGCGAGATTAACCGTGATACGCGATGCAGGCAGACTTAATCCGATGGCATGAAATGCGGCACGGACCCGTTCCCGGCTTTCGGCAACGGCTTTATCGGGAAGCCCGACAATGGTGAATGATGGTAATCCGCTTGATATTTGCACCTGAACATCAATGTCCAGTACATGAATGCCTTCAAAAGCAACCGTATGAATGCGAGCAACCAAAAGGATAATTCCAAACACAAAATTATTAAAAAATGATATGTTAATAAGCTACATGTTTGTGCAGAAAATACAACTGGAATAAGGGATAATAATTAAGTGATGGAGTGAGAGGTAATTAAAGCCGATTTGGTTTTAAAAGTTTAAAAACACGCCCATCTAGACATAAAAGAGCGACCGCAATAATTAATGCACCAATGATTTGTTGAGGGCTGATCGTTTCGTCTAGAAAATAAATACCTAAAAATAATGCGGTAACAGGAACCAATAAGGTGACCAATAAAACATTGGTCGCACCAGCGTGTTGTAAAAGTTTAAAATAAATAAGGTAGGCCATAGCCGTGCCAAACAATGCAAGGGCAATGATCGCAAGCCAAGCATTAAGGCTAGGTGCCGCTAAGGTCCAGGGCTGATCATATACTGAAGCCACAAAAATCATAATAACACTGGAACAAATCAACTGACAGGTGGCTGATTTTAAAGGTGGGATACCCACAAGTTTTCGCCGTCCCCACAGTCCGGCAAAGCCATAACTGATGGAACCAGCAAGACACAAACCAATACCGATGGTTTGACCTATAGCCACTTGCCCATCAAAGCCCCGTAAAACAGCGACACCAGCAGCCCCCATTAAAACACCGATAATACGGTGTAAATTTAGCCGTTCTTCGCCAAAACCAGCCATGATCAGAACAGCAAATAAAGGCGTCATTGCATTGATAATTGATGCGAGGCCGGCGGTTAAATACGTTTGCCCGGCGAATAATAAACTAAAAGGAATGACATTATTTAATAAGCCCATGACCCAATAAGGCTGCCAGCTTTTAAACGTTTTAGGCAATTGATGACCAAAATAAAAAAATATTGGCAACAGCAACAGTGCGGCCAAGGCAACCCGAATAAAAACAATGGTTAAAGGTGGGACCTCTTTAACGGCGACACCGACGAAAAAAAATGTGGCCCCCCAAAGGATGGATAGTAACAGCAACTGAGCCCATTGCCGGCCATCCATTGTTATCGATTGATTGGTCATAGTCGGTACCTTAATAAATCTGAAATTGAAAATAAATAGAATAAAAACCTATAATTTGCTTTCGATAACATCCCAAATGTGATGTTCAAGGCAGGTATTATTAAAGCGGTTAATTTCTTGCAGCCCGGTCGGTGAAGTAACATTAATTTCAGTCATATAATCGCCAATGACATCGATGCCTGTGAAAATAAGCCCGCGTTTTTTAAGCTCCGGTCCTATGGCTTCGCAAATATCTAGATCTCGTTTGGTTAATATCGATGCTTCGGCGCGGCCACCGACATGCATGTTTGACCGGGCTTCGCCTTGTTGTGGAACCCGGTTGGTCGCCCCGACCGGCTCGCCATCGATTAAAATAATGCGTTTATCACCTTGGCGTACATCGCCTAAATACTGTTGCGCCATAATTGGTTCTCGGTTGCTGGCAAAAAACATTTCCAGCAATGAATTTAAATTTTCATTGTCCGGCGTAATATGAAAAACCCCGGCGCCACCGTTGCCAAATAACGGTTTGATAATGATGTCGCCGTGTTGTTTGCGGAATTCATGAATGGCGGATGCATCGCGGCTGATCATGGTCGGCGTTAATAAATCAGGGAAATCGAGAATAAATAATTTTTCCGGTGCATTGCGTACATGATACGGATCGTTGACCACCAAAGTATCCGGATGGATGCGTTCCAGCAAATGCGTATATGAAATATAGCCCATGTCAAAAGGCGGGTCTTGGCGCAATAAAACAACGTCAAAATCGGCTAAGCTATGCACCTGTTCGTCGCCAAGTGTGTAAAAATCATCAGCTTGATAACGCAAAGTAAGCGGACGCATGCGGGCTTTAACCGTGCCTTGATCCAAGGACAATTGGTCAGGTAAATAATGATAGATTTGATAGCCACGTTTTTGCGCTTCAAGTCCTAAAACAAACGTACTATCTCCGGTTAAATCAATATCCTGTATGGCATCCATTTGCAGGGCGATACGGAGTGACATGGAAAATATCCTTAAAAATTTAAAAACAATCGCAGAAACAGATAGGCTTACAAATGCAAAGTTTGCAATCGCCGTAAAATCTTTAATGTTTCAGAGTGGCGATTGATATCATCGGTTAAATGGTGCCATTTTTCAAGCGATTGAACGGCCTGTTGTTTTAGCCCTAAACTTGATTGTAACAACCCTGCTTCGCGCCATAATTCATCGCTTTTAGGAAAAATTAATAAGGCGGACAGTAAAGCTTCTAACGCTTGTTGCGGATTATTTTGGTGAAGCCAACAGGCTGATGCCGTTTGTTGCAAGCGGGCAACGAGTTGCCCAGCGGTAAGCGTGTTAAGTTGATCCCATTCGAGTTCTTGACCAAGTCCTGTAGTGGCTTTGACAAAAGAGCGAAGATCTGCCGCTTGGATGGTTTTTCCGTCAAAAGCGGGGTTAATCATTAGCCGTTCACTATGTCGTTCAAGCCGAATAAAAAGATGTGGTTTAAAGTCTATGACTGAGGCCTGCCATCCGTTTTGTTTAAGGATATAAAAATATAACAAAGTTATGGCCACCGGATTACCAGATCGACTATCGATGATGTGCGATAAATTACAGCCTTCCGGATCGGCAAAAGATGTGCGATCAGTCCCGTAACCATGGCGTTTACAGAGAACTTCTATCAGGGCTAACCGCAGTAAATTCAGTTTTGGGTCTTGATCTTTGGGGTCGTTTGCAAACTCTTTAACTTCACTGACCAATTGCGATAAATGACGACGGTAGGCGTCCAGTTTTATTTGTGGCCGTGATTTAACAGCTAACAATAAACCGACTTCGGCCAAATCGAGGGCAGAATTTTTTTGGTTCGATAAATCGACAAGTTGCTGGTTGACTTGTTGGGATGATAATTGGTTCATGAGGCCTAAGTTTTAGGGGGTGCTGATCCGGGTGGTTTGACACGAACATGGGTGATAATATTTTGTACATAAGATATCGTGCGGGCATGAGCAATTACCCTATTCAGCTCTTGCTGGTTTTGCGCAATCCCCATTATATAGACCGTGCCATTAACAGTTTCGATGGAATAGTTAATGGATAACACAGCTTCGTCAAAAGTTAATTTGGATGTTAACGACGCAGTTGACCAACTGTCTTTGGAAAAATTAACAACACTGCTGTCACCGATTTGGATTTCGTTGAAAATGGCTTTTGGTGTGCCCGCAGACCACGCCAGTTTGATGGCTTTGGCCCGGGCTTTTTCATTGGCAACGATGCCCGTTAACATGGCTTGATTTTCAAAAACCTCGACACCAACTTGAACAGCGAGTTCATTGTCTTTTTCAACGATGGCGTAGCGAATTTTTGTTGCCAGTGCAGTATCTGCGGTAATGGTTTTAAGGGTACGCTCTTCCATAGCAGCGGTGCCAAGGGTGGCCCCAGCACCTATCACAACGCTGGCACAACCGCTGGGGATAAGAACAATAAATATGAGCATTAGAGGCTTGCTGAAGCGTTTTAATAATAATGACATACTGAAACTCATAAGATATTCCTTAAAACCTGAAGATGATACAAAGCATGGATTCTAAAGGATAATAATTAACAAAACCTCATGATGGGCGCCAAACATCTTTAAGGTGTTTTGGAAGTTGTTTTGTTTGAATAACGATGACATCAAATCGTGTTGATTTGGGCATTTTTCCTTTCCATGAATTGATGAAAACCTCTGCTGAACCGGCAATACGTTGAAATTGACGATTTAAAACGATGGGCTGATCCAAGTTTACCCGAGCCCGTGCTTTAACCTCGACAAAAACCAATGACTGCCCGCGTTTTGCAATGATATCAATTTCACCACGCGGTGTTTTATAACGCCTGGCTAAAATCCGGTAGCCTTTAATACGTAATATCCATGCGGCGATGGTTTCTGCGCGCCATCCAAAAACCCACGCATTATGGCGGCGACTTGGTGTTTGCTTCATAAGCGTTTTTTATCCAGCACTAATGCACGCTGGTAAACAATTTTTTTGCGGACATCCAATTGAGTACAGACGTGTTGTACGGCATCGCGAACTGATAAAGTATCAAACGCGGCGATCAACGCCCCGTCAATGTCACTAACGGACACCTCTTTGGCGGCAATAGGCGGTGCGACAACAACGGTTATTTCACCTTTAGGTGAACCGGATTGTGCATAAAATTGAGCTAATTGATCAAGGGTGCCGCGATTAACCTGTTCGTAAAGCTTGGTCAATTCTCGGGCAACGGCGGCTGACCTTGGTCCTAAAACGTGGTTCATATCAGCAAGGGATGCGGCTAAACGTTTTGGGGACTCCAGAAATATTAAGGTTCCTGGGATCTCGGTCAATGCGGTTAAAGCTTTAATCCGAGCTATTTTTTTTGACGGTAAAAAACCATTGAAAAAAAACCGGTCACTGGGAAGCCCTGATAAAATAAGCGCCATTAATATTGATGATGCACCGGGAATGGCCGATAGGTGAATATCATTAGCCAAACAGTTTTGTACAAGTTTGTAACCGGGATCGGACAGTAATGGCGTCCCGGCATCAGAAACCAAGGCAACGATCGCGCCGTCTTTTAAGCGATTGATTAATTCAGGCCCGGCAGTATCGGCATTGTGTTCATGATAAAGGATTAATGGTTTTGAAATTCCGTGACGGTCGAGCAAACGTGATGTAATACGTCGGTCTTCACAGGCAATGATGTCGGCTGAATTAAGTAGTTCCAGGGCGCGTAAACTGATATCTGATAAGTTACCAATGGGGGTGGCGACCAAATATAAGCCCGGTGGATGGTGATTTTTGCTTAAATGATGCGTTTTTGCAGGTGCTAACGGTTTACTCTTGGCCTCGCTGTCGCTAGGTTCACAAGGTGAAATGATTTCAGCGTTCAATGAGGGCGCATCCGCAGGTGTTGCAATAGGGTTTTCAGAAAATGACGAAGATTGTTCAGGGTCGGGTTTGGAGCAAGGCATGGCTTTTGAGCGGCATTCTGTTGTTGGCTGCTTGCCAGTCTCCTCAAATTCCCAGTTGGATGCAAGGAGATGTCGCAGAACCGACGCCATTAAATACCGCAGCAGCTGCAAAACCTAAACTGTTAAAAGCAAAACCCGCAGCAAAAAAACGGCCACTTTCTGCATTTAAAGCCGACCAAGTTCCGTTTGATAAAAAAATGACGCCAAGGCCGGGGACAGCGCCCCAACCGCAAAACCAGAGGCTGCCGGGTTCTGTTTATGGCCCACCCGGTGTGTCGCCGTCATTTGATCAGAAAGTCCCCGTACAATCAACAGAACCAGAACCAACCTCATCGGAAAATTTACCAAACCCACCATCGTTTTTGAAATTTTTAACGGCTGCTCCTAAACCAAATACTTTGGATGACGAAGCCGCTCTAGGTGGACTAGCTGTTCCGCCACCAGCAACGGGTGAAACCGTACGGGTTGCGCTTATGTTACCGTTAACGGGTTCAAAAGCCAGTATTGGAAAAGTATTACTCAAAGCGGCGCAAATGGCTTTATTCCATTTCGCGGATGAAAATTTTGAGTTTTTAGTGGTCGATACCGAAGGCACAGCAAAAGGTGCGGCGCGGGCTGTACGCAATGCTATTAATGATGATGCGCGTATCATTTTGGGGCCATTGTTGTATCGCTCGGTGGAAGCCGTGGCCCCACAAGCCCGTGCCGCCGGTGTCCCGGTTATCGCTTTTTCCAATGTGCGTGCAGTGGCTGGTGACGGCGTTTACATCATGGGTTTTTTACCCGGCGAACAAATTGATCGGGTGATACGTTATGCTTTTGACCAAGGCATTACCCGCTATGCTGCACTGGCACCGGATAATGAATATGGTAATTCCGTTATTGCGACCATGAAACAAAGGGTCGGCGAACTGGGTGGCGAACTGGTCGAAACGCAATTTTATAATAGCCAAGCACAAGATTTTACCGATGTTGTACGCACACTTGCCAACTATGATGAAAGACGCGCCCGGCTGATTGAAGAGCGTAAAATATTAAAGAAAAATGACGATGAGCTATCGAAACGTGCCTTTAAACGTTTGGAAAAATTACAAACCATTGGTGATTTACCGTTTCAGGCTCTGTTGGTTGCTGATTGGGGAAAACGTTTGCAATCGGTTGCTGCATTATTGCCGTTTTACGATATTGACCCGAGCCGTATTCGAATTTTGGGCACCGGGCAATGGGATGTGCCGGGTTTGGGGGCAGAACCGGCCTTGGTTGGTGGTTGGTTTGCCGCTCCTTCACCGTCGGCTAGACGGGCTTTTCAAACGGATTATGAAAATATCTATGCAGCAAAACCACCTCGGATTGCAACATTGGCTTATGACGCGGTAGCCTTGGCCGCCGTATTAGCCAAATCCCAAGGTGGTGCCGATTTTTCCAAATCCGCGATTATGTCACCCAGCGGGTTTTGGGGGCGGGACGGCATTTTCCGCTTTACGGCGGATGGTGTTGCCGAACGCGGCTTAGCCGTCATGCAAGTACGTCCACGTGATTTCCGTGTTGTTAGCCCGGCACCGGAAACGTTTCAAAGTCCAATAAATTAATATAAAATTCTAGGCCAGCAATAATTTTGCCAACAGCGCGTTTAAACAAAGCCGACCATCCGGTGTGGTTGACAACGTGTTGTTCGTAAACATTAAAAAACCTTGGCTGATCAGCATGTTCAGTACATCTGTATCGATTACATCTGTGAAACCCAGCCCGGTTTGCGTTCGTAGTGTTTCTTCTGATAGTCCGTTTTGTAAACGTAATGACATCATCAATATTTCTTCGGCCCGCACGCGGGGCTTTATAATCTGGTTTTTGGCAATACCGTGGCCGTGTTTTTTAACGGACGCCATCCAGCGTTCCGGATTATGAATGCGGTGCCTTGCGTGCCATTCATCATGGCTTTGTATTCTTTCATGGGCACCGGGCCCGATGCCTAAATAATCGCCGCCTTGCCAATAGGTTAAATTATGCAGACTGGCTTGACCCGGTTGACAGTAATTTGAAACCTCATAGGCTTGGAACCCGTGTTGTTGGGTGATGTTGGCTGTTAAATGATACAGATCGGCTTGCAGATCAGCTTCCATGGCTTGCTGATTGTTGCGGAAAAATTCGGTGCCGGGTTCAATGGTTAACTGATACAGCGATAAATGACCACGAGCATATTCAATGGCTTGTTCTAACTCGCGTTGCCAATGATCCGGTGTTTGATGGGGCCGTGCATAGATCAGATCAAATGAAGTCTGTGCGAAAATAGCGTTGGCCGTTTCAAGAGCAGCTAAAGCTTCAGCACATGAATGTTGGCGGCCAAGGTAGGCTAATGCATCGCCATTTAATGACTGAATACCCATGGATAGGCGGTTAACACCAGCCTTGTTAAAAGCTTCAAATTTTTTGCTTTCGACACTGGTCGGGTTGGCTTCAAGGGTGATTTCAGGGTTTTTACTGTGCGGCCAATAGGTTTTAACGGCTTCAATGATGGCCGATACCGTTTCAGGGTGCATGAGCGACGGTGTACCGCCACCAAAAAAGATCGATGTAATAACGGCATCAGGTCGGTACTCAGCACTATGGGTAAGTTCCGTTAATAAAGCGTTTCGCCATTGATCATGATTGATGGTTGGGCGTACATGGCTGTTAAAATCACAATAGGGACATTTTTTTAGACAAAATGGCCAATGAACATATATTGCTAAGCCTTCGCCCATGATTTAAGCCGGCCTTGGATTAAAACAGGCATCAACCAGTTGTTTAAAAGCATCGGCGCGGTGACTGATTTGGTGCTTTTGATCAGGGTCCATTTCGCCAAAAGTAAGTTCATAACCATCGGCCATAAACATCGGATCATAACCAAAGCCGTGGGTGCCGCGTAGCGGCCAAACCAGTGCGCCATGGACAGAGCCTTCGACTGTTTCCATATGTCCATCGGGCCAACAAAGGGCCAAGGCAGATACAAAATGTGCCCGGCGATTTTTTTGTTCACCGAGTTGATGGTGTATGTGTTCCATGGCGGTTATAAAATTTTTATCAGGCCCGGCTAAGCGCGCGGAATAAATGCCCGGTTGATTGTTTAATGCGTGCACACAAAGCCCGGAATCGTCAGCCAAGGCCGGCAGCCCGGATGCGGTGGCCGCTGACAGGGCTTTGATTTTAGCATTAGCGATAAAACTGTCGCCGTCTTCGATGGGTTCTTGTAATTTAAGTGCGGCTGATGAGACGATATTGACGCTGAAATCTTTTAACAAATCTGAAATTTCAATAATTTTGCCGTTATTATGACTGGCAACGACAAGTTTTGGCTGTTGAAATAAACGGGCCATAATTATTCAGACGTGATGTTTAAAGCTTGGCGTTGAAGAGCGGCTAATTCGGACACGCCTATTTCGGCTAAATCCAGTAATTCTAAAAACCGCGTGCGACTAAACGGTTCGGTTTCAGCTGTGCCTTGAATTTCAATAATCGCGGCTTGGTCGGTTAAAACAAAATTGGCGTCGGTTTCGGCGTTACTGTCCTCAATATAATCCAGATCAAGTACGGCTTCACCTTTAAAAATGCCACAGGATATGGCCGCAACTTGTCCATTTAATGGAATGCTGTCGACAATGCCCAAATCTCGGCAGCGCTCAAACGCCCGGTAAAGCGCGACGTAGGCCCCGGTGATGGATGCTGTCCGGGTGCCGCCATCAGCTTGAATAACATCACAATCGACGCGCACTTGCAGTTCGCCCATAGCGGACATATCGCATACGGCGCGTAATGACCGCCCGATCAAGCGTTGAATTTCCTGAGTGCGACCCGATTGCTTGCCGCGGGACGCTTCGCGTCCCATGCGTTCCGTGGTTGACCTTGGCAACATACCGTATTCGGCTGTCACCCATCCTTTGCCAGACCCACGCATCCATGAGGGCACTTTTTGCTCAACACTTGCGGTACATAAAACATGAGTGTCGCCAAATTGAGCCATACACGAGCCTTCGGCGTGTTTGGATACATCGGGGATAAGCTTTACAGAGCGGAGTTCATCATTGGTGCGGCCGGAAGATCTCATTGATTATAGTCCTTGAACTAGAAGTGTATATGCATTGTTAAATGCTTAATAGACGCCATTGTACCCGAGGTAAAGGGTTTGCGAATAATGCTATATAAAGGAAAATCGTCACGCGTGCGTTGACGCATGGCCCATGGCCCACTAAATAAGCTTGGATGATATTATTTAAACATGAAAAGCAATGATCGTAAAACTTGATGAGCGCTCCCGGGATATTTTCCGCCGCATTGTTGATGCCTATGTGGAAACCGGCGAACCGATAGGCTCCAGAACACTGGCTCAGCGTCTGGATACAACATTGTCTCCGGCGACAGTGCGTAATGTTATGGCCGATTTAGAAGACGCCGGATTGTTGTTTGCCCCGCATGTATCGGCGGGACGCATGCCAACCGAGGCCGGATTACGTTTGTTTGTTGATGGTTTGCTGGAACTTGGCAATTTAACGCATGATGATCGCAAACAACTAGAAGGCCAATGTGCCGGATCGGCACAGAACGTTGAAGGCTTGTTAGAAGAAGCAACAACGGCTTTATCCGGTCTATCCGGTTGTGCCAGTTTGGTTTATGCGCCAAAATTGGAAACGCCTTTAAAACATATTGAATTTGTTAGCCTAAGCCCGGGGCGGACATTGGTGGTGATGGTCTCTGAAACCGGTGTCGTGGAAAACCGTATTATCACAACACCATCCGGCTTGCCGCCATCGGCTTTGGTCGAAGCGACAAATTATTTAAGTGCAAAAATGGTCGGACGTACGCTCGATGAAGCTCTGCATTTGATCAGGGCTGAACAAAAAAAACACCGAACCCAATTGGATGAATTAACGACCCGGGTCATTGAAAGTGGATTAGCCATGTGGGCAGGGGGTGAAAAAAATGGTTCGTTAATTGTTCGCGGACAATCGCGTTTACTAGAAGACGTTCAGGCGCTGACAGACCTAGAACACATACGCGGGCTTTTTAGTACCCTAGAAACCAAGGACGAAGCCTTAAAATTGTTATCCCTCGCTGATCAGGCCGAAGGTGTGCAGATTTTTTTAGGAGCAGATAATCAACTGTTTAACATGGCTGGATGCGCGCTTGTGGTGGGTCCTTATAAAAATGAAACATCTGAAATAATCGGTGCTATCGGTGTTATTGGGCCAACGCGCATGAATTATTCTAGGATCATTCCAATGGTCGATTATACGGCCAAACTTGTTGGCCGAATGATCGGTTAACAGGATCAGAGTTTTAAAAATTGAAGAAAATCTAACATAAAAAATGGAAAATGAATATGCAGAACCAAAATCCAAACCCTGATGTTAAAAATGATGAAACCGTAGACATCGACCCGGTAGAACCGATGGCGAATGACAGTGTCGATGCGGATACTGTGGATCAGCCAGAGGCGGTAGAGGCGGGTGAAGCTGTGCCTGCGGAAGAAACCATGGACGATACGCCGTGTGTTATTGAACTAGAAGCCGAGCTTCTGGAAACCAAAGATAAATTAATGCGGGCTTTGGCTGAAACCGAAAATGTGCGCAGGCGCGCTCAGCGTGAACGCGAAGACGCTTCGAAATATGCTATTTCATCTTTTTCCAAAGAAATATTATCTGTGGCGGATAATATGACGCGAGCGGTGGCTTCAGTGGATGAAGAATTCCGTAAAAATAATAGTGAAATTGAAACATTAATGGTTGGCCTGGAAATGGCCGAGCGGGAAATGATGACAACCTTGGAAAAATTTGGCATTAAACGCATCGAGGCCGAAGGCTGTAAGTTTGATCATAATTTCCATGAAGCTATGTTTGAATATGAAGACAAAGAAAAACCGGCTGGCACGGTGACCCAAGTCATTGAAACGGGTTATACGGTGCATGGTCGATTGTTGCGCCCAGCCAAAGTGGGCGTGACGAAAGGCGGTCCTAAAACGGCTCCTGTTCAAGAAGAAAAAACAGCAACAGCAGACCAATCCACGGATGGGTCACAGCCATATGATACACAAAATCCGCAACCAGGTGGGCAATTGGACGAAGAATTATAAGCTTGCCTATGCTGATTTGAGCGTTCAGGTATTGCGACTTCTGTATTTGACGCATATATAACGCCTAAAGAAACAGGCCAAAGCTAAAATAAGGGTCTTTGGCGTCATTTAATAAACGGATAACAACCAAAGGGAATGCAAAAGGTGCGATTATCGGCCGGATGGATTTGCCGCAACAAAATGAGGACACTATGAGCAAGGTAATTGGAATCGATCTTGGAACAACAAACTCGTGCATCGCATTGATGGACGGTAAAGAAGCCAAAGTTATCGAAAATGCAGAAGGTACTCGGACAACGCCGTCAATGGTGGCGTTCACCGATGATGATGAACGCTTGGTTGGACAGCCCGCTAAACGTCAAGCCGTCACTAACCCGGAAAACACATTGTTTGCCATAAAACGGTTGGTCGGTCGTAGCTTTGATGACCCGATCACTAAAAAAGATAAAAAAATGGTGCCCTATAAAATTGCCAAAGGCGATAATGGTGATGCGTGGGTCGAAGTTGATAAACAAAAATATTCACCAAGCCAAATCAGTGGTTTCATTCTGCAAAAAATGAAAGAAACGGCGGAAAGTTATTTGGGAGAAGAAGTCACACAAGCCGTGATTACGGTGCCTGCCTATTTTAATGATTCACAACGCCAAGCCACCAAAGACGCCGGTAAAATTGCCGGCCTTGAGGTTTTACGTATTATCAATGAACCAACAGCGGCGGCCTTGGCTTATGGTTTGGAAAAGAAAGAAGCCGGTACCATCGCTGTTTACGATTTGGGTGGCGGTACGTTTGATGTATCAATACTTGAAATTGGTGATGGCGTTTTTGAAGTAAAATCAACCAATGGCGATACGTTCTTGGGCGGTGAAGATTTTGATATCCGCATTGTCGATTATTTGGCCGATGAATTTAAAAAAGAAAATGGTATTGATTTGCGCGAAGATAATTTAGCCTTGCAACGGTTAAAAGAAGGCGCTGAAAAAGCCAAAATTGAATTATCGAGCACAGTGCAAACGGAAATTAATTTACCGTTCATCACAGCCGATCAATCGGGGCCAAAACATTTAAATGTTAAAATGACCCGTGCCAAACTTGAAAGTCTGGTGGATGATTTGATCCAGCGTACGGTTGAGCCTTGTAAAAAAGCTTTAAAAGACGCTGAATTAACTGCTGGTGAAATTGACGAAATTATTTTGGTCGGCGGTATGACGCGGATGCCAAAAGTCGTTGAAACGGTGAAAAAATTCTTTGGTCGTGAGCCTCATAAAGGCGTTAACCCTGATGAAGTAGTGGCATTAGGTGCCGCTATTCAGGGCGGTGTTTTAAAAGGCGATGTCAAAGACGTTTTATTATTGGATGTGACACCACTCTCTTTGGGTATTGAAACTTTGGGCGGCGTATTCACGCGGCTGATCGACCGTAATACAACAATCCCAACCCGGAAATCGCAAGTTTTCTCAACAGCCGAAGACAACCAAACGGCTGTGACCATCCGCGTTTTCCAAGGTGAGAGGGAAATGGCGGCCGACAACAAAATCCTTGGACAATTTGATTTAATCGGTATTCCACCGTCAACACGTGGTATGCCACAGATCGAAGTCACATTTGATATCGATGCCAATGGTTTGGTCAATGTATCGGCCAAAGACAAAGCAACAGGCAAAGAACAGCAAATCCGTATTCAAGCATCAGGAGGTTTGTCGGACGACGATATTGAACGCATGGTCAACGAAGCCGAACAAAATTCCGAAGACGATAAACAACGCCGGGAATTGGTTGAACTGCGTAATAGTGCCGATAGTCTGGTTCATGCGTCTGAAAAAAATGTTAAAGAATATGGCGATAAAGTGCCGGACGAAGATCGCCAAGCCATCGAAGAAGCCATCCAAGCTTTAAAAGATGTTCAAGACAGTGATGATGCCGAAGCCATTAAAAGCAAAACCGAAGCTTTGACCGAAGTCTCTATGAAATTGGGCGAAGCCATGTATAAAGCAAGTCAGGCTGAAAGCGAAGCCGAAGCGGCTCAGGCGGAAACGTCAGAAGGCGCTGAAAACGCAGCTGATGACGCAACCGTTGTCGATGCTGATTTCGAAGAAGTCGACCCGGACGCTCAGGATGTAAAAGATAAAAAAGACGATTAATCATTAAAAAAATTAATATCGGGCCGAATGTAAATTGTTCGGCCCGATTATTTGATGATCGTTCCTGAAAACCGTTAGGTGAAATTCATGGCAAAAGAAGATTTTTATAAAACCTTGGGTGTAGGCAAGGATGCCGATGGTGAAGCCATTAAAAAAGCTTACCGTAAGCTTGCGATGAAGCATCATCCTGATCGTAATCAGGGCGATGAAAAAGCAGAACATGCTTTTAAGCAAGTCAACGAAGCCTATGAAATTTTAAAAGACGAAGAAAAACGCGCGGCATATGACCGGTTTGGGCACGCCGCCTTTGAACAAGGTGGCCCCGGTGGTGGTGGTCAAGGCGCTGGGTTTGGATCAGGCTTTGCCGATATATTTGATGAAATGTTTGGTGATTTTGGCATGCAAGGGCGCCGCGGCGGTGGTAATCCGGGTAAAGGTCAGGATTTGCGCTTTAACATGGAAATCTCGTTAGAAGACGCATTTTCCGGTAAAAAAACAGATATTAAAGTTCCCACATCTATCGCCTGTGGCGATTGTTCCGGCAGCGGTGCCGAAGGCGGAGCAGCACCCGTCACCTGCACGACCTGCCAAGGCCATGGCCGGGTGCGTTCGCAATCGGGATTTTTTACCGTGGAACGGGCCTGCCCAACGTGCCAAGGCCAAGGCCAAATGATCAAAGACCCGTGCCGGACATGTGGTGGTGCGGGACGTGTTCATAAAGAAAAAAAATTATCTGTCAGCATTCCGGCAGGCGTCGAAGACGGCACTCGGATCAGGCTGACCGAAGAAGGCGAAGCCGGCCTGCGCGGCGCACCACCGGGTGATTTATATATATTCTTGAACATAGCGTCGCACCGGTTGTTTCAGCGTGATGGTGCCGATGTTTATTGCCGCGTACCGATCCCGATGACTACGGCGACGCTTGGCGGTAATGTCGAAGTGCCAACAGTCGAAGGAAAACTCGCCCGGATTTCAATACCGGCTGGAACGCCAACAGGCCACCAGTTCAGACTTAAATCCAAAGGCATGACGATTTTACGCTCCAGCGCACGCGGTGATATGTTTGTTCAAGTGAATGTTGAAACACCGGTTAATTTAACAAAAAAACAAAAAGAATTGCTGAAAGATTTTGAGTCTGAGGGCGATGCCCAAAAAACCAGCCCGCAATCACACGGGTTTTTTGACAAAGTCAAAGACTTGTGGGAAGACCTTAAAGACTAGATTTGTATTTTTTGGGGACGATTTAATGAAAATCGGAATTGTTGGTTGTGCGGGGCGTATGGGGCGGATGCTCATTGCCGAAGTTGCGACCCAAAATAAGGCTGAACTGGTGGGCGGTACGGAACATGCGGCCAGCCCTTTTTTGGGACAAGATCTAGGCACGCTAGCGGCTATCGATACGCTAGAAACTGTGGTCAGCGATAACGTTGAAAAACTTTTTCAAAAAGCGGATGCGATTATTGATTTCACAGTCCCTGTAGCAACCCGAAACCACGCAGTTTTATCCGGTAAATATGGCACGGCTTTGGTTGTCGGGACAACCGGATTGTCAGATGGCGATCAAGATGAAATTGTCAAAGCGTCAAAAAACGCAGCTATTGTTCAGGCCGCAAATTTTTCCATCGGCGTTAATTTATTGTTGGGGTTGACCGAGCAAGTCGCCGCCCGTTTGGGCGACGGCTATGATTTGGAAATTCTTGAAATGCATCATCGCCATAAAGTCGACGCGCCGTCCGGCACAGCGTTGGCATTAGGTCAAGCGGCAGCGTCCGGGCGAGGTGTTGATTTAAATAATGTGTCGGTGCGCGTTCGTGATGGACAAACAGGCCCTAGGCGGCCGGGTGACATTGGTTTTGCTACATTGCGCGGTGGCGGGGTTGTAGGTGACCACACCGTGATGTTTGCAAGCGATGCTGAACGCATTGAAATAAGCCATCATGCGCAATCACGAGGGATTTTTGCCAGCGGTGCTGTTCGTGCCGCATGTTGGGCGGCAAATCAGTCGCCAGGCTTGTATTCCATGGGTGAAATGCTCGGGTTTTAGGGACTTTAGGCTGGTTGTTGTAAGGCCTGTTTTAATTGAGCCGCGACTTTGGCGCGTTCAGGGGGGGTTAAAAAATCGCCAAACTTAACCGTCGTGCCGTGAGAGCGAAAGGCAAGATAATGGTGATCAGACCTTTCGATTAAAATTTGAAGCCATGCTGTTGAAAATGACCAGCTTTGTCGTTTCCCCCACGGGGAAACACGCTCAAAAAATAAAGTGTGTTCACGGATGGTGATACGTTCAAAAAGTTGGCTTTTTTTCTTGTGTAACCATAAAGCCAAACAGAGAAAAATTAAATCGAGGCTAAGAAAACCGGATACAGGCCATGCGCCAAAGGCTGCAAATACTATAGATGTCATGACAAACACACAGCATAACCAGATCCCCAATATTATAAAGGCTGGACCTGATGCACTTTGATGGGGATGCAGGCGCGTTTGAAAAAGAATATCACGGTTTTTAACGGGCATGGGTTGTGCGGTCATTGATAAAGCCATTATGCTGTTGAACGTATTAAAAAATTACCAGATTAAAGATGACAAATGTAAAAAAGATGAATATCAGACAACGGACAGATGCTCTTTTTGCTCGGCTCCATGAACAAAACCCAAACCCGCAAGGTGAGCTTTATTGGATTAATTCCTATACATTGCTGGTTGCGGTGGCTCTATCGGCACAAGCAACCGATGTCAGCGTGAATAAAGCAACGTGCAAACTGTTTGATGTCGCTGAAACGCCTGAAAAAATGCTGATGCTGGGCGAAGCCGGATTGAAAGACCACATTAAAACTATTGGTCTTTATAATACTAAAGCCAAAAATGTTATTGGCCTAAGCCGGTTATTGTTGGAACGTCATGACGGTAAAGTTCCTAATGACCAAAAAGCATTGGAAGCCTTGCCCGGCGTTGGCCGAAAAACAGCGAATGTGGTTCGCAATATGGCTTTCGGTGAACCGACTATCGCAGTTGATACGCATATTTTCAGGCTCGGAAACCGGACCGGGTTAGCCATTGGAAAAAACGTATTGGACGTAGAAAAAAAATGGCTTGCCCGGACGTCAGCTCAGTGGAAACGACATGCCCATCATTGGTTAATTTTACATGGACGGTATATCTGCAAGGCACGAAAACCGCTTTGTCAGCAGTGTATTGTCAATGACCTTTGTAAATTCAAAGGCAAGACATCATTTAAATGATCTAACTAATTTGTTGTTGTTCGATCTTCAAACTGTTTAATCAGGCTGGTTAAACATGCTTTATTGCTGATTGAGTTGGGCGAAGTTATGTTTCTCAATGCTTTGACGCTAAAATAGTCTACGGTCATATTGGTGCTGGTTTGGCGTTCATACAAAATTAAATCAAGTCGACATACGGAACTTCGATACTGCCAAAATTCTGCCGGTTTGTCTTTGCGTAAAAAATCAGGAGCCCCGATTAAAACGTTGAGTTGGTCGGGTGTTGCCCCACGAAGCACATCAATATTCGGAAAAATGCGCGGTGGAGCTGTATTTTGTGGCGCTGGCTTTTGTTGTTCAATCTTAGCTGTAGATTGCTTCGTAACTTTTGGTTGAATGGCCACCACTGGGCTTGGTGGCGTGGCGACTGCATCGGCTTTATTAGCAGGCGGAATATTATTTGCCGATTGACATGCGGCTAGAACGTTCAACGAAAAAAGTAAAAATAAAATCCGAACCGACGACATTGTTTAAGAGACATCCGTGTCAAGGGCGGTTTCGGGGATGGTGGCCATATCACCAGAGATATTACCGCCTTGTTCAATGATCACTGTGCCATAACGAATGATGCCGCTGATGTGCCCGCCCGTGCGCACGGTCAACTTGCCGCTGACGGTCAATTCACCGTCGAAATTTCCGCTGATATCGGCCTCTTCTACATCGGCTTTGCCGCGGAATAGACCACTGGGTGCAACTTCGATCATGCGCGCTGACGGAAGCGTCGCTGCCACTTGGCCTTCAACAATTAATTTTTCACAGGCTGTGATTTCACCGGATATGCTGATATCACGACCAACGAGTAGACATTTACTATCAACTTCCGCACCCATGGACCGGCTAATATGGCGCTGCGGCGGGCTTGGGATGCTGGGTGGGCGACGGTTTTGTTCATTGTTTAATGGCGCGCCATAAGACGGATTGTGTGGTGGTTTTGCGGGCGCATGGGAGCCTTTTTTTGTAAACGGCTTTAACGGGGGCGCAGGCACATCGGTGTTGTCATAGTCGTCTGTTGCAACAGCCTTCTTATTGTTTGCATTTGACGCCGTAGCGGTCTTTTTTTTCCCAAACATGAATTGATCCTTTTGGCTGCCGTGTCGCTGGATGAAACCTGTTAAAATTGTGCCTCTGTTTAATGTAGTTATTAAATGATAGGGGTTAATTGATGCTTAAGATCCTGAGGCTTGAACGTCTGTTGAGGTGTTTATGATCGGCAGGTGCCATTTGTGAAATAAATGTACGGTGGCCGAAATAATGATTACTGGAATGAAAAAGTTAACAATTGGAATGGTTAATAAAAAGGCTGCCAAGGCACCAAGCAAATATAGTGCGGCCCCGTGCTGTTTTCTTAAATTCCGGGTTTGCTTTGCATTTAAGCGCCTTAAAGCGACAAGTTCAAAATATTCTCGACCAATAAGGTAGCCGTTGACACTATAGAAAACAAAAGGAAACAGTGGAGGTATGATAAGAAACAATAAGATGAAAATGTTTAAAGCGACCATAATCGCAATAAATTTAATCGTTGGCATCAGTGTTTCTGAAAACGGTTTTTCCTGAATTGGAACAAGATGAGGATAATGTTGATTTTCAACAGTTTCTACGACCCGGTCTAAATAAAGCCCGACGATCGCACTAGTGACGCCGGGGAATAAAAACCAAGTTAATATAAGGGTGGCAAACCCACCGAGAAAATCGATAATACTTTCAAGCCAAAGAATATCAAAAAAGGATGTTTTTGTCAGTACTGTTGCAATGGCTGCCCACAAGGTGACAAAAGCCAAAACGGAAAACCCGATGCTAATCCAAAGAACCCGTCTGGTGGCCGCATTTTCGAGTTGCGCGATACCTTTAAAAAAAGCCGTGAACATACTGTTTTACCATATCATTTTATAAAACAAAAACATGAGTATAAAGAAATATTTAACGCCGAAAACGGTGCCCTGCAAGCGGTTTCGGAAAGTGAAAAAGGAATTAGTTGACCTTAAACATTAAATATTACAGATAACCAACTGATAATAAATATAAAAAACAAATAGTATAAAAATATAAAATATGCACAGAATTGTAAATATGAATGAATAATGAGCAGACTTGTGATGGCGGGCTGTGTGGCTATACTGCGCCGTTTCTTGGGTGTTGGTCATTGTTGAAGTTTGTCACGATAGGAGTAGACGCAAAATGGTTAAAACAAAATACGATGTGTTAGGGATCGGCAATGCGATTGTTGATATATTGGTTCATACAGATGATCGCTTTTTGACAGCTGAAAACTTAACCAAAGGTGCCATGACTTTGGTCGATGAAGAAACAGCAAACGCATTATATGAAAAAATCGGTCCGGCTGTTGAATGTTCGGGAGGCTCTGCCGCCAATACCATCGCGGCCTTGGCTTCGCTCGGTGGCAAAGGCGCTTTTGTCGGCACTGTACATGATGATCAATTGGGGAAAGTGTTCCGTCATGACATCAAAGCCTTGGGTGTCGATTTTAACACTGCCCCAACTTCAAGCGGATTACCTACGGCGACTTGCATGGTTTTAGTGAGCGAAGACGGCGAACGCACGATGCAAACATTTCTTGGCGCCTGTGGCGGCCTTGGGCCTGACGATATTATCGAAGACGATGTAAAAGCTGCTTCGGTCACTTATATGGAAGGTTACTTGTGGGACCCGGAAAATGCTAAAAAAGCTTTTTTAAAAGCTGCAGGTATCGCTGCTCAAGCCGGGCGACTTGTATCGCTTAGTTTGTCTGACCCTTTTTGTGTAGAACGCCACCGCTTAGAATTTTTAGATTTAGCTGAAAACCACGTAGACATTTTGTTCGCCAACGAAGATGAAATTATGTCTTTATATCAAGTGAACAGTTTTGATGCGGCCGTCGCAGCCGTGCGCGGGCATTGTAAAATTGCAGCCTTAACCCGTGGCGATAAAGGTTCGGTTATTGTCAGCGGCGACGACGTTCACGAAATTAATGCCGAACCTGACGCGTTAGTCGTTGACACGACGGGTGCTGGCGATGCATATGCAGCAGGTTTCTTGTATGGATTTACCCATGATCAGGATTTACCGACAGCGGCTCGCATTGGTGGCGTTGCGTCGGCAGAAGTTATTTCCCATATGGGGGCACGGCCCGACGTATCGCTTAAACAATTGCTCACAGAGAAAATGAGCTGATCGAGCAGATCATTTTTTGACCCATCGGTGAAGTTGGCTATTCAAAAAAGTATAACCAACAATCACGATGCTAATGTATGTACAGGACTTAAATTTATGAATTTACGTAATATCGCCATCATCGCTCACGTGGATCACGGAAAAACGACGCTTGTTGATGTGTTGTTGCGTCAAAGTGGATCATTCCGTGACAATCAACAGGTTTCGGAACGGGTCATGGATAGTAATGATCTGGAACGGGAACGGGGTATTACGATTTTGGCAAAATGTACGTCCGTGACGTGGAATGATGTGCGCATCAACATCGTTGATACGCCGGGTCATGCTGATTTTGGCGGCGAAGTTGAACGAATTTTAAGTATGGTTGATGGTGTTTTATTACTGGTTGATGCCGCCGAAGGCGCCATGCCGCAAACGAAATTCGTCACCGCCAAAGCTTTAAAACTAGGCCTGCGCCCAATTGTTGTGATTAATAAAGTGGACAAACCAGAAGCCCGTTCATTTGAAGTTCAGGACGAAGTGTTCGAGCTATTTGATGCCTTGGGTGCGAACGATGAACAGCTTGATTTCCCAACCATTTACGCGTCTGCTAAACAAGGTTGGGCCAACGCTGACCCGGATGGTGAACACAAAGACATGCAAGCCATTTTTGATGCTATTCTCGAATATGTACCGGAACCGGTTGCTAAAGTTGATGCGCCTTTTACAATGTTGGCGACAACACTGGAAGCCGATCCATATTTAGGACGTATCTTAACCGGACGTATCGCAACGGGTGTTGCAAAAGTGAATAGCCCGATTAAAGCTATGGACCGTGATGGAAATATTGTTGAACAAGGTAAAATTCAAAAAATTCTGGCTTTTCGTGAATTGCAACGGGAACCGGTTGATCAAGCTGAAGCCGGCGATATCATTGCCATTGCAGGTTTAACCAAAGCGACCGTTGCCGACACTTTGGCGGTACCTGAAGTCACTACCCCAATTCAGGCGAATCCCATTGATCCGCCAACATTGGCTATGACATTTTCCATTAATGATAGTCCTTTTGCCGGTCACGATGGCAGCAAAGTCACATCCCGCATGATCCGAGACCGTTTAAACAGAGAAGCCGAAGGCAATGTCGCCATCAAAATATCAGAGGCCGATAATAAAGATGCATTTGAGGTTGCCGGTCGTGGAGAATTGCAATTGGGTGTGTTGGTTGAACAAATGCGCCGCGAAGGTTTTGAATTATCCATCAGCCGCCCTCGTGTGTTGTTTGACCTGGACCCTGAAACCGGTGAAAAACGCGAACCGCTAGAAGAAGTCGTGGTCGATGTGGACGAAGAATTTTCCGGCATTGTGGTCGAAGCCATGTCCTTAAGAAAAGCGCGGATGAATGATATGCGCCCCGCTGGTGGTGGAAAAATGCGCATTACCTTTATCGCTCCATCCCGTGGCTTGGTCGGTTATCACGGTGAATTCATGACAGAAACCCGAGGCACCGGTATCATGAACCGGGTGTTTCATGGCTACACGCCCTATTTAGGTGAAATTCCGGGACGCCGTAACGGTGTGTTGATTTCAAACTCCACAGGGAAAACCGTAGCTTATGCCCTTGCCAGTTTAGAAGGCCGTGGCCCATTGTTTGTCGGCTCAGGTGTCGCGGCTTATGAAGGTATGATAGTTGGTGAACATAGCCGCGGCAATGATTTGGAAGTTAATCCATTAAAAACCAAGCAGTTGACGAACGTTCGTGCGTCGGGCACCGATGATGCCATTCGTTTGACCACGCCACGTCCGATGAGTTTAGAACAAGCCATTGCTTATATCGAAGACGATGAATTGGTCGAAGTGACGCCAGATAATATTCGTTTACGCAAACGGCTGTTGAGTCCCCATGACCGTAAGCGCGAAGAACGTGGTCGCGGCAAAGCGGCATCATAGGGTTATATTGATTATTACAGGGTTGAGCTCGCCTTCATTGATCCATAAAGTGGGTGACCATGAACAACAGCACCAGTTCAAACAAACGTTCAGAACAACAGGGCGCTCAATCTAGATGTGCCCAAGCAGGTACGGCGGCACGTTTTGTAACAAGCGCTTTCTGGCGAATGATGCCGGCGGGTATGCGGCGTCGGTGGTGGATGTTTCGCCCGCTTGATCTGGTTGCTAAATATTGGCCGCGATTTAAAAAACCGTCGGGTGTCTTGGTCGTTCGGATGGACGGAATCGGCGATATGGTGTTGTTCCGCCAAGCCTTGGATGCCTATGCGGACGTGTTCGACACAGAAAAATCAAAAATAACGGTGTTGGGTTGTGCCAGTTGGGGCAGCATTGCAGAAAAAGTTTTTAAAGATTACCAATTATTGATCATAGATGAACATGCTTTTGCTCGGCAGCCTTTTTATCGTTTTTCAATCGCTTTGAAAGTTAGGGCCTTAGCTCCAAAAATTGCTATTTGTGATGCCTATTTCCGCAGGGCTTTAATGGCCGATAGTTTAATATGGATGGCTACTGCCGAACGCAGCATTGTTTCGCTGCCTTATGTTAACGAAGCGACCCGGGTTGAATTTACATATTATCTTAGCCAAGTCGATGAAATCATTGACACTGGTCCCTACCCTACCCATGAAATAGTGCGCCATTATCAATTTATCAGCACCATTGCAGGTCGGGATGTAACGCCAAAACCCCCCGTTATCAATTGGACCAAAGGTCAATCGATCAAACCTGTCTCAGGGCCCTATGCGGTTCTCAATCCTGGTAGTAATGAGTTTGGCCGACGTTGGCCTATCGACGACTATTTCCAATTGGCGGATGTGTTGTTGGCGGCGGGATTAAAAGTTGTTTTTACAGGGAAAGCCCAAGAACGTGCGCCAAGTAAAAGTTTTTGTAAAGTGGCGTCTCATCCGGGCGTCATTGATATGACCGGGAAAACCGATTTAGCAGGATTGCTCGATTTGATGCAAAGTGCAGCTTTGGTGGTGAGTAATGATACAGGGCCAGCACATTTGTCAGTTGCCCTAGGGGCGCCTACTGTAGTTATCGTTGGTGGGGGACATTTTGGCAGTTTTGTGCCTTATCCAAAAACCGCAATGCCGGATAATGCGCGCTTTGTATTTAAAGAAATGAGTTGTTACCATTGTTTTTGGCGCTGCCCAAAAAGAGACAGTAAATTTGATGTCTTCCCCTGTGTATCTGCAGTGACGTTAAAAACGGTCACCGACGCCTGCGTAGATTTAGGGGCGATTAAAGACAAGCAAATATCATGACATCATGGTGGAACGCCGCCGCTGTTTACCGAGACCGGCGGGTTTTATCGATGGTGTTCATAGGCTTTTCTAGCGGATTGCCGTTTGGAGTGTTGGCGGAACCCCTAAGTGCGTGGTTGACGGATGCAGGTGTGACAAAGACCTCCATCGGCCTATTTGCTCTGGTCAGTTTGCCCTACTCATTGAAATTCATTTGGGCGCCGGTTATGGACGCTGTGGCTTGCCCAGGGTTTTCAAAAATTCTGGGGCGCCGCCGCGGGTGGGCCATAGCAGCGCAAATAGGGTTGTTAATCAGCATATTTTTGATGGGCACAACAAGTCCAGCAACAAACCTGTGGTGGACGGCTTTGTTTGCTGTTTGTGTGGCTTTTGCGTCAGCTAGTCAGGATATCGTTATTGATGCGTACCGTGTTGAAATCTTAAATGATGATCAATTGGCAGCAGGGGCGGCCACCGTGACATTGGGTTGGCGATTAGGGCAAGTGGGTTCAGCGGCTGGTGGTTTGATCATTGCTGATTTATGGCCATGGTCGGTTGTGTTTGCAGTGATGGCAACTTTGGTGGCTATTGGCATCGTTGCGATTTTAATTAATCCGGAACCAGCACTGGAAAAACCATCCTCATCTACGGGGATAGACCCATCAAAACGAAACGTTTTTGTAGGCATTTTTATCAATCCGTTTCGGGATTTGTTGTCGCGCCCCGGTTGGGTCGGTATTATATTGTTTGTTTTATTGTATAAATACGGCGATGCGATTTTATCACTAATGAAAATTCCGTTTTTCAAAGAAATCGGATTTACCAATAGCGAAATAGCTGAGGTCGCTAAAATTTTTGGTTTTAACGCGATTATTTTAGGCGGCTTTTTAGGCGGCCTGTTGTTGGCCCGGGTGGGAATATTAAAAGGTTTGATGATCTGCGGTCTATTAATGGCAGGGTCTAACTTGGTGTTCATAGCCCAAGCTCAGGTCGGACCAGAAATATGGATGTTAATGATCACCATTGCCGTTGAAAACGTCACAACGGGCATGGGCACAGCGGCTTTCATTGCCTATTTATCAAGCCTGTGTCATCAGTCCTTTACAGCAACACAATATGCTTTGTTGACATCCGTGATGGCGTTTTCACGTACCGTGATGACATCGGGTGCAGGCTGGCTCGCCGACCAAGTGGACTGGTCATTGTTTTTTATGTTAACCACGGTAGCTGCATTACCGGGGTTACTGGTTTTGGCTTGGCTCATGAAAGTTGATGAAAACTCGTTACGCTAACGTTTTTTTAATGACAGCGTCGTAGACGACATCAAAAGGGATAGCGGCCATTTCTCGGCTGTTATAATTTTTGGCTTCAATGATTGTTATATCGTGGCCCATGGGTTTAAATTTTTCTGGCACCGTGGGCCCATATAAAACGGTTAGCGTTAATCCCCCAACGGCCAGCAAATGGGCAGGTCCGGCGTCGTTAGCTAATCCACATGTGAATTGTTTCGCCAATGCCATGGTAAAAAATGGTGACGAGGCATATTTTTTTAGCACCCATTCATTTTGCAAAGGAAACGAAGCTTGGGGGCAGGCTTCGGCTAATTTATCCCGCCAACGGGTTTCTTGCGGCCCTAAAATAAAGGCAACAGAAACATCTTGATTGATAAGATTGTTGGCAAGTTGGATAAAACGGTCTCGTGGCCAACATTTGGGGAGGCCGCCAGCACCCGGTGCCAAGGCGACGGAGGGTTTGTTGCCGGGCCAAAGTTTTTTAGCATCAGTAAGCATGTCAGCGGGGATTGGTAGATTTAGTTGTGTTGGTGTTGAGAGCGTTTTACCAGAACTAAGCTCCAGAAGGTCAAGCAACTGACGCTGCATGGATTTTGGAAAACGATAGCCTTTTTGTGGTTTAGTAGAGGATAATAAAAACCGAGCCGCAGGCGAAATGAATTTTTTATGGGATAGTCTCTTCAGGGAAAGGCTGGTCCAGACAATTTTTTGAGTATCAATGATTAAATCAAACGTTTGGCCTTTGTAACGTCCATTTGCTGCGGGCTTTAATAACTCCGAAGGCTGACGTCCAATATTCCCATATTCAACAACCTCATCGATCAAGCCATCAACAAGAGATTTTAAAACACCATTGTAAACGCTGGTTTCTTTGCCAGCAAACCATGTGATATGGGCATCAGGATATGCGTGCCGTAAGCCGCGAACAAAGGGCAATTTTAATAATCCGTCACCCAGCCGGTCGAGGCCGACATAAACCAGAATACGGATTTTTTTTTGATTTTGATCGCTTTGTACTTTCATCCACCTTGCATATCTTATAAATAGACGCCGCGTCAATCAGCTAGCCGAAACGAGAAGCCGAGTTGATTGGGCGCCCCATTTTTTTTCAGGAGACAAAGTTTATGGACATTAGCCGCATTCCCGCAGGCACTAACCCCCCTTATGATGTCAATGTGATCATTGAAATTCCATTGGGCGGCAACCCCGTTAAATATGAATTAGACAAAGAGTCCGGTGCTATGTATGTCGACCGATTTTTACATACGGCCATGCATTATCCCTGTAATTATGGGTTTATTCCCCATACGCTATCCGATGATGGCGATCCAACGGACGCTGCCGTGATTACACAAATACCGGTCATTCCGGGTGTTGTTATTCGTTGCCGTCCGGTTGGCGTTTTGCTGATGGAAGACGAAAGCGGTATTGATGAAAAAATCCTTTGCGTGCCCGTTGATGACTTGCATCCCTATTATGGCAATATCACCTCATATCGGGATTTGCGTCCAGTTTTAATTGACCAAATCACCCATTTTTTTGAACATTATAAAGACTTGGAGCCCGGCAAATGGGTCAAAGTCAAACATTGGGGCGACACACAAGAAGCGTATGAGTTGATAAAATCAGGCTTGGAACGGGCAAAAAACGAAAGCTAATCTTCGACACCGTAGGCCGCGAGCGCAGCCAAACTAACCATATCCGAAACAGTCGCTCCCATGGGCACAATTTGCACCGGTTTTTGCAAACCTAATAATAAAGGCCCTAAAACAGTGACATTGCCTAGGTTATTAAGCAGTTGAGTGGATATAGTCGAGCTTTGCAGCCCTGGCATGATTAAAATATTGGCCGGGGCTGTTAGTCGACAAAACGGATAGCGTTGTTCCATTAAGGTGCGGCTTAACGCCACATCAATATCCATGTCACCGTCGTATTCAAAACTAACATTACGGCCATCTAGCACGTGTACAGCTTGACGAACGACTTCGGATTGCGGCAAATCCGGGTGGCCAAAATTAGAAAATGATATCAGCGCAACCCTTGGGTCGTGACCTAAATTACGGGCGGCGGCTGCGGATTGTTGAGCAAAATCCGCGAGCTCTTCGGGGTTTGGTTGTTCGTGCACGGCTGTATCGGCGACAAACAGTGTCTGCCCGCGGGCCATCACCAGCGAAAGCCCGAATATGCGGGCATTGGGTTTGGGTTCAAGCACACGGGTTATTTGACCCAATGCTGCATGATAATTGCGGGTTAATCCGGTCAACAGTACATCGGCGTCTCCGCTTGCGACTTTTGCTGCACCAAACACATTGCGATCACGTTTAGCCATGCGTTCGCAATCACGCAACAAAAAACCTTTGCGTTTAAGTTTATCATAGATCAAGTCGGTATATTCGGACGTAGATGCGCTGAGTTTTGCATTTGTAATTTCAAGTCCATCGGGCCAAGGAAGACCAAGATTATCCATGGTTTGTCGGATGCGTTCTTCGCGACCAACCAAAACAGGTGTCCCTAAGCCTTCATTTAAAAAAGCAACGGCCGCGCGGATACATTTTTCTTCTTCGCCTTCGGCGAAGACAACGCGTTTTGGGTCGGTGCGCAATTTTTTGAAAACGTTTTCCAACATCCCGGCTGTGGGGTTCAATCTGGACGACAGTTCTACTTCGTATTGCTCCATATCGATGATGGGTTTACGGGCCACACCGCTATCCATAGCGGCTTGGGCTACGGCTTTTGGAATTTGTGTGATTAATCGGGGGTCAAATGGCGTGGGAATAAGATATTCTGGGCCATAAACCAATTTTTTCCCGGTATAAACTTCGTTGACTTCATCGGGCACGTCTTCCCGTGCGAGGGCGGCAATAGCATGAACCGCGGCGATTTTCATATCGTCGTTGATGGTGCTGGCACGGACATCTAATGCGCCTCTGAAAATATAGGGAAAACCGAGTACATTATTGACCTGATTAGGATAATCGGATCGACCTGTTGCCATAATCGCATCATCGCGGACAGATTTAACCGTTTCGGGTGTGATTTCCGGGTCTGGGTTAGCCATGGCAAAAATAATCGGCTGATCGGCCATGGATGTAACCATCTCAGCTGTTACCGCGTCTTTAACGGATAGCCCTAAAAATGCATCGGCACCGACCAACGCTTGGGCTAAGGTTCGGCTTTTGGTTTTGGCAGCGTGACCAGATTTCCATTGGTTCATGCCTTCGGTGCGGCCCTGATAAATGACGCCTTTGGAATCACACATGATGATGTTGTTGGACTGCATGCCCATGGCTTTTAATAATTCTACACAGGCAATGGATGCCGCCCCGGCACCGTTAACAACCATTTTGGTTGTTTTAATATCCCGGTTGGTCATTTCTAACGCGTTGATCATGGCGGCCGATGAAATGATTGCTGTGCCGTGTTGATCATCATGAAAAACAGGGATATCCAGCATTTCACGCAATTGCTGTTCAATGACAAAACATTCCGGCGCTTTGATGTCTTCTAAATTTATGCCACCAAAACTATTGCCCATGGTGCGCACGCACTGCACAAATTCATTGATGTCTTCTGTATGCAGTTCCAGATTAATGCCATCGATATCAGCAAAGCGTTTGAATAAAACCGATTTGCCTTCCATCACTGGTTTTGATGCCAGCGGCCCAATGTTACCAAGCCCCAATACAGCTGTGCCATTGGAGATCACGGCAACGGTATTTCCCATGGTTGTATAATCATAAACAAGCGACGGATCACGGGCGATTTCAAGGCATGGTGCAGCAACTCCCGGTGAATAGGCAAGCGTTAAATCATGTTGTGTCGTCAGCGGTTTGGTCGGGTGAATTTCAAGTTTGCCGGGCCGCCCTTGGGCATGCATAAACAACGCTTCTTGGCTAAGTAATTTGCTGGAGAGATCTTGCATAACGATATCCGATAGGTCTAAGAAACATAGTGAATGTGAACATTTTGCGCGCCGAATTGCTTAAGCACATCGGTGGCGGTTTGTGATAATGTTTTATCGTCTACGCGCACCCATAAAATGATGCTTCCGGCTTCGACTGAGCGAACAAACTCTTCGCTATGGGGTTGGGAAACAATGCCATCTATGACTTGTTTGACAGCGACACCACCAACCGCCGCGCCAACGATGGCCGCGATCATGCCTGCTATCGGGCCACCGGCTAAAATAACAGCGCCTGATGCGATTAAGGGCACTTCAAATTTTATGTCACTTGCAAGCGTTGTTAATGCGTTTTGCCAGTTTGATGTTTCAGCCTCGGTCGCATCCAGCGATTGATGGGATCCTAATACACTTAAATCAGCGCGGTCAAATCCTTGTTCTAACAAGGCATCAATGGTTTGCCGAAAAGAGTTTTCATCGTTGAACAAACCAACAACTTCATGCGAGGAGTTTGTTTGTGTTGCCATGTTCCGGCTCCCTTTGAACAATTTAACAAGTGCCCTGATTATTATGGGCATGAATTAATGATAAAGCATAGTGCTAACCGGGAACAAGTGTTTGTCGTGGTTAATATTTTTTTGACGGGCATGGCAAGGATGTAATGTTCTATGTTAAGCTTGCATCAAGTCTCGTCACCCCAAAAATGTCATTTTATAAAGTTGGTTATTTTAAGTGTCACATCCTCAAACCCAATCAAAAACATTAGCGCCGTCCTCAGAAGCGTCCGAAAACCCAACGTCTAAAGCCAAATCAGGTGACGTAGTGACACCGATGATGGCGCAATATTTAGCCATTAAAAAAGACCATCCCGGCAGTTTACTGTTTTACCGAATGGGTGATTTTTACGAACTTTTTTTTGATGATGCGATTGAAGCGTCCCGCGCGCTGGATATTGCTTTAACAAAACGCGGCAAATTCAAAGGCCAGGACATACCCATGTGTGGCGTGCCAGCCCATTCCCATGAAAATTATTTGCACCGTTTAATTCATAAAGGATTTAAAGTTTCGGTTTGTGAACAAACAGAAAACCCCAAAGAAGCCAAAAAACGTGGGGCCAAATCAGTTGTGAACCGCGCGGTTAAACGGGTCATCACCAGAGGCACATTAACCGAAGACAGTTTATTGGATGCACGCGAACATAATTATTTATGCGCTGTTGCCGATGTGCGCGGTGAATTGGCTTTGGCTTGGTTTGAAATTTCAACAGGGGAATTTTCCACGCAAGCGATCATGCCAGGGCACCTAGAAGCCGTTTTATCTCGTATTCGTCCAAGTGAGATATTAATGAGTGAAACCATGGTATCGGCAGATGATTTCCAAGAAGCCTTGAGACCGTGGCAAGATCAAATCAACCCAATAGATAATAAATCTTTTGATAGCGAACGGGCGCGGTTAAAATTACAGAAATTGTTTGAGGTCAAAACGCTACAGGCCTTTGGTGATTTTGGTCGTTCGGAAGTCGCCGCTGCTGGGGCATTGATCGACTATGTAGAACAGACCCAAAAAGGACAATTGCCAAGGCTGAACGGGGTTAGACAAATCCGCTCCGGCGGGTTGATGGAAATGGATGCGGCAACAAGGCGCAATCTGGAACTGACGATGACGTTGTCTGGAAACGTCAAAGGCAGCCTTTTGGATATCATAGATTTCACAAAAACAGGATCCGGTGCCCGGTTGTTGGCAACACGCCTAGCATCCCCTTTAACCGATGTTGATGACATTAACGGGCGCTTGGATGATGTGCAGTTTTTGCTGGACCGGACGGATTTAAGAACAAATTTAAGGGATCATTTTGAAAAATGCCCAGATATGGAGCGGGCATTATCGCGGGTTAGCCTTGACCGTGGAGGGCCAAGGGACTTGGCCGTACTGTTAACCGGATTATCGATTGGGCATAGTGTCAGGCGGTTATTGGAAGACACTGAGGCAGATGGTGGGATGGATAAAGACTCAAATCAGGTTTTAACGTCACTGTCAGGCGGCTTAGCCGAGTATTCTGTCGATTTAGGCCACCATCATGAATTAATCGATTTATTAAGGCGCGCGCTAAAATCCGAATTACCGACCCATGCACGCGATGGCGGCTTTATCCAACACGGTTTTTCTCCAAGCCTTGATGAATTACTGGAATTACGTGATGAAAGCCGTCGCTTAATCGCTGAATTACAAGGCAAATATATCGGAGATACGGGATTATCAATTTTAAAAATTCGCCAAAATAACGTCCTTGGATTTTTTATCGAAGTCCCGGCCCGGCAGGCTGAAAATATGCCAACTGGTACGGACAGTATTTATATTCACCGTCAAACATTGGCCAATCAGGTGCGTTACACAACCGTTGAACTTAGCGACATCGAAGGCCGTATTGCCCGCGCTGCCGACCAAGCCTTGGCCTTGGAATTACAGCTATTTGATGAATTGGTAACGGCTGTTAAAAATGAGGCCTCTCAGGTTGCCGCCGCCGCCGCCGCTATAGCCGGGCTTGATGTCGCAGCAAGCCTTGCGGAACTAGCCGTGACGCGGCGTTATTGCCGACCAAAAATCAACAACAGCTATGCTTTCGATATCAAAAATGGCCGCCATGCCGTCGTTGAAGCCGTTTTACAAAACGCCAGTTCAGAAAACGCTGGTCGGGCTTTTATTGCCAATGATTGTTGTTTGGGCGCCAAAGTTAACCGTGATGATGAGAGCGATAAGCCAGATAAATTAACTTCAAGCTCGATTGCTCCGGGTCGGTTGTGGTTATTATCCGGTCCCAACATGGCCGGTAAAAGCACTTTTTTACGGCAAAATGCATTGATCGCGGTGCTTGCACAAATGGGGAGTTTTGTCCCCGCCACGTCTGCTCAAATTGGCATTATTGACCGGTTGTTCTCCCGTGTTGGTGCGGCGGATGATTTGGCCCGTGGACAATCTACTTTCATGGTGGAAATGGTCGAAACGGCGACCATTCTAAATCAGGCTGGGCCTAAATCATTGGTTATCCTTGATGAAATTGGCCGCGGTACGGCAACCTATGACGGGCTTTCTATTGCTTGGGCCGTGATCGAACATTTGCATCAAGAAAATCGCAGCCGGGCTTTATTTGCCACTCATTACCATGAATTAACCTCACTTGCGTCGCGGTTGGATGAGCTTCGCTGCCACACCATGCGGGTCAAAGAATGGCAGGACGAAGTTGTGTTTCTGCATGAAGTGGCCGAAGGCACGGCGGACCGGTCCTATGGTATTCACGTTGGTAAATTAGCAGGGCTTCCAGAGGGTGTTATTGACCGTGCCGGGCAAGTGCTTAGTAAGCTCGAAGAAGGTGATCAGGCATCAGCTATTACCCGGTTAGCCGATGATTTACCATTGTTTCAAGCTCTGCAACGTCCGCAATCCGTGATTAAGACTGAACCGCAGCCATGGGATACATTAATTGATGAAATTCAGCCTGATCATTTATCGCCTATACAAGCTTTGGAATGGGTCTATCAGTTAAAAGCCATGAAAAACGATGGTCCTAAACAATGAGTGTAAAATCTAACCCAGTAAAACCGCCCAAGGTTTCTAAAACACCAAAAAACCCACGTGCTATTATTGACCGCAAAGCTTTGGTGGTGGCCTTGGATGAATTGGTATCGTGGTCAGGGTTTACGGCTAAAACCCAAAACCAAGTTTTAACCTTGTTTAAAGATGCCCTTAATCGTGGGGTGACAGAAATCCAAAAAAGGTTTGAGGCCGGTGATATTGATGGCATGCAAACCATCCATGCCAATGCCTATCATATGGATCAGTTAATCCGAACCATTCATGAATTCGCAACAACCAAAGCCTATCCGGTGGCTAACCCGACCACCGGTGAACAAATGGCGGTGGTTGCCACGGGCGGCTATGGGCGCGGGGAATTGGCGCCGCAGTCGGATATCGATTTGATGTTTTTGCTGCCCTATAAATTAACCGCTCATTCAGAACAGGTTGTTGAGTTTACGCTGTATACGTTGTGGGATATGGGATTAAAAGTCGGCCATGCGACACGTTCAATTGATGAAGTTGTGCGCTTATCTATCAGCGATTTAACCATCCATACATCATTGTTAGATGCGCGTTTGTTAATGGGGAACCGAGCATTATTTAAAAAATTTCAGCAAATTTTTGAACAACGGGCCATGGGCGGTTGGGGCCGCCGCTTTGTTGAAGAAAAATTGGCCGAACGTGACGCTCGTCATGAACGTATGGGCGACACGCGTTATGTGTTGGAACCAAACGTCAAAGAAGGCAAAGGCGGCTTGCGCGATTTACAAACCCTTTTTTGGATCGCCAAATCTATGTACCGGGTTGACGATATGGCGGCGCTTAGGAAAAAAGGTGTTTTAACGGCTATCGATATTAAAACGTTCATTAGGGCTGAAAATTTTTTATGGACGACACGGTGTCATCTACATTATCTAAGCGCCCGCGCCGAAGAACGATTGGGCTTTAACGTGCAAACTGAAATTGGTCAACGTATGGGTTATCGGGACCACGCTGGTAGTCGCGGTGTTGAACGGTTTATGAAACATTATTTTTTGACGGCTAAAAACATAGGCGATTTGACCCGGGTTTTATGTGCGGTCCTAGAAGAACAACAAAAAAAATCAATTACACCTAATTGGTTTGGCCGGTTACGGTTTTTAAAACGCGACGTCGAAGGTTTTGCCGTCGATGGTGGACGGCTTAACTTACGAACGGGTGATGATCTAAGCCAATGCCCTATTAAAATGTTGCAATTGTTTGCTTATGCTCAAAAACATCAATTGGATATTCATCCAAAAGCATTACGCAAAGTCTCGCAAAATTTACGCCGCATCAATAAATCCATGCGGGATGATATGGATGCCAACCAATTATTTTTGGATATTTTAACCGGGGCGGACCCGGATATGTGGCTGCTGCGGTTAAACGAAGCGGGTATTTTAGGCCGTTTTATCCCCGATTTTGGCCGTGTTGTAGCACAAATGCAATATGACATGTACCATGTTTATACCGTTGATGAACACACCATCCGCGCCATAGGTATATTACACGGCATCGAAACCGGGGAATTGGCCGATGATCATCCGGTGGCTTGTTCGGTCATTGGCCAAGCCCAATCTATTCGCGTGTTATACATGGCTGTTTTTCTGCATGATATCGCCAAAGGCCGTGGCGGTGATCATTCTATTTTGGGTGCCGAAGTCGCCCATAAAATTGGCCGGCGCTTTCAATTAGGAGACTGGGAGACGGAAACCATTGCTTGGCTGGTTGAACATCATTTAATCATGAGCAACACAGCTTTTAAACGTGATCTTGATGACCCAAAAACGGTTAGCGATTTTGCGGCAATCGTACAGTCACCGGAACGGTTGCGGTTATTATTGATTTTAACCGTGGCTGATATTCGTGCTGTCGGCCCCAATGTCTGGAATAATTGGAAAGCCGGATTGTTACGGGATTTATATGCGCGCACCTTGGCATCATTAAACGGAGACGTTGGAACAGATAATAAAAAACAGCGTATTTTAGCAATTAAATCCGCTCTCGAAGATCGGCTGTCGGATTGGTCAACGGCAGAACGAGAACAGTATTTAGGTCGAGGGCACGGCCATTATTGGCTCGCCAATGATTTGGAAACATTGTTATCTCATGCCCATTTGATCAACCGTGTTGAAAAAGATAACAGTGGATATGAAATTATTTCACGGCCTGACCCCAGCCGCTCGGCCACAGAAATTATTGTTTATGCACCGGATCACCCGGGATTATTTGCCGCCATTGCAGGCGCCATTGCTTTATCCAATGCCAATATTGTCGATGCCAAAGCACAAACTTTATCTCACGGCATGGCGTTGGATACGTTCCGTTTTCAGGACAATAAAGGGCGCATTATTTCCTCAGATAATCAACTTGAAAAATTAAAAACCCGCATTATTAAATGTATCGAAGGTACGCTTCATCCGGGCGTTGAATTAAAAAAAGCCCAAGATCAAGGGCTGGTTAAAAGAACCAGCGTTTTTAAAGTGCCGCCAAAAGTTTTAATCGATAACCGCCCGAGTAAAAATCACACGGTTATTGAAATTAATGGTCGTGACCGCAAAGGACTATTACACGACGTCACTAAATCGATGACAGATGATGGTTTGCAAGTGTCATCGGCGCATATTTCAACATTTGGCGAACGTGTTGTTGATGTGTTTTATGTCAAAGACGTGTTTGGTTTAAAAATTGAACGTAGCGATAAAATTGAAACCGTGCGGCAACATTTATTAACGGCCATTGATGGTGAACCGACAACCCTAAAAACCATCGCAAAGCCTTTGTTGAAATCGGCTGTGGGAAAATCTTGAAGCTGATCAAGTTTTTACCTGTTCAGCTTGCAGGGTGCGTAAAAAATCGTTAACCACAAACCTATGTCTTTATTACGTGCTATTACGACCATCGGCGGAATGACCCTGATTAGCCGGGTGTTAGGTTTTGTGCGCGATATTTTAATTGCTGCGGTGTTGGGCACAGGCATGGCAGCGGACGCGTTTTTTGTCGCCTTCCGGTTTCCGAATTTATTCAGGCGTTTGTTCGCCGAAGGCGCTTTTAGCGCCGCTTTTGTTCCCATACTATCAAAAAAGTTGAACACCGGTAATAACCAAGACGCTGTACAATTTGCGGAACAGGCGTTTTCTGTATTGGCGTTGGCTTTGGTGATTTTTGTCGGTGTTGTTGAACTATCAATGCCGTGGTTGGTGGATACTCTTTTGGCGCCGGGTTTTGCAGATGTGGTCGGTAAATCAGAATTGGCAACGGTATTATCCCGCATAGCATTTCCTTATTTATTTTTTATCTCGTTGGTCAGTTTGTTATCGGGCATCCTTAATGCATTGGGTAAATTCGCAGCCGCTGCCGCAACACCTATATTATTAAACATCACCCTTATTTTTGCCCTGTTGGTCATCACACCGATGACGCCGACACCGGGTCATGCGCTAAGTATCGGTGTCTTCATCGCCGGTGCTTTGCAATTGGTGTGGTTAGGTTATTATGTGAAAAAAGCTGGCTTTCCCGTTCGGTTAGTACGGCCACGGCTAACACCAAGCGTGCGGTTATTGGGAGCGCGTATTCTGCCGGTGGTGTTTGGTGCCAGCCTTTACCAGATTAATTTGTTGATCGGCACCATACTGGCATCATTGCTCGCCGAAGGCGCGGTATCTTATTTATATTATGCTGACCGTGTAACGCAGTTACCGCTAGGCATTGTTGGTGTGGCGGTGGGCACCGCATTGCTACCGACCTTGTCCAGACAATTGCAATCGGGTGACGAAACAGCCGCTCTGAATAGCCAAAATCGGGGCATTGAATTTGCGTTTTTATTAACCCTGCCCGCCGCTGTTGCTTTGGTGGTGATTGCCAGCCCTGTTATTTCAGTATTATTTGAGCGCGGTGCTTTTGACGCGTCTGCAACAACAGCCACAGCCAAGGCATTAATGGCGTTTGCGGTGGGCTTGCCGGCATTTGTTTTGATCAAAGTTTTGGCGCCGGGGTTTTTTTCTAGAGGCGACACTAAAACACCGGTTAAAATCGCTGCCGTATCAATGGTTTTAAACATTATTCTAAATATAATATTGATGCGTATTTGGGGCCATGTGGGTATCGCGGTGGCGTCGTCGGCGGCAGCATGGGTGAACGCGGGTTTATTGGCATTTGTATTGTTGAAAAGGCGGCAATTGGTTGCTGACCCAAGGCTTAATACACGGTTCGTTAAAACATTGCTGGCATCTGTTACAATGGCCTTGGTATTGCTTGGTTTGCAAAAAGTTTTGGTTGTTGAATTAGCCGATGCAGGCTGGATCAAAACGTTGGCATTAGTGGGATTGATCACGGCTGGATTAATGACATATGCGGTTATGGCCGTGCTCACGGGCGCGGTGCATTTGCGGGATTTGAAACGATTTATAAAAAAGTAGCCGTCTTGACGAATGGGCGGGCAAAGGCGATAAAATCGACGATGCGGACTGGGCAAAAAATAAAATGACAATATTAAAAAAAGGCACGCTAAAATGAAAAGAATTTTTTCTGGTGTTCAACCAACGGGTAATTTGCATCTTGGCAATTATTTAGGGGCGATCCGTAATTGGGTTGAACTGCAAAACGATTTTGACTGTCTTTTTTGTGTGGTTGATTTACATGCCATTACGGTGTGGCAAGACCCGGCTGAATTGATCGCCAATACGCGTGAGGTCGCAGCCGCTATGCTGGCATCCGGCATTGATGCCAAACGCCATATCATTTTTAACCAAAGTCAGGTTTCTGCCCATGCAGAACTCGCGTGGATACTGAACTGTGTGGCGCGTTTGGGTTGGCTTAACCGGATGACACAATTCAAAGAAAAAGCTGGTAAAAACAGCGAAAAAGCATCCGTCGGACTGTATGCCTATCCAAATTTGATGGCGGCGGACATTTTGCTCTATAAAGCCACCCATGTGCCCGTTGGCGAAGACCAAAAACAACACCTTGAATTGGCACGGGACATTGCCGGAAAATTTAACCATGATTACAAAACAGATTTATTGCCGATTGTAGAGCCGTTGATTTTTGGCGAAGCCACGCGGGTGATGTCGTTGCGTGATGGTTCTAAAAAAATGAGCAAATCTGATCCGTCTAACGCGTCGCGTATCGTTATGACCGATGATCGCGATACTATTGCTAAAAAAATCAGGAAAGCCAAAACGGACCCATTGCCACTACCAGAAACGGTTAAAGAATTAGACGGCCGTGCGGAAGCGACTAATTTAATTGCTATTTACGCGGCCCTAAGCGGGCAAACGTCAGCCCAAGTGTTAATTGATTTCGCAGGCCGTGGCTTTGGCGATTTTAAACCGGTATTGATCGAATTAGCTGTTGAAAAATTAAGTCCCGTTCAAGACGAAATGCGCCGCTTGTTAGATCAAACGGATGAAGTTGATGCGGTATTAAAAGACGGTGCTGAAAGGGCGCGGGCTATAGCCGAGCCGATTTTAAAAGAAATCCAAGACGTTGTTGGTTTTCTTCGGCCATAATAATATAGTTAGGACAACTCGATTAGACCTTGACGGATGCTATCGGCAACCCATGTTAAGGGTGATAAGAATTATGAAAGAGTATAAAAATGTTTATTCAAACTGAAACGACACCAAACCCGGCAACCTTAAAATTCTTGCCTGCTGTGGACGTGATGGTGACGGGAACGGCTAATTTCCCCTCATCCGACGGTGCAGAAAAATCACCATTAGCGACGGTGTTGTTTGCGGTAACGGGTGTTGACGGTGTTTTTTTTGGCGCTGATTTTATCACCATCACTAAAACCCCTTCCAGCCAATGGGAACAGCTCAAGCCTTTGATTTTGGGCGCCATTATGGATCATTTTCAGTCCGGTCGTCCGGTTATCGAAGCCGGTAGCCAAGGCGAGGAATCTTATGATGATGACGATGAAGTGGTGGCGCAAATTCGAGAATTGATCGAAACCCGCGTGCGCCCGGCTGTTGCTCAAGATGGCGGTGACATTGTATTCAAAGGCTTTGAAGGCGGTGTCGTTTATTTACATATGCAAGGGGCGTGTGCGGGTTGCCCAAGTTCAACGGCCACATTAAAGCACGGCATTGAAAATATGTTGCGGCATTATGTTCCCGAAGTACAAGAAGTGCGTGCTGTTGAATAATCGCTCGTTTTGAAACAATGTGTTCGGGGCTAGCTTTTTTTAAAAAGACGTGTTACAAGCGCCACCAAGTTATATACGGAGCCGGCCAAAGCTTCGCCCATTAAGACGTTTGAAAAGACTTAACTTTATAAGAATTTAATTAAGTTTTTGATTAGAATTTCAAAGGGGGCGACATGACAAAAGCAAGTTTAGGAACATTGACGACTGCTAAAAAAAACGTAAACCCTATGTGGGCTAAGTTTATATTGGCGATGCTCCCGATATTAGAAATCAACGGAAAATTTAATGCGAAAATTTGATAGCCTGGCTTTGGTCACGGCGTTTGGCTTGGTCGCCGGATTGTTTACAGTGGCAGCCGTCAACCCGCTTGACCCTTTAACCCGAGGCCCCAAAGCCGACCTTGCAAAGGATACCTTGGCGATTGATGTTGCCAGCGGTGGGCTTATGCCATCAACCATTGTCGGTGTTAATCCCGCCAATAGTCCGTTGGCGGCTAATTTACAAGCCAAGCCATTGCATTCATCATCGGCATTATCATTGACGTTTGAACGTATGGGCTATGATCTGGATGCTGTTGGAAACGGTGGACAGGTTGTTCCGCGGCTGTTTTTGGCAAACCTACCCAGTGATTTAGATGCGGTACGTGAACCTAAAAACCGTAAAGCTATATTTTTTAAAACCATGCTGCCTTTGGTATTACAGGCCAATAACGAAATTTTGCGAGACCGTAAACGCTTGCAAAAACTCATACAACAGCAAAACCAAGGCTTGGCAGTGGGCGCTGTAGATCGTTTGTGGTTGATCGTGATGTATGAACGTTACCGTGTTAAACGCGGCGACCAAAAATCATTGTTGTCACGCATCGATATTATCCCACCGTCCATCGCATTGGCCCAAGGTGCCGAAGAAAGTGGTTGGGGCACGTCCAGATTTGTTAAGTTAGGCAATGCACTCTATGGGCAATGGGCATGGGGGGCTGAGGCCAAAGGCATTATTCCAGCAAACCGGGATAGCGGTAAAACCCATAAAATCAGGGCATTTGATACGTTGCTGGATTCCGTACGGGCTTATATGCGCAATTTAAATACGCACCGCGCTTATACCCAATTTCGTAATGTCAGGCAGGGGTTAAGGCAAACCGCACCGTTACTTAATGGCTTGCAACTCATTGATTATTTGACGTCTTATTCTGAACGCGGCGATAAATATGTTAACGCTTTGCGTTCAATTATTATGGTCAATAAATTACGCCGCTTGGATGGCGCACGGTTAAGCGAATTCAGCGCGGATAAAAACCCTAACATTTGATGCTATTGGGGGCGAGCTTAAGGCACGTAATATTGTTCCCCGTACCAGCGCCAACGGCCGTTTTCAGCAGGTAATGTACAGTTAAGTCGTGTGCGGCCTTTTGGGAACGGTTTTTGTGCTTGAATTTGGATGAACGTTTCCCCATCCGGGGTCGTCGTCCGGTTGATTTTGGCGCGTCCTTCAGAAGATAAAAAACAATTTAATAATTTGGGCCGGATCGACGCTAAACTTTGATCAAGCATAAAACGGATCTTTGGCGGATTGTTGATGCCTATCAACGGGTCGTTTGGATTAATATGACTGACTTTTAGCGGTAAAGAATTTACGGCCAATTTGAAACGATCTATGTTGCCGTATTTTTCATTGAGCGAGAATCTTGGCAAATTATAATATCCCGGAGCACTTCCAATAACACCGCTTTGTTGACCAAATGCGGCCATAAAACCTTCGGCTTCGATTAACTTTGTAAGCCCTAAACTGACTTCACCATAAGGATAGGCAAATAAACTGGGGCTGTTGCCAAGCATTTGTTTTAGGCGCGTTGATGCGCGGCGGATATCTTTGGCGGACTGGGAAGTTGGGGAATTTGGCATGTGGGCATGGGATGCGGAATGGTTGCCAATATTGACCCCGTTTTCGGATAACTCTGTGATTTGCTGCCAGCTCATATATGATTTTACGCCTTGATCAACCGGGTCGGTTGCGACAAACACGGTGATCGGTAAATTGGCTGCTTTGAATTTAGGCCAAGCCACATCATAGATGGACCGATAGGCATCATCGATGGTGATGGCTACTGTTTTTGGTGGCAATGGTGGTCCAGCCCGCAGTCTGAAAATAATTTCTTCTAAAGGTAAAACCGTATAGCCGCCAGTTTTTAACTCATTTATATGGGCGTCTAACTGTTCCGCCGTAGTATTGGTATTTGGGTATTTGGGTTCATCAAAGCGGTGATAAATTAAAACCACAGCCGATTGTCCGGCTTTATCAAATTGCGGTGTGGTGGCGTAAATTAAGTTTGAGTTGAAAAACAGGCTGAATGAAAAAATTAAAAAAGCCGTATAAATTTGTCTCATAGAGGTCTCTGATGTTTGAAGTAAGGTTAAAAAAGGCAGTATAAATCAACAGTAAAAAGAATACGACCCGTATAACAAGAAAAATTTAGACCCATAAAGGCGGTTTCTATAATGTTGGTAAAAGGCTATAGATGGCTGCTATGAAAAGCTCAAAATGTAATTTATTAGCCATCGATACGGCGTTATCATCCTGTTCTGTCGCGGTCATAAAATCGGGATCGATAGCCGCAGTTCGTTTGCAGGAAATGGTGCGCGGTCAATCCGAAGCGTTGTTGCCCATGGCTGCGGCCACCTTAACCGATGCAAATATCGATTGGGTGGATTTAGATGTGTTGGCGGTAACCGTTGGCCCTGGTGCGTTTACCGGCTTAAGAATTGGTTTGGCGGCCGTGCGTGGGCTGGGGCTAAGTTTAAACTTACCCATGATCGGTGTCACAACGATGGAAACCATTGCCCGTGCAACAACCGTGAACGAGCGATCAACAGTCATGATTATGGTGGTCGTGGAAAGCCGCCGCGAAGATTTGTTCGTGCAATGTTTTGACCGGAATTTGAAAGAAATAAGTGATATTCAAGCCTGCCTTCCGGAAAATCTGAAAGACTTGGTAAAAATGCAATCTGTTTTATTATGTGGTGATGGAACAGAACGAGCGGCCAAGGCTTTGATAAAAAGTGGCGTGCAGGTCGATATAAGCCAATCAGCTAAATTGCCTAACGCCGACAGTGTGGCTTTGATTGCTTATGAAAGATGGCAACGGGATAAAGATAAAATTAGCGTCGATAGGACACCGCCGTCGCCGATTTATGTGCGCCCACCGGATGCCATAAAGCCGCATTTGGGGGGGCGGTTAAGACCATAAAAATTAGTTTTTTATGACATATAAAATATGCACGCCTGTAGCGGATGTCTGGTTGGAATTTTCAGGTTTTTGAGAGATAATTTCATGGCCATGATCAATTAATGATGCGGGCACATTATCCAGTGGTTCAGACCCTTTAAGTCGGATTTTAAGTATTTCCCCAGCTTCAATGCGTTCTATGGCCAGTTTGGTTTTAACAAACGTCATAGGACAAATATCAGAAGTGATGTCGATGAATGAATGCCAATGAATGGTCATGGGTTAAAACCTGTTGCTTTGCTGTCTCTATGGGACAGGGCTCAATATAATCTAAAATTATAGACTTTCAGCGGCTTTGGCTAATCTCTTTATAACGTTTTTAACAGAATAAAGTGTAAAATATAGACAAAATTGGATGAATTGAAAGTGTTATGGGCTTTAACTCAAGAGTCAGGCCCTAATAAAAACACATTTGTAAATTTAAATTGATATTGAGGAAATCAGCGTTTTATTCTATAGTATTAAAACCGCAAATACTTTTTTAGATGTTTATTTATTAGTGGATCATTTGTTAGAAAATATTTGCGTATTTTCTTGAGCCAAAGTGGTGAAATGGTAGCTGGTTCGTAATTCTGAACTCGGAACTCAGGGGGTTTTAATGACCGATAACTCAGATAAAATTGAATTGCTGGAATTGACGACTGAAATTGTTGCGGCCCAAGCTGCCGGTTCGGGTGTAGCTGCCCATGAATTGCCGCAACTGATTCAGGATGTATATAAAACTTTGGCTGATCTGGGCAATCAGTACAAAGTTAAAGAAAAACCAAAGCCTGCGGTTTCTGTCAAAAAATCTATTTTTCCGGATTATATCATTTGTTTAGAAGACGGGAAAAAACTTAAAATGCTTAAACGCCATTTACGTACCGCCTATAATTTGTCGCCGGACGATTACCGGGACCGTTGGGGGTTGGCTTCTGATTATCCTATGGTGGCTCCTAATTATGCTAAGCATAGATCATCGCTTGCCAAAAAAATCGGATTGGGGACGCGCCCCAGAAACAAATAATAAAAAATAAAAACCGGGTACAACAATGACGACAACAATGTGATGAAAAATAGAATTGAAGGCCTATGCGTGCAAAAAGGCATGAAAATGACCGGCCAGCGCCGGGTTATTGCCAAAGTTTTATCAGAAGCCGATGATCATCCCGATGTTGAACAGGTTCACCGCAGGGCGGCGGCTGTGGACAAACGGATTTCAATTGCCACCGTTTACCGGACTGTGCGTTTATTCGAAGAAGCCAATATTATTGAGCGACATGATTTTGGTGACGGACGTTCCCGCTACGAAGAAGCAACGGATGAACATCATGACCATCTCATCAATGTTAAAACAGGCGAGGTTATCGAATTTCAAAATGCAGAAATCGAAGCTTTGCAGCAAAGAATTGCAAGTCTGCACGGGGTAAAATTGGTTGGCCATCGGCTAGAGCTTTATGGCGTGCCCCTTGATGCTGACGACGACAACAGTTAGACTGTTTTATGGTGAATAAATACCATATTGTGCCGACTTATAAATTTACCAGAAACGATTGAAATAAAAGTTAAATGAAGCAAAAATTATTTATGTTGACCAAGGTTGTCTCCGGGGTTGTCTCGGGCAATAAAAAAATGCCTCACATAGCCAAAGCGCGCTGATGAAGACATCGCAAAAAGTCCATATCAAATCATACGGTTGTCAAATGAATGTTTATGATGCGGAACGCATGGTTGATGTATTATCACCGATTGGGTATCTGGCAACGAACACGGTCGAAGATGCCGATTTGGTAATTTTAAATACCTGTCATATTCGTGAAAAAGCTTCTGAAAAAGTGTATTCAGAATTAGGCCGATTGCGGGTGTTACAGGAAAAAAATCAAAAAAACGGACGCTCATTAATGATCGCTGTAGCCGGATGTGTGGCCCAAGCCGAAGGCGAAGAAATTATTTCCCGCGCCCCTTTTGTTGACATGGTGTTTGGTCCGCAAGCATACCATAAGTTGCCGGAAATGATTGCTCATGTAAGCCGCAAAGTCGGCAAGCCGCTTGAAACTGAATTTGACACCCAGTTAAAATTTGATCAGTTACCAAAGCAACAAGGTGCGCAGGGTTCGCAGGCATTTTTAACGATCCAAGAAGGTTGCGATAAATTTTGTACTTTTTGTGTCGTGCCGTATACGCGCGGCGCGGAATTTTCTAGGCCTATGCCCGATGTCATGCAAGAAGCTAAACATTTGGTCGCAGCAGGCGTCGCTGAAATTACCTTGCTTGGGCAAAATGTAAATGCTTATCACGGTGCTGAAAAAGGCGAAGCGGCGATCGGTTTGGGGCGATTAATTGCCGAGCTTGAAACAATTGATGGCTTGGAAAGAATAAGGTATACAACGTCTTATCCGGCCGAAGTTGATGATCAATTAATCGAGGCACACCGCGATGTTAAAGCTTTGATGCCATTTTTGCACTTACCTGTTCAATCAGGCTCGGACACAATATTAAAAGCGATGAACCGCCGTCATAATGCTGCGGAATACCGTGATTTGGTTAAACGTTTGCGGGATGCACGCCCTGATTTAGCCTTGTCATCGGATTTCATAGTTGGTTTTCCGGGGGAAACGAACGCTGATTTTGACGCCACAATGAACTTAATTAAAGACGTTAAATATACTCAAGCCTATTCATTTAAATATAGCCCTAGGCCGGGAACACCGGCGGCTTTGATGCCGATGCAAGTTGATGAAGCTGTTAAATCAGAACGTTTGGCGCAGCTTCAGGATCTTATAAACAATCAACAAAAAGCATTTAACGAAAGCTGTGTAGGGACAAATATGCCTGTATTACTGGACCGTGTTGGCCGCCATGAAGGACAGCTTGTTGGACGCAGCCCATATATGCAGGCTGTTCATGTTGTGGCCGATGCCCAATGGATGGGAAAAATTGTTAATGTTGATATTACCAACGCCCATGCCAATAGTTTAAGCGGCACTTTATCGGTTGATAAAAATAAGAACGGTTCAGACGAAAGGGTTTGTGCATGACGGCGCAAGCTAAAACCCGTACGGTGACAGGTAAAACAAAAGATCGCCGCAAAACGACAACGATCATTTTTGAAAATAATGCTCTCGTGCAACAATTGTTTGGCCCTCACCACAGCTATTTGGCTCGTATTGAACAGGCTTTATCGATTGATTTATTGCCAAAAGGTAACGAGGTTACCATATCCGGTCCGCGCCCCCGTGTAGAGCGGGCAAAAATTACGTTAAAAGGTTTATATGATCGATTAACCACAGGACTTGACGTTGGCGAAGCCGAGGTAGATGCATTTTTACGGATGGCAACAACACGAAAAGAATCCGTTAATGATGCTGAGGTTACCGTTAAAACCAAACGCAAAACAATATCGCCTCGGTCAACCATGCAGGCGGAATATCTGCGTACAATGGATGAAGTCAGCCTTGTTTTTGGTGAAGGCCCGGCGGGGACCGGCAAAACTTATTTAGCTGTTGCCAAAGCGGTCGAACGTTTAATTCAAGGAAAAGTTGAACGTATTATTTTATCCCGCCCGGCGGTCGAAGCCGGTGAACAGTTAGGTTTTTTGCCGGGCGACATGCGTGAAAAAGTCGATCCTTATTTGCGCCCATTGTATGATGCGTTGCATGATATGTTGCCGGAACAACAAGTTGAAAAAAGACTGGAAAATGGCGAAATTGAAGTCGCGCCCTTGGCATTTATGCGTGGCCGGACCTTAAGCAACGCTTTTGTCATTTTGGATGAAGCCCAAAATACAACGGCTGTACAAATGAAGATGTTATTAACCCGGTTGGGCGAAAATTCCCGTATGGTGATTACGGGCGATTTGTCTCAAGTCGATTTGCCGCGCGGCACGGGATCGGGGATGCGTGATGCCATGCATGTTCTACACGAAGTCGAAGGCGTGCGCTTTATCCGTTTCAATGAAACGGATGTGGTCCGCCATCCATTGGTTGGCCGAATTGTTAAAGCCTATAGCGAAACCGAAGAACGGATAAAAAGCGGTGCCCGTTATGAAACATCGGAACGCGGATAAATCCAGCTGTCATGATAGACCAGCCTAACCCTGATCGCCCTGAATTATACATCGACATTGCCATTGATGAACCGCTGTGGGATGGGACTGTTAAAGGCATCAATCTTGTACTTGAAAAAACATTACGTGCGGCGTTTGTTTCAGGATGGCCGCATATTCAAAGTAATGCCGTTGAAAAGAATTGTGAGCCTTCCATGGCCGAAGTGTCATTGGTTTTGACCGATGATCAAGCCATACGTAGATTAAACGCCTCCTATCGGCAACAAGCCAAAGCCACAAATGTGTTGGCATTTGCAGCGCTTGATGATGGTGACGTGTTAAGGATGGCTCAAGGAGCGCCGATCATCCTAGGTGACATTGTTATTGCATATGGCGTTACAAATAGTGAAGCCAAAAACAAAAAAATATCAGTGTCGTCACATCTTTGCCATCTTGTTGTCCATGGTATGTTGCATCTGTTGGGGTATGATCATCTTAATGACGATGATGCGCAGGTTATGGAAAAAATGGAAACTCTTGTTCTGAAACAATTGGGCATAAACGATCCGTATGCTGTTCCGGCTAAGGGCGCCGTGATTAAAGGTGATATATAATGACCGATAATAATCAAAATGTTCCCGTGGCAACAATTGGCGGCGGTGGTTTTTTAAAACGCTGGTTGCGCATTAAACCTTGGGCACAACCCAAGGACACCCTCGAGGAATTAATCGAAGAACGCGAAGAAGCCGAAATTCCACTTGATGACGAAGAGCGGTTGTTGCTGGTGAATATTTTGGGGCTCAGAGATTTAACCGTGCGCGATGTTATGGTTCCGCGTGCGGATATTTCGGCCATTGATCAAGACATCAAATTACCGAACTTAATCGAAACCATTGCTCATGAAGGCCACACCCGATTCCCGGTATTCCAAGAAGATCTGGATAACACGGTTGGTTTTATTCATGCCAAAGATATTTTAACATGGCAGGGAGATGAAAAAGCGTTTCGCCCAGCATCTATTTTGCGTCAATTGTTATTTGTTTCCCCGTCCATGAAAGTTCTGGAATTGTTATTGGAGATGCGCTCCCGGCGGTCACATTTGGCTTTGGTTGTTGATGAATTTGGTGGCGTTGATGGGTTGGTCACCATCGAAGACTTAGTCGAAGAAATCGTTGGTGAAATCGAAGACGAACATGACCGAAATGATGAGCCGGAATTAATCCAACGCAACGACGGGTCATGGTTGGCGGATGCACGCGTTCCGATCGCCGCATTAGAAGAAATTTTTGGACCGTTGATTGATGAAACCGAACATGAAGATATCGATACTCTTGGCGGGTTGGTTTTTACATTGGCCGAACGTGTGCCGATACGCGGCGAATTGATTAATCATCCGACTGGTTTGGAAGTCGAAGTTGTCGAAGCCGACCCACGCCGGGTTCGTAAACTTATTATTCGCAAAACGATTTTGGCTGACGCGAAACCACAGGAAAATTAACCGCCGTGTTCAATAAACTTATGACATTCATTGCGACCATTGATGGCTCAAAAACGCTGTGGCGCGGACGCATCTTAGCTTTACTTTCCGGATTAATGGCGGCGGCGGCTTTGCCGCCAGTTTATGGAATCGTTTTATTAATACCGGCGTTTGTCATTTTGTTTAAACTGTTGGAAACGGCATCAACCGGACGCAAAGCTTTTTTTGTTGGCTGGTGGTTTGGGTTATCCCATTTTGCCGCAGGACTGTATTGGGTATCTTATGCATTCATGGTCGAAGCCAGCCTGTATGGATGGTTAGCCCCGGTCGCTGTTATTTTTATGGCCGCAGGTATGGCGTTGTTCACCGGCTTGTTTTCTTATCTGGTCTATTTTGGCAACCGCTCTGTCAATAAATCGGCCGCTCGGGTATTTATGTTCGCAGCTATTTGGGTGCTGGTTGAGTGGATTCGGAGTTGGATTTTAACGGGATTCCCTTGGAATTTAATAGGCACTGTTTGGGGTTTTTCCGATATCATGATGCAATCGGCATCGCTGTTTGGCCTTTATGGACTAAGCCTATTCACAGTGTTTGTGGCAACAGCTCCGGTGTTAATATTAAAACCCGGAATTGAACGTTATGACCGGGTTGTCGTGTTGACGGCGCTCGCTGGATTTTTGACATTAATAGTTTTTGGTGTGGGCCGCTTGTCATTTGTTGAAGAAACGAAAGAAACAGCAACACGCCTGCGTTTGGTGCAACCGAATGTGCCGCAAAAATTAAAATGGGTCCGTGAACTCAGGGCCCGTCATGTGCGCAACCTGATCGAGCTTAGTCAGCAACCGGCAACAGGCAAGCCGCCGACGGTGGTCATTTGGCCCGAAGCCGCCGTGCCTTATGATTTAGCCAATACCCAGGGTTTAAAACAAGCCATTGCGGCAGTCGCACCAAAAAATGGATATCTATTAGTCGGTGCCCCCAAAGGCAGCCCGCGTGGACAAAAACCATTTAAAATCTGGAACAGTTTATTTGCTATCAAACCAGACGGCGTTGTGGCCGCGACATATGATAAATCCCATTTGGTGCCATTTGGTGAATACTTGCCGCTCAGAAGTTTAATAGGTGATAAATTTGGTAAATTGACGGCTGGACGTTCTGATTTTTCAGCCGGCCCCGGTCCACAAACCATTAAGCTGGAAGGATTACCATCTTTCAGCCCGTTGATTTGTTACGAAGTCATTTTCCCTAGTGCTGTTACTGATAAAAAGGATCGTCCCGATTGGTTGTTAAATATAACCAACGATGCATGGTTTGGCCTGTCCGCTGGGCCTTATCAGCATTTGATGTCGGCTCGCTTCCGTAGCGTCGAACAAGGCATGCCATTGGTCCGTGTCGCCAACACCGGGATAACAGTTGCAACCGATGCTTATGGTCAAATTTTAGGGCAAATTAATTTAGGCGAACAAGGAATTTTGGATGTGGACTTAGCCCCTGCATTAAAAAACCCACCGCTATATGCGCGGTTTGGTAATCTTATTCCGGGGGCTTTGGTCGTGCTGTTTTTGGGATTTGCGTTGATGATCGGTCGGCGTCAGGCGATAAAGTCTTGACGATGGCTATCGGGCCTGCCAAAAAAGGCCGTTATTTCGTAAAAGTGTAAAACGCTAAAGAACCGTGGACGGATTTGGACAACTTGCCACCACGTTAAAAAGGCGCTAAGTGGGCTTGCTGATCTTTTATCAAATCGGGCCCTCGGTCCTCATGTATCGAGTGTAACTATTTAGATAAAGGAATTGAGTATGCATAAATCCGATTTTTTATTCACCAGTGAATCGGTCTCGGAAGGCCACCCTGATAAAGTTTGCGACCGTGTATCGGATGCAATTGTCGACTTGTATTTAGGCAAAGACCCAGTGTCACGGGTTGCTGTTGAAACGTTGGTGACGACAAATTTAATTGTTTTGGCTGGCGAAACCCGCTGTTCCGAAGACGTCACATCCGAAGAATTGGTTGAAACGGCTAGGCAAGCTGTCCGTGAAATCGGTTATGACCAAGATAATTTTCATTGGCGGGAAAGCGAAGTTTTGCCCCATGTGCATGCACAATCAGTGGATATTGCTCAAGGCGTCGATTCGAAAGATAACAAAGACGAAGGCGCCGGCGACCAAGGTTTGATGTTTGGTTATGCTTGTAATGAAACCGACGTATTAATGCCGGCCCCCATTCATTATTCGCATTTGATTTTGAAAAATATGGCAGCCGCTCGCCATGCCGGAAAATTACCGGGTATCGGCCCTGATTCCAAAAGTCAAGTGACATTGAAATATGTTCAAGATAAACCGGTTGGTGCCACATCGGTTGTTGTTTCGACCCAGCACGAAGAAAATTTTTCACAAGATGAAATTCGTGAAATGGTCCGTCCATTCGTCGAAGACGTTTTACCCGAAGGCTGGATGTGTGGTGAAAACGATTTTTATGTAAACCCAACAGGACGTTTTGTTATTGGTGGGCCGGATGGCGACGCAGGATTAACGGGACGTAAGATTATTGTGGATACGTATGGCGGTGCAGCGCCCCATGGTGGCGGCGCGTTTTCTGGTAAAGACCCGACAAAAGTTGACCGTTCGGCCGCTTATATTTCTCGTTATCTGGCGAAAAACGTTGTTGCCGCTGGATTGGCGAATGCATGTACGATCCAATTGGCCTATGCTATTGGTGTCTCCAAGCCATTGTCGGTTTATGTCAATACCCATGAAACGGGTAAAGTGGATGAAGATAAACTGGTTGATGTGCTGCAACAATTGGTCGATTTGTCGCCACGCGGAATTCGTGAACACTTAAAATTAAGCCGTCCTATTTATGAACGAACGGCAGCCTATGGTCATTTTGGCCGTATTCCTGATAGCGATGGCGGTTTTTCATGGGAAAAAACGGATATTGCAGATCAGTTGAAAGCCGAATTTGGGGCCTAATTTGTCGACGGAAGACAAGTCCAATAAGCAAAATCAGAACCCGGACGATCGATCACTTGATCATCCGGGACCTGATCGCAGGTGGTATGGCCGCAGGCGAGGGAAAAAATTACGCCCCCGTAGGCGCGAACTCGTTGATACGGTGTTACCGCAATTCAGGCTTAGTTTAGATCAAGCAAAAAATTTGGCGTCAGGCGACAACCGTGAAATCTGGATGGAAATTGGTTTTGGTGCGGGCGAACATTTAGCCGCATTGGCAGAACAACATCCTGAAATTGATTTCATTGGTGCCGAACCCTTCGTTAATGGCGTGGCGGCGTTGATATCGGAAATTGATGACCGGAAAATAAGGAATATCCGCATCTATGATGATGATGTCAGACCTTTGCTGGATGAACTTCCCGAAGGGCTGGTTTCAAAATTGTTTATTTTATTTCCCGACCCGTGGCCCAAAACCCGTCATCATTCCAGACGCATGATGGTTACGGAAAACATCAAACGTTTTAGCCGCCTACTGAAACCCGGCGGACAGTTACTGTTTGTTAGTGACCACGAGGACTATGCGGCGTGGTCACTTGAACGTATGCTTGATAGCTCAGATTTTCATTGGTTGGCAGAAACGGTAAATGACTGGCGTAACCCACCTACAGAATGGCCAGATCAACAGCCTGAAAAAAAACTGGAAACCCGTTATCAGGAAAAAGCACAGGTTAAAGGCATTTATCCGGTTTATTTAAAATTCGAGCGGCATTAACTGATGTATTATTTTGAATACGTTTAATGAGGTTGAATTAAACATTGAAATAAAACAAGTTCAGGCGTATATAGCAGTCGTGTTGTGTTTATACGCGCTCGTTAATCCCGGATGTTGGATTTGATGAGGTGGGCCTTGGCCCGCCTTTTTTGTTTTCTAAACGGGGATTGTGTGAAGCAAAGTGTAAAACCTCAACATGTGAAGAAATTAAAAATCAATCGATATAATTATATCGAAAGGTATAAGGAAAACTAAATGCCATTAGGTGGCCGCATTACAGAACAGATAGAACCCACGGTTAATGATTTGGGGTTTGAGCTTGTGCGTGTACAGCTAACGGGCGACGCGGAACGGTGTTTGCAAATTATGGCGGAGCCGATTGATGGCCGGACCATGACAGTCGAAGACTGCGCAACAATCAGCCGGGCTTTATCCGCTGTTTTGGATGTGGACGATCCGATAGATGGAGCTTACCGTCTGGAGGTTAGCTCACCCGGCCTTGACCGCCCATTGGTACGATTAAAAGATTATGAACGGTTTCAAGGATTTGAAGCAAAAATTGAACTGCACACCCCCATTGATGGGCGGAAACGGTTTCGCGGCATTCTTGGAACACCAGAAAACTCTACCATCAACCTTTTGTTTGAAGGTCAGGATTTAAGTTTTGAATTTGATGATATTTACAGGGCAAAACTGATCTTGACCGATGAATTAATAAAAGCATTTGAGGAGCAAAAAATCAAATGAGTGATATGTTAACCGATCCCAACGCCTTGGCTCGTCCAGAATTGTTGCAAGTGGCTGATACAGTTGCTAGGGATAAAAATATCAATCGGGATGAAGTTTTGGAAGCCATGGAAGAGGCCATCCAAAAAGCGGGCCGTTCTAAATATGGGAACGAACATGATATCCGCGCGCATATCAATCGTTCAACGGGACAAATATCTTTGGCGCGTTATATAGAAGCCGTTGAAAACGTTGATGAAATAGAAAACGAAATTACACAAATTGATTTTAAACTAGCGCAAAAGAAAAACCCGGATATAGAACCCGGTGGTTATTTAGTTGACCCGTTGCCGCCGATTGATTTTGGCCGCATCGCGGCACAAACAGCCAAACAGGTGATTGTGCAAAAAGTCCGCGAAGCCGAGCGCACGCGTCAATTTGCTGAATTTAAAGACCGTGTTGGCGAAGTTGTGAACGGATTGGTCAAACGCGTTGAATACGGTAATGTAATCGTTGATTTAGGTCGCGACGAAGCTTTGTTGCGTCGCGATGATTGCATCCCCAGAGAACACATCAATACGGGCGATCGGGTGCGCGCCTATATCGTTGATGTGCGCGAAGAGCAGCGCGGGCCACAAATTTTCTTGTCCCGCACACATCCTCAATTCATGGCTAAATTGTTTGTCCAAGAAGTACCTGAAATTTACGATGGTGTGATTGAGATTAAATCTGTTTCCCGTGATCCTGGATCACGCGCTAAAATGGCCGTGATTTCTAATGACAGCAGCATTGACCCTGTTGGTCCATGTATTGGTATGCGTGGATCCCGAGTGCAAGCCGTGGTCGGTGAATTGCAGGGTGAAAAAATCGATATTATTCAATGGTCCGAAGACCCGGCGACATTTATCGTTAACGCATTGGCCCCGGCCGAGGTAAGCAAAGTGGTTTTGGACGAAGAAAAAAATCGCATCGAAGTTGTCGTTCCTGATGAACAGCTAAGCTTGGCTATTGGTCGCCGTGGACAAAATGTCCGGTTAGCATCACAATTGTCGGGTTGGGATATTGATATTCTAACCGAAGCCGTCGAATCTGAACGTCAAGTCGAAGAATTCCGCGTGCGCTCACAAATGTTTGTCGGTGCCTTGGATGTGGATGATGTGATCGCCCATTTACTGGTTACTGAAGGGTTTTCATCAGTCGAAGAAGTGGCCTATGTCCCGGTCGAAGATTTGCTGGACATCGAGGGTTTTGATGAAGTTGTTGCCGAAGAACTTCGAGAACGGGCACGGGCTTTTTTAGCCAAGCGCGAACAAGATTTTGTCGAAAAACGTAAAGACTTAGGGTTAAGTGATGATTTGATCAAGCTCGAAGGGTTGAATGAAGATTTTCTGACAACGCTTGGGGAAAACAGTGTTAAAACCCGTGATGATCTGGCTGATTTAGCGGCTGATGAATTATTGGAAATCTTGGGCGAAAATACAATGACTGAAAAACAAGCCAACGCGTTGATTATGCTGGCCCGAGCTCACTGGTTCGAAGAAGAAGACGCAGCGGCTGAAAAATCTGAAGCCGCCGAAGGAGAGGTCACATCTGAATAAGGAAAACAGCCCTTTGAAACCGGCTGCCCAACAAAATGACAATGCCAAGCTTTCGAATTTGGAAAGTCAGCGTAAATGTTTGGTGACAGGCGAACGTTTGCAAAAAACGCAAATGCTTCGGTTTGTGATTGCTCCTGACGGGACCGTCACGCCGGATATCGAAGAAAAACTCCCGGGACGCGGAATGTGGTTGAGCGCAATCGGAGATGTGGTAAAAAAAGCTGAACGGGGTTCTTTTTTTGCACGTTCGGCGAAACGCAAAGTCATCTTGCCGGAAAATTTGACCGGACGGGTTGAAGCGTTGTTGTTAAAACGGTGCGTGAGTTTAATTGGCTTGGCAGTGCGTTCAGGGGTTGCTGTATCGGGATTTGAAAAAGTCCGGATCTGGTTGAAGTCAAAACCGTCAGGTGTCATCATTCAGGCATTTGATGGGGCAGAAGATGGGCGCTCTAAAATTCGTGTTTTGGCACGAAATACGGCGGTTTTAACGGCGTTGACGGCTGATGAATTAGGGCAGGCGTCGGGGCGTGAGCACACGGTGCATATGGTAATTGGCCCGGGTGGGTTGGCAAAAAAGTTAAAGCTGGAAATGACCCGTCTGCAAAATATAAGACAGCTTATACTGAAAGATGATGACGATAAAAGACAAGACGAGTAAAGAAGACAAAATAATTGATGGCCGAAATTAATAGGGCAAAAATAATACGATGCCTTTAAAGCCGAAATATTTGTTGACGTAATATTTTTGGGGTTTGCTAAAACCCGAAGCGGCTGTCAAATTAGGGCAGCGAGAATTGGAAAGCGATCTATGACTGAGAAGAAGCAGGATACAAAAGGTAAAAAACTTGGACTAGCCCAGCCGGGAAAGCTTGAGTTAAACAAAACAGTTTCGGCGGGCCATGTCCGCCAAAGCTTCTCTCATGGCCGATCCAAAATGGTGACGGTCGAAGTGCGCAAAAAAAGAACCTTTGTCGCTGACCATGGCGGACGAATGGAAGAAATTGATCAAACCGCCCCTGTCGAGCAAGCCGCCGCACCCGAAGCCAAAGCTGAAAAGCCCAAGCCTAAGCCGCAACCAAAAAAGAAATCGGGACAAAATTTAACAGACGGCGAAAAAGCCGGACGGATGCGGGCATTGGAAGCGGCTCGGATTGCGGCCGTAGAAGCTGAAAAAATAGCGGCTGAAAAAGCTGAGGAAGAAGCGCTACGGTTAAAAAATGCACCTCCCGAACCCGAACCTGAACCAGAGCCCACACCGGAGCCAGAAGTTGAGGTCGCGCCTGTGGTTAAAGCTGTTAAAAACCAGGTTGAAAAGACAGACCAGCCTGTGGATGTTAAAACCGATGCACAAAAACAAGCTGAGGCCATCGTTGATCAGCAAGCTCAAGAAAAAGAGACCGATGCCAAGCTTCGGGTTAAAAAGCCCCTTGTTAAACCAGAAATTAAAAAAACGACGTCAAAACGTGATCGGCCGCGTCGCCGGGGTGGTAAATTAACCATTGCCGAAGCTTTGGGCGGCCAAGAAGAACGTACACGCAGTTTGGCGTCCGTCAAACGCGCCCGCGAACGTGATAAAATAAAAGCCCAACAATTGCTATCGACGGCTAAAAAAATCATTCGCGATGTTGTTGTGCCGGAAACCATTACGGTTCAAGAACTCTCTAACCGGATGGCCGAACGGTCAACGGACGTCATCCGGACACTCATGAAAATGGATGTAATGGCAACGTTAGATCAATCGATTGATGCGGATACGGCTGAATTGGTGATCGCTGAATTTGGTCACCGTTTAAAACGTGTTGCCGAAAGCGATATCGAAGACGGTCTGAAAAGCGATGCCGACGATGAAGCCAATATGGTATCACGGGCCCCTGTCGTTACCATCATGGGCCATGTTGACCATGGTAAAACATCTCTACTTGATGCATTGCGTACAACCGATGTGGTGGCTGGCGAAGCCGGCGGCATTACCCAGCATATTGGGGCCTATCAGGTGACCATGGAAACGGGTGCTAAAATTTGCTTCCTTGACACACCCGGTCATGCGGCTTTTACAGAAATGCGTTCGCGTGGAGCCGAGGTTACTGATATTGTTGTTTTGTGTGTGGCCGCTGACGATGGCATCATGCCGCAAACGGTCGAAGCCATTCGCCATGCCAAAGCCGCCAACGTGCCGATTATTATCGCCATTAATAAAATCGATAAAGAAGGCGCCGATCCTACGCGTGTACGTACGGAATTGCTGCAACACGATATCCAAGTCGAAGAAATGGGCGGCGAAGCGTTATCTGTTGAAGTTTCGGCTTTGAAAAAAACCAATCTGGACAAACTCGAAGAAACCATTTTATTACAAGCTGAATTGATGGATTTGAAAGCCAATCCAAACCGTTCTGCCGAAGGTGTGATCGTCGAAGCCCGGATGGAACAAGGCCGGGGCGCTGTATCAACAGCCCTTGTCCAACGTGGGACGTTGAATGTCGGTGAAATTGTTGTTGCCGGACGCTATTGGGGCCGTGTTCGCGCTTTATCTGACGCCATGAAAAAATCATTGGATAGCGCAGGACCATCGGTTCCTGTTGAAATTTTGGGACTAAACGGCGCGCCCAACGCAGGCGACGAATTGGTTGTTGTTGAAAACGAAGCCAGAGCCCGTGAAGTCACTGAATACCGTGATCGCCAAGAACGCGAAGCCAAAGCAAGCAAAACGGCGCGCGGTACATTAGAAGAAATTTTTGCCCTAGCAATAGAAGGCGAAGCCAAACAATTGCCGGTGATTATTAAAGCCGATGTGCATGGATCGGTCGAAGCCATTTCGACGGCTTTGGATAATATGGGCACGGATGAGGCCAAAGTTAATATTTTGCACGGTGCTGTGGGTGGTATTAACGAATCCGATATTACGTTATCGGTTGCTTCAAATGCGTTGATTTTAGCTTTCAACGTGCGTGCTAATCCACAAGCCCGGGAAATGGCAAAACGCGATAAAGTCGATATTCGTTATTATTCAATTATTTATAACCTGCTGGATGATATCAAAATGGCCTTAACCGGCATGCTTGATCCACGCTTCCAAGAGAACTTCTTGGGCTATGCGGATATCAAGGAAGTCTTTAGCGTATCTAAAGTTGGTAAAATTGCTGGCTGTATGGTCACCGAGGGCCAAGTACGCAAAGGCTCGAAAGTTCGCCTGATCCGGGACGATGTGGTCATTCACGAAGGCGACTTGTCACAGCTTAAACGCTTTAAAGACGATGTTAAAGAAGTCAAAGAAGGCACGGAATGCGGTATGGCTTTTGCTAATTATCAAGACATTCAAGTCGGTGATCGGATTGAATGTTTTGAAATGGAAGAAGTCGCCCGGGAACTTTAGTCCGGCCCTGAAGATTAAGAAACTAAAAAAATGAGTAAACATAATGCCAAAGGCCCGAGCCAGCGCCAACTAAGAGTGGGCGAAGAAATTCGCCATGCGTTGGCCCAAGTTTTGGAACGCGACACTTTACGTGATCCGGAACTTTCCGGGTTAATGCTAACGGTTACCGAGGTCCGTGCCAGCCCGGATTTACGCAACGCGAGTATCTATATTATTCCATTGGGTGGCATTGATGAAGGCCGGAAAAAACCGGTATTGGATGCTTTAAACCGTGCCGCACCCTTTTTACGACGTAAAGTTGGCGCGGCTGTACATTTACGTACCGTGCCAACGCTTTCGTTTATTCTTGATCCGTCTTTTGATGAAGCCGGGCACATTGACAGTTTATTACGCAGTGTGAATGTAAATGCTGATCGACGGCCTGAAGAAGACACGGACGATGGCGCGTAAACGTAAAGGCAAACCTGTTCATGGCTGGGTCATTCTGGACAAACCTGCGGGAATTAGTTCGGCCAAAGCCGTCCGGTTAGTGCAAAATGTATTTGATGCGGCCAAAGCCGGTCATGGAGGAACGCTTGATCCCTTGGCAACGGGGGTTTTACCAATCGCTTTGGGTGAGGCCACAAAAACGGTGTCTTATGCCATGGATGGCATGAAAACCTATCAATTTGATGTCTGTTGGGGCGAGCAACGGAATACCGATGACGCCGAAGGCGAAGTCATTAAAACATCCCCTATCCGTCCCGCTGAAAATGACATCATAACTATTTTATCCGAATTCACCGGCGATATACAACAAACGCCGCCGGTTTATTCGGCCATCAAAGTAGATGGCAAGCGGGCCTATAAATTGGCTCGGGATGATGTTGATGTGGAGTTAAAGCCACGCCCCGTATTTATTGAAAAACTTGAACTGATTTCGATATTAGGCATCGACCGTGCACGGTTTCAAACTACCACGGGCAAAGGCGTTTATATCCGCAGTTTAGGCCGTGATATGGCCATAAAATTAGGTACTTTTGGCTATATCGAAAATTTACGCCGTACTAAAGTTGGATGTTTTAATGAAAATGATGCGATTTCGCTGGATAAATTGGAAACGCTGGGGCATAGTGCCGCCGATTTTGGAGCTCTTCGTTCTGTAAAGACCGTGCTGGACGACATCCCGGCATTGGCCTTAACAGCGCAAGAAGCTTTTAAAATCAAGCAGGGACAGGGTGTTGCCTTCCTTCCCGTTGCCAACAGATCGGCCATCAAAACTGCACGTAAAGATCAGGTTTTTTGCGTTTTATGTGATGACCAGTTGGTTGCTTTGGCAAATATTAATGGAGGGGAAATAAAGCCCTTTCGTGTCATGAATTATTGATAGGAGACATTGATGTCGATTACTGCAGAACGTAAACAAGAATTAATTAAAGAATACGCCATCAAAGATGGCGATACAGGATCCCCGGAAGTTCAGGTTGCTATTTTGACAGAACGTATTGTTAATTTGACCGAACATTTAAAAACACACAAAAAAGATTTTCATTCGCGCCGTGGTTTGTTGATCATGGTCGGTCTTCGTCGCCGTTTGTTGGATTACACAAAAGGCAAAGAAGTCGCTCGGTATGAAAGTCTTATTAAACGGTTAGGTCTGCGTCGTTAAAGACCAAAATGTGGGCAGCTGGTATGCTGACTGTCCGCAAAAGGCCTGCCACATGGGGTGGCTGGGCCCTGATATGTAGGTAATGGAAAGATAAACATAATGTTTAAAGAATTCAGAAAAGAAATTGATTGGGCTGGCCGCCCACTGGTACTGGAAACCGGAAAAGTAGCCCGCCAGGCAGACGGTGCCGTGATCGCCACATATGGTGGTACCAAAGTTTTATGTACCGTGGTCGCAGAAAAAAAGCCGAAACCCGGTCTCGATTTTTTCCCACTCGCCGTTCATTATGTTGAAAAAGCATACGCTGCCGGAAAAATTCCGGGAGGCTTTTTTAAACGCGAAGGACGCCCAACTGAAAAAGAAACACTAACGTCTCGTTTGATTGATCGGCCTATTCGTCCGTTGTTCGCCAAAGGTTTCAAAAACGAAACCCAAGTAATTTGTACAGTTTTATCTCATGATATGGAAAATGATCCAGACATGGTGGCTATGGTTGGTACATCGGCTGCATTGACGATTTCCGGTGCGCCGTTTTTGGGCCCCATTGGTGGTGCCCGTGTTGGCCTAAAAGACGGTGAGTTTATTCTCAACCCGACTATGGAAGACATGGAAACCAGCACGCTGGATTTGATTGTCGCCGGTACACAAGACGGCGTTTTGATGGTCGAGTCCGAAGCTTCCGAATTATCAGAAGAAGTGATGTTGGGCGCGGTTAATTTCGGTCACGAAGGTTTCCAGCCTGTGATCGATGCGATTATTGATTTGGCTGAAGCGTGCGCCAAAGAACCAATGGCGTTACCCGAAGAGCCTGTTGGCAAAAAAGAATTGGCTGAAAAAGTCAAAGCCGCTGCCGAAACCGGTTTACGCGATGCCTATAAAGAAACGGTTAAACAGCTGCGTCAGGAAAAAATCTCTGCTGTTAAAAGCACCGTTAGCGAAGATTTTAAAAATGATGACAGCCTTGATCAAGACTTGGTTGCTGATGTACTCGGTGACATTCTTAAAAGTGTTGAAAAAGACATCGTTCGCCGCGACATTATCGATAGTGGAATACGTATCGATGGTCGGGATACAAAAACTGTACGTCCCATCGCCGTCGAAGTCGGCGTCATGCCACGGGCTCATGGTTCGGCATTGTTTACGCGTGGTGAAACCCAAGCTTTGGTCGTGACCACTTTGGGCACCGGCCAAGACGAACAAATCATCGATGGATTGGCACAAGACTACCGCGAAAACTTTTTGTTGCATTATAATTTTCCACCTTATTCCGTGGGCGAAGCTGGCCGTTTTGGTTTCACCGGACGCCGCGAAGTGGGCCATGGTAAATTAGCTTGGCGGGCTGTGCATCCGTTGTTGCCAACAAAAGACGATTTTCCTTACACCATGCGTGTTGTTTCCGAAATTACGGAAAGTAATGGATCATCATCAATGGCGTCGGTATGTGGTGCATCATTGGCATTGATGGATGCTGGTGTTCCCTTGACCCAACCCGTGGCCGGTATTGCCATGGGACTGATCAAAGAAGACGACGGTTATGCTGTCTTGTCTGATATCTTGGGTGACGAAGATCATTTGGGCGACATGGATTTTAAAGTCGCTGGAACTGAAAACGGCATTACGTCATTACAGATGGATATCAAAATTACATCGATCACCAAAGACATTATGCAAGTTGCCCTTGATCAAGCCCGAGGCGGTCGTTTGCATATCTTAGGCGAAATGGCTAAAGGTTTATCTTCGGCCCGTGATGGCGTATCAGAAAATGCGCCGCGGATTACAACTTTGAAAGTGAACAAAGAAAAAATCCGTGAAATCATCGGACCCGGTGGCAAAATGATCCGTGAAATTTGTGAAACAACGGGTGCTAAAATTGACATCGATGACGATGGTGTTGTAAAAGTCGCAGCCGTTGACGAAGCCGCAGGTCAAGCCGCTGTAAAATGGATCGAAAGCATCACTGAAGAACCTGTTGTTGGCAAACTTTACGATGGTAAAGTTGTTAAAACAGTCGATTTTGGTGCGTTTGTTAATTTCATGGGTAGCCGTGATGGATTGGTTCACATTTCTGAACTGGCCAACGAACGTGTTGGGCAAACAACCGATATCGTTAGTGTTGGTGACGTTGTCAAAGTCAAATTGATCGGCATTGATGACCGTGGCAAAGTTAAATTGTCCATGCGTGTGGTTAATCAAGAAACTGGAGAAGACATCACTGAAGAAGTAGGTGAAAAACGCGGACGCAGCTAAAACGCGGTCGTTTTGACGTTAAATAAAATTAAAGGCGGCCCATATGGGTCGCCTTTTTTTTATTTTTTATTCATTGGTATTGGAAAATAAATTACAATAAATATTCGATGCTTATTAATATGTGTGTGAAAATCAAATAAAATAGATTGGGGGGAAATGGAACAATTACCAACGGCAACAAAGGCTATAATTGAAATTATTTTAGCTTTGACGATATTCGGCGGATTAATTGGGTTAATAATTAGCCGCCATATTCACGATAAATCAATAGGGGCGCGATTTATTCAAATGGTCGGGGTAATTTTCATGATTCCGGCGATTTTAATTTTAGGCCTATAAGTTATATTTGGATCAGAAATACTGGGCACCTTGTTAGCGGGCTTGGCCGGGTATTTACTTTCAAATATTGGTGAATTTAAGCTACCGATGTCTAGGGCAAAGCCAAATCCGAAGATAGTAAATCTAAATAGATAGAATCTACCGGAGAAAATCTAAAAATTTACTCAATGGTTTCGTTGCGGTAGACGCCCCAAAAATCAACGCGCCGTAACCAGCCATCAAAGCCGCCCACCTCAACCCGACACCAGCCCATGGTTTCCGGGCATTTAACCAGTCTGCCGACAACACCGGGTTCGAGTTTAGCAATAGGGCTGCTTGCAGTTTGTGCGCTTTGCCGTAAAGACCGTTCAGCACCGGTGACAATTAAAGTGCGCCTGCCGCCCAACATACTTTGGTGGATCCAGCCTTGGGTGCCTTGCCAATCGCGAATTTTGCGCCAAGTGCCAAATTCTGCAATAATTTCAACGGGTAAAAACTGGCGTTTATAAACCCAATCGACCGGGTATTGCACGCCGGGGCCCGTGCGCATATTAACCTCATCAGAACGTAAACTGACAAATCGGGGTAATGGCAAGCCGGTGGCTTTTGTGGTTTGCGCAAAAACCGGACTATTAAAAATCACTACAAACAAGAGGGCGATTGTTAAAATGGGGATTATTTTAAAGATTTTTATCATAATGGCATAAAACCCGGAAGCGCTTGCCGGGTCAAGGGTGTGGTGCATAGATCAGGCAATTAATATTAAATATAACCCCTAACTTTAAAATGATTGTTATAAAATTATGTGGATTGTGTTGGCAGGATGGCTTTCAGGTTGTTAAAATCCTAAAAATCATTTTGCCCAGTTGGAGACTGTCTCAATGACACAAAAAAAACCGGTTGTTGTGGTCACACGTAAATTGCCCGATGTTATCGAAACGAGGATGATGGAATTGTTTGATGTCAGGCTAAATCTTGATGATCAACCAATGACAACAGGCCAGTTGGTTGAAGCGGTTAAAACAGCAGATGTTTTAGTGCCGACAGTGACCGATAAAATTAACGCAGCCGTGCTATCCCAAGCCGGTAAAAATTTAAAACTGATTGCCAACTATGGAACAGGTGTTGATCATATTGATTTGGCGACTGCGCGCGGAAGGGCGATTATGGTCACGAATACACCGGATGTTTTGACCGAAGATACCGCCGACATGACTATGGCTTTGTTGTTATCCGTCCCCAGACGATTATCCGCTGGTGAACGGTTGTTGCGTTCAGGCGATTGGCAAGGCTGGTCTCCAACGTCGATGTTGGGTCACCGCATTTACGGCAAACGTCTAGGGATTATTGGTATGGGGCGTATCGGTCAGGCTTTGGCCCGTCGCGCCCGTGGTTTTGGATTATCCATTCATTATCATAACCGCCACCGGGTCCACGAGGAAACCGAACAAGAATTAGAAGCAACTTATTGGGAAAGCCTGGATCAAATGTTGACGCGAATGGATTTTATATCTGTTAATTGCCCGCATACACCGGCGACATACCATTTATTATCAGCAAGACGTTTGAAATTATTACAAAACCACGCGGTGATCATTAATACCTCGCGCGGTGAAGTCATTGATGAAAATGCATTAACCCGCATGTTAGTGGCCGAAGACATCGCCGGTGCCGGGCTTGATGTTTTTGAAAATGAACCAGCCGTAAATCCAAAACTGTTAAATTTGGATAATGTTGTTGTGATGCCACATATGGGGTCGGCGACATTCGAAGGCCGCATTGATATGGGTGAAAAAGTGTTGATTAATATCAAAACTTTTGTCGATGGCCATAATCCACCAGACCGGGTGTTGGCTGATGGTTTTTAAATTATTTTTAAATAAAAAGCATGGCTCCGTTGCTGGATGCCTGTTTAATAAATGTTACCGCCCCGCCGGCAGTTATGGTGATGTCGTCGCGTAAATCTGTGATCGTTAAGCCTTCGGCCATTAAGCCCAGCTCACAAACCATAAATGTCACGCCTAATGACTGACAGGCATCAAATAAGTCTTCAAACGTGCCAAGTCCTTCTTGTTTAAAACGGTGTTCACGTTGACGGGCTGTCTCGTTTCCATGGCTTAGCGGTAGTGCTGACCATCCTTGTACGCCATCAGATGGGGACCGGGTTAATGCACGGATCGCTTTCATGGTAAAAAACAATGTGGCTTTGCGGCCAACGGCGGTGGCCGCTGATGCCATGACCAAAGCATAATGAATGTGGTCAAAATAGCCAGAATAGACAATGATCGATAGATGATCCGGTGATGATTTAGTGGTGACTACAGCATCATTCATGGACCGATAAATCCGTGATTGAAGGGTTGTCGCCGCATAGCGGGCAACCAGGATCACGTTTGACCCGTATTTTTCTGAATTCCGTGCCCAAAGCCTCAATAATTAATAATGACCCGGCCATGCTGTCACCGATTTGCAGAATTTCCTTAATCACTTCTGATGCTTGAATGGAGCCAACCATACCGCAAAGCGCACCTAATACTCCGGCCTCGGCACAACTCGGGATTTGACCGGGCGGTGGTGGTTCACGGTAAATACAGCGGTAACAAGGCTTGTCATCACCCTCTTCATGGGCTTTGAAAGTGGCGACTTGACCGTCAAAACGTAAAATCGCCGCCGAAACCAGTGGTTTTTTAGCAAAATAACAGGCATCATTAATTAAAAAACGGGTGGCAAAATTATCGCTGCCATCGGTGACTAAATCATAGCCAGAAATTAAATCCATGGCATTGCTGACATTAAGTCGGCAGTTGTGCTGGATAATGTCAACATCCGGATTAATAGATTTAATCTGTTTGGCAGCACTTGTGACTTTGGCGGTGCCCACTTGATCGGTGCTATGAATGATCTGCCGCTGCAGATTGGATAAATCAACAACATCATCATCAACGACGCCAATGGTGCCAACGCCCGCTGCTGCTAGATACAAAATTAATGGCGAGCCCAAGCCCCCCGCACCAACGACCAAAACTTTAGCGTTTATTAGTTTTTCTTGACCAACACCACCCACTTCTTTTAACAAAATATGGCGCGCGTAACGTTCGATCTGATCGTCGGTGAAAGCCATCGATTGTTACTCCAAACCTAACCCGTCGAACAAGGCGGTTGATAAATAGCGTTCGGCGAATGATGGTAAAATCGCGATAATGTTTTTACCATTCATACCACCACGGGCGCCGACTTCTAATGCGGCCGCCAATGCTGCTCCTGATGAAATACCGCATGGCAAGCCCTCTAATTTAGCGACGTTACGCGCGGTAGCAAGTGCCGTTTCATTGCCGATTTTTAAAACTTCATCAATGGCGTCTGTGTTCAGGATTGCTGGAATAAACCCCGCACCAATGCCTTGAATTTTATGAGGTCCTGGCGTGCCACCTGATAAAACAGGGCTGTCTTCGGGTTCAACCGCGATCAGTTTTAAATCGGGGTTTTTCGGTTTTAAGGTTTTGGCTAATCCGGTTAATGTGCCGCCCGTACCAACGCCGCTGATGATCACATCGACTTGTCCGTTGGTATCGTTCCAAATTTCCATAGCCGTTGTTCGCGCATGGGCTTCGGGGTTGGCCGGGTTTTCAAATTGTTGCAACATCACGACGCTGGGGTCGTCAGTTACAATACCGTTGGCTTTTTCAATAGCCCCTTTCATGCCCAAAGCGGCCGGCGTTAATTCAAGTTGAGCACCTAATAAAACCAGCATTTTACGGCGTTCCACAGACATGCTTTCAGGCATAGTCAGTATTAAATTATACCCTTTGGCGGCACAAACAAAAGCTAAAGCAATACCGGTATTGCCCGATGTAGGTTCGACCAAAGTTGATCCGGGTTTAAGACGCCCGTCACGTTCTGCGGCTTCGACCATGGCAAGCCCAATGCGGTCTTTAACCGAGTTGAGGGGGTTAAAAAATTCACATTTGCCAAGAATATTGGCACTGATGCCGACATCTTGGCTTAATCTTGAGAGTTGAACCAAAGGCGTCGCACCAATGGTATCGGTATAGCTTTTGTATATTTTTCCGCGAAATTCAGGGGTTTTTGACATGATGGTTCCTAAAATGATGGATGTGAAAGAGGACTTAACTATATAATAAAGTCAAGATTTTGACGGCCTTCGCTAATAATGCCGGATTTATCCGCGCGGCTGCATAAATCGTCAATCGTGGTATTGTTAAGTTTTTCCATAAGATCGAGTTCAAGTTCGTCCCACAAAGGACGGACTATTTTGGTCCCCAACTCGGACGGTTCATGATCGTCGGCTTTTTTCTGCTTTAGTTCCATCAAACGCACAACGCGGACGATTTCGCCAACGGTAATACGCCGCCGTTCACGGGCTAAATGATAGCCACCGCGGGGCCCGCGCACGCCGATTAAAACTTTTTCCCGGACTAAGCCTTGTAAAGCTTGTTCGAGGTAACGTCGGGGGATGCCTTGGCGTCTTGTGATTTCACGGCTTTGTACCGGTTTTGCTCCTGCGTGATACGCAATATCAAGAACCGCTTCAATGGCGAACAACATTTTTTTGGATAGTTTTAGCATGTATCGTTGCCTTATTCTTTTGATCGAGTATTGGAGAATTTTATATGATGACTTAATCTGTTCCTGTTGAACCAAAACCGTCGTTACCGCGTTCTGTGTCATCAAGATTTTCTGTTTCGACCCAGTTTGCTTGAACAACGGGTGCAATGACTAATTGGGCAATGCGCATGGCAGGCTCAATGGTGAAATTACTTTCCCCGTGATTGATTAAGATCACTTTGATCTCACCACGGTAATCTTGGTCAATGGTACCGGGACTATTCAAAGTCGTGATGCCAAATTTGGCAGCTAATCCTGATCTTGGTCGAACTTGGGCTTCAAATCCGGTGGGCAAAGCAATGGCGATACCCGTTGGCACCATCACCCGTTGCCCCGTAGAAATGATAATAGGTTTCAAAATGGCGGCTTGTAAATCAGCACCAGCGCTCCCCAAAGTTTGGTAGACGGGCAATTCTATGCAAGAACGGCGATCCAGACGTTTAAGGGGCACGGTCGTTGTTTTCATGGCGTTGCTTTCTTGATCAAAGCCATGTGGTCAATGATGGCCGTTGTTAATTTATCAGCGATATTTTGTTTAGATTGTCTCGCCCACGTTTGTGTATCGGTTTCTGTTATTAACTGAACAGCGTTTTCATCGCTGCCAAAAACGTTGAGATCAGCGGCCACTGAATTGGCAACGATCCAATCACACCCTTTACGTTGTTTTTTAGATCTGGCATTGTCCAATACGTTTTCGGTTTCAGCGGCAAATCCAACCACGAGTTTTGGTCGGTTATCCGTGCGCTTGCTAATGGATGCCAAAATATCTGGATTTTCGATCAATTTTAATGCCGGTGGTTGTTTGCCACTGTCTTTTTTGATTTTATTTTCAGGCGCATGATCAACTCGCCAATCAGAAACAGCTGCAGCACTTATAAAAATATCACATGGTAATGATCGTTCCGCTGCATTGAGCATGTCTTGGGCCGTTTCAACAGATATCACCGTCACATTATTCGGGGCGGGCTGTTGGCTGGGGCCGCTAATCAAGGTGACTTTCGCGCCTTTGATGGCTAAAGATGCGGCAATGGCATGGCCTTGTTTGCCCGAAGACCGATTGGCAATATAGCGCACAGGATCAATCGGTTCGATGGTCGGCCCGCTGGTGAGGACGGCATGAATGCCCGATAATGGTTTGTCGTTTGCAACAAAATCGTTCAAAACCGTGATAATGTCGTCGGGTTCAGTCATCCGCCCAATACCGTGTTCATGACACGCCATATCGCCTGTATCCGGGCCGATCATATGAACGCCCCGCTGTTGTAAAGTCTGGATGTTATGCTGGACGGCTGGATGTTGCCACATGACCGGGTTCATGGCTGGGGCTATAAACACAGGTTTATCGGTTGCTAATAAAATTGTTGAAGCTAAATCATCAGCCAAACCCGCGGCCATTTTACCAACAAAGTCAGCTGTTGCCGGAGCGATAATAATTAAATCGGCTTCTCTGGATAACCGAATGTGCCCCATTTCGGCTTCGTCGGTTAATGAAAATAAGTCGCTGTAGACTTTGTTCCCGCTCACGGCTTCAAGGGCAAGGTTTGAGACAAATTGTTTGCCGCCATGGGTTAATACACAACGAACATCGGCCCCGGCTTTGAACAAGCCACGGACGATATAGGGCGTTTTATAAGCGGCAACACCGCCGGTTATAATTAGCAATATGCGTTTGCCGTCTAGTGCTGTAGTAGTCAAAATAATTGCCCATTAAAAGAAAGATATTGAAATAGTTATACGGTAAAATAATGTGATTAATTTAGTCTGCAAAACTCGGGTGCGCAAGTGCCCATTAAAGGACTTATAAAAGCGTGAAGACTAAAGCGAGGGCGGCACCGATTAAACCAGCAATTGTGATCGCCCATATCAGGGTTGGCCGATCGTTTGGATTTTTTTTTAAAGCGCGGATGGTGTCCGGGTGCAATTTAATATAGCCATCAGACATCATTTGCGTCGTTCGTTCCAAGCCATCCAAAATAACCGGCAATCGTTCCAAAGTTTGCTTGGCAGTATCAGCGATTTGTTTAATTTTAGCCTCGGGGCCTAATTGATTGCGCATCCAGTTTTCGATCAAAGGCCGGGCCAATAACCACATATTGGCTTCGGGGTGTAATTTACGTCCCGTGCCTTCGGCTACCAACATGGTTTTTTGTAGCAAGAGTAAATGTGGTTGGGTTTCCATTTGAAAAGTGGCGGTGATTTTAAAGAGTTGACCAAGTAATTTGGCGATTGAAATTTCGTTTTGAGGTTTATCTAGGATCGGTTCAGCAATAGACCGGCAGGCTTGGGCAAAATCATTTAATGATTGTTGAGCGGGCACCCAACCCGCTTGGAAATGAATTTCAGCAACCCGGTGGTAATTGCGGCTTAAAAAAGCAATGAGCATTTCACCCAACGCACGCCTCGTCGGTAAATCTATGCGTCCCATAATACCAAAATCAACGACACCGATAGCACCGTTTTCCTGAACAAATAAATTTCCGGGGTGAACATCGGCGTGGAAAAAGCCATCGCGAAAAATTTGGTTGAAACTGGCTTCGGAGGCTTTTTGCAAAACCTGTTTGGGATCATGCCCGGCCTCAACGATGCTTTGATAATCGTCAATGGGAAGTCCGTATATTCTTTGGGATGTTAAAACCCGCTCAGCTGTGCGGCTCCAATCAATAGTGGGGACTATAAATGTCTCATCATCTGAAAAGTTTTCAGCCAATTCATCGGCGGCCGCTGCTTCAAGTCGTAAATCCATTTCCATGTCGACGGTATCGGCTAATTTTTCAACAACTTGTTTAGGTTTTAATCGACGTAATTCAGGTTTAGCTTTTTCAATTAATGAAGCCATCCAACGAAATAAATCTAAATCCTCAGTAAATGCCTGTTCGATATGAGGCCTTAAAATTTTAACGGCAACATCTTGGCCGTTTTTGGTAACGGCAAAATGCACTTGGGCGATGGATGCGGCGGCTTGCGGTTGATCATCAAAGGATTGAAAAATTTGATCCAGCGGTTGGCCCAGTTCAGCTTCGACGGTGGCAATGGCGACCGCGCTTGAAAATGCAGGCAAGCTGTCTTGTAACGTCGATAGATCCTCGGCTAATTCATCGCCCAATAAATCTGAACGCGTTGATAACATCTGTCCCAGTTTAATAAAGCTAGGACCGGCTTCGTTGAGGGCGCGGGCTAGGCGCTCCCCATCTCGGCCTTTGGCCCGGCGATTGGAAATGGCGCGCATCAATCCAACCAAAAACGGTGTTAAACCAAAATATTCTAAAGGGAACAAGGCATTATGGCGTGCTAAAATTCGGGCAACGCCAATTAATCGTTTGATGTTTTTTATGGAATTCCACATTGTCTAGATGCGCCACGCTGAATGAATAGCAGCAATGCCGCAGGATAAATTGCGAATTCGGACCTGTTCAAGTCCGGCATCATTAATCATCTGGGCAAAAGTGTGCTGGTCGGGAAACTTGCGAATACTTTCAGCTAAATAAACATAAGCGTCTTTGTCGTTTGCTATGGCTGCACCCAAACGCGGTAAAACATTAAAAGAATAGGCGTCATAAAGTTTTGCCAAGGTTTTATTGGTGACGCGAGAAAATTCCAGACAGAAAAAACGCCCGCCCGGTTTAAGCACACGCCGGGCCTCTGTAAGGGCTTGTTGAATGCGGGTGACATTGCGAATGCAAAAAGCCGTTGTATAAACGTCAAAGGACGCGTCCGCCACGGGCAAGCGTTCAGCATCGCCATTAATCCAGTGCACCCCATCAAGCCGCCCTTGGTCAATTGCCCGGTCACGTCCGGCATTTAACATTTCGTTGTTAATATCGACAACGCTCACTGAGCCACCACCGTGGTCAAGAAAACCAAAGGCAATATCCCCGGTGCCTCCACCCACATCAATAAGTGATATGTCGGGTTTGGGTTGCAATAAATCAATTAAAGTTGATTTCCATAAACGGTGGACACCCATGCTCATCAGGTCGTTCATCAGATCATATTTACCGGCGACCCGGTTAAAGACGCTTCGCACCAAATCTTCTTTGTCAGCAATATTAACATCGCGGTAGCCAAAATGCGTCGTTGAGGAAGGAGATGGTTTATTCATAACTGAATGTGTCTTATATCTAGATGAGTTTTACTGCATTAATGAATGATCACTTTAAACACTACAATAGGAAAACCGGGGATGCCATCATCAACCGGTATAAAAGGAAAATTTTTAAATGCCCGAATTACCAGAAGTTGAGACAGTTCGACGCGGATTGACGCCGGTATTGGTTGGGCAAGCCCTAAAACGCATTGTCGTCAGGCGAAAAAATTTACGGTTTCCGCTACCCAATGACTTAGGACAGCGATTAACCGGGAAAACCATTACAAAAATTGACCGGCGCGGTAAATATTTATTGATGCATATTGATGGCGGTGATGTTTTAATGAGCCATCTTGGCATGTCCGGCTCTTTTTGTATTTATCCAGATGCCAAGGGGCCAGCAAAAAAACATGATCATGTTTTATTCATTACAAATGCGGGAACAGCGGTGCATTATCATGACCCAAGGCGTTTTGGCTTCATGTTGTTGACCACAGATAATGAATTGGATGATTTTCCTATGTTGGCGGCCATGGGGCCGGAACCGGTGATGCCGCCGTTGACAGGATCACAATTAATGGACCGTTTAGGTTCACGGCAAACGTCGATTAAAGCAGCCTTACTGGATCAAAAAATTATTGCCGGAATTGGCAATATTTATGCTTGTGAAGCCTTGTTTAAAGCGGGTATTTCTCCCAACCGCAAAGCCGCAAGCGTTCGCGGCGCACGGGCTGAAAAATTGGCGGCAGCGATTGATGAGGTGCTAATGACAGCGATCAAAGCCGGGGGGTCAAGTTTAAAAGATCATAAACAGCCCAATGGTGAACTCGGTTATTTCCAGCACACATTTAAAGTCTATGATCAAGAAGGTGAGGTGTGTTCAACGTGTCAGAAAAAAACAATTCAACGGATTGTGCAAAATGGGCGTTCAACTTTTTATTGTTCCGCCTGTCAACGATGATGGTATAAGGGTCTTATGGAAAAAATATTATCAAAAATAGTTTTGCTTGTTATACTCGCAGGCGCGTTGCCTATGGTAAGTAGCGTTCAGGCGGCAAGTGATCGATTTTTTTCAGCCATCGAAGATTTGCCTGTGGCCCCAAAAACGGTTGAGGATATGGATGCGGCGCTGGTTTTTGAAACGGCTTCGGGCCGTGTTGCTGAAGGCTATGCCTCAGGCCAGGTGACAAAAAAAGTGATCCGACGATTTTATAAGGCGACATTACCGCAACTTGGCTGGACTCAAATAGCCGTGGATAAATTTAGCCGTGAGGGAGAAATTCTTGTCATTGATTTTGCAACCCCTGTTTTGTCAGCAACAAGTAAAAAACCACAAGATCTAGTGTATCATGTGCGCTTGGCCCCGCGTCAATGATCGGCCATGGTTGTGCAATGGGAAATTGCTTAAAACGAAGGCTTGACGAGGCCGCCCGTCGGCGATATAAGCCAGCCTTCGAATGGCAGGAACACGTGACCTAAATTGATTTTGTTCAAACAATTCAGTTTTGTTTAAACGGCAAGTGCCTTCAAAAAAATTTGCATATATAAAATGTCTTTATATATGAATGTTTGTGATTTTATTTTTAAACCGGAAGGTTTCATATTATGGCTAATCATGCCTCAGCTAAAAAACGCATCCGCCAGACCGTACGTAAAAACGCCGTTAATGGACAACGTTTAAGCGCAATTCGTAGTTACGTTCGCAAAGTCGAAGAAGCCATCGAAGGCGGTGAAAAACCTGCTGCACAACAAGCGTTGCGTGAATTGCAACCACATTACGTGCGTGGCGCGACCAAAGGGCCGCTTCATAAAAAAACGGTTTCAAGAAAATTATCTCGTTTGCAACGCCGGGTTAATACCATGGGCGCTGCATAACTACTTGATGCTGCTGGAAATATTTTCCGGAAAAATTTTAAGGCCGCGACCTTCTGGGTATGCGGCTTTTTATTTTGTTCATTTACATTGCTGATTGAGCCCGATTTGATGCTGATAATTTGAAAGGCGGGGACTCGTAAAGCGAGACCTTGTCAAGAGGATATAATTTTTTTATTTTTCCATGTTCACGGTTCGTTCCGTTGCCAGTATGTCAGTCTATCCGTAATATCTCTGCAGTTCATTAGTCGTCATGATCACTTAAATAGCCGTCAAGACTTGGGTGATTGACCTTGGGTGATTGGCCTTAGGTGATTGACATCGCTTAGATAATTTTAATGAAGATGTTCAAGTTATATTATATAGACATATAAAATATCGTGGAGCTTTGTTTTTTTGCTTTTAGGCGTTGATGATAAATAACCGTTATGGTGTAAAACGCAAGCAGGCCGAATTAAGGGCCGCAAATAATTTTAATAAAAGCATTTACAAAAAATGCAAAAATTGGGGACTATCTTATTTTATATGGGCTTACAGTAACACCATCAGTGATTAGTCAGGCGCTTTCTATTTTTCAAGGTTCCCCAAACAATAAAATATCAGGGATTAAAAATGTATGGGATTTGTGTTTAGTGATTAGTTTTTAAGGCCATCTTTGTCGTTATACTGGGGTCGGAATATACTTCGGCCGAAAATGATGGCGGCATAGGTATCTGGTGTGCGGGAATATTTTTGTCTTTTTTACAAAAAACAAAAAATTTTCTTTAGATGTGATGATCGCCACATTTTGATTTGGTTGATGATGATATGTTGGCTTTAGATGGTTCCAAGTGGAAGTAGAATATATAAGTAGAAATAAAAATGGAATTATTTGCAGGATTTGAGGATCAGATGGGATGTTGGTGGCCATGATAAGCGCCATTAGGTTTTTAAGGCCAATTTTATGAAGATGATTGGGTATCGTATATAATGAACGTTAAACTGAATGATCAAAATGTTTCGGATGGTGCCGTGGATGATATGGCCGCTACTGTAAAACCGAATGCTGCCGATGGCGCTAAGGCTGAATGGCAAACGGTTTCCGCAGAACTTAGGCAGAAAATAGGTGAAGCCGCTTTTCAAAGCTGGATCAAACCGATGTCCGTGCGTGGTCTTTCTAATGGTACGGTTCATGTCTCGGTTCCGACCCGGTTTATGCGCGATTGGGTGATGGCGCATTATGTTGATAAACTAACGCATTTATGGCAGCAAATTAATGCTTCGGTTCGATCTATTGATGTGCGTGTTCAGGCAAGTCGTGAAGTTAAAAAAGCACCGCTTGTCAGTTCTTCGGCTCCGATGCCCGTGCGCGCGAGGCCGGTGAAGCCAAGCCACAAGAATTCTCAAGCGATCCTCGAAAATGAAATTGGCGCGCCGCTAGATCAACGCTTTATTTTTGACAATTTTGTTGTTGGTAAACCCAATGAGTTTGCTTATGCCGCCGCACGGCGTGTGGCCGAAGCCAAATCAGCGCTGTTTAACCCGTTGTTTTTATATGGCGGCGTAGGTTTAGGAAAAACCCATCTAATGCATTCGATTGCATGGCATATTCGCCAAAGCGATCCCAGTCGATCGGTTATTTATTTATCGGCGGAAAAATTTATGTACCGTTTTATTCGTGCATTGCGGGAACAAAATACTGTTGACTTTAAAGAGCAGTTCCGCTCGGCTGATGTTTTGATGATTGATGATGTGCAGTTTATTGCCGGTAAAAATTCAACACAGGAAGAATTTTTTCATACTTTTAATGCGTTGGTTGATCAAGGCCGCCAAATTGTTATTTCAGCTGATAAATCACCCAGTGATTTAGAAGGTATGGAAGAGCGTTTAGTATCGCGGTTGAATTGTGGATTGGTGGCCGATATTCATGCCACGACTTATGAATTGCGCTTGGGTATATTGCAATCCAAAGCCGAGCATTTATCGGTAGCGATCCCACAGAAAGTAATGGAATTTTTAGCCCATAAAATTACCGCCAATGTGCGCGAACTCGAAGGCGGACTGAACCGGGTTGTGGCCCATTCACAGTTGGTCGGGCGTGATATATCATTGGAAGCGACCCAAGAGGTACTGCATGATTTATTGCGGGCAAATGATCGCCGGGTCACTATCGAAGAAATTCAAAAGCGTGTGGCGTCGCATTTTAACATTCGGATTTCTGATATGCATTCCGCGCGCCGGGCGCGTTCGGTTGCAAGGCCACGGCAAGTGGCAATGTATCTAGCCAAACAATTAACGGCGCGATCTTTGCCGGAAATTGGTCGTAAATTTGGCGGACGTGATCACACAACGGTCATGCACGCTGTGCGCAAAGTCGAAGAATTGTGTGAACACGATAACGACTTTAACGAAGACGTTGAATTGTTAAAACGTATGTTGGAAGCCTAAGTAGAAAATTGCTGACAAGCGGCGCCATTACTTGGGCTATGTTTGTTTACAAAAAACCTAGAAAATACTTACCAAATCGGTAAGCTTTGTTATAATGATCTCGCTCTCATGAGGGGGGAAGGCTCGGCTTGTACTTGGGCGCTGAATAGCGCTCTTGGAAAAATTGGGTTTTGGCCGTAACGCGCTTATAACGCATTGATTATACAAGAAAAAATAATATGAAGCTGACAATTGAACGAGCCGTCCTATTGCGCTCTTTGGGGCATGTGCAAAGTGTAGTTGAGCGTCGCAATACCATACCGATTCTATCAAACGTAAAAATTGATGCAAACGATGGAAAAGTCGCGTTAAATGCGACGGATATGGATCTTGATATTATTGAACATGTGGCCGTTGATATTGAGCGCCCAGGGGCGATTACAGCCCCTGCTCATACGTTGTATGACATTGTTCGCAAGCTTCCTGATGGATCAGAAATCGTCCTTGACGCCGATGGTGACGGGCAGCTTGTGCTGCGTGCAGGGCGTTCTAGGTTTACGTTGCCGGTTTTACCAACCGAAGAATTTCCCGTGTTATCGGGCGGCGTTTTAGGGAACGGGTTTTCTTTGCCAGCCGCTGATTTGCGGGCGTTAATTGATCACACTCGGTTTGCCATATCAACCGAAGAAACCCGTTATTATTTGAACGGCATCTATCTGCATAAAGCTGACCGGGATGGCACGCCTGTATTGCGTGCTGTGGCCACCGACGGTCACCGTTTGGCAAGCTCTGAAATGACATTGCCAGCCGGGGCCGAAGACATGCCGGGGGTTATTGTTCCGCGCAAAACGGTTGCTGAGCTTAGAAAATTAATCGATGAAACCGGGGCGGAGATTGAAATTTCGTTGTCTGAAAACAAAATTCGCTTTGCTTTCGAAGAGGCTATTATGACGTCGAAATTAATCGATGGCACATTCCCCGATTATCAACGCGTAATTCCTGTCGGCAATGACAAAGAATTAGACGTGAATTGTAAGCTGTTCAGCGATGCGGTTGACCGGGTGTCGGCGATTTCCAGTGAAAAATCACGGGCGATTAAATTGGCTCTGGATCCGGGTGTGTTAACATTATCTGCATCCAGCCCCGAATACGGCAGCGCGGTCGAAGAATTAGAGGTCGCCTATCAAGGCGAACATTTGGAAATCGGTTTTAACGCAGGGTATTTGCTCGATATAATGCGGCAAATCGAAGGCGAAGATGTGCGTTTGGTGATGGCCGATAGTGCATCACCAACCATTTTGCGTGAAACCGACGATCAAGACGCACTTTATGTGCTGATGCCCATGCGGGTATGAGCAATCCCACTACGGGAATGAGGGCACAAACACTGTTGGATGACAACGGCCGCACCGAAATGAAATGTGCAAATGACGGTTCCCAGACGCCTATATCGGCATCCGGCCTCCGGCAGCCAGCAGTGGTGCAAAAACCACAATTGGCGCATTCCGCGGGGCGGCATTGTGCGCACGCTGTGGAAAGTTTGACGGTAACAAATTTTCGCAATTATGAACGCATGCGTTTGCAACCGGGGTCGCAATCCGTGGTTTTGTTTGGCGCAAACGGGGCTGGCAAAACCAACCTTTTAGAAGCGGTTTCTTTTTTGGTGCCCGGGCGAGGTTTGCGCCGTGTGCGGCTAAGCGACATTACCCGCCAAGGACAAGGACACGCATTGGGTTGGGGGGTGGCGGCAAAAGTCACAAGCGGCAGTAATCACTATGAAATTGGCACGGGAATTGTGCCGTCAATGGAGCCGGGTGTGCGCGAAAAACGTCAAATCCGTATTGATGGCGAAGACAAAAAAGGCCAAGCTGATTTAGCGCCTTGTTTGAGCGCGCAATGGTTAACACCCGGAATGGACCGTATTTTTGTCGAAGGTCGAAGTGCCCGTCGGCGCTTTATTGACCGGATGATTTTTGGCTGGGACGCCGCCCATGCGGGCCGTGTCACGGCATTTGAACAAGCCTTGCGTGAACGGGCAAAATTGTTGGAAAATAAGGCGCTGCGCGATGAGACTTGGCTATCAACTATTGAGGCGCGAATGGCTGAAAAAGCTGTTGCTGTGGCCGCGGCACGGGTTGAACTTGTCAACCGGTTAGATGACGCTTGTCGATCTGAAACCGGGGCATTTCCGAAAGCCCGTATTGCACTGGACGGGTTGCTGGAAAGCTGGTTGGTGGATGGACCAGCGCTTCTTGCCGAAGACCGCTACCGTGATCGGTTGGCACAAACTCGAGGCCGCGACCGTGATGCAGGGCGAACGGAACACGGACCCCACCGGACGGATTTAAAAGTCCATCATGTACTTAAAAATCAATCGGCTGATTTGTGTTCAACCGGAGAACAAAAAGCCTTATTAATAGCCCTTGTCCTTGCCAATGCACGATTGCATAGCAATACCCATGGTCGGCAACCGATTTTACTGCTCGATGAAATTAGCGCGCATTTGGACGAAGTGCGCCGTCATGCACTATTTGATGAGCTTTATGCCTCTGGCGTTCAGGTTTGGATGACGGGGACTGACCGCCGAGTGTTTGATCCACTTGTCGGGCGTGCACAGTTCTATAAAATCGAAGATGGTCAAACGACACCCGATAATTAACTTCACAATGCAACGAGTTGACGGAACATAAAATGTCAGTAGAAACGCCTATCGAAAGCAATGAAACGACTACGGAAAGCGCCGATGAATATGGGGCTGATTCTATTAAAGTATTGCGCGGTTTAGAAGCCGTTCGCAAACGTCCCGGTATGTATATTGGTGATACGGATGATGGATCAGGTTTGCATCATATGGTCTATGAAGTCGCCGATAACGCCATTGATGAAGCCTTGGCCGGACATTGTGATCGGGTCGATGTGACATTAAATGGCGATGGTTCGGTTTCAGTAATTGATAATGGTCGTGGAATTCCCGTTGATATTCATGCCGAAGAAGGCGTATCGGCGGCCGAAGTGATCATGACGCAACTGCACGCCGGTGGAAAATTTGACCAAAATTCATATAAAGTTTCAGGCGGATTACATGGTGTTGGTGTATCGGTGGTCAACGCCCTATCTGATTGGTTGGAATTAACTGTTTATCGCAATGGTAAAGAACATCAAATCCGTTTTGTTGATGGTGAAGCCGAAGCCCCCTTAAAAATTGTTGGCGATGCGCCATTAACCGATGATGGCTCGTCATTAACCGGCACGAAATTGACGTTCCACGCATCAAGCGATATTTTCACGATGACGGATTATGAATTTGCGACATTGGAACACAGGCTTCGTGAATTGGCATTTTTAAATTCCGGCGTGGCGTTGCGGTTAACTGATGGTCGCGGTGTTGAAAGTCAAGTTGTCGATTTTCATTTTGAAGGTGGCTTAGTCGCCTTTGTTGGCTATCTAGACAGGTCTAAATCAGCTCTGCATAACCCAGCGATCCGTGTTTTGGGTGAACGTGATGACATCGTGGTTGAAATGTCCATGCAATGGAATGACAGTTATCATGAACAAACATTGTGTTTCACCAACAATATTCCGCAACGCGACGGTGGAACGCATTTAGCGGGACTGCGCGGCGCATTAACCCGGACCATTAATAATTATGTGACGTCATCGGGTTTGGCAAAAAAAGCCAAGGTATCGTTAACCGGCGATGACGCCCGCGAAGGCTTGACTTGTATTTTGTCGGTTAAGGTCCCAGATCCTAAATTTTCTTCACAAACCAAGGATAAATTGGTCTCATCCGAAGTCCGCCCGGTTGTTGAAAGTCTGGTTAGCGAGGGTATTGAACAATGGTTTGAAGAAAATCCGGCGGACGCCAAACGTGTTATTGGCAAAATTGTTGATGCAGCGTATGCCCGCGAAGCCGCCCGTAAAGCCCGTGAATTAACCCGTCGCAAAGGGGCGCTTGATATCAGCACGCTGCCGGGGAAACTCGCCGATTGCCAAGAACGCGATCCAGCGCTTTCAGAATTGTTTATTGTGGAGGGTGATTCAGCCGGCGGGTCTGCGAAACAGGGCCGAAACCGTAAAAATCAAGCAATTTTACCGTTGCGTGGTAAAATTTTAAATGTCGAACGCGCTCGCTTTGATAAAATGCTCAGCTCGGCCGAAATAGGTACATTGATTGCTGCCATGGGAACAGGCATTGGCCGTGAAGATTTCAATGTAGAAAAATGCCGCTATCATAAAATCATCATTATGACCGATGCCGATGTGGATGGCAGCCATATTCGCACATTGTTGTTGACGTTTTTTTATCGGCAAATGCCAGAATTAATTGAACGCGGTTATTTATATATTGCTCAACCGCCACTTTATAAAGCCAAACGCGGGTCATCAGAAGTTTATTTAAAAGATGATGAGGGTTTGGGTGATCATTTGTTTTCTTCAGCCATTGACGAAGGCGCAGTCTTTACCGGATGGGACGGCGAACAAGTGGCTGCATCAGATTTGCGCACGCTGGTTGATGATGCGCGAACGGTGAAAGAGATCATAGACCGTATGACACGGTTTATTCCCTTGGCGATTATTGAGCAGGCTGCAATTTTGGGTGGCCTGGATGTCAGCTTATTGTCGGAAAAACAACAAGCAGCTGAAATCGCGGGGCACATTGCCAAAAGGCTTGATGCGATCGAAAGCGAAAATGAACGGGGCTGGCAAGGTCGTGCACTTGATGACGGCGGCTTAGCTTTTGAACGTACATTACGTGGTGTTGGTGAACGGCACGTCATTGATGCGGCCCTATTAAAAAGCGTCGACATGCGAAATCTTAATGATAAGGCCGGGGGACTGCAAAAATATTATACCCGCCAAGGCATTTTAACGGTCAAAGGTATTGAGCATGTTATCACGGGTCCATTGGCTTTGGTTAATACGGTCATGGAATTGGGACGCAAAGGCGTTTCAATTCAACGGTATAAAGGCTTGGGTGAAATGAACCCGGATCAATTATGGGAAACAACACTGGATCCAAATGCACGTACTTTATTACAAGTACAAATCGCTCATGTTGATGATGCCGAAGTCGTGTTTTCAACATTGATGGGTGATGTGGTTGAGCCGCGCCGTGAATTTATACAGGAAAATGCGTTGAAAGTGGCTAATCTGGATGTTTGATATAAAACGTATTCTGTTAACACGTTGCTAATATGGTTTTGTCATAAACACTTATGACTATGAAACCAAAGCCATCATCTAAAAATAACGTACAACGAGGGACAAAAAAGCCGCCGAATAAAAACCATGCGGAAAAAAAGTCGGGCTGGATCGCAGGTGCATTGAAATGGCTATCAACGTTGGCCGTATGGATGGTGATTTTTGTGGGCGGTTTGTTAGTATGGTATGGCTCTGATCTGCCAGATGTGGATAAAATTGTTAATTCGACGCGCCAGCCCAGTGTAACGATTTTAGCCAATGATGATACCGTAATAATGAAAAGTGGCGATTTATACGGTCTTCCGGTGTCATTGGACGAAATTCCCCCAGCTTTGGTACAAGCTGTTATTGCCACCGAAGACCGTCGGTTTTATGACCATTTTGGCCTGGATTTAATGGGACTGATGCGGGCAACCATTGCCAACATTATGGCGGGGCGAATTGTTCAAGGTGGGTCGACCCTGACACAACAGGTGGCAAAAAATATTTTTCTTAGTCCTGAACGTACATTAAAGCGAAAAATTCAGGAACTCTTATTGGCATTATGGTTAGAGAATAAATTTACCAAAGACCAAATATTAACGTTGTATTTAAACAGGGTTTATTTAGGGTCAGGCACATACGGCGTCACGGCGGCGGCTAAAAAATATTTTGGTAAACCTGTTCAATCCTTAAACATTTATCAATCGGCTTTGATCGCAGGTTTATTAAAAGCGCCAAGCCGTTATAACCCTATAGTCAATAAAAAACGTAGCCGCAAACGAACCCTGCAAGTTATTAAAAATATGGTTGCAGCAAAGTTTTTAAATGCCAATGACGCAGCAATAGCGACAAAGGGTGGCGGTGGAGTTTTAAAACCTGCAAAAAGAAACCGCATCGGTCGGTATTATGCGGACTGGGTATTGGATCTTTTAAAAAGCTATGTGTCGCCGGGAGGACGGGATCTCGTGGTCAAAACAACGTTGAATATGCAACTACAGATCCAAGCAGAAAAAAAATTGAAAGCCTTGATATCAAGGGTTGGAAAAAAATCGAATGTCGGTCAGGGTGCCGTGGTGGCAATGGCCTTGGACGGCGCTGTATTAACCATGGTTGGCGGGCGAGATTACGCAAAAAGTCAATATAACAGGGCGGTTTCGTCAAAACGCCAGCCGGGTTCCGCATTTAAACCGGTGGTCTATTTGGCTGCTATTGAAGCCGGAATGAAACCATCTGATATAATCAAAGACGGACCTATATCCATCAATGGATGGAGTCCTAAAAACTTTAACAGACGTTATCAGGGTAAAATGACCATGAAAACGGCATTGGCTAAATCGATAAATACGGTTGCTGTAAAATTATCAGAAAAAGTGGGGCGGAATAATGTTGTTGAATTGGCCGGACGTTTGGGGGTGACCTCAAATATAAAACCTCATCCGAGTTTGGCATTGGGCGTTAACGAGGTTAGTTTGTTAGAGTTAACATCAGTTTATGGCGTTTTTGCCAATGGTGGATTTGGAGTTTGGCCATATGCTATTCGTGCCATAGAAGACAGCAAAGGGACTGTTTTATACCAACGGTCTGGGTCCGGCCCGGGGCGGGTTGCGGCTGCGGTTAACATAGAAAAGCTGGATAGTATGTTAGCCGAAGTGATGTTAAACGGCACCGGAAAAGCAGCAAAAATCGATGCCCGCAGCAAAGGTAAAACCGGTACCAGTCAAAAATTTAGAGATGCGTGGTTTATCGGCTATAACGACGACTTGGTGGCCGGGGTTTGGCTTGGAAATGATAATAGTAAACCCATGAAAAGTATCGGCGGAGGAGGGTATCCAGCAAAATTATGGCGTGATGTGGTGAAATCCAGCCAAGATTCACAAATCAAATCAATAAACCGTCAACAAGTGAACGAAGCTCAAAAAGCAACAAAGTCAAAAAGTTTTTGGGGTCAGGTTAAAGATCTATTCGAAGGTGCGGATCAATAACAGTAATTTTATAAAGTCACGCGCCCTTTCCATGGAATAAAGGCCGGGACCTGTTGACAATAGATTTGATAAGCAGTGCCGTAAACTTTGAGTAATTTGCGCTCTTCGAAGCGCATGCCAATGAATAGATAAATCGACCCCCAAAGGGCGGTATCTAAACCAACCGTATTAAATGCCCCGCCCCATAAAATAAGGTATGCGGATAAATAAATGGGATGGCGGACAAATTTGTGAAAACCTTTAGTCTGTAGAGGTTCAAGCTGATCGTCTTTGATCCCTAGTTTTGCAAGCCGCCATTGGCTTAGGCCTGAAAACCGTCCAAGGTCATACTCTTTAAGGGCCAAAATCATCAACACCCATCCGAATAATCCAATACCGATCATTAAAAGTTTATAATCGGGGTGGATAGTTGGGATATTTAAATCATTTGTAAAAATTAAACGACCGGCTAAAAATACCAAAGCGATGTGTGCGGTTGCAATGATATTATAAGCGATACGTTCAGCAGGACCAAACAAACGGGTCAATAAAATGCGACCTTTTGCCGTTGCTAATACTGAATGGCCAAGGGCAAAACTTAACCACCAAAGCCCGTAAATCAAGTGCGCATTCATGATGGGGTGTCATCGTCATGACCGATGCGCCGGATGGTGTCGGTGGTGCTGTGTCCGGCTTCTAAGTTGGCTAAGAAGACTTGACCGCCATAACTTTGCACAATGTCGGCACCAACAACTTGGTCAACGGTGTAATCAGCCCCTTTGACCAGAATTTGTGGTTTTAAAAGCTGGATCAGTTCAAGCGGCGTGTCTTGGCTGAATAAAACAACCATATCGACCATACCTAACGACGCCAGTACCGTGGACCTCGAACTTTCCGATTGCACGGGTCGGGTATCCCCTTTTAATCGGCGGATCGATGCATCATCATTAAGGCCGACCACCAAACGATCACAATGAATAGCGGCTTGATTTAATAATGATACGTGCCCTGGATGTAGCAGATCAAAACAGCCATTGGTGAAACCAACTTTAAATCCTCGGCGTTGCCAACCGTGGACACGGGCTAAGGCTTGATGTTTGTCTACAACCCGGGCCTCGGCAATGGAAATGTCTTGGTGGTGAACGCCTGCTGTGACTTCGCTGAGGCTTGCTGTGGCGGTGCCTGTTTTGGCAACGACGATACCGGCTGCGATATTGGCAAGCTCGGCGGCGATGGGTAATTCAGCACCCGTTGCCAAGGCTGTGGCAATGGTTGCGACCACCGTATCGCCCGCGCCTGATACATCAAAAACTTCCAATGCTTCGGCTTTTAGGTGGGAAACTTGGTTGTCACTATCGACTAATGTCATGCCATCGGCACTACGGGTGGCAAGAACGGCACCGAATCCGAATTGTGTAATTAAATGGGTGGCGGCCATAATCACGTCGGCATCCGTATCAACCGGTAACTGACTAGATTCAAATAATTCAGCGCGGTTGGGTGTGATTAAATCAGCACCGAAATAACGACTGTAATCGGAGCCTTTGGGGTCAACGATAACAAAACAGTTATGGGTTTTGGCTGAAGTGATCAATGCTTTGATAACGTCTTTAGACAACACGCCTTTAGCATAATCGGAAAGTACCAGAATTTGGCTTTTTTCAAGACGGGCGTCAACCAACTTGATTAAACGGTTTTGAGTGGCTTCATCTAAATCAGCAACGGTTTCTTTGTCGGTACGTAAAATTTGTTGAGTAGCAGCAATGTACCGGGTTTTAATAGCTGTTTCCCGGCTTGGCACTTTAATTAAATCTGCTCGCACCGTATTCGTGTCTTGGCTTTCAGACGGAGATTCAGCGGATAATAACTCAGCGATTTGAAGGCCCGCTTTATCATCACCAATGGCTGATATAAAATCGACGCTGGCCCCCAACGCGACGATATTGCGAACAACATTTCCGGCCCCGCCCAACATGGCGGATTCTGACCGGATTCGCAGAACCGGGATCGGGGCTTCTGGTGAAATCCGGTCGACATCACCATTGATAAAACAATCCAGCATAATATCGCCGACAACAACCACGCGGGCATCGTTAAAGTGATTTAAAATTGATGATAAATGAATTCGGTCGCTCATAATAAACCCAATTCTTTTTCCAGCGCGCCACATAATAAATGCCCCAACACGATGTGCATTTCCTGAATACGAGCCGTTGTATTGCTGGGAACGATCAATAAAGGATCAGCCAAGCCGTGCATTTTTCCGCCGTCTCGGCCAGTAAAACCAACACTAATGGCACCGATTTTTCGGGCGGCTTGTAATCCTAATAAAATGTTTTGGCTGTTACCCGATGTGGATATACCAAGGGCAACATCACCGGGTTTGGCTAAAGCTTCGATTTGCCGGGAAAAAATAGCATCAAACCCTAAATCATTTCCAGCAGCGGTTAAAGCCGATGTATCGGTGGTTAACGCAATGGCTGCAATCGGTGCGCGGTCTGTGACATAACGAATGGTTAATTCTGTGGCGATATGTTGGCAATCTGCTGCACTGCCGCCGTTGCCGAACAAAAGTATTTTACCGCCCGCAGAAATTGATTTTTTTGCAGCTGATAGCAGTGCCAAAAAAGGTGCGCGGGTTGCGTCCCGTGTGGCTGTTATCAAATCGGCATGGTCATTAAATTGATCGTTAAAAAAATCGCTCATGGTCATGATTTATCTATTCCAAATATTACAATTGGCGGGTTTCGCCGGTTTGCAAACTTTCTAATACTGCGATGGTGGCGTGCGCCGTTTCAATGAGTTCATTTTCATCAATAGCCGGGGGTTGTTGGCCGAGGCTGGCTGCCACAAATTGCTGTAATTGTCCTTCGAAACCTTTGTCTTGGGTTTTGCTTTCATTAATGGATTTGCCATTGCCGCTGATGGACAATTTACGAAAATCGTCAATCGTGCAATTAACGCCGCCTGCAAATACTTCATAGCGTTCTTTGGATGCCGCACTGTCGCCTTTGGCGGTATATAAAATAGTGGCCAAACTACCATCTTCGAAATTTAATGAAATGGCGACGTTGTCACATGCAGCCTGATCTTGCTTAGCCGATGAAGCGTGCACAGATGTGATGGCATGTCCGCATAAAAAGCGCGCGAAATCGATGAAGTGGCAGACTTCGCCTAAAATACGCCCGCCGCCTTCGCGGGCTTCATGGACCCAATGGTCGGCTGGAATGGCTCCGGCATTAATGCGGATTTGAATGACTTTGGGGTCTGAAATGGTATCTAAACGCTTGCGTACTTGAATAGCCATTGGAGCAAACCGGCGATTAAAACCAACCTGGAAAAAACCAGCGCTTGACGTGTTGCGTGCATCAATAACTTTGTTTATGCCATCTAAATCGAGACTTAATGGTTTTTCAACAAGCACGGCTTTTCCGGCAGTTAAAGCTTTGGCCGTCAAATCTGCATGGGCATCATGGCGGGTAGCAATGATCACGGCGTTGATGTCAGTATCATCCAAAACATCCTGTTCATCGGACGTGGCATTTTTGAAGCCAAAATTTTTCTGGCTGTGTTCGGCACTGGCCCCGCGTTGCGTGCAAATGGTTTTAAATGTAACTGTTTTATGGCGTTTAAGTTCAGGCAACAACACAGCGCGGGCAAACCCACCAGCACCAATCATGCCTAATACGCAGGATTTATTATTTTGAAGCGGCGTGGGTATGATTTGTGCCTTAGCATTTACAGAGGGCTGATCTTCATAAGTGAGCACCACACCCAAATGTGGTTCTTGGTTCGTTGTGATGAGCTGATAAGCATCTTCGGCATCTGTGAAATTAAACCGATGACTGGTTAAATCATCAACATTCAGGCGCGTTTTTAACTGAGGCGACAACAAACGCATAATCTCGCCTAAATTAGCGGTTTCCGTCCAGCGTATCCAGCCTTCGGGATATTTTATGCCGCGACTTTCAAAGTCAGCATCATAACGCCCCGGGCCATAGGACCGTGAGACAACTAAATTGAGTTCTTTTTCCATGAAACCTTGGTATGGGAACGTTGTCCCGGTTAACCCGACCATGGTGACACGCGCCCGATCGCGGGCAATGCGGGCGGCGGTATCAAACGGCTCGCTGGATTTGGTAGCGGCTGCTATCAAAATGCCATCGCAACCAAGCCCATGGGTTAAATCCATGACCGTTTGGTCAAGGCCGTCAGCCGATAAATTAAAGACCGCTTCGGCACCTAAATTTTTAGCCAGTTTTAACCGCGCCGGATTATAATCCAGTGCCAACACACGCACACCGGATAATGATAACAACTGACACGCTAATTGCCCTAATAACCCACAGCCAATGACAGCAACAACATCACCTAAGTTTGCATTTAAATTACGCACGGCGTGTAATGCAATAGCGCCCATTGTGCCGTAACAGGCGTCTTGGTCGCTGACATCATTGCCGACAATGTGGGTTAAATGTTTGGGCACCACATTTAATTCAGCATGATTGGCAACGCCAGCCCCCGCCATGGCAACGCGGTCACCAATGCGGTACATGCCTTCTAATCCCGGCCCCACGGATAAAATTTCGCCGCAGGCTGAATAACCCAGTGGCAACGGTTCATCAAGCCGGGCCATGACCGTTTTAAACGTTGCGTGCAACCCGTCCCGACGGGCTTTTTCTAAAACTTTTTTGACCAAATCAGGCCGTGCTTTGGCTTTGGCGGCTAAATTTTTTTTGGCAAAATCAACGACCATGCGTTCCGTGCCCGCAGAAATCAGCGAAGCACGTGTCTTTACCAAGACGTGGCCGGGGCGTACTTTGGGCTCGGGAACATGCTTAACAGCCAATTTTCCAGAGCGTCTACTTTGAATAACTTGTTTCATGGGCCTACTTTTAACCCGTTTGTGGGGTTGATGCAAAGCCCGCAATGACATGAAAACACTTTGTTGTTTCTGATAAGCAGGGTATGAAACGGGTATGTGTGGTTTTTCAGCAATATTTGCCTATCATCCGGACGCTGTAAACGTCGATAAATCGGAATTGACGGCCATCAACCAAGCCATGGTTCGCCGTGGCCCGGATGGTGATGGGTTCTGGTTATCTAATGATCAGCGCGTTGGGCTAGCGCACCGCCGCCTAGCGATTATTGATTTGGGCGTAACCGGTCATCAACCCATGTGTGTTAAGCGTTTGGATGGCTCAGGCCACGATTTGTGGATTACCTATAACGGCGAGATCTATAACTTTAAAGAATTGAAACAAGACCTTGAAGCGGACGGCGTGGTTTTTAAAAGCCGATCTGATACCGAAGTGATTTTAAGACTATATGAACGTCATGGCCTAAGTATGGTCAAAAAACTACGCGGCATGTTTGCGTTGGCGTTATGGGACGAAGCATCCGGCGGCATGTTATTAGCCAGGGACCCTCTTGGAATAAAGCCGTTGTATTATGCCGATGATGGAAAAACCCTCCGCATTGCTTCCCAAGTCAAGGCATTAATAGCGGGTAAAAAAATCGATACCACGGCGGAACCTGCCGGACATGTGGGGTTTTTCTTAACCGGGGCGGTGCCTGATCCGTTTACAATGTACAAAGGCATTCGGTCTTTACCCGCCGGACATATTTTATGGATTGAACAAGGCGGGGCTCGGCGGCAACAGCAGTTTTGGAAAATGTTTGGCCCCGGTGATGAGATTATGACGCCGGATGGGTTGCGCGAACAATTGTTGGACAGTGTGCGTCATCATTTAGTGGCGGATGTACCGGTCGGTGTGTTTTTATCATCAGGACTGGATTCCGCGACGCTTTGTGCATTGGCCTCGGAATTACTGGATAAGCCTTTGGAAACCGTGACGTTGGGCTTTGATGAGTTTTCAGGAACGGCGCGTGATGAAACGACCTTGGCCGGGAAAATTGCTGAACATTATGGCACAAAGCATACAGACGTGCGGATTTCCAAAAACGATTTCGAAGATGCCCGTGATGATATTCTAACGGCTATGGATCAACCCAGCATTGACGGCGTAAACACCTATTTTGTCGCCCGTGCCGCGGCTAACCAAGGATTAAAAGTGGTTTTATCCGGACTGGGCGGGGATGAGCTGTTTGCCGGATATAATACATTTGATGATGTGCCAAAACTGGTTAAAAACCTTGGACGTATCCCGGGGGTCGGTTGCATGGGTCGGGCATTTAGGGTTTTGGCGGCTCCTTTTTGCCAACATAAAATTTCACCCAAATATGCTGGATTATTTGAATTTGGCGGCACTTTTGAGGGCGCATATTTGTTGCGCCGTGGGTTATATATGCCGTGGGAATTGCCGCATTTGATGGACCCTGAAATGGCGGCCCTTGGTTGGCGAGAATTATCCCCGTTGATGATGATGAAAGATTTGCATCGGCCGGTGGCAACCGCGACTGCAAAAATTGCCGCCCTTGAAACCGCATGGTACATGAAAAACCAATTGTTACGTGATGCTGATTGGGCGGGCATGGCGCACTCTTTGGAAATTCGAGTGCCGCTTGTGGATGCCAAGCTGTTCAAAGCCATATCGCCGGTGGCGTTGGATCAGCTTTGGGCGGGGTTTAACAAACAAATGATGGCCGGGTGTGCGCAAAAAACGTTGCCGGGTGCGGTGTTATCCCGCCCGAAAAGCGGTTTTTTCACACCGATTCAAGACTGGCTGGAAAAATCTAAAGGGTGTAATGAAAGCGCCCATGTAAAAGAACGGGGTCTACGCGGCTGGGCGCGCCACGTTCACAAACCCTATTCCGTTTAAAGATTTAAAGTCGATTTAAAATAGGCGATGGTTTTTTTCAAGCCATCATTTAGCTGTATAGACGGTTCCCAGTTTAAATGACTGCGGGCTAAGGCTATATCCGGTTGGCGTTGGGTCGGGTCATCGGCAGGTAAATCTTCGAAAGTTATTTTTGATGTGGAACCCGTTTGTTTGATGGTTTGCTCTGCCAATTGGCGGATGGTAAACTCAACCGGATTGCCTAAATTTATAGGTCCGGTGATCTCATCGGGTGCATTCATTAGCCGCACTAAACCTTCGATTAAATCATCGACATAACAAAACGACCGGGTTTGTGAGCCGTCGCCATAAAGCGTGACATCATCGCCTTTTAAAGCCTGTACAATAAAGTTAGACACGACCCTGCCATCGTCCGGGTGCATATGTGGCCCGTAGGTATTAAATATCCGGGCCACGCGAATGTTCAAGTTATGTTGACGGTGGTAATCAAAAAACAGGGTTTCCGCGCAACGTTTGCCTTCGTCATAACAAGACCTCGGGCCTATGGGATTAACGTTACCGTGGTAGCTTTCCGGTTGGGGGTGAATTTCAGGGTCGCCATAAACTTCGCTGGTCGATGCTTGTAATATTTTGGCACCCGTGCGTTTGGCTAGCCCTAACATATTAATCGCGCCGTGGACGCTGGTTTTGGTGGTTTGCACCGGATCATATTGATAATGAACGGGGGACGCGGGACAGGCTAAATTATAAATTTGATCAACTTCAACGTATAAAGGGAACGTTACATCATGGCGCATTAATTCAAAATGCGGGTTGTCCATTAAATGGATGATGTTATCTTTGGCACCAGTAAAAAAATTATCAATGCATAATACATCTAATCCATCGCTTAACAAACGTTGGCATAGGTGAGACCCTACAAACCCGGCACCGCCGGTGACTAATACTTTATTTTTTGACGTCATTTTTTATGCCTTAGGTTTATAATGAACCAGTGCTTTTAGGTGTGTTTTTATTATCTATGGAGAAACTAACATCCAAGGCAGGGCGGGCAAACAAAAAAGCGTGTAATTTGTTGGCATAAGGGAAATAAGGTAATCTGTTCTTAACAGATGATGGTTAAATTTTAAGGTGGCAAGGACTGTTTTAAATATTGGCTGCGATCATGGTAAAACGCGGTTGGTCATCATTAATGTAGCAGAACGAATTCAATGCAGGTTTGCATAAAAGGTTAAGTAGTTATGGCTGATATGAAAAATGCCCAAACGATGTATGAACCATCGCGGCAAAAAGCTGAAGAAATGCTGCTCGAACAGCTCAACCGTGTGGAAACCAGCTCTCATGGCTATTATAGCGTCCATTTACATCTATCACAGTTAAAATCCAGCAACCGCCAACCGCATTTTATTAATATAGCGGCGCGCACGTTCGATACGGTTACCAACGATTTTGATGCGATATTTTACCAACTTGCGAACAAAGATTTGGTTTTAATATGTCATGAAGTCCCGGTTGATGAATTGGACGGGGTCATTGATAAAGTCCGTGGATTATTCAACGAAGACCCATTAACCATCATTGATGTGGATGACTTTGAAGATCGATTGGCAACATGGCACGATTTATCGATATCAGAAGAATTTGCATCTTTTTATTCGAGTATTGCTGAAATTGCGGTTGAAGCCGAGCGCCTGCGCGAAGAAGCTAACCGTTTGCATCAGGAACACGCACAAAAAGGTGATCCATTAACACCCTTTAATTTAACCGATATTAATGAAAAACTCGCGGCTGTGCGTATTGGTGATTTAATCCATGAACAAATTTGTTTGTTGGTTCGCACGGGCGGTGGCGGGGAAATTGTTTTCCGTGAAAAATCCATTTCCATGAATTTACTGCGCAAGCGCATAGCCCCTGATATTAATTTATTTTCCAGCCCGTGGCTGTTTCAGTATTTATCGGAATCGTTGGATAAGCGTTTGCTGGGCGTATTATGCGAACAAGACCCGGAACCGATTGTCGATAGTGTTAGTTTGAATTTAAACATCGCGACCGTTCTTTCCCGGGATTTCCAACGGTTTCATCGGCATATTGATGGACAAGCGTCAAAAATGATTATTGAAATGCAAATTATTGATATTCTCGCTGATTTAAAAGCGTTTGGATATGCACGGGATACTTTGCAAGAACGTGGTTATCGGGTGTTGGTTGATGGTCTAAGCCCGGTGACTTTACGGTTTTTAATGCCGGCCACATTGAAATCAGATTTTGTGAAAATCAGCTGGGCGTCGGAAACCGGAGACGATGAAGAAAACGAAAAAAATCTATTGGAAATTACCGAGGCCGTTGAACACAGCGGACGCGAAGGTGTTATTTTAGCGCGCGTTGATACGGAAAAAGCCGTAAAGTGGGGATTGAGCATCGGGGTAAGCCGGTTCCAAGGTTTTTTTATTGATAAACTCGCCGAAGCCATCGGTGGACGTCCTAAGAAAAAGGCAGTGTAAAATGGCTTCATCATCAGAATCCCAAAAAAAATTACCAAGCCAAGAAAACCTGTTACTTGATTATATCCGGCGTTTGGAAAAACATAAAAAAGGCCGCAAAGTTGTACATGTGCATTTGTCACAATTGCGCCCTTTTAATCGCCGTGATCAACACATCCGCATGGCGGCTGGTCATTTTGAAGCACTGATTAAAGACATGCACGGGCAAGTTTTTGTTTTAAAAAATGCCGATTTGTTTTTCATTTTTAAAGCGCAAGTTTTACCGCAAACCGAAACGGCCGTGCGTAAAATCCAGTTTGTTTTTAGCGACGATCCGCTGGTTACAGAAGATGGTAAAGACGGCATTGAATTTGCCACTTGGTTTGATGCGGAAAAAGATTTTGATAAAATTTTAAAGGTCGTGCAAAACCTGTCAAAATCGGAACAAAACCGTAAAACCGAAGTCCGTTCTCGGATGGATGCCCGCGCGGTCCTGAAAGCCAAGCAGGAAAAAGGCGAACCGATGACGCCTGAAGTTCTGTCACGTATTGAAACCGCATTAGCGAGAGCGGATTTATCAAATTTGGTGCGCCGTCAATTTGTCTGTCAGGTTGACCGTAAAATGGTGCCAACTCAGGAATTTAGTGAGCTATTTATTTCGATCAAAGATTTGCGCGAAACGTTAATGCCGGGTGTGAATATGGTTTCAAACCGCTGGTTGTTTCAACATTTAACGGAAACGCTGGATTTGCGGATGTTGTCGATGTTGACCAAAACCGACAGTATTTCGCTTTCTGGAGAAATTAGTTTCAATGTTAATGTGGCGACGTTGTTATCCCGTGAATTCCAAAGCTTCGATGATAATATTGCCGCCGGCAGACGTGGTTCAATGACCATTGAATTACAAAAAGAAGACATTTTTTCTGATTTGGAATCATATTTGTTTGTCCGCGAATTCGTACAGGAAAAAGGCTATAAAGTTTGTATCGACGGATTAACCTTGGACACGCTGCAAATGATTGACCGCAAACGGTTGGGCGCGGATGTATCAAAATTGGTATGGCATCCCGATTTGGTCGATGGTGGTGAAACGGCTTCGGAAATTGTTCGCACCATGGTTAAACGCGACGGGGCTGAAAAAATCATCATGATCCGCTGTGACAACCGCGAAGCCATTGATTTTGGCCATATGGTGGGCATTAACCGCTTTCAGGGGCGTTATGTAGAAACCTTGATCGCCGAAGATAATCGTCGGCGGGAATTGTTACGCCTGAAACGCCGCATCGAACGTAATTAAATTTTTAAAATTATCATAAGGAGTAGCTTAATCGATGCTCATGGCGACAATGCGGCTGATGTCTTTTAACGACCGTCCGGATTGCTGTTGCCATTGATTAAACGTGTCTTGCACGATGTACATTGATGTTTTTGATGAAGGTGTTTTATCAATAACGTCCTCTAGAATTAACCGAGCGACAACGTCACGTGACAGGATAAAACCATCAATGCCCATAAACCGTAAAAAATACGGCCCCGTATTGCCGCCCAAACGCGATCCTTGTTTTTTAAGCAACGCCAGAAGCCCAACATAATCGGACGATGGCCAGTGGGTGAAAAATTTACCGGCACTGCCATGATTGTCTATTAAGTTTTCGATAAAGGCGGCATTTTGTTGCACTGATCTGATTTTGGTGCCGTGGCGAACAATGCGTTTGTCGCTAAGCATTTGAGCGATGTCGTCGTCATTTAACATGGCGCAAAACCCGATATCAAATGCATTAAAAACATCTTCAAAACCGGGCCACATGTGATTGACCACTTTCCAGTTAAAACCAGCCTGGAACACGCACTGCGCCATTCGGGATAACCAACGATCATTAGGAATGGCGGCTAATTGGATTGCCGTTTTGGGTTTATCCAGCAAGTCTTCTAAGGCCGCCTCGCCCCCTTTCCTCGCTGCTGAAATAGCGTAGATATCATCAAAATTTTGCAAGATCGCTCCGTCCATTACTGATAAGGCAATTATTGAGGGTCAATTTTCGTTTTAAAGTCTCTACACGATAATTTTAAATTATGAATGCAGATCGATGAGAGGGCAATGTTTAAAAAAACAGAGAACTAAAACAAAACCTTTAGCTTGAAGGAACAATTAGATACTAAATTAACTCACAGTCTGTGCACGTTGTTTAGCAATCGGTAAAAGGAGGTATTTTATGTTTGCAGATATTCTAGGCCTTATGGAAAAAATTCGTGATCGTTTCAGCTTTGTCGAAACCTGCCCTGTACAAGGCCCGCGCATATTTTTTGAAAACGCCGGTGGCTCATTGACGCTTAAATCAGTTGTTGAACGATCTGCTGAATATGCTGCAATTCCCGATAATCAGGGTCGCGACAACCCGGCTTCACAGCAATTGTCACAGGTGATCGTCACAGCAAAGCAGCATATGCGGATATTTTTCAATGCGCACAAAGGGCAGGTGTTCGTTGGCGAAAGCGGGACCGAACTGTTGTTTCGTCTAATCCGCACTGCGTGTTTGGGCGCACAGGATGGTGGGCGAATTATTGGCAGCACGCTTGAACATCCGGCCACGCGTAGTGCCGGTTTGAAATGGGCGGAACAGACGAATCGAGAATACAAGTCAGCGTCTCATAACCCGGAAACTGGCACCGTGACGGTTGCAGATTACCAGCGCGTCATCAGCGCCGACACGCGGGTGGCGACGATTTTGCATACTTCACCAGTGACGGGTATTTCAGTGGATGTTGCCGCTATAGCAAAAGCAATCCGAAATGTGGCGCCTGATTGTTTCATTATCGTCGATGGCATACAGCATGTGGCTCATGGCGGCGCTGATATTGATAGCTATGATATCGACGGCTATGTGATTTCGCCGTACAAAGTCTATTCGCGCCACGGTTACGGGGTGGCGTGGATATCCGATCGTTTGACAAAAATGTCCCATGATATGTTGATAGGCGGGCCCGAAGACCAGTGGGAATTGGGGACAAGGGATACAGGGGCGTATGCAACTTTTTCCGATGTTGTTGATTATCTGGACTGGCTTGGTGGACAGGTATCGACGGCCACCCGTCCCCGCGCCCGAATTGAAGCCGCGGGGAAGGCTATTGCGACCCATGAAAAAAGGCTGACGGATTTGATGTTATCTGGCAACAATACGGTCTCTGGATTGGCTCGAATACCTGAGATTACAATTATTGGTGGGGCTGAAAACCAACATAGAGAAGGACTTGTGTCGTTTGCATTAAAAAATACCGCCTCCGAACAAATTATCTCGGGGCTTTCTGAACAGGGCATTCGAGTTCATATCCGTAAACCGGACCACTACTCCGGCAATATTCTGAAACCGTTGGAATTGGATAGCTGCGTCCGTGTTTCGCTGTGCCATTATAATACCGAAGCTGAGGTGATCGCTTTCTTGAAAGCATTGGATCAGTTCAGGGATTAATCTAATATTGTTGGCCGTGTCTTCGGGAAGGACAAAGAAAAAATTGGTGCGCCCGGCGAGATTCGAACTCACGACCCCCAGATTAGGAATCTGGTGCTCTATCCGACTGAGCTACGGGCGCCGCATGTGAGCATAAGTAACGGAATCGGCTGAAAAATCAATTCATCATCTTGGATAATTGATCAAACGGCATGGAATAATTCAGCATGATTTGCTCGGTCCCCGGATTGGTATCACCTAGACTAGCATTTGAATAATGGGAAATGGATAAACCAAGACGCGAGCGGTCGTCGAAACGGTAAGCAATTTCCAATTGTGACCTGAATTCAAGGGCGTATCCCAGATCAAGGTTATCCGTAGCCCCGCGCCAATATGTCGGGGCAAAACTAGGCGTTACGACCCAACGTCTGCCGAAATAAACATCCGCCAGAATTCCGGCACCGATAAAGGTCATGCCGGTCGATGTGGCAGATGCCGTGAAAAACGGTTTAAAAATCCAGAACTTTTTATCAGAGCGGTATTCTAAACGAAACTCAGCCGCTTGGTCTTTTTGCCGATTAAAATCGAACCAGCCAGCGGCAACACTTAAAAAAGCCGGGTCATCTTTGCTTTGAGCTGATACAGGGCCATTGAACAGTACACCAATCATCACAAGACCAATGATCAGTAAAAAATTATATTTATTTTTCATAGCTGTTATGAAATCCCCAAAATTTATAAAAGCTTATATGCTTATTTGTTCCGTATCTTAGTTATTCATAACAAAGCGTCAAGCTTTTGCCCTGAGATCAATAAAAAGGATTAGGGGACAAAATTGTCAGTTGCAGAAACCAATGCGTCGACAATTCCCGGTTCTAGGGCTGAATGGCCTGCTTCGGTAATGATTTGATAATCAGCCAACGGCCAGAGCTGGGCTAAAGCATCAGCGCCAACGATGGGGCACACCATGTCATAACGGCCTTGAACAATGGTCCCGGGTAGGGCGCTAATATTGTGAATAGTATTTAAAATGTAATTGTCGTCGCTAAACACACCTGTATGGAAAAAATGAATTTCTATGCGTGCGATGGCAAGTCCACGATGGCTCGCTATGGCCGGGTCACGTTTGGTCCGCCCGCCTTGGTGGCTAAACCCCATTAACGTTGAACAATCGGTTTCAAAACGGTTCCAAGCGGCGGCTGCGGGTAAATGGATATCCGGGTCGTGTGACATTAATCGCATGTGGTAATTTTTAAGTAAATCATCACGTTCATGGGGATCAAGAAAGTTTGAGAAATCAGCCCATGCATCGGGGAAAATTGTGCGGCTGCCATATAAAAACCAGTCAAGGTCAACTTGTCGGCCTAAAAATATTCCGCGCAATATCAAGCCCAAACAATGGGTCGTGTGCTCAATAGCGTAAGCTAATGCTAAAGTTGATCCCCATGAGCCACCGAACAGCAGCCATTGGTCGATATTTAAATGGCGTCTGAGCTTTTCCATATCGTTGATTAAATGGTTTGTAGTATTGGCTTCGGTACAGGCAAAAGGAATGGACCGTCCGGCACCGCGCTGATCAAATAAAATGATACGGTAGCGATCAGGATTGAAAAACCGTCGTTGTAAGGGGGATGTACCGGCACCCGGGCCGCCGTGGATAAAAACCACGGGCAGCCCTTTTGGGTTGCCGGACTGTTCCCAAAAAATTTGATGGCCGTCACCAACATCAAGCATGCCTTGAGCGAAAGGCTGTATGGCTGGATAAAATTGGATAAGCGGTTTGTGCGTGTCCATTATTGATTTTGGATTATAAAGTCGCTGAAATAACGTAGTTTAATAAGCGCACGACTTGTTCAGGTGTTTCGGCCACCGCATGGGCGCTGCCATCGACTTCTTTTAACGGGTGGGTTAAATTTTCATCGTGTAAAACGATATAAGGTGTACCGATAGCCGCCGCATAACCGGCGTCAAACGCCGCGTTCCATTGTTTGTATTTGTCGCCAAAACGGACAACAACAATATCGGCGCGCTGAAGCAATGATTGCGTGCGGATGGCATTCAACCTAGCCCCTTTATGATCTTTCCAATAAGCTTTGTCCTCAGCCCCTAAAATTTCAACAGCGCAATCGTCGCTTTTGGCGTGATCGGTGACCGGGCTTAGAAACTCAATGTTTAACCCGGCGTCGACAGCCCCTTTTTCGATGCGTTCGCGCCAATCAGTGTGAATTTCGCCGGATAAATAAACGCTCCAGATTTGCTGATCCATAGTAAGTCCCTGTTAATAGTTCATGAATAAGATGAAAATTGTGATGCTATTGAAACACCATGAAGTGCGTTAATGATTTCGTTGTAGTCCGCAAGATCGGCTGTGATAATCCCGTGACGAATACAAAAATCGATGATTACCAAGCTGGTATTAAATTTAAACCGCTCTGAATTTAAAACAATATCTAAAACGTCTTCAATGGGCCACAAATAAAATTCTTCAACTTCGCCGTCGCTGTTGATAGGCGTAAAATCTTTGGGCAATAAAAGATCATAAATATATAGTACATCATTACGCAAACCACCCTGACGTTCACCAATATATGATAACGCACCAATAGATTGTGCACGGAAAGAAAGGTGTTTAGGAACCGATGCCTCTTCCATGCTTTCTTTGGTCATATTTTCGAAAAGCGATAAACCTATCGGTTGGCCGCCAGCTACCATTTGATCCAATTTCCCGGGGCCCGTTGGTTTGTTCATGCTGCGTTTAGCCACCCACATGGAATAACCGTCCGGTGTTTCTATAAAACCGTTTAAATGAACGCCAAATCCACAGAAACCAAATAGGGGTACAGCAGCGCGCTCCATAGCCATTACGGGTTCACTGGTGAAGTTTGCAGTGACCGGATAAAGCTCGTCTCGCCAACCGTTAACTAATCCATCAGTTTTTAATTGCCCTAATATTTCAGCCATAGCCGATGTTCGGGCCGGATAATCTTTTAAATCGGGGTGCATCATGACCGAATTGGATTTGATGATAAAAACATCTGGAAATGATTTAAGCATTAAGCAATTTTTGGTATTAACCGCACCAAGTATTTTGCCGTCAATGATAAATGGTCGGTAATGGTCCGCGTTAAATTGATTGCAATCGGCAATACGTTGTTTGATTTTCTGAGATATTGAAATGGGCATTTCAGTTTCAATGTTATTCATTTTATCCGACAAGCTGTAGTTCGCGTTTATCTGACGTTAAAACCAATGAAACATAGACCAATTGCCTCAATTGTGCAGCTAAATGATCGGCTTGGCTTTGGTTTAGGTCGGCGACTTGAAGGTCGATATGAAGTTCAGGGTCACCTTCGCTGGTTAAAATGGCATGGCATTGATTAAGTACGTAGCCCCTTTTGGCAAAAACCTCAATTACCCGAGGCAATACACATGCGTCCGGTTGGGCAACAACAGAAAAACAATGGGTGGCAAGAACCCCGTCTTTGGGGGAGGATCCGATAAATACGGTCATGATAAAATAACTTTCTGAAACGATAAAGACGTGTACGACGTAAAGCCCGACCTTTTATAAGGTCGGGTTCGTAATTCGTGTGGACTGAATTGAAGCCCCCATACGAAGAACAGCCGTTTCAAAGCTATTTAAATAAAACATAAAATCACCATAGCGCAGTCAGCGGTTTGGTCAAGCATGCTGGTGTAATACGATAAAATCAAAAAAACACCGAGTGACAAATGGACACTCAGTGTTTTAATTTATTATACTTGTCGCTGTTTAAGCGGCTGATTTTCGGCTGTCACGAGATGGTTTAACGTATGCACGTTCACAATGATCTAAACAATACGGTTTATCGGCAATGGCATCTTTACCGCAAAAATGAAAATTTTCTGTTCCCGGTTCGCCGTCCGGCCAACAACACATACCTGTTTTTAAATTACTCATTTGGATAATTTTGGCAATGGTTGACGCTTTGCGTTGAATGGGGGATGTGCGTTTAGGCAGGCCCAAACGGTGAACTTTGCCAACAACGGCATTTTTTGTGATATCTAATCGTTTGCCAATTTCGCTGGCTGTTAATCCCTCGGTCCAGAAACCGATCAATGCGCTAATGCGTGTAGGGGTCCATTCGTGTGCCATATAATCTTCTTCGTAACGATAGCCTTTGGCAATTTTAAACCTGTAATTTAAATTTAATTGGCAATAGTTGCCTTGCTCATTGGCTGCGAAACGATGCCTCCCTTATAGTTATAAAAAACGATGGACGCGGATGCGGCCAAATTGCTGTAAAAATGATCGAAAAAAAATTGAATAGCGTTTCAAGCATTTTGTAAGTGTTCAAATTACATTCAAATTCATACAATATTTGGAAAAAATTGGCAACCCCTCTACAATATGTTGTGGATAACTCCAATCTTGTTCGCAGGTGCAAAAAAAACTCACCAAAGCCTGAATGTTCGATTATAATGCACTGATTAAGAGCTTGATAATCAACGCTGCCGGAGTAAAAAATGCCAAATAATAAACTAAAAAAGACAAAAAACAGCACCTCAAACAATGCAGATTTTACTGATTGGCAAGGGGCTGCGGAAAAAGAATTGCGTGGCCGCTCTGTTGATGACTTAAACTGGCAAACACCCGAAGGCATCGCCATTAAACCGCTTTACACGGCTGCTGATTTAGAGGGCATGGAACTAGATAATTCATTTCCCGGCTTAGCACCGTTTATGCGTGGCCCCAGAGCCACAATGTATGCTGGCCGGCCGTGGACTATTCGTCAATATGCAGGATTTTCAACAGCCGAAGCATCCAACAAATTTTACCGGGATAACCTGCGCGCCGGACAAAAAGGTTTGTCGGTGGCTTTTGATCTCGCCACCCACCGGGGTTACGACAGTGATCATCCGCGCGTTGTTGGTGATGTCGGTAAAGCGGGCGTCGCAATTGACAGTGTTGAAGACATGAAAATTTTATTTGATGGCATCCCTTTGGATGAAATGAGCGTCTCAATGACCATGAACGGTGCAGTCCTGCCAGTGTTGGCGGGCTATATCGTTGCCGCCGAAGAACAAGGCTGTCCACAAGAAAAATTATCCGGCACCATACAGAATGATATTTTAAAAGAATTCATGGTGCGTAACACGTACATCTATCCGCCCGACCCATCAATGCGCATTGTATCGGACATTATCGCTTACACATCCAAACACATGCCTAAATATAATTCCATTTCTATCAGCGGCTACCACATGCAAGAAGCAGGGGCGACAGCCGTACAAGAACTGGCGTTCACTTTGGCAGATGGTGTTGAATATGTGCGCACGGCGACAAAAAACGGATTGAATGTTGATGACTTTGCGCCGCGTCTTAGTTTCTTTTTCGCCATCGGCATGAACTTTTTTATGGAAGTGGCTAAATTACGTGCGGCCCGGTTATTGTGGTCAGAACGGATGGCTGAATTTAATCCCAAAGACGCTAAATCGTCCATGTTAAGAACCCATTGCCAGACATCGGGTGTGTCGTTGATGGCTGATGATCCTTATAACAATGTGGTGCGGACAACCGTCGAAGCCATGGCTGCTGTTATGGGCGGCACGCAAAGTTTGCATACCAATGCGTTGGATGAAGCCATTGCTCTGCCAACACCGTTTTCAGCACGAATTGCCCGTAACACCCAGTTGGTGTTGGCCGAAGAGACAGGGATTACCAATGTTATCGATCCGTTGGGCGGCAGTTATTATGTAGAAAGTTTAACCCATTCGTTAGCCGATGCCGCCAGAAAACTAATGGACGAAGTCGATGATTTGGGTGGCATGACCAAAGCCGTTGAAACAGGTATGCCCAAACAACGCATCGAAGAGGCGGCGGCGCGTAAACAAGCACGTATTGATTTAGGCAAAGACGTTATTGTTGGCGTCAATAAATACCGACCTGATACCCAAGACGATCTGGATATTCTGGATGTGGATAATAGCGAAGTGCGTAACAACCAGATTGCCCGTCTAGAAAAAATTAAAAAAACTAGGGATAGTAAAGTTTGCCAGAAAGCGTTGGATACGATGACCAAAGCCGCCGAAACAGGTGAAGGCAATTTATTGGCGCTCGCCATTGACGCGGCACGGGCGCGGGCCACGGTGGGTGAAATGTCCGATGCTTTGGAAAAAGTCTATTCACGTTATAAAGCATCCGTGCATTCGATTTCAGGCATTTATAGTCAATCTTTTGAAGGTGACGAAGGGTTTCAGGCAATCCGCAACCATGTTGAAGCGTTTGCTGAAAACGAAGGCCGTCGTCCGCGCATGTTGGTCACTAAAATGGGCCAAGATGGGCATGACCGCGGGGCCAAAGTGATCGCCACGTCCTTTGCCGATATTGGTTTTGATGTCGATATTGGACCGCTTTTCCAGACCCCAGAAGAAGCCGCCCGCGAAGCCATCGAAAACGATGTGCATATTGTCGGTGTGTCTTCTCAAGCAGCGGCTCACAAAACATTGGTGCCGGCTTTGATCAGCTGTCTGCGTGACCTTGGTGCGGACGATATTATCGTCATTTGTGGTGGCGTAATCCCACCACAAGATTACGATTATTTATTCAAAAAAGGCGTGGCTGCGGTGTATGGACCGGGCACCAATATCCCAAAAGCGGCGGCGGAAATTCTGCGGCTGTTGCAGGACGTTTAACACGCCGCAGAATAACTTTATATTTAAGTCAGGTCGCGTCCTTTTTGATCGCGGTGGGATAGGTTGTATAGCCTTCGGCCCCGGGTGTATAAAAAGTATCCGGGTCGGGCTTGGCTAATTCAAGGCCATCCCGGAAACGTTCAACCAAATCCGGGTTAGCGATATAGGCCGTACCATAAGCAACAGCGTCGGCGGCCCCTGATTGGAGTGCGGCATTACCGGTTTGTTGGTTCATCGAACCGTTTAATATGAAAACACCGGCATAGGTGTCACGTAAAATATGTGAAATGGTGGGAATGTCTGTGGATAAATAGGTATCGCTGCCATTGGCAGGCTCCAAAATATGCAGATAGGCAAGATGACGTTGTGCAAGCCCTTTGACGGCCGCTGTGAAAATGGCTTCTGGATTGCTGTCGCTAATGCCAAAAATAGCATTGGTCGGCGATAGTCTGACGCCAATTTTACCAGCACCGATGACGTCCGTAACGGCGTCAACGATTTCGAATAAAAAACGGCAACGGTTTTCAATGGTCCCACCGTAATTGTCATCCCGTTGATTGCTGCTATCCCTAAGAAATGCATCAATTAAAAAATTATTAGCGGCGTGAATTTCAACACCGTCAATTCCGGCATCAATGGCGCGTTTTGCAGCCGTCGCAAAATCTTTAACAACCGCGTCTATTTGATTTTTGCACATGGGTTCTGGTGTAACAAAACCGGTGGGCACACCGTGTTTATTTGGGATTTCCCCGGTGGCAGCAATCGGTGATGGTGAAAGTGGTTTTAATCCATCAATGCTTTCGGACAACACAGCCCGGCCCATGTGCCAAATCTGCATGAAAATGCGCCCGTTTTGTTGATGAACTGCATCGGCCACGTTTTTCCAACCCGCCTGTTGTTGGTCGGTATAAATGCCGGGTGCGCCGGGCCAGCCGTGACCACGTTTATTAACTGCGGTGGCTTCGCTGATGATTAACCCGGCGCTAGAACGTTGGCTGTAATAATCAGCAACAAGGCCGTCTGGTATGCCTTCTTCTCCACAACGCCCGCGTGTCATCGGGGCCATGATGATACGATTTTTTATAGTATAATCACCGATTTGTAGGGATTGGAATAAATTATTAGCCATGAAAATGCTCCTTTTTAATTGAATGAAAGGCATAGTATATGTTCTCAATTAAAAAATAAGATGGCATTTTGGTAAAAGATTATTACAATACAGTAATAATTATTAATAAGGCTGGAAAATGAATACAGATGGACTTGCTGAATTTTTAGCCGTAGCGCAGGCCGGAACATTTACCGCGGCGGCTAAAACCTTGGGCGTATCCGTGCCGCATGTCAGTCGTCAAGTACAACGTCTTGAACAACGATTAGGGACTAAACTATTTAATCGCAACACCCGGTCAGTTCGCTTAACAGCAACCGGGGAAAGCTTACGCAATGATAGCCAGACTATTGCCGATGATGTGGAACGCGCTTTACAAAATGTATCCAGCGCCAATCAACGTCTGCAAGGAAGACTGCGCATTGCATCCGTTTCCGGTTCTTTCGCAGATAATGTCGTTGCCCCTGCAATTGTTAACCTTGCAGAACAGAACCCGGATCTGGATATTGAAATTGATTTTAACGCCAGAAAGGTTGATATCTTGCGCGAAGGATATGATTTAGCTGTTCGTTCCGGTCCTATGGATGACAGCGAATTGGTTGCCAGGCCTTTGGCGTCAAGGACGTATGTAGCTGTCGGCGCAAGAGACTATTTAAATAAACGGGGGACACCGGAACATCCGCGTGATTTAGTAAACCATACCTGTATTCAGACACATTCATCACCGTGGCGGTTTAATGACCATGGACAAATGCTCAAGGTAACAACCACGGGGCCGCTTCGGTTTAATTCAAGTGCAGGCATCATTGATGCGTGCAGCCGGGGGCTAGGTATCGCCTATATGGTTAGTGCCGGATATGGCGATGCATTGAAAGGAGGAACGCTGATGCCCGTATTAAAAAAATTCTGGGCCAGTGAAAAATCTGTGCATATTGTCCGCGCCGACAGGAAATTTGTACCACGCCGGGTAGAATTGGCTATTAAATTTTTACAAGCCGCTGCAAAAATAGAAGAAGCCCGCGAGCTGGCACAGATCGAAAACCTGAGGACTTAGAAGTTAAAAATAGAAATGAAATTAAAGCAAGGCGTCCGGGTCGTCATTATCAAAGCCACTTTCGTTCGTGCCGAATAAATCTTCGACATAATCGAATTCTTTGCGAAATCCACGGCGATCCAACAGTTTTTGTTGCGCCCCTGCGGGAAAGTCTGTGAACATTAACAGCTTTTTTTCGATTAACAATTCAATTAAATCCTCTAAAACACGGGCAAGGCCCAAATCCGATTGCACCCATTCTTCAAGGGGTTGATCGGGTAAGTTTTGTTTAATAAAAGCAATTAAGTCTGGATCATCGGTATTGACCTCTTCACCACCATCAACGGGCTGATTATAAACAGCTAACACATTTCCGTCTGCATCACGGTGAACAAAAGGCATAGGGACAATCCTAAACGGGTCATTAATACAGTAGTCTAGCCTGAACAGAGATCGATGCAAATCGTTTCTGTATAACGGCTATGTATTTCGATGGGCTAACAAAGCACAAATAAAACCAAACGCTGGCATTAACGCCATTATGGCAAAAACAATATCGAATTGCTGAAAATACATATGCATCAAACTAAAAAGACTAGGACCAACAAGAACACCTGCAAAAGTCACGAACAAGGCGCTACCAGTGGCTGCCGCAATTCTATCTGCGGGCACCATACGTGCGACTTCGGCCATAAAAACACCATTCCAACCAATGGACGACAGGCCAAAAAGAATAAACACACCGTAAATTAAAACCGCCCCGGATTGCGGATCAAGAGTGGCCGTTAATAAACTGGCGAAACCACTGACAAAAGCCAAAGCCATTAAAACGGCAATGCCGTTATTGATGTGATCGGCAATGCGCCCCCAAAATATCCGACCAATCGCACCGGAAGCTTGTACCAGTGATAAAACAAAACCGGCTTGAACAAGTCCAAAATCGATATCATCAACCAACATGGTGACAGTAAACGCACCTAGGCTCATTTGGATAGCTGAAAAAAAGAATGACGCCAGAGCCAAATATTTGATGGCTGGATTATGCCAGACAACAGATAAATTTTTAAAAGGATTGTTTTTAAATTTAACGTTGGGATCAAGGCCTGTATCCCACGCCGGGCGAATAATTTGTAGTAAAAATGCGGCCACTAATAATACACCACTGGTAAGATATAACGCGATTTGTTGGTTAAATAAAATGACTATGGATGGTGCTATTAATCCGGCCAAAACAGCGCCCAAGGGAACGCCAGTTTGTTTAATGGAAAAAATCATATTGCGGTTGCTGGAATTAACCACACGGGATAACAATTCAGACGCCGCTGGATTGGTTAACCCATAACCAAGACCGATGAAAAAAGCCCCCATTATGACTAGAAAAAGAGATGACCCGGTTAACAGCAAACTTCCGATTGCAGCACATAACAAGGCGCTTTGGCTAATGCGAACAGGACCCCAGCGGCGATTTAACCCGCCGCCAAAAACCGATGCAGCCATAGCCCCGCCGTAGACAATACTGACAAAATAACCGATGCTTGCAGGCGGTAAATCTAGGTTTTTTGTCAGTTCCGGGGCGATCGCCACAGGTACGGTCGAGCTCAGCGTTAACAAAGTTTGAATTAAAACTGTAATACAAACAACAGGAATTAGTTTAGTAGAAGATAGTGCTTTATGCATAATAACCTGATCTAAAATCGACTGACTTCAACAGAATAACGAGTAAAGGCCTGTCAAGAAAGCATGGACATAAAAAATAAATTGAAGTCGTTTCCAGTATTTGTTTTGGGTGCGGCATTGCTGTTGACGGGGTGTGTGGCCGTAACAAGCCCAAGCTTAAACAATACTGTAACGGTACAACAGTATACGCCAAGCAAGCTTGTTGCGGATAATGAAATCATCAGGCAATCAGGCTTAAAAACACAAGACATTGGCTATTTGGTTTTGGATGTTCAAACAGGGGAAATAAAAACATCAAAAAATAAAAATAAATCGTTTATTCCGGCTTCAACGTTGAAAACAATGACGGCTTTAGCAGCCCTTGATATTTTAGGCGCGGATTTCAGGTTCAAGACAGAAATATTTGGAGTGGGAGAAATAAAAAACGACATTTTGTTGGGCGATTTGTATTTGGTAGGCGGCGGCGATGCCATGTTATCCATCAAAGATCTGTATGCAATGGCAGTGATGATAAAGGATTTGGGAATTAAAAAAATAACGGGACGGTTTGTTGTTGATGACGTTTTGTTCAAACCCCGGTCTGAAATCAATGTAAATCAACCCGGCGACGCTGTTTATAATACAGCTGTGAACGCATTATCATTTGATTTTAACCGCCGATTGTTATCATGGCGGCGTGGGGGAAAAGGGAATGTATATCAGGCATGGATGACGCCCAAAATCAAAACCGAAGCATTAAAAATCAACAACAAAATGGCCATGGGGTTGTTTTTGAAACCAACATCAGCGGGGTCAAATGGATGGATAGCATCAACCATGACATTAAACAATGTGGGTGAAAAAATGTTGCCTGTGAAAAACCCAAGTCAATGGACGGCTGAAACTTTTAAACAGGTGGCTGAAAATATAGGGATAAAATTACCCCACCCGGTTAAGGGAGCAAAACCCGTAACAGCGCGTACGTTAGCAACCGTGCAAAGCCCGGTATTGTTCCAGCTGATCAAGCCGTGGCTGCGGTATTCGAATAATTTAATGGCCGAACTGATCGGGTTAAAAGCGGGGCAAAGATTTAAAAATAAAAAGCCAAACTCGACGATATTAAAACCTTGGTTAAAGAAAAAACTAGCTAACGTGGACTGGTCAACATTCAACGGAGAAAATTATTCTGGGCTATCAACGACATCGCGAATAACCCCAACGCAAATGGCATCTGTGTTAAAAACCGCGTGGAACTGGCGGTTTACAGTGGAAAATCAAAAGCAATCATTTCTATCTCTTTTGCCCGTTTCTGGTTTTCAAGGATCGTTTCAGGGACGATTTAAAAACCCAGTATCAGCGGGTAAAATTTTAGCTAAAACCGGGACGATGGATTATTCAAGCGGCATAGCAGGTTATGTGTTTACAAAGAAAGGGCGGCAATTGGTTTTTGCTTTAAATATTACGGATTATGACAAACGAAAAAAGTATGATGCGTTGTCAGCTGCGGGTAAACGCAAACAATCTGTTCAGGCACACGACTGGCGCGGGCGCGCTAAACGGTTCGAAGAAAACCTGATTACGAACTGGATTAAACGGTATTAACAGTCATTCGCTTTAAAATTAATTCCTAGATGGCGCCATCATTTGATCGGCGGCTGACATCATTTTGGCATTCATATCATAAGCGCGCTGGGCTTTGATCATAGTCGTGATCTCGTCAATCGGGTTGACGTTAGATGTTTCAATATAGCCTTGTAAAATTTCGCCAAGCCCATCCGCACCGGGGGTGCCAACGAGTGCGGCCCCTGATGCATCCGTTTCTGTAAATAAACTATCACCCTCAGCACGAAGACCCGCCGGGTTGGGGAATTGAGCCAATTGCAAGCTGCCGACGATGGTGGGGGTATCTTGACCCGGAGTTTTTGCTAAAATCTCGCCGGAATTATTTACGCTGATACTGGTTGCATTGGGCGGGATGCTGACGCCAGGATCAACGATGAAGCCTTGGGATGTGACCAAAATACCGTCTTGGTTTACTTCGAACCGACCGGCGCGAGTGTACTCGACTTCACCATTAGGCCGTTGAATTGGAAAATACCCATCCCCACGAACAGCCAAATCAAATGTGCCCGATGTTTGCGTTAATGCACCCGGTTCGCTAATGCGGTAGGCAGAAACTATTTGAACGCCCATGCCGGCAAAAACGGTTGGATTAATCAATTCGCCCGCTTGTGATGATGCGGACTCGGGACGAGGAATAGTTTTATACAGCAAATCGGAAAAATCCGCCCGGCTGCGTTGGAACGCCGTTGTATTCATGTTGGCTAAATTGTTGGCAATAATCTCTGTATTACGAGTTTGTGCCATCATTCCAGAAGCGGCGATACGTAAAGCTTGCATAATCAACGGATCCTTAAAATCTTATGTGTCAGGGTAACCAAGTTGTCTTCGCATAAAGTATAAGCAGGAACCATGCCAAAAAATTTATTATTTAAAATCAATAAGATATGCATATGCAAAGCAGATTTCGGCATAACTTGCCCAGTGCGCCCCGGAGTGTTTAAAGCGTTTTTTGCCGGGTGTTGTGCTATTAATAAACCGGGGTGATGGCTTGAGTTTAGCTTTCTTCTGTGGTGACGGCGCAGGTTTTAATGCCTAAAACGGCGTAAATAGGACACCAATTAATGGCTGCGGTGCCAACTAAAATAAGTCCTGCCCAGCCCCACGGTGTTTGCGGGCCGACAAAAACCAAAGCAATTAAACCAAGTCCTGCGACAATGCGGATGACGCGGTCTGCTGTTCCAACGTTTTTCATGTATTAACTCCTTCAAATAAATGGAAGCCAAAAAATACATGATTATTAGGGGCCGTGTCTGTGACTAGATCACACAACGTATTGTCAACAATTTGTGCCTTTGGCGAGGCCGTTTAATGCCGCTAAATCTGTTAATGTAATGCATCCGCGCTGCAAAGTGACAAGACCTGAATTTTCCCATTCTTTAAGTCGTCGACTGATCACTTCCCGTGCCGACCCTAATTCAACGGCCAGCTCTTGGTGCGACAGGCGAACAATATTTTCCTGATCGGACAAGTCCAGCAAACGTTTTGATAAACGTTTTTCAATACGTTGGAATGCAACGGCTTCGATGACGGACATTAACCCGGTAATACGCTGGCCAAAAGTGACGAACACCAAATCGCGAAACACGGGCGATGTGTTTAGCAATTGGTTAAATATTTTTTTCGGCACAGCCATGGCCGTGACGTCTGTTTCTGTAACACCTTGGGCCGTATACGCATCACCCGACAATAAACAAGCCGTGGTAATGACACAGGTTTCACCTGCCCCCAACCGATACAAAACGATTTCCCGCCCGTCTTCGGATAAATGATCAACGCGCACAGTGCCTTGGATAATAAAAAGAAAATTTTCACAAAAAAAACCAGGTTGAAACACAGTTTGACCTACAGGCAATTCTACGCGCAGGGCGTGATTGCTTAGTATAGGCTCTAATTGGCATAAGCTTTGCCAAGCATGCTGTCCTTCGCTATTCAAGGTTTATCCTTTGGTGCCAAAAAAATTCGGAATCTGATGGAGATGGTTAATATAAGGGAATTACCCAACTACTCAATGAACGACTCTCTTAGCCACTAATTAATGACCCTCCCGCCACTTATTTATTGACCCTCCCGCCACCAGGCCCCCAACAATAAAAAAACACCCAGCAATAAAAATACGGGCATCGGTATGGCCGAAATTTGTTCGCGACCCGTAACCACAAAAGCATTATTTTGATTTAGCCCAAGCCAGCCTTTGCCCGCCGCTTTGCGTCCTTTGTTGACCCGTACAATTTGTGGTGAAACTTGATTAATGGGAAATACGCCACCGCCGGACAATGAGGCAATTTTTTTTGCCACTTTTGTATTTGACCTTAAATCAGCAAATTCTGGGGCATTTGGCTTGCCAGCAAAAACCAATACGGTTTTGTTTTGGTCTGCAATCCGGAATAATCCCGTTTCTGTGATTGTGATGCTTGCCGTGGCAGGGCCGTTGTTATTTTGCTTTAAATCAACTTTTTGTCGATCCCCGGTTGGTGTGGTGATGGTAACAAATGCCGGGTCTTTGGATAAACTGAAGCGACGGATTAGCAGTTGATTATTATCCGTGCGGGCACGCAAATTTTCTTCTTCTAATTCGGGCTCTTTCATCAACCAATGGGCTAAGTTTCGGACCAGTTCGCTATAAGGCCCACCGCCTTCGAAGCCCCGTGCCCAAAGCCATACTTGATCACTTAACAGCATGGCGATCCGTCCTTTGTTAATGCGGTTTAAAACCAAAATTGGTTTCCCGTCAACACCGCTTAACAATGTTTCCCCGGTGACCACATCACCATCGATTTGTCGGAACCATCGTCCCCAGTTTGGTTTTTGCAAAAATGATTTTAAATTTGATGTGACAGGGTGGCGTTTGCCAATGTTCGTTTGTTCGGCCCTAAAGCCCTCTTCGATAACCTTTCCATTAGGTCGGAACGGTAAAATTTCGCTCAATGGTGTGTTATATAAACTTCCTGATTGGGTGTATTCAGGGCCAACAACGAATAATAATGCCCCGCCGCGGCGAACATAGTCGTTCATACCGCGCATATATGATGGCGGTAAAACATTGCGAACTAAATAACGATCAAATACGATTAAATCAAAATCATTCAAGCGGGTTTCAAACAGTTCGCGTACAGGAAAAGTAATTAAGGACAATTCATTAAGCGGCGTAAAATCACTTTTTTCAGGCGGCCGTAAAATAGTGAAATGGGCAAGATCAACGGATGGATCGGATTTTAATAAATTACGCCATGTGCGTTCTCCGGCATGAGGTTGACCCGATACAAGCAATACTTTTAATCGGTCGCGAACGCCGTTGATCAGGAATAAGGCTTGGTTGTTTTGGCTGGATAATTCGTCCGTTAGGGCTGGCGTTGACAAGGAAACTTGGGCAGCACCAGCGCGGTCCAGCGTGAATGTCATGCGCGCTTTTTGTCCGGGCAGCACGGTTGTTTTTTTAATAATTTTATCATTGATGCGCAGCGTCACGGGAACAGGTTTGCCGTTGTTTTTAAAACCGATATCTTGAATGCTAAAAACAACGTCTGCCGGTTTATCAACAAGCGCATACTTGGGTGATTTATCAATGATTAAACGCCGGTCCGTTTCATTATCAGCACCGCTTAACAGGATATGAATGGGGCCGAACGATGAGTTCAACTGACCTAAATCATGGATTTGTCCATCGGTGATAAAAATCGCACCGGCAAAACGATCAGGCGGGATATCGGCTTTGGCACGATTTAATGCGTTAAATAACAAGGTTGATGTTGACGTTTTCGAAAATTTATTTTCAACGGTAATCCAGCGAACGTCCAATTTTTTAAATTTTTTAAGTTGGCTGTTTAATGCAGCCAAGGCGCTATCCGTTTGTTGTGAGCGCCGCCCTACTTTTTGACTATCGGTGCGATCAATGACAACCACGGCCACATCGTTTTTAGGCTGACGCTGTTCACGGGCGATTTGTGGATCCAGCAAAACCAGCAATGTGAGTGCGAAAAACGTGGCCCGCCACCACACCCCCCGGCCACCACGAAACGCTGTATAAAGCGCAAAAATAATAAAAAACACAGCCGCCATAGCGATCAGCGGCCACGGCAGGATGGGTGCCCATTCCAACTGCGTTATCATGGGCCCAGCCTTTTCAGAATTTCTTTTAAATGAATTTGGTCGGCTTTATAACTGCCGGTTAACGTCATCATAATCAGATTAACACCAAATCGATAAGCCATTTCCCGTTGTCTTTCGCCGCCGGGAATGACCGGATATAAGGGGCGGTTATTGTCATCCCTAGCCCATGCCCGCGCCCAATCTGCATTCCCTGCGATGATGGCTGTCACATCGTCATTAGCGCGCCGCCTAGGTGGCTCAATCCAAATAGTGCTCCCTTGCCAACGTCCGGGGAAATCCGTTAACAAATAAAATGTGCGCCCCAGAACATAGTCGTTTGGCATCGGCATTAAAGTCGGTAAATCCAGATTTTTTGATAGCGTCATTAATGGTCCCATGGGCGTGGGTAAAGGGCCGCTACGGGTATCAAATAAAATGGTGCCGCCATTCTTTAAATAGGCCATTACATTACGGGCGGCTTGATCATCAAGGGTGGCTGAAAAATCTGTCAGCGGCCAATATAAAAAAGCATAAAATGCCATTTCGTCAACACCTGGGCGGATACCTCTTGGGGTTCCCGGTTCAATGGCTGTGCGTTGTTTTAAAATTGTTCCTAACCCAGACAACCCTGCGCGGCTAATCGCATCGATTTTGTCATCGCCGGTGATCACATAGGCCAATACTGTGTCGCGTGTATCTGTAATGGCAAGGTTATCATCAACAGCCTTGGCGGGATTGCTGAAAACTAAACTTAATAGCACTATGGTGACGCTGGACAATGCTTTTTTAGGCAATAACCCACGGCACCATAAACTGATTATCCAATCGAACAAAACGAGAGTAGCCGTTAAGCTGAGTAGTATTTTGAACAGTGAATATGAAAAATCTATGAGGTAGCCTGATTGCTGAATGCCCTGTGGAATTTCAGTGATCGGGATAGGATTTGCCAAAATGGCCGATAAATTCAAAGCCAGTTTGTCATCTCCATTTGTGTAGATTCCGGGCGGTCTGCCGGGGATGATTGTGGCGGTTGATATATCCGTCGCCGGAATCGTTAAAACAGTGCTGTTTGCCGGATTAAGTTGACCAAAACCATCGATAGTTTGTAGCGGGTTAAGCGGTGAATTTTGTGCATTAACGGTTGGATTGTCAGATAAGTTAACAATGCGTTCTAACATTGTTACAAACAGCCCGGAAAGGGTTAAATTCGACCATTCGGCGTTGGCTGTTGTGTGGAATAAAATTGTCCAACCCAGTCCACGTTTTTGTGCACTGACAATGGGTGTGCCGTCTTTTAGCCGCGCCCAAATTTGTGTCCCGCCAACTGTCCGGGATGAGCCAGTAAACGGCATGGCTAAAACTTGAGCTTTTACGGTGACGTCTTTGGATGGGACTAAATTATTAAATAGACTGCTGGGTTGGAACGCGGCCAATTGTTGTGGTTTGTCCCAAGACAAGGCCCCGCCAAAAGTACGCGATCCTTGGTTTAGTTGAACCGGTAGTAATGATTTGCCCAAATTTTGATTAAGGCCTTGGCGGGATGTTGATGTTCTGGCGGCAAGTCTCGGTCCTGCAAACCGGATGAGTACACCGCCTTGGTCCATCCATGCGGTCAAGGCCACTTGTTCAGGTTTTTTTAACTGTGGCGGGTCCGCTAAAATAATTATTCTGGCTTTGTTTTTGAACAGACTTTCAAACGAGCCCGTTATCATATCCGCCGTTGGTGCCAAAGCTTTATTTAAATAGTATTCCGGGCTTAGTAATGATTGCACGGGTGATTGACGACCCAGTTTAAAAAGCCCAACGCGTTGTCTTTGCCAGCGTTGATCAAATAATAAAACGGCGGCTGCTTGGGATGCGCCATCTATTTTAATGCGACGAATGCGGTTTAATAAGGGTTTAGGTAAATCCAGTTGCACCGTAGCTAATTGAGCGCCTGCATTAAAAATCAGTGGCCGTTGATCCAGCAATTGCCCATTATCGGCAAAGATATTCAGCAATTTGTTCAGTTGAGGTCCAGCATTTGCACGGACGGCGGTTATTTCCGTGGTGTCTGAACCGCGATTTGATACACGTAAAATGAGAGGAGCATTTTTTGCCGTTCCAACAAGTCGGACCCGGCCAAAGCGCCTAAGTCCGGATAATAACGCGGCCATCCCGGGCCCAGATGTGGATGATTGTTTGCCGGGAATGATGCTTTCCTCTAAGCCGTCCGATAACCAATACACATCGCCCGGGCGTTGGTTTAGAAAAATTTGGTTTTGTAATAATGGCCTAAGGGCAAGCCTGCGTTCCGTGCCCCACGGTTTTGGCGTTATTGTATTGAAAAATTTGCGAGCTTTAACCGCTGATATTAATTGGGGCTCGGGGAATTCTATATCTAAACCAGAACGTGCGGTTTGGATGATCACGACGGGGCGTTGTTGTGTTTTGGCTTCACGCAAAATCGATGTGCCCAAATTCAAACGTTTTTGCCAGCCGTCCCCTGCTGACCAACCATTATCAACGATCATGTAAACCGGGCCTTTGCCCGTTAATAATGCGGTATTTTGAATGCGCGGCTGAGATGCTGCTAATATTAATGCGATGGCGGTGGCCAAACGTAATAATAGCAACCACCACGGCGTGCTTTCAGATTGTTCCTGTGTTGATTTTAAAGGTAGTAAAAACCGTAAGGGTGGGAAAATCATGCGGACCGCAGTTGGCGGGGTTAGTTTTAGAAACCACCACAAACCCGGCAACAAAATGAATGCCGTCAACAGCCAAGGATTGGCAAAACTCAAAGAACCGATATTTAACACCGATTGCGATCCTTTGGTTTGATAGCAAGCGACTGATAAAGACTTAATAGTGCCTGTTCCGGGGATGTGTTGGTCGAGTGCGCATGATAGCTCCAGCCATACGACCGGGCCATGTCCATCAGTTTTTCCGAATGCTCAAGAAATGCTTGCTGATACTGATTTGTTAAATTTTTCGCCTGTCCAATGCGTTTTTCAATGCCCGTTTCAGGATCGATAAAATGGATGTGCCCTTTGAATGTCCAATCGGTTTCAGCGGGATCGGCAATTTTTATTAAATGACCCTGAACACCGTAGGCCGATAACGCTGAAAGTCGATTTTGATAATCTTGGACGGGGCTTAAAAAATCACTGAATAAAATAACTTTGGCAAATCGCGGCAACGGCAGCATTTGTGGTAAGTTTAAATCTGAGGACAAGGTTTCAAATTGTTTAAAACACATGCGGTTAAAAGCCATTCGGCCCGATGCCGGTTTGTCGTTTTCGCCGAACCATGCAACCTGTTCGCCGTTTTTCATTAATAATGCGGCCAACGCCAATGCTAATAATAATGCGCGGTCGGATTTTTCTGGATATTGGCGGCTTGAACAGTAGTTCATCGAACGTGAACGATCACTCCATATCCACACACTTTCACAGGCGTCCCATTCATTTTGTTTTAAATAAAGCGCCCCTGATTTTGCGGATTTTGCCGATTGTCGCCAATCAATTTGGTGGCGTGCGTCGCCGGTCTGATAGGGTCTGAACTGCCAAAATGTCTCCCCTTGACCAACTTTACGGCGACCATGAAGTCCTTGAGATACCGTCGCCGCAACGCGCTCGGCAGCTAACATGATTGGCGGAAACTGTTGCGCCAGTTGTTGTGCTTTGTATCTCAAGTTATGGGTACTGGGCGGTTGGGTCATAACGGTTTTTGGTTTAAGTTTGATTTGAAAAATTTTGTTGGGCAACGTGATCGCATAATTGTTTGATTACTTCATCCAATTGTACACCTTCGGCATGGGCAGAAAACCCTAACGCCATGCGGTGGCGCAATACAGGGCGAGCTAATGCAAATACATCATCCAGACTGGGCGCTAACCGTCCTTGGATAACGGCGCGGGCTTTAACGGCTAACATTAATGCCTGACTAGCGCGTGGACCCGGGCCCCAATAAACGGTTTCACGCACCATTGTTAATGGGCTGGTATCCGGCCTTCCGGCGCGCACCAGTTCTAAAATGGCTTCGCTGACAGTCGTGCTGATGGGGATTTGACGGATGGTGTGTTGGGCTTGGATTAAATCATTAACGTGCATAATCGATTGCGGCGGGTTTTCCTCTGTGCCTGTTGTTGCGGCTAACATTTGGCGTTCAGCATTTAAATTTGGATAATGCACGTCTATCTGCATGAAAAAACGATCAAGTTGGGCTTCGGGCAAAGGATAAGTGCCTTCTTGTTCCAACGGATTTTGCGTGGCTAAAACATGAAACGGTTTTGGTAAAACATGATTATGACCGGCGACCGATACGTGATTTTCCTGCATGGCTTGTAACAATGCGGACTGTGTGCGTGGGCTGGCACGGTTAATTTCATCGGCCATTAACATTTGCGCAAAAACTGGGCCTTGGATAAACCTGAACGAACGGCGGCCTTTTGCATCTTCTTCTAGAACTTCTGACCCTAGGATGTCCGCGGGCATTAAATCAGGAGTAAATTGTACACGTTTTTGATCGAGCCCCAAAACCCGGCCAAGGGTTTCAACCAGCCGTGTTTTGCCAAGGCCCGGCATACCAATTAATAATACATGGCCCCCAGCAAGCACGGTAATGAGGGCTTCTTCGATGACGTGGGATTGACCAAAAATAAAGCGCTCTATTTCATTTTGTGTTGAACGCAATAACCGACTTAATTCATCAACAGCTTCGATCATTGCCCGGTGACCGTTTATAGTCGATGATGTGTCCGGTAATTTGTTATCTTTGTTGGGACGGTTCAAAGCGGGTCTCCTGATTTTTAAAAACTAAACTAAGGATATTAAACCAATTTTGTACAGTATGGACGAATATTTATAGAATGATCAAATCCTTACCAGAAATAATGTCATCAATAGGGCCAAAAACTGAAAATGACGGTGCTTTTTTGGCTCCTCCGGGTATACCATTAACCGAGCGGCAATCGTTGTGCGGTGACATTGATATGGTTATCGATTTAAATGGGGGCTGGCATTACAATGGATCTCCCATTGGCCGCATGGAATTAGTAAAATTGTTTGCATCCGTCTTAAAACGTGATGACGATGGGGGGCATTGGCTGATCACTCCGGTTGAGGCTTGCCGGATTAGCGTTGTTGATACGGCCTTTATGGGAGTCGAATTACAGGTTTCAGGATGTCGGCAGAAACAGGAATTAAGCGTCCGTACTAATCTTGACGAACTAATTCCAATAGATGAAAAACGACCGTTGATTGTTATGACGGATGCTAAAAGTGGTGCGCCTAGGCCTATTGTGCGTTTGCAAAACGGATTAGAAGCCAGATTAACGCGCCCGGTTTTTTATGAATTGGTCGAACTTGGCGTTGCAGGAACGGGTAAACAAGACCACATTTACGGAGTCTGGAGTTTTGGTCATTTTTTTGCTTTGGGCGATATGCAAGAAGGCAATGATTAGAATGAATAACTTAAATAAGCTGAATAAAGAAGATATTCAAAAGGGCCTGAATGCCCGTGCATCTCGGTCGCCAGATATACGTGGTGATGATGATTTAAACCCCGGTATGGCGGCACCGGTACAGCTGACTAAGGCGGCCGTTTTGGTTGGCTTAGTGGCGCGTGAAAATGGTTTGACTGTGATGTTGACGGAACGCGCTGACCATTTATCCCATCACCCCGGTCAAATTAGTTTCCCCGGTGGCCGGGTGGAGGCGCACGATGCGTCATTCGAAGCTACAGCATTACGCGAAACATCCGAAGAAATAGGCCTAGAGAAAGACCATATTGAAATATTAGGACGGTTGGATGTGTATAATACCCGTACCGGGTTTCAAATAATTCCGGTCGTTGGGTTGATAACGCCGCCTTTTGATTTAACCAGAGATGCGGGCGAAGTCGCTGATATTTTTGAAGTGCCGCTTCATTTCTTTCTGGACGCTGATAATCATCGACGCCAACGCCGACAATTCAAAGGTGCGTTACGTGAATTTTATGCAATGCCTTATCAGGACCGTTACATTTGGGGTGCGACAGCAGGCATGTTGGTGAATTTATATGATGTGCTCATAACCGATAGAACCTTAACCAGAGAAGCGATTTAAAATGGCCCGTATACTTGCTCAAGTGATTGTTCCGCTGTTGTTGCCATTTATCATGTATTTTTTGTGGATGTGGGTGCTGCGTCATCGGGCCGGGGCCACAGGTACGGAAGCCCCGTCGATTAACAGCAGAGGTCTATTTTGGTCATTGATTTCGGGCGTTATTTTGTTAATAACCGGGTTAGTATGGTTAGCATTAAGTTCCGGGTATGATGTTGATGCTGGACGGTACCAGCCGTCAAAATACGAAAATGGACGGATCGTTCCACCCACGTTCGGAAAGCAAACTCTTGATAGAAAAAAATAGTAATATCAGGCCCTAAGCCATGAGAATAATCCCCACAGCAGAGTTTCCATTGGGGCAGTTGCCGCCCGAAGACTGGATGACCGATCCAGCCACCAAAGCGGTCATTAAAGCTTTGGAAAGTGACGGCCAAGCAATGCGCTTTGTCGGCGGTTGTGTGCGTGATGCATTGGCCCACCGCCCGGTCAAAGACATTGATATGGCGACGCCGGAACGTCCTGAAAAAGTCATTGAATTACTTGAAAGTGCAAACATTAAAGCCATTCCGACAGGCATAGAACATGGTACAATCACGGCTGAAATAGATGGCCAACGATTTGAAATCACGACTTTGCGCCGGGATGTGAAAACCGATGGCCGCCATGCCGAAGTGGTTTTTGATAGCAGTTGGCAAGCTGATGCTTTGCGTCGGGATTTCACCATCAATGCTTTCTCGGCGACCAAAGATGGTGCCGTTTATGATCCGTTTAATGGTTTGGATGACTTGTCCCATGGCCGGGTGCGATTTATCGGGCCGCCCGATCAGCGCATTCAAGAAGATGCTTTAAGAATTTTAAGGTTTTTCAGATTTTACGCTTTATTTGGCAGGCCTCCGGCGAATGCATCGGCCATGGCCGGGTGCAGACGATTTGCGGGAAACCTTAAAAATCTGTCTGCCGACCGCATTTGGGGTGAGTTCAGGCAAATTCTGCTTCACGATAATGTGGCGAATATTATCGTTTTAATGAGCGGGGCCCGCGTGATGGACGAAATGATCCCTCATTTGGCTGATGTGGGTGTGCTTAGGGCATTAAGTTGGCTGGAAAGCCGGGCGTTGAATATTGGCGGTTTAATTCCGGACCCACTGCGGCGATTAGCGGCATTGGTGGACGCCTCAAAAACATCTTTAAACAGTTTATCAAAACAGTTTAATTTAACCAATGATGACCGTGATTATATCGCAGCGTTATTGGCGGTGGATGACTCAGATTTTTTACGAATGAATGATGCAGATTATCAGCGTCTGATCAGGCGAGATGGTCGCCAGGTTTTTTTAGGTCATGTGTTATTATCGTGGGCCGGGAAGTTGGTCGTGATGCCAAAATTGCCAACAGGAGAAAATAAAAAATGGGCTAGTATTGTTGAGCTTGCTTTAACTTGGGTATTACCCGTATTTCCATTAACCGGAAATGATGTGATGGCATTGGGTGTTGATCAAGGCCCGGATATTGGAAATTTATTACGTCGCGTTGAAACGTGGTGGGAAATTAAAAACTATAAACCGCAAAAACAGGCTTGTTTAACTGAATTAAAAAAACAAAAGCAGGAAATGTTGAGGTAAAAAAATGACAACACTAAGAATTTGTTTCATTGGCGATAGTTTGACGTTAGGCACCAATGATCAGGATTATTTGGGATGGCCCGGCCGGTTAGCACAAAAAGAAAATGCGAACGGCCATGATGTAACCATCTATAACCTTGGCGTTCGCGCCGATACATCGGAACAAATAGCCGATCGTTGGCAATCCGAGTGTGCGGCCCGTCTGCCGGATATCCATCCTGGTGCTTTGGTTTTTGCTTTTGGTATTAATGATGCCGCAATTGAAAATGATAGCCCCTCACCGCGTGTGGAATTGGACCGTTCTGTAGCTGTTGCCCGGCAAATGATGGGCCGAGCAAAAGCCTTAAGACCGGTTTTATGGATTGGACCGGCCCCGGCCCATGCTGATAAACAGCCATTTCAAACATCGCCTGAAACACGTTATACATTCAATAACGGGTATGCATCGTTGCTAAGCGATGCATACGCAGGGATCGCTGATGATTTGGATATTGCTTATTTGGATTTATTTACCCCGCTTGCGTCCTCGGCAGATTGGGAAACTCATTTCGAAGGATTGGATGGTGTACACCCGCAGGCATCGGGTTACAGGGTGATGGCGGACCGCATTGCTGCATGGCCTCAATGGAGGAAATGGTTTGACCATTAACCTATTTTAGTTAGGGATTAATGACAATTTGGCGGCCGCAAATCGGTGAACCCGGTTTCCCGTTCATAGGCCCGGCCAACTTGGTAAAGCCGTTCTTCGTTAAAAGGGCGTGCAATAAGCTGAAAACCCGTCGGTAGGCCGTTATTTGTTAACCCACAGGGTATGGATAACGCGGGCAGGCCTAGATAATTAAAAGGCCGGGTGGCAAAACCTAAATCCCGAACAAAATCTGAAAACCCCGGTTTGTCGCCAAAATCGGTGTCTTTGATGGTTGGTGTCTCGGTTTTTAAAACCGGTGCGATCATGACATCGGCTTGTTCGAAAACATGATCAGAAAAGTCGCGCAAAATGGGCTGACGTAAACTAAGCGCCTGTAAGTACTGCGTGGCCGGGGTGAGTGAGCCTGTCAATAATCGGCCAAATGTTTGCGGACCGTAATCATCGGGTCTGGATTTAAGCCACGGTGCATGCAGAGCGGCGCCTTCGCATGCAATGATTAAACTGTTTAAAGCGTTGCTGTTGTGAATATGTTCGGGCATTTTTACAGGGATAACATTGGCCCCCAACTGTTTATATATTTGAATAGCGTCTTCAATGCGGGCCATGACATCCGATGCTATATCATCTAAAAAATAGCTGTCTGGGACACCGATGGTTAAACCTTGAACGCCTTTGTCAATGTTGATCAGGCCATCAGAAACGGGTAATGGGCTGGACGTTAAATCGTTTTTGTCATGACCGGCGATGGTTTGAAAAATCAATGCATTGTCGGTGACGGTGCGGGTTAATGGACCAATGGTATCCAATGATGAGCTTAATGGCATGGCAGCATACCGACTAACGCGGCCCCATGTGGGTTTCATGCCAACAACCCCGCAACAACAGGCCGGAATGCGTACCGAGCCACCTGTGTCGGAACCCAGAGCGGCATAAATAACGCGGCTGCTAACGGCGGCGGCTGACCCGCTTGATGACCCGCCGGGTATACGATCATGGTCCCATGGATTAAGTGCGGATTTAGTGACATCGTTATGGCCCGTGACGCCCAAAGCAAATTCAACCATCGACAATCGGGCTGTATCAATAGCACCTGCGTGATCAAGGCGGTTTAGAACTGTGGCTGTGGTTTTGCACGCAGTGGTTTTAAGTATTGAGGAGCCGCAGCCGCTAACGCGGCCATTACGATAAAACATATCTTTATGGGCAAGCGGTATGCCGTGCAGCGGGCCTAAACCTAAGCCTTGGCTCAGTTGAATGTCGGCGTGTTTGGCAGCATTAAGGGCGGCTGTTTCATCAACATCGACGATTAGATTTAAGCGTTTTCCAACGCCTGTGATGCGTTCAAGGGTATGCTGCATTAATTCGACAGCGGAAATGGATTTAGAGCGTAAATTTTTAAGCGTATCTGTTAAGGATAAATTATGCATCATCAACATCCGGTTTGATGATCTGTTTTAAAGACAAATCCTGTAATAACTTTATAAAGCCACCCGGCCTCGCATCAAATGAATGGGTGTCAGCTATACCGTTTAACAAATCACAATTATTCCGAACGGATTGACCGGGATCGGTTGTTCGTTCAGCATCTACGTGAATGTTTTGGTAAATTTTTAACCATTCAGTGGGACTGTTTTCAGGGTCACTTGTCATGATGATTAATAATCCATGATGATCGTTTGTTGGTTGTTGATTTCCGATACTGTGAAGGCGGCTTCGGTAAAGTCGGGCGGGCCAAAAAAAACCGTTGCGTTATTAGAAAATGCATATCCTTCTAATGGAATGCCAAGAAACCCTTGATCAAATTCATCGTTGCCGTTTTCATCGTGGTAGGTGGCGATGGCATACTGTCCGGATTTTAGGTTTTTAAAAGTCCACTGAATAGAGGGCTTTTCAGCAGGGACGTTGATTTCGCTGATCATGCCGTCGCTATCGGGGAATTTTTCAGGGGCGTTATAAAGCGCGATATGCACAATGCCCGCATTGCTACGGAGTTGGTTAATGATGATGGTGAGTTCAGCAGCTGTAACAACGCTTGGAAGCAAAATGGCGACAAAGGAAATTAAAAATGACAGCTTCAAAATAAAAAACCACGCTGAACTTATGATCGGCCTTTAATCAACAAAGGCTATAATCAGACGTTAATGTTCAAATAAAATCCGCGCGGCACATCATCCCGTAATGGGCGGTCGGGATTATTCAAAGCTTGGTTTAACCGTCTTAGTCCACGAAGTTCCTGTGGGCTGGTTTGTTGGCGCACTGTTGATGCACGAACTTGAACTTCACGCACGCTTTCGGCTTGATAGCCTTTGCGCGACGGCAGAGACTTGGAAATACTTTCTGGAATTGTTGATGCTTTGATGGTTGCTGCGTTTGACATCACCATAGACTAAAACCGATTGGTTAATAGTTTCTGAATACCGCAAAAAATAATGGGTTAATTGAATTGTGATAAAATGATTCGTCAAACCCGCCTCAGATACGCTAAGTTGGGCCGCTAAAGGCGCGAACGAATGTGCCATCACAGGGTAGTTGGAATATGTCGCGGGAAACAGACCTCGATCATCAGTTTTTAGATTTACGTTCGGTGCCGATGCCGGAACGTACATTTTTAGGCACGGTCTCTTTGCAGGCGCGTGTTGGCTGGTTTTTAGTGATCGGACTGGCGGCATTTCTTGGTTTTGCGACGATGTATGTTTATGTGGATAATCGAGTGGCGTCGGCCCTTGATCGTTGGAACGCGGCAGAACAAATGAACACCTATGCAGCGACAGTACAAACCGGTGTCACACGTATTAAAAATGTAGAAAAACAATTTTTATTAAACCGCGACCCTAATGTCGGTGAATTGTTTGAACGTGATCAGGAGTTAGTGACAACGGCTCTTGAACGGCTTGGGAAATTGCCAGGCACAACATCACTTCGCCAAAGTATAGCCACGTTGCGAGACGGCATGGCCCAATATGACACGGAGTTTTCACAACTGGTTAAAGCCGAAGAAGCTTTGGGTTTGAATAGCGGCACCGGATTAAGCGCCCGCCTTAAAACCATAACAGATACTTTGAAATCAAGTTTTGTATCTGTCAATAAAGCCAATCTAGCCGATCAAATCAGCCGGATAGACCGTCAGGGACAAGAAACAATGTTGTCAGGCTTGCGCAGTGGTATTGATGAAATTAGTAAACGTTACCAAGCATTAACGGCTTTTCTCAAACGCGCTAAAATTAACACATCAGAAAAAAATGCGCTGTTGAAATTACTGAAATTACATGAAACGGCCATGCTTGAAATGATCAATAGCCGCTTTGCTATGGAAGGCGAAGGCCAGCGGTTCGAAGATATTTTATTATATATGTCACCGAGTTTGGAAAATTTATCCTTATTTTCAAAAAAAGCATCCCGTTTGGCGGCACGTGATCTACGCCGCAGCCAACGCTTTGCTCGCTATGTTATCGCCGGCGGCAGTGCGGCGATTTTATTATGGTTAATCTTGTCAGGTCTGGTGTTGATCCGATCAATCACCTCATCCGTTGTGATGGTGGCGGGGAATGCCAATCGTTTGGCCCGTGGGGACCGGGGAACGTCTATTGCTCAACGGGGAAATAGCAACGAAGTTGGAGACATTGCCAAGGCGCTTGGTAAATGGGCTGATAATTTAATTGAAATGGATTTGTTACGCCAAGAACTACAACAAACCAGATCAAAACTTGAACAGGTTCAACAACAAGCCGAAGCCGATGCCATTAAAGCGGCTGATGCTGCTCGGGCTGCTTTGTTGGGCGAGGACGATGTTAAAACGACGCCTACTGGAAAACCAAAAGCGGATGATGCGTCTAAGGCCAAAACCGACCAGCCATCACATTTGCCGACACAAATGATGGGCCATGATGTGGCAATGACAACCGGACTGGGATCAGGCCCGATATCATCGATATCTCAGCAACTCGCCCATTACAGCGAATTTGTTAGCGTTGCCGCAGGAGACGTTGAAAAAACAGAGGCCTTGATCAAAGGTTTAAATGGCGCATCGGGTCAAATTGAAGATCTAGAAAAAATGATTATGGCGATCCGTGATCGATTAAATTTATTGGCTTTTGGTGCCACGGGAGAAGATTTTGGTGATGGAAATGCGGATACGCTCATTCCCTTTGTCACCGATCAACGCGGACGCGGACAGCCCGGCGTGTCGGACCGTAATATGGCACACCGGTTGGATGCAATCCGCGATGTTACAGACCGTGCCGAACGATTGATTCAATCGTTAAGACTGTCCATGAACGAAGTTACGTCCATGTCCCAAGGCATTGCCCAGACGGCATCAAATCAAGCTTTGGAAGCAACGACCAAATTATTACAACAATCGGAATATTTACAGAATATGCTGGACGGTATTATCACTAAAATTGAACCGTCAACCGGGGCTGGGCCTGACAGCAACCAGAGGACAGGCCAACTGTCCGGGCTGAATGATCAACAACAATCCAGCAGCAATGCCTCGACGGACCCGTGGAAACGTCGCCCGCCAAACAGACGGTAAGATGTGTGATTCTGGGCGCGTGATTAATCGATGATTATTTATCCGAGGGCTTGAACACCGGGCAGGGTTTTGCCTTCGAGCCATTCAAGAAATGCACCGCCAGCCGTAGAAATGTAAGTAAAATCATCGCTTACACCGGCATTGGCTAAGGCCGCTACCGTATCGCCGCCACCCGCCACAGATAACAATGAACCTTTATGTGTCAATTTGGCCGCTGTTCTGGCAACGGCATTTGTGCCCACATCAAACGGTTCAATTTCAAATGCCCCCATCGGCCCATTCCATAATAATGTTTTACAAGTTGCTAAACGTTGTTCCAGATCAGCGGCGCTTTTGGGGCCAATGTCCAACATCATTGCATCAGCAGGTATAGCATGCACATCAACGCATTGATGGGTCGCACCAGCGGCAAATTCCGTCGCAACAACACCATCAATGGGCAATATGATCTCACAATTGGCGTTTTTTGCTTGTTCCAGAATTTTTAACGCGGCGCCTTTCATTTCATGTTCACACAATGACTTGCCGACATCGATGCCTTGGGCATGTAAAAAAGTATTAGCCATGCCGCCGCCAATAATCATTACATCGACTTTGTTTAACAAATGACCGATAACAGCCATTTTTGATGATACTTTGGCACCACCAACCAAGGCTGCGACCGGATGTTCCGGGGCTTCGAGCGCACCTTGTAAAGCTTCTAATTCAGACTGCATTAATCGCCCTGCGGCGGCTGGTAATAAATGGGCAATGCCTGCGGTTGAAGCATGTGCGCGGTGGGCCGCGGAAAAGGCATCATTGATATATATATCGCCAAGGGCGGCTAATTGGGCGGCAAATGTGGCATCGTTGGTTTCTTCACCAGAATGAAAACGTAAGTTCTCAAGTAATAAAAGTTCGCCATTTTCTAGGTTTTTAACGGCCGCTTCGGCATCATTTCCAATACAGTTGGACGCAAAAGCCACATCAATTTTTAAATGGTCGGACAACGCTTGTGCAATAGGAGCTAATGACATGTCAGCAACAACTTTTCCTTTTGGACGAGCAAAATGTGACATAATGACTACTTTTGCGCCCTTGCTGACGAGGTATTGCAGTGTGGGTAAGCTGCGTTCAATCCGGGTTGCATCGGATACTTGGCCGTTTTGCATGGGCGTATTTAAATCACAACGCACGAGAACGCGTTTGCCAGATACATCTAAATCATCAAGTGTTTTAAAAGTCGACATGCATTGAGCTTCCTTAATTTTTGGCGGAAAATTTTTTATTTTGATAGAGCCATTATTTTTTCATTGGCGGCTTTGGCAAGGTCTGTTTCACCTAAAACCGTATAGGCTTTGGCTAATCGTTTCCAGCCTTCGATGTCTTCGGGATTGTCTTTTAAGCGTGTCGCTAGGCGATTAACCATTTTACGGATAAAAGCGGTGCGATCACCGTCTGACATGGCCGCTGATTGCTGGATTTGTTCCGCCGTTGGGCCAGGGGCTTGGGTCGCCTCGTTTGCACCATCACGTTCAGCAATTTTTGCGGCCAGTTGTAGCGTTTCGGCCGATGGTTTAATGGACGATGGGATAATGTTTAAATCAGCCGCCGATTGGGTAATTTGTTCATTAACAAGACCAAGCCAAGGAGCGTCTGGTGTCGCCAACGCACGTAAATTGACCCAATCCTGAAGGGCCCCTGCGGTATCTTGATTTTGCAGTTTGGCTAACGCCACATAATACCGTGCACGGGCATTTTCAGGATCTTTTTTAATGACTTGTTTCATAATGGCCAGCGGCTCTTCGCCGATAATATTATTTTTGGCTAAAACCAAAACTTCTGCATAATTAAGGTCAATTAAATCGCTTTGTGGGGCAAATTCGCGGGCGCGGGCATAGGTTTGGATGGCTTCGTCATATCGACCCATTGTACTATAAGTTTGGCCTAATAAAACCCAACCGCGCAGATTATCTGGGTTGCGGCGTAGCTCATTGCTTAGCTTTGTCGTTGTTTCTTCTAATTTTTGTTGCTGGTTTTGCCGGGCTTCCATGATTTCTTTTTCACGAGCAATGTCGCGGTCTGCATAGGCAAAATCAGGCATATTGGGTTGGCCGAGTTTATAATATAAACCAACACTACCAAGCGGAATGATGAAAAACAATCCAACGGCTATAATCATCGATAATGAACGTGTATCTTCCAGTTTTTTGTCCGGTGCTTCGATGGCCGTTAAAATCCGGCGCTTTATTTCTGTTCGCACGGCCTCGGCATCGGCTTGGTCAATAAGCCCACGCTGTAGATCACGTTCTACTTCATCCAATTGGTCATTATAAACTACCATATCGAAATCCGAAGAAGTTTGCTCGCGTTCAATCTTAGGTTTGCGGATTAATGGGAGTAACACAATACCAAGCGTTATGACGGTAATGAGGGCAGCTGAAAGCCAAAGTTCGATCATGGTTTAGGGTCCTGTTCTGAATAACGGTTAAGGGCCTGTTGCAAATGCTCTTCTTCTAGTTGGCTTAATTTATATGCTGCCGTGTCATTAGATACCGTCAACGGTCGGCGTTTATAAAATTTAATACCAAGCGTTAATGCTAAGATGACAATCAAAAAAGGGCTTATCCAAAGCAGGATCGTTGTCGCTTTGACAGGCGGTTCCAACAAAACGTAATCGCCGTACCGATCAACGACAAAAGCTACGACTTGTTTGTTGCTGTCGCCGGCGGTTAGACGTTTACGTACTAAAATCCTTAAATCTTTGGCAAGGCCTGCGTTGCTGTCATCGATGCTTTGGTTTTGACAGACCAAACAACGTAGCCCTTTGCTGATAACGCGCGCACGTTTTTCAAGCACCGGATCTTCGAGCATTTCACTGGGCTCAACGGCAAAGACAGGTGTATTTAATATTGGTATTGCTAAAACGGCCATGAAAATTATCATGGACAATTGCTTAAATTTAAACGTCATAGGATTTTCCTTGTCTAAAGACCTTAGTCGTCCAATTATGCCTTAGCAGCTTTTGAAATTGGTGACGCTCGATTTTTCTTGGGCGCACCAATTCTGTGTCTGCGATCAGATAAACTAATTGCGCCTGCAAAAACCATCATGATGGAACCAAACCATAACCAGCCAACCAGCGGATTGAAATACAGCCGCGTGACAAAACGGCCTTTTTCGGTTTTGCTGGCGTCGCCAATGACAGCATATAAATCGCCAAAAAATGTTGGATAAATGGCGGCTTCTGTTGTTGGCCGTTTGCTGACATTATAGATGCGGTTTTCAGGGTACAATGTGATGAATTCTTTACCATCGTGTTTGACAATAAAACGACCAACAGTGGCGCTATAATTAGGCCCTTTTTTAGTTTCGGCGCCTTGGAATATATACTCATACCCTGATACGGTGACGCTGTCGCCGGGTTTCATGCTTTGCGTTTTTTCAATGGACCATGTGCCAGCTCCTGCCATACCAGCAATGGCGATGGCCATACCAATATGACCTAAAGTCATGCCCCAAGTTGCGCGTGGCAAACGCATCAGATAAGTTAGCGATTTTGTAAACGGTACTTTGAACAAACGAATGCGCTCGCCAAGTTCAACAAGGGAGCCAACAAACAACCAAACAGCAAGCCCCGCACCAACTACGCCAAGAAATGGCCCATCGTCTAATATCATCCAAGTCCCACCCATGGTAATAAAGGCCAGTAATCCTGCCAGCCATAACCGTGGCATAACTGCGCGCAAATCACTGCGTTTCCAATTTAGAAACGGGCCAACGGCCATAGCAAACAGTATTGGCACCATCAATGGAATAAAAACTTTGATGAAAAAAGGTGCGCCAACGGAAACTTTATTGCCGGTTGTCGCATCTAAAAATAATGGGTACAGCGTGCCTAATAAAACAACGGTGGCACCAATGGTCATACCGATATTGTTTAATAATAATGAACCTTCACGAGATATCGGTTGAAACAGGCCGCCCCCTGATAATTTAGGTGCGCGCAGGGCATATAGGAATAAAGACCCGCCCGTTACCGTAATCAGCAGGAATAAAATAAACACACCCCGTGCCGGGTCGGAAGCAAAAGCATGAACCGATGTCAGAACCCCTGAACGCACAAGGAATGTCCCTAACAAGCTGAAAGAAAAGGTGATGATGGCAAGTAAAATTGTCCAGCTTTTAAGGGCGTTGCGTTTTTCTACAACGCTGGCTGAATGTAATAATGCGGTACCAACAAGCCACGGCATGAAAGATGAATTTTCAACCGGGTCCCAAAACCACCAGCCGCCCCAACCGAGCTCATAATAGGCCCACCATGAACCAAGAGCGATGCCGCCCGTCAAAAACAACCAAGCAGTCAAAGTCCATGGCCTAACCCAGCGGGCCCAAGCCGCATCGACTTTACCTTCGATCAGGGCGGCAATAGCAAAAGAAAATGTGATTGAAAAACCAACGTAGCCCAAATACAGCATCGGTGGATGCATAGCGAGGCCGGGGTCTTGTAATAGAGGGTTAAGGTCTTGGCCGTTAAGCGGCAGAGGAAACAGCCGATCAAACGGGTTAGACGTTAATAGCATAAACAGATAAAATCCGACAGCGATCATGGCTTGCACGCTTAAAACGCGGGCTTTCAAATGGGGCGGTAAATTTTCGCCAAATATCGCCACCATGCTGCCGAACAGTGCCAAAATTAGTGTCCATAATAATAAAGACCCTTCGTGATTGGCCCATACTCCAGAAATTTTATAGATAAAGGGCTTATCTGTATGGGAATTTTGAACCACGTTAATGACGGAAAAATCCGATGTTATATAAAGATATGTCAGACTGGCAAAGGATATAACAAGCAATGCCACTTGCATGACTGCCGTTGGTTTGGCAATCGCCATAAACCGTATATTACCTGTTTGCGCACCGATCATTGGCAAAATCGCTTGAGTGGTGGCGACAAAAAAGGCCAGTACCAAAGTATAGTGTCCAAGTTCCGCAATCATTGTGCTTCCTTTCGTTTCCATTCACCAGATTTTTTTAGGGCGTCCGCTACTTCGGGCGGCATGTAGGTTTCATCATGTTTGGCTAAAACTTCATCAGCATTAAAAACACCGTCTTGATACCTGCCTTGAACAACGACACCTTGGCCTTCACGGAACAAGTCCGGCAAAATGCCTGTGAAATAAACTTTGACGGTTTTTGCATTGTCGGTGATGATGAAATTAACAGTGGTGTTTCCGTCCCGCTCAACGCTACCTTCTTCGACCAGTCCTCCAACCCGCAACCTTTGTTCAGGGCCCGGCTGTTTAACGGCTAAATCGGTTGGGCTGTAAAAAAAGACGATGTTGTCTTTAAATGCATTTAACATCAATGCAGCAGAAATGGCGAGTAAGGCTAAGGCAATGCCGACAAATGTCATCCGTTTATATTTACGTTTCATAAGTAAATCCTTTGTTGGCCGGTTTATTATTTTGTGATTGAGCCTTTAATTGGGCCAAACGTGTTGCGGTGGATTTAGCAAAATGTCGACTGTGGAAAAAAACGCCCAGCAATAAGACCGCAAAAACAATATAAGTCGGCCAAATGTATAGAGCGTAGCCGCCCATAGCCAGATAGTCATTGATGGCGTCCATTTAATTGGGCTCCTGTTGTGATGGAGAAGCAGATAAGGGTGATGCCGTCTGAATTTGGCGAATTTGCAGGTTGCGAATTTTGTGTGCATTAATTTCACCTTTGATGCGTAACATGAGCACCCAAAAATAATAAACGGTGAAACCAAATGCCATTAGCAGCAACGGCAGCAGCATGGCAGAGTTAATGCTCGGTCCGCCCATTTTTAACACGCTTGCCGGTTGGTGCAGTGTATTCCACCAATCTACAGAAAATTTAATAATTGGTACATTAACAAAGCCGACCAAGGCTAAAACGGCTGCTGATTTGGCACCCCGTTCTGGGTCATCAAAAGCATTATTCAGCGCCATGTAGCCAATATACAAAAAGAATAAAACCAACATCGATGTCAGGCGGGCATCCCAAACCCACCACGTGCCCCACATTGGCTGCCCCCAAAGGGAACCAGTAAACAGGGCTAAAAATGTAAATACAGCACCAACGGGGGCTGTGGCGCGCGCAGCTAAGTCGGCAAGCGGGTGTTTCCAGATTAAAGACATAGCGCTAAAAGCGGCCATTGACGAATAACAAAACAAAGCCATCCACGCGGCGGGTACGTGAATGTACATAATGCGCACGGTTTCTCCTTGTTGATAATCCGGGGGTGACGCAAATAAACCAAAATAAAGCCCGATCGTTATTGAGCCTATGGTTAAGGCGGCAAACCAAGGGGTTAAAATATCTGCAAGTCGTAAAAAACGGGTTGGATTGGCAAAATAATGAAACATGGTGTCGCTTTAAGTTATAAAAGTGTTCGAAATGTGGTCGAAATATATTCGGTCTTGTAAAATATAGAATTGATATAGCGCAATATATGTAAAAAATATTGGTTATTGTTCAATTTTTTATGGCCATGCGCAATGCCGATGCCCCGGCCCATGGTGCTAATGCTAATGTCGCCATCGTTAAACTGCCCAAAATCAACAGATGCGATTTAATCGGCAATCCGTTCATGGCCGCATCTATGGCCCCAACACCAAAAATTAATAGTGGAATGTAAAGTGGTAAAATCAACAATGACAACAATACTCCGCCGCGTCTAGATCCCAAAACGAGCGCCGCACCGATAGCCCCGATTAAACTTAATGCCGGAGTGCCGATCAGTAGTGTCAAAACCAACAGCCCCATATTATCCGTTTCCATGGACATTAAAACCGCAAGCAACGGTGATGCCAATGCCAATGCCAACCCAGTTGTCAGCCAGTGCACAATAATTTTAGTTAATACCAGTAACTCTACGGACATCGGTTGCAAAAATAACAATTCCAAACTGCCGTCTTCATAGTCGGTTTGAAACAGGCGTTCCAATGACAACATAGACGCCAATAAAGCCGCAACCCAAATCACACCGGGGCCAATGCGCGATAAAATATTAGCCTCGGGACCAATACCAAAAGGAAACAAGACAACAGCTAGAATGAAAAAAGCAATGACCATAACCGTATCCATGCCTTGGCGGAAAGCCATGCTTAATTCCCGGTGCAGCAAAGCTAAAAAATGCTTCATGAAACGGAACCCGGTTGATTAAGGTGATCTTGATCCGCAAACCACGACAAGTCATGGTCATTTTGAAAGTCAGATAGATCCAGTTGTTCACTGTCGACTAAACCCAAATCATGGTGTGTTGATAAAATCACCATGCCACCTTGATCACGGTGTTCGTTAATGGATGATAATAATTTTTCTGTGGACCGAACGTCCAGAGCTGTTGTGGGTTCATCCAGAAGCCATAATGTGCCCTGAGATGCGAGTATCCGGGCTAAATTGACACGCCGCTTTTGCCCGGCCGATAAAAACCGCCCGTGGACATTTTGCAAATGGGTGATGCCTAGAGTATCTAATGCGTGCTCTATTCCTGCCGTGTTTGATTTTCGTAAACCAGACCAAAATGCAAGATTTTCAAAAGCGGTCATGGTTGGTTTAACCGCATCCAGATGACCAATGTAATGCAAGCGTGCGTTATGACGTTCCGGGTCTTCGGTAATGTGTTCTTGGTTCCATGAAATGGTGCCTCCTGATAAACCAAGAAGCCCGGCCATTAAGCGCAACAACGTAGACTTCCCGCTACCGTTGGGTCCAGTCAGGGTTAAGGCTCCGCCCCCTTGAAGTGAAAAATTCAAATCGGAAAAGACCAAACGCCCGCCACGAAAGCAGGTTATATCTTGTCCCGAAAAAATGTCATTTGAATGAATGGGGGAAATAGAGATTTTATGACCAACCAATAATTACGGAAAATATAGAGTGTAAAGATAGCTTAATTGTATTGAGAACAAAAGACGCCATTTATTACAAAAAAAAAGCCGGGTCCAAAAATTGGCACCCGGCATAAAGTTTTCGGCAATGTCATGCCGATTAAGGGGGCCGGAGGGGGGAGCCTCCGGCAAATAGACGAGGAGGTCTATTGATTATACTATGTTCTGTAATTGTGGCGACTTTATGGGCGATCCGTGCTTATTTAAAGGCAAGTCATTAAATAAACGGGGGCCGTTAATCAAAAACCCGAATATCATCGATGACTTTGCCATCATTGGGCAAACTGGCGGGCTCAGCAAAACCAACGTTGCCTTTTAGTTTACAGACCGCTTGAATGGTGCTGGCTATTTCAGCAGTTAAAGGATCAGGCCCGCCTGCCAACGCAAGACTATTTTCAACTTCACAGGACAATGTCATGGTATCGGCGCCATCGACATGGTCCACGGTCAGCCGGGCTTTAATAATTTCCGGATGACGATTAACGATATCGGCAATTTGCGCCGGGTGGACAAACATACCTTTAACCTTGGTCGTTTGATCGGCGCGGCCCATCCAGCCTTTGAGCCGCATATTGGTACGCCCACATGGACTGGTGCCCGGTAAAATGGCGGACAAATCCCCTGTTGCAAAACGAATAAGCGGATATTCAGGGGTCATGCGGGTGGCAACAACTTCGCCAACTTCACCGATTTCAACCGCTTCTCCGGTACCGGGGCGGACGACTTCAATAATCAGGCTTTCTTCGACGATGAGGCCTTCTTTGGCCGAGCTTTCATAGGCCACATTGCCAATATCGGCGCTGGCATAAATTTGCTGGCAATTAACACCATGACTTTCAATGGCGCTGCGCAAATCCGGGAACAGAGCTTCGCCGCCAACGATGGCTTTTTTTAAACTGCTGGTATCGGCACCTGTGGCCGCGGCTTTTTCAAGAATGATTTTTAAAAATGAGGGTGTCCCTGCATAAGCTTGCGGGCGAATATCCTGAATAGCACGAATTTGTAATTCGGTTTGTCCAACGCCGGCTGGAAAAACCGCACAGCCGATTTCAGCGGCGCCGGTTTCCATCATCACGCCCGCCGGGGTGAAATGATAGGCAAAAGTATTGTGCACAATGTCGCCGGCGCGAAAGCCCGCTGCGTAAAGTGCGCGTGCCGTACGCCACCAATTGCGGCCAAAGCCTTCGGGATCATAAATCGGACCCGGTGATTGAAAAATACGTTTTAGCTGCCCGGTTTGACAGGTGATCAATCCACCCAGCGGCATGTCTATTTTTTGTAGCTCAATTAAATCAGATTTACGCGTTAAAGGAATTTTTTCCAATGAACTGCGGTCAATGATGCTGGACACATCAAAATCTTTGTACAAATTTTTGAAATAAGGCGCTTTATTTTTAGCCATTTCAAAATGCTGAGCGGCAGATTGAAATAAAGCCGTTTCGCGTTCATCCGTAGACCGGGTTTCCAGATCATCAAAATAGGTTTGCATTATTTTTTCCAACATTCGGAAGGCATGAGGAGGGATAAGTTTATAGCCAGCGTTTCCGACGTCGGTAATGTTTGACGTCACGAAAGCTTTTGCGTCCTCCTGTGCTAAGCCCTAAATAAAATTCTTTAACGTCTTCATTGTCGCGTAAATCATCGGCATTGCCATCCATAACAACACGGCCATTTTCTAAAATATAACCATATTGAGCGTATTTTAGCGCAACTGTAGTGTTTTGTTCTGCTAATAAAAAACTGACCTGTTCTTGTTGGTTTAAATCTTTAACGATTTCAAAAATTTCTTCGACCAATTGCGGGGCTAGACCCATGGACGGCTCATCCAATAAAATCATTTTAGGGCGGGCCATTAACGCCCGGCCAATGGCTGTCATTTGCTGTTCGCCACCCGATGTATATCCCGCTTGTGAAGTCCGGCGTTCTTTAAGCCTCGGGAAATAATGATAAACTTTTTCCAGACTGTCGTGAACAGCAGCCCGACCATCTCGGCGCGTATAGGCCCCTGTTAATAAATTTTCTTCGACGCTTAAATGTTCAAAACAATGGCGCCCTTCCATGACTTGGATGACGCCCCGACGGACAAGATCATTGGGGCTTAAAGCAGCTATTTGACCGCCATCATATTCGATCGATCCTTTGGTCACTTCGCCGCGTTCGGCCTGTAATAAATTAGATATGGCTTTAAGTGTTGTCGTTTTCCCTGCACCGTTAGCACCGAGGAGAGCAACAATGCCCCCCTCGGGCACTTCTAACGATACGCCCTTCAGAACCAATATGACGTGATTATAAATCACCTCGATATTGTTGACGTTAAGAAGGGGTGTGGTTGCCACCCCGGCTTCTTTTTGAGCGGTTTGTGACATTTTCAATTATCCACAGCTTTTTGGAGTAATGTTGTTTTCTTTGGCATATGCAGCGGCTGCTTTTTCGACCATCGGACGAACAACGTCTTTCATGGTTGGAATCCAGTCGCTAACCATATTCCATTTTTTGCCGTTCCATTCCTGAATACGAACAGGTCCACCCGTTTCATGATCAGCACAGGAAACTTTAACCGGTAAAGTCATACCTTGCATACCCAACTGTCCAAGGCGTTCAGCAGTTAGGTCAAGGTTTTCAAGGCCCCAACGAACTTGCGTTCCCGTCATGGCTTTGTTGCCGAATTTTTTCTGTGCGGTACGCACGGCTTCGACACCAAACATGGCGTTCACGATAGCGCGGTTATAAAGCACGTCGCCAACGTTGTTGGCTTTGGCTTTGGCAACATCGCCGCCATAAACATAGGCGATGATATCTTGTTGCACTTTCCAGTTATCACCAGCCCCGTGGAATGTGGTGGATTTATAACCTATGGCAGCAGCACCAGCCGGTTTGACGTCACCTTCGGAACCGGCCCACCAGTTGCCGACAAATTTATTCATCGGGAATTTGATGTTGGCGGCTTCTTTAATCGCCACTTGGTTCATCACGCCCCAACCGGACATAAAGATCCAATCGGGTTTTTTGCGGCGGATTTGTAGCCACGTTGCTTTTTGTTCTTGGCCGGGATGGTTAACGGCCAATAAAGTCAATTTGAATCCGAATTTTTTCGATAAGGCTTCAAGTGTTGGATTGGCTTCTTTGCCGTAAGCTGAATTGTGATAAACGTGGGCGATTTTCAAGCCTTTAAGTTTATCCAGTCCGCCTTCTTGACCTGCGACATAATTAATGAAAGCCGAGGCTTGGCTCCAATATGTCGTTGGGAAGTTAAATACCCATGGAAAAACCCGCCCGTCGGCCGCGGCCGTACGGCCATAGCCCATGGACAGAATGGGAATGTTATCCACTGTCGTTTTCGGGATCAATTGATAGGTAATACCTGTTGAATAAGGGTTGAACAAGGTTGCGCCTGTGGACCCTTTATTTTTCAGTTTTTCGTAACATTCAACGCCGACCTTGGTGTTGTATTTGGTTTCGCACTCTTCGAATGTGATTTTAACACCGTTAACACCGCCATCGCGTTTGTTAAGCATGGTGTAATAATCGCGGAAACCATTGGCGACAGGAATGCCACTTGGCGCATAAGGCCCGGTCCGATAAACCAGCATGGGGAAAAATTGCTCATTGTCCGAAGCCGCTTTAACGGCATTACCGTCAATCATGGCCGTGAAACCAATGGCAACTCCAATAGCTGACATTAATAGTTTGCGTGGTAACATACTTCTTCTCCCTTTGTTAAAATGAGCCTGTTAAAGGCTTTTTTGACTTACGCTCTATGACGTATTTATAACTAAATATGTTATTCAGTCTTATTGATTATTTATCTTGCCTCCATCCTGTGTACGGATGCAATAATTTTCCCATAGAGGCAAAAAATAATTTAGTAAGGAAATGGCCAGGTGCGTAATTTTTCTTTAGCAATCGACCAAAGTCTTGCAAGTCCATGAGGTTCAACAATTAAAAAGAAAATGATCAGGGCGCCAAAAACGATTTCTTCAACATGTTTCGAAATATCGATGGGAATTTGAATGCCGATCAAAGGTAAAACGTTGGTTAAAAAGATAGGCAATAAAATAATAAACGCAGCTCCCATGATGCTGCCCATGATGCTGCCCAAGCCGCCAATAATGATCATGAACAAGATTTGAAATGATAACGTGATGTCAAAAGCTTCGGTGTCAGCACTACCTAACCAAATGAAAATCATTAACGCGCCTGCAACGCCGCAATAAAACGAACTAATGCCAAAGGCCAATAGTTTGGTTTTTAGCGGGTCAATGCCAATGATTTCAGCAGCGATATCCATATCGCGTATGGCCATCCATGAACGACCAATGCGACCGCGGACAATATTTTTGGCAATTAATGCGCCAGCCGTTAAAAAACTAAGGACGATAAAATACCGGGTCATGGATGTGGCTTCGGGGCCAGTAACAATAATGCCAAAAAAATCTCGAGGCGGGGCTGTAATGGTCCCCGACGGGCTGTAATTAAAAAACCAACCAACTTTATTAAACAGCCACAAAATAAAAAACTGAGCCGCCAACGTGGCGACCGCTAAATAAAAACCTTTGATGCGTAATGATGGTGCGCCAAAAACCATGCCGACGGTGGCGGCAAACATGCCGGATACAATGAAAGCGATGAAAATATTTAATTCTGGAAAAGCCGTGGTTATTTTATAAGTTGCATAAGCACCAACGGCCATAAACGCCCCGGTTCCAAGACTGACTTGACCTGCATAACCCGTTAACAGGTTAAGCCCAATGGCAGCCAGAGAAAAAATCATAAACGGGATGAGGACGGCTTGATACCAGTATTCAGAAGCCACCAAAGGCACACCGACAAAGGAAATTAATAATACAATGGCGATAAACAAGCGGTCTTGCAGGATAGGAAAGATCGCCTGATCTTTGCCATAACTGATTTTAAACTGTCCAGATTCACGGTAAAACATGCCTGATTACACCCTTTCAATAATTTTTTCGCCGAACAAGCCTTGTGGGCGAAACATCAAGAAGGCTAGCGCCAGCATATAAGCAAACCAGTCTTCGATGGCGCCCCCAAAAGCGGGCCCCCAATAAATTTCAGCAATTTTTTCACCAACACCGATGACGAGGCCGCCAATGATCGCACCCGGGATCGATGTAAACCCACCCAGAATGAGTACAGGCAAGGCTTTCAGTGCAATCAAAGACAACGAGAAAGAAACGCCGGATTTGGAGCCCCACATGACGCCTGCGGCCAAGGCTACGACGCCGGCCACCGCCCAGACAATGATCCAGATGGTTTTTAAAGGAATGCCCACCGACAGTGCCGCTTGGTGGTCATCGGCAACGGCGCGCAATGCACGACCAACATTGGTGTATTGGAAAAAAAGAGCAAGCGTCGCAACCAGCGATGCGGCAATGACAGCAGCCGATAAATCCAGCGTATTTAATAAAATACCGCCCCATTCAAATGACGAGTCCGGTAGGCCCACATCCAGAACTTTAACGTTGGAACCCCACATCATTTGACCTGAGCCTTCGAGGACAAAGTTCAGCCCAATGGTGGCCATGAATAAAATAATGCCTTCTTGGTTAACCAGATGCCTGAGCATAACATATTCAATGAGATAGGCCAAAACACCCATAACCGCGATGGCCCCTAAAATGGCTAACGGTACGGGCACGCCTTGTTCAAGAAATCCAACCAAGGCTAGGGCTGCAAACAGGACCATCGCCCCTTGGGCAAAATTGAAAACGCCGGAGGCTTTGAAAATTAAAACGAACCCCAACGCGACCAGAGAATACATGACCCCTGTTAGCAACCCGGTAATAACGACTTCGGCGAAAAAAACCGGACTGTCGGCGATGTCAGCGAAAGGGACGCCGATCATGGTGTCATAAATAAGGATAAGCGTTTCCATGTTATGCGTTCCTTTTTAATGATGCGGCTTTGGTGCATGTGTTAATCATGGCTAACCCCCAAATAAGCGTCGATGACATCTTGATTGTTGCGTACGTCGTCGGGGTCACCATCGGCAATTTTTTTGCCGTAATCCAGCACCACAATTCGGTCGGAAATATCCATCACAACGCTCATATCATGTTCGATCAACACAATGGTTGTGCCAAACTCATCATTAACGTCCAAAATATACCGGCTCATGTCTTCTTTTTCTTCGTGGTTCATGCCAGCCATGGGTTCATCAAGCAATAATAAATCAGGTTCGGCAGCAAGCGCTCGTCCCAATTCGACGCGTTTTTGCAAACCATAAGGCAGGCGTCCAACAGGGGTTTTGCGGATTTGCTCGATTTCAAGAAAATCGATAATATTTTCAACGACTTCCCGGTTTTCCAGTTCTTCTTTTAAAGCCGGGCCAAAATAGAGTGATTGCCAGAGAAAATTTTTATTCATTTTCAAATTGCGGCCAGTCATGATGTTGTCCAACGTCGACATGCCGCTAAATAAAGCTATGTTCTGGAACGTCCTGGCAATGCCTTGGGACGCGGAATGATGGGTTTTCATTTGTTTGCGGGTTTCACCTTTGAAGGTGATTTGGCCAACTTGTGGGTGATAAAATCCGTTGATGCAGTTCAGCATGGAACTTTTTCCAGCACCATTGGGGCCAATGATGGATCGGATTTCGTGTTCTTTGACATTAAAACTGATATCGTTGAGAGCTTTAACGCCGCCGAACGATAAACTGATGTTTTCCACATCCAATAATACATCGCCGATATTTCTTTGTGTTTCCATTAAGGCGGCTCCTATTCGGCGGCTATTGACGGGTTGGCGTCAACGGTTTTTGCATCACGTATGGCGACATCGGCTTTGATCGTGCCTGTACGCCCGTCCTCAAATTTCATTTGCGCTTCAATTTTTCGATTTTTAGCTCCTGAATACAGGGCGTCAATTAATTCACCATAACGTTCATCAATGATATTGCGGCGGACTTTGCGGGTGCGGGTTAATTCACCATCATCGGCGTCTAATTCTTTGTGTAAAATCAGAAACCGTTTGATTTGAGACCCGGATAGCTTTTCATCCGACGACAAATCAATATTGACCTGTTCAATACAGTCTTGAATTAAATCATAAACCGGTTGTTGTCCGGATAAGTCCGTATATCCGGAATAAGGTAAATTCCGGCGTTCAGCCCAGTTGCCGACGGCTTCGATATCAATGTTGATAAAGGCTGTGACAAAGTCCTTGCCATCACCAAAAGTAACGGCTTCTTTGATATGTGGGAAAAATTTTAATTTATTTTCGATGTATTTTGGCGCGAACATGGTGCCATTATTAATCTTGCCTACGTCTTTGGCACGGTCAATGATTTTTAAGTGCCCATCGGGGTCAAAATACCCGGCATCACCGGTTAAAACCCAACCGTCTTTGTTGACCGTTTCCTTGGTGGCGGTTTCGTTTTTATAATAAGACTGAAAAACTCCGGGGCCGCGGAAAAGAACTTCACCGCCTTCGGCAATTTTAACTTCGACGCCTTCGGCGGGAACACCAACCGTATCCAGCCGGACATCCCCATTGGGTTGGATGGTAATAAACACGGATGCTTCGGTGGAACCGTATAGTTGTTTAAGGTTAAGTCCTAAAGATCTGTAAAAATTAAAAATATCCGGGCCAATGGCTTCGCCCGCTGTATAGGCGAGTTTGATACGCGACAGGCCAAGCACGTTTTTAAGGGGTGCATAAACGAGTATGTTGCCGAGGCCGTATAGCAACCGGTCGCCAATGGAAACCGGTTTGCCGTCTAGCAATTTACCGCCGATGTGTTTGGCCACATCCATAAAATAATGGAACATGCGTTGTTTAATTTTGGCCGCGTCATCAATACGGATCATGACTGTTGTTAAAATATTTTCGAACATGCGCGGCGGCGCAAAAAAATAGGTTGGCCCGATTTCACGTAAATCATCTAATACGGTTTCGCTGTTTTCAGGACAACTGACACAAAAACCCGAAACATAAGCTTGCGCCATGGAAAAAATATTATCGCCGACCCAAGCCATGGGCAAATAGGCGAGCGTTTCTTCGGCATCAGTTAATCCTTCGCGCATACATGCGTTGCGCGCGGTGATGATTAAATTATCAAAACTTAAAATAACACCTTTGGGACGTCCTGTGGTGCCCGATGTGTATAGCATAATGGCCGTGTCGACGCCTTTGTTATCTGTGGCGAACCCGTCATAGGCTGTTGGGTCCGCCGCATCTGCAATGCGGCCTTGTTCTTGAACGTCTTTATATAAATGTAAAAAACCCTGTTTGTAATGGCGCATGCCACGCGGTTCTTTATAAATAATGTGGCGTAAATTTGGTGAGTTGTCTTTGATTTCCAGCAACTTATCGACTTGTTCTTGATTTTCGACAATGGCAAATGTCGCTCCTGCATGGTCGTACAGGTACTGCATTTCTTCTGCTACGCTGTCTTGGTAGACTGGAACGGGAACAGCGCCTAATGATTGAACAGCGGTCATTGCCCAATAAAGATGCGGCCGATTATCGCCACAAATACAAACTTTATCGTGCGCTTTGACACCGAGTTGTTTCAATCCCATGACCAGTGCGCGCGTTTCTGCAGCAACCTCTGCCCAGGTCCAACTTAACCAAATGCCAAAATCTTTTTCCCTGCTGGCGGGTAAATCACCGCGAACACGGGCGTTGTGCGCCAATAATTTGGGGAATGTATCAAGGTCTTTATAAGCGTGGGTGTTCTGTTGGCCGTTTTGGGATGTTCCCATAGGCTTATTTTCAGCGGTGCCGCTGTTCATTCCATTCCTCCCTTAGTGGCGCGCTTTGTTATATTGTTGCGCTCGCCGTGGCGTTTTTTTAGATAATCGTTTAATCGATCTTATATATTATAATTTTGTATACTATGGCGGGTCCTGCCACATCATACTGAATTTCTGAAAATTCACTAAATCACTTATCGGAGATGAAGTCGAGCGTCAAGAACTTAGATGACGTTAACGTAAACGTAATGATAAAATTTTACGCCCGTTCTATGGACATTTCTAGAATTTGGTCTAAATTCCGGAACCAATCATTGTATAAAAATAGTGTAGGAGAAATGCCGTGCCTGTTACTGGTCAAGACACTTTGGGTGTACGTCGTCAATTAAAAGCAGGTGGCAAGGAATACGACTATTTCAGCCTACATGCTGCGACCGATGCAGGATTGGGGGATATCACAAAGCTTCCCAATTGTTTGAAAGTCCTGTTGGAAAATATGTTGCGCTATGAGGACGGTCGTACAGTCACGGTGGATGATGCGAAAGCCGTGGCAAATTGGTTAAAAAACCATCATTCAACCCATGAAATTGCTTATCGCCCGGCACGGGTATTGATGCAGGATTTTACGGGCGTTCCGGCCGTTGTGGATTTGGCAGCCATGCGCCAAGCTATGGCCGATAAAGGCGGCGATGCAGGGCGAATTAATCCGTTATCAACATGTAACTTAGTCATCGACCATTCGGTGATGATTGATTTTGCTGGATCGGCGGATGCTATTGCGAAAAATATTGATAAAGAGTTTCAGCGTAATGATGAACGTTATACGTTTTTGAAATGGGGTCAAACCGCCCTTTCAAACTTCACCGTTGTGCCGCCGGGCACCGGCATTTGTCATCAGGTTAACCTAGAATATTTGGCTAAAACCGTTTGGACGGAACAAGAAAACGGTCGCACCATTGCCATGCCAGATACGCTGGTTGGCACCGATAGCCATACAACAATGGTTAATGGGTTGTCGGTTTTGGGTTGGGGTGTTGGCGGTATTGAGGCCGAAGCCGCAATGTTAGGCCAGCCCGTTTCCATGGTGATACCGGATGTTGTCGGGTTTTGTCTGAAAGGTAAATTGAAAGAAGGCATGACCGCCACGGATTTGGTTTTAAAAGTCGTTGAAATGCTGCGAGCCAAGGGCGTGGTTGGAAAGTTTGTTGAATTTTTCGGACCCGGCCTTGATCAGCTGTCCTTGGCTGACCGGGCGACGATTGCAAATATGGCGCCTGAATACGGTGCCACATGCGGGTTTTTCCCGGTCGATCAGGAAACCATTCGCTATCTTGAATTAACAGGACGTGACCCGGATACGTTGGCGTTGGTCGAAGCCTACGCCAAAGCCCAAGGTATGTGGCGTGATGATAATGCCGAGGATGCAGAGTTTTCAGATCAATTAGAATTGGATCTGGCGACCGTTGGCGCGTCTATTTCAGGCCCTAAACGTCCACAAGACCGCATTGATTTAGGAAATGGAGCATCGGCATTCAAAAATGCCCTTAAAACCTTGTCCGGACGGGATCAAGTGAAACATCAAAATGTTGATGGTAGGTCCGATGATTTTGCTGACGGGAATGTGGCGATTGCAGCTATTACGTCGTGCACCAATACATCCAATCCTGCGGTTTTGGTCGCGGCTGGTTTATTGGCAAGAAACGCTGTGGCCTTGGGGCTTCAGTGCAAACCGTGGGTGAAAACATCATTGGCACCGGGGTCACAAGTGGTTGCGGATTATTTGCAAAAAGCCGGACTGCAGGATGATCTGGATGCCTTAGGGTTTCAGATTGTGGGTTTTGGGTGCACGACCTGTATCGGTAATTCAGGACCATTGGCTGTGGAAATCGCCGACGCTATCACCGAGGGTGATTTAGTTGCGACCGCCGTCTTATCCGGCAACCGTAACTTCGAAGGCCGCATCAGTCCCCATGTGAGGGCTAATTATCTAGCCTCACCGCCGTTGGTCGTGGCCTATGCTTTGGCAGGCTCAATGACCATTGATCTGGAAACCGAACCATTGGGAACAGATAAAGAGGGCAAAGATGTTTATTTAAAAGACATTTGGCCGACAACGGCAGAAGTTAATGAAACCGTTGACCGCTCTGTCACCCGTGACATGTTCGAAACCCGGTACGGCAATGTTTATGAAGGACCCGAAGAATGGCAGGCTATCAAAACATCGGGTGGTAATTTATTCAATTGGGACTCGGGTTCGACCTATGTTAAACATCCGCCGTATTTTCAGGATATGAGCGAAGACGCATCGGAACCAGAAAATATCACAGGCGCGCGTGCGTTGTTGGTTTTGGGCGATTCGGTGACCACAGATCATATCAGTCCCGCAGGCGTGATTACCAAAAACAGTCCGGCGGGTGAATATTTGTTGAAATATCAGGTGCGTCCAGAAGATTTTAACTCTTATGGGTCCAGACGGGGCAATCACGAAGTTATGATGCGCGGCACATTTGCCAATATTCGCATCAAAAACGAAATGCTGCACGGTGTCGAAGGGGGGTATACGCGTCATGTCCCAAGTGGGGAACAAGGTGCGGTGTTTGATGTCGCTGATCGTTACCGGAAAACAAACACACCGCTTGTTGTCTTTGGCGGCAAAGAATATGGCACCGGGTCAAGCCGGGACTGGGCGGCTAAAGGCACTTATCTACTGGGTGTGAAAGCCGTCATTGTTGAAAGTTTTGAACGTATTCATCGCTCAAACTTGGTCGGAATGGGCGTCTTGCCTTTACAGTTTAAAGATGACGTGACGCGCCAAACATTAAAATTGGATGGCTCGGAAACTTTTGATCTGACCGGACTTGAAGGCGGCATCAAGCCGGGCATGGATGTTAATTTACAAATCACCCGCAGCGATGGCCGGGCGGAAAGCACGACGCTTAAATGCCGGATCGATACGCTGGATGAAGTGGATTATTATCTGAACGGGGGCATTTTACATTATGTCCTACGCAACATGATGAAAGACGCCAACTAACGTTTTAATGAAGTTAAAAAAGTCATGTTGCACAATTCCATAGTCATACCGTCACTTTAAAGTGACTGGTTGTGAATTGGTGTGGGGCTTTTGATGACCTATCATCAGATTATGGAACATTTTTTAATTTTTCGCCGAAATTTTTTACCAACGGTCGCTGCATTCGTTTTGATAATGTCCGGTGTGGTATTTTATCCTCAATCGAGCATAGCCAACAGTGACTTTGTTCAATCCAGACCGTTGGTGGTCGTTGAATTGTTCACGTCTCAAGGGTGTTCATCGTGTCCGCCGGCTGATAAATTTTTAACTGATCTGATGGCGCGAGGTGATGTTTTGCCCTTGTCATTGCACGTGGATTATTGGGACTACATTGGTTGGAAAGACCCGTTTGCCAGCCCTTTGTTCACCAACCGCCAGCGTCAATATGCCTCTAAAATGGCGTTGCGTTATGTCTACACCCCGCAAATGGTTATCCAAGGTGTGTATCAGGCCGTCGGATCGCGCCGGGGTGAAGTTTTGGGGATGATTGAACAAGCCAAATCAATAGCTCAAGTGCCCATTACCTTAACCCGAAAAAATGGCGATATCCGGTTAAGTCTGGGGGCATATAAATTGTCATCAGCCGTTGATGTGATTGCCGTATTTTTTGATAAACGCCATGAAACACCCATTCGACGGGGTGAAAACAGTGGCCGCAAAATGATCAACAGTAATGTCGTGCGCGATTTAAAGCGCGTTACCAGATGGGATGGCGATGCTTTGAGTTTAAAAATAACGTCCGATTGGGAAAATAAAACAGATGCAACAGCCATTGTATTGCAATCACGAACAACCGGCGAAATCATTGGTGCCGCCCAGCTTGATCTATGAGTTTGAAGGCATAAATTGTCTTTAAACCGTCATAAAGCCGTCATTTTTTTGACCTGAAATCTTTTTAAGGTGGGCTTATGAAATGGAAAAAGGAGAACTTTCATGAGCATCAATGAAAATCAAAAAAAATCTCTTCGGATTAATTCACAGGGAAATTTTGAACCCAGCATTAAGGACCTGCTGGACGACCCCGTCACTTGGGCGGTGATGGCCCGTGACCGGATATCCCAGCAGGATTTATTAAAAGTCATCGAAAATGCAAAAACAATCAGGCAGGCAGCTTAAACCCTGCTGCCATGACGGTATTTAACCGTTTTGCAAAAGCCTGTGGGTCGGGCAATTTCTCGCCTTCGATAATACGTGCTTGATCCAATAATAAATAAGCCGCATCGGTCAATAACGCATCGCCTTCTTTGGCACCTTTTGCAGCTCCGTTTAATGATTTAATCAAAGCGTTATCGGCATTTATTTCCAAAATCCGGGGCGTTAACCCGCCGCCACCCATTTGTTTGTTTTGCTGTAACATGCGCTCTAAGTGAATATCCATTGCGCCTTCGTCAGCGACTAGACAAACAGGGCTTTCTGTTAACCGGGACGAGACACGCACGTCTTTAACAGCGTCCCCCAAAGCGACTTTAAAAATGGCGATTAAAGGATCAATGTTTGATTTTTTATTTTTTTTGTCATCTTTGTCTTTGTCTTTTTTACTGTTCTCGACATCGTCCAGATCAATATCGCCGCGGGTAGCTGATTTAAAGGATTTTTCCATAAAATCACCAATATGGGTCGCCCAAAACTCATCAACAGGATCAGTTAACAACAACACGTCGATGCCTTTGGCGCGGAATCCTTCTAATTGTGGGCTGGCGATGATGCTGTCTAAGTTTTCACCGGTAATATAATAAATATCTTTTTGTCCCGGTTTCATAGCGGCCACATAATCGGCCAAAGAAATCAGGCCATCGTTGTTGATGGTGGTAAAGCGCGCGACTTCTAATAATTTATCGCGGTTTTCAAAATCTTCGTACAAACCTTCTTTGAAAACAGCACCAAAATTATCCCAGAATGCTTTAAATTCTTCGGGTTTTTTATCGGCTTTCTTTTTAAGCTCGGCTATGATGCGTTTGGTTAGGCCTTTTTTGATTTTAACCAGTTGTGGGTTGTTCTGAAGCATTTCCCGGCTGATATTCAGCGGTAAATCCAGACAGTCGACAACACCGCGCATGAAGCGCAAATAGGACGGCAGCAATTCATCACAGTCCCCGGTAATAAACACCCGCTTTACATATAGCCGGATTTGGCTTTTACGGTCTGGCTGGAACAAATCAAAAGGCGGGCTGGAAGGAATAAATAATAAATTCGTATAAGAGACCAAGCCTTCAACACGGTTGTGTAAAGTTAACCATGGCTCACCAAAACCACCGCCAATGTGATGAAAAAATTCATTGTATTGATCGGATTTAATGTCTTTTTTCTCACGCGTCCATAATGCCGATGCACTGTTAAGCGTTTTATCGCCACCGTCTTCATCTTCGGCCGCCGCATCGCCATTGCCTTTTAACACAATGGGAATGCCAATATGATCGGAATATTTTTTAATAATATTTTCGATGCGCAGTGGTTCTAGATATTCTTTAGCCGCGTCTTTATTCAGATGCAGTACAATGTGCGTGCCTTGGGTTGCGCGTTCGCTGTTTTCAATTGTAAATTCACCTTTGCCGTCTGATGACCATTTCCAGGCCTCTTTTTCATCGGCTTTGCGGGTGATGACGTCGACTTGGGTGGCAACCATAAAACTTGAATAAAAACCAACACCAAATTGACCAATTAAATCAACGTTGCCTTTGCCTGATTTTTTGTTTTTAGCTTTTTCTTCATTCATGGCTTTGAGGCCATCCATGAATGCTTGAGTGCCAGAGCGGGCAATGGTGCCTAACGTTTCGGCTAAATCATCGTGGTTCATGCCAATGCCGTTGTCGGAAACGGTTAATGTTTTGGCTTTTTTATCGATGCTAAGTTCAACTTGGAAATCATCGCCGTTTTCTAATAATTTTGGATTTGTCAGGGCTTGGTAACGTAATTTATCACATGCATCCGATGCATTGGACACGAGTTCACGTAAAAAAACTTCTTTTTCACTGTATAAAGAATGGGCAACGATATCGAGCAATTTGCCGACTTCTGCCTGAAAGGTAAATTTTTCTGTAGCCATGTGATGGGTTCCTTCTTAAAAAATCAAAATTTTTAGGCATTAAGCTCAAATGTTGCGCCTGATATGGCTGGATTTGGCGGTCTCTGCAAGTCCTGATTTTAAGGAATTTTTTTCAAGGCTGGGTTTTAGGCACGGGTTTGCCGTCGGAAAACCGCTGTAAACACCCTTGATAGGAAGCTTTTTGTGTGAGTTCTATAATACGGTTGCGGTTTAAGCGTTTCCCCGGTTCATCGTTTTGGGTATAGGGCAATTTGGCCTCGATCCGTGCGGCATCTAATTTTGAAACAGTTTCGCAATGGTCCATAATTTTTTGTTGAGGGCTAAGCGTTTGTTCAGTAAAAATACTTTGGCAGGCAGCAAGGATGGTGACCAGAAATAAGGCAAAGGCTTGTGGATTGACCCGGTAGCGTAAAATATTATGTTTAAACATCGCCATTACTTTAAGTGCACTGTTTCATGCCATCAAGTAATTGTTATCTTGATTTATTCGGTTTATAGTTCCTGCTTAATATTCTTCAGGTGCTCGGATTTTAATCAAAATCTGGGAGAATCGGGAAGACGGTGAAAATCCGTCACGTGCCCAACGCTGTAAGGGGGATTGATCGGTCATATGAACCACTGGAATTTATTCCGGGAAGGTTAGCGATCAAGATGAAACCAAGTCAGAAGACCGGCCCGGAGAATTTTTTTAAATGGCGTTTGGACAGACGCCAGTTTTTCCATGAAGGGGAATATGATGGAAAATTCGGCAATCAACCTAGCGGATCAATATCGTTTCACGGATTTTGAACGCAAATCTTTTTATAAAACAGTATTTTCACGCCGTGATGTGCGCGGTGAATATACAAAAACGGATATTGCGGGCGATGTTCTGGCCCGCATTTTGATGGCGGCCCACTATGCACCATCTGTTGGTTTTATGCAGCCATGGAATTTTATTGTTATCCGATCTGAAACCACCAAGAAAAAAATTCATGGCCTTTTTAAAAAAGCCAACGCCGAAGCGGCTGATATGTTTCAACCAGAACAACAGAAAGTTTATAAAAACCTTAAACTGGAAGGTATTCTTGAAGCCCCGGTCAATATTTGTGTGACCTGTGACCGTGACCGCGCCGGGCCAGTGGTTATTGGCCGCACGCACCACGCAGCCATGGATGTTTATAGCGCGGTCTGTGCCGTCGAAAATTTGTGGCTGGCCGCCCGTGCCGAAGGGCTGGGGCTGGGCTGGGTCAGCATAATCGATCATAAAGCATTAAAAGAAACACTGAAATTGCCAAAACGAGTTGTCCCCGTGGCTTATCTTTGTCTGGGTTATGTCAGCCATTTCCATGACCGCCCAGAACTAGAAACGGCAAATTGGCGACGGCGGCTTGATCTGGCGGATCTGGTTCAGTTTGATACATTTGGCGGCAAGGCGGATGATGACTATTCAAAGCAACTGATCGGGACCATTAATGATCAACAACAAAAATTGGAATCCGGGACACCACCAGAAGGAATTTGAAGGCTGCGTTAAAGCCGTTCTCGGACCGACTAATACCGGGAAAACCCATTATGCCATGGAACGCATGTTGGCTTGTCCAAGCGGCATGATCGGTTTCCCTTTGCGTTTGTTGGCGCGGGAAAATTATCAACGCGCTGTTCAACAAAAAGGCGTTAAATCGGTTGCCCTAATCACTGGCGAAGAAAAAATAATTCCGCCCAAAGCACGTTATTTTATGTGCACCGTCGAAGCCATGCCGGTGAACCACCAGGTTGATTTTCTAGCTATTGATGAAATACAAATGTGCGCTGACAGTGACCGTGGCCATGTTTTTACAGACCGTTTGTTGCATGCGCGTGGTGGGCAAGAAACATTGTTTATGGGCGCCGACACCATGCGTTCTTTGTTAAAAAAATTAGTGCCCGGAATTGAAATTGAAACTCGGCCACGGTTTTCAGAATTAAAATATGCTGGGGCATTAAAGCTAAAAAATTTACCAAAACGTAGTGCGGTTGTGGCATTTTCCGCAGCCGACGTTTATGCCATCGCTGAAACAATGCGCCGTCAATCGGGTGGTGTGGCCGTTGTATTGGGCGCGCTAAGCCCTAAAACCCGCAATGCTCAAGTTGAAATGTATCAACAAGGGGACGTTGATTATTTGGTGGCGACGGATGCGATCGGTATGGGTTTGAACATGGATGTGGATCATATCGCGTTTTCGGCTCTTGGTAAATTTGACGGTCGTCGCCACCGTGCATTAAAGCCCGCTGAATTAGGGCAAATCGCAGGTCGAGCCGGCCGTCATATGAACAATGGTACTTTTGGCACCACGGGTGTGTGCAAAGCGTTGGATCCGGAACATATCGGGCGCATTGAAAATCATGAGTTTAAACCTTTAAACGGATTATCGTGGCGCCAAGCGGAGCTGGATTTTTCATCGCCTAGGTCGTTGAAACATAGCTTGGGCACGGCGCCGGATTTGCCGGGGTTGCTCTGTGCCCGAGGAATGACCGATGAACGGGTTCTGGATTGTTTAATGGGGTATGAAGGAGTGCTCAACCGGGCGACGGATTATGACAGCGTGTCCTTGTTATGGGATGTCTGCCGTATCCCGGATTTCCGTAAAATTTTAAGTGACGCTCATGCTCATTTATTGGCGCGTATTTATGACTATTTAAGCACGGGTAACGGGTTAATTGATGACGACTGGATGGCAAAACAAATCAATAATGTGGACCGAACAGATGGTGATATTGATATTTTATCAGAACGCATATCGGGGATCCGCATTTGGTCTTATATTGCTTTTCAGTCAGGTTGGCTGAAAGATCCGGTCAGTTGGCAGCAGCGTTGTCGTGTTGTTGAAGACCGGCTATCAGATGCATTACACGAACGATTAACAAAACGATTTGTTGATCAAAAAACAGCCCTGTTGTCACGGCGATTGAAAGATGATGGGGAATTACAAGCCGCGGTCACGCCGGAACATTTGGTGATGGTTGAAAGTCAAGCGGTTGGCCGCATCGAAGGTTTTCGTTATATCAGCACATTGGTGCCGGGATCATCCACCCAACCCAATGCAACCAAATCCATCACAAATGCAGCAGAAATAGCTTTGCGTGGTGAAATAAATAAACGCATGAACCGGTTTGAAAACTTTAAAGCCGATGAATTAATATTTGCAACTGATGCCGTTGGATTAATGACGCTAATTCTATGGGACGGGTCCCCAGTGGCGGAACTCGTCAAAGGGCGGCATGTTCTAAAGCCTGAAATTAATGTGCTATTTGGCGAATTATTAACCGTAAATTTTAAGTTTCGGATTAAAAAATGTTTACAAAAATGGTTGATGGAAAAATTAAACTTGGTCCTTGAGCCACTGATCAGTCTTGAAAATAATAAAACGACAAACGGTGCCGTTCGCGCCATATACTATCAATTGATTGAAAATTTGGGTGCTGTCGGAAGGCATAAAGTGGCTGCATATATCGAAACCCTATCACGTGTCGACCGGACGGAACTTCGACAACAAGGCATTGTTATTGGTCGGGAAAATATTTATCTGCCAGCGTTGTTGAAACCTGAAATTACCGCCCAGCAAGCTTTAATGTGGGGACTTTGGTCTGGTATACGTTCAAATATTCCAGCCCCCGGGCGGGTCTCAATTAAAATTAATGATCGCTATCCCGCTGGTGTATTGCAAAAACTGGGTTATCAGCCTTTGGGTCAAGTCGCCGTGCGTATAGATATAGTGGAAAAAGTAATCTCAGAAATTTGGCAAACATCAGTCAAGGGCAGCTTTACCATTACCTCAAAATTATTATCCATGGCCGGGTGCAGTCATGATAATATGGCCGGAATTTTAAAAAATCTTGGTTTTCGGATTAAATCAGGGTCTGGCATAACGGCTAAATACAGTCGTCACCGTAAAACCGATAAGTTAGGCAAAAAACCTAAACCTAAAACCGTGCGTGATTTACGGACGTCCGTTGCCAAATTGCAGGATCATTTTTCTGCTCAAAAAAAATATGGGAACCGTTGATGCCCGTTTCATTAAGGCTGGATAAATGGTTGTGGCAGGCACGGTTTTTCAAAAGCCGGAATTTAGCCAGCCAGTTTTGCGTCAATGGGCGGCTTAGGGTTGATGGGGCTGTTACATCAAAAGCTCACTATGCCGTACGACCGGGCCATGTTTTGACATTTTCATTACATGATCATATTCGTATTATAGAAATTATTGAGCTTGGCACTCGCCGGGGGCCAGCGGGTGAAGCCAAAACACTATACAATGATTTATCGTTACCAAAACCTGTAAAACGGGATGACCCGGCAAAACCGTTGTCTCCGGCTAAGCGTGATCCGGGATCAGGGCGGCCAACCAAAGCCGAACGCCGTGCAATGGATCGGTATATGGAAACATTGGATGATGATTTGCCATGACTTCGGGTTCTGGATATTTCCGAAAGAATAGCTTATAGGGTTGTCTCAAATTGGTTTTTATATGATTGTGGCTTTATTATTGTGCAGTTGGGTGTGGAAACAGACGAATGAATAATGTCGATGAAATAATTATGCGAGATGAAGACCGTGATGCGCTGCATATTTTGCCGTTGTCGATATTGCCTTTTGAAACACCATCTTTGAAACGTGCACGGTTGATTAAAAATGTGCGCTTGCAAAGCGTCGTTGAAATGTTTGTCGACGAAGGCGGCACGGGAAGCGGGCAGCTAGAGGTCGAACATTTGCCCAGTCAATTTGGTTGGAAAGGCACAGATGCGCACCCGGATTTGGTGTTGATGCGGAAATTGGCTGAATTGCCCAGCTATGATGTGTTTAGTTTGCGGATTTTATTTCGGGAACAAAAAATTCCTATTGGGGAAATTTCTGACCTTCAATTATCCCCGGAAAAAGTCGCTGAATTAACCAGTTATATGCGCACATTCACCATGCCATTGATCCAGCAAATCTATGGTGGTGATGAAAATCAGGATATCTCGGACTTTGATGATTTGGTGGGTCTGTTTTCTAACCCCGATATTAAAATGGTCAAAGAAAAGCTTAATACTTTGGCGTCCAAGCTTAAAATTGATTTGATGGATGTGCCGCACTTCCTAGAAGACTTTGGCGACGTATTTTTATCACTTTCTTATTTCCGCCAATGTATGGATCAAATCGAACCGATTTTAGATGAATTCATGGACAGCCTAGATGACATTCGCGCCAATTATCAACTCAAACAAAATTTGAATTTGATGGATACCTGCAACACCGTTGAGGCCACTATTAACGGTATGATGGCGGCGATTTCCGGACGGTTTGAAACCTTTGACCGGTATACAGGGAATATGTGGCAAAATCTGGATGCGGAACGATTTCGCAAAGTTAAAGGCTTTATCGAAGACTATCACACGACTATTGGTGGTTGTTTGTGCTCAATTACTGTTAAACTAAACGCATGGGGGCGAAATTTCCCCCACCGCGAAGCCGGTGGGCCAACAAGACGGTCAGAGTTTCTGGTATCTGAAATGAAGCAAGGCATTGATAAACTACGTGAAATCGAAGCCAACGCACCGAAGATCGAAATGATCGACTGGGACCGTCCTGCCGATGATTGATGTGCGTCGTTAAACCCGCCTAGCTTGAACAATCTATGAATTACTTGAGAATTATTAGAAAATTACTGGGCTTTCTTGCGGAAAATAATGGAAAAGTTATTGACTGGCATGGGTGCGCTTTCCGCCAACTGAAAACCAGCATTTAAAGCCGTTTCAGCAACATCATCTAAATTACGAACACCCCATTCAGGATTGCGGTTTTGCAATGAAACATCAAATGACTGGTTGCTGTTGGCCGTATGTTTGCCACCAATTTTAAAGGGGCCATAAAAATATAAGACACCATTTACAGGCAGCAAATCAGCGGCTTGTTTAATCAAAGCTTGGCAACATGCCCATGGAGCTATGTGGATCATGTTGATAGTGACAATGGCCTCAATTTTTTTAACCGGCCAATTCTTTTGCAACACATCAATATGCAAAGCGGGCGGGTTGTTGACAGTTGTTGCTTTAGCCCAAGCATCAATGGATGCCCGATGTTTGGGATCGGGGTCACTGGCCTGCCAAATGAGATTGGGAAACGCTTTGGCAAAAAAAACAGCATGTTGCCCGGACCCGGCCGCGATTTCCAGTACCGTACCTTGGTCCGGTAAAATACGTTGCAGCACGCCTAAAATCGCATCTTGGTTGCGCGTCGTGGCCGGGAAATCCAGTTGTTGATGGCCCGTTTTAGAATTTGAGTTATGATCAGTCATAATAACGACATAATCATAGATCAGAAAATTGACAAGTCTCTATTTTAATAAAAATCCATCGTTGTTGGACATGATCAATTATGATAATCAAAGCCCATGATTAAAAAAATTAAAACATTGTTGTTTGGTAGTGACGCTTTATCAAGCAGCCCCACCGCAAATGAAGACCAAAATGACACGCTACAAGCAGCTGCTGTGGCTTTGTTAATCGAAGCCGCTGTTATGGATGGCAATTTAGATGTCTCTGAACGAATAATCATAAGTAATTCCGTGCAAAATCATTTTGGGCTTTCAAAAGTCGACACAGAAGCAGTTATTCAAATAGGGGTCGAAGCCCAAAGCCGCTCGGTCGAACTTTATACAACGACGCGTATTTTAAAAGATGGCTATGACTTAGAGGGCCGTATTGAATTATTGGAAATGTTATGGGCCGTGGCCTATGCCGATGGTGTGCTTGATGACTACGAAGCCAATCTTGTGCGCCGAGTGTCGGGGCTGCTGCATGTAACAGATTTGGATAGCGGTCTTGCTCGAAAAAGAGTTTTACAGCGTCTGGACAATGCCGGAAAACAAGATTAAGTAAAATAAATTCGTTTGGTTAATTTAGAAAAAATATAATCTTATGCCATTTTGCCCAAGATTAAGTGCCATGCGATATAATGGATCGTCGTTAATTTTTTATAAAGTAAAAGACAAAAACCGGAGCCGAAGATGACGTATATCGTTACTGAAAATTGTATCAAGTGTAAATTCCAAGACTGCGTCGAAGTATGTCCGGTTGATTGTTTTTATGTCGGTGAAAATTTTTTGGTCATTCATCCTGATGAATGTATTGATTGTGGTGTCTGTGAACCGGAATGCCCGGCTGAGGCCATTGTCCCGGATACCGAGCCTGATACAGAAAAATGGTTGGAACTGAATACTAAATTCGCTGATATTTGGCCAAACATCACCCGCAAAGGTGACGCCCCAGCCGATGCCGAAGATTGGCAAGGTAAGCCTAATAAATTAGAATTATTAAGCGAAAAACCGGGCGTTGGCGATTAATTAACGCTCCTCGGCATAATATGCACATCCGGCTGGAAATGTCTGTTTTTTAGTCGGTTTTTGTGATATGCCTCTATTTATTGATCGACCTGATAAGGAATACTTTGTCGGGGGCGGTCTTTTTCGATTTAGGGCGATGCACCATTTGAATACTCAAATATTGTATTTTTATTAATGCTTTTTTGCTGGAGAAACGACGCATGGCAAGCAGTCAAGAATATAAAACCGGGGATTTTGTTGTCTATCCAACCCATGGTGTAGGACAGGTTTTAAACATTGAAAGTCAGGAAGTTGTTGGTCAAAAACTTGAACTGATTGTCATTTCTTTTGAACGAGACCGTATGACATTACGGGTGCCAACGGACAAAGCGGCAACGTCAGGTTTACGTAAATTAAGTTCTAAATCAATCATGGATACAGCCATTACTACGCTCAAAGGCCGAGCCCGTGTTAAGCGCACAATGTGGTCCAGACGCGCTCAAGAATACGAAGCCAAAATCAATTCCGGTGATCCCGTTTCAATTGCCGAAGTCGTCCGCGACTTATTTCGCAATGTGGGGCAACCTGATCAATCGTTTAGCGAACGGCAAATTTATGAAGCCGCCCGTGACCGTTTGGCATCAGAATATGCCGCCGTTGAAAAAATGGATGTTGATACGGCCACATACAAACTCGAAGAATTGATGTCGGCGGCTTAAAATTAATTTTTTATCCAGCCACCACTTTAACTTTTTGTCCGGGTTTTAAAACGTTGTTTTCATTCAATCCATTTAACACCCTAAACAGTTCTAGCCAATAGGTCCCAACGGGCATGGCGCGGGCTAATTTAATGGCCGTATCGCCGGGTTTTACGGTGATCACTTTAATGGTTAAAGCTCGGACGGCTTTAATCTCTTGTTTTGTTAAACGTGTGAAGCTGTAACTTGTACGCCGAAGCTCGACCCCCATGCGTCCGGCTTCGGCCACGGGGACGTCAAATGCAAAACGGTAAATGCGTGATGGTCGCTCGCGGATGGCTAATAATCTAATCTCACGGCGCCCTTGATTGCTATTGGTTTGTGCGGCGGCGGTTGCGGCCTCCATACCATTTATTTGAATATTTTCAACGGCGCCTATGGGTAATTTACGTCCCCACGTGTTTTTGATATAGGCTCCAAGTTTTTGGGTTTTCCAGGCTTTTTCTGTATTCATTTTATCAAACATTATAACTTTGTTGTTGCTTCCTCTCGCAATGACACGGGTTTTGCTGTTATACAAAGTAAACCCGGGCGGGACACTGAACTGAATGCCAAGCTCTGGGTGAATAAATTGTCTGCCGCGGCGGATGCCTTGGGACGGATCGTCACCATAAACCAGTCCATTTATGTACTTTAGGTAAACTAGTCTGCCAATAGTTGGGTTTTTAACAGTCGCCGTACGGGCCAGTTTGATGGCTTGCAGGATACGCTGTTCGGTCCTTGGGTGGGTCGCCATAATATCACTTTGTTTTGAATTTAGACGGTTCGCTTTTAAATTTTCCAATTGGGTATTGGCGGCCATTTTTTTAAAAAATGTCGTGACGGCTGTGGGGGCATATCCGGAACGCGCTAAATAACGCACCCCCAACATATCGGCTTCTAATTCCTGATCCCGGGAATAGCCTTTTAATGCAGCATCGGCCCCTAATGATGCGACTTGCCCAATGTTGGAAGGAACGCCGTAGGCGCTGCCGATGACACCTAAAACCGTTAGCCCAAGATTTGTGGCAACGGATGCGCTATACCTTTCGGCCGTGTGCCGGGCGACAATGTGCCCAATTTCATGGCCCAATACGCCGGCGATTTCGGCTTCATTATCGGCCAATGCCAATAACCCGCGTGTGATGTAAACATAACCGCCGGGCAAAGCAAAGGCGTTAACGATATCGTCATTTAATACGGTAAATTGATAAGGGATATTAGGTTTTTCAGATTTTGCGGCTAATTTTTTGCCAATTTTTGTAATGTATTTGCTTAATTGCAGATCGTTATATTGCCCGCCCATTTGCTCAAGAATCTTTGGATGTTCAGTAGCTCCAACTTCGGCTTCTTTTTCCGGAGACATAAAACCCGTAAAACTTTGATCGCCTGTTGCTGGATTGGTCGTGCATCCGGAAACAAATGTGATCAGCGCCATTAAACTGGCGATAACAACCAGATTTTTATAGCGGTTTTGGCTATTCAGAAAATGCGGCCGCATGGTTCACCTTTGATGCATTAAAAAATAAAAGTATGACAAGGCGTAAATTTAGACGCAAGCTATTAACAAAAATTATTTGATCATTTCAATTTGCAAAGGATGACTAACATTAATCATGGGGCCGTTTTTATTGACGACCCAACCGCGAACCCGCAGGGTTTTTCCAGCCCATTTTAAAACATCTATTTTTTGCTGTTTAAATATTTTTAATGCCGGACGATTAATTTCAATGGTGAAATCATCACGCCAATTTTCGGTAAAATTTAAATAGACGGTACCGTTTATTTTAGCTGCGCCCTGAACCTGTCCTTGAATAATTTGAAACAAATTAACAGCCATAGATTTTTCTTGTGCACTGATCAATTGATAGGCTGGATCAGACCAGATACCACGCCCTTTGGCGCGCGCAAACTTCTCAAATTCATATAGTCGGGATACCATATTTACGGACCCTGCATTGGTTTCAACACGGGCCAAGCCATTTTGTAAAATTAACGCCTGAACCCAGTCTTGATTTTTTAAAAATATTTGGGCGATTAAACGCCCATAGCGGTCTTTGCTGACAGGGCCGGTGTAAATATCCACTGTTTTATTGATGAGAGACTTTTCTAAAAATTGACGGGCTGCAAATGTAAACGCTGCTGTGTTTTTATCGTTTGCCTCAGGCGGCCTGATTGCGGCTATAAAAACGGATGTGGTGCCAAGGATAGGCGACGAAATTTTAAGTGTTTGTAGATTATCTATGGCCGTGATTAAGGCTGGGCCCCGGTCGATTAAACCTTGTTTATTTTGGGCGGCATAAACATTCTGATTGAATAGAACGGCGATCAACAAAACCCCAAAAAATTTGATGATCTTGAATGTTATCATCCGCACCCGGCCATTTTTAGGACAGCTTCAGGGTTAAGTCCCTGATTTTTTAGATCACGAATGCTAGCGGCTGAAAACCGTTTTGCCAATCGTTCGCCATCTTGGTCCGTGATTAAGGGATGATGATGGTATTCAGGTGTCGTGAAACCAAGCAACGCTTGCAGCAACCGGTGCACATTGGAGGCTGTAAATAAATCCTGCCCGCGGGTGACAAGGTTAATTTTTTGAAAATGATCATCCACTGTAACGGATAAATGATAACTGTTAGAAATGTCTTTGCGGGCTAACACCACGTCACCAAACAGATCAACTTGGCAGCGTTGTTGGCCCTGAACGTGGTCATGCCAGAATAATGGCCCAGCGTGTTCTGTCGCGGCCCTGATGTCGAGCCGCAGGGCATAAGCGTCTCCATCGGCGATGCGTTGCTGACTTATATTTGAACTTAATTTCCGGCATGTGCCCGGATAAATCATACCTTCCGGAGTGTGGTGGGGCGCATGCCCGGCATTTTCGATTTCTGTAGCAATATCCCGGCGGCTGCAAAAACAAGGATAGAGCAGGCCTAAGGATTTCAAATGCTCAAGAGCCGATTGATAAGCCTCATTACGCGTAGATTGTTTAAGAACGGGTTTGCTCCAACTTAAACCGAGCCAAGATAAATCGTCAAATATGGCCGTTTCAAATTTTTTATGACAGCGGCCATGATCGATATCTTCGATGCGTAATAAAAATTGATTAGGGGAATGGGCCAGGTTTTTAGCAAAAAATGCAGCATAGGCGTGGCCCAAATGCAAAAAACCGGTGGGGCTCGGGGCAAAACGGGTAATTTTTTTATCCATTAGACATGTGTAACGGGTTAAAAGCCGATCAGGCAAGTGCAGATAAACGTCATGCGGGACTTTCGCACCCCGTTTGTTTCCGTTAAAAGGAATATTCAGAATGTTTTGGACCCTAACCCAAGAAAGGCTATGCAAAAACATGGCGGAACTTCCCAGTATTTTTGGCCCGATTATTGATCCTGAAAACGGTGAGCGGCCTAAACAGCTTGTTATTCTTTGTCATGGGGTTGGGTCTGACGGCAATGATTTAATTGCGTTGGCCCCTTATTTTTCAAAAATTTTACCAGCGGCCCGCTTTATAGCACCGAATGCCCCCGAAGCTTTTGACATGGCGCCTTATGGTTATCAATGGTTTTCATTAAAAGACGTTAATCCGGAAACCCGATTATCTGGGGTGCAAAGATCTGCCCCCATTCTGGACGCTTTTATTGATGAGCAATTATCCAGTGCCGGATTAGAAGAAAAAGATATGGTGCTTATTGGATTTTCCCAAGGCACCATGATGGCATTGCACGTGGGGCTCCGGCGGAAACGTCCGTTGGCTGGAATTATTGGTTATTCCGGCATGTTGGTTGGTGAACATTTATTGGAAAAACAGATTAAATCCAAACCACCGGTATTGTTGGTTCATGGTGATTCTGATGACGTGGTGCCGCCTGAAAGCCTAGATTTAGCTGTTAACGGATTAATTCAAGCAGGGATTGCTGTTGAACATTTAAATTGTCCGGGACTTAGTCATGGGCTGGATGACAGCGGCATTAAACGCGGCATGGATTTTTTAAGCAAAATTTTTAATGTTGATTTAAAAACTCTCTGAAGAGTTGATGATACGGCGGGCAAAGGAAAACCGATGAGCGAACAAGACGAAGATGCGTTAAACAAACGTCATGCGGAAAAAATGGCAAAGAAAAAAGCCGCCCGGGAAAAAATCATTGCCACCAAAACCATCGAAAAAGGCTTGTTGATTGTCCACACGGGCAAAGGCAAAGGCAAATCAACAGCCGCCATGGGTTTAGCCGTTCGCGCCATAGGCAATGGCATGAAAGTCGGTATCGTGCAATTTGTTAAAGGCGTGTGGGAAACCGGCGAACGTGTAGTTTTGGATAAATTTCCGGACCAAGTGGTGATCAAAGCTATGGGCGAAGGGTTTAGTTGGGATACCCAAGACCGGGCTCGTGATATCGCGGCGGCTGAAAATGCGTGGAACCATTCCAAAGAAATGATTAATGATACGACTTTTGATATGATCATTTTGGATGAATTAAATATCCCGTTGCGTTACGGTAATTTGGATATTAACGACGTGGTTAAAACGTTGGCGGCGCGCCCCGATATGTTGCATGTGGTGGTCACGGGCCGTAATGCCAAAGATGAATTGATCGATAGTGCTGATCTGGTTACCGATATGACGTTGATCAAACATCCGTTTCGTTCCGGGGTCAAAGCCCAAGTCGGAGTTGAATTTTAATGGGCATAAAAAAATCAATGTTAATGCGTTTGATGCCGGTGGGCTTCGCGATTTTGCTGTTATCGGGTTGTGTCGGGTATAGCGATCCACCGGAATTGACTGCGGCGGGTATTATAACCACTGCAAAAACAACGGTTAACCGGTTCCAAGCCAACCCGGACCTTAATAAATTTAGCTATTTGCTGAAACAGGCCAAAGGCGTTGTGATTTTACCACGCGTTATCAAAGCTGGGTTTTTTGCCGGTGGCGAAGGCGGTAACGGGGTATTGATGAAACGCTTGGCCGACAACAGCTGGAGCCAGCCCGCTTTTTATACCTTAGCCGCCGCTAGTTTTGGTTTGCAATTTGGTGTACAAGATACGGCAATTGTTTTGATTTTACGTAATCAGGGCGCCCTTGATGCTATTTTACGCTATCAAGGGAAAATCGGTGCTGATACCGGAGCAACCGTTGGCGTTTATGGTGTCGGTATGGAAGCCTCGACAACGACGAATTTAGGCGCCGATATTGCTGCTTTTGCCAGCTCCAATGTGGGGGCGTATTTAGGTGCATCATTAGAAGGCGCTGCGTTGGTTGTACGCCGCGATTTAAACGAAGCCGTATATGGCAAAGGCATAACGCCGGATGGAATTTTAAATGCCACACCCGCGTCAACTGAAAGCCAAAATTTAAGAGATGCCGTTGCCAAAGCCGCTGAATAAACCCACCGGCGTCATCATGGTGCAAGGCACCGGCTCTGATGTGGGGAAATCGTTGCTTGTCGCCGGATTATGCCGGGTATTTGCTAATCAGGGTTTGAATGTGCGCCCGTTCAAGCCGCAAAATATGTCGAACAATGCGGCCGTTACCTTGGAGGGCGGTGAAATTGGTCGGGCGCAAGCATTACAAGCCTTGGCCGCGCGAACGCCGCCGACGCTACACATGAACCCTGTTTTATTAAAACCGGAAACCGATCTAGGGGCGCAAGTCGTGGTGCAGGGAAAAGTTTTAACCAGAGCCAAGGCGCGGGATTATTATGCCCTGAAATCTTCTCTGATGCCGAAAGTGATGGAAAGCTTTAACGTTCTTAAAAAACAAGCCGATATCATTGTCGTCGAAGGGGCTGGAAGCCCGGCTGAGATAAATCTACGGAGCGCTGATATTGCCAATATGGGGTTTGCCGAAGCCGCCAGCTGTCCGGTGGTGATCGTCGCCGACATTGATCGTGGCGGGGTTATCGCCAGCTTAGTCGGCACCCATGCTTTAATCAGTCAGGCCGAAAAAAACCGCATCAAAGGCTATATCATTAATAAATTCCGCGGCGATGCATCTCTGTTTGATGGTGCGATTGATATTATTCATGACCACACCGCTTGGTCGTCATTGGGCGTGGTACCATTTTTTAAAGATGCGGGAAAATTGCCGGCCGAAGACGCCATGTCGTTGGACGGGTTTAGCCGTGGCGGCAAAGAATGTTTGCCAAAAAATGGGCAAATAAAAATTGTTGTACCTCGGTTGCCACGGATCGCTAATTTTGATGATCTGGACCCGCTTGCTGCTGAAACCGGTGTAGCCATTGAATTGGTTGCTTGTGGTCGGCCTTTACCCGCTGATGCGGATGTGATTTTACTGCCCGGTTCAAAAGCGACCCTTTCTGATTTGGATGCTCTACGTCAGGAAGGCTGGGATATTGATATTTTATCCCATCACCGCCGTGGTGGGGTCGTCATTGGTCTTTGTGGCGGTTATCAAATGTTGGGACAAAAAATATCTGATCCGGACGGGGTCGAAGGTTCGCCTAGAACCCTGCCCGGTTTGGGTATATTGGATGTGGAAACAGTTTTGGGTGGTGATAAAACCGTCATATTATCATCGGGCCAAGATGTCGCCAGTAAGCACAATGTCAGCGGCTACGAAATCCATATGGGAACAACAACCGGGCCGGACACGGGACATCCTTGGTTGATGATGACGGGAAATAAACCCGAAGGGGCCAAGTCAAAAAACAATCAGGTGATGGGCTGTTATCTGCATGGGCTGTTTCAGTCGGACCAATTTAGACAACATTTTTTGCAAAGCCTAGGTATGAAAACGCGGGTAAGCGTCAATTACCGCCAACAAGTGGATACCACGCTTGATGAATTATCCCACCATCTGGAAACGCATCTGAATATAGACCGGTTGCATGAAATCGCGTTTACACAAGGCTAAACCGGATCAAAGCGATAGCCAGCAGCCAAACCATATTGATTAAACAGGCGACGATATAAACATAGAGCGCACGTCCGATGTCGCCTTCTGTCGCCCGCGCGCTACCGTCCCCAACCCACGGATCATCGACGACGTATTCAGGGTAGCGTCTTGGCCCGGCCAAGGCAATTCCCAATGCCCCAGCCATGGCTGCTTCGGGCCAACCGGCGTTCATTGACCGATGTTTTCCTGCATCACGGATCATGATTTTTAACGCGTTCCATGGTTTGCAAGTGGGCGTGAACAGGGCGGCCAAACAAATAAACAGCCCCGCGAGCCTTGCTGGAATTAAATTCAGCACATCGTCTAGGCGGGCGGCAGTCATGCCGAATGCTCTGTATTTCGGCGACATATGACCGATCATGCTGTCCATTGTGTTGACGGCTTTATAGACCAGTAGTCCTGGCAGCCCGAACAAAACGTACCAAAAAACCGGGGCGACAAAGCCGTCTGAAAAATTTTCAGCCAATGTTTCTATAGCAGCCCGGGCGACACCATGGCGGTCAAGTTGATCAGGGTCGCGGCCAACAATTTTTGATACCGCTTGGCGGCCTGCTTCTAGATGATCGTTTAATGCGCGCGCAACTTTTTGAACGGCATCAAACAGTGCGCGTGCGGCTAATAACGATGACAGTAAAAACCATTCTATGGCCCATCCATAGGAAAAAGTTAAACTGAGTTGTGAAATAATCCAGCCGATGAGAGTGCTTAAAACAACAATAACAACGACCACTAGCGCACCACGAAATGCCCGGTCTACATTGGATCTATTGTCACGGTTAAGTTTGTCGTCAAAACATTGGATGAGTGCGCCAATAATCACCACCGGGTGACGGACAAATTTAAAAACCATAGGGAATCCGGCAAAAATCGCCTCTGTGATAATAGCCACGATTAATAAAATGATGGGATCAAAACCTTGGGTGCGGTTAAGCATATCAAATGTGATCATGGGGCCGGACAATGCGTGCTTTATTGTATTGCGTCAATGGTAATCGACGTTATGAACAATCTTGGGTTAAGAAAAAAGCTATGGTTTCAAGGTCAATATAGAGTATCAATAGGCCTATGGAAAATGAAACGATGCAAAACGATATGACTTTGGACGCTTTGATGCAGGCATTGGATAATGCTGTTCAAGCGATGGCAAAAGTTTTTGCCCTGTTCCCCAGTTGGAGCGGACCTGTGTTGTTCGGCCTATTAGCCATCGTGTTCGGTTTGATGGTGGGTTTTTATATGGGTGGGCGAGGCAAAACAGAACGCGCCGAAAAACCGCCGATGTTGCCGCCGTCACTACCGGCACCTGAAAACCCGGCGTTTAAAAGTCATCAACAATTTCTGTATAATAAAGGTATCCCGGCCAAAGAATTGGACCAGCAAATGCGAGATTTTGCCGGGGTGTTCAAAGAAATGCGTGGTCGCCTGCGTGATGTTCAGCCGGGCAACCCAGAACTTGAAACTAAAGTCGAAGCCACCCGCGATGCATTGGACGAAGGTGATTTTTCAGATGCTCTGGATATGATAAATATGATCGGCGAAAGCGAAGGTCATGAAGGCGAACGAATGCACCGTCATGCGATTAAACATTTAATGGCCTCGGCTAATGCTCGGGTAGTGGCGGGTGATTTATTGATGGCGCGGATGGACTATGTAGCGGCCACCGTTTGTTATCAAAAAGCGGTCGAATGCTTACCCGCTTTTCAAGAAGATTTAAATGCTGAATTTTTAAATAAACATGGTACAGCGGCTTATCAATCAGGTGATCACAAAGCGGCGATTGTATCTTTTGAACGCGCCCTTGGATTGTTGCAAAAACGGTTGGGAAAAAATCATCCCGATGTGGCGGCAGCTTTAAATAATTTGGCGTTGCTGCATTATTCCAGAGGTAATTATGACGCCGCAGAACCCTTATACGAACGGTCATTAAAAATCGACGAACAAATTTTGGGTCCCGATCATACCGGGGTGGCAACGGATCTGAATAATTTGGCGTTGTTATATAAAAAACAAGGTGACCTTGAAAAAGCAGAGCCGCTTTTAAAGCGCGCTCTTGATATCAAAGAAAAAAACTTTGATCCCGGACACCCAAGTTTAGTGACAGGGCTCAAAAACTATGCTTCCGTCCTTAAATCTATGGGCCGCGGTGAAGAAGCTGAAACGTATGATGCCAGAGCCTCAGTTTTACCGCCTTCGCGCCGAGATTTAGCTGCTGAATAATTCCGCTTTTAAAGTGGGGCCGATGTCGATTATAGTCCGCTTCACAAACCCTCTGTCCGGAGGCCATGACCAGACAGAAAATTCATATAACGCTCGAAGGCAAGGACCAAGCGCATGACAAACCCCGCTCCCTCTACCGATAAAATTAAAACCGGATTAATGATTTGTGGTCACGGCAGCCGCGATGACGGTGCTGTTGAACAATTTAATCTGCTGGCTGGACATTTAAAAAAGCGTTTTCCGGACTATGATGTGGAAAGCGGATTTCTTGAATTCGCTACACCGATCATCCGCACTGGGCTTGATAAATTGAAAGATCGCGGGGCTAAACGCATATTATGTATGCCGAGTATGTTGTTCGCAGCCGGGCACGTAAAAAATGATCTACCGTCCGAGATCAATAATTTCGCGGCTGTTAACCCCGATCTTGATGTGCGTTTTGGTCGTGATTTAGCGATCGACCGGCGATTATTAGACGCCGCCCGTGCGCGTATCGAAGCCGCCGAAAAAGAAAGTAATCAACAGATTTCTCGCAGCGATACCTTACTGATGGTGGTCGGCCGCGGCACCAATGATCCGGACGCCAATTCTAATGTTCATAAGGTCGCCCGCATGTTGTGGGAAGGCATGGGATTTGGCTGGGCCGAAGTTAGTTATTCAGGGGTTGCTTATCCGCTGGTTGACGAAGGTTTAAACAAAGCCCTGAAGTTGGGTTATAAACGTATTATTGTTTTTCCGTATTTTTTATTCACGGGCATTTTGGTGCGGCGGATTTATTCATGGGCGGATGATGCGGCTGAGGCCAATCCAGATGTTGAAATTTTAAACGCTCTTTATTTGCGCGATCATGAAAACGTATTGGACGTATTTGCCGACCGGGTTCAGGAAATGCTTAGCGGCGACAATAATATGAACTGCGGTCTGTGCAAATACCGCGAACAGATTATCGGTTATGAACAAGACGTGGGGGTCCCGCAGGTTGGCCATCACCACCATGTCATGGGGGTCGGCACCGACGGTCATGGTGCCGATGATCACGGTGTTCATGGGCATCACCACGGTCATTCCCATGGTCACCATCATCACGGTCCATCCGATGATATGGATAAAGGCTGACCATCATGGACGGGCCGACACCGTTTTTTGATTATATAAAAAACCCCGACGACATTTATTTAGAATCTTTTGCCACGGTTCATGATGAAATCGATTTAAACCGGTTTCAAGGATTAATGGCGGATGTCTCCGTGCGCGCTGTGCATGCATCGGGCATGCCGGAAATCGCTGGGAAAATTAAATTTTCAAAAAATGCCGCAGAAATTGGTAAGTCCGCATTAATGAATGGCGCGCGCGTTTTTGTTGATGCGGAAATGGTCGGTGCGGGCATTATCAAAAGCCGCTTACCAGCGGATAATTTGGTTTGTTGTACGTTGAACGAACCCGGCATTCATGATGATGCCAAACGTGCCCGGACAACACGATCGGCGGTGGCCGTGGACCGGTGGATAAAAAATCTGGACGGCGCGGTGTGTGTGTTTGGTAATGCGCCGACGGCATTATTTCGTCTATTGGAATGGTTAAAAGACGGCGCCCCTCAACCAGCGTTAATCATCGGTTTCCCGGTGGGGTTTGTCGGTGCCGAAGAATCCAAACAAGCGCTGATCGATAATACAGACAATGTGCCTTATATCGCCCTGACCGGACGCCAAGGCGGCAGCGCCATGGCCGCCGCCGTCTGTAATGCCTTGGGCAATAGGGTTGGGAAAACCGGCATATGAAACCTTGGATCTATATTATTGGCATTGGCGAAGATGGATTGCCCGGATTGGGGGAGGCGGTAAAAAACCATATTCAATCCGCCGATGTTTTGATCGGTGGCGTTCGGCATTTAAAAAAAGTGCCAGAAAAGTTTACAGAAAAATTGGCAACGCGCATCGTGTGGGGGAAATTTATCCACGATACATTGCTTTCGATCAAAAAATTTAATGGACAAAAAGTTGTGGTGTTGGCATCGGGAGATCCGATGTTTTTTGGTGTGGGTAAGGCTTTGTTAAAATATTTCGGTAAATCCGAAGTTATCATTTACCCGCACCCGGGCGCTTTTAGTTTGGCGGTATCCCGGATGGGCTGGCCGTTGGCCGACGTCGCTACATTAACCGTTCATGGTCGCGTTCTTGAATGTGTGAACCGGTATGTGTATCCAGATGCGCGGCTGTTGATTTTAAGCCGCGACGGGGATACCCCCGCTGAATTGGCCCGGTTGTTAACGGATACGGGTTATGGCGATAGTCAAATCACCGTGCTTGAACATTTAGGCGGCGATCTTGAAAACCGCATCGAAGCCCAAGCCAAGGATGGGGCTCTATCTAAAACGGCTGATCTCAATACTATTGCCGTAACTTGTGTGGCTGGGTCAGATGCGAAACCGATGTCTTTAGTGTCGGGGCTGGATGATGATCATTTTATTCACGATGGACAGATCACTAAACGTGAAACCCGGGCTGTGACCATGGCACAACTCGCGCCAAAACCACATGAAATTTTATGGGATATTGGATCGGGATCTGGTTCCGTTGCCATTGAATGGTTGCGCGCCCATCCATCATTAAAAGCCTATGCCGTTGAACGCCAAAAAAACCGCGTCGAAAATATTAATACCAATGCCGCACGGTTTGGTGTGCCGGAATTAACAGTGATCGGTGCATCGGCACCGGATTGCTTTAAAGATATCAGCGAAGCCCCTCATGCGATTTTTATCGGTGGGGGATTGACCGTGGATGGATTGATGGATCAGGCGTGGCATTGTTTACGCCCCGGCGGACGATTGGTCGCTAATGCCGTGACGCTACAAGGCGAAGCCCGGCTGTTGGCTTGTGCTGAAAAAACAAACGCACGCTTTAACCGCCTATCCATTGCTCGGTCTGCAGCCGTTGGTGGTTTTCAGGCAATGACACCGATGCGTGCTGTGTTGCAAATGATTGCGGAGAAACCCCTAAATGGCGGCTAAACTTTATGGTATTGGTGTGGGTCCCGGTGATCCGGAATTGCTCACATTAAAAGCCGCACGGATTTTAAAAACTGTGCCTGTTATTGCTTATCCAAAGCCCGATACTGGTAACAGCTTGGTGCGCCACATTGCAAATGACCATATTGCAAATGACCGCATTGAAATCCCGATCATCACACCGATGACGCCCGGAAATTATCCAGCGAATGATGTTTATGATCATTACGCCAAAGAAATATCGGCGCATTTATTGGCTGGTCGATCGGTTGCTGTATTATGCGAAGGCGATCCGTTTTTGTTCGGATCGTTTATGTATATTTATCAACGTTTGGCGGCGGACTTTAGTACCGAAGTTGTCCCCGGTGTATCATCATTGGCGGCAGTAGCAGCCGTGGCCGGGCAACCCTTGGTATCCCGTAATCAGGTGTTAAGCTTACTTCCAGCGCCTTTGGATAACGGAATTTTACAAGCTCGAATTAATGACGCCGATAGCGTCGCGATTTTTAAAGTCGGTCGGCATTTAGGCCGTGTTCGTGATTTGCTGGATGAAATGGGGCTAACCGATAATTCGATTTATGTGGAACACGCGACCATGGAAACAGAACGTGTCGTGCCTTTAAAAAATGTGGGTTTTGGTCATGTGCCGTATTTTTCCATGATCTTGGTTAATAAGAAAAACAGGAATTCTTGAATGACAAACGATTTATCTGAAACACCCATTGTGGCTGTGGTGTTGACGGAACAAGGGCGCGCGGTAGCTGAGGCGTTAAAACCGCTGTTCACGGGCCTTGAAATACATGGACTGCAAACGAGGGTAGCTTTAGCTGATCAGCTTTTTGGTGATGTGCTGAGCCATCTTCAAGACCTGTTTAATAAAAACCGGGCGATTGTTGCTGTCTGTTCATCGGGAATTGTTGTTCGCGCTTTGGCCTCAGAACTTCAAAATAAACAAGATGATGCATCGGTGGTTGTTTTATCCGAAGACGGGCAGTTTGCCGTACCATTATTGGGCGGACATTTAGGGGCGAATGCAATATCGCGAATAATTGCGAGCGGATTAAATGGCCATGCGGCGATCACAACGGCGGGTGACGTGCGTTTTGGTGTGGCCCTTGATGACCCACCAACCGGGTGGACGGTGGCCAATAAAACGGCGGCTAAAAAAATCATGGCCGGCGTGTTGGCCGGTGAAAATGTTACTTTAAAAATTGATGCCGGCGATGCGAGCTGGCTTAAACAGTCATCACTACCGATTGTCGATAACGCCCCTCATACCATTCATGTCACGGATCAAGTGATCGCGGATGCAGGTGATGAATTGGTGATGCATCCGCCAAGCCTTGTTTTGGGTGTGGGTTGCGAACGTGGCACGGATAGTAATGAATTGATTGAGCTGGCGATGACAACTTTATCAGATGCTGGATTGACGCCCTCATCGGTAGCGGCGGTGACGTCGCTTAACCTGAAAGAAGATGAAAAGGCCGTCCATGATTTAGCAAAAAAGTTAAATGTTCCCGCACGGTTTTTTGACAGTCCAACATTAGCGGCCGAAGCGCCTAGATTACAAAACCCGTCCGACATTGTGTTCGCCGAAGTCGGCTGTCACGGTGTATCAGAAGGGGCTGCATTAGCCGCCGTCGGTCAAAACGGTCAATTGATTGTCGGAAAACAAAAATCGAGCCACGCCACAGTTGCTATCGCCCGCGCCCACGGCAATCTGGATGGGCAATCAATTGGCAAACAACAAGGTAAAATAACGATTATAGGTATCGGCCCCGGTGCTGACGCGTGGCGATCGCCTGCCGCATCAAATGCGATTGCCCAAGCGTCCGACATTGTCGGTTATCAATTGTATCTGGATTTATTGGGTGATTTAACGAAGGGCAAACAATTGCACCAATCGCAATTGGCCGAAGAAGAAGCCCGTGTGCGCGCGGCCCTTGATCTGGCGGCTTTGGGCAAGTCTGTAGCGCTCGTTTGTTCTGGGGATGCGGGGATTTATGCCCTCGCGACGTTGGCTTTTGAATTGCTGGATGTGGAAAACCGGGACTGTTGGAACCGTTTAAACATTGTTGTTGAACCGGGCATCTCGGCATTACAAGCCGCCGCCGCGCGCATTGGTGCACCGATTGGTCATGATTTTTGCACAGTATCCTTATCAGATTTATTAACGCCGTGGGAAACCATCAAGAGCCGTATCGAAGCGGCTGCCATGGGTGATTTTATTATTTCGTTTTATAATCCGGTATCAAAACGCAGGCGCAGTCATTTAATGACCGCCAAAGACATATTGCTGACCGAACGCCCAGATAATACGCCGGTGATTTTAGCCCGCAATTTGGGTCGCACACAAGAAACTGTGCGCGTGATTGAGCTCAAAGATTTAACAATTGATGATGCGGATATGTTGACGTTGGTGATGGTCGGCAACAGCCAGACCAAATTAATAGAACGCGGCGCAGGACGATGGGTCTATACACCGCGTGGGTATGCCAAAAAAATGGTGGGAAAATAAATCATGATTGTTCATTTTATTGGTGCCGGTCCGGGGGCCGTGGACTTAATCACAGTGCGAGGGTTAAAATTCATTCAATCAGCGCCTGTGGTTTTATATGCCGGGTCTTTGGTGCCCATGGAAATTTTAAATGATGCCCAACCGGGGGCCAAGATCATTGATACAGCCCCGTTGCATTTGGATGAAATTATTGCTGAAATTGTTAAAGCCCACGCCCAAGGTTTAGATGTTGCCCGCGTACATTCGGGCGACCCCGGATTGTACGGGGCGACCGCCGAACAAATGCGGCGTTTGGATGAGTTAAAAATTGATTATGATGTGACCCCCGGGGTGTCGGCGTATTCAGCAGCGGCGGCTGCGTTAAAAACTGAATTAACCTTACCGAATGTTAGTCAGACCGTCATTTTAACGCGTACGGCAACACGGTCATCGCCCATGCCGGATGGCGAAAACTTGTCGCAATTGGCCGCCACTGGCTCGACATTGGCCATCCATTTATCGGTGACGAACTTGGCCCACGTGGTCAGGGATTTGACGCCTGAATATGGCGCGGACTGTCCTGTGGTTGTGGCCTATCGTGTCGGATGGCCCGATGAAAGTTTCATTCACGCAAGCCTAGAAACTATTCGTGATAAAGTTAAAAAAGCGGGCATCACACGGACGGCTCTGATTTTAGTGGGGCCTGTCTTGGCGGCAAAAGATTTCGGTGACAGCCGTCTGTATGCCGCTGACCATCATCACGTCCTGCGGGCTAAAAAATCCGTTAAATAAGTTTTTCCAAACACCGTATGCATTCATTGGCATCGGTTGTCATAGGGCCGGGAACTGGGGCCGGGCGTTTGATCAGGACAATTGGAATGCGGTTTTTCAGGGCGATATCGATTTTAGCCGGGATAGCCCCGCCTGAATTTTTACAGACCAAGGCATCAATTTTAAAGTCATTAAATAAGGCTTCGTCGCTTTCTAAATCATAAGGCGGCCGGGCTGTGATCAGGTGATGATTTTCAAAGTCTGGAAATTGATCAGGCCGTTCAATCAGCCGGATTAAAAAGAACAATTTTTTTAGTGTGGCAAAACGCGCCAACTGATAAGTGCCTGTGGTTAAAAAAACACGCGTCGATATTTTAGGCAACATTTGGGTGGCGTCTTTGACATCATTGGCCTCGATCCAACTGGCGCTAGGCGGTAATTTCCATTCTGGTCGAGCCAATGTGATGCGGGCGATTTCAGCCCTGTAACAGGCGTCATAGGCATGTTCAGAAATGGTTTCGGCAAAAGGATGGGTGGCGTCAATGACGGCGCTGATTTTTTCTGTTTTAAGGAAATTTTCTAATCCTAATGCGCCACCAAACCCGCCAACGCGGGATAAACCCGGTATTGCCACAGGGTTTTGCGTGCGTCCAGCCAATGAATTAATCAGCGTGATTTTTCCTTGAAATTTTTTTTCAATTAATTCTGCTAAATTACGGGCTTCGGCGGTACCGCCTAATACTAAAACTTTGGCTTTATCCGTCATAGTGGCCGACGACTTCACCGTCTCGGTCGATAACGATAACCTCAACGCTCATAAGGTGGTTTGATAATTCAAGGGCCTGTCGTGCAGCTTGTTTGGCAATATCGTCTGCCAGACTTAAATTTAATTTTAAGGATAAATCGAGAACTTGTTTGGCGGTATTAGCTCCGGCCACGGTCTTTGCGTCCGCTTTCTGGCCGCCGACTGATTTAAATGTTTCTGCTAAATGGTTGAAATCAATAGATGAGCGGGCAGAATGTAGATCAACGGCCCCTTGCGATAATTTAGTAATTTTAGCAAAACCACCGACAAGAGTGATTTTTGTAAGTGGATGTTTGCGTAAATATTTTAGCAAGCCGCCTGCAAAGTCACCCATTTCAATAACGGCTAAGGGTGCTGGGTTAAATAAACGGTTGATGGTTTTTTCCGATGTGGATCCGGTGGCCGCAAATAGTTGGGTTATTCCGGCGGCATGGGCCACATCAACGCCTTGGTTGATGGAATGAATCCATGCTGAACAGGAATAGGGAATAACGATGCCTGTGGTCCCTAAAATTGACAAGCCTCCTAAAATACCCAAACGTGGGTTCATGGTTTTTTTGGCGATATTTTCGCCATCCGGGATAGAAATGGTGATGATCAAATCAGTGGGGCCGTTATAGGCTTTAGCTAAAATATCAATGGCTTCTTTCATCATACGACGAGGCGACGGATTGATGGCTGCGTCGCCGGGTGCCAACATTAATCCCGGTAACGTCACCGTGCCAACACCAGTGCCTGCTTTAAAAATTAAACCGGTATTTTTAGCACCCCGTTCTATGCGAACAATGATTTCAGCCCCGTGTGTGACGTCTGGATCATCGCCGGCGTCTTTGATAATGCTGGCTTCGACATAGGTATCGGTATGTTCTTTAGACGCCAAGGCCAAACAGGGGTGTTGACCGCCCGGTAAATTAACCGTGACGGGATTGGGAAACGTCCCGATCATCATGGCTTGATAGCATGCTGTCGTGGCGGCTAAGGCACAAGTCCCCGTGGTCCAGCCCCGCCTAAGCGGTCGGTTTAGGGGTGTGTTGATGGATGGTGATGCGTTATTATTCATGAGCCGTATCATAGCGTCAGTTTATTAATAATAAATATTTACCGATAAAAATTTTCTGTTGAGGACCTGATGCACGGTTTATACTGCGGTGAGCAAAAATTCAACATGAGAAAAGTCAGAAATTAAATGAACCTTACCCCCGGAATAATTATTGCGGCTCCCTCATCAGGGGCGGGCAAAACGGTGTTCACGCTTGCATTACTTCGGGCGATATCCAAACGGGGTTTAAAAGTGTGTTCGGCCAAGGTTGGCCCGGACTATATCGACCCGGCCTATCACAGCGTCGCTTGTGGCAAGCCATGTTATAACCTGGACGGTTGGGCGATGCGGGACCAAACGATAGCCGGGGTTATGAAAATCATTGAGCAAAACGCGGAATTGGTTATTACAGAAGGCGTTATGGGATTGTTTGATGGTGCATTTGTTGGCTCGGGCAGTGAAAATGATGGATCTACAGCGGCCTTGGCCGCATTAACCGGGTGGCCTATCATACTGGTTGTTGATGCCCAAGCCCAAGCCCAGTCGGTGGCGGCATTGGTCGGTGGGTTTGCTAATCACGACGTGAATGTGAATTTAGCCGGTGTCGTTTTTAACCGTGTGGGTAGCCCGCGCCACGAAGCCATTCTTAAACAAGCCATGAACGATCATTTGCCGCAGATCCCAGTGCTGGGCTGTTTGCCAAAAAGTGATGGTTTGCTGTTGCCGGAACGTCATTTAGGATTGGTTCAAGCTAGGGAACATGACGATTTGGATGTTTTTTTAAACCGGGCTGCTGAATTAATGGATGAGCATATTGATGTTGATCGATTGTTGAGTATTGCCAAGCCAGCAAACCAAGTAAAAAATCTGGATGTGCCGTTGACACCGATTCCAGCCCTTGGTCAACATATTGCCATTGCTCAAGATGATGCTTTTGCATTTTTATATCCATCGACTTTGGCGGGATGGAGAAATATCGGTTGCGAAATTTCGTTTTTTTCGCCTCTTGCTAACGAAGCCCCAGCAGAATTTGCCGATGCGGTTTATTTGCCGGGCGGATATCCTGAATTATTTGCAGGAAAATTAGCGGATAATGCCGAGTTTTTAGGTGGACTTAAAAACCATCAACAAAAAAACACCATTATTTTAGGTGAATGCGGCGGGTATATGGTGTTGGGCGATGGCTTAACGGATCAATCTGGATGTCGGCATAAAATGGCTGGGTTGTTGCCACTTGAAACGTCATTTGCTGATAAAAAATTACATCTTGGATACCGCCGCGTAAAATTGTTAGATAAAAATGTACTGGGACTTAAAGGTACGGTTTACCGGGGCCATGAATTTCATTATTCTTCGGTGAGCAAAGAAGTTGGGGCCGATGTATTGTTTGATGTGGAAACGGCCGATGGTCGGGATTTAAATGAGGCCGGGTTAAAAACCGGCTCCGTGATGGGGTCATTCATACATTTGATTGACCGTGAAAATGAATAACGCATGAGCACTTTATTGTTTGGAAACGGGTAATGTTTGGACGCGCTAATAAAAATAAATCCGCCGTTGATCCATATTGGAAAACAAAAACGTTGCAGGAAATGAGCCGCCCGGAATGGGAAGCTTTGTGCGACGGTTGCGGAAAATGCTGTCTCAATAAAATTGAAAACGACATCACGGGTGAAATTTATCATACCGATGTTGTCTGCAGGTTGCTGGATATAGAAACCTGTCGCTGTTCAAGCTACGATGACCGCAAACGGTTTGTCCCGGAATGCCAAAAATTGACGCCTCTTAATTTAAAAAACTATAGTTGGTTACCGTCAACATGCGCTTACCGCTTGCTTAATAATGACGAAGATTTACCGTGGTGGCACCCGTTGGTGTCGGGCGACCCGGAAACTGTGCACGAAGCCAAAATTTCAGTCCGCGGGCGGGTTGTATCCGAACGCGAAACAGACGATTTGGAAAACCATGTTGTCAGTTGGCCTAAATAGAAAGATAAAAATATGACTACACAACCACAAAATTTTTCAAGCGACCGTATGACGGGTGTGCTGGCGGCTGTATTGACACCCATGAAATCTGATTTAACGCCGGATGATGAATTGTTGTTTGATCATTGTCAGTGGTTATTGGCCGATGGTTGTGATGGGTTGGCCGTATTAGGCACAACCGGGGAAGCCAATTCGTTTTGTTTAAAAGAACGCGTTCGCATCGTAGAAAGTTTGGTTGAAAAAGGCATTAAAGGCGATCAGCTAATGCCCGGCACCGGTAGCTCTGCATTAACAGAGGCCGTCATTATGACCAAAGCCTCCGTTGACTTTGGTGCCAAAGGCGTATTGGTGTTGCCGCCGTTTTATTACAAAGAACCCAGTGACGATGGATTGTTTGCCTATTATTCAGAAATTATTCAACGCGTTGCCGATGATCGCTTGAAAATTTATTTGTATCATTTCCCGCAAATGTCGATGATGCCGATTTCCCAAAATTTGATTATGCGTTTGATTTCTGACTACCCGGATACAGTTGTCGGCATGAAAGACAGCTCGGGTGATTTTGCCAACATGAAATCCAATATTGATAAGTTTCCCGGCTTTGCCATTTTTTCAGGTGCCGACAATTTGTTGTTGGATGTGGTCCGCAGCGGTGGGGCCGGGGGCATTACGGCCACGGCTAATGTGGCGGCTAAATTATTGGCTGAAATTTACCATGCGGCCAAAACCGGTGCGGATACGCCCGCCGCTCATGAATTAATTTGTGATCTGCACGATGCAACATTTGCCAGGCCGTTTATCGCAGGGCTTAAATATTGGATGGCTCAACATACCGGTGATAACCGATGGTTAAACATTCGCCCGCCGCTTAATATGTTGGATGATGATCAAAAATCAGCCCACGATCATGCACTGGATGCGATCAATTTTAAAATCACGGCCAAAACGTGATAAACAATGTTGCCATTGGCGCACATAAACTGCCTTTAAAAATCCGCCTGAATAAAAAAGCCCGGCGCCTTATTTTACGCATTAACGATGATGCAGGAAACGATGCTTTGTTGGTTACAGTCCCGGTCGGGGTAACGGATGATTATGTGTTGAATTGGTTAAAAACTCAGGAACAATGGATTTTAAGGCGATTGCAAAACCGCCCAGCCCGCGTTTTGTTTGTCGATGGTCAAATAATACCGTTCCAAGGCCACAATGTTATGATCCGTCATCAGCAGAAATTGCGAGGTATAGTCTGCATTGATGGTGATGCATTGTTGGTTGCCGGGCGCCTGGAACATTTATCTCGGCGGCTAACAGATTGGTTGAAAAAACAAGCACGTCAAACAATTATAGAATGCGTCGCTAAAAAATCAGAAATTTTAGGGCTGAATTTTGGTCGTATTACGGTGCGCGACACACGTTCGCGTTGGGGGTCATGTTCATCTAGTGGTAATTTATCGTTTTGTTGGCGGTTAATTTTGGCTCCTGATTATGTGTTGGATTATGTCGTGGCCCATGAAGTTGCGCATTTACAAGAACATAATCATTCGGCAAAATTTTGGGCTGTTACAGATCAATTAACAAATCATAAAGAACAGGCTAAACGATGGTTAAAAAACCATGGTGAAAGCCTGCACCGGATAGGTTGATAATAAAAGCAAAAAAACTATAAATTGAAAACAAATAAAGATTTTTGCGAAGTGGTTGTATAGTCGCAATTGTCCTGTATAAGAATTTTATTAGAAATACTTTGGCTATAGGGGGCCTAATTATTATTTTATCAGCCGTAAATGCAAAACCAATAGCCTATGCCGTGATGGTCATCGCTCCTGCTTTTATGGCGAGTAACGTGATTGTCGGGCGCTTTGCCGATGGTGTTGTCCCGCCTTTTGGCTTGGCTTTTTGGCGCTGGGCGTTGGCCGTTTTGGTATTGTTGCCTTTTACGGTTAAAATTATGATACAGCATTTGCCGGAGCTCCGTAAAAATTGGTGGAAAATATTGATTTTGGGTGGTTTTGGCATGGGTATTTCAGGCGCAACACCCTATATTGGATTGCGCTTAACAACAGCGATTAACGCCGGATTATTGTTTTCGGTATCCCCTGTGATGATCATGCTGTTATCGGCTGTGATGTTCGCTGAAACCATTAAACGGCGGCAATTAATAGGTGTCGTTTTGGCGATTGCGGGTGTTATTGTGATCGTGTCAGGCGGCGATTTGACGCGTATCTTAACGTTTAGTTTTAACCAAGGTGACTTTTGGTTGATCGGCAGTGTAACGTCATGGGCGATTTATTCTGTGTTGTTGAAAAAATTTCATTTACCCATACCGGGTGTGTTGATGTTGCAAATAACGGCTATGGCCGGATTAATCTGGTTGTTACCTTTTTACATTTTTGAAACATGGAACGGGCAAACGGTTGCGTTAAATACGGATACTTTATTGGCGATAACTGTTGCAGCATTGGTCGCGGGGTTGTTGGCTTATTTAACCTACGCATGGTGTTTGCGAATTATTGGCCCGGCACAGGCTGGATTGTTTATGTATTTAATCCCTTTGTATAGTGCTGGATTAGCGGTTTTATTACTCGGGGCTACAATTGAAAATTTCCATTTAATTGGTGGCGCTTTGGTGCTGCCGGGGGTTGCCATCGCGACGTTGCCCGATAAAATCGTGAACCGTATAACCGGGCGATCAAGGAAAACTTAAAATCATGGCACTGTGTTAACATTATTTATTGGGGGCGGATTTGAACGCGTTTAATTTTGCCATTATTGCCGACTCGCATATCCGCTTGCCTTCACTCGTGGACGAAGGCGGTTATGCTTCAAACGCCGTTGCCTGTGACCGCAACCGTTTTATTGTTGATCATTTGAACCAGTTAAAACCAGATTTTGTTATTCATTTAGGGGATATTGTTCACCCCATCCCGGCACTCAGCAGCCATGAAGACGCTGTAAAATTAGCCCGTGATATCTACAAAAATCTGGATGCACCGCTTTATTTAATACCCGGAAATCATGACATTGGCGATAAACACAACGCGTGGATGCCAGCACCCATTGTTGATGACCAAAGCCATCAAATATATGAAAAACATTGGGGGCCGTTATACCAATCTTTTGATCATGGAGACTGTCATTTCGTGATGTTGGATACCCCGGTGATGAATTCTGGATTGCCGCGTGAAGCCGCACAAAAAAAATGGTTGGAAACGGATTTAAAACAGAACCATAAAACGGCTAAGCGGTTGTTTGTAATGGTTCATTATCCATTGTTTTTGTATGCACCAGATGAAGTCAAACATTATGATAATATCGAAGAACCCGCACGGTCCTGGTTAATGGGTTTGTTAAAAAAATATCATGCCGAAGCGGTTTTTTCAGGCCATGTGCATAATTTTTTCTATAATCGTTGCCAAGGTACGGATCATTATATTGTGCCGTCCACTGCATTTGTCAGGCCCGAATATGCGGAACTATCAAGCATTGGTCCGGGGGCTGAATTTGGCCGCGATGATGATGGGAAATTGGGATTTTTCATGGTCCATGTGGAGCGTGATGGACACCAAATTCATCCGCTGCGTAGCTGGGGACGTAACGGAAAACAAGAAATTGGTGAGCACTATGAAAGTGTTTTGCCCAAGCCATCGTTGTTGGGCGTGCGGTTGCGTCATTCGTGGGCGACAGCCGTTGAATTAACGACGGACGGTTTAGACGAATTCACGCGTAAAAAAGCCAGACGCGATGGGTTGTTACAAGCTTTGTGGGAATTGAATACGGAAATAGTAAGTGTCCCCATTGATGATTTAATGTTGGATGAAAGCCGCACGCGGATGGCTGATTTAGCTCATAGAGGTCAGCGTTTTGTGGTCTCTGTGATTGGTTTGCCGACGGCTGACATTGTAAAAATTTTGGCAGCTGCTGATGATATCATTTGGGCAGTTGAGGTTGTCGTGCCAGAGTTTCAAATGTATCAAGCGGTCGATACATTAGGGGGTTTGCAGAAAAAATTATCTGTTCCTGTTTATGTGGCGCCTGTGGTCTCGTTCGAGCCGACGGATAGTGAAAGCGGAACGTTTCAGCATTTTGCCAGCCATGGGTTTTCGGCCACAAATCAGCCGCGAAATGTTTTACCTGATAAAAGCTGGAACGCGTTCAAAGATAATGCATTAGGGGTGACGTTTCGTTTGCCACAATTTAGCTCTCCATGGCAAGCTTGCCAAGATATCACGGCGTTGTGCCGAGAAAATCAATTGCCGGCTCTGGTTAATGTCGGGTTGCCGCGCCTTAATGAAGGCGTGAATTTTGCTAATGATGAAAAAATAGCAAATTATGTAACCGAAACATGGGCTGCGGCCGTGGCATGTCCTGAATTAACGCTTATTTTTGATACGTTTATGGATCATGACCGTGGCTATTACCCGCGCCACGGCTTGATTGATCGGCGTTTTAACCCACGTGTTCAATTTATGGTATTAAAAAACCTGCAACAGTTCTCGGCATTATTAGGACCTGATCTTCAGATAACAAAGCGAACGCCCGCCGATCAAAACATCGCAGAATTTTTGATTGTGGCTGATAAAGGCCAAGCCACTTTAATGATCAGCACAGCCGATCAACAATCCGCAATCGACAATTTTGGAAATAAAAAAATCATTAATTTACAGAGCGGGCAACAGGTCCCGGACATTCAAAACAAATCCGGCCCTTTTTTAGTTTTAGGTTAATAAGAATACTCACAATAGACCGGATCAACTTTTCCATGCCACCTATTGTTATAGGCCGATAATAATTCGTCGGCTTGGGTTTGTCCGGTTTCGGCAATTTTAAATAGCGGGTTTAAATAATGCGCTTCGTCCATGCCCAAGCTGTCGATTTTGGCCCGGCTTTTTAATCCTTGATGGGATAATTTCAAAGCGTCTAATGCCAAGTCTTGAAAAGTCTGGTTACGGAAAGGCGTTTTTAAAGCGGTACGCGGGGCTTGGGCACGCATGGCTTCACGTTCTTCTTCGGTCCATTCGGATACCATATCCCACGCCGCGTCTAATGATGGTTGATGGTATAATAATCCAACCCAGAATGCAGGCAATGCGCATAATTTGGACCATGGGCCACCATCTGCGCCGCGCATTTCTAAAAATTTTTTCAACCGCACTTCGGGAAAGGCTGTGGTTAAATGGTCTTCCCAATCGGCAAGTGTAGGTAATTCGCCGGGGAGTACAGCCAAATTGCCTTTCATGAAGTCTTTGAACGAATGGCCGCTGGCATCAATATATTTGCCATCCCGGTAAACAAAATACATCGGCACGTCCAATATATAATCGACGTAACGCTCGAAGCCAAAACCATCTTCGAATACAAAAGGCAAGGTTCCGGAACGGTCGGGATCGGTATCGGTCCAGATGTGACTGCGGTATGATAAAAATCCGTTGGGTTTGCCTTCTTTGAACGGGGAATTGGCCCACAGTGCTGTTGCAATCGGTTGTAATGCCAATGCGACGCGGAACATTTTAATCATGTTGGCTTCGCTATCAAAATCCAGATTAACCTGAACCGTGCAGGTAGACTGCATCATTTCAAGGCCAAGATTTCCTTTGGTTGGCATGTATCGCCGCATAATTTCATAGCGCCCTTTGGGCATCCACGGCATTTCGCTGCTGATGCCGTCGGGACGATATCCGAGGCCTAAAAACAAAACCCCCAATTCGCGGGCGACGGCTTTGACTTGTTGCAGATGGGTGGCCACTTCGCCACAGGTTTGGTGAATGGTTTCAAGTGGTGCTCCGGAAAGCTCAATTTGTCCGGCGGGCTCTAAACTAATAAAACCGCCGCTACTGTCTTTTAAGGCAATCGGCAACCCGTTTTCGAGAATTGGTTCCCAGCCAAATTGAGTTAAGCCTTCTAATAATGCACGTACACCATTGGGGCCATCGTATTCAAGTGGTGTATAGTCATTAATATGATAGCCAAATTTTTCATGTTCCGTGCCAATGCGCCACTGATCACGTGGTTTGCACCCGGATGCTAAATAATTAATCATTTGGGGTTTAGTCGTCATTGGAGATGTCGATGTGTCAGATGCCATGATGTGTCTCTGGTTATTGCGGGTGTAAATAATTAATTAGACCATTGCTGCCAATTTGCAAGTGCAGCAAGGACGGCTGTTTCGCTTCTGAGTATAATAGGTCCCAAGCTGACAGGCACGACAGATTTGTGTGATGCTAGTAATTTTTGTTCAAAAGGCACAAAACCGCCTTCGGGACCAATAATAAAACCACAGTTTGAAAGATTTAATTTAAACTGATCAAAGGCTTGTATTAAAGGCTGCCCGGTTCCGGTTTCATCTAGCCAAAACAGGATTTGTTCGTCCGGACTTTGATCCAAACAGGTTTTAAGGGGTGCAGGTGGCATCACGTCCGGTATGGTTAACCGCCGACATTGTTCACTGGCTTCGATCACATGGGCTACTGTGCGTTTTAAATTGAGGGCCGGGGCATTTGTATGCTGGGTGGTCACAGGACAAAGGGTTGATACGCCTAATTCGGCGGCTTTTTCTACTAAAAACGTCATACGGGATTTTTTGATAGGGGCAAAGAACAGACTGGGGCCTGAGCTTGATTTGGGTTGTTCACGCGTTTGTTCAACAATGGTTAATATCGCTGATTTGCGGGTAATTGTTTCAATTTCCGTTAACCATTCGCCATCAATCCCATTAAAAATCAATATCCGGTCACCGCGTTTAAACCGCATTACTTTATGCACATAATGGGCTTGTTCCGGGCTGGTGTGAACAGGATCACCCAAATTGACGGGTGTAGGGATATAAAGTCTTGAATAATGTTTAGATGTCATTTGATGCGCTCATGCTGGTTGCGACAATTATTTTGATGCGCTCATGCTGGTTGCGACAATTATTTTGATGCGCTCATGCTGGTTGCGACAATCATAAAGACTGCTATCATCGGAACAAGATAAACTAACAATAGTTGATACTGATGAATATTAACGTAACAGACATACCCAATAAAAGCTGGATTGATAAAGCCGCCCCGGTTGGGTTCAGACCGTATTTACGTTTGGCTCGGCTAGATCGACCCATCGGCACATGGTTATTGTTGTTACCGTGTTGGTGGGGGGTGGCTTTGGCTGGCGGTAATTCTAACCATTGGCCCGTCTATGTGTTGTTTGGTCTAGGCGCGTTGATCATGCGCGGTGCCGGGTGCACGGTTAATGATTTAGCGGACCGAGATTTTGACGGCAAAGTCGCGCGCACGCGGACAAGACCCATTGCCAGCGGACAAATATCTGTATTGCATGGGATCTTTTTTTTAGCGGCTCAATTGTTAATCGGTTTATTTGTTTTGCTGCAATTTAATGTGTTCAGTATTTATTTAGGAATTGCGTCTTTGGTTTTGGTGGCTATTTACCCGTTTATGAAACGCATCACCTATTGGCCGCAATTGTTTTTAGGGCTAGCTTTTAATTGGGGCGCGTTAATGGGTTGGGCGGTTTTACGAAGTGATTTAAGTCTGACGCCGGTGTTGCTTTATCTTGCCGGGATTTTTTGGACCCTTGGTTACGATACGATTTATGCCCACCTTGACAAAGATGACGATGTTATAATCGGTATAAAATCAAGCGCATTGAAGCTGGGTGATAAAACCCAAATCGGGGTTGGTATTTTTTATAGTTTAAGCGTGCTGCTATTGTTGGCGGCGGGCTATACGGCTCAATTATCGTGGGCTTTTTATGCGGGAATGGCGGGTGCCGCCGTGCATTTGACATGGCAAATAATCAGTGTTGAAATCAATGATGCAGGCAATTGTTTAGCACGGTTTAAATCCAACCGTGATTTTGGGCTAATTGTTTTAACCGCAATACTTTTGGGTAGGTATATAAACTAGGTCGGGGCGTGAAATTAAACAGTAATATTATCGATTAACCGGGCTTTACCAAGTTTTATAGCGGCTAAAACGCGTACCGGGCGGTCGCTATTTTGTGTTGGTAATAAAGTTTCCGCATCACAGACTTCGATATAATCCATTTGCCCAAATCCATTTTGGGCGAGATGCACTTTCGCCCATGGGATGATGTCTTGTGGGCGTTCGCCTTGGCGGATGCGTTTAGCGATGGTAGAAAGAGTTCTATGTAATTCAGGGGCGATAAGACGCTCATCTGAAGTCAGATAGCGGTTGCGGGACGACATGGCTAATCCATCATGTTCGCGGATAGTCGGCGCGCCGATAATTGATACCGGGATGTCTAAATCCTGAACCATTTTGCGGATGACGCATAGTTGTTGGTAATCTTTTTCGCCAAAAATAGCCATATCGGGCATGGCTTCTAATAATAACTTGGCGACGATGGTGGCGACGCCGCCGAAAAAATGCGGGCGGTGCGCGCCTTCTAATATTTGGCTGATGCCGTCAATTTCAATGCGCGTCGCGTGGTCGTCAGGGTACATTTCTTTGACTGTAGGCGCGAACATTAAATCCACACCAGTTGCCTCGAACAAATTACGGTCCCGGTTCTCGTCTCTTGGGTAGGATACAAAGTCTTCTTCGGGTGAAAATTGTGCTGGGTTAACAAACAATGTAGCGATGACTTTATCGGTGTGTTGTTGCGCCAGTTTAACAAGCGATAAATGCCCGTCATGCAACCCGCCCATGGTGGGTACCAAGCCGACAGAACGGCTTTGCTGACGCCAGTTCTTCACGTTACTGCGTAAATCATCGATGGTGCGGCATATAATCATGGGCGCGTCCGTTGATAAACGTGCTCGGTCCCAGGAAATTGTCTCTGTTTGACGTCTTTTGCATAAACCGATACAGCGTGTTCGATCTGGCTTTTTAAATCGGCGTAGCGTTTAACAAATTTAGGCTTGAAACCAGAAAAAACGCCGAGCATGTCATCGCTGACTAAAATCTGTCCGTCACATAATGATGACGCGCCAATGCCAATGCTGGGAACGGACATGGCTTTGCTGGCTTGGGTCGCGGTGTCTTCGACGGTGCCTTCGATGACGATGGCAAATGCGCCTGCTTTATCAATGGCTTTGGCATCATTAATGATTTGTTGTTCTCCGTCTATATTCCGGCCTTGTACACGAAAATCGCCTTGAGCGGAGACCTGTTGCGGTAATAATCCGATGTGTCCAAAAACAGGAATGCCGTGATCGACTATATGTTTAACGGTCGCGGCCATTTTTTCGCCGCCTTCTAATTTGACGCCCGATGCGCCGGTTTCATTGATCACCCGTTTTGCCGTTTGCAAGGCCTGATCAGGACTGTTTTCGTAGGTGCCATAGGGTAAATCAATAATCACGCAAGCATGTTGACTGCCGCGCATGACGGCTTTGCCGTGATTGATCATCATGTCCAAAGTAACGTCGCGGGTGGATGTAAATCCATAAAGCACCATGCCCAAACTATCACCAACCAGTAATAAATCGACGTGATCGTCTAAATATTCTGCCATTGGTTTGCTATAAGCCGTCAAACAGACCAAAGGAACTTTGCCTTTACATGCTGCAATTTGTTGAGGGCTGATGCGGTTTTGCAAAACTGCGTTCTCGCTTGTTTGACCTGTCATGTTGGGCCGATTTAGTCTTTGAATGCGTTTATAATGGCTGGCAACATAGACACTTTTGTTGCGCTGCACAATAGATTTTGCTACCAAAATATTAGGGCGACTTAAGTTTGCGATTTTTTTAGACATAAAGTTAAAAAAACAGTGCACATCAATGGCTTTCAGGGTTAGCATGACAGCTTCAGTAAAAATAGGGTATTTGACGATGAAACGAGCACGAGCCATGCCAGCAATTAATTTTACCAGAAAGTTTAAATTAAAAGCGTTGGCGTTAAGTTCGTTGGTTTTCTTGGCGGCTTGTCAGGATCAACAGCAGCCTTTGGCAATAACGGATACTGTGGTGCCGGAAACGCAGAAAACGGTTGCGTACAGCAAAACAGCGATACGGTCTGAAAAATATATGATTGCGACAGCTCATCCATTGGCGTCGCAAGCCGGCTTGGACATGTTGCGTCTTGGTGGGTCAGCTTTGGATGCAATGATTGCGTCTGAATTGGTGTTGTCGTTGGTTGAGCCACAGTCGTCGGGTATCGGCGGCGGTGCTTTCTTGGTTTCATATAATGCTAAAACCGGATCGATTGATACTTATGATGGTCGGGAAACGGCACCGCAATCAGCCAAACCCGGCCAATTTCTAGATGCATCGGGGAAACCTAAAAAATTCTATGATGCTGCCGTTGGTGGTACGTCAGTGGGTGTTCCCGGTTTATTGGCCATGTTGGAATTAGCCCATAAAGAAAATGGTAAATTGCCGTGGGCAGTCTTGTTTCAACCGGCTATCGAATTGGCGGAAAATGGTTTTAATATTTCTCAACGATTAGCTAAAAAAATTGCTAATGATAAATATTTAAAAACTCAAAAACAGGCACGAGACTATTTTTACGATGAAAATGGGGCCCCGTTAAAAGCTGGAACTTTGCTTAAAAACCCTGAATTAGCAACGGTTCTGACCCAAGTCGCCAATTTTGGAGCCGGGGTATTTTACAAAGGAAAAATTGCTAGAGAAATAGCGCGCACGATTAATACAGCAATTCAAAACAAAGGGGATATGAAGGTTGCCGACATCAGCGCTTATAAAGCCATAAAACGTCCGCCCGTATGCCTGCCCTATAAAGCCAATTTGTTGTGCGGGATGGGGCCACCGTCTTCGGGCGGGTTAACGACGCTACAAATCCTAGGGATGTTACAATCTTTCAACATGGAAACAAAAAAACCGGGATCGGTAGAAGCCGTGCATTTAATCGCCGAAGCCAGCCGGTTGGCGTTTGCAGACCGTAATACTTATATGGCTGATCCGGATTTTGTCCCTGTCCCCGAAGGTGGACTGCTGAACCAGACGTATCTTAAAATCCGCGCACAAAGCATTGATCCCAACCGGGCATCGGGTGCACGGCAACCCGGTATGCCCGGTGCCGGCGTGTGGTTATGGCCAGCTAGTGACGATATTGAAAAAGGTTTGTCGACCACACATATAAGCGTCATTGACGGGGATGGTAACGCCGCCTCGATGACCGCGAGCATTGAAAATGCTTTTGGGTCACGTTTAATGAGCCAAGGGTTTTTGTTAAACAATCAATTAACGGACTTTTCTTTCAGCCCTGAAAAAGATGGCGCACCTGTTGCCAATGCGGTCGAAGGTGGTAAACGTCCCAGAAGCTCAATGTCACCGATGTTGGTGTTTGACGGTAGTGGCAAAGTTATATTGTCGGTGGGGACCCCCGGCGGGTCTCGGATTATTGGTTATGTGGCGAAAACGTTAATCGGTGTGCTGGATTGGGGGTTGGACATTCAGCAAGCTATTAATTTGCCGAATTTCGTCAATCGGAACGGAACCACAGAACTTGAAAAAGGAACCGAACTTGAAACCTTACGCGTACCATTAGAAAACTTGGGGCACGAAGTTAAAACATTTGAGTGGAAAAGCGGTTTGCAGGGTGTACAGGCGGTATCAGGTGGCTTTGTTGGCGGCGCTGATCCCCGCCGCGAAGGCGTTGTGTTGGGAGATTAGTTTGCTTTGCAGCCTTTGCGGCAAGAAAAAAAAGCCGCGAAGGCGTTGTGTTGGGAGATTAGTTTGCTTTGCAGCCTTTGCGGCAAGAAAAAAAAGCCGCGAAGGCGTTGTGTTGGGAGATTAGTTTGCTTTGCAGCCTTTGCGGCAAGAAAAAAAAGCCGCGAAGGCGTTGTGTTGGGAGATTAGTTTGCTTTGCAGCCTTTGCGGCAAGAAAAAAGCCGCGAAGGCGTTGTTTTGAGTGACTAAGCAGAATTTGTGGCAACAATGAACAAGCGGTGGAACGCCATCACAGTCGTACCATTAGATTGTTTCGGATAATTTTTGAGAACTTTTTCAGCGTACAGACTTAGAAAACTTTGGCGTTGCTGATCATCCACACAGGCATCCAGATAAGGCTTTAACGCGCTGCCTTTTGTCCATTCAACAACGGGATTATCCCCGGTTAAAACATGATAATAACAGGTTTCCCAAGCATCAACGGATGCCGCCAAAGGCGCCAGAATTTCCAAATATTTTTTTGGCGATAATATCGGGGCTTGGCGAATAATCGGTGCGAGTTGATCGCGCCATGGACCCTCTAAAGCCGTTTCCCGAGCCAAACTATGGGTGGGTTGATTAAAATTATTAGGCATTTGAACGGCTAAAACACCGTTCGGTGCCAAATACGACATCAGTTTTACAAATAAAGCTTCATGATTATCAAGCCAATGCAAACAGGCATTGGAATATAGAAGATCGGGCATTTGGTCAGGCTGCCAATGATCTAAATCGGCTTGGGCCCATGAAAATGATGGATCGTTGTTTGTATCTATGGAGGCCTGTTTTAACATGTCGGCCGAACTATCGACGCCGGTGATAAAAGCCGTCGGCCAGCGGGATTTGATGAATTGAGTGACGTTGCCGGGGCCGCACCCTAAATCATAAATGTGTTGCGGTGAGGCAAGATTGATTTGGTTTAATAAATCCAATGCAGGGCGCAGGCGGGGTGATGCAAATTTAAGATATTGTGATGGCTGCCAACGGAATTTTTTTGCATCATCTTGTTGTGCCACTGGCGTCCCCTAAAGATTTTATCGTTATAATTTAAACGGAATATATAAAGCCAAATCCGGGAACCAATACAGCAAAACAACGGTTCCTAGCATGATCAGTAAAAACGGCCAAACGCCTTTGACAACTTCGCCAAGCCTCGCTTTGCCGACGGCTTGAATAACATATAAATTAAGCCCGACGGGGGGCGATATTAACGCGCATTCAATCATGATAACAAACAACACGCCAAACCAAATAGGATCAATGCCCATGCTGGCAAGTGACGGGTACAGTACTGGCACCATAATCAATAACATGGACAGGGCTTCTAAAAAAAAGCCCATCAATAATAGCACCACACAGACGATAAAAATAAACAATGCCGGTTCGGATATATTGGCTGTTATGGCAAAAGAGAGTTCTTGTGGTATGCGGTATAAAGTTATGGCATGACCAAACACACGGGCCCCGGCCAAAATCAAAAAAATTGTTACCGTGGTGCGCATACTGTCGGTAATGGCTTGTTTTAATTTTTCCCACGTCATGGCACGCATGGCAAAAACAATGATCAGTGAAAAAGCAAAACCGATACCGGCGGATTCTGTTGGCGTTGCATAGCCAGCATAAATCGATCCGATGACGACGATGGCTAGCAGTACTGTTGGCAATGCGCGTTTGCTGGCCTGAATACGTTCGCTCATTGGTGCTTTAGCTTGGGGCTGATAGCCGCCACCAAATTTGGCATAACCAAAACAAAATAAAATAAATGTAGCGACTAAAAACAACCCCGGACCGACACCCGCCATGAACAGATCTACAATGCTTTCTTCGGTAATAACGCCGTAAATGATCATCGGTATAGAGGGCGGTATTAAAATGCCAAGGGTGCCGCCAGCGGCCATTAATCCCAATACAAAGGGACGCTGATAACCACGGTCGGTCATTTCTTTGATGGCAACAGTGCCGATGGTCGCAGCCGTTGCCACCGATGACCCGGAAATCGCGGCAAAAATGCCACAGGATAAAATCGTCGCCACGCCAAGACCGCCCGGCCAATGGCCGACCCAGCTTTGTACGGCATTAAATAAATCTTTGCCGACGCCACCTTTGAGCAGAATATTGGACATCAGTAAAAATAATGGCACAGCTAATAAAATAAAGCTGTCTGTTGTAGAGTACAGCCCTTGTGGCACCATCAACGGTGATAAATCGGCAAACCACAACATGCCAAGGCCAAGACCGCCTAAAGCAAAGGCAACAGGCACGCCCAAAAACAACAAACCCATTAATAAAAGAAGTATAATTGCACTGGTCATGAGTCGGGGCCCTAGATCTCGTCAAGCGGTGAGTGTGTTGTGGGCGGCTCGGGATCGGTGAAAAGCCGGATGAACTGGGCTAAAATTTGTAATAATAAAATTGAAAAGCCAATGGGGATAGCACTTTCGGTCATCCATTTTGGGACCCCTAAAATGGTTGACGTATTGCGGCCCTGTTCAATGGATTCCAAAACAATATCAATGCCGTAAAAAATGGCAACAAATGAAAAAATAGCCATAATGGATAAAGCAAATATATCAGCAAATAACCGAGGTGTCGGCGAAAGACGGGTAATAAAAAATTCGATAACGATCAATTGTCGATGTTTAACGATATACCCGGCGGCAAGATAGGTCGCCCATATTTGGAAAAATTGCGAAACTTCTTCGGCCCAAACGGTGGGGGCGATAAATACATTTCGGCTGATGACTTCATAGGTGACCATGACACCAATGACAAAAAACATCCAAGCCGCAAAACGCCCGGACCATTCGCTTAGTCTATCAATCGCAGCTAACATAAAACATTGCTCGAAAAAAAGGAAAATAAATTAAATGAATCTGGACCCTAAAAGGGGACAGGGGATAACCTCTGCCCCCCTCGGAAACGGTCACGAAGTAAAGTAGAATTTACAGTTCGTTGGCTATTTTAACCAGATATTTGCCCAGATCGCCTGAACGTTTGATGTAGTTGTCAACCACGGATGTGGTCGCTTTTTTCCATACAGCGCGTTCAGCATCGGTTAAACCAACGACGTTCATTTTGGTTTTGGCAAAATCAAGGGCTTCCTGTTCAAGGCGGCCCATTTTATTGCGCAGTTCGGCTTCAACGCGCATACCAGCAGTTTTGATGATGCTGCGTTGATTGGCGGTTAATCCTTGCCAAACTTTTTCGTTGATCAGGACCAAAAATTCAATGTCGGCATGATACGACAATGTGACGGTATCCATGACTTGGTAAAGTTTTCTGGATGGAATGGTCGTTAAACCAGTCATGCCCGCGTCAACGGTTCCGCGTTGATAGGCCAAAAATTGTTTGGAGCCGGACATTAATGTCGGGGCACCACCAACGGCGGATACAAAATCACCAAGGGTTTTGCCAAAGACACGTACTTTTTTGCCTTTCATGTCGGCGGGCGTTTTAAGCGGTCCGCCTTTAGAAAGCAAGATAGCACTACCAAAAGCTTGCCACCACAATGGGCGTGCGCCGGTTTTCAGAATGGCTTCGTCAATGGGGCCACGCAGCGGGCTGCCGGGGGCCGTTGCTTTACGCACTTGTTTGTTGGATGGGAACATGAATGGCACATAAAAAATATCAACAGCCGGAATGGTTCCGGCAAAACGCGCGATCGAGGCAACACCCATTTCAATGGCACCCGATGCGACGGCTTGTGGGACTTCTTTATCTTTATAAAGCTGCGCGGATGGGTAAATTTCGATTTTTAACGAGCCATTAGATTTGGCTTCAACTTCTTTTTGAAAGTTGACCAAATTCTGTCCAAGATGATGCTTCAATGGTAGTTGTAACGTAATACGCAATGTTTTTGCGTGTGATGCGGCAAAACTAGGGGCCGTAAAAGAAATGGCGACGACTAGAGCCAGAGCTGAAAAAAGCCAGCGTTTCATAATTATTCTCCCAAAAGGTTCCAAAATTAAAGGACTGATTGTCCAGTTTCTTGGTTTATCATAATTAATGCACAATATTTATAGTGATATTGTTTAAATGGTTTGTGCAGGTTTATACCATCGTTCGTTGATAACAGCGCTTACCATGTGGATTTGCTTTACCGCTGTCAAGTTTTCAGTTGAAAATTTATATGTCGGATGCACCGAGGTCTAACAGGAATACTGTGCCTTCTGCACTACTGGACATCAGCGTAATATCGCCGCCGTGGGCTTTCATAACCTCGCGCGCGATGACGAGACCAAGCCCGGTGCCACCACTGCGCTCTGATCCGGCAAAGGGTTGGAATAATTTTTTTCGGGCTTTGTCGCCAAAACCCGGACCATCATCGGTTAAAGTGATTAAAATGCGATTATCGACCTGCTCGACTTGCCATTTAACCGTGGTCGCCCCGGCTTGCAAAGAATTGCGGGCTAGATTACTGAACACCCTGAAAAGCTGCCGCCGATCAGCGAAAATACTGGTTTCAAAAGGCACGTCATTTTGCCAATTTTGTGTACCTTTATAACAGTCTTCGGCTTTCAGTTGCGCCCATGTTTCAGATATAAGCTCGCTTAAATGGAAATGGCTGCATTCAAGCTGCAGATCCGCATCGGCGGCATAATTTAAAGTTTGGCTGCATAAATTGACGGCCCGGTCAACAGCATCGTACATGCGTGGCAGCACGCTTTTAACTTCTGGGTCATCAATATGGGCAAGCCGATCAAAAGCCAATACAGCGGTAGCTAAACTGTTGCGTAAATCATGGTTGATTTTGGCTACGGCCGCACCCAACGTGGCCAATCGACCTTTTTGTCTTAGTGCACCTCTGAGTTCGTTTTGCATGACGGCAAGTTCGCGCCCGGCAATACCAATTTCATCGCGGCGGTTGCTGGCTTGAAAAACACGGGCGACATCTTCCGGGGCTTCTCGGAATGTTTTAATGCCTTGGGTAATGCGGCGCATGGGTCGGATCATCAGCAATTGTAGTGTTAAATAAACCAATCCAGCTGTGAATAAAGATATGCCAATGGAAAGCGTTAAAATACGGGTAGAAAAATCAACCATGGCTTTGCGCAATGGGGCTTCGTCTAATAATATTTCAACCATTACCCTTGGGTCTTTGGGTGAGTATCCCATCACTCTTAATATTCGATTTTTATCTTGAGCCAAGGTATCGAAGGCTTGCATTATCCAGTCAAAAGCGTTGCCTTTAGTCATATCAACCAAACGGTCGGCTTTGGGTGGCATGTCGCCTGATACCATCAGCATACGGCGGTCCAAGCCGCTAATGGAAATACCATAGGCATCAGCATGTTTTAACAACTTGGTTTTTAATAAGCTATCCACTGCATCTTCAGGGACGGCATCCAGCGCTAAAGTCGATAGATGGGCGCGCAGCAAACGTTCCTCAAGGTAAACTTTATGAAAGCGTGCGATCGAAGGCGTCCAAATTAGAATCTCCGCCAACATCACAAAACCCATAGTCATCAACAATAAACGCCCGGATAAACCACTGAAAATGGCAGGGATTTTTTCATTGATTTGTTTCATAACATTAACCAAAAAATCTAAGAAAGCGGACGATTTTACGTGTTTTTTCAGAAAATAAAGAGGGCGTGTAAAAACTGCCAGCAACCCGTTTGGAAATTTCGCTGCGTGTTGGGTATGGGAAAATAGTTGACGCCATGGCTGAAATTTTTAGTTTTTGCTGCATGGCTAATACCCACGGTGCGATCATTTCGCCAGCACCCGCTCCAACGATGCCACAACCAATGATTTGACCATTTTTAGTTGTGATAACTTTGATGAAGCCAGCCGTGTCTTGTTCTGTAACGGCACGGTCATTATCGGCAAAATGATGGGTTAATATACGGATATTTTTATGTGCTTTTCGGGCATCAGCCTCAATTAATCCAACTTGGGCAAGTTCAGGGTTTGTATAACTCACCCGTGGCACGGTACGGTAATCGACTTTGGCAGGCAACCGGAATAAAATATTTCGAATGATAACGCCGGCGTGGTATCCGGCAACGTGTGTAAATTGCATGCCGCCTGCAACATCACCAATGGCAAATATTATTTTGTTGGTTGTGCGTAACCTTGCATCGACAGAAATGCCCGCACGGTTGGTTTCAACGTCGGCTTTATCCAACCCTAAACCATCAATGTTGGCGCGTCTGCCGGCTGCGACCAAAACATGGCTTCCGGTTACGGTGATTTCATCGCCATTCGTGTCTGTGTAATGGATAGACACATTATCGGATGCTTTTTCAGCACTTTGAATTTTGATGCCCTCAAAAATCTCAACACCATCCCGGGTCAGTTGTTTGCGGACAACGTCGGCTAAATCCGCGTCATCTCGAGATAAAATTGAAAACATTTCAAGCAGTGTGACTTGGCAGCCTAATTGCCGATGGGCTTGAGCCATTTCAATGCCAATGGGACCGCCACCCAAAATGATTAAGTGCTTAGGTAAAGAATTTAATTCAAAAATTGTTTCGTTGGTTAAAGCGCCGATATCATTCAGGCCCGATATAGGCGGCAAAACCGGGCTTGACCCGGTGGCGATAACAAAACGTCTGGCATGAATTTTCTGCTCGCCCACGACGACTTCTTGGCGGCTGGTGAATGTGGCGGCACCCTGAACAACCTGAACGCCTAAGCCCTCAAACCGTTCGATAGAATCGTTGGGTTCAATGGACTGAATAACATTTTTAATGTGGTTGTAAACTTTACGGCCGTTGATTTTTGGCGATCCCGCGGTGACGCCAAATTTTTTGGCACCCAGAATATTTTGTGCTGCATGGCCTGCGGCTAACAAAGCTTTTGACGGTACGCATCCGGTGTTTAAACAGTCGCCACCCATTTTATTTTTTTCGATGAGAATAACCGATGCGCCCATTTGCACAGCACCGGCGGCAACACTAAGCCCACCGGAACCCGCCCCAATCACACAGATATCGGCTTTAGTCGGTTTATTCATGAGTTTCTGCTTTAGCTGATTTAAATTTTTTGTGCAACACAGGCACCAATGATAACACGGCGAGCGCCAAAATTGGCAGTAATACAGGAGGTGAGAAAATAATACCTAAATCGGGGGTGCCGCCAGCGTCAAATACAGCGCCTAAGCCGTTGCCCACACTGGCAAAAACGGCCGTTCCCGGAACGATACCCAAAAAAGTGCCAAAAACATATGTGCGCAAACGAACGCCAAGCAACGCGGGGACCAGATTGACCAACCAAAAAGGAAAAATCGGCACTAAACGTAAAAACAACAGATAATTAAATGCGCATTCCTGAAAACCTTTTTCCATTTTGTGGCCGATGTTCCCGGTTTTGGCATGGAAAAAGTCAGCGAGCGCATAGCGGGCAATCAGAAAAATCATAGTGGCGCCAATGGTCGCGGCTATAACCGTTATCACTGTTGCCATGACCGTGCCAAAGACAAACCCGCCAGCCAAGGTTAACCAGACGCCCCCGGGCACGGAAAATGAGGTGCATAATGCATAAATCAAAATATAAAGGGTAAAAGCAAGGAGCCGATTGTTTTCAAACCAATCGAGTAAAAACTGCCGATTTTCACTTAAGCTTTGGAAAGACAGGTAGCGGTTCAGGTCGAACATAAAAAAAGCAATAATGCCGATGATGACAAAACCCAAAGGTATCAATTTTGAACAGGATAGCTTGGATGTGGTATCGCATTGGTTAGGTTTTTCTGGTGCGTTTGGTGTCATAATCAGGGTTTCTTTTAAAATCGGCGATTTAATTTAATAAAATTATATAAAATGTGGCGTTAATAATAACCTTTATATTAAAGGGGAACTTAGTCCTGTCGGCAACTACATGGCGGACACTTTTTATCCTGTTTGAATAACGTTTTTGTGAAGCTTGGTTTCGTATTTCATACTATTTAGGTGTTAATGTGTAGAAATAAAGTCGGTTTGCATCATTAGAACTTCAGAGTTAGCGTTGACTTAGGCCCAAGGACACCTTATACACCGGGAAAATCTTAGAAGAGAAATACCCAGACTGGAGTTAATCAAGTGAAACGTACCTATCAACCGAGCCGCCTAATCCGCAAACGCCGCCATGGTTTCCGTAGCCGTATGGCCACAGTAGGTGGTCGCCGGGTTTTATCAAACCGTCGTTCCAAAGGACGCAAGCGTCTGTCTGCATAAGACGGACCTGATGTGTGACATGAATGCCTGGCAATAGCGATAAATCGGAAGCGCGCTGCAGCCGGTTAAAGCAACGCCGGGAATTTTTGTTAGCGCGTCGCTTAGGTCGTAAATGGGTACGTCCGGGAATGGTCGTACAAGCCCGGCCGCATCAAAAACAACTGGATGGAGAACTTCATTCATTATCTGTCCGGTTGGGGTTCACCGTTAGTAAAAAAGTTGGCAATGCCGTCCGGCGTAACCGCGTTAAAAGACGGCTTCGTGCCGTTGCAGAACAGGTGTTACCCGAAAATGTGCGCCCCGGTTTTGACATCGTTATGATTGGTCGGGCGACCACGGCAACGCGGTCTTTTGAATGCTTGGTAAACGATTTGAAGCAAGCCTTAAAAAAATTAAAAGTTTTCCGTGACGTAGCTTTGTCTAAAGACTAAATTACGGCCCTATCCGTTGCCACTTCATTGCTAAATAAAGACTTCAATTTTTTAGATCGGTAACAGATAACGAATTGTAACAATGGACTTCGGTAAACCAATGGTATCAATTTTTAAAATTTTGATCAGAGGCTATCAGCTTTTATTATCGCCTGTTTTGGCGGGCAGGTGTCGTTATGAACCAACGTGTTCAGCATATGCAATTGACGCATTGAATACCCATGGTTTGGTCAAAGGTTTAATATTAGCCATCAAACGCATTGGCCGCTGTCACCCGTGGGGGGGCTATGGCTATGACCCCGTGCCTGAACCTTCAGCGCTTAAACCGGGTGATAAAACAAATAATTTTTCTGGAAACCTTTTGGGTGACCTTCATAATGGCTGTGCGTGTCAGCAAGCCGATCCAGCAATGGATATCAGAAATAGAGAGCTCTAGACGGTAAAATGATTGATAACCGTAATATGATTTTGGCAGTTGTGCTGTCGATTGCCATTCTTTTTGGTTTCGAATATTTCAAAAAACCAACACCGGTTCCGCAAGCTGTTTCAGAGCAAAAACAAACGGTGAATACACCGAACGCATCCTCTGTTCCAACGGCTAGAACATCTGACCTTGCATTACCGCAAGCACCCGGGTCAGAGCCCGCGACAACATTATTAAAAGCAATGGGGCAAAACCGAAGTGATATTTTAGCCCGCAATAACCGAGTTAAAATCAGAACACCTAGGCTACATGGTTCGATTGCGTTAACGGGCGCGTTAATTGATGATTTAACACTTGCGACCTACCGTGAAACGCTGAATCCTGAAAGTGATGAAATTATTTTATTATCCCCGAAAGGCGTCGAAGGCGCTTACTATGGGCAGTTCGGATGGGCGGCAACAGCTGGTATAAAAGTCCCAGACCAGCAATCTAAATGGCAAGCTAACGTCAAAGAGTTGACGCCAGAAACTCCTCTGAACTTGACTTGGGATAATGGACAAGGGTTGGTTTTTAAACGCTTAATCGCGGTCGATGAAAACTATATGTTTACGATCACTCAATCGGTTATTAATTCTACGGGTAAGCCTGTCACGTTGTCGCCTTATGGATTGATATCCCGACGCGGCACGCCGAAAACGACAAACTTTTATATCCTGCACGAAGGACTGTTGGGTGTTTTTGACGGCACTTTAAAAGAAGTCAATTATGATGACTTGCAAGATGATGGGAAAATTGAACAATCCTCTCTTGGCGGTTGGATCGGGATCACGGATAAATATTGGTTAACGGCGTTGGTTCCAGATCAAAAGTCCAAAACCAGCAGCCGGTTTTTCTACCGCAATCAAGATGGTGTAGATAAATATCAAACTGATTTTATTGGCGGTGAAATGGTCATTCAACCCGGAGTGTCAAAAGGTGTAACAAGTCGTTTGTTCACTGGTGCCAAAGAGGTGGCGTTGCTGGATGGATATGCAGAAAAATACGGCATTGAAAATTTTGATTTAGCCATCGATTTCGGTTGGTTTTATTTCCTCACCAAGCCTTTTTTCTATGCCTTGTTATGGTTAAATGGCATTGTTTTGAATTTAGGTGTTTCAATTTTATTGTTGACGGTTGGATTGAAAGCCATTTTGTTCCCGCTAGCGAATAAATCCTACGTTTCCATGAGCAAAATGAAAAAATTGCAGCCTGAAATGGTTAAGCTTCGCGAACGTTTTGGTGATGACAAGATGAAGCTTAATCAGGAAATGATGGCGCTTTATAAACGCGAAAAAGCCAATCCGGCGTCCGGGTGTTTGCCAATTATTATTCAAATCCCGATTTTTTTCTCGCTTTATAAAGTCTTGTTTGTGACCATTGAAATGCGCCAGGCGCCATTTTTTGGCTGGATTCAAGATTTGTCTATGCCCGATCCAACAACAGTCTTTAATTTATTTGGCTTGTTTCCGTTCTCGCCGCCTGAATTGTTACCGTTGATTGGGGTGTGGCCGTTGATCATGGGCATTACCATGTTTTTGCAGCAAAAACTCAATCCGCAACCAACCGACCCTGTACAGGCAAAAATTTTCTTGTTCTTGCCGCTTATATTTACGGTTATGTTGGCTTCGTTCCCAGCAGGATTGGTTATTTATTGGGCTTGGAACAACTTGCTGAGTATGGCGCAGCAATGGGTGATCATGCGCCGGATGGGCATCAAAGGCAAAGACGCCTTGAAATAATGCATTTGCATATCAAAGGCTTGCTATCATGAACGATGAAAATCAAGAATTGGAAATCGAACAAGGCCGGTTGCTGTTTAATCAACCTTGTACGTTTATCATTGGCTGCGCACGTTTGGAACAAGTGCCGGAAAGCCGTTTAAGCGAAATCGCATTTGCTGGTCGATCAAACGTTGGTAAATCATCACTTATCAATGCGCTTGTTGGGCAAAAAGCCTTGGCGCGTACATCAAATACGCCGGGGCGTACGCAACAGATTAATTTTTTTAATCTGGGAGACCAATTGATGATGGCTGATTTGCCGGGCTATGGGTATGCTCGCGCACCAAAAGCCGAAGTGAAAAAATGGACTGGATTGACTAACGCTTATCTGAAAGGCCGGGTGCAATTGCGCCGGGTGTGTTTGTTAATTGATGCCCGAGTTGGACTAAAAGCATCGGATGTTGGTGTCATGTCGGCATTGGATAAAGCGGCACAAGTGTATCAGGTCATTTTAACAAAATGTGATAAAATAAAACCCGGCCCTTTGGCAAAATTAAGTGATGAAATATCCTTGGAATTGGCAAAGCATGGCGCTGCTCATCCCGATATCGCATTCACAAGTTCACGAAAAAATATAGGCATTGCAGAATTGCGGGCAACGCTTTATGCGCTTATTTAAAACGTCTGATTGATGCGGCTCGCTTGAACGCTTATGATGCGTTGTGAAAGAGTATGAACCTCCCCGATCAAAGGTTGAATGACGATGAGTGACGGCACAAAAATAACGGACCAATCTCAAGAACAAAAATGGTTAGAGCAGGCGACAGTTTTGTCGCAAGCGTTGCCTTATATGCGCCGCCATACAGGGGCTACGATCGTTGTTAAATATGGTGGCCATGCCATGGGCGACAAAGATATGGCCGCTAATTTTGCTCGCGATATCGTTTTGTTGCGCCAAGTTGGGTTAAATCCGATAGTCGTTCACGGTGGCGGTCCGCAAATCGGTGCCATGCTTAAGCGTTTAAAAGTTAAAAGCGAATTTATAGACGGGCTCCGGGTTACGGATAAAAAAACCGTTGAAATTGTCGAAATGGTTTTATCCGGTTCAATCAACAAGCAAATTGTCAGCGCTATCGCAGCAGCCGGCGGGCGAGCAATTGGAATTTCTGGTAAAGACGGTGGCTTGATCGAAGCCCAACAATTAAAACGCATGGTTCGTGATCCAGAAAGCAATATTGAAAAAGTTTTGGACCTAGGCCTAGTTGGTGAACCGACAAAGATTGATCCGCATATTTTAAATGCTTTTGCCAAAAGCGATTTAACCCCGGTCATTGCACCCATTGGGTTAAGCGCGTCGGGGGAAACCCTGAACATTAATGCCGATACTGTCGCCGGCGCGATTGCCACCGCAATGGACGCAAAACGGTTGATGATGTTAACGGACGTTAAAGGTGTGTTGGATGGGAATGGTGAATTGATTGCTGATATGAGCCGAGTTGAGGCGCGTGACGCCATTGATCAAGGTGTCGTCACGGGTGGTATGATCCCAAAAATAGAAACCTGCCTAGGCGCTATTTCTAAAGGCGTCCAAGGGGCTGTAATCATCGACGGCCGGGTTCCGCATGCGATTTTAATTGAATTATTCACCCCCGGTGGCGCTGGAACTTTGATTGTATGAATGCGGCGCTAAAAATTACCCACGGTCGCGGACAAATTCCAACTGCCATTCCATATCGTCATCGCTAAGGGTGTAGTCACCTTGTGGATTAGCATCGATTACCCTGTTTTCCGGCAATTTTGCTAATTTTTTTTGTACGACAACGGCTTCGGCAGCGGACAAACCTGCGGCCCAAGAAATAGATAGCAAACCTTTGATATTTTTATCTGCAATGGTTTTCCTGACGGCCATGGTGTTTAATTCTGATCGTACAGCGAGGCCGGCAATGGTAAAATCATCATCGCCGTTTTCCAACGCTTGAATAATATCGGCCGAGCTTAAATTTTTGATTTTATACAACGATGTTGCTTTTTCAAAAGCGATTTCCGCAGGCGTGCGACCGTCTTCAGTTTGAGGTGCAGATGTTGTTGTATCCGTTGAGGTTTCTTGTAATCTGATGTTAACAACGGCGCGGACTTCAAGCAGGGTATCCGCGGATAAATCATCGCGCGCCAGTAAAGAATTTATTAAATTATCGGCGACAAATTGGGCCAGTTTTAACGCGGCATGGTCTGGTAAAAACGATTTATTGACCAACGGCTTATGCCACGCAACTTTATCTGCCGCTTGGTCAATGATGTTATCCAGCGCATCTTCACGAAGTTGGGCGCTGTCATTGGCGAGTAACAAGGCAATACTTTCGACATCGCCGGTATCTATAATGGCATCTACAATGCGATTGCCTACGTCTTGGCGTTGGGCGATAATACCTAATCGATCATAGTTTGTGGTTTTGGATATGATGTCCAACAGGTCTTCGTCGCTTAGGACCGGTGAAAATTGTAAAATGGGCGAGGCCACGACCAGTTCGGCATCTTCGGCTAAATGGCGGATCACTTCGGCTGGGGCATTGGCGATGTCTTTTAAAGCTTCGGCTAAAATTTGACGCACACGAACAACTTGGTCGCGGGCTAATAATTCCAGTGCCTGATAGGTCATTAGACCAATTTTATCAGCTTCAAAGGCGCTTAAGCCCGGTGCCAATTCGGCCATTTTAGCAGCTAGCCCACCTCTTACTTTTTCATCTTTATCCCGTGCCAGCACCAGATCGGCATGGCGTGGGGCTGCCGGGTTGCTCGCCAACAGTCGGCGGACTTCTGGATCCGGGTCATCGGCTAGGAAGTATAAAATTTCAGGCTGCAAATCTTGACGAATAGCCAACGCCCGACGATCTTTTGGTGTCCCGTTACGGGCGATGTCTTTGACTTGATCGTCGTCGGCCTTGGATAGAGCGTTTTGTTGTTCATCGCCATTATGGGTTGGTGTTCTGGCCATATATTTTTAACCTGCCGGTTTACCCAGAAGGTTTTCCGGCCCAATTTTTGAAAAAATCCAGATGCCAATTCATTTCAGGGTCATCCATAGGGTAGCCGTTTGCGTTTACGGTTGTCAAAATTTGTGATGGTGCCAGTCGTCCCATGTGCTGTTGGATTTGGATGGCGAGTTCAAACAAAAGCCCAGCTTTCCAACAGATGGAGACAATGCCTCGGGCGCTTTTTTCCCGAAAAGCAATTTTGACAACATTTTCGGGGAGTTTTGAGAAAATGATTAGTGCTGCCATAACGAGTGAATAGTCGGCATTTTCCAAGGCTTTAAGAAGTATATCCGAATTCACCCGATTTCTTTTTTGCATGCCGCGAACAACATTATAAGGAATATCTGCGTTTAAGAAATCAATGACGGGTGTAGGCAGTAGTTGGTTGTTATTGATGGGTTTGCCGTCGTTTTTTTGTCGCTTGGCAACGACTTTATCAATTGATTTCAATTGTTCTGGGTCATTGTCATGCCGTGCTTTTAAAGTGCCGAGCAGTTCTGTATCGATAAATTGAGAAAGCTGGACTTTTGAACGCGGCGATAATGTTGGCCTGCTAACCAATGGTGATTGCCAAAGCTCGATATTACGGGATTTATCGACCAATTCATCCAATGTTTGTTCGCGGAACTGTGTGCTGGAATTTAATAATAATTCAGAAATGGCGTCGACATTATTAGTGGCAACAATAACATCGGACACATTTTCGCTGACATCTTGGCGCTTGGAAATGGCTTTTAATGCGCCATCGGTGGGTTTATGTTGGACGCGCTCAATTAAATCCTTTTCTTGTAAAACAGGGGAATGGGTCAATACCGGTGTGGCTACGTCGGCATCGTCATCCCATGCTAAGGTTTTAATCACATCATGGGGGGCCGTCTCGATTTTTTGTAACGACCCAGAAAGCATGCGCCTGATTTCGACTTCATGGTCGCGGGCGATGACTTGTAGGGCTTCATCAGACCCACTGAGTTTGGTTTTTTTACGGCCGGTTTTTGATTGAGGCGTTTTTTTTGATATTAGATGATTCGTCAGCTTGCGGGTTAAATTAACGCGAATGTCGGTGATTGTATCACGAGCGAGTATCAAGTCCGCTTTGCCAGGGGTCGCGGAATTCCGGGCGACTGTGCGTCTGACTTCCGGGTCTTCATCGTCGGCTAAAAAATATAAAATTTCTTTGGGTAAATCGGTACGTTCGGCGAGTTCCTGCCTGACGGCAGGATCTGAATTATTGGCAAGTATGCTGGCGTCCTTATAAGATATCATCAAACGGGCTTCCATTAATTCATGCATCAGGGGGGGGCGCCGCTGGGGCCATAGCAAAACCACCCTTCCCATCTTTTTTAATATCATACATGGCTTCGTCAGCTCTGGAAACCAGTCCATTTAAAGTTTCTTTGGTGTTAGGGTCATACATGGCAATACCCACCGATATGCCTAATGGCTGTTCAGGGGTTCCGGAAAACTGTTCCAGCTGTGTGCTCGCAGCCATCAATGTTTTAGCACGATTCAAAGTCACTTCGGGTGAAATGCCATCTAACCACATGGCAAACTCATCACCGCCTAATCTTGCGATCACATCACCGGGCCTTGAAAATTCCATGAGCATGTCGCGTAAAAACAATATCGCATCATCACCGGTTTTATGACCATGTAAATCGTTCACCAGTTTAAAATTATCCATGTCTAAATAAAACAATGCGGCTGTTTTTCGGCTTAATTGCAAACGTGACACGCGCCTTGGCAATTCTTCTTCGAAAAAAGCCCGCCGGTTGAGCATGCCCGTTAAACTGTCGGTTCTGGATAATGCGACGATGCGTTCATGGTTGGTGATTTGTTCGTTGGCGATGCCCAATTGATTAGCAACATCTGCAATCATTAAAATATGATCATCGTCCCAAGCGTCGCCTGATGCCGCTTTCCAGATCGTCAGCGCGCCATTAACCGTTTTACGGTAACTGGTGGCGGCGGCCAAAACTTGCCAGTCCCCGACTAAAATTGTTTTAACATCAGAGCCGTTGGTGAGCACTGAAAGTTCAGGCTCGATTCCATCGATTCCATCGATGTTGCCGTATTCGGCTGCGATTGTGAATTCACCAGGCGTGATCTGTCTGAAAATTCGACATCCTGCAACCCCTAATGCCCGCGCGGTCGCAGCCGATGCGGCATCCAACATATTGCTGGGTTGAAGCTCGTCACGGATGGTGCCGACAATGTAATGCAGCAGTTGTTCACGGTGACGAGCATTGGCAAGCGCCGCCTCGCTTTCGCGTTCCATAGTCACATCGCGGCATACACCACGCGCGCCTTTCCAAACATTAATGTTATCGGCCGAAACCGTTAATGGAACCGATGCCATGACCATACACGCGGTTGAACCGTCTTTGTGTTTAAGCCAAACTTCAACATTATTCAGCGCTTTTTGACTGGTGAACGGTGTATGTGGGAAACTGTCTGGATTAATAATCAGTTGTTCTGCATGAAACCCGATTAATTCGTTTGTAAGGTAGCCTAAGGCACCATCATGGGAAACAAAGGTAAATGTCCCGTCTTCACCAATTTCCCAGCAAAAATCACTGGAAACTTCAACCAAATCTTTGTAGCGCTGACGGGATTCGACCAAAGCCGATCGCAAATTGCGCTCCATAGTTTGGTCACGGGTTAAAACCAATAATTGATCGGCGATTTTGAGCGGTAAAACGCTAACTTCTAAAATCACATCGCCTTTGGAACTTTGTAGCACAATGGTATCGGCTAATAACATGCCTTGTTCGGCAGCCCGGGCAATGAGCTCGTTGACTTCGGGTGCTGCTCGGTGGCTTAAAATAGCTTCCAGTCCGGCACCTTTGGCATTCGAGGACAAGACATTACCCTGTGCATCTACGATCACCGCTGGGCTTGGGTAATTATCAAGAAAATGGGTTTGTGTGGTCATGTTCATGAAATTCTGGGCGATGCTTTAAAGTTCGGAAATTAATGCAAATAAATAGAATTAAACATATTGGAATTAAACATATTGAAAGTGTTTACTAGACATGATTATTAGTTAGCAGGATTTTGTTTATCTAAAATGTGCACATATTATGTACACATATATTATATACACTGACTTGATGATAGCGGGTACAGGTTTTTACGAAAATATACAATTCTTTGGACGGATCGTCGGCGGGATTGATTAAAAAGGATCGGGGAAGACGTGTGTTTTTGTGATAGGTTTAATCTTGTAATGGTTCTTACAGATGCAACCTTGCAAGAACCTGACAGATCCGGGAAACATGAAAATGGATTTAATAACGCCTCAACCAAAAACAAAGATTTCAGATAAGCGCCTACGTGATTGCATTGATGTCTGGATTTTTGATCTTGATAATACCTTGTATGCTCATCAGCATGCACTTTTTAGTCAAGTAGAACAGAATATGACACGGTTTATTGAACGTTTGTTGAATGTATGCCGAGATGATGCTTATGCTTTGCAAAAAGATTATTTTAAACGTTTTGGTACAACCATGCGCGGGTTAATGGATCACCATGATGTTGATCCTGCTGATTTTCTTGCCTTTGTCCATGATATTGATGTTTCCGGTTTGCCAGAGGATCCGCAATTAGCGGCGGCGTTAAATCAATTGCCGGGGCGAAAAATTATTTTCACCAATGCGTCATCGGGCCATGCGGAACACGTTGTCAAAAAACTTGGGATCGCTGGGCATTTTGATGAAACATTTGATATTATCGATGCCAATTATCGGCCTAAACCGGAACCGGATATCTACCAACAACTGATTGAGCGGTTTTCCATTGATCCAACACGCGCCGTAATGGTCGAAGACATGGTGCGTAATTTAGCCCCCGCCGCAGATTTAGGTATGACCACCGTCTGGGTCGAAAATGAAACGTCTTGGGGCCGCCAAGGATTAGGAGAAACGCGGCTGGATCATACGGTCGATGGATTGACGCCTTGGCTGTCACAAGTTGCGGCAGGCGCCATATAAAACATATTAATGCGGATCATTGTTGACACACCATGGATGGTGCCTCATTTTCCCTGCATGAATTGTATTTCACATTATTTTTTATGAGGACAGTTATGAATACATCCAGTTTGCAAGCGACCATTGACGGTGCATGGGAAAATCGCGACGAAATCGGACCGGCAACCAGCGGCGATACGCGGGACGCAATTGAATTGGCACTTGATCAATTGGATAAAGGTCAATTGCGTGTGGCCGAAAAAACAAACACCGGCTGGCAAGTTAATCAATGGTTGAAAAAAGCCGTATTGTTGTCATTCCGCATTCGTGACATGGCGCCGATTTCTGGCGGCCCTGATGGCGCGCCTTGGTTTGATAAAGTGCCGTCAAAATTCGAAGGCTGGGGCGTTGATGAATTCACCAAAGCCGGGTTCCGCGCTGTTCCTAATGCCATTGTCAGGCGCTCAGCCTATATTGCACCCGGCGTTGTTTTGATGCCAAGCTTTGTAAACTTGGGCGCTTATGTCGATAGCGGAACCATGGTGGATACGTGGGCAACGGTTGGATCGTGTGCACAAATTGGTAAAAATTGTCATATTTCTGGCGGCGCCGGTATCGGCGGTGTGTTGGAACCTTTACAAGCAGGGCCTGTGATCATCGAAGACAATTGTTTCATTGGTGCCCGTGCCGAAGTTGCCGAAGGCGTCGTCGTCGAAGAAGGCTCGGTTTTATCGATGGGTGTGTATCTAGGCGCATCTACAAAAATTGTTGACCGGGCAACAGGTGAAATTTTTATGGGCCGGGTGCCTGCGTATTCGGTCGTGGTTTCGGGATCCATGCCCGGAAAACCGTTTCCTGATGGCACAATGGGGCCGTCATTGTACTGTGCGGTAATTGTCAAACGCGTTGATGCCAAAACCCGCTCTAAAACATCGATCAATGAACTTTTGCGTGATTAACAGTAATGACAGATCGTTTTGACCCCGTTGAGTTGTCGATTGAATTGCTTCGGTGTGCCAGCGTCACGCCCGTTGATGCGGGGTCTTTGGATGTGCTGCAAGAATTCCTTGAACCCTTGGGTTTTGAATGCCGACGTATGACGTTTTCTGAGCCGGGCACGCCAGATGTTGACAATTTATATGCTCGCTTTGGCACGATAGCACCGAATTTTTGTTTTGCCGGGCATACGGATGTGGTGCCGCCGGGAAATATTGCCGATTGGAACAGTGATCCGTTTAAGCCGGAAATCCGAGACGGTCTGTTATATGGCCGCGGCGTGTCGGATATGAAAGGCGCGATTGCCAGTTTTTGCGCGGCGGCCGCTAGGTATATCACATCGGCTCCTGATCATTTCAAAGGCTCCATTAGTTTGATGATCACCGGCGACGAAGAAGGCCCATCAATTAATGGCACACGGAAAATGCTGGGCTGGTTAAAAGATCGTGGCGAAACCATTGATCATTGTTTGGTCGGGGAACCTACCAATCCGGATCAACTTGGTGAAATGGTAAAAATCGGACGCCGTGGCAGTTTGAATGGGCATATCCGTGTCAAAGGCCGCCAAGGTCATTCGGCATATCCGCAATTGGCTGATAACCCGTTACCAAGGCTGGTCAAATTTTTAAACCATTTATCTGAAACGCCCCTTGATGACGGTAGCGAACATTTCCCGCCAACGACATTGGCTTTGACCAGTGTTGATGTCGGTAATACCGCTACCAATATTATTCCAGCACGGGGTGAAGCTAAATTTAATATCCGCTTTAATGATCATCACACAGGGGAATCGTTAACTAAAAAACTGCAACAATGGCGTGATGAAATCGCAGGTGACAGTGAACTAAATATCAGGGTCTCTGGCGAAGCGTTTTTGACCCCGCCCGGGTTATTAAGCGACATTTTGTCCCAAGCAATTAAAGACGTGTGTGGACGGGTGCCAGAATTGAGCACCACGGGCGGCACATCCGATGCTCGGTTTATTAAAAATATTTGTCCGGTTAGTGAATTTGGCTTGACCAACCGCACCGCCCATATGGTTGATGAATGCGCGCGGGTATCTGATATTCACCAATTGAGCACCATTTACGAAAAAACACTTATGTTTTATTTTAAACGCATGAATGAGCATAATAATTGAGCCTCGCATTGTGTTGTGGGTTCGCTCAGATGTTGGGAAAGCATAGATGAATGATACAGCTCGGTCTTTAAACGCAGCATGGAAATTGTTGCGCTTTGAAAAGGCGGCCATCGACGATTTTGATGATACAATTGTCGGTTTCTGGCGATCGTTTCGGGCGATGTTTTTGGTCCTGCCGTTATTCATGGTTTTCCTGTCTATGCGAACAGACGTCGATATGGATTTGTCTGTTTGGACCGGTGAAGTTTTAATTTATGCCATTTCTTGGTTTGCGTTTCCTGTTGTGATGGCTTTTGTTGCGGATAGAATGGGAGCGTTTAAAAATTATAAGCGCTTTATTGTCGCCTATAATTGGAGCAGCGTCTGGCAGAATGTGATATATTTACCAATTATCATGTTTGTAAAATTGAATGTTTTGCCACCGGAATTATCGATTTTTGCGTTACTTTTTGTTTTAATCTATAGCTGGTTTGTCGCGCGCACGGCCTTGGACATATCAACGGGGACCGCGATCGGTGTTGTCATGCTGGACTTTTTTTTAGGGATATTCATACAATTCGCGCCGGATAAATTTTTATAATAAAACCTTCAGTAATACATTAGGCTGGGTTGGTGATGGAAAACAGTTTGGGCGAGCAAAAACAGTTTCGAGTTGGTGTGGTTGATAAAAGTCCGCTTGTTCAAGCTGGCCTTAAACAAATTTTATCGGAAGATAATCGTTTTGAGTTGGTGTTGACGTGTTCAGGCGGTGTTGAATTTATTGATGCCTTGGAAACGGTTTCAATTGATGTTGGTATTGCTGGATGGGTGATGGCCGATGGTGACGGTAAATATATCCTTGATCATTTGCGCTCATCCTTAACCACGCCAAAAATCGTTGTCTTTACCGGGGCCGAAGGCGGAGCCGTCCCAGCCCAAGCCATGGCACACGGGGCGGCGGCCTTTGTATCTAAAAGCGAACAGCCGAAAATGTTGCTGGATACATTGGCCGATGTCGCAGGCGGGCGGATGGTGTTCCCTTATATGGATGTGCGTAAAATAAATGATAACCCGTTATCGGCATTGACCGGGCGTGAACTTGAAGTGTTGTCGTCATTGTCAGCCGGGCGGAACAATAAAGAAATCGCTTATGACCAAGGTGTGTCGGCGAATACGGTTAAGTTTCATATCAAAAATATTTATGGAAAATTACAGGTTAGTAGCCGGGCTCAGGCCGTTGCTCTGTACCTAAGGTCATAAGTTACCTATATAGGTAGTTTAATGCCTACCCATAAAAAATAAATCCACCCCCCAAGGGGATGTTGGGTTTAGCTGATTTGGGAACTATGGTCATTTTAAGCCGTTAATTCTTTAAAAATTTAAAGCGTATGTCATAAATACCAGTAATTTTTAAAGATATTTAGAAAATTCAGGGAGAATTTAATGGTTCGTGCTATTACGTTAAAGGACCATCTTGATCAATGGTCCAAAAATGACCCTACCCGAAAAATCGTTGCGAATGTTATGTGCGCGATTGCATCGGGCTGTTGTGAGTTGTCTAGGCTCGTTGCCCAAGGGCCGCTGGCAGGTAATATGGCGGCCGTCTGCGGCGATAATACCGATGGCGATCAGCAAAAAGAGCTGGATATCCGTGCCAACGATATCATCATCAAAAATTTACAAAATCAATCCGTACGTCATTTGATATCCGAAGAGCTGGACGAAGCTTTAAATATTAACAACGGTGGATTGTTGGATGTGGCAATCGATCCGTTGGATGGGTCATCAAATATCGATACCAACCTTTCTGTGGGCACGATATTTTCGGTGGTCAAAGCCCCTAAATCAGATGCGCTGCTAAGCTTACCAACAGGGCGTCATCAGTTAGGCGGCGGCTATGTGATTTATGGGCCGCAAACATCGATGGTTTTAACGGTCGGTACGGGCGTGCAAATATTTACAATGGACCCTGAAACAGGAATATTTTATCTGACGACAGAACAGGTCAAAATCCCCAAAGACACCAAAGAATTTGCTATTAATGGATCAAACTTTCGTCATTGGGATCGGCATATTAGTCAATACATTGATGATTGCTTGGCAGGCACCCAGGGCTTGCGTGGTGAAAATTATAATATGCGGTGGTTGGCATCACTCGTCGCCGAATGTCACCGAATTTTATCCCGTGGCGGGATTTTTCTATACCCCGGTGATGACCGTCCCGGTTACGGTGATGGTCGTCTGCGGTTGGTCTACGAAGCCAGCCCCATTGCCATGTTGATGGACCAAGCCGGTGGTATGGCAACGACAGGAACGGATAATATTTTAGATGTTCAAGCGACCGATATTCATCAGCGCACACCTTTGATTTTTGGTTCATTAAATGAAGTCAAACGCGTTGAGCAGTACTACCTAAATACAAATTCTGAAAACAGTGTATCGCCACTTTTCAGCGGGCGCGGACTATTTCGCGTCCATAAATAAACGGAGAACTTAATGTCTGTCAAACATCCCATTATATCGGTCACCGGGTCATCGGGCGCGGGCACATCGTCGGTCAAACAAACGTTTGAACAAATTTTCCGCCGTGAAAAAGTGCGCGCGACGTATATCGAAGGCGATGCGTTTCACCGCTATGACCGAGTGCAAATGAAACAGGTAATGGCTGACGAAGGGGATAAAGGCAATCATCATTTCAGCCATTTTGGAGCGGACGCTAATTTGTTGGAAGATTTAGAAGGCGTCTTTAAAGAATTTTCCGAAACCGGTTCCGGGCGAACACGGCACTATATTCACGATAGTGATGAAGCCAGATTATATAATGGTGACGCTGGGACATTTACCGATTGGCAACTGATCAATGATGAGACGGATTTACTTTTTTACGAAGGTCTTCATGGTGCCGTCGTAACCGATCAGGTCAATGTGGCGCAATATGCAGATTTAAAGGTGGGTGTTGTGCCGGTTATTAACTTGGAATGGATACAAAAAATCCACCGCGATACTGCGGAACGTGGTTATTCTACCGAAGCCGTTACCGATACCATGCTGCGTCGGATGCCTGATTACGTCAATTATATTTGTCCGCAATTTACTGAAACAGATATTAATTTCCAGCGTGTTCCCATGGTCGATACATCTAATCCATTTATCGCCCGTTCGATTCCAACCGCCGACGAATCGATGGTTGTCATTCGTTTTCGTGACCCCCATGGCATTGATTTTCCGTACCTAGTATCCATGATCCACGACAGTTTTATGTCGCGCGCTAATTCCATCGTCATCCCCGGCGGCAAGCTGGATATCGCCATGCAACTGATATTAACACCTATGATATTACAGCTCATCAATCGCCGTCACCGCGCATAAAATTTTCATCTTCGAATTTCAGGAATTAAATAATGGCTGGCACTGCAACAAAACAAACGGACACACCTTCCAATTTATCCAACGCTATCCGGTTTTTATCGGCTGACGGTGTTGAGGCT